>Ga0256836_1000004_pt1 | contig 208873 bp, 232 predicted proteins | sample 4561380metaG_FD_185974 | JGI IMG/M metagenome (GOLD analysis project Ga0256836, IMG submission 185974) | Hydrothermal vent microbial communities from Guaymas Basin, Mexico - 4561-380 | ecosystem: Environmental > Aquatic > Marine > Hydrothermal vents | place: Mexico: Guaymas Basin | collected...
TATTACTGGCAACTTTTCCCAGTCCTGCAAGAGATAAATCAAAATTTCCCTGAACTGAAACTGTTGAATTTTTATCAATAATATTTAAAATGCTGATATTTTGGGTTATAGATTTAATCTCGGCACTCTTTATGAAATCTTCAAATTTTTTAGCTAAATATGTCTGTTTTAATTGATTTTTATATTTTATTTCTTCGTTTGTTCCTAAAATTTTTTCTATTGAATCATTTAAGATGAGTTTTGTTTTTGTATTTAGGTTCTTTTGTATTAATTCAAAACCATATAAAGTAATAAAAGGAGTTAAAATCTGTAATTCTTGAATATCTTTATTTTCAAAAACTTCATATAAAAAATTGGATTTATTATCTATTATCATTTATAAAAACTCCGAAATTACTTATAAATTACAAAAAAGCTACAAATTTTAAATATTCAAAATTATATCAAAAAGTTCTACTTTTATTATTTATAAAAAGGGTTAAACCTTAACCCCCTCTTCCCCTATAAGTCTTACAACCTCAAACTCACCGCCTACGTTTCTGAATTTATATATGTCGATATCTTCAACGTCCACAAGCGGCAGGTCCGGTGTTACGTAAATAACCCCAAGTCCTCTTTCGTTTACGTATTCTTTTAAAAGTTTTTGGTTTTTAGTTGAAAGCACGCTTACCTCATCCAAGATTAGGAAAAGAGAGGCTTTTTCTTTGATAAACAGTTCCAATAAACTCACGGCAATGGCGATTTTGAGTAGTATAGACCCGCCGGTTGAGCTTTCGTTTTTGATAAGTTTTAGGGTGTTTTCTTTTTCGTTTTCTATAAATTTTACGTTTATATCCACAACATCTATTAGCGTAAAACTTTCATTTTTAACCTCTTTTTTTATAATTCCAAAAAGCTCTTCGATTTTTCTAAGTTTTCTGTCACTCTCAGCCCTGTCAAAAAACAGACTCTCTTCACTTTCAAGTAAAGTCACCAAGTCTTCTATATTGCTTTTTATTTCATCAAATATTTTTAAAATATTTCTTTTTGTCTCTTCAATCTCTATTTTTATACCTTTAATAATCCCGAAATCAACCTTGCTTAGATTTGAATTAATTCTTCTAACCTGAGCCAAAAAGTCCTCTTTTGCCCCTTCAAAATTATCAAGCTTCTTATCCAAAATACCGGAAATAAGGTTTTTAAGTCCTTTTAATCTCGTTTTGTTTAAAACGTCAAATTTTTTGTCTTTAAAGATATATAATTCATCCACCTTTTCAAGCTCTTCAGCTACCAAGTTTGCCAGATTTTCAAGGTTAAAGTTTACTTCAAGCCCGTCAACCGCAAATCTCTCAAGTGCCGTTTTAATACTGCTTGCGGTATCTTTAAGAGTTATTTTTTTCTCTTTAAACTCCCCGTCTTTTAGCTTATATTCATCAATCAGTCTGCTTAAATATTCATTAGTCGGCGTTTTCTCCTGTGGAAGTTTAAGTGAAGAGACTTTTTTAAGCCCTTCTTTTACAATATCAAGTTCTTTATTTTTTTCATCTATCTTTTTTTCTACAAAAGCCAGTTTATCATTTAGCTTTTTTTCCATTTTCAAGAAAAACTCGTTAATTCTCTTTTTATAATCTTCAAACTTTTCAAGCTCTTTTTTAAACTTATCATACTTTTCAATAAAATCTCTTTTTTGCTCCCACTCTTTTAAAAACATCTCCGCAGATTCCACACTTTTAAGCTCGGCTTTTATTTTTTCAATTTCCCTGTCAATCTCTTTTATTCTTTCGTCTTTGGAGATTTTATTTTTTTTAATATTCAGTTCGTTGATTTTTTCGTCTATAAGCTTCTCTTTTATCTTAAATTCTTCAATAAGTTTTTCTTTTTTTTCATTAAACTCTTTAGCCTTTTCTCTTTCAAGCTCTGATTTTTTATTTTCAAGCTCTTTTTTTAATCTTTTTATTTCTCTTCTTATTTGAGAAATTTTTTCATTTAAACTTCTTATCTCTTCATCAATGTTTTTAATATTTATTTTTATAAGTTTTACTTCTTCGTCTTTGAGCCTGTAGAGTTCGTTTAAATCTTCTTTTAATTTTTCGTTTAATTTTTTTATCTCTTCTTCTATTGTTTTAAATTCTATATCAATCTCTTTTGCTTTTTCTTCGTTGATTTCTATTTTTGAAAGAATTTCAATCTCTTTTGCCTGAAACTCTTTTTCCATTAACATAAGTTTATTTTCAAGCTCTTTTTGTAAAGAGTCTTTATTAATATTCAGTTTTTCTATAGCTTCTTCTGCTTCTTTCATAGTAGGTATTGTTTTTATTTTTTTGGCAAATTCAATACCGAAAACTTTCTCACTCACAATCTTAGGCTTAAGCTCATCCACATCCATATTTAAAAGCCTCTCGTCAATTACGGGGTATAGCTCTTCTTCCCAGTTTTCAACATTTTGATTTAAAAATTCTTTAAAAGAATTTGGCTTTGTTTTTAAAATATTCTGATAAAAAGCTATTTTTTCATCTATTAAACTAAACTCTTTTTCGTAATGGTTTTTTATTTTTTCCACATTCTCCAAATATTCGTTTTTTTGTTTTTTAAGCTCTCTTCTAAGCCTTACAACCTCATCTAAAAGCTCGTCTTTTTTAATCTGAAGTTCTCTTTTTTTGTTTTTCAAATCATTCAAGGCTTTTTGAAACGCTTCTTTAATTTCATCTTCTTTTTTGGAATACTTAAAATTCACTTCGTTTAATTCTTTTTGATATTCTCTTTTTTTATCTTCTTTGTCGGTTATTTCTTTTTCTGTTTTTCCAATTTCATTTAAAAATTCTTTTTCTCTCTCCACAAACTCTTCTTTTAGTCTCTCAAACTTTTCAAAATATATCTCTTCAAGTTCTCTTTTTATTCTTATTTCCTCTTCTTTTAGCTTGTCTTTTAAAATCCTTTTTTCTCTTTTTAACCTCTCAATTTCCTCTTCTATCTCTTCAACTTGGTTTTTTATCCCTTTAATAAGCTCGTTTAAAGACGTTTGAAGAGTAATTAATTTTTTGTTTAACTCCTCTTTTAGAGACACTTTTTTTTGTGCCTGTTGTATCTTTTCAAGAGTAAATTTTTCTTTTAATTTTTCTATTTCTTCCAATTTAGCGTTTAATTCGAATATTTTAGATTCAATAGATTTTTCAAGATTTTTGATTTTTTTATCAAAATACCCGAACTGCTTTAAGACCTTTCTTTTTTTTCCTTCAAGTTCTTTTAATTCTTCTATTATTTCATCAACAAGTTTCTCTTCTATCTCCTTTTTATATGCTATTTTAGAAAGTATCTCTTGTATCTCTTTTTGAAGTTCGATTAAAGCGTTTTTATAAATATAAAGCTTTTCTATGTTTGTGCTTTGTTCTTTAAATTTTCTGTAAAAAATAAAATAGTGTCTGTAGTCACTTAGTTCACTAGCAAACTCTTCATAGTTTATCTCTCCCGCTTCCACCCTTTCAAGCGTGGTAAAAATTGTCTCTTTTATACTTTTTGCGTCAAATACGGCTTTATTGACGTTAAATATTTTATTGTAAAGATTTATAAACGTATTATAGTTTTTTATGGTGGTAAGTTTAAAATCAAGATGTTTTCTGTCAAGCCCGTATATAATTTTTTTATACTCTTCATTCGTTTGAGGTCTGTATTTTAAAGGAGCTTCGTTTGCATAGTTTATCACTTCTTTAAGACTTACTATCTCATCGCCTTTTAAGACTCTGTTTAAATCGAATTTTTGTTTGCTAAAAATCCTTTTTATATCGCCCGAGCGTTTATACATCAAAACAAAATAATCTTCAAACTCATAAACTATAAAAGAGTTGTCGTATTTAAAATAAAAATCTTTAAAACTTTCTTTATTAGGGTCAATTCCAAGTGCTTTTACGTCTGAATTGTAATAATAATGAATAGCTCTAATGGCGGTAGTTTTCCCGCTTCCGTTATCCCCTACGAAAAAGACGTTTTTTTTACGCAGGTCAATTTCTGCGAAATTAAAATTGGCGGCATTAAAAAAATATATCTTATTCATCAACTTCTCCTTCACTTATAGCATCAACAATATCAAGATAATAATTTATAGCGTTTAATACAAGATATTCGTCCTTGCTTTTTGATTCAATTACATAGTTTTTTTCAAGCATATTAAAAAGCTTATCGGTAATTTCCATTAAATCTTCCGTATCAAAAAGGGCTTTTATTATTTTGTCGTCTTTTTTAGCTTCAAATCTTTTGATAAATTCGCTTTTTTTAATTTTATGACCCTTATCAAGATGAACAAACACTTTTTTAAGCTGGGCTATAGCCAAAATAAGCTGTTTATGAGCGTTGAAAAACTTATCTTCCTCATCACTCTTTAAATCTTTACTTAAATAAAAATACCCGTTTTCACCCACCAGATAAAGTCCCAATCTATTTAGGGTTTTATTTAAAGAATCAAAATTATCATCTTCCATAAGCCATGTAGCTTCTTTGATAAATTTTGAAGAATTGCTTGAAATTATCACTCCTTTAGAAAGTATCTCAAAAATCACGCTTTCCATTTTACCACCCTTACGTTATATTCGTTATAATCTTTAGTATAAACAACCTCTTTATCGTATTGATTTAATATATAAACAAAAACCCTAACACTCTCGTTTAAAAGCTCTTTATCCACTTTTCCAACATACTCCATTATGCTTTTAAACAAATCATCACTCCCTTTTACATATCTTATAAGCCCTTTTAAATCAATAAGGGCTATAACTTCTTTTAAATCCCTTTTTATGTGAGATTCTTTTATCTTTTTTTCTTTTGTAAATTTTCCGATTATATTTTTAACTCTCTCATAATCCACATACGCACTGTCCGGGACGTATTCTATTTTTTGTTTGAAAACAAATTTTTTGGTTATTAAAAAGTTGTCTATTTTACTATCTTCATTTAAAATCATATGAGCAATTTTATAGAGTTTTTGGTTAAAGCGGCGTTTTTTCTCCGTTTGGGAAATAAATTCCCTAAGTCTTTTTAAATAACTGTCAATATTTTGATTAAGATGAATAATATCAAGCATTATGTCTTTTATAAATCCCTTAAAATCATCAAACTGCATAAAGCTTTCAAAAACTCCCACTATCGTTTCGTTTTTTTGCATAATTCCTTCAATATCTTTTAATATGTTCTTCGCTTCTTTTATCAAAAATTCAAGTTCGCTCACTTCATCGTTTTCAAGTTTTTCTATCAGTCCTAAAAGTCTTTTGTCCCTGTTTTTCATACCCTGATAAATTTTATTTAACAGTTTATAAATTAAATCCCTCACAAAAGAGGATTTGTTTAATTTATACTCTTCTTTAAGCTCAATTAATTTTTTTACCTCTTTTTCAAAATCTTCCGCTACATAACTAAAATCAGCCCTTGCCAAAAGCGTATCCACAAAATTAAAATAAATTTCATTAAGATAATAATATCCCCCGATTTTACTAAAAAGTCCTATTTCCACAAGTTCATGAGGGACCGATAAAAGCTTCTTGTTTTTATAAGCTTCATCAAGAAGTTTTCTGTGACGGCAAAGAAGATTTAAAAGCTCAATATGTTTCATAAACACTCCTAGAAACTCATAATAAATCTTTCCTATCCATATTTATACTTTCAAGCCACACTTTTATTTTTTATTCTCTAGTTTTTCAAGTCTTTCTAAAATAGGAGGATGAGAATAGTAAATAAATGAATAAAGTTTACTTACCCTTGGAAAATGTTTGTTTTCACTTACGAGTTTTTTAAGTGCGTTTGCAAGGTCTTTTTTGCTTACAAGTTCACTTCCCATTTCATCTGCCGCAAATTCGTTGTGTCTGCTTACAAAGTTTACAAACGGCTGCAATACAAAGAAAATCACTTCACTGAAAAGCAATGCCAAAATAATAATATTCGCCCCTATTTTAGGCACCATTAGCTCTTTAAAAAGAGAATCAGGAAGATTGCCGAATATTGCAAACAATATAAAAAGCATAACTCCAACTACAGCAATATTTTTAAATATATCTTTATGTTTAAAATGCCCAAGCTCATGCCCTAGTACAGCCAATATTTCATCTTTATTCAGCTTTTTAAGAAGCGTATCGAAAAGTACTACTCTTTTAGTTTTACCAAATCCGGCAAAATAAGCATTTAACCTAGTATCCCTTTTACTTGCATCCATTACGTATATACCGCTGCTTTTAAAACCGACTTTTCCCATCATCTCTTCAATGGATTCTCTTAAGTCTTCATCTTCAAGAGGAGAGAATTTATTAAATATCTTAGCAAAAAAAGGATATAAAAGATTAATCATAATAACACCACCGAACGTAAATACAAAACCATAAAACCACCAATTTTGAAAATTCTCAATAAAATATATAAGCCCTGCAAAAAAAGCCCCGCCAAATATCACAAACAAAAAGATTTTTTTTATCTCGTCAATAAAAAACATTCTCCAAGAAGCTACGTTAAATCCGAATTTTTTATCAATATGCTTTTCCCAAATATTAATAGGCAAAGTCAAAATGTAATTAACGGCAAAAAACATAAATAAAATTTCTAATTCGGAAATTAAAGAATCTTTTTTATATAAAATAAAATTTAATATAAACAACCCTCCGCTTAACCAAAAAACCGTTAAGAACATAGAAATAAGAGAGTTAAAAATATTGAAAGTGTGTTTATAAATAGAATAAACGGCGGAATCTTTATAAGAAGACAAATCCATTAAAACCGGACCTTGAGAAAAAACATTTTTTATAAAAAAGACTTCTCTTATTTCCAAATATATTTTAATACAAACATAAATTCCAAACAAAGCTATCAATAAATTTACCATATTCGTGACCTTTTTTAAAAATTATAACTAATTATAAAAAAATAATCTAAAAAAAAACAAATAAAACTATCGTTTTATCTTATAAACTTGCGATTTTTATCAAAATAATTGTAAAATTCAATTAGATTAAGAAGAAAGGGTTCGAATGAAATATACTCTCCTTATAGATTGTGAAGACAAAAAAGGATTAATTTATAAAATCAGTAAAATTTTATATGAATTTGATTTTAACATAGAGACTCAACAAGAGTTTGTAGACAAAGAAAACAATAAATTTTTTTTCCGTGCAGTAATTGTCGGAGAAGTAGACAAAGAAAAATTAAAAAAAGCTATACTAAAAGAAGTGGAATATGCTAATGTGAGAATTTACAAAAAAAGAAAAAAACGTCTGTTTCTTATGGCTACGAAAGAGGCTCACGCTTTAGGAGATATTCTTATTAAATGGTATAGTGGGGATTTAGATGTAGAAATATTGGGAGTTATTGCTAATAGAGAAAATCTAAAAGAGTTAGTGGAAAAATTCGATATCCCGTTTTACTATATTCCGGCAGAAAATAAAAGCCGCGTAGAACACGAAAACGAAATGCTAAAAATAATTAAACCTCTAAATCCGGATTATATAATTTTGGCTAAATTTATGAGAATTTTAACTCCGAATTTCGTAGAAAAATTCCCAAACAAAATCATAAACATCCATCACTCATTCCTCCCGGCATTCATTGGAGCCAATCCATATAAACAAGCATACGATAGGGGCGTAAAAATTATAGGAGCGACGGCTCATTTTGTAAACAACAACCTCGATGATGGTCCGATAATCGAACAGGACGTAACCAGAGTTAACCACGAAATGAGCTGGGAAGAGATGAGGATACAAGGAAGAGACATAGAAAAAATAGTCCTATCCCGTGCAATAAAAAACGCAATAGAAGATAGAATTTTCGTATACGCAAATAAAACTATCATACTCTAAGGCACCTAATGACAAAAGAAAAGATAAAAACCCGAATAATAAAAGACAGATTAAAAAACATACTTTCTAAAAAACCGAAAGCAATAGCAAAAATATTCGAATATTTAATAAAAAGGCAAAAAAATGTTTAATATAGTTCTCTTTAATCCTCAAATTCCACCAAATACCGGCAATATAGGAAGGCTTTGCGTAAACGCCGGTGCCATGCTTCATATCGTAAAACCCATAGGATTTGATATAAGCGAAAAAGCAGTAAAAAGAGCCGGTCTTGATTACTGGAATAAACTTGACTTAAAAATATACGAAAATATTGAAGAGTTTTTCAATTCAATCGATATAAATAGATGTTATTTCGCTACTACAAAAACTAACACACCCTATTTTGACGTAAAATTTGAAAAAGGAGATTACATTATATTCGGAAGCGAAACGAAAGGAATTGATGAAGAAATTTTAAATAAATACAAAGAAAAATGTATAACAATCCCTATGACAAAAGAAGGAAGAAGTCTTAATTTAGCCGTAAGTTGCGGCATAATTTTATATGAAGCCATAAGACAAAATTTTAAAGGGGCAATATGATTAACAAAAAAAGAAAAAACGAAGATTTAAACAAATATTTATTAAGCAATAAAGAATTCAAAATCTATATAGCTTTAGAAAAAAAACTAGCTCCTCATATAAGACTTTTAAATTATTTATTTGAAAATAAAAAAATAAAATATTCGATTATGATAATTAAAGCTACCGAAAAAAGTATTCAAGAAACAACTTCTTATATAAGAAAAACCGATATTTTCTTAAAAATACCTTACACAAGTAACCATTACTTATTACTTTTACAAAACACCGATTCAAAAGCCGCTATTCAATTCGGAAGCAGACTTACAAGCTTAATCAATAGAACTTTTTTAATAAACAAAAAAACCATCTCTCACAAAGTTTCTTTAATAGCATTTGAAAAAACACCTCCGACTTTAGTAAATTTAACATATGAAATATTACTATTAATAAAAAAATTCAAAGAAAAAAACGGAGAAGAGCATTGGGTAGAAATAAAAAGATTTTAAATGACAAATGAAAAATTCAAATCGGAAATAGAAACTTTAAATAAGTTTTTTAATATATACTGCCAAAACAAACACCAAAATCAAACTCGAAAGAAATATAATATCACTTATAACAATACTTCTTTTCAGCTAGATACTAACTTATGTAACGAATGCAAAGAACTGCTAGAATACGCTATCCAAAAACTTCAAAACTGTCCTTATAAAGAAAAACCAAAATGCAGAAAATGCCCAAACCCTTGCTACGACAAACAAGAATATAAACAAATGGCAAAAATAATGAGATATTCCGGTATGAAATTGGGACTTACAAAAGCAGCAAAAAAACTAAAAAGCCTTTTTAAAAGCTAAAAACCCTCAAAAAAGTCATAACCTCCCAAAAAACGGCTTCTGCATTTTTGGAATTTCTTATTTCAAGTTCTTTTTTCAAAAGATAATTCAAAAGCTCAAAATAATCTTTTTCTTTCAGTTTTATAGCCAAAGAGACTCTTTGATTTTGAATATGAAAAGGAAGTTTATACCCAAGAAGTCCATCTAAAGACGAACTTCCGGTTGTTTTTATATAAAGATGATAAGTATACAAATCCCTTACATATCTGATTAAAGCCGGAATAATTCTTCTAAAATCATTCATTTCCAAAATAGAGTTTAATTTTTCATAAAAATCTTTACCGTTTAGCATTAAAACAAATAACTCTTCAAAACTCTCCTCTTTATAACAAAAAACAAGTTCTTTTACATCTTCTAAAGTTATTTTAGAAGAGTAAAGAGAAAGTTTTTCTATCTCTTTTTGAATAAAAGAAGCTTCTATCAAATTAGCCATATAAAGTTTAGCTTCTTGAGTTATCTCGACATTATATTTATTAGCGTAAAAATTAATCATCTCAACTATATCTCTTAATGTAGGCTCGAAAAAGCGAACAAAATTATTCTTAAAAGTCTCTATCTTTTTATTTCCGTAATAAAAGAAAAAAAAATAAGAATCTCCCTTCGCATAAGTAATTAACTTATCTATTTGGGGAAAGATTTTGTTATGCTTTATAACAAGTATATTCTTACCTCCGAATAAAGAAGATTCTCTTAAATGAGTTTTTGCCGTTTCAAAATCATACTCGTCATAATAAAGCTTTAAAACATTTTCATTTTTAAATCTATCTAAGATTTTATTTTCATATTCCTGTAAATAAAAATTATCTCCGTAAAAAAGAAAATAATTAGGTAAAAAAGGAAGTTTGTCAAACTCTTTTTTATACATCTTCTTTTATTACTTTACCTTTTATTTTGGCAGTAGCTATGTTTGAAGAAACTATCTCTATATCCACCTCTTCAAAAAGATTGAATTTCTTTTTATCTTTTAAAAACACCCTAGCCCCTAAAAGTAAATCTTCTCTTATTTTAGCTATAGGCGGAATTTCCGTATCTTCTATAATTCCTTTATAAACATTCCCTATATGCTCATTTGCAAATCTTGCATACTTTCTATCGTAAAAATCCCACTCCACTTTCATAGCTTCTCTTTCTAGTTCGCTAAGCTTAACAACCAACGCTTCAATATTTCTTAAAATATAATCAAGCGTTTTTTTATCCTTTCTAAGAGTCGCTTTTAAAATACGATGAAGCGTTAAATCCGAATATCTTCTAATAGGCGAAGTAAAATGAGTATATCTCTCAAAACCTAAAGCATAATGCCCCGTATTGGTAGCGTCATATCTTGCCTGTTGTTGAGAACGGATAATTAATTTATCAACCTCTTTTTCAATTCCAAGCATTTTAGCCTGTTTTTGAATATCAGCCACCACTTTTACAAAATCTTTTTCATCTACATTTACATTAATATTTAAAGCCCCCAAAGCCTCATATAAAGCATCAAGGCTGTTTTGAGTAGGTTTTTCGTGAATTCTGAATATTCCGTAATCAATCATATTTGCAGCGGCTTTATTGGCTAAAAGCATACAATCTTCTATCAGTTTATGAGAAGGTGTTTCTTCTTCTATTTTTACATCCTCTATCAAGCCTTCATCGTTTAACACCATCTTAATCTCATCACTGCTAAAATCAAGACCTTTTTTTAATCTTGTACTTCTTATATGTTTAACTCTTTCCCAAAGTGGCATTAACCACTCTAAAATTTCATTATCAACCTCATCACACTCTTTAAAATCGCCTTCTAAAAACTCATCGACTTTTTCATACGAATATTTTCTTTTAGACTTAATAATAGCCTCAAAAAGCTCTTCTTTTATTACGTTATTGTTCGAATCAAGTTTTATTTTAAATACAAAAGCAAGCCTATCTTCGTTCTCTTTCAAAGAGCATAAATTTTCACTAAGCTCTCTTGGAAGCATAGGTACCGATTTATGAGGGAAATAGATACTAAATCCTCTCTCTTTGGCTTCTCTGTCTATATTTGAATTTAAAAACACATATTCGCTTACATCGGCAATAGCTACGTAAAGTTCGTTTTTTTCTTTATCGAAATAGATAGCGTCATCGTGGTCTTTAGCAGTTAGTGGGTCTATGGTACAAAAAGCCAAATCAGTTAAATCCACTCTATTAGGGTAATACTCTTTTTCAACATAATCCCCATACGCTTTAGCTTCTGCAATAGCCTTTTTACTAAACTCTTCTTTTTTATTGTATAAAGCCAAAGAAATTTTATCATCAACCCACGGGTCGTCCAACACTCCAAGTACCTCAACTATTTTATTCGTATAGTTATCCACTTTAAATACGGCACCTTCCGGAAGTTTTTTTAAAGTCTTTTTCTTTTCTGCTACATATATTTCAAGATTTGTCTTTATATTTTTTAAAACTGGAACTTTTTTATTATTTTTGTATTCAAACGTCAAATAAACAACACTTACCCTAAAAGCTTTTTCCAAAATATAAATAACTTTGGCTTTTGGTCTTTCGCTTTTATTAAAAAGTCTTTGGGCTACCACCAAATCCCCGTTTCCTGCTCCGTTTAAATGGTGGGATTCTATTAAATAATCTTTTTCTTTAACACCCAAAGGAACCAAAAAACCAAATCCCTTTTTGGTTAAATCGACTTTTCCTATTCTGTATTTCGATTTTAATTTAATTATTTTAGAATCGCTCACAACTCCTAATGCAATTAAATCGTTAACAATATCTCTTTTATCTCTTGGAATATCTTTAGAAGCTATCCCCGTTACTAATTTATACGCAAATTCTTTCAATTTTATCCTTTTACTATTTCAACAGCCAATTCCAACGCCTCAATATTCAAAGAATATTTCTTAGCCACTTCAAACGCTTTTTGCTCATATTCTTTATCAAAAGGTTTTAACATATCGACTAAAAGTCTTAAAACCCACAATGCCGCACTTTCAACCTCATAAGGAGCTTTTGGTGAATAGATATTTTTTAAAGAATCAACCAAATCCTCACTAAAATTCCAGTGCTTAAATATTTCAGCCGTAACCTCAACCGTAGTCGCCCCTACAAATTCTCTTTCTATTTCGTCTCTATCTTCTCCAGCTTCCAATCTTTGTCTAAAGTTTTCACTTTCATTTTCATTATTCAGTACCAACGAAATAATAACGGCACCTATTTCCATTAAAAACGAATTAGTACCCAAAATATCCAACTTTCTTAAATCTTTTCTAAACCAGTTAAAAGCTATTGCGTTTCTTTTAGAAGAAATATCCTGAAACTGCCCCGAACTGATTCCGTATGCACTTAAATCGAATTTAAGTGAATTTCTAACCGCAAATGAAATCGCAAAACCTTTTACGGTGTTTTTCCCGAATAATGAAACCGCAAGTTCAACACTGTTTATCTTTCTTCTAAATCCGTAAAGAGGAGAATTTGCGGCTTTTAAAAGATTAGCTTTTAACATAGGATCGGATTCTATGATAGGCACTAAATCAGCCCAAGAAGAGTCCGGGTCACTTGCTATTTTTTTAATTTTAATCACACTTTCAGGTAAAGGTGGTAAAAGTTTTATTTGTTCGAAAATTTTTTCATTCATCTAAACTCCTTAGTAATTTATTTATTTCGTCATTATACCCATAATCGTTTAAATATATATTTAAAACTTCTTTAGCTTTCGCTTTATTTTTCTTTTTTATCAAAATCAAAGCGAACATCCTCCAACTTTCATAATTGGAAGGATTAATACTATTAGCTTTTAACGCCCATTCTTTAGCGGCTTCCAAATTATTATGATTGTAATAATAATTAGAAATTAACATCGCCGTATCGAATTGAGGTTTTTTATTAAATTTTTTAATAAAATCTTTAACGTTAATTTCCGTTTCTTTAATCACATAAATAGGTTTCGGTATAGGAAGAGTATTATATTTTATTTTTTCTTTTTTTTCACTACTTTTTTTAGACTTTTTATTATTATTATTTATCTTTTTTGTTTTTTTTAGTACTTCATCATCTTTTATATTAGGCACATCAAAAGAAATTTCCAAAGGCTCTTTTTTAATTTTTTTTACGTTATTTTTTTCCGTTTTATTTAAATTGTCAATCTTTTTATTAATTTTAAGGGTCTTATTAATATCCTCTTTTTTACTAGTGTTATTTTCTATATTTCGCTCCAAGGAACCCGTATTAAGAATTTTACATAATAGTTTATTTTTTAAAACAACACCCCCTATTATACATAATATTAAAATAATCGTAATGCTTAAAACTTTAATAGTCTTTTTTTTATAATATAATTTTTCCAACTCTTCATATCTATGCATAAATCTCCTTAAGGTCCATATGAGCCATTTCTATATATTTATTGGAAATACAATCAAAATTTCTGCTCGGATCTTTTTTTGCAAAGTAGTCTATTATATCAAAAACTTTAAACATAAGTTGATTTGTCGCTCGTAAAGAACCTTTCGTGTATTTATAAATAAGCTTATAATTTTTAGGTTTTAGCATTTCTGCGATATCTATTAAATTGGATTTCAAAAGCTTTGTTTTAATAAAACTTTCAATCTCATCTCTTGTAGCTTTATTTACTTTTAAAATATAATTAACTCTCGTTTCGAAATGCTTTTTTCCCATTAGTTTTTTTATATCTATATCATGAGTTGCAAAGACTAAAGTAATATTTCCTTTATCGGCATAAATTCTTAGATTTTCAAAAGTGTCTTCGGAAAGAAGTTGAGCTTCATCAAGTAAAAATATTTGATAATCGTCAGATTTTATATGTTTTAACATTTCTAAAATAGAATTAATCTCTAAATAAGGATTAGAAATATAAAACACTTTTTCCTTATCTTTTAATTCGTTAAATATCGATTTTAATATCATACTTTTACCTCTTCCCGCTTCTCCGGTAATAAATATCATTTTTTCGTGCTGCTTTAATGCCTGTAATAAATCTGCTTTTGTCTTTTCTACGGAAGCAATAGGAACATAGTAATTTAAATCCACCACATCCCTAAAAACTTCTTTAGCTTTAGTGAACTTTGTTTCCAAAACCTAAATCCCTTAATGTTTTTTTCTTTTTTAGATTTATAATATGAGGAGTAATTACGAACACCAACTCTTTTTTCTCCGTTATACGTTTTTTAGATGAAAACAGATATTTTAAAATCGGAATCTCTTTTAAAACCGGAACTCCGTTTACCTGTAAACTTTTTTTATTGGTAATAAGTCCACCCATAACAAGAGTTTGATTATCTTTTAATTTCACAACCGTTAACATTGTATTATCCGTTACATCCGGCGGCATATCTCTGTTTGCTGTATTTAATTGAGTTTGATCTCTAAAATCACTAATTCTTGGAGCTATACTTAAAATAATCTCTCCATTATCACTTATTTGAGGAGTAATATCAAGCACAAAACCTACGAATTGAGACCCTATTGTATATTGAGTATTAGGGTTACCGTTAGAATCAGTAGTAACTTTTGAAGCATATTTATAATAAATCGTACTACCTACGCTGATAATAGCTTTTTGATTATTAAGAGCTACTATTTTAGGATTGGAAATAGCATTTACGTTTCCGTTTTGAGCCAAAAAATTTAAAAGCCCGGAAATATTAAAAGTAGCCGAACTGAATACCGTTTGAGCTCCTCCTATATAAGTTCCTTTTAAAGGTACGTTAGTTTTATTTAAATTTATGGATAATTGGCTCCAATCGATTCCGGTTTGATGAGACTCCGTCAAATCAACCGAATAAATTTTTACATCGATTAGTACCTCTTTAGTCAATCTGTGTTGTAAAGTATTTATATATCTATCTATTTCGTCTATCTGTTTTTTAGTACCGGTTACCGTAATTAAACCTACCGATTTATCCACAATAGGAGGCTTAAAAGAATTCGAAGTGTTTTGTAAAATAGTTACAATATTTTTTTGAACGTTATCCCAAAAATCAAAAGTATATTCGTTTTTTATTTTACTATTCGTCGCATCAAGATTAGATTCTCCGACTCTATTACTAGAGATAAAATTAAGTTTATAAGTTTTCGTTTTAAAATAACTTATCTCCAATGTATCGTCTTTTAAAGTATAAAAAAGACCTCTTTTAGATAGAATTAAATCTAAAATTTGATTTAGCGTATAATTCTTAACCCTTAAAAAAGGCATTTTATCTTGTACCAAATTTTTAGATTCCGTATCATCGTAAACTATATTAATATTACATTTTTGAGTAACCAAAAGATTTAAAAACTGTTCTATAGTTAATCTACTTTGAGAAGTTATACTATTAGAGTACGTAAACAACTTACCTTCACAATTGTTTTGAGCTATCAAACTTACGACAAACAACACTACAAACATTAACTTTTTCATTTTGAATCCCTTAATTGCGGTATTTTTTGATTTATTGTCTTAAACAACATTTTTCTAGAATTAGCACATTTGAAAATTGCATCGGTAGAAGTTAATTTTATTAGCGTACAATCATAGATTTTATCATTAAGTCCTATCCATTTTTTAACACTTCCCACCAACTGAGCTCCTAAATATTCATCTATTCTTATAAACGCTTTATTCATAAAGATAGAAATTAATGTAATTTTTACACTTTTTTTAACCGGAACTTTTTTTGTATTTACAACTTTTTTATTAATAGAATTTTCGTAAAAAGGACTTTTGATATCCTCTAACTTATCTATTTTAAAACTATAATTAATAACTTTATTAGTATATTCCAAATACAAATCTTTTTGAGTTTTATTATCAGTCGCAAATAAAGCGACTCCCAATATTCCCGTTAATAAAATAATTTTTACTCTTTTCATTTTTCATACCCATACAATACGAATTTTATTACATAGTCTTTATTGCTATTAATATCAAGAGACTCTATTCTTAATAAATCTTTTATATTCTCATATCTATACATGAGATATAATAAATTTTTATATTCTCCTCTAACACGTAAAGAAATTTCCATCTTTTTATTAATCAATCCTTTGTTATTACTAAAAACTTCATTAGTAAATCCGTTTACTTTTAATCCTTCTTTCTTAGCGTTAACAACTAAATTTTTTACAAACTCTCCCCATTTTTTTTGATTAAACACAACAAAACTTAACAATTTAGCAAGTTCGTTATAATAATCTCTCTGCTGTTTAAGAGCAGCTTTTTCCAATACCAAATTTTTAATTTCTTTATTTAAAACTATTATTTTTTCACTTAACTTTCTTTTTTCTTCGGTTAATTGTTTCAATTCTATAGCCATTCTTTTATGTTTTTTATACTCATGGCCTCTATAGTGTTTAGCATTAGGCATAATAAAATAAAATCCGATAAAAACTATCAAAGCTACAACTAACACATAAATAACCATCGTTTCTTTTTCATCTTTCGAGTAAAAAAACTCATCAATTTGATTAATTAACTCTTTCATTCTTTTATCCTAATAATGGCTTTATATTTATTATTTTCATATATAACTCCTGGCGTATCAACTTTAAACCCGCTATTAACCAAATCGTCAATTAATGCCGGAATTTGAGTATCTTTAAAAGCAAATACACGCAATACGAATCCTTTAAAACTCTCTTCGCTCACATCTTTTTTCTTTTTGTTATAAACGCTGTTTTGCACCATATTATCAACAGCATAAGTTAATTTATCCAAATAAACTTTATTTTTATTTAAAAGTAAAGTAATATCCGCTAACTCGGATGATTTAGGAATATAAGAATACTTAAATTCGTACACGTTTTTGATTAATTCTTTTCTTAATTTAATATCTTCGGTATATTGTTTCCTATCTTGAATTATCTTTTTCTTTCTAGCCTCTAAAACTCTGATTTTTATGTTTAAATTATTATTAATATATTGTAAACTTTTTACTTTTTCGGATAATATTTTATTTTCTCTTTCATAAGATAATCCGTTTAAATAAAGATACAAAGGATAAATAGCGGTTAATAAAATCGAACCGAAAGTAATTAAAAAAAGCCTCCCGCTAGGTCTATAAAAAAATGTAGGTTTTCTTAGAAAAAGAGAAAAATTATAATCTTGATTACCGTTTTTATATGCGTTATGAGCCTCCAACATCCCTAAAAATAAAAATGGATTTATCGACAATCTATCCAAATTATACTCTTCATAAAACTCAAAACCGAACGTATCTATATTTATCAATTGTTTAATATACTCTTGTAAACCGTCTATATTACCGTATTCGGAAATAACAAACACCCTTTCAACTTGAGAAATGTTATATTTTTGAGTTACTTTATCTATTTGAGAATTAATAATATTAACTAAAGACAAAAACTCTTCTTTTATAATATCCAAGACTTTCTTTTCGTTTTTCCCATACTTTAAAGAATTCACCCCTTTTTTAGTTAAAAGCTTCTCGAACATCTCCGGTCCGAAGTCTTTAATTTTTAATTTTTCCAAAGCTTGATAAATTTTATCAAGTCCTCCGCTTACCGTTAAAATACTTAAAAGTTCCCCGTTTTCATAAAAAGTTAAAAATACTTTATCATATAAAAACACCACAAAAACGTCATTCGCTTTTTTTATAATTTTTTCCTCATATAAAGCTTTATAAGCAAACGCCGGAAAGGAGATATAATCTATATATCCGGCTTCTTCCAATAAATCTTTATAACCGTTTTGAATAAATCCCACCGGTATGATAATAATCTCGATAGTAACAATTTTTTCATCTTTCATAGAGTCGATAATTTTGTATTTAATCAAATACTCTTCCGTTTCATCAACCCCGGCTTCTTCGTAAACTTTAGTTTCTATAAAATTATTTAAATCCACTTTTTCTATTACGCTTTTTTCAACCTCGAAACTATAAAAAATAGCGTGTTCTATAGGAATATATGAAGACAATAAGACTCTTGCGGCTAAAGAATCTCTATAGATTCTTATAAGTTTCTTTTTAGTATAAAGAATAAATCTTTCTTTCCCTTTAGCCCCTATAATTTTATCGACATCATAATCATATTTATTGAAAAAAGAAGGCTTTAACTTTTTAAAATTAAATTCTTTTAAAGAATTTAAATTAAATTTACTCGTACAGTTTTCGCCAAATTTTTGAAATTTATCTTTGATTTTACTAAAATCAAAAACATTTTTTAAATCTATTTTTTTCATAATTCTACCTCATATCCAAGTTCTTCAAGCATTTTTTTATTTTTACTCCATCCTTGAACAACTTTAACATAAAGCTCAAGGTATATTTTTTTACCACTAAACTCTTCTAAAAGTCTCCTAGCATATATACCTATCTCTTTTATTTTTTTACCCTTTTTTCCTATTATCATTCCCTTTTGACTAGGCCTTTCTACTATAATTGTAGCATATATTTTATCTAATGTTTCCCCCTCTTCCAATTTTTCAATTAATACATCTGTCTCATAAGGAAGTTCGTCTCCAAGTTTTTCAAAAAGAGCTTCTCTTATAAGTTCTTTATAAATATCTCTTATATGTTCTGTAGAAATAATTTCCGGGTCGTAATAGTAGGGGTGTTCCGGTAAATATTCTACGATAGTATCTAAAATCTCCTCTTTTCCTATTCCTGCTACCGCACTAACAGCAACAACTGCAAGTGCCTTATTTAAAGATTCATACTCTTTTTTCTTATTTTCTACAAACTCTTTATCCACTAAATCTATTTTCGTTAAAACCACAATATGAGGAATGTTTTTAGTATTTAATTCCAAAAACCACTCATATCCGCTCAAATCATCTTTTACATCGGATAAAAAAAGTACCAAATCACTATCACTTAAAGCTTTTAAAGCTTCTTTTAGCATAAATTTATTAAGAAGTTTCTCCTTTTCGTGAAGTCCGGGAGTATCAAGAAGAATAATTTGATGCCCTTTATGCATAATAATGGCGTTCACTCTTTTTCTACTTGCATTGGCTTTAGGAGAAACAAGAGCTATCTTTTCTCCTAAAAGCCAGTTTAAAAGAGTCGACTTCCCGGCATTCGGTTTACCAAGTATTCCTACAAATCCACTTTTTGGCATATTTTTCCTTATAAAATATATTTGGTTATCTCTTCATTCTCTACTATATCGTCAAGTTTTGATTTAACATAAGTCTCATCAATGACAAATTCTTTACCTTTGTATTCATCCGCTTCAAAGTTTATATCTTCCAGTACTTTTTCCACTACCGTATGAAGACGTCTAGCCCCAATGTCTTCGGTTTTTTCGTTTGCCAAAAACGCATATCTCGCTATTTCCCTTAAAGCGTCTTCGCTAAATACTAAATCAACTCCCTCAACTCCAAGAAGTTTTTGATACTGCTTAATTAAAGAGTGTTTCGGTCTTGTTAAGATTTGATATAAAGCTTCCTCATCAAGACTTTGAAGCTCAACTCTTAAAGGAAACCTACCTTGAAGCTCCGGAATTAAATCACTAGGTTTGCTGACGTGAAAAGCACCGGCCGCAATAAATAAAATATGGTCCGTATTTACGTATCCGTATTTAGTGTTAACGGTTGAACCTTCAACTATTGGAAGTAAGTCTCTCTGAACTCCCTCTTTACTAGGGTCTTGTCTCTGGTTGCCCGTTGCTGCGATTTTATCTATTTCATCAATAAAAATAATACCGTTTTCAGCTCTTTTTAAAGCCTCTTTTTTCAAATCTTCTTTGCTGATAACTTTTTCTGCAGCTTCACGTCTTAAAAGTTCTTTTGCTTCTTTTACGCTAACTTCTTTTTTTTCTTTGTTTTTATTGAAAATTCCTATAATTTTAACAATGCTCTCTTGTGCTTTTATCATCTCCGGAGGCAGATTATCATCACCTTCCGGAAGTTCTTCCACTTCAATAGTTATTTTTAAATGGTCGACCTCCCCTTTTTTTACTCGTTCTTTCATTTTTTCAAAAGAGTTCTGATATTCTATCTGTTTTTGTTCTGGAGCGTTTTTAGGAAGCGGAGGCAGAAGTTTTTTTGTAATCTCTTCAATTACATTTTCTTCAATCTGCTCTTTTGCATTCTCTTCCATTTCTGCTCTTACTAAATTCATAGAGTTATTTACCAAATCCCTAATCATAGATTCAACGTCTCTACCTACAAATCCAACTTCAGTGTACTTACTGGCTTCTACTTTTACAAAAGGAAGTTTCATCATCTTGGCCATACGTCTTGCAATTTCGGTTTTACCTACACCTGTAGGACCTATCATAAGAATGTTTTTCGGCATAATATCGTCCTGCCACTCCTTTGGCAACTGCATTCTTCTGTATCTGTTTCTAAGGGCGATAGCTATTGTTTTTTTAGCATCTTTTTGTCCTACGATATATTCGTCTAAATATGCAACTATTTGCTTAGGTGTCATATTCATATTATTCCTTTTCAAGTTTTAATATTTTTATATTGTGGTTTGTATAAATACATAAATCTGCTGCAATATTAAGAGATTCTTTTACAAGTTCTTCCGGAGATAAATCAGAATGTTTAGCAAGAGCCCTCGCAGCGGAAATAGCGTAATTTCCACCGCTTCCTATCGCCGCAAGTTCTCCGTCTTCAGGTTCTACGACATCTCCGTTTCCGCTTAATATAAATATATGTTTTTGATTAAGCACAATCATCATCGCTTCAAGACGCCTAAGGTACTTATCTTTTCTCCACGCTTTTCCGAAATCTATAACGGATTTGATTAAATCCCCTTTTCTTTTTTGCAGAAAATCCTCAAACATATCGAATAATATAAAAGCGTCAGCCGTACTCCCTGCGAATCCGGCTAAAACCTTACCGTTATAAAGCGTTCTGATTTTTGTCGCGTTGCCTTTTAAAACGGTATGACCAAACGTTACCTGACCGTCCCCTCCTATTACAGCTACACCGTCTTTTTTATACCCTAGTATCGTAGTGGCTTCCATATTTATCTTCATTACTCACCTTCTACCACTAATTTTAAATTAGCATGAATACCATAGCCTAGTTTTACATCTACATTAAATTCACCTACGGCTTTAATTTGTTTCATCTCTATATGTTTTTTATCTATTTCTATACCTTGTTCTTTTAATTTTTCGGCAACTTCTTTATTTGTGATAGCACCGTAAAGTTGCCCGTTTGCACCTAGTTTATGTTTAATATGAAGTGTTATGTTTTCGATTTTTTCTTTTAATTCGTTAAGTTTTGCAAGTTCTTTTTTAAGTTCTTCTTCTTTTCTTTTTTGTTCTTCTTGCCACTCTTTTATAACTTCATCTGTAGCAAGTTTTGCATAACCTTTAGGAATTAAAAAGTTTCTGGCATATCCATCTTTTGCATTTTTAATCTCACCCGCTTTTCCTAATCCCTTTACGTCTTTTATTAATAAAATTTTCATAAATTTCCTTTTTTTTATTTGCATTTTACTAAATTTTCGTTAAAATAGCAAAAAAGTCATTTTCTCATCACTAATTTGACAAAGGTAAAACATGAAACTAACTCCTATAAACGAAGAAGTTACGTTCGAAGATGTCGGAGTAAAAAAACGCCCTGTAATAAGTAAAACGGATTTAAAAGGCATTATTACTTTCGTAAATTCAGCTTTCTGTAAATTAGCCGGTTATTCAAAAGAAGAATTAATAGGTCAACCTCACAATATAGTCAGACATCCCGATATGCCAAAAACAATATTTAAAGAAATGTGGAATACGATAGAAAAAGGAGAAAGTTTCAGAGGATTTATAAAAAATTTAAGAAAAGACGGTAAATACTATTGGGTGGAAGTTTTCATAGAACCAATGTTTGACGAACAAGGAGCAAAAATCGGTTATATTTCCGTCAGCAAAGAAATTTCGGAATCAGATAAAGAAAAATATGAAAAACTATATCAAGAAATGAAAAAGGAAGAGTAATGTTTATTATAATAGAAAATAACAAGATAACAGGAATAGAAAGAAATTTATTAAACGATTTAAATATTACACTGGAATCGATTTCCGAATTTATCAATACTTTAGAATTACAAATAGCAAGTTTAACCGATTCTCAATTAAATATTAACAATAAAACATTTAATGTAAATGAAATTGAAATGATTTCTACAAAAAATATAAAAATCTTTCAGCTAAAAGAATCTTCAAACTCAAACGTTAAAATAAAAGAAGAACCGTCACTTAATCCGGACAATTTACTAGCTACTCCTAAAGAAGATGATAACTTAATAAAAGAAGAACCGTCACTTAATTCGGACAATTTACTAGCTACTCCTAAAGAAGATGATAACTTAATAAAAGAAGAACCGTCACTTAATCCAGACGATTTACTAGCTACTCCTAAAGAAGATGATAACTTAATAAAAGAAGAACCGTCACTTAATCCGGACAATTTACTAGCTACTCCTAAAGAAGATGATAACTTAATAAAAGAAGAACCGTCACTTAATCCGAACAATTTACTAGCTACTCCTAAAGAAGATGATAACTTAATAAAAGAAGAACCGTCACTTAATCCAGACGATTTACTAGCTACTCCTAAAGAAGATGATAACTTAATAAAAGAAGAACCGTCACTTAATCCGGACGATTTACTAGCTACTCCTAAAGAAGATATTTCAACGGAAAAAAACAGCGAAAAAGAAAACATTGAAGAAGAATCGACCACCGACAGTTTAGATTTTTCAAATCAAGAACCTTTAAAAGAACCTCTCAAACACAACGAAATAAATTTAGGAAAAGAGAGTGAAGAAATAGAAATTTCTTTTAAAGACGATTTGGATGAAATAAAAGAAATTTTAGAATTAAGTACTGCGGAATTTAATAAACTAATAGAAGAAGAACTTCAAAAAGCTTCAAATGAGTTAGGGATAGATATAAAAGACTTAAAAGATTGGTACCTACAATTACTAGAACAAATACAAGAAGAAAAAAGCACAATATATAAAAACATAAAAAAAGCGGATTATGACGCATTACATAAAAATTATCACAAATTAAAAGGTGCGGCTTTAAATTTAAGATTATCCAAAATAGCTATTATTTTAAAAAAACTTGACGAATTATCCAAAGATAAAGAAGATATAAACAAAATTAAAAAAATTACGGATGATTTTTATTTACTATTCGAACACAAAACTAAAACTTCCTCTCAAGAAAAAGATGAAATCACACCTATAAAAAATAGTTTTTTAGAAAAAATAATAATTCAAACCATTCAAACTTATTTGAAAACTCAAGACGAAGAAAGATTTAAAAAGGATAAAAAATACATAGAAAAAGTTTTAGGACAAAAAATAGAATCGATTGAAGATTTACAAAAATTCGTAAAAGGAATATAATGAAAAAATTAATTGTTGCAATATTATTATTAGTAAATAGCAGCTATGCGACAAATTTATATTTTAATGCTTTTCAAAACATAAAAAAAGCTAAAAGATTATTAAATAGCAATCCCGACAAAGCTAACAATCTATTTATAGAAGCCGCAGGTTATTTAAAACAAGTAATCAATTCATCCATTAACGCTAATAAACCATCCGGAAACGCTTTATACTTATTGGGAGAGATATATTATAACGGCTGGGGAGTAAAGAAAAACACGAAAAAAGCTTATAAACTTTTTTGTGCAGCTAAACAATTAGGTAATCTTAAAGCTAAAAAACAAGTCAATAAATTAAAAATTAAATGTAAAGTAATAAAAAACTTTAAGGAGCTACAACAATGAAACTATCATTAACAAAACTACTTGCAATTGCAATATGGGTACCGTCTATTATATTAATTTCCATTAGTGGGTATTTTTTATACATAAATTACGGTAAATACTCAAGCACTCAAAAAAGTTTGAAATATCTTCAACTTGCAAAAACATTAGAAGATATGTTGCTTTATTTGGGTCAAGAAAGAGGTACCAGTTCTATTTATGCTGTTTCAAAAGGTCAATACCCTAATTCAAAAGAAATCGTTTTACAAAAAAGACAACTATTTACAAAATCCGTAAACAGATTTAAAAATTTTATCAATAAACATCCGGAATTTTACAATGATGCAAAAGACGTTTTGAGTTTTTTAAACAGACTTGATGCTATAAGAAAAAAAATAGACTCTTTTAAAGAAAACTACATAAAAGGAGATTTCTTTAAATATTATACGGTTTTAGAACAAAAGATTATGAACCTCCAATCTAAAATTTACTCTCACTTTCCTCAAGAAATTAAAGATAAATACGCCGTTAAAATAGAACTTGAAAAATTAATCGCTTATTCCGGTATTACAAGAGGTTTCGGTTCTTATTATATTACCGCGGATATGCCTATGAGTGAAAACGAATATAAAAACGTTCTTTTAAAATATTTTCACGACAGTAATATTTTAATTACAAATATCTTATCGCATCAAAAAATCAAACAATTACTACATTCGAAAGAGTTTCAAAACATAGAAAGAAATATTAAAACGAATATATTCTATCTTCAACAAGCAACCCAAGAGTATTATATTACCGGAGAATTTAACGGATACCCTATAGATGCTTTGGATTTCTTCTCAACCTTTACAAAACGTATTTCGGTATTCCAAGATATAGTGCATCATCTTAACAAAGATATCAATGAAGTTTTAAACTTCATTATAGCTCAAGAAATAAAAACAAGAAATATCAATTTAATCATCTTCGTATTAGCAATATTGATGTTACTTCTAGGTTTTTATATCGAAAAAGCTATTATTAAGCATATTCACACTCTTTCAAACTTAATTACATCTTTAACACCTATTACCGGTAAAAAAATAGAAATTGACATAACTACCGCCAAAGGGATGGATGAAGCATTAAAAATTGTGGATGAAGCGATTAAAATTACTCAAGCATCAGTAAAAAAAGCTGAAGAGGCTACAAAAGCAAAATCTCTATTCCTTGCAAATATGTCACACGAAATCAGAACTCCTCTAAATGGTATTTTAGGTTTCTTAGAACTTTTAAACACTACCGACTTAACAGAAGAACAAATAGATTACGTAAATACAATCGCTCAAAGTGCTAAAAACTTACTTCAAATCGTTAATAACATCTTAGACGTATCAAAAATTGAAAGCAATAAAGTTTCACTCGAACTTATCGACTTTAAAGCACTTGACGAATTTGAAAATACTTTGGAAATTTTCGGTACTCCTGCCGCTCAAAAAAATATAGAATTTACAACTGAAATATCTCCTAATATGCCAGAGATAATTAAAGGAGATATTTTAAAAATCAAAGAAATAATCACTAACCTAATGAGTAACGCCATTAAATTTACACCTGAAAACGGAACTATTAGCGTTAAAATAAAACTGGAAAAAATTATAGATAATAAAGCTAAAATTTACTTTGAAGTAAAAGACACCGGTATCGGAATGAGTGAAGAACAAAAAGAAAAAGTATTCGAAGCGTTTTCTCAAGCGGACGAATCGGTTACGAGAAAATACGGAGGTACTGGTCTTGGTCTTACAATCGTAAAATCTTACGTAGAAATGATGGGTGGGCAAATTTATGTAGAAAGCGAACTAAATAAAGGTACTAAGTTTTATTTTGATTTAATGTTCGAAATAGTAAACCCTAAACCTAAATTTGATAAAAACTTCTTCGCAAATAAAGAAATAGCTATATTAAACACTCAAAAAGAATCTTTAAGAAAAGAAACTACCATTGAATATTTAAACTATTTCGGAGCTAATAAAGTAGGATTTAATGACATAAACGAATTAAGAGCCCTACAAGGTAGAGAAAAATTCGACGGAGTAATAATTTTCTACGATGAAAGCGATAAAAGCGTAATTGAAGAATTAGATGCTTTAAACATTCCTAAAATCTTCGTAGCTTCTTACTCTAAAAAAGAAATTATTAATAAATTAAATTACGAAGCGGTTATTTTCGACCCTAATTTACCTTCTAAAATATTCAAAGCACTAGAATCACTGGAAAAAGTACCAACAAACACTCAAACAAAAACAAATGTAAAAGAAAAAGTGCAACACAAAGAAATTTACTCTTTAAAAGCACTAATAGCTGAAGACAATCCTATTAATCAAAAACTACTTCAAACAACTCTAAAAACTTTAGGTATCGAAAGCGATATAGCTAAAAACGGGCTTGAAGCGTTTAATAAATACACTACAAACCCTAATAAATACGACGTAATCTTTATGGACGTTCAAATGCCAGTAATGGACGGACTTGAAGCGACTCACGAAATCTTAGAATTCGAAGCTGAAGAAGGTGTAGCTCACACTCCTATTATTGCGGTTACCGCAAACGTTTTAAAAGGAGACAGAGAAAGATTCCTAGGTGCCGGTATGGACGAATACATTTCAAAACCTATCTCAAAAGACGCTTTATTAAAAATACTTGAGAGAGTAGCACATGGAGACTTTACAAAATACTCTTCTCAAGAAATTCAAGAATCTAAGCCAACCGAAAATATTACTATAGAAGAAAAAGAAACAACAACTACTACAGAAAGTAACAAAGAACAAATAATTGCCGCAACGGAAGAAAATTCATTCTTTTCAACTTATATAAAAAACGTAATTAATGATATAATAATAGCTGAGAATATCGGAAAATTATCCGAATTGTTAGCTAAAAATCATAATTCGATAATCTTAATAGATGAGGACTTTACCGAAGACTTAGAAGGATTAATTAAAAACTTAAAAAAATTACACCCTAAAAAAATTATTATTATAAGTGATAGCAAAAAAGCTATAGATGGTATAGAATTTTTAACTAATTTACAACCGGATAATATTAAAAAAGCAATAAAAGGATAAGACAATGCCAATTAAAAAAGTATTAGTAGTGGATGACGACCCGATTAATAGAAAACTCATAGTAAATATCCTTTCAAAAAAAGGTTTTGAAACAATAGAAGCCGGAAATGGTGTAGAAGCATTTGAAATATTGGAACATAATGAAATTGATATTATTTTACTTGATATAGTTATGCCGGTAATGAACGGTATAGAGTTTTTAAAAGAGATAAAAACTAAGCCTCAATTTTTAAATCTTCCTATTATTATTTTAACAACTGACGACAGTAAAAAAACGGAAGTATTATCTCTAGGAGCGGACGATATTATTATAAAACCTATTTCTCCTGTTTCTCTATTAGAAAAAATGTCAAACTACGCTTAAAATTTCTCCCTTGAGGGAGAAATTAATAAACTTTAATTTCATTATACAAACTATCTCTCTCTACCGGTATAAATCCGCTATCTTTAATCAAACAAACCAATTCATCCAAATTCAAACCGTTTAAAGACAAAGCCCCGGCAGCAGAATTTATGGACTCTTTTTCAATAGTCCCGTCAATATCGTTAGCTCCGTATTCTTGAGCCACTAAAGATAGATTAAGAGTAGTAGTAACCCAATAAGCTTTGATATTAGGAATATTCTCAAGCAAAATCCTACTAATCGCAATCGTTTTTAAAATTTCAACTCCCGTCAAAAATTTATCCACTTTCAAATAGTTGTTTTTTCTCTGATACACAAGAGGAATAAAAGCGTTAAACCCATCCGTTTTTTCCTGTAATTTTTTTATTCTTAATATATGATCGATTCTATGTTTTCTATTTTCAATATGCCCAAAAAGCATCGTAACATTTGATTTTTTACCCGCTTTATGCCATATTTCGTGAATTTTTAACCAATTTTCACTGCTAACTTTTCCCTTACATATTTTAGCTCTTATATTTTCATCAAAAATTTCGGCTCCTCCTCCCGGCATCGAATCCACACCGGCATTAATCATATCTTCTAATACATCTTCATAACTTTTTCCGCTAAGTTCACTTAAAAAGTTAACTTCAGCAGCCGTAAAAGCTTTTATATGAATATCCGATAATTCTTTTTTTATCTCTTTTACTATATTCATATAATAATCATACCCTACCTCCGGATTATGAGCAGAAACTATATGAACTTCTTTAGCTCCTTTTTCATAAGCGTTTTTTGCAACCTCAACACATTTATCAATACTCATCGTATAAGGGTAAGGATTCTTTCTATGAGCGGAAAAAGCACAAAATTTACAAACATCCTTACATATATTAGTAGGATTAATGTGTCTATTAATATTAAAATAAGTTTTTTTTCCAAACTTCTTTACTCTTATTTTATTTGCAAAAAAGCCTAAATCAAAAAGCTCCAAATCATACAATTTTTCCGCTTCCTTAATAGACAGCTCCTCTTTATTTTCAAGTTTTTTTAGTAAAACTTCATTCATAAAAATCCCTTATTTTTTATGATAAAATATCATAAAAGGAAAGAAAATGCAACTACAAGAAATAATTTATTCTTCTAACAACGACTTGGAAATCGCAAAAAAAATAAAAGCGGCAATAAAAAAATATTTAAGCAGTATAACGGTAGAAGGCGGTAAAGATTTTTTCGTAAAACACACAAAAAAAACGGATGAATTTATAACTCTAATTTATAAATATATTTTAAAAAAAAATTTTTCCGATTACTCTCCTTCCATTAATTCCATACCGATATCCATTATAGCTTTAGGTTCTTACGGAAGAGAACAACTCTCCATCTATTCGGATATAGATATTATGATTGTTTATAAAGAAATAAAAGGTTACAATTTAAAAGGAATAATAGAAAATTTTATGACGATGCTTTGGGATTTAGGATTAAAAATAGGTCATAGAGTTCACGAAATAAACGACCTATTTCCAGCAAGTAACGAAGATATTACCATTAAAACCGCAATGCTTGAGAGCAGATTTATATTCGGAAGCAAATTTTTATGGTATGAAGTTGAAAACAAATTGAATAAAATAAGAAATTACAAAAAAAAAGAATATATTCTGGCAAAATATGAAGAAATGTTAAACAGACACAAAAAACACCCTATTTCAATGGAACCGAACATAAAAGACGGATTCGGAGGGATAAGAGACGCCAATACTCTATTTTGGATTAATAAAGTAATTTTCAACTATCCTAACAATTCTTATTTAGTCCCTAAATACGCTAGTGAAGAAGAGTTTAAAGAATATAGAAGTTCACTTGAATTCTTGTTTAAAGTAAGAGTTTATTTGCATCTTGCCGCTAAGAAAAAAATAGATAAAGTATTACTTGAATACCAAAGAGAAATAGCTCTAAAAATGGGTTATTCCGATTCTCCTAGAATTAAAGCCGAAAGAAAATTTATAAAGGATTTATTAAAAGCCCTTTGGACAATAAATACTTTTACTTCAATTACTATAAAAAAAATAATAAAACCGGTTTTACATTCTCATTCATACTCCGAAATCAAACAAAAAAGAGTAAAAAAAGATTATTACTTATGCGAAGAAACAATTTACACCAGATTTAATAATAAAGAATATTATAAAGAAACTTTTTCAAATCTCTTGGAAATGAATTTTAAAAAAACCGATATTTCAATTACCGCAGCATTAAAGAAAAAATACTCGTTAAATAAAAAATTGAAAAAAAAGATGTTCTTTAAAGAAAATCTTTATCCTCTTTTGATAGCTTTATACAAGTCCAGAACCTTAGAAAAAATAATTCCTCCTTTTGAAAAAATAAAATATCTAGCTCAATTCGACGGATATCACCAATACCCCGTAGATATCCATTCTTTGTATACGGTAAAAGAAATAGAAAACTTAAAAGAGTTTCAAGATTTATCAAATCAAGATAAAGCAATTTTAAGATTTACCGCTCTTTTTCACGATTTAGGAAAAGGAAGAGTCGAAGAACATTCGATAGTAGGAGCAAAAATAGCTAAAGAATTCGCACAAAAAATTTCAATGCCCGATAGCACCTTAATATCAAAACTCGTAAAATATCACACTCTTATGTCCGACACCGCTCAAAGAGAAGATATTCATAACGATAAAACTATTCTTTCTTTCGCTCAAACAATAGAAGACAAAAGATGTTTAACTCTTTTATATTTATTAACCATAGCTGATATAAAAGCAGTAGGAAAAGGTATATTTACGCCTTTTAAAGCTTCGCTTTTAAAAACTCTTTATTTAAATACTTTAAATGCTTTAGAAAACAAAGAGTTAATAGACAAAATAGCTCAAAGAAAAAGAAAAGAAAAACTCCTCCAATCAAAAAAAGAATTTAAAAGCTTTCCTAAACTATTTCAAAAAAAAGTTCTTTCATCTCCGTCCAATCAACTATTTTTACAAAATTCCACAAACGAAATAATTAAACTTTTAGAATGGATAAAAGATACGAAAGAGTATAAATTCAAATTCGAAAATGAAAAACATCTTATTATTCATATAGTTAAAAACGATTCTTTAAATTTCTCTTTAAGTTGGTTTTTAGAAAAGCTATCCAAACTAAATTTAACTCACTTATCAATTTACAAAATAGGAGATTTTAAATATTTTAAAATAGAATTCGAAGAAACAATAAATGAATTTGATTTACCATTAATAGGAGAATATGTCAAAAAAGCCTTCGCCGAAACATTACATACTAAAGAAAAAATGAAATTTAATATCAACGAATTTAAAATAGATTGTAATCATTCCCAAAATTACGCCAGTTTAAAGTTACAAACAAAAGATAAAAAAGGTATAATTTCAACCGTAATACAAATACTTGACGATTTTGATATTAGAGTTGAAGATATTAAAATTTCAACCCAAAAAAACATAGCAAGAGATTTATTTATAATTTCAAAAGAAAACAATTTTTGTCAAAAAATAGAAAAAATTTTAAAAAGGCTTTGTGAATGAAGAAAAAAATTTTAACCATCTTGGCTTTAATTATAATCATATCCACATTCATAAGAACTGTTATCATAAGTTATGCTTTTATCAGTTTTTCAAACAAAATAGTAAACAACGAAGCTAATTTAATTAAAGAACTATTACTAGGAGTAAAGGAAAAAGAAAAACTGATACATTTAATAAAAAAAACCAAATACATAAAAGAACTATCTTTTATACCAAAAGATAAACTCCCCGAAAAATCAACGACATACAATATTCACGAAAAAAGTTTTACGAAATACATACATTTTCAAAATGACACTTATTTGAAAATAACTTTTAAAAGTGAAAATTATTTAAAAGAAGTTATTGAAACGTTAGCAAGTTTAATCGTACTTGCTTTTATATCTTTAATAATCATAATAGCAACGGTCAACTATTTTTTAACTCCTTATTTGGAAATACTCGAAAAAGTAAAAAAATCTACTCGACAAATATTAAAAGGTAATTTTGACGGATTTATAACCACTTCTTTAAAAGGAGAAGCCCAAGAGTTCGTTACCTCTTATAACACTTTCTTACAAAAATTAAAAGAAAGTTTCGGAGTTATAGAAGAAAAATACACTTCCTTGATAGAAAAAGAAAAAACAGACGATCCTCTTAATGATGCAAAAGAAACAATAGAACAATTAGCTAATATATTTGAATTTAAAAAAATAATAGAAGATGATAAAAATATAGACGATATTTTTAAACGATTAATAAAAGTAATAAACGATTTTAAAATAAACAATTTTGCTTTATATGGAGTAGATAATACCGAAAAAAGAGCCTTTTTAATACATACTCAAGGAGATAAATGCTGCGAATTCGAAAAAAATTATCAAGAATGTAGAGCGTTTAGATTAAAGGAAATCATAAACTCGGAAGAATTTAAAGAAGTTTGTCAAAGACACTATTGCGAAAACAATTACATATGCATACCTTTTAGCACAAAAGGGAACTTTAGCGGCATTTTAAAAATCAATTTGACCGAAAATAAAAAAGAAATAGAAAAAAATCTGCCTTATATAAAAGCTTATTTAAAAGAAATTTCAGCTATTATAGAAGCTAAATACACCCTTGAACTTTTACATAACCAATCTATTAAAGACCATTTAACGGATTTATTCAACAGAAGACATTTAGATAACATCTTACCTATGATAAGTGCAACCGCAAAAAGAAGAAACGAAAAAATAGGATTCTTATTAATCGATATGGACCATTTTAAACAAGTAAACGATACTTACGGACATAAAGCCGGAGATACGGTACTAAAAACTTTATCCGAAATATTAAAAAAATGCACCAGAAACGGTGATATAATCATTAGATACGGAGGGGAAGAGTTTTTAGTAATTTTACAAAATATAAAAAATTGCAACGAAGCTTATCTAATAGCTGAAAAAATAAGAAAAGAGATACAAAACACTCCTATCGATATTCAAGGGACGGTATTAAATAAAACTATCAGTATAGGTGTAAGCGTATATCCTAATCATTGTAAAGAGCCTAAAGAGTGCATTAAATTAGCAGATGAAGCTTTATATAAAGCTAAAAAAAGCGGTAGAAATAAAATAGTTATTTACTCTTCTTAGCTTTTTTCTTTTTACTAGGTTTTGCAAATTCTATCAAATCCTCTCCCGTTTGAATTTCTTTTGGTAAATTCTTTAAAGCCATTAAAAATATCCTAGCGGTAGTTTTTGCATCTCCTAAAGCTCTATGATGAACCTCTTGAGGCAAATCCAATTCTTCCATTAAATATTTAAGTCCGTATCTTGAAGCCTTAAGGGTTTTTTGAGAAAGAGTTAACGTACACAAAAATCTGTTTAAAAGCACTCCTAAATTCTCTTTTTCAAATTGTCTAGCTAAAAAATTAAAATCAAAATCGGCAGCGTGAGCTACAAATATACTATCTCCTAAAAAAAGTCTAAATTTTTTTAAAATCTCTTTTTGAGATTTTTCATTTTTTAGCATTTTTTGATTAATTCCAGTTACCCTCTCTACATAAACAGGTACTTCTTTTGCATAAATTAAAAAATCAAAAGTATCCACTATTTGTAAATTTTTTATTTTAACCGCCCCTATTTCTATAGCCTGACCTACATCCGGTTTTGAATTGTTAACCTCAATATCAACAACACAATACTCGCACTCTTCATAAGGAATTATGGCAGTTTTTAAAATTATAAAATTACCGTCTTGAGTAATAGGAAGACCTTGAAAAGTTAAAATATCCATAATACTTTCAAATTCAAATCCGGGATAAAACTTTTGCATTAAATTAATAAACTCTTCTTTTTTTATACCCTCTTTTAATTTTTCTATAATACCATCCATTATTCGCTTTTTTTATGTAATTATAACATAAAGAAAAAATAACAAAAACTTACAATAATGGAAAAATTTTATTATTTAATATATTTTTTTATTGATTTTACTCTTTTTTTCGATATAATACATAAAATTTTTTCAAAGGATGATGATGGTTTTAGTAATGAAGGTTGGTGCAACAAAAGACGAAATCAACCAAACAATAGAACAAATAAAAAAATGGGGTCACGACGTTAGTTTAGCTCCGGGAGAAAAACAGGTGGTTATAGGAATAATAGGAGATAAAACCGACTTAGCCGGAAGACCTTTAAATACACTTCCGGGAGTTGCAAAAGTACTTGAAGTTTCAGCTCCTTATAAAAGAGCAAGTAGAGAGTTTCATCCGGAAGATACTATCATAGATATCGAAGGTGTAAAAGTAGGTGGAGGACATAAAGTAGTAATCGCCGGACCTTGCAGCGTTGATACTATAGAAAACGTTGTATACCTTGCAAAAGTGGCAAAAGAAAACGGTGCACAAATGTTAAGAGGAGGAGCTTATAAACCTAGAACATCTCCGTACACTTTCCAAGGTCACGGAGAAGACGGACTAAAAATGTTAGCAGAAGCAAAAGCCGAAACGGGACTTCCTATCGTAACAGAACTTATGAGTATAAAAGATATAGATGTAGTTTATAAATATGCCGATGTTATCCAAATCGGTGCTAGAAATATGCAAAATTTTCCTTTACTTAAAGAAATAGGAAAACTTGATAAACCGGTAATTCTTAAAAACGGAATCTGCTCAACGGTAAAAGAGCATTTAATGAGTGCCGAATACATTATGAGCGAAGGAAACAATAAAGTAATACTTTGTCTTAGAGGTACAAGAAGTTATGAAACGGCGGTTAGAAACACTCTTGACGTAACACTTGTACCTATTATGCAAAAAATGACTCATCTACCGATTATCATAGACCCTAGTCACGCAGCAGGTAAAAGAGAATTCGTAAGTGCCTTAGCTTATGCCGGTATGGCAGTAGGAGCTGACGGATTAATTATAGAAATGCACAATTGTCCGAAAGAAGCTTTAAGTGATGGTGACCAAGCACTGCTTCCAAGAGATTTTGAATATTTAATGAATAAACTAAAATCTCTAAACGCTTGGAATCAAAAAGAGTGGTGGGAATTCGATAAGCAAAAAGAAGCGGATTGTATAAAGATTAAATAACCTCTTTCCCTTTCCCTATCCCACTAAAAGGAAATAAAATGAAAAAAGTAAAAATAGTAGCGACTATAGGACCGTCCTCAATAGATAAAATTGCTCAAATGATTAATGCCGGAGTGGATATCTTTAGATTAAATTTTTCTCACGCCGACCATAAAACCCATAAACAATCTATAAAACTTATAAGAGAAACTGCAAAAAAACTTAATAGCAAAACCGCTATTTTACAAGATATAAGCGGACCTAAAATCAGAATAGGAGAAATAAAAGGTTTCTTGGAATTAAAAAGAAACGACAAAATTCGTCTTGTAAAGAAAACCCCTACTTCCATTTATGATTTAACGATAAGCTATCCGGAAATCATAGACCAAGTAAACATAGGAGAATATGTATTTTTCGCAGATGGAAGTATCCGTACAAAAGTAGTTGATAAAGATAAAAACTCTTTAACTTTGGAAGTAAAAAACGAAGGTATTTTATCCAGTAGAAAAGGTGTCAATTTCCCAAATAGCAATCTTAAAATTTCCGCAATTACACCAAAAGACGAAAAAGATTTAATTTTCGGTGCAAAAAACGGTGTAGATATAGTGGCTATCTCTTTTGTAAACAGCAAAAAAGATATTTTAAAAGCAAAAAAAATTCTAAAATCAAATGGAGCAAATCCTTGGGTAATCGCCAAAATAGAAACGAAACAAGCCGTAGAAAATCTTGATGAAATCTTAGAAGTTAGCGACGGTGTAATGGTAGCCAGAGGAGATTTAGGTATAGAAGTCGGAATAGAAAAAGTACCGGTAATTCAAAAGAAAATTATTCGTCGTGCCAATAGACTTAAAAAACCAGTAATTACCGCCACTCAAATGCTTTTATCAATGGTAAACTCACCATTCCCTACCCGTGCAGAAGTGAGCGACGTAGCAAACGCCGTAATGGACGGAAGCGACGGAGTTATGCTAAGCGATGAAACGACTGTCGGTAAATATCCAGTAAAATCTGTAGAAACATTAAAAAACGTTATTCTAGAAACTCAAAACATCTATCCTTACTATAAAAAATACGAAATAGAAGATAGTGATGCAATCGCAGCTAGTGTAGCCGATTTATGTAAAGGAACAAATCCTAAAGCAATCGTATGCTTTACAAGTTCAGGTACTACCGTAAAATCCATAGCAAAATACAGACCAAAATCTCCTATATTCGCAGTAACTCATTGTATAAAAACAAGTCGGAAATTAAATTTAGTTTGGGGAGTAACACCTCTATTTGAAATATCAAAAATTAAAACCCCGGAAAAACTTATTGAAAAGTTCAAAGAATTAGCGGTAAAAAGCGGCTATTTAAAAAAAGGAGATATGGTAATTATTACAATGGGTAGTTTAGTAGGAAAAGAAGGAACTACCAATATGATTAGAATAATAGAAATTTAAATTATTTCTTTATCAAAATAAAATTCAATTTCCGGAAAATGAGAGAATAAAAAATCTTCTATTTTTCTCTCTATCTCCCCAGCCAGCTTTTCATTATGAGCCAAAAAACAAAGAGCAAGACTAGCTTCTTTAGGATATTCACTGGAAATATCAAGGATAGAAACATTAAATTTTTTTAATTTATCTTTTATAGAGTTTACTATTTTTCTTCTCTCTTTTAAAGAAGAGACAAAAGGGAGTTCAAAATCGATTATTAAATTAACTATTACCATCTTTACAAGACTCACAAATCCCATAAATATAAAGTTCTTTATAAGAATTAGGATATCTTTTCTCTATTTCTTCCTTTACAACATCACTAAAAGGAATGTCCTCTACTTTTCCACATTTTTTACAAATAAAGTGAGCGTGAGGTTCTTTTGTAATTTCAAATTTAGGTTTTTGATGTAAACAAATTTCACTTATAATATTTTCATCTTTTAAAGCGGTAATATTTTTATAAATAGTTGCAAGAGAAATTGAAGGAAAAAAATCTCTTATATCATCATATATCTCTTCAATACTCGCGTGACCTTTTTTTTCAAGCTCTTTTAAAATGGCAAGTCTTTGAGGAGTTATTTTAAGATTTGACTCTTCAAGTAACAATTTTATCTCTTTCATATTCACCTTTCTTTTCTTTAAAAATTTATAAAAACTCTTAAAGAAAAGAAAAGGAAAAATTAAGCGTTTTTAAACGCTTTTACCATTTCTTCCATTTCTTTTACATCATTTTCGTCGATTAAATCATTAAGTGTCACATACGCTCCAACATTTCCTGTCATAGGTTCGATATCTGTGTTAACCGGAAGTGTTTTTTTACCAGGTTTCCAGTTAGCTGGGCATACTTCACCAGTTTTGTATGCGTGTTGATGAGCGATAATTTGTCTTACGAATTCTTTTACGCTTCTACCTACCGGTGGTGCTTGAACTTCTTGAGCTACAATTTGCCCGTCCGGATTAATTAAGAATCTTCCTCTTAGAGCAAGTCCAGCACCTTCAATCATTACACCAAATTTTCTTGTAACTTCACCTGTCGGGTCAGCTGCAATTGTAAGTTTAAGGTCTTTTAATAGAGGTTCGGTTTCTACAAATCTTTTGTGAGAGAATTTTGTATCAGTTGAAACTGCAAGTACTTCAACACCTAATTCTTTTAAATATGGTAATGCTGCGTTCATTGCTGCAATTTCAGTAGGACATACGAATGTAAAGTCTGCCGGATAAAAACATACAACAGTCCATTTTCCTTTATAATCTTCACTACTTACTTCCGTATAGTGTCCGGTTTCTGCATTATAAGCTTCCATTTTGAATTCCGGCATATTTTTAAGAACCAATACACCTTCTTGAGTTTTGATTTCTTCCATTGTTACCTCCTTAGTTTGAGAGTTTTCAGCTTGTGATAACTCTTTTGTATTTTTTTCGCATGCCATATGGCACCTCCATCGTTTTTTTACATCGTAATTATATTTTTTTAAAACTTTTTTGTCAAGGAAAAAGAGAGACAAAAGAAAAAAATTTTCCTTTAGAAGATTTTATCGAGTTCTAAATTATAAAAAAGATTGGGATGTTCGAGTTTAACTCTGTTAACAACCTCATCAATACTAGCGTCTTTATCTTTTTTCATTTCTTCCAAAACAACGGCTTTTACATCATCATAATCAATAGGAAACTCACTAAGAATAGCTTTTTCAAGCTTTAATTCAAAATTCTCTTTTAAACTCTTTTTTAAAAGCTCCATCTCTTTTAAATACTCTTCGGCTTTTAAAGCTACTCTAATTTCATTATTAATCTCTAAAAGCCAAATATCATTATTCAAATTACCTTCAATCAGCTCAAATTCTTTACATCGTACGATAGTGTTTTTACCTATTTTTTTTGCTATCTTTTCAACCAAACCATCAATCCTTTCTGTGCGTGAAGTCTGTTTTCAGCTTCGGTAAATATCTCTTCACTGTGCGATTCAAAAACATCTTCGCTAACTTCATATCCTCTGTAAGCCGGAAGACAGTGAAGAAAAATCGCTTCTTTTTTTGCAAGTTTCATTAGTTCGTCATTTACTTCAAAACCTTTAAAATCTTTTATTCTCTTTTCTTTTTCATCCTCTTGTCCCATACTTACCCACGTATCGGTAGTTACTACATCCGCTTCTTTTACTGCCTCTTTCGGGTCGTTTAAAACGTTTATTTTAGCACCGCTTATTTTAGCAAATTCCAAAGCTTTGTTTTTTATATTTTCATCAATTTCATACCCTTTAGGAGTTGCGATATTTAGATTAAACCCAAGTTTACTAGCAAGAATAGCCCAGGAATTAGCCATATTATTTCCATCTCCCACATATGCGACAAGAGTGTTTTGAGGATTATTAAAATCGAATTTACCAAATTCAATCATTGTCATCAAATCTGCTAAAAGCTGGACTGGATGGCATAAATCCGTAAGTCCGTTAATTACCGGTACTTTTGAATATTTAGCAAATTCTTCAAGCCTCTCTTGCCCAAAAGTTCTAATCATTACCAAATCAACAATTCTAGTTATTACTCTTGCAGTGTCTTTTAAAGGTTCTCCCCTTCCAAGCTGAATATCTCTACTGCTTAAAAAAAGTGCATTCCCACCTAATTGACTCATTCCAACTTCAAAAGAAACCCTTGTACGAGTGGAGCTTTTTTCAAAAATCATAGCAAGCTGCATATTTTTCAAATAGGGTTTAAAAATTCTGGCTTTTATCTCTTTTTTTATCTGAAAACCTAAATCTATTATCTCTTTTATCTCCTCTTTTGTATAATCACATAACCATAAAAAATGTTTCAATTTTAATCCTTATTCTTTTTTTAATACACTTTGGGTTTTTATTTAAGATATAATTTTATCAAAAAAAGGAGATTTTTTGAAAATTTCAGAAGTTGCCAATCTACCTACACAATACGGAAATTTTAAAATACAGTCCTTTAAAGAAGGAAATAAAGAGCATTTAGCTATTTTTACCTCAATAATGCCGGAAGTCCCTTTTGTAAGAATTCATAGCGAATGTTTAACGGGAGACGCTTTAAAAAGTCTAAAATGCGATTGTGGGGAGCAGTTGGAGTTCGCTTTAAAAACCATAGCAAAAGAGGGAGGAATACTTTTATATTTAAGACAGGAAGGAAGAGGCATAGGACTTTTTAACAAAGTAAATGCATACGCACTTCAAGATAAAGGCTTAGATACGGTAGAAGCAAATCATCAATTAGGTTTTGAAGCGGATATGAGAGATTTTTCAATAGTGGAAAAAATTTTAAAACACTTCGGAATAAATAAAATAAATCTCCTTACGAACAATCCCAAAAAAGAGTTCGCCTTTAAAGAAATAGAGGTTGTAAAAAGAATACCTATCATAATAAAACCGAATCCGTATAATGAAAACTATCTAAAAACAAAAAAGGAAAAATTAGGTCATAAATTATAAACCGGACCTTTAAATAAAGGAAAAAGATGGATAAATTCGAAATTTTTATAAACGAACTTCTAAAATGGAATAAAGTCCACAAATTTACGAATTATAAAACAAAAGAAGAGATAAAAGTCCAAATAAAAGACTCTCTTTATCCTCTGGAAAAAATAAAACATTTCAAAACCGCTTTGGACATAGGTACGGGTGCAGGATTTCCGGGGCTTATTTTGGCAATCGCTATGCCTAATACCAAATGGTACCTGGTAGAACCTCTTAAAAAAAGATATTCGTTTTTAAATTATATGAAAATAAAGCTGGGATTAAAAAACACTTCTGTAATACCTTCAAGATTAGAAAACGCCGATATTAAATCGGTAGAACTTATAACGACAAGAGCCGTAATGCCTACAAAAAAAATTTTACAAATTGCCCTTCCTTATCTGGAAAAAAATGGTACAATACTTTTATACAAAGGTTCCGGGATTTCAGAGGAATTACAAGAAATTCCATATAAAACCGAAATTATTCAAAAAGGAACCAGAAATTACGTATTTTTAAAGGATTTAAATGGGTAAAATTATTTTATTACTGCTAATTATAGGTGGAATTTACTTTTTCTTTATAAAAAAAAACCCTCAAAAAACAGAAGAAGAGGAAAATGAGTTTCAACAATGCGACAGATGTAAAACATTTGTTTTAAAAAAAGAATTAAAAGAAAAAAACGGTCAACTTTTATGCAAGGACTGCTATGCTAATTCTTGAAAAGCCGTTTTGTGAAGAAGAATTTTTATACGTAAAAACCCTAGAAGATATAAAAAATTCAAAACCAAACACCACTCTTATTTTTCACTACTGCGATTCTTCTCTTGAACTATTTAATTTTTGTAAGCTAAACGATATCGAATACGGAGTTATCGTGAGTTCTGTAAAAGAGCTGATATTTTGTGCCAATTTAAATGCCAAATATATTTTTTGCGAAAATTTAAAAAAAACAAAAGAATTTCAAAAAATTGCCGATAATTATTTACTAGACTCAAAAATAGTATTTTTAGCGGATTCTCTAGATGAAATAGAAGAGATATCAAAATACACAATTGATGCAATAAAATTAAAGGGAAATAAATGAGAAAACCTAAAGTAACACCTACAAACAAAGAAGTCGTTTTAAAAGAAGAAGATTTCATCATCTCAAAAACCGATTTAAAAAGCAAAATTCTTTACGGAAACCAGATTTTTATTCAAATGAGCGGATACTCCGAAAAAGAACTCTTAAACAAACCTCATAACATCTTAAGACACCCGGATATGCCAAGATGTGCTTTTAAAGTATTATACGACCATATACAAAACGGAAAAGAGTGGTTCGGATATGTTAAAAACCTAAGAAAAGACGGAGGGTATTATTGGGTGTTTGCAAACATCTCTCCTACATATGATACAAACGGAAACTTAATAGGTTATTATTCCGTAAGAAGAAAACCAAGAGACGGCTTTAAATCAATAATAGAACCTCTTTATCAATCTTTACTAAGCATAGAAGCTTCCGGTGGAATGGAAGCTTCTTTAAATGAAGTTGAAAACCTTTTAAAAAAGTACAATATGAGTTTTAATGAAGTAATGCTAAAAATACAAAAAGGAATTATCAATGAACTATAACAAAATAGCCCAAATAAGCTCAAGTATTTTATTTTTGGTTCTAACAGGATACGGTGTTTACACTCAAAGCTACTTAATAGCCGCAATAGCTTTTATCGGGTTTATAGTAACTTTAATTCCGATTTTCACTCAAAAATCAAAACAAACTTCCATGGACTCTCTTGCAAAAAAGATTGAAGAAGTCTTAATTACGGCATCAAACGGAAATTTTGAAAAAAGAATTACCAATATAGACTTGCAAAATCCTTTCGCAAAATCGGCATGGGCGTTAAATGACCTTTTAGACCAGTTAGAAGCGTTTGAAAGAGACATTAAAGAATCTATAGAAGCAGCTAAAAACGGAATCGATTATCGCGATATCGCCCCTCAAGGATACAAAGGAATCTTTAGAAGAACGGTTATTATGCTAAATGAAGCTATTGACGCAATTTCAACCGTCCTAAAAGAACAAGCAAGAAGCGAACTTGCAATAACTCTTAATAACTTAGGCGGAGGTATGAAAAAACAAATCAACGATATAAAAATCTCTCTTGATACGAAACTAAAAGAATTTATGATAAGAATCGACAATTTATCAGGCGAAATATATGAAGGTGCGGATGCAAGTGCGGCTAAAATAGAAAACCTTACAATGGTATTAAATGAGTTAATAGACTTTATCTCTCATACAAACGAAGCTATTAATATGCTATCTCAAAGAACAGATGAAATCGGAAAAATTGTAGAATTAATTACTGATATTGCAGATCAAACAAACCTACTTGCCCTAAACGCGGCAATTGAAGCTGCTCGTGCCGGAGAACACGGACGCGGTTTTGCAGTAGTTGCGGATGAAATTAGAAAACTAGCCGAACGCACCCAAAAAGCTACAAGTGAAATTTCAATTACAATTAAAACATTGCAACAAGAAACAAGCGATATCCAGGCAAATTCCGATAAAATAACAGAAATAGCTGTAACTTCAAGAGAAGACATAGAAACAGTACAAGAGATGATAGTAGGCTTTAGAGACAAATCTTTAGAAAATAGAAAAAATGTTGATTTTGCATTAACAAGAATGCTTATAGACTTAGCAAAAATCTCTCACTTACTATACAAACTTAACGCTCACGAAGCTATCATAAAAGAAAAAGAGATTAAAATAGCAAATGAAAACGAATGCGATTTCGGTAGATGGCTACAAGACCAAGAAACAATCCAAAAAATAGGATGTTTCAGTGAATATAAAACCATAAAAGATAATCTTCATAAGAAAGTCCATCAAGAAGTAGCCAACGCTCTTAAATGCATAAAAGATAAAAGTTGTATAAAAAATAAAGATAAAACCATAGAAAAATTCGAAGAAATTGAACAAATTTCACAACAATTATCTTTCACACTAGACAATTTATTTGAAAAATATATAAAAGAGTCTTGTAAGTGACGAAACATTTTAATTACTTTTTAATTTTTCTTCTTCTTCCTTTTATAGCGATAAGTCTATTTCTAGTAAACGAAATTTCTCATAAGCTTTTTATTAAAGAATTAATATATATCTTTATAGGTATAATCGCTTTTTTCGTAACATATCTTTTACCTATAAGAAAACTTTTATGGATTATACCTTTCATTTATCTTTTTAACCTCATTCTTTTAGGATTAGTGGATATCGTAGGAATAAAAATATTAGGAGCTCAAAGATGGCTTAAAATCCCTATTCTAAACATAACCATCCAACCGTCAGAATTTATGAAAACCACCCTGCTTTTAATGCTAGGTTACTCTATTTATAAATACCCTCCAAGACCCGTTTACACCTTTAAAGAATTTATAAAGCTATCATTAATTATTGTCATTCCTTTTTTATTAATAGCAAAAGAACCGGACTTAGGAACCGCTCTTATTACTTTAACAATAGGATTCGGTGTACTTTTTATTATAGGAGTGGATAAAAAAGTGTGGATATCTTTAGGAATCTTTGCAATTTTTTTTATGCCGGTAGCTTACAAATTTTTATTAAAAGATTATCAAAAAAAAAGAATAGAAAATTTCCTAAATAAACCAAGCTATCACGTAAAACAATCAATAATAGCCATAGGAAGCGGAGGTTTATACGGAAAAAGTAAAGATGAAGCCACCCAAACCCAGCTTAAATTTCTTCCAATTGCCAGCAGTGATTTTATCTTTGCTTATTTAGTAGAGAGATTCGGATTTATAGGAGCCGGCAGTTTAATAACTCTTTATTTTATTCTTATTTATTATCTTTTCTCTATTGCAAAAAAATTAAAAGAAGACTATTTTGCCAAAGTAATGTTTAGTGGAGTGGCTCTTATGATTTTTATCTACTCTTATATCAACATCTCAATGACTATGAATTTAGCTCCGGTTGTAGGTGTGCCTCTTCCTCTTGTAAGTCACGGAGGAACAAGTTTTATTAACTTTATGATACTTTTTGGGATACTAGAAAATTTAATTAGCAAAAAAGAGTTTATAAACACATACGGAGTAAAATAATATATTGATTCAATACAAAACTTAAACTAAATTAAACCAGCAAAAAAATTGGGTTTATATAAGAAGTAATTAAAAAGTTTCGAATAAGTGGTGCCCAGGGACGGAATCGAACCGCCGACACAGGGATTTTCAGTCCCTTGCTCTACCGACTGAGCTACCTGGGCAAAAGTGGTGGACTCGGCAGGACTCGAACCTGCGACCAACCGGTTATGAGCCGGTTGCTCTAACCAACTGAGCTACGAGTCCACTTCTATGTGGATTGAAATTATATCTAGTCTAAGAAAAAAAATCAAGAGAAAAAAGTTAAAATTTCAAAAATTTATTAATTCTTTCTTTTAAATTATCTTTTAATCTCTTTTTCAGTTCATTTTCAGATAACTTCTTAAGTTCTTTTTTTAAAGAGTTCGTATCTAAATTTAAAAAGTCAGTATTTTCAAGTTTAAAAGAATCTATTTGAGACGTTAACAGTTTTTTAGCTTTTTTCTTCTCTTTTTCTATCTCTTCATTTACGGCTCTTTTAACTACATAAGACAACACCTTATCAAGATTTGAATGAATTCTTAATTTTAACTTCTTAATTTTACCTAACACATCTATATCAAATTCCAGTTTTTTAACATTTTTCAAAAGATTAGTAATTTTTTTTGAATTCAAAAATTCTATAATTGAATTATTGCTAAAAGCTTTAATATTCAGTTTTAAAAATTTATCTTTTAAAACACCTTGAAATCTTATATCAAAATCGGCACTTGGAATTTTTAAAGGACCTATAAAATAATCTTTAACTTTTAATTTATTTACTTTCCCAAAAAATTTAAACTCATTTAAATATTCAATTTTTATAAATGCAAAATCAAAATATCTGCTTTTTGAATCAACTTTTAAAATTGCACTTTTATTTAAAAGTTTTTGATTAGAGGATATATTATAACCGTTCACAACAAAAATTGCGTTTTTTAAGATTATATTAGAGTAGAAATGTTCCAATACACAATCCGGATAAACATTTTTATCTTTAAACCTAATATAAACTCCCTTAAATCTGCTTTTTTCTTCCTTAGAAGATGATTTTAAATAAGGTCTTAATCTCTCATACCAATATAAAGTTTTATTAATATATTCGCTTATTTGAGGTTTTAAAAAACTCTCCACAAAAGATAAATACTCTTTATTTTTTAGCATATCATATCTTTTTTCTATATTCAAATAATCCTCATTAACAGCCTCTTTAAAGGCTTTTAAATCTTTCTTTATTTTTTCTTTTGCGTTTAAAACTTCTTTTTTATCACTTTTAATTAAAGAATCTATTTTAGAAATTTCATTATCAAGATTTTTTACTTTTTGAATTATTTCGCTAATATTATTGACATTAGGTTCTATATTTTTTAAAGAGTCTATTTGAAGCTTTATAGAATTTAACTTTTCTTTAGCGATTTTTGCGTCTTGCTTTGATTTATTAACTATTTTTAAGAAACTATCATAATCTTTTTTTAAAACTTCCAACTCTTTTTTACTTTTTAATTCATAATTAGCCAATACCTTAGAAGTATCCGGAATTTTTATATTTAATTTAAAATCAGCAGTTTTTGAAGGTTTTGAAAAAGTGTTTTTAATCCTTACAATCTCTTCTATATTTTTATTTGAATAAACTTTAGAAATAACAAGTTTTTTAATATCACATTTTTTCCACATTAATTCTTTAAAAGAAAACTTTATCAAAACAGCATCAATCTTAATATCTCCTATATAAACCCCTTTTAAATCAACTTTTAAATTTCCAAAAGAAACATCAACTTTTTTTACTTTAACCGGTTTATGAGTAATTTTAGATACCGAAACTTCAAAAGCCTTTTTTATAATAAAAGGAGTAGTGATATAAATAAATCCACTAATTAAACCTACCACCCCTACAAAAGCGATCAAACCACTTAACCTAAAAACACCTTTTTTTTCCTCCTTAGGGACAAGCCACTTTAAAAGTTTGTATTTGCCCAAAAAAGGAAAAAGCTTTTTTCTGTAAACTTCTATCGAACGGTTTGATAAGATATAAACAACAATACCTAAAACAACTCCCCAAACAAACGATCCCAAAACAACCGTATTATTAAAATCACTCCACCTAAAATAAGGAATATTATAAAGTTCTTCCCATAAAGGCTCCAAAAATTTAAAATGCAAAAGTTCCCAACCCGTATAAGCAAAAACAGGGTCCAAAACAAAAGCTATAATCTCAAAAAAACTCCAAGAAGCAAAATAAAGCCCCAAAGGTATTCTAAATACAAAAACAAAAAACAAAATCAAAAAAGTTATCAAATTAAGCCCCGGCAAAAAACCACTTACAAGCCCAAGCACAATCGCCAAAGAGATAAATTTCTGTGAATCCGCACTGTTTAGTTCTCTTAAAAACTTAATTAAAAATTCCATCTTTACCCTTTTATTTCTTCTATAAATCTTACAATCTCTTCAAAATCTTTATCAATTTTATAATACGGTTTATATTTTTCAAAATTCCTCCAGGGGATATAAGCACTGTTTCTGCCTCTTTTTTCAAGTTCCATTGCAACTGCGGCATTTATAAGCCCTTTATAAGCAAACTGCATTTTATCATCTCCTTTTCTTAAACCTTGCCAGACTTCTTCCAATACTTCGTGGGCTTCATAAAATTCACCTTTTAAAATAAGCTCTTTAAATTCCTCTAACTCTTTCTTCAAAACCACTCCTTATATTATAATTTCAAAAAAGGCTTTAAATGTTAAACATCGTAACGGCTTTAAGTATAGAGGCAAAACCCATAATAAAACATTTCAACCTAAAACCCAAAAGCGAAATATATCAAAATAATTATTTAAATTTAACAATAACCGGCAGTGGTAAACTAAAATCGGCAATAAACACCACTATTTTACTTACAAAATATCAATTCCCAACTCTTAATATAGGGATTGCAGGAAGTGACAAATATCAGATAAACGAAGGTTTTTTTATTCACAAAATCATAGACACCGACTCCAATCTAAAATACTATCCCGATTTTTTCCAAGACAACAGCGAAACTTTACATACCGTATCCCAAATAAAAACATACTACCCTCTTGTAGATATGGAAGGAAGTGGCTTTTTTGAAGCTTGTTACAAATTTTTAAGTATAGAAGAAATTATTCTTTATAAAATAGTAAGCGACACTCCATTAAAAGAACCTAAAAAAGATTTAATCCCTTCTCTTATCAAAAAACATATCCACGTTATAGAAAACCTCCTAGACTCACTTCCTAAAAAAGAAGAGTTTTTTAAAGAAATAAACGAAGCTTTAAAAGAAGCCTCTTTAAAAATGCATTTAACCCAAACCCAATATAATCAACTAAAAAACATCTTAACTTATTACAAACTAATAAACAAACCTTTTCCAAAATTTTATGAAATAAGAAAAAAAGAAGATGTTAAGAAGTTTATTACCAGTTTAACTTCTTAACTTGAGATTTTGTAACGTTTTCTTCATTCGGAGTAATATTTACATCAACCGTACGATTAGTTTCATTAAACTTTTCATTCGATATCGACTTAACCCCGCTCCATCCTTTCGAACTCATTAAAAAATCAACTTTAACACAAGGATGAGTAAAACAACTTTCATCTTCACTAGGGTCTTTATATGTTATAGCTAAAGGATGATACCACAACCAAGAATTAATTCCCAAATGGATTTTTACACTATAAGGAAGAATATGTGTAGTTTTAAACGTTACATTCTCTTCACCCTTTATAACAGGATTAAGTTCAACTACAACATCATCTGGTTTAACGACCGAAGTTATATTTCCATCATTATTATTATGGTCTTTATTTAAAACCCACTCATCATTATTCCAGTAAAGATAAGTAAATTTACCATTTAATTCATTTCCATAACCGGCTATATTAGACATTCTTATACGACCATATCTATAAGTAGCATTAGAATAAGTCGGATTTATTACGTTTATATCCGCACTTCCGAATGTAGAATTTTCATCGCTCACATTTACTTCTCTTAGCGTTACGTTAAATTCATTTACCGGATAAGAATATTTTTTAGTAAATCCTATTAAAAGATGAATTATAGCACTTCCGTTCGTATCGGTTGAGAAGAAATTTTTACTAACATCTCTCAATTCCAATACTTGATTTAAAGAAATATTATTTTCTTTTCCCGTTTGATTTACTTCATAACTAACTTTTTGGTCAATTGGAAAATTATTAACATCCAAATATTTATAAGAAACATTTAAATCGAAATTTTTAGCATAACATAACGCATTATAATTTTTAGCTATCGAATTTTTCGTATAAGCCGTAATATTCAATTCGGCAAAAGCAGACATCTTTAAAGTATTAGAAATATAAGTAAACTTACCTTTGTTAAAATTATAAAAACCTCCGTTAATTACAAATTTATAAGGAACGAAAAGTTTAAACGTTCCGTATCCTGGTGAAATAAGCAAAATATCCTCACTTATTCCGCTATCGTTTTCATCAACACTAGCAAATTCGTGAGTATCTTTAATTTCTCTTACACTAGCGTTAATTTCTCCGACTTCATTATAAGCTACGCTAACGTGAGCCACTCCGTTTACAAAATTAGCATTATAAAACTCATTTGTAAATTTACCTCCGCGACAAGATGCTTTTAAATCTTTAGCACTCAATCCTATATCATCGTTAAAATTAGCATTCGAAATCAAATTACCGTTATAATCTAAAGCTTCTAACGTAATATTAAACTCTTCCCCAGCTTTTATAACCGAATCTATATTTGATAATTTATATTTAGCCGGTCTTATGGAAAAATCGTCTCTACTACACACTTTATTGGAATAATTATCGAATATACACTCTAAACATTCGTCACTAGGAACATCTCCGCCTCCGCCAGTTCTGTTTCTTTTATAGTTACAAACTTGTGCACACGGTACATCACAATAGTCCGAATCTATATTTCCCGTCGGACAAGCATCTCCGTATCTAGTCGTTGCTATTTGAGTTAATAATCCCCACACACAATTATTAGTTCTATCAAGACACGCATTATCGTTATCCGATATCATATTACCTTGGGCATCAGTCAAATATCTAACCCTAAATCTAGCTTCTTTCAACACTCCGGAATAAATTATATTATTTATTTCCTTTACGCTTTCTTGATTAAAAAACAAAAAATACCTATTAAAAGTCGGATTGGTATCACATTCATATTGATTGGAAGGATTTTTAATCAAATCAACCTCCACAACTCCCGAATAATTTTCTAAGGTTTGATAATCTTTATTTAATTTTAAAACCTTTACCGAAAAAGGTTTATTCGCTATTTTCGTAAAGATTTGATTTAAAGAGTTTTCCGGGTCTATAGGATCGGTATCGGAATCAAAATTACTTTCAACTACATTGAAAGTTCCGGTTACCAAAGAAACTTGAGAATGTTCCGTACAATTAAACATATCTCCTATCGAACCGTCATATATAAAAATTCCGTTATTTCCGTTTATATTTCGTTCGGCAGTTAAAGCTCCATACAAAATTATAGGTAAATTCGCTCTAAATTCACCTTTTGCATAAAGATACGCCCTTACCACAGATACTCTATCCACTTCTATACTTCCTCCGCTGTAGATAAACAAATTATGAGAATCTCCATTTCTATTTATATCTCCCATTATTTTAAAATCATTTTTCACAAAAATTCTAACGTCCCCTCCTTCCGGCAATATAATTTTAGTATCACTGTTAATTATTAAAGAATTAAAATAATAATCTCCCGGATAAAATTTAAGGGTAAAGTTTTTGTTTTGTAAAGTAATATCACCAAATGTCATACATTTTTGATTTGCATCGTAAGGACAAGTTTCATTAGCATCAAAAATTAAAATCGAAGGAGTCATATTGTTAAAATTATTAGTATTGGAAGTATAATCGGTATGCGTAAAATTACACTCATTAGGATATTTACAATCGTTATCAACACTATAAGTTAAAGCCGAAGTTAATAATATTGGTGTAAATTTAGGAGCATTTAAAGATTTTATATCACAAGTCACATTCGATAGACACTCTTTATCCGTATAACATTCCACACTTTGCAACGTATTTGTTTTATCCGAATAAATAGAACTACTACCGCATATTTTAGAATTTGACAATTGAACCGTAGAATACCCGTATACCGAACTTGGAAATACATCACATATATTAGCGAATCTATCTCCTATAGAAGCGGTATCCGCCCTTAAAAAAGTAAAAAATATAAAAAAGAAAAACAATCTTCTCATTTTAAAACCTTTTTGTCTTACTCCTATTTTAATTATACAACTTTTTTATAAAATATACAAATTTAATACCAAGGTCAAAAAAGTGAAAAACATTTTTCACTTTATTTTGATACACTTTCAAAAAAAGGTTAAAAATTGATTTGTTATATAGAAAAAAAAGTTTTAAATGAAGCTTTAACACAAAAAATTATGAACAAATTCAAGCCCAAAATAATCGAAATAGACCATTATAAAGATATTTTTAACCGTTCTCATCAAAATTTTAACTATCAAAAACAAAGAAACGTACTAATCCTGGCAAAAAAAGAAAAAAACTTTTTATATAAAGGAAGCGGTTTTTGCAATAATAGAGGCTATCAAAATTTTTTTTACTCCACTCAAATTTTAGGATGTATTTACAACTGTCATTATTGTTATTTAGCCGGAATGTACCCTTGTGGATATCCGGTAATTTTTGTAAATGAAGACGATTTTATAAAAGAAAGTAAACAACTCTCAAACGCTTATATAGCAATTAGCTACGAAACCGACCTTTTGGCGTTTGAGGGAATTTATCCTTTCCATAAAAAATGGATAGAACTTGCCAAAAAAAGAGAAGATTTATTTATAGAAAGTAGAACGAAATCGGCAAATACCCACAAACTACCGAAAAACCCTCCTAAAAATTTTCTGCTTAGTTTCTCATTATCACCTATAGAAATAAATAAATTTGAAGAAAAAGCCCCTACTCTTGAAAAAAGAATAAGAGCAATAAAAATCGCTCAAGAAAAAAATTACAATATAGAAATAGCAATAGACCCTATCTTAAAAGTGGAAAATTACGAAGAGATATACAAAAACTTTATAACTTATCTCAAAAAGCAATTGGACTTAAAATATATAAACTTGGAAATAGGAGCTTTTAGAATGAATAAGGGGTTTTTAAAAAATTTAAGAAGAACTCATTTAAGCCCTATAAGCTGGTATCCATATGAAATAAAAAATAACGAAGCAAGATATGAAGATGAAATTAAGATAATTGAAAATATAAAAAAGATAATAAAGAAAGAAGGAAATTAGAATTTATAGTTTCCTTCAACTCTGAACTCTTTATTATCGCTAGTATTAACTTTAAAATCAGCTACATCATAAGCTGCTGCAAATGAAAGTTTTTTATTAACTGCATATTTTGCACCTAAAGTGTATTCATTTAGGTCATTATTTGTAGTAGATTTATCATTTTGATGTTGATATGCTACATATACATTTGTAGCATTATCTACATTGTATCCAACTTTTGCATATAGAGCAGTTCTATCGCTTTTATCAGCAATTGAATAGTTGTTTACAGTTGGAATAACTTTTGCATTTGGTGCATCATATGAAGTTGTTACAAGGCTATTTCCGTCGTTTACATAAGCATAACCAGCTTTTACACTAACTGCATCTTGAGCATATGCTGCTGAAATGTTGTAATAAGTTGTAGATTTTACGTTTGAACCTTCGTTTTTACCGTTTGCAAAGTCAACGTGTACATCTACACCTTTTACCGGAGTAGCATCTAATGATACAGTTACTAAACGTTTAACTGTATTTGTTATTTGATAATACCAAGCGTTACCTTTTACCATATCAGTGTTGAATAGTGCAGCTACTGCATATACGTCAGCTCCATTAGCAACTTTTGTTTTTCCGTTTTTAAGTGCGTCAATCCAAGCTGCTGCTACTGTTAAGTTTTTGTTTACAGTATAAGTAGCGATAGCACCAGCACCATGTCCAGGAGCAAAGTAATCAGCACTCGTAATTGAAGTAGCTACAGGAATTTTACCTAAAATAGCACTTACATTATCTTTTTTATATTGAACGAATAATAGATTGTTTACAATATTGCTATCAACACTTGTAGTTGCACCAGCTTGAGTATCTGTAAAACTATCATCGTCAGTATATACGTTTGATTCTACAGAGTTTCTCATTACAATGCTGAATCCAGTATCACCGATTGGATTTTTGAATACGAATACGGCATTTGTTCTCCATCTATTGTAAGAGTTTTGATCTTTTGGCATTTCATGGTAAAGTCTTACTCTGATTTTTCCACTTAAATCTACATTTTTGATTGCATCAGATAATGAAGTAGCACTTGCTACACTCATTGAACCCATTGCTATTAAAGCTGCTAAAGATAATTTTTTTAGCATTCTCTCTCCTTTTTTTAATATTGTCTCATAATTATATCGTCAAATTTACTAAAAATCAAATATTTTTTTGTTATTTTTTTTAAAATTTTTACAAACTCGTTAACTTTCATATCTAGGCATTCCCATAATATTATATCCGCTATCAACAAAATGCACTTCTCCAGTCACTCCACTTGAAAGGTCACTAAGCAGATACATACCACTGTTTCCAACTTCTTCAATTGTTACGTTTTTCATTAACGGAGAATTTCTTTCGTTATATTTAAGTATTTCACTAAAATCACCTATCCCACTTGCCGCAAGAGTTTTAATAGGCCCAGCACTAAGAGCGTTTATTCTGATTTTTCTCTCTCCTAAATCCACCGCCAAATATCTCACACTAGCCTCAAGTGCCGCTTTTGCAACACCCATTACGTTATAGTGAGGAATATATCTTTGGCTTCCAAGATAAGTTAAAGTCAAAATACTTGCTCCGTCATTCAATACAGGTTCAAGTTTTTGAACCACTTCTATCAAAGAATAAACGCTAATTTCCATTGCAGTGTTAAATGCTTCTTTAGTCGTATCTATAAATTTACCATCAAGTGCTTCTCTTGGAGCAAACGCCACAGAATGTACTAAAAAGTCGATTTTTCCGTACTCTTTTTCAATTGCTTCTTTTAAAGCTTCAATCTCTTCAGGTCTACTTACATCAAGAGGATAAATATTTTTTACATCAAGTTCTTTTGCTACTTTTTCAACTCTACTTTTTAATTTATCGTTTTGATAAGTAAGAATTATTTCAGCCCCTTGATTTTTACAAGCTTTCGCAATTCCGTAAGCAATAGAGCGATTATTTGCAACTCCTATAATTAAACCTTTTTTTCCTTGCATAAACATTTACATCTCCTTTGCTATATTTATCATTTCTTTAAAAACCTCAACATCTAAACTAGCACTTCCTACCAAAACCCCGTTTACATTTTCTATATTCAAAATATCTCTGATATTATTAAGTTTCACGCTTCCTCCGTATAAAATAGGTCTATTAGTAAGGTTTCTTATTCTCTGATGAGTCTCTCTTATCTCTTCCACACTCGCACTAACACCCGTACCGATAGCCCAAACGGGCTCATACGCTATAATTAACCTCTCATACCCTAAATCAATCCCTCTAAACTGCTCTTTTAAATATTCAGCTACCGCATCAATTCCTTTTTTTCTAACTTCAAGAGGCTCACCTATACAATACATAATTTCAAAACCGTGTTCTTTAAAAAATCTAAATTTTGCTGCTATAAACTCTTGAGACTCTTTTAAAATATGTCTTCTTTCACTATGACCCAAAATAATTTTATCTATATCAAACTCTTTTAACTGCTCAAGCCCTACTTCGCCGGTAAAAGCCCCGTTAAGTGTAGGATAAGCATTTTGAACCCCTACAATCTTTTCTTCAAAAAGAGCCGTAAAAGGAGGATAAACCCTAACTTCAACCCCTCCGAAATCCATCTCTTTTAATTTTGCAAGATACTCTTTTGTCTCTTTTCTTGTTTTGTTTGTTTTAAAATTCGCCGCTACTATCATCTCTACTCCTCAACCTCTAATGCCGCAATTCCCGGAAGTTTTTTACCTTCAAGAAGTTCAAGACTAGCTCCTCCACCGGTTGAGATAAAGGTCATTTCTTCGTCATCTCCGGCTCTTTGCACTGCATCGGCAGTATCTCCTCCACCTACAACCTTAATCCCATGACTTCTTGCAATTTCGTGAGAAATTTTAAAAGTACCTCTAGAAAATTTATCCATCTCATATACACCCATAGGACCGTTCCAAAGAATTGCTTGAGCGTCCCATAAAACTTCTCCGAAAAGTCTGACACTAGCCGGTCCTATATCAAGCCCCATCCATTCATCCGGAATTTCTTGAGCTGTTACGTATTTTATTATAGCATCTTCACTAAATTTTTCAGCTACGACAATATCTACCGGTAAGTAAAACTTAACTCCAAGTCTTTTAGCCTCAGCCATAATTTTCAAAGCTTCATCAATCAAATCATCCTCCACTAAACTTTTACCTACTTCATAACCGATAGCTTTAAGAAAAGTAAAAGCCATTCCCCCACCTATAATAATTTTATCCACTTTTTGAATCAAATTCATTAATGCTTGAAGTTTGCCGCTGACTTTACTTCCTCCTACAACTGCAACGAAAGGTCTTACCGGATTTTCAAGCAATTTATGAAAAAAGTTAATTTCTTTAAGAAGTAAAAATCCGGCTGCTTTATGGTGTTTGTCGTAAAATCTCGTAATAGCTTCCACACTTGCGTGAGCTCTGTGAGATACTCCAAAAGCGTCATTTATATAAAACTCTCCGAATTCACTTAACTCTTTTGCAAATCCTTCGTCATTTTTCGTTTCTCTAGAATCAAATCTCACATTTTCCAAAAGTAAAATTTTCCCGTTTTTTAACTCCGAAGCCTTACTTTTAGCATCTTCTCCTACTACATCTTTAGCCATAATTACATCTTGCTTTAATAAATGAGAAAGTCTCTTCGCAACCGGTTTTAAAGAATATTTTTCGTTAAATTCCCCTTTAGGACGACCCAAATGAGAAGCTATCACAATTTTACAATCGTTATCAAGAAGATATTTTATAGTAGGTATAGCCATTCTTATTCTTCTATCGTCGGTAATATTTCCGAATTCGTCCAAAGGTACATTAAAATCACATCTTAAAAATACTCTACTTCCGGGTTTAAATTCCAAATCTTTAGGCGAATAAAGTTTCATATCACTCCTTTTTTTCAAAATTATATCGAATTAATCTTCACTTCAGAAAAAAAATTCGATTTAAGTAAGATCAAACAAACTTAAAGGTAACAATTTAATATTTAATAACAAATTCCGCCATCTCTATCATTCTATTGGAATATCCCCACTCATTATCATACCAGGAAAAAATTTTTACCAAATCTTTATTTGCTTGAGTTAAATCCTTAGCTACTATACTGCTTGCCGGATTTGAATTTATATCACTGCTTACCTTATAGTCGTTGTCAATTTCCAAAATCCCTCTTAAATCCGTTTTAGCGTGAAACTCTAAAAGTTCGTTTATTTCATCCGCACTAACTTCACAAGAAAGTTCCAAAACCAAATCCATCAAAGAAACGTTTGCAACCGGTACCCTTACGCTTCTTCCGTCAAGCTTTCCTTTCAAATTAGGAAGCACTTTATAAATAGCCTTAGCCGCCCCCGTAAAAGTAGGTATTATATTAGCAGCAGCCGCACGAGAGCGTCTTATGTCTCTGTAATTCGGAGAATCCAAGAGTTTTTGGTCCATCGTATAACTGTGAATAGTTGTCATAAACCCTCTTTTTATCCCGAATTTTTCATCAATTACCTTAGCTATAGGAGCTAAGCAGTTTGTAGTACAAGAAGCGTTTGAAATAACATTTTCTCCTTTGTAATCTTTATGATTCACACCAAGTACATAAGTAGGTGTATCGTCATTTGCCGGTGCCGAAATTATTACTTTTTTGACATTTCCCTTAATGTGATATTTTACCTCATCACTCCTCAAAAACTTGCCACTACATTCCAAAACTATATCGGCTTCTTCAAAATGTGTCTCTTTTGGATGCGAATAAGTGGTATATTTTATAAAATTATCCCCGACTTTTATAATATCATCACTTATCACTTCAACATCCAGACTTCCCCTTATTGTATCAAACCTTAAAAGATATGCCGCAAGTTTTATATCCATAATATCATTAACGGCTACAATTTCCACATTTTTATTTATTGCGGCTCTTAAAACATTTCTTCCGATTCTTCCAAGCCCGTTAACAGCTATTTTCATTAATTGCCTTTTTAAAAATTTTTAAGAAATTCTACCAAAAAGTTAAATATATTTGATTACAACTACTTAATTTCAAATTTATTTTTATACATAGGTCCTCTTCCGAAAATATCCCCACTTGTAAAATATCTTTCTTTTGATAAATCATTAAACAATGTATCTCCATACAACGAATTTATATCTTTTAAATCATATCCCATAAAATATAAAACACTCCCGAAAAGATTAAAATGACTTGCTTTATTTACATTTTCTTTTTTAAAAGGAATCGGCTTGTTATTCATACTAATCATAAATAAAGGCACATTTGCCATAACACTCGGAGCCGGGGCTTCGATACAATGCGTTTGTTTGATATTCATATATTCCATTAAATTCTGGGCATGGTCGGAAGTATAAATAATAAGCGTATCGGTATTGTTAAAATCTTTATAAAGATTTTTGAAAAATTCATCAACAGACCAGTTTACGCAGTTGTAATATGAATTTAGAAACTGAGGACGTATATTTAAATCCCACTGCGAAAATAATTCATCAGATAAAACCGGCTTAAAAATTTCCCTGTTTTTAGGATATTTATCCGAATAAGAAAAATGACAACCCTGTTTTACGAAATAAGTAAAAGTAAATCTATTTTTGTTCTTATCAATATAATCTTTCAGTTTTTTCAGTCCTATCAAATCCCTTTGATATCTTTTGACTTTTTTATAATCCTCCACAATAAAAAATCCGTAATCAACGTAATTTTTAATATCTGTAGGTTGAAGAAAATTATCGGGATTTTCCCTGGTGTTTTGCATATCAAAAAAAGAGGTTTCAAATCCGGCTTTTTTGGCATATTGAAAAATTATGGGATTTTTCCTGGATAAATTTTTAATATCCGGCAGCTGATTTAACTGAATCCCCGTTAAAAGAATGGAATTTGAATAACAGCTGCAAATCCCTCCAGAACTTGCTATACCGTAATTATAAAAATTTTTTCGTTTGAATACTTCATCTAAAAAAGGGGTCGTGTTTTTATCAAATCCGTTAATTCCAAGCTTATCCCCTCTTATACTCTCATCGACTATATAAATAATATGCTTAAAAACAGGCTTTTTAGCACTAATATTCACATCTTTTCTTTTTCCTACATAAAGACCGTTTGTAGCAGCGTATAATAAAATAGAAGGTTCTTTAAACATCACCGGATAAGAAACATTTTCTTTTGTACTTTTTAACACCAGATAAGAAACAGTAAAAGTAATAAAAGACAATACAAGACCGGCAAAAGCATAATGTTTTAAATGCATTTTTTTTGTATAAAAATAGATTAAAACAACAAACATAAAACTTTCTAAAAACGGCAAAACAAGCTGAATACCGTAAGTTTTAACCCCTTCTCCGGCCGCACTGTACTGATGTAATATCAAAGAAGCGTCCAAATATCCAAAGCCCGAACCGGAAAGAGTTCTACAACCTAATTCAATGCCTATGGTGATAAAAATTACAAAAAGCGTTATAAATCTCGTATATTTGCTTAAAAGCAAAAATATTACCGCCACAACGGCTAAGAGATAATTGCTAAAAAAAATAAACGCTTTTAGATACTCTTTTTGATGAATTAATAAATTAATCTCTCTAAAAAGAATAAAATTATCCGCATAAGAAAATCCAAAAAATAAAATAAAAAAAAGCCCTATTAATTTTTTTGTCACTTTTAATCCTTATAAAATTTTTATAATTATAGTACAATTTGAAAAAAAGGCTGTAAGTGAAAAAGGCAATTTTCGGAGGAAGTTTCGACCCTGTCCATTTAGGTCACGTGGAAGTCGTCAAAAAAGCTTTAAAAGAACTTGATATCGATAAACTCATAATAATGCCCAATTACTTAAACCCTTTGAAACATTCATTTTCAGCCCCTCCCGCACTTAGACTCAAATGGCTAAAAGAGGTGTTTAAAAACTTTAAGAACGTGGAAGTTAGCGATTTTGAAATATCAAAAAACCGCCCCGTTTATTCAATTGAAACGGTTAATCATTTCTTGCCAGATTATTTCATCATAGGAAGCGATAATTTAAAAACGCTTGATAAATGGCATAAAATTGACGAAATCATTAAAAAAACCGAACTGGTTGTAGCTAAAAGAGGTGCGGTTGATAAAAATCTTTTAAGTAAATATAATATCAAAAAAGTTTTGGAGATTGATATTCCTATAAGTTCTACCGAAATTAGAAATTGTAAATTCGAATATCTCCCAAAAGAAATAGAAAAAGAAATAAAGGAGTTTTATGGACAGAATTGCAAGAATAAAAGAGTTACTTGAAGAAAAAAAAGCTCTTGATGTAATGGATTACGATTTAAAGAACAGTGATTATTTTGTAGATTATGTAATAGTAGCTACAACTATGGCGGATAAACACGCTCAAGCACTGCTTGATTATTTAAAAAAAACACTCAAACCTATGGGTGAGAATTTTTTAGGTGTTGATTCCAGTGACGACTGGACTGTAATTGATTTAGGAGATATTTTAATTCACTTAATGAGTGAAGAGTATAGAGCAAAATACCAAATGGATAAATTTTTAGAAGAAATAAAAACAAGACTTAAAAGAGATTAATATCTCTTTTTATTCCAATTACTTTCTTTTTTCAATCTCTCTTGCAAATATGTTAAAATTCCGATTTCTAAAAGAAAAAATCTTATAATTATTTAGTAAAATTTTATAAACTCTGAAAAGGATGATAATTGAACTCTTTTAAAAGCCATATCACTCTTATTTTAGCTCTCGTTTCCATTTTGACAAGCATTTTTTTATATCGATTATTTCGTACCGTCTTAAACGAATATCAACATACTATTTTAAATAATTATTCGATAGTGATAGTCAGCACTAAAAAAATAGAACATATAGATTATCCTCTTATATCAAGTATTTCTCAAATAGATATTTCGTCTAAAATAAAAAAATTGAAAAAAAAATTCGAAAATATAAATTTGGAAGATATTTCTTTACCTTTTTTTTATAAACTTAAATTAAAAACCTTGCCCTCTCCGGCGGAATTAAAAAATTTGGAAGAGTTCTTAAAAAGTTTTCCTTATATAAAAAGAGTTTTGACTTATAGCTCGTCCCAAACAAAAATTTACAATCTTTTAACTCTTTTAAAACTAATCTCCAATATATTTATGTTGGCAATTTCCGCTTTAGGATTTTTATTAATAGTAAAACAACTAGAAGTATGGAAACTTCAACACTCTCAAAGAATGTATATTATGGAACTATTCGGAGCTCCTTTTTGGTTTAAAGGAGCGGTACTTTTTAAAATAGCTTTCTTAAACTCTTTAATAGCTATTATTTTAAGTACCATATCAATAATTTTTATAAAAAACTCTTCTCTTTTTAATATGATTATAAATGACTTAAAGATAAATTTACATATCAACTACTTTAAAGAAATATTGTTACTCTTAACAATTAGTTTAACCATTTCTTTAATAAGCTCTATTTTGGTAATTATAGGAAAAAAATGAGGTTTTTTGCTATTTTATTTATTATCTTAAACTTTAATCTTATAAGTGCAAACAATATAAAAAACACAAAAAAAGCTTTAAAATATACATCTTATAAAATAAGCAAAATGAATGCTAAATTGGATTATTTAGCAAAAAACATTTTAAAAAGAGAAAATGAAATAAACCTATTATCAAAACAAGAAAACACTATCCGTTACCAAATAAAAACTCTTCAAAAAGAATTAAAAAATTCAAATAAAGATTTAAACGAATTACAAACAGCACTAAAAAAGTTACAAGCAAAAAAAGAGAGTATATCGGACGAAATTATAAAATTTATTTCTCAAAATTACTACCTAGACACTCAAAAAATCAATTCGTTAAACGACTTAATTTATAGTGAAATAAACAAAAAAATATTAAATATTTATGCTAAAAAAATAGCTCTTCTTAGTAAAGCCTTAAAAAATATAAATAAAAATATTTCTGAAATATCACAAAAAATATCTTCCATTTTAAATAAAAAATTAACACTTCAACAAAAACAACAAGAACTCGCAAAATTAAAACATAAAAAACTTTTGGAACTTAAAAAACTTAAAAAACAAAAAAAATTTTATAAAGAAAAGCTAGTAGCAATGCTTAAAAAACAAGAAAAATTAAGAAAAAAACTTCAAGAATTAAAAATAGTAACAAACAGAATTCACGTAAAAACATTTAATCCTAACTACAAAATAAAAACCGCCTCTTATAAAGGAACTAAAACCATTCCTCCGGTAAGAGGGAAAATTATAAAAAAATTCGGAAGTTATATAGACCCTATATATAAAATCAAAATTTATAACGATTCCATAACTATTAAAACAAAACCAAACGCCATTATTAGAGCAATAAAAAGCGGAAAAGTAGTTTATATAGGAAAAACTAACGACAAATACGTAATTTTCATAAAACATAAAGGCAACCTTTTCAGCATTTATGCAAATTTAGAAAAAGTATCCCCTCTTTTAAAAAAAGGTTCGTATGTAAAAAAAGGGCAAATAATAGCAAGAGTAAAAGAAAAACTTGAATTTGAAATTACTTATAAAGATAAACCGATAAACCCTTTGAAAGTAATTAAACTATACTAAAAAAGGATTTTTTGATAAAATACCGTTTTAAAAAGGCTCTTAATGAAAAGAAAAAAAAATAGAATTCTTATTAAATTTTCCGGGGAAGCTCTAGCTAATAAAGAAGGCTTCGGAATTGACACTCAAACACTAAAATATCTAGCCGATGAGATAAAATCGGTAACGCAAGAAGGTTTTGAAGTAGCTATAGTTATAGGAGGAGGAAATTTCATAAGAGGTGTCAGTGCCGCTAAAGATGGAATAATAAAAAGAACTTCCGGTGATTATATGGGTATGCTTGCAACGGTAATTAACGCCGTAGCTATGCAAGAAGCACTTGAAAAAGACGGACTTGCGGTAAGAGTCCAAAGTGCCATTAAAATGGAAGAAATAGCGGAAAACTTTATCGTAAGAAAAGCAATTAGACACCTTGAAAAAGGAAGAGTCGTAATTTTTGCAGCAGGTACCGGTAATCCATTTTTTACAACCGACACAGCGGGAGTGCTTAGAGCTAGTGAAGTCGGAGCCGGTGCAATTATAAAAGCGACAAAAGTGAACGGGATTTACAATAAAGACCCGCAAAAATATCCGGACGCAAAGCTATTAAAAGAAATTTCTTATGAAGAAGCTTTAAAAGAGAATATAAAAGTAATGGACGACACGGCAATAGCCTTAGCTAGAGAAAACAAACTGCCTATTATCGTATGTAATATGTTTAAAAAAGGTAATTTACTAAAAATTCTAAAAAACGACCCAGATGCAAAATACTCAATAGTAAAATAAAGGAGAATTATGAGAATAGAACAAATTAACGCAAAAGCTTTAGAAAAAGTAAATTACGACAGATACTTATTGTCTCAAGCAATTGCAAAAAGAGTAAACGAACTAATAAAAGGAGCAAAACCTTTAATCGAACTTCCTAAAAAAAATATGCAACTTACAGAAATAGCAACTCTTGAAATTGCCGAAGGTCTTATAAAGGTTAAAGAGATTTGAGAAAAGATTTCGAAAAATTAATCAGACAAGTCACTTCCGTTAAAACTACAAAAGAAGCTAAAGAGCTTCTTTTAAATCAAATAAATACTCCCTTTATTCAAAAAGCAATAGACTTTGCTATAAAAGCCCACGAAGGACAAAAAAGAAAAAGCGGAGAAGATTATGTAATTCACCCTCTTTTAGTAGCAGCAATCACAAGCTATTTCAATAGTGACGAAGACGTAGTAGTAGCTGCAATTTTACACGATGTAGTAGAAGACACCCCCTATTCAATTGAATACATAACTGAAAACTTTTCACCAAGTGTAGCTCATTTAGTAGAGGGGCTGACTAAAATAGTAGAAATAAGACAAAGCTCTTTAATCCCCTCTTATTCAAACGAAAAACTTACCAAATCTGCAATGACATTTAGAAAAATGCTTTTAGCTTCCATTAAAGATATAAGAGTATTGGTAATAAAATTATGCGATAGACTTCATAATATGTTAACCTTAGACCCTCTTCCCCCTCATAAACAAAAAAGAATAGCAGAAGAGACATTAGTCGTATATACACCTATAGCTCATAGATTAGGAATAGCTACATTAAAAAATCACCTGGAAGATTTAGCATTTAAATATCTATTACCCGACGAATATCAAAAAATAGATGCTTATATAAGAAAAAACAAAGAAAAATTCACTCTAAAACTTAATGAATTCACTCAAAAAGTAACCTCTCTTTTACAAAAAGAGGGAATAAAAGATTTTGAAATAAAAAGCAGAATAAAACACTACTACTCCATTTTTCTTAAAATGCAAAGAAAAGGCATTTCAATTGAAGAGATTTTAGACTTGTTAGCTATAAGAATAATAGTAAAAGAACCTATCGAATGCTATAAAACCTTAGGAATAGTTCATTTAAATTTCAGGCCTCTTATAAGCAGGTTTAAAGATTATATAGCAATTCCTAAAGACAACGGTTATCAAACACTTCACACAACCGTTTACGCAAAAGATTCGATTATAGAAGTTCAAATAAGAACATTCGATATGGATAAAAACGCGGAATTCGGAATTGCAGCTCATTGGAAATATAAACTCAATACGCAAATGCCGAATATCAAATGGCTAGAAGATATGAAATTCGACGAAAATATAGAAGATTTTTATGAACTTGCCAAAAACGATTTATTTAGCGAAGATATAGTCGTATATTCTCCTAAATTCGATACGTTTACGCTTCCACTAGGAGCTACCGCTCTTGATTTTGCATATGCGATTCATACGGATGTAGGAAACAAAGCTATAAAAGCTTACGTAAACAAAGAAGAAGTTTCTCTTCTTCATCAGTTAAAAACGGGAGATATCGTAAGAATCGTAACGGGAGATAAGATTATCCCTAGATGCAGCTGGATAGAATCTTTAAAAACAAGTAAAGCCAAATACGAACAAAAAAAACTATGCCGTGCAAAAGAAAAAGAGATTAACAAAAAACTTGCAATTGCCATCTTAAAAACAATTTTTGACGTAAACGAAAGAAAAATAAGAGCTTTGTTGAAAGTCAACCGCTTATGCGAAATAACGGAAAAGATACCGGAAGATAAAAATCTCTTAAAAGAAAGCGTAAAAAAAATTTACGATACCTTAAAAAAGAAGAATATTTTATATTTAAAAAAAACAAAATTAAAAGAGTACGTTTTCGGTAACATAAGAATCATAAGCAACAAACCTATAAACGAAATAAGTTTCAGTTACTGTTGTCATCCTAAATTCGGAGACAAAATAATAGGTCTTTTAAATAAAAAAGAAGTTGAAATTCACCACAGATTTTGTAATAATGCCGAACATCAAATTAAAAACGCCGTATTTATCGAATGGATTGAAAATAATCAAAATAAATATTTCTTAACGGTAAATCTGCCGAACAAAAAAGGAGAACTTGCAAAATTTATTAATTTTTTAACTAAACTTGACATTTTCATTCATTATATTACTCTGGGAAAAGAGTCAAGTAACTGTAAACTTGAAATTGAGTTTGATTCAAAAAAATTTGAAAAAATCAAAGAAAAAATTCAAAAAGAATACAACATAATCGAATTTATCTCAACAAAGGACGCATATAATGGATAAACTTACAAAACATTCTAAACTAGACGAGGCAATGGCCGAAATTCAAAGAGGAAGCAGCGAAATAATAGGTCTTGAAAAAATTGAAAAACTAATAAATAAATTTTTACATACGGGTGAAAGATTTACAATAAAAGCAGGATTTGACCCGACAGCTCCGGACTTACACCTAGGCCACACCGTACTTTTACAAAAATTAAAAACCTTTCAAAAATACGGAGCTAAAGTGCAGTTTTTAATAGGAGACTTTACGGCTCAAATAGGAGACCCGACAGGAAAAAGTGCAACCCGTAAAATGTTAACTCCAGATGAAGTTAAACAAAACGCACAAACTTATAAAACACAAGTATTTAAAATCTTAGATAAAGATTTAACAGATGTAGTGTTTAACAGCGAATGGCTAAACGCATTAGGGGCTAGTGGAATTGTAGAACTTACTACAACTTATACGGTGGCAAGAATGCTAGAAAGAGACGATTTTGAGAAAAGATATAAATCAAACACCCCTATAGCAATAAGTGAATTTATATATCCTCTGCTTCAAGGATATGACAGTGTTGCATTAAAAAGCGACATAGAAATAGGAGGAACGGACCAAAAATTTAACCTCTTAATGGGAAGACATCTTCAAAAAGTTTATAACATAGGAAAAGAACAATCGGTTATTATGATGCCTCTACTTGTAGGGCTTGACGGTGTTAATAAAATGAGTAAATCCCTTGGAAATTACATAGGAATAACGGAAGACCCAAATACAATTTTCGCAAAAGTTTTAAGTATTTCCGATGAACTTATGTGGAAATGGTACGAACTATTAAGCGAAAAATCCATTAAAGAAATAGAAGAGCTTAAACAAAAAGTAAAAGAAGGAATGAACCCTAAAATCGCAAAAGAGATGCTCGCTATTGAAATAGTAGACAGATTCCACGGAAAAGGTAAGGGACTCAAAGCAAAAGAACATTTCGATAAAGTACACAAACAAGGTCAAATCCCGGATGATATTAAAACTTTCGAACTGGAACCTACTAATATAGTAGACGCTCTTGTAGCTACAAAACTAGCTTCATCCAAAAGTGAAGCAAGACGCCATATAAAAGGTAAGGCGGTTAGAATAAATCAAGAAAAAATAAACGACCAAAATATAAACTTAGAACCGAACAAAGATTACATTTTACAAATCGGTAAAAGAAAATTTGCAAAAGTAAAAGTGAAAGGATGAATATGAAACCTCTAAAAATAGGAAAACACACAATAAAGCATCCTATTATTCAAGGGGGAATGGGGCTTGGTATAAGTTGGGACAAACTAGCGGGAAGCGTAAGCCGTGAAGGTAGTTTGGGAGTTATTAGTGCAGTTGGTACGGGATATTACGATAATAAAAAATATGCAAAAAAACTTGTAGAGGGAAGGCCTCTTCTTGAGAGCGATTTTTACAACAGAGATGCCCTTTTTAAAATTTTTGAAAACGCAAGAAAAATTTGTGGCGACGCCCCACTTGGGTGTAATGTTCTATATGCGATAAACGATTACGAAAAAGTTGTAAGAGACGCTTGTGAAGCTGGAGCAAATATCATAATAACAGGTGCTGGACTTCCTATGGATATGCCGGAATTCACAAAAGATTTTCCGGATGTTGCACTTGTACCTATCGTATCTACAGGAAGGGCTTTTAGACTTATTGCCAGAAGATGGGAAAAAAGATACGGAAGAATTCCGGATGCCGTAATTGTGGAAGGTCCTCTAAGTGGTGGTCATCAAGGATTTAAATACGAAGAGTGTTTTAAAGAAGAAAACCAACTTGAAAATTTAATCCCGGATGTTAGAGAAGAAGTGGATAAATGGGATAAAAACATTCCGGTAATTGCAGCCGGTGGAATTTGGACTCGCGAAGATATAATTAAATTTTTAAATTTAGGTGCAAACGGAGTCCAGCTAGGTACTAGATTTGCCCTAACTTATGAATGCGACGCAAGTGATGAATTTAAAGAAACCCTACTTAACGCAAAAAAAGAAGATATTATCTTAATGAAATCTCCGGTAGGATATCCGGCAAGAGGTGTTAAAACAAAACTTATAGAAAAAGTGGAAAAAAAAGAAGGTCCTATTATCAAATGTATTTCAAATTGTGTCTCTCCTTGTAATAGAGGTGAAGAAGCTAGAAAAGTAGGTTATTGTATTGCCGACAGACTTGCCGACGCATACAAAGGAGACCTTGAAAACGGACTTTACTTCAGTGGGGCTTACGCTTATAGAGCGGACAAACTTCTAAGCGTTAAAGAACTTATGAAAGAGTTATTAGGAGAATAATGAAGTTTTTATTACTTCTTTTCTCTTTTATATTTATCTTTGCTTGTAATACTTCATCAATAAATAAAGCATATACCGAATATTATAATTATCAAAAAAAATATATTTCGGCTCTTTTAGATAACAATAAACAAGCCCAAATAAAATATCTGAAAGAAATGATAGAGTGCGGAGAATTTTTACATTTAAATATTACCAATTATAAAAAAAAGTTACAAAATTTATCAAAAACGTATAAACCGATTAAAAATTATCCGACATTTTCAAAATATATTAAAATACTCTCTTATAATCCTATAAAAATCAAACTTCCCTCAAACCAAGTTACTTTTTTTACTTCCGAATATAAACTCTATAAAAAAGTCTTTGACATCAAAAATGCCGCTATACATAAATTTATAACAAAAAAACTTAAAAGTAATATTATGCTAAAAATCGCCCAATTTAATAAAAATACGGTAAGAATCGTTTTATATTCGAAATATAAATTCAGAATTAAGTACCGAATAAAAAATAATTTACTTACTATTTCCATCATATCCTATCAAAAAAACTTACCCAACCAACTTTCTGCCGTATCTTTTAAACCTATAAAAAAACAACATAAAAAAGTAATCGTAATAGACCCAGGACACGGCGGAAAAGATGCAGGAGGAGTAGGAATTAAACATAGAATGGAAAAAGAAGCCGTTTTAAAAATAGCGAAATATTTAAAAATTTATCTTCAACGCCAAGGATATATAGTATATCTCACAAGAAAAGGAGATTATTTTATTCCTTTAAAAAAAAGAACTCATTTCGCAAATATAAAAAAAGCGGATTTATTTATATCTATTCACTGTAATATAGCTCCTAGACATTATAAAAAACCTCACGGAATAGAAACTTATTTTCTCTCACCCACAAGAAACGAAAGAGCTATTCAAGTAGCCAGAACAGAAAACAAAGAGATAAAAGGTCTAAATTATTTAGACCAAAGAGTAATTTTAAATTTTTTAAATAGAGACAGAATAATAGACTCAAATAAATTAGCGATAGACATTCAAAAAGGTATGTTACTATCTTTAAGAAAAAAATATTCTCGAATAAAAGACGGGGGAGTAAGACCGGCTCCCTTTTGGGTACTAGTTGGTACTCAAATGCCGGCTATTTTAATAGAAACGGGTTACCTTACAAACCCTTTAGAATCAAAAAGACTTTTCAATCCCGAATATCAAAAAAACTTAGCTAAAGGAATAGCCGAAGGTATAAAAAGCTATTTTAAAAAAAATCATTAATTTAAACTTTCATAAGCTTCCATATAAAAAATACAAACGGCACTTCAAATATGAGAGATATCCCTATAGCTTTAAGTGTCCCATAAGGGTCATCGGTATAAGGAAGTCCCCCCGTATTCATTCCGAAAAACCCGGTAATTAACGTAAGAGGTAAAAAGACGGCAGATAAAATAGTCAAAATAAACATAATATTATTCATTTTTTCATCCTGTTTAGCTTTAAAAAATTCATATAAATAATCAAGTTTTTCAATAGCGTTTTTTGAAAATCTAAACGCTCTTTCAATATGCTCCGCTAAATCCCTAAAAGCAAACTCATCAAGTTTTGATTTATAATATTTTAAAAACCTTTCAAAAGCTATTTGAGAATGCCCCATAAGTCTCTCTATCAAAACAAGCTCTTTCTTATATTTAAGCCATTGATTAGAAAAATCATAAGGCATATCGTTTTCGTAAAGTTCATCTTCCATTTTTGCAATAGCTATATGGAGCTTGGAGATTTTTCCCAAAATCTTATCTATTCTAACATCCAAATAATCATGCAAATCATCAAAACTGCCAAGAATCTCAAACTCTTTTGTTTTTCTGTCATATTTATAAACTTTATCGTCTTTAATCAAAAACGCATAAGAAACAACTCCTACTCCTCCTTTTTCATTAATAAAAGGAAGTCTTAAAATCAAAATAGAATATTCACTCGTAACCTCAAAATCACTCGGATGGTCTTTATTTTCAATATCGTCAATTAAATATTTATTAATTTTAAATTTCATAAAAATTCCTTTTTTAAAAATCTACTAAAAAGATAAAGCGTCCACAAATGCTGCTTATACCTTTTATGTCCGGTTTTTATAATCTCTTTTAAATACTCTTCATTAAAAATTTTAGTTTTTCTGTTTATATCTATAATCACTCTTAGCTCATTTTCCTCTTTAAGCCACTCTAAAAACGGATAAGCAAAACCTTTTTTTCTTCTATTTACAATTTCGTTCGGTAAATATTTTTTTGCTATCTCTTTTACTATCCACTTATTAGCACCTCTTACCTCCTCTTTTAAAGAGAAAACGAAGTTTACCAAATTTTTATCCAAAAAAGGACTCCTAGCCTCAATTCCGTACGCCATAAACATCTTATCAAGCTTCATTAAAAGCACTTCCCCTATCCAAACTTTCAAATCAAAATAAGTAAAATCAAAGCTCCCCCACCCTTTTACAAAACGTTTATAATCAACTTCTTTAACTCTTTTTTTTAAAACTTTATTAATCTGTCTTTGATAAAAAGTTTCGTTAATACCCCTAAAAACCACCTCATCCGCAAAAAACCTCCTAAAAATTTCCCACTCTTTTATATCTTCGGGGTGTCTTTCAAGATACTTTTTAAGCCACTTTTTATTCGGAAGATACGCTTTAAAAAAGCCCAAATATTCGTTATATCTTCTATATCCTAAAAAAAGCTCGTCACTCCCCTCTCCACTTAAAACAACTTTTAAAGGAATTTTTGAAGCCAAAAAATTAGCCGGAAAAAAACTACTATCCGCAATAGGCTCATCCATATCGTTTAAAACTTTTTCAAAAAAATTAAAAAAATCCTTTTTGGTATAGTTTATTTCATAATGAGTAGAATTAATATGACTCGCTACAATCTTAGCGTATCTTCTCTCATCATAATTCTCATACCCTTCATACCCAATACTAAACGTCTTTATCTCTCTCTCCTGCGATAAAAGGGCACAAATCAAACTGCTATCCACTCCCCCACTTAAAAGAGCCCCTATCTCCACATCTCCCATTAATCTTTTTCTTATACTTTTTCTTAAAAGATTTTCCACTTCTACAACAACATTCCCCTCATCCCTCTTTTCTTTTTTAAAATCAAACCATCTTTTTATCTCTCCATCAAAATAACACCCACTAGGAAGCTTATAAATTCCTTCATAAATAGTATTAGGTGCCAAACTTGAATTAAGTGCCAAATATTCACTTAAAGCGTTAAAATTCAACTCTTTTTTTACAAAAGGCAAAATAGCTTTTATTTCACTTGCAAATATACCGTTTTTGGTAAAATAAAGAGGTTTTTTACCAAACTCATCCCTAAAAAGATAAAGTTTTTTATCATAAACGGCAATCGCAAACATCCCATCTAACAACTTAACAAAATCAACCCCGAACCTAACCCACAATTCATACAAAACTTCCACTTCAGTTATAGCATTTAAAGAAAACCTCTTTATAAGTTCTTTGTAGTTATAAATTTCACCGTTAAACAAAACAACCACCCCATTTTTAAAAAAGGGCTGATTATTTACGTTTATATTTTCTATAGCAAGTCTGTTAAAACCGAACGTCCCAAAAGAAGTTTTCAAAACATATTGAAAATCTACCCCCCTATGAGAGATTAAATCAAGAGCGTATTTAAACTTTTTTTCATCAACTTTTCCTATTATTCCCAATATAGCACACAAAGTAAACCTTTTTTGTTAAAATTCTACCAAAAAGGAAAACAATGAAAGACGTTTTTAAATACACATTCCTAACAATTGCAGATATTAAAAAGTTTCTGTTTATAGTGATTTTAATTTCTATTTTCACTTTACTTGAAAGTATTCCGTTTATTAAGACAATAGCTTTTCTTTTTGAAAAATTACTCTATTTAAGCATAGGTGTCCTTCTAATTCACATCTTAAAAAAAACCCATAATGAAAATAAATTTTTCGAAATTTTAAAACACCAACCTTTCTCTACCTTTACCCTCCATTTTATACCGAGTGCCAGTGGGATTTTAATGGGAATAATTATAATCCTAACTCTTTTTATCTCATTTTTTATATTCATACTGCAATTTACATCATCTCTTTTTATTCTTCAAAACCCCCACGAAATTTTAATTACCCTTTTAAAAATTTCCTATATTACTAAAGTGTTATTAGGATTTTATTCTATATATCTGTTCTTTTTTTCTTATATATTCTTAGGAAAATTCGGAGAAGCTTTAACGAAAGAGAATTTCAAAGACGCTTTATTAACCATCTTATCTTCTGTAGTAGATTTTAAATTTTGGATAAACAGTTTTAATTTAAAATATATGGGGATTTATTTTATTTGGAGTTTAATAATTTCTTTTTTCTGCGTTATCATAACTTTTAGTTACATATTTTACGTTTATCCTATTATTCTTAAAAATCCGGATTTCTCTTTAATCATAATCCCTATTTTATCTTCTTGCACCGCAATATTACTTTATTTTACTTTTTTTAGTGCTTATTTCTCATACAAAACCACAACTTCTTCTTAATTCTTTTTCTTTATCAAAAAAAGATACCCCAAAGCCACTGCCGGTACTACACTTACCCCGAATAAAAAACTTAAATAATCAAAAATATTATTTTTAGTAAGCCAAATAAATCCGGCTATTAAACTTACATATCCCCCTATCCTAAGCAGATTAAATCCACCCTTAAAATAAAACAAAATAGCCTCATACCATTTAAGTTTCTTTTCTTTTAATTTTTTAAGCTCTTCTTCTTTTATCTTATCCTCTTCATCGTCAAGATTATAAGGGTCTTCATATTGTTTTAAAATATCTTCTCCTGCGTTACCGTTTTGAAGCTGTGCTTTTACCATATTAGAATACCCTATAAAACTTCCCAAAATTATCAAACTCACACTAAAAAACGCTATTTGAGTATTATAAAGCCAAATCATATTATCTTCCAAATAGCAAAAAACGACAATTCCTATATCAATAGTAATTAAAACCCTTAACACGTTAAAAAATTCTCTCATCAAGTCTCCTTAAATTATAGCCTTATAAAACTTAACCCCTCCTACAAATACCTCTTCTATTAAATTTTCCTTTAATAAATCGTTAAAAACCTTTTGAGTATGTTCGTCAAAAATATGCTCAACGTCAGAATCGCTAAAAGGCCTCTTTTTAAGAGTTATCAAAAGCTCCTCTTTTGTTAAATTCTCGATTTGAAATTTCAGTTTTTCCCTGGTTGGAATAAAAATATGCTGATTTTCAATCTTTCTAGACAATTCAAAAAGCCTTTTTACACTAACTCCTTTAACATTATAAGCAGGAGGTCTATCAATTGTTGAAATATCAACTCTGTTTGGTTTTATCTCTTTTAAAACTTCGTTTAATTTTTCAAACTCTTCTTCTTTGTCATTAATCTCTTTAACAACCAAAATCTCGATAATAAGCTCTTTATCGTAAATTTTTCTAAACTCTTTAATCCCTCTAATAATATCTTCTATTTTTATATCTTTATGAGGTCTGTCTATTTTTTTGAAGATTTTAGGAGTTACAGCATCAAGAGAGAGTTTTACTATGTCAAATTTTAAAAGAGTGTTTTGAATCTCTTTTTTAAAAATCGTAGAAGAATTACTCAAAATAAGCAGTTTTTGATTTTTAATTTTACTTACAAGTTCATCCAAATAAGGATATAAAGTCGGCTCCCCGTTACTTGTAATGGTCAAAATGTCAAAATTAAACTTATCTGTAGCTTCATTTATCTCTTTTAAAATTTCATCTACACTAGGGGGATTAGCATATTCATTAACCGGTTTTGCCGGGTCAAGTTCGCAGTAGATACAATCAAAATTACATCTTTTTTTATCGGGAGAGAGGTCGACTCCAAGACTCATCCCAAAACGTCTTGAAGCCACCGGACCGAATATATATTTCATAATTTCACCTTAAAATTAATGTTCGCCTTTATGCATATAATATAAAGCTAAAGCAAGTGCTAAAATACTTCCAGCAAGATACAACATCTCAATAGGACTTGCAAACTCCATATGCATAACTCTTTTAAAAAATCCAACGATTAAAACCATTACAACAACTTTACCAAGTTTATCTTTAAGCTCATCTAAACTGTGAATAGCAAGAATTTTACTTCCAACTTCACTATTTTCTGCATCGTCAATTTCACTAATAAAAAGCTCATAAATACCGAATGAAAAAATAAGCAGTACAACGGCTATAAGATATAAATCCACAGCCCCTATTATTTTACCTATCAACATTTCGTGGAAATTATCCGGATGATAGTGAGAAAAGAAAAAGAGATAAGTTTTCTTAGCCACCATCACTATATCGTAACTGGCTACCAAAAATAGAACTATAGCTCCTATCATCCCGAAAATAACTGCTAAAATAGCAATTATCCTACTTCTCCAAAGCGTACCTTCAAATATTGCTTCTAAAAAACCTCTATTTTCCATTATTTAGCCTCCATTTCTATCCATTTCTCAGCAATTCTCACTGCATTTGTGGCAGCACCTACTCTAATTTGATCTGCAACGTTAAAGAAATGTAAAACTTTCGGATCATATAAATCTTTTCTGATTCTACCCACATACACATAATCGGTATCGGTTGCGATTATAGGCATAGGGTATTCATTTTTTTCAGGATTGTCTATAACTTTTACATCTTCAAAATTTGCAAGCACTTCTCTTGCTCTCTCAACTGAAACCTCTTTTTCACAATAAATAGTAATAGCCTCACTATGGCTTCTAAGTACTGGTACCCTTATGCAGGTCGGTGCTACTTGAATATTTGAGTGCATAATTTTATTTGTCTCATTTACCATCTTCATCTCTTCTTTCGTAAATCCGTTATCCATAAATTTATCGATATGAGGAATTACGTTTAGAGCGATTTGATGTTGAAAAACTTCTCTCTCTTCCACTTTTTTATCAAGCTTAAAATTAAATAAAGCTCTCATCTGCTCAAAAAGCTCTTCCATTCCCTTTTTCCCGGCACCACTTACGGCTTGATAAGTAGCCACGTCAACTCTTTTGATTCCGAACTCTTTATGAAGAGGTGCTAAAGATATAACCATCTGAATCGTAGAACAGTTCGGATTTGCAATAATTCCCTTTTTCTTCCACAAAGCTATATCCTCCGGGTTTACTTCCGGTACCACAAGAGGAACGTCAGGGTCCATTCTGAAATGACTCGTATTATCAATTACAACCGCTCCGGCTTCTGCTGCACAAGGAGCAAACTTCGCACTCACACTCCCTCCGGCACTAAAAAACGCAATATCAATCTCTTCTTTTTTAAATACATCACAGGTAAGTTCTTTTACTTTTAAAGTCTCACCTTTAAACTCAACTTCTCTTCCCACACTTCTTGCACTCGCAAGAGGAACCATTTTTTTAACGGGAAAATTTCTCTCTTCAAGTATTCTTAATAACTCTTCTCCAACCGCTCCGGTTGCTCCGGCAATCGCTACGTTATACATATTCACTCCTTTATATAAAAATCAAATCTTCTTTTTTTATTTCTATGTTTTCGCTTAAAATAGCAGCTCTTTCTATTACGTTTATAAGCTCCCTTATATTCCCCGGATAATCATACTCAAGCAACGCTTTTTTAGCATCCTCACTCAAAACCTTCTCTTTTAAAGAGTATTCTTTTATAGTTTTTTTAAGTATATTTTCGGCAATTGGAATTATATCGTTTTTTCTCTCTCTTAAAGGGGGTATTTTAATGGGAATGGTATTTAAACGATAATACAAATCTTCTCTGAATTTATTGTTTTTTATTATCTCTTCAACATTTTGATTTGTCGCACTTATAATTCTCACGTTAAGTTTTATAGGTTTGGTACCTCCTAAACGGTAAAACTCTTTCTCTTGTAAAACCCTTAGTAATTTTGCTTGAAGATTATAAGGCATTTCCCCTATTTCATCCAAAAACAGCGTCCCACCTTGAGCAAGTTCAAAAAGTCCAGTTTTATTGGAAGTCGCATCGGTAAAAGCACCCTTTTCATACCCAAACAACTCACTCTCAATTAAATTTTCAGGAATAGCACCCATATTAATAGCTACAAATTTACCATTTCTGCCACTATTTTCGTGAATAAACTTGGCAAACTCCTCTTTTCCTACTCCACTTTCTCCTAAAAGCATTACGTTTGCCATTGTAGGAGCCACTTTTTTAGCCATTTCAAGGACTCTTTTAGTATTTTCGTCATTGGCTATAAAAGTTGGTTTAAATTCTACTTTTTTCCCTTTTGTTTTTTCTTTGACTATTTTTTTTCTTTCAATAGCGGCTATTAAATCTTCTATTTCAAATGGTTTCGTCAAAAAATCTTTAACTCCTAGTCTAAGTGCTTCTATTGCTTTATTTAAAGTGGCGTTTCCGGTAATTAAAATAACCTCATATTTCTCTTTTAACTCTTTTACAAACTCAATTCCGTCCATTTTCGGCATAGTAATATCGCTTACTATAACATCCACATCATCAGTTAACTTCTTTAACGCATCAATAGCGTTTCTAAATTCGACAACCTCATAACCTTCGCTTTTAAGGGCAAGTGAGAGAGATTTTCTCATATTTATATCATCTTCTACAATAGCAACTTTCATTCATCACCTTTTAAATAGAAATAAGCAATTCCGTTTTTTATAATGATATCAAATCTTTGAGGCAAAAAAGTAAGAGTGGAGACATTACTAAGAGAAAAATTATCAACCTTATCTCTAGAATAAAGAACGACGTTTTTTAATAAAAAATTCATAATTTCATTTTTATGTTTATAACAACACTTAATTACGGAAGAATCACAAGGCAAAGAGAAGAGAAACCTCTTTTTAGAATCGACCTTGCTAAGAGCTTTTGAGCAGTTGAATTTAAAATAACTAAGCTTATAATTACTAACCCTATACTGAAAAGAGATAAAATAATCTCCCCACACATTAATAGTTATTAACAACAGTAGAATAATTCTCAATATATCTGTTCCACTCTTGAGGATTTAACTTAACAGACAATACAACGCTATAAACACCGTTTTTAAAATCTTCTTCTTCTATTTGTGCCCCTCTTATAAGACCGTAAACATAAGCACGAAGTTGAGAATTTTGTAAAATCATATTTTTTACCGTATCTCTTCCGTTTACTTGAATTCCGTACATTTTTTCCGCCAACGCCTTATATGCATCAACAATAGCCGCACGTCTTGCCATTACCATCGCTTGAGCAGTAGAACAAGTCCCATTACAAGGAGGAACTCCCACACCTTTCGCTTCAAGTCTTAAAATACATTCTCCACTTGTTTTATTAGTTAAAATACAAGTGTTTTTTTTATTATCTGGAAGCGAATTTGAAACAGTTTTTGAAGGAGTAGTCGGCTTTGGAGTTACACAATTACCATTTAAATGATTAGGTTGAGGATTATTACCACAACCTATAAATAATAATAAAGAACCTAATCCTACATAAAATTTTTTCACTTCTTCTCCTTTTTAAAAAGGAAAAGCAAATAGTATTCCAAAACTATTGTCTAGCTATATAATTTGGCTGATTTTCTAACATTTTATTCCATCTGCTTACGTCAAGTTTAACACTCATACTTACCGTATAAATCCCGTTTTTAAAATCTTCTTCTTCTACTCTAGCACCTTTTACAACACCTTCAATATAAGCACGAAGTTGAGAATTTTGTAAAATCATATTTTTTACCGTATCTCTTCCGTTTACTTGAATTCCGTACATTTTTTCCGCCAACGCCTTATATGCATCAAGCACTGCCGCACGTCTTGCCATCGCTCTTGCTTGAGCTTCCGAACAAGTCCCATTGCAAGGAGGAACTCCCACACCTTTTGCTTCAAGTAAAATAATACAAGATTTTTTAATCCCGTTTTCAATTATACACTCTTGATTTCCATATTTTACGGTTTGTATAAGCGGTTTTTGAGGTTTAGGAACGACAATAGGTTTAATAACAGGTTTAGAAGTAACTGCGGAAGTAGTGTTACAATCAACTAATTCTAATCTCTTACAACATCCGGTAAATAATAAAATACCACCTATCGCTAACGCAACTTTTCTCATCTATTCTCCTTTTACTTTATAATTACTCAATTATCGGCAAAAGGAGAAAAAATTTAAGAAAAAATTAAATTAATTCTTCTTTTTGCGACGGAGTTTTAGCGATTGAAACTACTTTATCATCTTTATCAAGTTTCACAACTCTTACACCTTGAGTGTTTTTACCGGTTTTAGAAATTGAATCAATTGAAACTCTTATCATTTTTCCACTACTTGTTAAAACCATTAAATCGTGATTTTCTTCAGTAGCCACAACGCCTACTAAATCTCCAGTTTTTGAAGTAAGCTTCATAGCAATTACACCCTTGCCTCCACGATTTGTAAGCCTATAAAGATTAGCTTCGGTTCTTTTTCCAAACCCTTTTTCGCTAACAGTTAAAATCTCTTGATTTTCATCTTTTAAACTTAAAGCTCCTACAACCTCATCGCCTTCAATTTTAAATTTAATTCCACTAACCCCTCTTGCACTTCTTCCCATTTCTCTTACGGTATCAACCGGAAATCTTATAGCCATTCCCTTTTTAGTAACGATAAACAGCTCTTTATCTTCCGGTTTTACGATTTTAGCAGTTACAAGCTCGTCATTTTCATCTATCGTAATTGCTCTAACTCCAGTACTTCTTATGTTTTTAAATTCACTTAAATTCGTTCTTTTTACTATTCCGTTTTTTGTAAAGAATGCAAGAGATTTACTCTCATCAAAATCACTTGTTTTAATAATAGTCTGAATTTTTTCATCTTTATCAAGGTTTATTAAATTTACAATCGCCTTACCTTTACTTGTTCTGCTGCCTTCCGGGATTTTATACACTTTTAACCAATGCAACTGACCTTTATCGGTAATAATCATTAAAGTATCGTGAGCTTTTGCTACATAAAAATCTTCAATAAAATCATCTTCATATGTAGTTAAAGCTTTTTTACCTTTACCACCTCTGTTTTGTCTTTCGTAAGTTTTAAGAGGCACTCTTTTTACATAACCTCTATGGGTTATGGTTACTACCATCTCTTCATTTGGAATCAAATCCTCAATATCTATAGCGTCATAATCCTCTTCTATATTTGTAAGTCTAGGAGTCGGATATTTTTTCTTAATCTCAAGAAGTTCTTCTTTAATTACACTGTTTAAGATATTTTCGTCTTTTAAGATAGAGTTTAAATACTCTATTTTTTCCATAAGTTCGTTATACTCTTTTTCAAGCTTTTCAACTTCAAGAGAAGTTAACCTTGCAAGTCTCATATCGAGAATAGCTTGAGCTTGAATATCTGTTAATTTAAATCTATTAAGAAGATTTTCTTTAGCTTCTTTTGTATCTGCGGATTTTTTTATAGTTTCTACAACTTCATCGATATTCGCAAGAGCGATTAAGAGACCTTTTAAAATATGAGCTCTTTTTTTAGCCTCTTCAAGTTCATAAATAGTTCTTCTGATAACTACCGTTTTTCTGTGTTTGATAAAGATATCAAGAAGCTCAAAAAGATTAAACAGTTTCGGTTGTTTATCGTAAATCCCAAGCATATTAATACCAAAGCTAACTTGCATTTGAGTATGTTTATAAAGGTTATTTAAAATAATTTCACTCATTGCATCTTTTTTAAGCTCAATTACAACTCTTATTCCCTCTCTGTCACTCTCATCCCTAACTTCGCTAATTCCATCAAGTACCTTATCTTTTACCAGGTCGCTAATTTTTTCAATTAGTTTTGCTTTATTCACCTGAAAAGGAAGTTCGTCTATTACTATTACCTCTTTATTACCTTTATGTTCTATATGATGTTTTGCCCTTATTTTTATACTTCCTCTTCCCGTTTTATAAGCTTCTATTATTCCGCTTTTACCGAAAATCGTACCACCCGTCGGAAAATCCGGACCTTTTACAAACTTTAAGATATCCTCAAGCGTTGCGTCTTTATTGTCAATCATATAAATTAAAGCATCAATCAACTCTTCAAGATTATGAGGAGGAATATTTGTCGCCATACCAACGGCAATCCCACTGCTTCCGTTTACTAAAAGATTTGGAAATCTTGCCGGAAGTACTACCGGTTCTCTTTCGGTTCCGTCATAGTTTGGTACGAAATCGACTGTATCTTTTTCTATATCCTTTAAAAGTTCTTCTGCAATTTTTGTAAGTCTGGCTTCCGTATACCTCATTGCAGCCGCATTATCGCCGTCAATACTACCGAAGTTACCTTGTCCGTCAATTAGAGGCATTCTCATTGAAAAATCTTGAGCCATTCTAACAAGAGCTTCATAAACGGCAGAATCCCCGTGAGGATGATATTTACCTATCACATCTCCGACAATTCTCGCAGATTTTTTATAAGGGCTGTTTGCCGTAATTCCCATTTTATGCATAGCATATAATATTCTTCTATGAACGGGCTTTAACCCGTCTCTCACATCCGGAAGAGCACGCCCTACAATTACGCTCATAGAATATTCCAAATAACTCTTCGCAAGAGTCTCTTCAATGCTAACCGGTATAACTTGCATTAAAATCCTTTTTTTTAAGTAGATTATACCAAAATTATCCCTTTAAATGAGCCAATACAACGCTTAATACCACATTTACGCCGTATTTACTTAAAAGAGCCTTCGCTTCATTTAAGGTAGTCTTTGTAGTTAAAACATCATCAACCAAAACCGCATCTACATTTTTAGGACCGGTATATTTAAAATTTCTGGGATTGTTTAATCTGAATTCCAAAGATTTACCGGCATATGTTATATCGTTTGTAGCGTGAAGAGTAGAAAAAAGAGGAGTAAAAAAAGTACTTTTCATAGAGTTTGCCAAAATAGCCGTATGAGAATAACCTCTTTTTACCCTATCGTCAACCGGCAATACAAAAGCTTTATAAGTATAGTTTTTAGCAAAAACTTTAAAAGAATTTTCAGCCAAAACCTTAAAAACCCTGCTTCCGAATTTATGATACTTAAACTTTATCAAATGTTCTATATTCTCATAATCGTAAAAACTCAAAACATCATCTTTTAAAATGGGAGTCGGTTTTAAAAACTCTTTTTGACATCTTTTACAAATTACATTAAAACTAAACTCCCTGCATATTATACAACTAAAAATCTTTATCCTTCTTTCCGTATTTTACAAGTAAATACAAAGCAACCCCGGCACCTATAGAAAACAAAAACGCCCCTAAATAAAACACCTTATCATTCCCCACAGCCGTACCTCCCATAATCATACCTATAGCAATAAACATAATAAAAGCGGCACTAACCCCGGCAAGCTCCGATTTTGTTAATTTTCTATTTTTATAATCTTGCATTACTCTCCTTTGAAATACTTTAAATAGTTATATTTTAAAATTTCTATCTCACTCTCACACTCAATAATGGAAATGGACTTCGTATCGTTATAAAAAATAGAATGCTGGTCAAACTTTAAAGCTATATTTAAAGCCTCTTCTTTTTCGATATCATACACTATAAACGATTGTTCGGAATAATCAAAAAGTTCCCCTATACTTAAATAACTCTCATACCCAAATGCCTTAATTACACTTTCAAGTTCGGTATTTCTTAAAAAATTCAAAAAGTCGTTATAAATCATTCCTTTTGGATTATGAGCCGTAATAATTGCAAATTTTCTTTTTAAAACTTCTCTATTTTTAGGCAAAAACTGAAAACTAATCCACTCCCTGCCGTTTAGAGAGTTTATTAAAAATTTAGTATACCTTAAATAGTCTTTATATTTTTTCTTAAAATCAAGCACAACTTCATTATCCACCATCAAAGCGTCTTCTGCTTCGTCATAAACACAATTTCCTAAATAATCCCCTATTCCGATTACTTCAAATCTCAATTTCATCCTTTTATTTTGTTATAATTTAAGCAAAAAAGGTTTATAATGAAAAAACTTCTTTTAATAATCTTCCTGCTATTTAGCGGCTGTAGCATTAAAAAAGCACTAAAAAAAGACCCAATCTACGAAAAAACTCTAATCTACACCAAAAGAGGACAAATTATAAACTCTCTTGAAATAAAAGCCCTAATAGACACCATCTATTTAAATCCACTTTATAAAGAGATAAACTCATCAACCTCAACGTTTTTAATAGGAGTATACAACGATTTTGACAACACCCTTCAAAATGAAGAATTCAACTTAACATTAAACAACCGGCCTCCACTAAAAATTTCTCAAAAAATTCCTAAATTTATTTTATACAAAAATTTCCCATTTTACAACACCTGGATGAGTTATTATATCGTAGAATTCAATACAACCAAAAAACCTCTAAAACTAAAATACCAAAGCAAACACTGGGGAAGCGTAAGTTTTATTTATTAATAAGCTTATGCAAATTCTCTTCTCCCCCGAACATTTGATAATAAATAACATAATTCGCAATAACTTTCTTACCATACTCTCTACTTTCGTCATAAGGCACAAGCTCCATACTCAAAAAAGGTTCAAACTCTCCTTTATAATGAAAATAAGGAATAACTTTTCTACTAACAAACCCTATACCTCCATTATATGCATACGCCACCATCAAAGGGTCTTTTAATTTTGAAAAAAGCCATTTAAGATGTTTTGCTCCAAGTTTTATATTTTGAGTATAATCAAACTGCCTAAATACATCCCCTTTATAATGTCTTATTAAAAACGGCATTATCTGCATAGTACCCAAAGCATAACTTCTACTGACACTTGCCGGAATAAAACGCGATTCCTGCCTTGCAATAGCATAAACAAACGCTTTAAAAGAAGCGTTTTTATCTTCATATATTTTCGGCGTAATAAAAAAATTCTGTTTATAACGAAACGCTTTATCAAGTACCAAAGCTTTTAAAGCCATAGATTTATTATTATCAAGCTGCTTTGCAAAAGAAAACAAATCTTTAGTTTTTTTAAATTCATCAAAAAACTTCAAAACATCCCAGGGATTCGTCTGGTCGTATTTAGGTTCTGAAGTATTATAGATAATTTTTCTTCTTATAAAAAAGTCTTTATTAGCCTCTTCGTGGGCATAAAGCGTATAAAAATCAACTCTAGGATTATTTACCAAATTTTCAAATCCTTTTTTATCCCCTAATTGCCACTTCCAAAAATCTATTTTTGAAGATTTAGTTTTTATGGAATACAAAATCCTCTTTGCCAAATCATATTTTTTTAAACTCATAGCATTTAAAAAAAGCCACCATTTAACTTTATCGTTAAAATCTTTAAAATCAAGCTTTAAAAGAGAGTTTTGAATTTTTACCAACCGGTTTACAACCGCACTTTTAACAAAAAGATGAAAATAACTATCTTCAAAGATAGAAAAATCCTTTATACTCTGGTCTATCTCTTTTTTCGGATAGTTTAAAATAAAATAATACCCCAAATCCCTATCTAAAAAAACATAACTAAAATCGTTACTTAAAAATACATTAACAGCTTTCTTTTCTTTAGAATCCGGCAGTTTATTATAAAGATAAAGCAAATCATTTTCATTTAATTTCGCTATACTTTTTAAAGAAAGTCCATTATTTAAAATACAAGCAACATTGACATCTCTTAAATAAGAAGGCTTAACATTTACACATCTGTAAATTTCACTAAAAAAAACAGACTTTTTAGCTAAAATCCTAAGATGTTTAAACGGCTTTTTCCTATACATAGAGTTATAAGCTTTATAAGCTAAAGTAATTGAATTCGTCTCTCTCATAAATTGAGTTAAATAAAAATCCCTAACATAACTTTTAGGATGAGTCAAGATTTCCGACAAATTAAGAGAAAAAAGGAAAAAAGGAAAAAAAAGAACCAAAAACCTCATAATGAAGCAATAATATTAGTAATTAAAATCTGTAAAAACTGCAAAGCCAGAATCAAAATAATAGGAGCTATATCAACCCCACCAAATGTAGTAGGGATATAGCGTCTTATATATCTATAAACCGGTTCGGTTACGTTCCATAAAAATCTCACTATCGGATTATAGGGATTCGGTTGCACCCACGTAATAAGTGCGGCAATAATCACAACCCAACTATAAAGCCCTACAATAAGATTAATAAACTGCAAAATACTTATAAGTAGCGTATTCATTTTCCCCTCCATTTTTAAAATATTATAAAATTTTAAAATATTATAAAAGCTCACAAACTGCTATAATTTATTATCTGTTTTTAATTATCTCTTTTAAATACCCTCTCATAGCCTTATATAAATCTTTAATTTCAGCCCCGTGTTTTTGATTAATTAAAAGTTCTCTAAGAGGCATAAAAAGATTTTTACCTTTCAATCCGGTATTTTTCACAATACGCTTTTTAAATTCATTATAATCATCTTCAAGTTCGTTTTTAAGTATCTCTTCTTTTAAAATCTCTCTTTGTTCTTTAAATTCATTATCCAAAGCTTTTTTAAACACCAAATCAAATTTATCCTGAATTTCATTAATAGTAACACTCTCATCTCGAAAAATTCTCAAAAGTTCTTCATATCTTTTATCATATCCGAAATATTCGGCTAGATTTCCAATTCTTTTTAGATGTTCTTTATTTAAAAATTTAAGTTTTTCTATGTCGAATTTAGCCGGTGAGCGAGAAATTTTTTTGATATCGAAAAACTCTATAGCTTCTTGTAAAGTAAAAACCTCTTTTTCAAAACTATTTCCAAGTAAAATTAAATAATTGGCAATAGCATCCGGTAAAAAGCCTTGTTCTAAAAGCCACTTAACAGAACTTACATTATCTCTTTTGCTCATTTTTTTACCGTCTTCATTAAGAATAATCGGCAAATGAGCATATTTTATCTCTTTATCGTATCCCAAAGCTTTTCTTATAGCTATTTGTTTTGGAGTATTGCTTAGGTGGTCTTCCCCTCTTATTACAAGAGTTATATCATAAATCATATCATCAATACTGCAAGCAAAATTATAAGTAGGTGTAAAATCCTTTCTCATAATAATAAAACTATCCACTTCAAATGGAGAAAAATCAAACTCACCTTTGATTAAATCATTAAATTTAATATTTTCTTTCGGTTTTTTAAACCTTATTACAAACTCTTTTTTTTCTTTTAAAAGTTTTTCAACTTCAGTTTTTGATAAATTTTCACACTTACCACTATATCTATAAGGTCTTTTTTCTATTTTAGCTTTTTCTCTTTGGAAATTAATTTCCTCTTCATTACAAAAACAGATAAAAGCTTCTTTTTTCTCTAAAAGTTTTTTTACCATCTCTTGATGAATGTGAAAGTTGCTAGATTGATATACAACATTGTCATACTCAATATTAAAAAGTTTTAAAAGTTCTAAAATCTCTTTATCCGCCCCTTCAATGTTTCTCTCTTTATCGGTATCTTCAATTCTAATTAAAAGTTTATCATCGTTTTGTTTTGCTACAATATAATTAAAAATAGCTACTCTTAAATTTCCTATATGCATATCTCCAGTAGGACTTGGTGCAAATCTTAACATACTACTCCTTAGATTTTTCTAATAATAAAGATACTAAATTATTTTGCGTTGCATATTCAGCAATCGCCTCCAATTCTTCAAATGTAAGTTTAGCATATTTTTCAAATTCTACAAGTTTTTCATAATACCAATTAGGAGTATCTTTGGTAACTCCATCTTTTTGAACTCTCAATAAAATCTCTTTTCCTATTTCATGCACTTTCTTATGATTCTCTAAAAGAGACTTATATTTGGAATATTTACTTAAAATAGAAGCTATACCAGGTTTTATGAGCCATTTTCCAAGTTTACAGTTTTTTTCATCAAGCTCAAGAAGTTCTTTTTCAACACTTTCTCTTGTAATTGAAGAATATATATTCGATTTATAAATAACATGATCTATTTTGAAAGTAATAAAAATAAGCTTTAAAGTGTTTTTATCAGAAATAAAACTAACATCTGTCAACTCTTTTTTCAATACGTCTAATACTTGTTCGAAATTAAGCAAAGTTTCATAAGATTTTTCTCCTATTACCACAACTTGATTGGTATTTTGCTCAATTCCGTCAAACTGCTGCTGAAGCGTTTGAATCGTCATAGCTATTTCATTTGTAGCTTTTTGGGTTCTTTCTGCCAAATCCCTTACATTATCTGCAACTACGGCAAACCCGCGTCCATGTTCCCCGGCACGTGCCGCTTCAATCGCAGCATTTAGTGCAAGAAGATTTGTCTGATCCGCAATATCTTTAATAAGCTCCACTATATTTGAAATGGATTTAATATTTTCCGCCATTTGAGAAATTTCACTGGAAGTCTCTTCAACTTTTTCGTTAAGCATATTAAAGTCGTTCTTACTCTCTTGCATTAAAGCGTAAGTTTTATCAGCTTGAGCGGTTGAGTCTTTCACTTTTGAAGTTATCTCTTTAAAAGCGTTATCAATAGTAAAAACTTCTTGACCTATTCTTTCTAAATTGGCACTTACCCCTCCGTCTATTTGAACGAAACGTTTGGATAAAAGACTTATTCTTTCGACTTTTTTAGATACTTTCAAAGAATCTATAGCTTTTTCAAACTCTTCCGCTACATTTCTAAATTCTCCATGAAGCCCTATTGGCATTACATACCTATAATCCTCTCCTCTTATTACCGCCTGAATAGTATTTTTAGATTCTCTAAGCAAATCTTCAATTTGATCCAACATTTCATTGATATTCCAAGCTATTTTTTCTTCCAACTTCTCTTCCCCGTCTATTATTACTCTTGAAGAAAGTTTTCCGTTATAAGCGTTATTAACGGTAAAATTTATTTTTTCAAAAATTTCATTAGAAGAAGACAAAATCTTATTTTTCGTCGAAGGTAAAAAATGAGCCAAAACAACAAATACCGTATAAAGAGTAACCGCTATATATTCGCCTTTATACAAAAGATAAATCAATAATAAAAAATTAATACATATTATCCCCACAAGTCTTAACGTTAAAAAATTTTTTTTCATTTATCATCCTTTTTGCAAATTAAAAACAAGCTCATGATATTTATCCACCACATTATCATCATTTGCATTTAAAACTTCTTTTAAAAGCTCATAACTAGCATTAATACCCCCTATTCTCTCCGCTTCTACCAGTTGTAAATATATCGGTTCCAACGTTTCAATACCTTTTCTTGAAGGTTTTTTTCTAAAAGAGGTATATCCTATAATATTTCCGTTTAAATCCAAATCCGGAGTAATATAAGCAAGCACCCAGTAATACCCGCCATCTTTTCTTAAATTTTTAACAAATCCGAAAAACTCTTTTTTTGCCTGAATCAAATCCCATAAAATCTTAAAAGCGATTTTTGGCATATGAGGATGACGGATAATATTATGATTAGCACCTATAAGCTCTCGTCTACTCCACCCGGCCATATCAACAAAAATTCTATTACAATAAGTAATATACCCTTTCGTATCCGTTTTTGAAACGATAAAATCATTATCCCCTAACACTTTTTCTTTATTGGTTATATTTTTAGGGGCATCAAGTTTTGAGAGTCTTTTTCCTTTTTTTAATTTTTCTTCTATTCTTCCCATAACTTTTCCTTTAAAACGGTCTAAAAAGAGTTAAAACATACATCAAAACGAACATACAAACAACACTCCAATATAAAATACCGGCTTTCTTTTCAGTTAATGTTTTTCCTTTAAAAGAAAATACTAATAAATATATATTCACTATCATTACAATAATATCAAATGAAAGCTTTACGTGAAGCCAAATACCGGATTTTGCAATTGAGGGAAACATAAGCATAATCTTAGTACCTATTCCCAAAACAATCAACATAAACAAAAAACTAACGATAACAAAACATTTAGAAGAACGATATTTTAATTCGTTTATAGCGGTAATTAAAAAAATCGCCCACAAAAATACCGCTATCATATGAAACTGAATTAGCATACAAAACCTTTTCCCCGCCCAAATATTTAATATTTAAATTATATAAATATTTGTTAATCAAAGTCAACAAAAAATCATTAAAAGCACTTTTTTGACACTATACACTTAGTGTTTGACCCTAAATATATCCAAAAAAAAGAAAAACAAGAAACTACCTAGAGTCTCTTGCCACCTCAACTCCGTTGACTTTAATAATGATATTGTTATCATCCGCATCAAACTCAACTTTGTCGCCGTCTTTAACTTTTCCTTCAAGGATAAGTTCGGCAAGTCTGTCTTCAATAATTTCAGCCATAGCTCTTTTTAGTGGTCTTGCTCCAAAGATTGGGTCAAATCCAACTTCAGCTATCACATCTTTAACTCTGTCAGTCAGTACAAGCTCAATATCTCTTTCTTTAAGTCTTTGTGTAATTTTTCTAAGCAAGATATCAACGATTTGTTTAACTTGCTCACGACCTAGCGGATTAAATACCACAACATCGTCAAGTCTGTTTAAGAATTCCGGTTTCATTCTTCTTTTTAGCTCCGCCCAAACCGCTTCTTTTCTGGCTTTTGGGTCTTTAATTTCCATAATGACATCGCTTGCGATGTTACTTGTTAAGATAATAATAGTGTTTTTAAAATCAACCGTTACACCTTTATTATCCGTAAGTCTTCCGTCATCCAATACTTGCAACAAGATATTAAATACGTCCGGATGTGCTTTTTCGATTTCATCGAACAAAATTACACTATACGGTTTTCTTCTTACAGCTTCCGTAAGTTGTCCGCCTTCTTCATATCCTACGTATCCCGGTGCCGCACCTATAAGTTTTGATACGCTTATTTTATCCATATATTCACTCATATCGAATCTAATTAAAGCTTTTTCATCGTCAAATAAAAATCTTGCAAGAGTTTTTGCCGTTTCAGTTTTACCGACCCCTGTCGGTCCTAAGAACATAAAACTACCAATCGGTCTATTCGGGTCTCCTAGACCTGCTTTATTTCTTTTAATTGCTCTTGCTACCGCTTTTATGGCTTCATCCTGTCCGACTACCCATTTTTTAAGTTCTTCTTCAATATGTAAGATTTTTTCAAGCTCACTTTGCAACATTTTATTTACAGGAATTCCCGTCCATTTACTTACTACATCCGCAACTGCTTCTTCATCAACAGCATTTTTAAGAAGAGTTCCCTCTTTTAACATTTCCTCCCATTTTTTCTCAAGCTCTTCAAGTTTTTTAGTAAGTTCAACTATTTTTCCGTATTCAATCTCCGCCGCTTTTTGAAAATTTCCTTCTCTTTTTGCGATATCGGCTTGAACTTTTAACTCTTCAATTTGTTGCTTAAGTTCGGCTATTTCTTTAAGTAGTCTTTTTTCTTCTTCGAATTTAGCTTCAAGTCTTCTTTTCTCTTCTTCTAAATTTGCAAGTTCTTTTTCGATTTCCGCAAGTCTTTTTTTAGATTTTTCACTATCACCTTCCATTTGAAGAGCCTCTTTTTCAACCATTAACTGTTCTATTTCTCTTTTAATTTTCGCAAGCTCAAACGGTTCGCTTTCGATTTGCATTTTAATCTCAGCCGCCGCTTCGTCGATTGCGTCAATCGCTTTATCCGGCAAGAATCTGTCACTAATATATCTGTCAGTTAATTTTGCCGCCGCTACGATAGCTTCATCTAAAATCTTAACTTTATGGTGTGCTTCAAGTCTCTCTTTAAGTCCCCTTAAGATTCTAATCGCTTCATTAACACTAGGTTCGTCTACCATTACCGGTTGAAATCTTCTTTGAAGTGCCGCGTCTTTTTCAAAATATTTTCTATATTCTTTAAGTGTTGTCGCACCTATTGTTCTTAGCTCACCTCTTGCAAGTGCCGGTTTTAAGATGTTTGCGGCGTCCATACTTCCCTCACTCGCACCCGCACCTACGATTGTGTGAATTTCATCGATGAATAAAATAATATTAGGATTTTGTTTTACTTCATCAACAACCGCTTTAAGTCTGTCTTCAAATTCACCTCTATACTTCGCACCAGCGATAAGTGCCGTCATATCAAGTGCTACGATTTGTTTGTTTTGTAAACTTACCGGTACTTCTTTTTTAACGATTCTTTGAGCAAGTCCCTCTACAAGAGCCGTTTTACCAACTCCGGGTTCACCTAGTAAAATCGGATTATTTTTTGTTTTTCTAATTAAAATTTGCATCATTCTGTTAATTTCTTCATCTCTTCCGATTACCGGGTCAAGTTTCCCTTCTCTGGCTTTTGCTGTTAAATCAATCCCGTATTTACTAAGTGCGTCAAGCGTTTCATCTGCACTTTTAGATTCTATTTTTTTATCTCCTCTAATTGCTTCAAGTGTTTTTTTAAGTTCAAATAAATCAACATATTTGCCTAAAGTATCTTTAAACAAATCAAGGTTTGCAATAAGCCAAGTATCAACCGCAATATACTTATCTCCAAGTTTTGTAGCAAGACCTTCCGCTCTTTCAAGTGACTGGATAAGTTCTCTTCCTATTTTGATAGACTCTTTTGTAATATTGTCAACTTTCGGAAGTCTGTCCACCGCACTTTTAAGCTCAAGCTCAATTGCAACCTTATCAATTCCCATTTTATTTAAAGCTTGATTTAATACAGTATTTGTATTAGTTACAAGCCCCCATAAAATATGCAGTGGATGTACTTCCGGGTTTTTGTTATGAAGTGCTAAACTAAGCCCACTTTCCAAAGCCTCCATCATTTGATTTGTCAATTTTTCGAATATTCTATCCATTTTTCCTCCTTAAAAGTTTTAGTTAGTGTAATTATACACCTTTAGTCAGATTATGTCAAGATTTTTGACATTTTTTCTTAAACTTTTCTTATGTTTTAATTGTAACAAATTCTTTTAGCAAAAGCAACTTGATTTTAAACCCCATTTATACTAGAATTTCAAAAACTCCAAGGAGAATAATTGAAAAAAATATTAGTCCTAATCCTGATAATATCTTCACTATTTGCAGAAAATCCTCAGACAAGACTAGCTGCATATGAGAAATTCGTAAAGGTTGTCAATATTATAGAAGCCTACTACGTAGAAGAACTTAACACGTCAACTATAATTAATAAAGCCCTAAAAGGTCTTTTGCCAAATCTAGACGCTCACTCAAGCTATCTGGATAAAAAAGCCTACAAAGAACTACAAGTCCAAACAACGGGCGAATTCGGAGGGCTTGGAATTGTTGTAGGTATGAAAAACGGAGTTTTAACCGTCATATCCCCAATCGACGACACTCCGGCTTACAAAGCCGGCATCAAAGCCGGAGATATTATTTTAAAAATTAATGATAAAGCTACCATCGATATGACGCTTGATGAAGCCGTAAATTTAATGAGAGGAAAACCCGGAACCAAAATCACACTTACAATTGTAAGAAAAGGTCAAGAACCTTTTACACTCACAATTACAAGAGCTATTATCAAAATCAAATCCGTAAAAGCAAAAAATTTGGAAAACTATCCGAAAATTAAATATATAAGAATCTCTTCTTTTGATAAAAACGTAGTATCGACTCTTAAAAAAATAGTAAAAAATCTAAAAAAAGAGCATAAAAAAGGCATCATTATAGATTTAAGAAATAATCCTGGAGGTCTTTTAAATCAAGCGGTAGGAACACTTGATTTATTTATAAACAAAGGAATACTGGTATCTCAAAAAGGTAGGGTAAAAAATGAAAATATAATCTTTTACGCTCATTCAAAAGGTACTTACAAACACATTCCTATTGTAGTTTTGGTAAACGGAGGAAGTGCGAGTGCAAGTGAAATAGTAAGCGGAGGATTACAAGACCATAAACGTGCAATAATCGTAGGAGAAAAAACATTCGGAAAAGGAAGTGTTCAAGCTATTATCCCTGTTAATCAAGACGAAGCAGTAAGACTAACGATAGCAAGATACTATTTGCCAAGCGGAAGAACCATTCAAGCAAAAGGCGTAACTCCAGATATTATAGTACATCCGGGAAAAATAGAAGAAAATAATTTAAGCGAAACTCAAATTAAAGAAGCCAATCTAAAAGCTCACTTAAGAGCGGAATTAAATAAAATCGAAAAGAAAAAAATAGTAAAAAATAGTAAAAACATAAAAAAAATAGATGGAGATTTGCAACTTTTAAGTGCTGCTAATATTTTAAAAGCTTTAATCATAACCAAACAATAAAGGAGAGATATGAAACTTTTATACGAAGGTAAGGCAAAAAGAATTTACGAAACCGAAAACCCAAACGAAGTAATCTGTGAATTTAAAGATTCACTAACTGCATTTAACGGTGAAAAAGCGGATGAGGAAAATGGAAAAGGTGCCCTAAACTGTGCTATTACAACTTTAATTTTCGAAGCACTTGAAAAAGAGGGAATTCCGACTCATCTAATAAAACAAATAGACGAAATTAAACAACTTGTAAAAAAAGTCGATATTATTTTAATAGAAGTTGTTGTAAGAAACATTGTAGCGGGAAGCCTTGCTAAAAGACTGGGACTTAAAGAAGGAACTAAACTTCCTTTTACGATAGTTGAATTTTATTATAAAAACGACGAACTAAATGACCCTTTAATCAACGACGACCACGCAATGGTTCTAGGACTTGTAAAAACAAGAGACGAACTTAATCTATTAAAAGAATACGGACTTAAAGTAAACGACTTTTTAACTAAATTTTTTGACAAAGTGGGTCTTACTTTGGTAGACTTTAAAATTGAATTCGGAAGAGACGAAAACGGAAACATTATTTTAGCAGATGAAATAACACCTGATTCTTGTAGACTTTGGGATAAAGAAACAGGTAAAAAACTAGATAAAGATCTATTTAGATTCAACCTAGGAAATATTAAAGAAGCTTATACTGAAGTACTAAACAGATTAAAGGATGTAAAATGATAGTAGCAGTAAACGTTCATTTAAAAAAAGGTGTTCTTGACCCTCAAGGAAAAGCTGTACAACACGCACTTGAAACTTTAGGATTTAAAGAAGTAAAAAACGTAAGAGTAGGTAAACAAATTTTACTTGATATAGATACCGACGACAAAGAAAAAGCAATAGAACTTGCAAAAGAAGCGGCAAACGAACTTTTGGCAAATCCGGTTATAGAAAATTACGAAATAGAGGTAAAATAATGAAAGTTTCAGTAATAGTTTTTCCGGGAACTAACTGTGATAGAGACACAAAGTGGGCTTTTGAAAAAATAGGTGCCAAGGTTGAATTCGTATGGCATAACGAACACGACCTAAAAAATCCGGACTTAGTAGTTTTGCCGGGTGGATTTAGTTATGGAGACTATTTAAGAAGCGGAGCAATTGCCAGATTTTCCCCTATTATGAAAGAAATACAAGAGTTTGCAAAAAAAGGTGGTTACGTTCTTGGAATTTGTAACGGATTTCAAATTCTGCTTGAATCTCATCTACTGCCCGGTGGAATGACAAGAAACGAAAATTTGCATTTTATTTCGAAATTTCATCATCTAAAAGTAATAGACAACAATAATAAATTCCTTCAAAACCTAAACATAGGAGATATTGTAAACATTCCTATAGCTCACGCGGAAGGAAATTATAAAGTTGACGAAGAAACTCTTAAAAAAATGTATGATAACGGGCAAGTTATCTTAAAATACTGTGACGAAAATGGAAACGAACTAAACCCAAACGGCAGTGTCGACAGTATAGCCGGGATTTGTAACGAAACTAAAAACGTATTCGGACTTATGCCGCATCCAGAAAGAGCTATGGAAAGTATTCTTGGAGGAAGTGACGGAGTTAAAATGATAAAAGGATTCATTAAGTGAAAAAATTTCTCTTTTTGCTTTTTCCTTTTTTGCTGTTTGCATACAGAGTAGATATCATTACATGGAACAAAAAAGATACCTTTTACGGATTTCTAAAACAAAACTCACTCCCTCTTAGTATCTATTATAATCTTTCTCCCAAAATTAAAAGATACGTAAGAACTATCCCTATCGGAGAAGACGTCTTTATTCTAAGAGACAACAATAAAATAAAACAAGCTCTAATCCCTTTAAACTCCAAAATACAACTTCAAATTATAAATAAAAACAACCGATATATAACAAAAGTTATTCCGATTACATACGAAACTCAAACAAAAAGAGCGTCTATCACTATTAACAATTACTTAAGCTATGACGTATATAAAGCTACGAAGTTACGCTCTTTAACCTCAAAAATTATCAATATTTTTTCCGATAGAATAAATTTTAAAATTATTCCAAAAGGTACAAAACTAGAACTAATTTACGAAGAAAAACTAAAATACGGAAAAATAAAAGACGTTAAAATTTTATACGCAAAAATAGATAACAAATACTACACTATAAATGCTTTTTTAAATCCTTTAGACAACAGATACTACGATTCTCACGCAAGAAGTTTAAAAGGAATGTTTTTAGCGGCTCCTCTTAAATATAAAAGAATATCATCATATTTCGGAACGAGATTTCACCCTATTCTTCATGAATGGAGAATGCACGACGGTATTGATTACGTAAATAGAATTGGAACCCCTATTCATACTGTAGCCGACGGAAAAGTAATTTATAAAGGATGGATTAGAGGTTATGGTAAAACCGTAAAAATTAAACACAAAAACGGCTATATAACAATATACGCTCATCTACACTCTTTTGCAAAAGGATTGTATGTAGGTAAATGGGTAAGACAAGGTCAGACAATAGCTTATTTAGGAAACACCGGATTATCTACCGGTCCTCATTTACATTTCGGAGTACTTTATCACAACAGATGGATAAACCCACTAACAATCAAACGCTCTGCAAAAATTACCCTATGGGGTAAACAAAGAAAAGAGTTTTTTGCTTACATAAAACAATTCGAAAAAAACTACGACATAGTACTTAAATGAGACTGCTGATAGTTTTTTTCTCTTCTTTACTTTTTGCTTCGAATTTAATTATTCAATATCCGAACCTAAAAAAATACTATTATCAAAACCAAATTATAAATTTAAAAATAAAAATAATAACTCCTACCGATAAAAACATATCAATAATAACCCCTCAAAATATAGAATACAACCAATCCCAAAAAAACGGAATTATCCATATATTAAACTTAAAATACAAAAACGACCTATCTTCCAAAAAAATTTTTATAATAGGCAATAACATCTACAAAGAAATAAATTTAAATAAACTCTATAAAACCAAAGAATTGGAAAATATTCCCCGATTTTCACATCTGTTAGCTCAAAATCTAAAGATATTAAATCCTATTTCATCTAAATTTAACACCCAAAAAAACATGATCTCTTTCACTGTAATAGCTAAAAACGCCAATTTAGAAGATTTTAAACTAGATAATGTTTCAGAACAAAATTTAAGTATAATATCTCCTAAAAAAGCCACTTTTTTCGGATACATAAATAAAAACTTACGTAAATTAACATTCTATTATTTTAACACCGAAAATGAAAATTTTAAAAAAATTTCAATCCCTATAAAAATTAAAGAAGACACTATAAGCACTCAAACCGACTTAAATCCCGAAGAAAGTAAATTTTTTACTCCGCTTAATATTTTAACATTACTTATAATAGCTTTAGGATTAAGCATTTTTTTAATTTATCAAAAAATCATTTTTTTAATACCACCTCTGTTTTTAATAGTTTATCTAGGGTATAAAAATCTTCCTAAAGGAGAAATAATTCTTAAACCAGGTACAAAAGTTTATATACTACCTACGAAAAATTCAACCGTATTTTATAAAATAAAAGTAACCACAAAAGTAAAAATACTAAAAAAATTAAAAGAATATACGAAAATAAAAATAAACAACAAGATAGGATGGGTAAAAAATGAAAATAATTGAAAGTATTATTAGTATGTTTAAATTGGCAGCCGGAGGAATATCCGTATTTATAACTGGAGCTTTATGCGGAATAAATCCGAAAAATGAGCTAAAATATAGAAAGTGGTGTTCTAAGTTTTTAATGTCGCTTGTAGCTGAAGATATTATTATCGAAGGAGAATTTGACAAAAATACAAATCTCTTAATCGGAAACCACACTACAAATCTCGATATCGCCCTAATGGAGACAATAATAAACGAAAAAATAATATGGGTTACAAAAAAGGAACTCGGAGAAATTCCTATCATCAAATATATGGTTACAAAAAGTGATATGATTTTGGTAGACAGAAGCAATAAACGTTCAATTTTAAAAATGCTAAAAGAGATAAAAGAGAGAACAAATAGGGGATATAAAGTAATTCTATTCCCAGAAGGTACAAGAAACAAAATAAATCCTAAAAAAATGATTACGTGGAAAAACGGTCCAAAAGCGGTCGCAGAAAAATTAAATCTAAAAGTCCAACCTTTTGTTATAATAAATTTGCCTTTTGTTTTTCAAAAAAATCCTTTTAGAATCAAAAAACAAAAAATCAAAGTAATATTCCTACCTACCGTAAATCCGAAAGACGACCCACAATGGTTCGAAAAAACAAAAGAAAAAATGCAAGAAATTTTAGATAAAGAATATAAAGGAGAAAAAAAATGAAATTTGATACAATACTTGCTATAGGAATTGGTGGATTTATAGGAGCTATCCTTAGGGCTTATACGGCAGGAGTTGTAAATAACGCTGTAAAACACTCTATTCCTTTCGGTACGCTAAGCGTTAACCTAATAGGTAGTCTGCTTCTTGGAATTTTTATAGGTGCAATTCAATACGGAGCTATTCAAAACCCTTATTTAAAATCTCTTTTAACTACCGGTATGATGGGAGCTTTTACCACATTTTCAACATTTGCAGTTGAGAGCTTTTTTTTATTTAAAAACACTTTATATTTTGAAGCTTTTTCTTATATTTTATTAAATGTAATAGGCAGTATCTTACTTGCAGCAGCAGGATTTAAAGGGATTGAAGCTATCTTAAAATGAATCTTTTACTAATTTTATGGGAACTTTTTTTCTCTTTCTTTTTGTTTTAGCAATTAAACACTTAATATATATTAAATGGTTAAAAAAGATAAAATCAGCTCCCATAACTTCCGAAGAGTTAACAATTTTAAACCGATTTCCCGAATACAACTGTTTAAACGAAACTCAACAAAAGATTTTACTTTTTAAAATAAGAAGATTTATCAAAGAAAAAAACTTCATAGGAATAAAAATCGATATAACCCCTCAAGTCAAATACACAATAAGCTTTTACGCCTGTTTAATTACTCTAGGATATGAAATGTTTTGCTATCCTTCACTGGAAAACATCTACATATATCCTCACACCATAAAAAAAGAAAAACTTTTAATAAGTGGGGAAGCTACAAAAGACAGCGTGGTTATAGCGTGGGATGAAGTAAAAAAAGATATTCATAAATCACAAAACGTAACTATCCACGAATTTGCTCACGAACTTGATTTTGAAGAGGGAAACATCAACGGCATACCACCTATTCCTAAAAGTTTATACTCCCAATGGAATAAAATTATGATAAAAGAGTTTAAAAAATTTCAACAAAAAATTATAAAAAACAGATTCCTGGGAAAATACTCCCTAATAGACAAATACGCAGCCACAAACGAAGGAGAGTTTTTTGCAGTATTGAGCGAATATTATTTTAAAAAACCTAAACTTCTAAAAAAACACTTTCCAAAGATTTACAAAGAAATGAAAAAATTTTATAAGGTAAGTTTCGATGTTTGTTAATATAAAACATTTAGAACTAATAAAATTCAATTATTGTAAAGAGTGCGACGAATGCTGTAAAAATAAGTTATTAGCCCCTTTAGTATTGGAAGACTTTGAAAAAGTTTACGAATATTTCCCGATAGTAATAGCCAAACTTGATACTTTAAGAATAGTAATGCTGCTTAGTAACGAAAAATGCCCGTATCTGAAAAACTCGAAATGCTCAATATACGAAAAACGACCTCCGGCTTGCAGAATTTACCCTTATTCTCCGTGGTATGGAGAGATTTTACTTGATATATCTTGTCCTGGAATAGGAATAAAAGGAGAAAAAATCCCTCTAAACAAAGAAGAGTTTTTAAAATCACCATTTTATGATGAAAGGTTTGAAAATATTTCGGAAAAACTGAAAAATTCCTTTTTATGGCTTTACTCTCATAAACTCAAATTTTTAACCGCTTACAAAGGTATTAAACTCTATACCCTTAAAAATGGAAAAGATAAGTTTTTCAAAATGCATCAAAAATCTCTCACTCATCTTCATTATTATTTATAAGTTTTTTAATATTCTCTTTAAAATTACACAAAAACATAGGAAACTCCTCATCAATTTTCGCCAAATCCACATATTTTCTAAAAAATTCATCAATATCAACTCCGGCTTGCATTCCAAGAGAATACCCCTTAAACATCTCTTTAAGTTTAGGTGAATCTACAAGTTCCACCATACTTTCTGCAAAAGCTATCCCCTCATCCAACATTCCCTCTTTCCAAAATCCTATCATATTGTCAAACAAAGTTACAACAGCAAAAAGTTCTTCTTCATTATTTAAATCAAACTTTTCATTATTTGTAAGTTTTATTTGATAAAGCCCGAAAGCCTCCTCAAAAGCTTTTTCAAACGCTTCTTGTGCTTTTTGAGATTCTCCTTTAGAAAGGGCATTTCTAAAATCGATATAATGCTTTTTTACTTCCATAAAAATCCTTTTTTTTTATAATTTTATCATTTTATTTGCTTTTTAATATAAATAGTGATACAATATCAATTGAAAATTAGCTCCTCTTAAGATTCTCTCTTTAGAAGAACTAATTCAAATTTCACAAATTAGGAAAAATCACATGAAAACAATTTACGTAGGAAATATTAACTATCAAGCAACTGAAGAAGACTTAAAACCGTTATTCTCAGAATATGGTGAAGTACTTTCGGTTAAAATAATAAATGACAGAGAAACAGGAAGAAGCAAAGGTTTCGGATTTATCGAAATGGAAAGTGGAGCTGAAACTGCTATTGAAGAACTTGACGGAAAAGAGTTCCAAGGCAGAAGACTTAGAGTTAACGAAGCAAGACCAAGAACTCCTAGAGAATTTTAATTCTCTTTTTATTTTTTATTTCTTATTTCATAATACCGGTTAAAACACAATCCACTTTTATATAACTCATAGAATGATCAGTAGTAGTCACTACTAAAATATCACTCTCATCATTTGTAATATTTTTATAAACTTTACCTAAAAAAGAATCGAACTCAAACAAAGAAATGTCATCACTCACTTCAAAATGAAGTAAAACACCTCTTGCAATATGATGGAAATTCCCAAACAACTTCTCATAAGCCTCTTCAAAATTTTCTGCTTTAACACTCTTTATAAAAGCAAAACCTTCGTGTTTTAAAATTAAATTAACATCTTCTAACGTTAAATTAGAATTTTTTTGCAAAATAGAAATCAAATCCAAAAAAGACCTTTTTTTACGAATTTTATAATAATTATTAAAAAAAAATAAATCTCTCTAAGGAAAATTATCAATTTATAAGCTCAAACTTATTTTTTTCTTTATTATAGTTATAAACTTCTCCACTCTCTATTACGTAATACCACCCTATCAAATTAAGCTTTCCATTTTTAACCCTCTCTTTTACAAAAGGATAAGTCATTAGATTATCAAGCTGCTTTACTATGTTTAACTGTTCGACTTTCCAACTTCTCAATTTAGTATCTTTTATATCAATTACAGCCTCTTTTACATCATCCACAAGTTCAAGCCATTTTTTAACAAAAGGAAGCTCGTTTAATTTTTCTTTCGGATAAAAAAGAGCCTTCAAACCTCCGCAATTACTATGCCCACATACCAATATGTTCTCAACCTCCAAATACTTAACTGCATATTCAAGAATAGAAGCACTACACTTATAAGTACCGTCGTTAATCTCATAAGGAGGGATAATATTTGCAATGTTTCTTAATACGAACACTTCTCCGGGCATTGTATTAGTAATTAAATTAGGCACAATCCTACTATCACTACAACCTATATAAAAAGTATGCGGCTTTTGAGCTTCTTTAAGTTCTTCAAACAACTCTTTGTTTTTTTCAAAATCTTCATTTTTAAAATCAACTACCCCTTTAAAAAGTTTTTCACTCATTTTCAATCCTTTTAATCAGGTTCTCAATAGCATTTAAAATTTTTTCAATAGACGGTAAATAAACTTTTTCATAAATTGAATGAGGATTATAAATAATAGGACCTATGGAAGCCATTGCAATATGAGGGAATTTATTTTTTAAAATTCCACACTCAAGTCCGGCGTGAATAACTTTATATTCGCTTTTTGTAATATCTTTTAATATTTCAGCCAATTTGGAAATTTCCGGTTTCCACGCCGGATACTCACTGTCAAACTTTATTTTAGCCCCATATGTTTTTTCTTTGATATACTCTTTTAACTCCTCCAATTTTTCATTTGAATTAGCCCTGATTGAGAGAGTGATTTTTTCATTATCGACCATAGCCAAATTAACCGATTTGCTAACTACCTTAAACTTAAAATCCCACTCCAAAACCCCGTGAGGAAGTTTTCTTAAAAACTCAAGATAATCATCTTCAATCACATCAACCTCATCCGCATATTCGTTTTCATAAAATTCCCCGGCTTTTGCAAACACCGGAATCGAGTTTCTTCTCTCTCCACCTCTTAAAAAACTTATTTTATTAACCCTCTTTAAAATCTCCACAATTGCATTGGGATAATTTTTATCTATATCGACTCCACTATGACCTCCTGGCAATTTATCTATACTAATTTCTCCTATCACCCCTCTTTTTTTCTCAAAATTTATAGGATATTCTATTAATACATCAACCCCACCGGCACATCCGATATAAATATTTTCATCTTCACTGTCCAAATTAAGAAGATATTTAGATTTTAAATCAAGTTCTAAGTTAAATGCCCCTATTAAGCCTATTTCTTCATCGTTTGTAAATAAAAACTCAAGATTGTCATACTTTTTCATCAAATAAAGCATAACAGCCACACCGATACCGTTATCAGCCCCTAGCGAAGAGTTTTTAGCTTTTAAATAATCCTTTTCATAAATCAGTTCGATATTCGGAGCTTCTCCTACACATACCATATCATAATGACTCTGAAGTGCCAAAAGAGGCTCTTTTTTAAAAGCCAAAATATTCCCGGCTTTATCGACTTTATAGCTATATCCGCTTTTTTTAATAAAATCTATAATAAAATTTTTTAACTTATCGGTATTTCCACTACAATGAGGAATTTTCGCAATCTCTTCAAAAATTCTTAGAATCTCTTTCATTCTACCCTCCTTTTGAAACTTCACAACCCCTCCCCTTTTAGATATAATTAAAAAAAGGCTTTAAATGAAAAGCATTTTAATTATAATACCACTTTTTTTCATAGGTTGCGTAAATAAAAAGGGAATTTCTTTTAATTACTATCCAGAATGTAAAGAATATTACAATTTATACGGAGTCTATAAAGAAAAATGTGAAAACAACGTTTATAATTTTTCACACAAAAAAAGTCCACCTCTTTGTTTAAGATGCAAATAAAGGAGCAAAATGATTAACAAAATACTAAAAGAACGCCTAAAATGGTTTGAATGGAAAAACATAAAACCGATAAAAGAAGAACTTAACACCCTTACGGTAAACAAAGCCTCTTATAAACTTGGAGACGTTATAGAGATAAACACAAATCCTTCTTTAATGCCTCAAATAGAAAAAATAGCAAAAATGCTAAAACCATGGAGAAAAGGACCTTTTAAAATAAACGACCTTTTTATAAACACCGAATGGAAAAGTTATATAAAATGGAACATAGTAAAGCCTCACTTAAGCCTAAAAGAAAAAGAGATTTTAGATGTAGGGGGCAATAACGGATATTACGCTTTTAGAATGCTTGAGATGAACCCAAAAAGTGTAGAAATATGGGACCCTAGTGCTTTATTTAATCTACAGTTTAAATTTATAAACAAATTTATAAAAAGTAACATAGAATATAAACTTCTAGGAGTTGAACATATACCTATGTCTGATAAAAAATTTGACGTTATTTTCTGTCTTGGAGTCTTATACCATCGCCCAGACCCCGTAACTATGCTAAAAGAACTAAAACAAGGTCTAAAAGAAAAAGGGGAAGTAATACTTGATACGTTAATAATCGAAGGCGAAAATGAAATAGCCCTAAGCCCAATTAGATACCAGAAAATGAAAAACATCTATTTTATCCCTACTCTCAAAGCTCTTTACAACTGGATAGAAAAAGCCAAATTTAAAGAGGTTGAATTTTTAGGTAAAAGATACACCAAAACGGACGAACAACGCAAAACCGACTGGATTGATGGAGAAAGTTTGGATAGTTTCTTAAATAAAGACCAAACAAAAACGATAGAAGGGTATCCACCGCCTCTTCGAGTTTATCTGAAGCTGAAAAATTAAACTTCAGCTCCTGCATTCATCATAAAATAATAAACTAAGCCAATAAACACAAAAGTTGTAATAAATGCTGATGCCAAGATTGTTCCGAATCCCATTTTGTTCTCCTTTTTTTTTGAAATATAGTAAAATTATACAAAAAAGGAAGTAAATGTCAAAACATTTAACCCATACGAAAGATTTAACAAAAGAAGAGATATTACAAATATTCTCATATGCAAAAGAGTATCTTGATGAGAAAAAAAGAGACGATTTAAAAGGTAAACTTGTAATTAATATATTTTTTGAAAACTCAACCCGTACCAGAAGTTCTTTTGAAATTGCAGCCAAAAGACTTGGTGCGGATGTCGTAAACTTAGATGTAGCAAGAAGCTCGACAAGCAAAGGAGAAACACTATTTGATACGGCGGCTAACTTAGACGCAATGGGACCGGATGCAATTATAGTAAGACACAACCGTGCAGGAGTACCTAAAATTTTATCTAAATACGTAAAATCATCTATTATAAACGCCGGAGACGGAGCTTACCAACACCCGACCCAAGGTTTACTTGATTTATTTACCTTAATGCAGAAATGGGGAAGTGTTAAAGGAAAAAAAATAGCCATTATAGGAGATATCAGAAACTCAAGAGTTGCAAACAGCGATATAGAACTTTTTAAAAGATTTAATGCAAAAGTTCTACTAGTAGCCCCACCTCACTTTCTTCCTAAAACAAACCTTCCCACAACACACAACATAAAAGAAGCTATAGATTTTGCAGATGCTATTATCTCCCTTAGAACCCAAACCGAAAGACACAAACACCCTACTTTTTCGTCACTTCAAGATTACGCCCAAAACTTTAAAGTTACAAAAGAGCTTATAAAAGATAAAAACATTTTAATTATGCACCCGGGTCCCGTACATAGAAATATAGACCTAGATGATGATGTAATGAGCGATGAGAGATGTTTAATATTAAAACAAGTAAAAAACGGTGTTGCCGTTAGAATGGCGATACTTAAACATTTAATAGGTTAAAATGAAATTTTTTTTAATAGATTTTAACAACAACTGCTATATAGAAAATATCGATAACTTAAAAGATATTTTTTTCTCTTTTCCGACATTTTCAAACCATAACTTAAAATCCGACAAAAAGTGCAAAATAACATCAAAAAAACCTATTGATTTTCAAAAATATAAAAAAGCTTTTAACGAAGTGATAGAAGAGATAAAAAAAGGAAACACATACCTTCTAAACCTAACTTTTCCAACCCAAATAGAGACAAACTGCTCACTTCTTGAAACATTTGCAACAAGTAAAGCCCCTTTTAAACTATATTTTAAAGATAAATTCGTATGCTTCTCTCCCGAAAGATTCGTAAAAATCCAAAACAACAAAATCTACACCTACCCTATGAAAGGAACGATTGAGGCTTCAATTCCTAATGCAAAAGAGAAAATCCTCTCTTGCAAGAAAGAGATGGCCGAACATACTATGGTAGTCGATTTACTAAGAAACGACCTTGGAATAATAGGAAAAGAAGTTAAAGTAAATAAATTCAGATATATAGACAAAATAAAAGCCGGTGAAAAAGAGCTTTTGCAAGTAAGCAGTGAAATAGAAGCCACTCTTCATAACAACTGGTATAAAAACTGGATAAATATATTAAAGCAAATGTTACCGGCCGGTTCAATTTCCGGCACTCCTAAAAAAAAGACAATAGAAATCATAAAAAAAGTAGAAAACTATAAAAGAAACTTTTATACCGGTATTTTCGGAATAACAGACGAAAAAACATTCTTAGACAGTGCAGTAATTATAAGATATATAGAAAAAGAAAAAAACAGATTAATATATAAAAGTGGAGGAGGAATTACAATAGATAGCGACATACAAAAAGAGTATGAAGAGATGATAAAAAAAGTTTACATTCCTACTCTATAACGGTTCTATTTCTTCCATTTTTTTTAGCTTTATAAAGTCTCTCGTCCGCTAATTTTATCATCATAGAAAGAGTCTCACCCTCATCCGCAATTCCGGCGGAAAAAGTATATTTAATATTTTTAAAAGCTTGTAAAGAACGTCTAATTTTCTCCACCACAAATAAAGCTTCTTTTTTAGAAGTATTCGGCATATAAATCAAAAACTCTTCCCCTCCGTACCTTACTATATAATCCGCTTTTCTAATGTTTTGTTTAATCGTTTTTACAAAATGTTTTAAAATAGAATCTCCTACTTGATGTCCATAAGTATCATTTATTTTTTTAAAATAATCGATATCCAGCATAACTACGCTTTTTAAATCATGTAAATTAAACATATTATCCAAATAATTTTCTAAAAACAGTCTGTTATAAGCAGAAGTCAAAGGGTCAATTTGAGCCTGCTTTTTAATTTTCATCACATTTTCATAAATTTCAAATAAATTATTTACCCTTAAAATAAACTCTTCTTTTAAAAATGGTTTTTTAATATAATCGTTCGCTCCATATTTTAAAGCTCTTAAAAATTTTTTAGTATTATCATATTCCGAAATAACTATAACCGGCAATTCGCTCATACTATACTTATCCCTTATATTTAAAAGCAATTCACAACCGTCCATTACCGGCATATCCAAATCACTAATTACCATATTTATTTCATACTTATCCAGCATTTTCAAAGCTTCATAACCGTTTGTTGCTAAAAACACATTAAAAAACACTTTTTCAAGTAAATTCTTTTTATATTCAAGCATCATAATAGAATCGTCAACAACCAATACGTTTAAAGATTTGTTTTTATGAAGACGTTTAATAAAATTAATTAAATATTCAATAGTGCGATAGTCATCTTTTTCTATAGATTCTATAATTTCACTTTTAATCTCAATTCCCTGAAAATCATCGTTAGTTAAAATAATAATATTTTTCGTTTTATTCAAAAGATAATGAATATGTTCGGCATTTAAAGCATCCGATAAAAAACAGTCACATAAATATAAATCGTAACTATCGGAGATATGAAGAAGTTCTTTAAATGAATGAATAGTATCACACTCTGCAAAAACCAAATATTTATCGATACTTTTTTTCAAAAGCTTAGCATAAATATCGTTACTTTCCACAATTAAAATTCTCATAATAAATTCCCCTTTTATTAAAGGAGTATTATAACAAAAAAAAGAGGGGAAGAAAATTAGCAAGAGTAAGTAGTAATAAACTCGTATGGATGCGGTCTTCCCTCCCACGGCCAAATTTCAGATTCAAATTTATAATGTTGATATGTTTGAATAAAATCTTCTGTCATTACATTACCTTGTTTGAATAACTCTTTATTTTTTAGCATCTCTTCAATAGCTTCTCTTAAAGTATGAGGAAGCTGTCTTATTCCTTTTTCTCTAATTTCATCAAGAGTTAGTTCAAATAAATCAATCTCCATCGGCTCACCTGGGTCGATTTCGTTTTTAATTCCTTCAAGTCCTGCCATTAAAAGTGCCGTAAATGCCAGATACGGACAAGACGAACTATCTGGGAATCTAAATTCAGCTCTTACAGATTTTTCCCCTGCTCCCCAAGGAATTCTACAGCTTGCACTTCTGTTTTTAGCAGAATATGTAAGAATTGAAGGTGCTTCAAATCCAGGAATTAATCTTTTATAAGAGTTTGTTGAAGCATTTGTAAATGCCGCAACTGACGGAGCGTATTTTAAAACTCCCCCAATAAAGTTAAGTCCAAGTTTACTTAAATTCGCATATCCATTACCATAGAAAAGGTTTTTACCATCTTTCCATAAAGAAATGTGAGTGTGCATTCCGCTTCCGTTATCTCCGTAAAGAGGTTTTGGCATAAATGTCGCTGTTTTTCCGTTTAAATGAGCTACCATTTTTACAACGTATTTAAGTTTTTGAACGTTATCGGCAGCTTCAATTAATGTACCGAATTTAACTCCGATTTCACCTTGAGCTTGCGCAACTTCGTGATGTAGTACGAAAGTTTGAAGTCCAACCTCTTTTAATACTTTAGCCATTTCAGCTCTCAAATCCATCATAGAATCAACAGGAGGTACAGGGAAATATCCACCTTTTGTTCTTGGTCTATGACCTATATTTAATTCATCTCCAAATTCAGCAACATAATCATTCCAAGCACCCTCAGCAGTATCGACTTCATAACATTGAGCGTTAATTTCATCTCTAACTACTACATTTTCAAATACGAAAAATTCATTCTCAGGTCCAAAATATGCAGTATCAGCTATACCTTGTTCTTCCATATATTTTAAAGCCCTTTTTGCAATACTTCTTGGACATTTCTCATAAGGAGTTCCATCAGTGTTATAAACATCACAAAATACTACCATTGTAGGGTCAGCTGTAAATGGGTCAACAAAGTGAGTTCCAATCTCAAGGTCTGGTTTTAATACCATATCAGATTCATTAATCGGTTGCCACGCGGGAATTGAACTACCGTCAAACGGAAGACCGTTTCTTAAAATTTCTTCATCAATAGCGTTGATATCATAAGTTACGTGATGCCATACACCTTTAATATCGGTAAATCTAAAATCAACGAATTCAATTTCTCTTTCTTTACATTCTTGAATAAATTCTTTGATTTTCATTTGCTCTCCTTTTTAAAATTTGAAATAATTATATCCAACTTAAAAAACTAAAATCAAAAATTTTTGTATAAATTTTAATCATCGGAGGAAAAATGAGATTTATCGAAACACTATTGATAACGGATAAAATCGAAAACCTAAACTACCACAACAACCGTTTTAACAAAACAAGAAAAGATTTTTTTAATCTCAAAAAAGACAATCTTCAAAAATACGTAAAAATCATTCCAAATAAAAGAGTAAGAATTACTTACTCAAAAGAAATAGAAAAAATCGAATATTTCGAATTGAAAAAAAGAGAATTCAAAAAATTTAAACTCATCCACTCAAACATAGAATATTCCTACAAATACGCCGAGAGAAAAAAGCTCAATGCATTAAAAGAAAAAGGGTATGATGAAGTCATTATAGTAAAAAACGGGCTTATAACAGATACGACCATTTCAAATTTGGCTTTTTTTGACGGCAAAAAATGGTACACTCCCCAAACTCCTCTTCTTAAAGGCACAAAAAGAGAAGAACTTATCCGAAAAAAACTTATCTACCCAAAAAAAATCCATTACAAAGAGTTAAAAAACTTTAAAAAATTTGCTATGATAAACGCAATTATCGGTTTTTATGAAATCGATATAACCTCAATAGAAAATTTTGATAAAATTAAATAAAAAAAGGATTTTAATGACATGGGATTTAACACCTCTATTTAGCTCCGTTCCGGAAGCCGAAGAGTTTTTAAAACAAGCGAAATTTGAAGCTCAAGAGTTTGAAAAAAAATACAAAAACAGGCTATACACTCTAAACCCTCAAGAATTTTTAAAGGTTTTAAAAGAATATGAGGATATTTTGGAAAAAATCGGAAGAAGTTTAACTTATATATACCTCATATTTGCAACCGACACTTCAAAAGGAAATTTCTTAGCCACCTTTCAACAACTTGCAAACGAAGTTGAAGAACATTTAATCTGGTTTGAGCTTGAGTTTATACATCTGCCTATCGATAAACAACAAAAATTTATCGACAATGCTGGAATTTATAAATATTATCTAATTCATCTTCAAGAAGAAGCCCCTTATAAACTTAGCGAAAAAGAAGAAAAAATATTAATGAAAAAAGATTTAACGTCAAGTTCGGCTTTTAGTAGACTTTTTGACGAACACATAAGCAGACTTAAGTTTTTCTTTGATGGAAAATATTTAAGTGAAGAGGAAGTTTTAAGTCAATTATATTCAAGCAACAGAAACACCAGAAAAAAAGCTCAAGTATCTTTAACAAACGCTCTAAAACCTCATCAAAATCTATTGGCGTATATTTATAATCAAATCAAAAAAAACTGGAAAATCGACTATGTGGAGATAAGAAAATACCCTAACGTAGAAGAACCAAGACACCTTAGCAATAAAGTAACGAAAAAAAGCGTCGACGCTCTTGTAAACAGCGTAAACCAAAATACCGATATTGTGGAAGAGTACTACAATATAAAAAAAGAACTCTTAGGATATGATTTACTTTTTGATTACGACAGATATGCTCCTATTAATTTAACCAATAAAACTCCTCAAATCTCTTTTGAAGAAGCAAGAGAACTTGTCCTTAAAGCCTTTAAAAACTTCTCTCCTAAATTCTACGAAATAGCAAAAAAAGCGTTTGACGAAAGATGGATTGACGTCTACCCTAAAGAAGGAAAAAGAGGAGGAGCGTTTAGCCACTCTGCAACTCCAAAAGCCCACCCTTACGTATTATTAAATTATACGAACCAAAGAAGAGACATATTCACTCTAACACACGAACTAGGTCACGCAATTCATCAGTATTTAGCAAGAGAGGTCGGTTACCTAAATCAAGATACACCTTTAACAACTGCAGAAACCGCAAGTATTTTTGCAGAAATGCTTTTATTTGAAGAGCTTAAAAAATCTTTATCAAAAGAGGAACTAATAGAAACTTATTCCGCCAAACTTGAAGATATCTTTGCAACCCTCTTTAGACAAATCGTATTTACGAATTTTGAAAGAAGAGTACATCAAGAAGATGAATTAAAACCTCAAGAATTTAATAAAATCTGGATGGAAGAAAACCAAAAAATGTTTGGAAACAGCGTAATTCTTACTAAAAACTATGAAATTTGGTGGAGCTATATTCCTCATTTTATTCACTCCCCGTTTTACTGCTATGCATACTCATACGCTCAACTTTTAGTATTAACTCTGTTTAAATTATACAAAGAAGGCTTTGAAAATTTTGAAGAAAAATACATAAACTTTTTATCTCAAGGTGGAAGCATACCTCCTAAAAAACAACTTGAAATATTTGATCTTGATATAGAAGATGAGAGTTTTTGGAACAACGGAATAGATATGGTAAGAGATATGTTAAACGAATTTAAAGGAATTACAAATGATTATACAAACAGAAGAATTTAGAAACATAAAAAAATATCACGCAAGAAGCCTTTTAAGTATGTTGTTAATGGCAAAAGAGGAGTTTAATGTTTTGTGTCATTTAGAAGGAGTAGAATTTGACCCTCCTTTACCGGAAAAAATAATGAATAATTTCCAAGACGTTATTCTTTTTTCCATTGCAAATTATACACTTGAGAGTGGAAATCTTTATCACGATTATTTTACGTTTGAAGCCGGTTTTGGGGAAGAGAATATAGGAAGTCTTGTAAAAGTACCTTTAGAAAATATTATGCAAATCCAACAAGACCAGCTGCCTATTCCTCTTTTTATCAACCCAGCAGCCCCTTTACCAAAACCCAAAAAACCTAAAAATCCTTTTGCACTAAATCCTAGAAACAAAAGATTTTTAAAAGAGGATTAAGATTTAACGAAATTTAAAATCGCTTCGATTTCTCTCGTTTTATCTTTATAAGCGATATAAGTTTTTCTTTTTAAATTTAAACCTTCAATCTTAGACATAAACAATTTTCTCTCTTTCAACTCCTCTTTTATTACCATTTTCGAAATAATAGAAACAACCTGTTCGTTTGAATTCATAACCGTAAATTTAAGTGCGGTAGAGTTATGAACGACACTAATAACATTTAAAGTATCGCATCCGAATTCATGTTCTTCAAATTCTCTTTTTATAAAATCCCTCGTTGACGAATCGGGCTCTCTACAAATCATATTATAGTTTTTCAAATCTTCCAAATTCATACTAGGAGGAAGAGGTTTATTGGAAAAGACTACAAGTTCATCCTCAATCCACTCTACATAATTTAAAGAGTTTCTTTTTTTCTTAGTAACAAACGCCATATCTATGGCTTTTTTTTCGATATCTTCTAGTAATGCATCATTACTTTTAATTACAAGATTTATCTCTTTATCTATTAAACTCTTAAAATACTTAATACACTCCGGTAAATTATAATTACCGACCGTCGGAGAAGCACCTATTAAAAAAGGAGAATCGGCGTTTCTGAAATCCTCTAACTTTCTTTCAAAATTATTTAAAAACTTCTCAAATTCTTTTGCGTGAATTAAAAAAGTTTGCCCTTCTTTGGTTAAAATAACCCCGTTTTTTTTACGTTCAAACAGACTAACCCCCAAATAGTCTTCTAAAATTCTAATTTGCTGGGTAACTGCGGGTTGAGAAATCCCTAAAACTTTACTTGCTTTTGAAAAACTACTTTCCCTATTAATTACTAGAAAAGTGTATATTTTATCGAGATATTTTATAACCATTTCCATCCTCTCTCTTAAGTTTTATTAATAAATAATTATAACTAAAAATTATATCAAAACAAACAACCTCTTTCAAAGCTTAATAAAAAGCTCTTCACAAGTAGGTTTCTATTTGTTATAATAAATATAAAAAAGCGAGAAAATGGATTTTTTAAACGACTTAAACGAAGCCCAACGTAAAGCCGCAACCCATATAGACGGTGCTTTGCTTATTTTAGCCGGTGCTGGTAGCGGTAAAACAAAAACGATTACTACCAGACTTGCCTATCTCTTAAGTCTAGGTATAGACCCGGCAAACACCCTTACTCTTACATTTACAAACAAAGCGGCAACCGAAATGAGACAAAGAGCTTTAAATATGATAGAAAACACTTCTTACCCTCCTTTGCTTCTTACGTTTCATAAATTCGGTCTTTTATTTTTAAAGCTTTATATTCATCTTTTAAACAGAAAAAACAACTTCGTAATAATAGATGGTGACGACCAAAAAAAGATTATAAAAAACATCTCAAGCGATTTACCTTATCAATTCGTAAGCAAAGAGATAAGCAAATATAAAAACTCCTTTTTAAGTGCCGATGAAGTATATACGCTGGCTAAAGATTCCACTTATAAAAAACTGGCTCATATTTATGATAAATATCAAAAATATCTTCTAGAAAACAACTTAGTGGATTTTGACGATTTGCTTTTATTAACGTATACCATTTTAAACGAAAACGACGATTTGTGTGAAGAAATTTCCAATAAATACCAATATATTATGGTAGACGAATATCAAGACACCAATGAAATCCAGCTTCTTTTACTAAAAAAACTTTGCAAGACACACAACAATATCTGCGTGGTAGGAGATGACGACCAGTCAATTTACGGCTTTAGAGGAGCTAATCACAAAAATATTTTAAATTTCGAAAAAGACTTTAACGCAAAAGTTATAAAACTTGAAAAAAACTACCGTTCGACAAATCAAATTTTAAAAGCCGCAAACAATCTGATAAGCTTTAACAAAAACAGATACGACAAAAAACTCATCTCTGCAATAGGAGACGGAAAAGAAGTGGTTCTTTTAAAAAACTATAACGAAATAGCAGAAGCGGAAACAATAGCCAAAAAAATAAAATTCCTCATAAACCAAGGCGTAAATCCGAACCAAATAGCTATTCTTTATAGAATAAACGCCCTTTCTCGCTCAATTGAAGACGGATTAAGAAGTTACGGCATAAACTACAAACTAGTAGGTGGAATGAAATTTTACGAAAGAGAAGAGATTAAAGATTTAATAAGCTATTTAAGAGTCCTTGTAAATCCGAATGACGACTATTCTTTTAAAAGAATAGTAAATAAACCTAGAAGAGGAATAGGAAAAACAACTCTTTTAAAACTAGAAGAAGCAAAACAAAATAAATCTTTTTATGAATTCATAAAAGAAAACGACTTGTCGTTTTTAAGCAAAAAAGCTGCAAACACCCTAAAAGAGTTTCAAAAAACACTAGAGTTTTTAGCTTCTTTAAAAATAGAAGACCTCCCGGAAGCCATAGAAAACACCATATCTCTTAGCGAAAGCTACAAAGACGAAGACAAAAAAAGAAACGTTGAAGAGTTTTATGGAATGATGAGAGAAAAGAAAGATTTAAATTTAAGAGAATTTTTAAACGAACTCTCACTTGAGAGCGACCAGGATAACATCACAAACGAAAACGTAAACGTTATGACGATTCACGCAAGTAAGGGGCTTGAGTTTGATTATCTTTTTGTAATAGGAATGGAAGAAGGGTTTTTCCCTCTAAACGACGCCGATATAGAAGAAGAGAGAAGACTAGCGTATGTAGCCATAACAAGAGCCAAAAAAGAGCTGACCTTATCATATGTTGAGAGTCGTTATTTAAGAGGACAAAGAAGCAGAGTAAGCAAAAGCAGGTTTTTAACTGAAGCCGGACTTATTAGAGGTGAGATGGTAAATATAAAAGAAACTCCAAATCAAGGAGGATTAAAAGTAGGTTCTCTTGTTAAGCATAAAGTATTCGGCATGGGAAGGGTTATAGGCATAAACAAAGCTGGAAACAAAACAAAATTAAAAATAGACTTCGGTCATAACGTAAGAGAAATTTTAAGTGATTTTGTAGAAAAAGCCTAAAGGAGTAATTTGAAAAAAAATATGCTTTTTGTAGCCAATAAACCTATGTTTATAAGCTCCAATAAATTTTTAAACACTTTAAAAAGAAAATACAACACTAAAAAAATGGGATTTTCCGGCACACTCGATCCGTTTGCGTGTGGATGTTTGATTATAGCTTCGGGACAATACACAAAACTTTTTAGATTTTTAAAAAAAACTCCAAAAACCTATATCGCCACCCTTATGCTAGGGGCTTACTCTCCTTCTTTAGATATAGAAAAAATTGAAAACATCAACACTCTAAAATCTTTCTCAAAAGAAGAGATAATATCAACCCTTAACTCTTTCAAAGGAAAACAAAAACAATTTCCTCCAAAATACAGTGCAAAAAAAATAGACGGAAAAAGAGCATACTCTTTAGAAGATGAAAAAGTTTTTTTAAATAAAGAAATCGAAGTTGAAATTTTTGAAATTGAGCTAATCAATTATTCTCATCCTTTCGTTACTTTTAAAACAAGCGTAAGTGAGGGGACTTATATAAGAAGCTTAGGATTTGACATAGCAAAAAAACTAAACACCACAGGTGCTTTGACATATCTTGAAAGATTGAATGAGGGAAAATTTTTCTATGAATGTGAAACACCCCTAAATCCTATCGAATACCTTGATATGAAAGAAAACATTTACTTAAACGATATCAATAACCTTTTACTGGGGAAAAAACTTTCAATTGAAGATTTTAAAAATAAAGAAAAGGGAATTTACTACGTTAAATATGATAAATTTTTTGCTATTATAGAAATTAGCGAAGAAGTTAAATACATTTTAAACAGGATTGAATTATGCTAGTGATATCAAGGAAGATAAACGAAAAAATCAAAATCGGAGAAGACATAGAAATTACCATAATTTCGGTAGATAAAAATCAGGTAAGAATAGGGATAGAAGCTCCGAAAGAAATTACGATTTTAAGAAGCGAACTTATAGAAGAGATTACAAAAGAAAACAAAAAAGCCGCAAAAGAGATAGACACAAATACACTAAAAAACATTTCTGAAATTTTCAAAGGAAAAAAATGAAAATAAAAGCACACGCGAAAGTAAACATATTTTTAAAGATAGTAGGTCATGACGGAATATATCATTTGATTAAATCAAGATTTATGAAAGTTCAAAACCTATATGACGAAATAGAAATAGTAGAAGCTGAAAAATTCAACATAATAGGAGATATTAACTGTGCTTTAAGAGACAATAGCGTATTTAAGGCTTATGTAGAGTTGATTAGAGCCTACCCGGAAATTAGAGAATGGTTTATAGGAAAAGAGATAAGAATCCACAAAAACATACCGGAAATGGCAGGGCTTGGAGGAGGAAGTAGTGATGCCGCTGCTTTTTTAAGACTTGTAAACAAAAAAAGCGGACTAAACCTATCAAAAGAAAAACTTCTGGAAATAGGAAAAAAAATAGGAAGTGACGTAGCATTTTTTATATATGATTATGACAGTGCAAACGTATACGGACGTGGAGATATTGTAGAAAAGTTTGATGAAAAACCTTTAGATATTGAAGTCTTTACACCACCTATAGAATGCTCAACTCTCGATGTTTACAGGGTCTATAAAGAGAGATTTTTTAATCCTCAAAATACCGACTTTGACAAATACGAATCTTTAGAACTTCTAAAAACCCGCTCTGCAGCCGAACTTAACGACCTTCTAAAACCAGCTCTAACTCTTTATCCGGACCTCTATAAATATATGCAAGGATATTTCACAGGAAGTGGCAGTAGCTTTTTTAGAGTAAAAAACGACTCTATTTAGCCGCTTTAAACTCCCCTAATTTAGTAGTAATAATATACCCTTTTTTTACCCAACTCATAATTCCACCTTTTAATACGTAAATATGCTTAAAACCGTATAATTTATGAAGTTTAGCTCCTATTAAAGTAGCTCTTCCTCCCGTTTTACAAACAACTACATACGTATTGTTAGGTTTTAAATAACCCACTGCGGCTTTTACATCCACTAAACCTCTAGGAATAGTTTCAAGCTCAACCCAGTCAATCACACCGCTTGCCACTTCATCCGGTTCTCTTACGTCTAAAATTACAAAATCTTTATCTTTATCCATCCAGCTTTTTAACTCTCTAGGAGTTATATATTGAACATACTTTGCATTCTCTTTAACCTCTTTTTTAAACACCGAAGCCAAAGGTCCCGATAAAGCGAATGCATTTACACTAAACACTACACTTAACGCAATTAAAACTTTTTTCATTTTTTCTCCTTCTAGCTCTTTTTAAGATTATTTTAATTAAGAGCCGTTTTAAATTATATAAAATATAAACAGTTTTAGTCAAGAAAAACATTCCGATTTAAAAAAACTTTAAGTTTATAGTTATATACTTCCGTCTAAACATTTGTTCAGGAGGAAATAAATGAGAAAGTTAGAATATTTTCCAGTTCAATTTTTTGCAGTTATTATGGGAATTTCAGGTCTTACCATAGCATTTTCGAAAGCTTGGCATTTTTTAAAGATAAAAAGTTTTTATTATATCTATCAATTACTACTTATAATAGATACGGCCTTATTTTTCGTTATTTTTACAACTTACATTATTAAATGGATAAAATATCCTCAAGCCATTCAAAAAGAGTTTTCACACCCTGTAAAAAGTTCATTTGCCGCAACAATTTCAATTAGTTTTTTACTACTTTCCATTGCTTACTATGACATAGTTCCCACAATAGCAATAGCGTTTTGGTATATAGGTGCCCCACTTCATCTGTTTTTTACATACAAAGTAATGAAATTCTGGATAGAACACAAATTTGAAATAACCCAAATAAATCCGGCTTGGTTTATTCCTATAGTAGGTAACGTATTAGTCCCGGTAGTAGGATTTGATACTCAAAACGAACTTATAAATCTTTTTTATTTTTCAATAGGTATTTTCTTTTGGATTGTTTTATTTACAATCGTAATGTATAGAATGATTTTCCATCATCCTATGCCAAAAAAACTATTACCTACTCTTTTTATTTTAATAGCCCCACCGGCAGTAGGATTTATAAGTTATTTCAGATTGACTTTCGGACTTATCGATTTAGAGAGTCTTTTTTTATATTTTATTGCTTTATTTATATTCGTGCTATTAATCAGTATGTTCAAAAACTTCTTAAAAATAGAGTTTTTTATATCTTGGTGGGCTTACACTTTCCCACTTGCAGCATTTACAATAGCTACTATTTTAATGGAATCGGCTTACAATAACATCACTTTAAAACTCTTTTCTCTTATTTTATTAACTTTAACAAGCGTTGTAGTGGGATATGTATTTTTAAAAACTTTAAATGCAATCAAAAACAAAAAAATCTGTATCGAGGAGGAATAAAATGAAAAGAACACTTATAGGCGGAATAATTATTGGTCTTGTAATAGGAATGTTTTTAACAGGACTTTTCTTAAAAATTTCAGCTCAAAATATGCTGTTTAAACAAGTATCAAGTCCTTATTCTTTTGAAAAAACGGTAAATTTAATTACAAAAAGGATCTCAAACACACCGGGTTGGCACGTAGTAACCGTTATAAATCAAGAAGAAGAGATTAAAAAATATGATGGTAAAGATGTAGGAAAAGTTAAAATTATTAAATTTTGTAATGCAAAATACGCTTCTGAGATGTTAAGTGATGATAATACGAAATTTATGGCGGTAAAAATGCCTCTTAGTATAGCCGTATACGAAACAAGCAATGGAGAAGTAAAAATATCTCTTATGAACGGATATTTGCTTACAAGAATGCTAAGCGGTACAAAAGAAGCTAAAATAATGGAAAAAGTAGTAAGGGATATTCAAACTATTTTAGGATTTTTACATTTCAAATACTCTATCTTTTAGCCTTTTTAGGCTTTAAAATCAAAAGATTTACAACGCTCTTTTTTAAGGTTAAACTTTTGCAATTTTTTTATTTTCTGCATATTTAAAGCCGTCTTTTTTTTCTCTTTTTCCAAAATTTCAACAGCCTTTTTAATAAAAGCTTGAATCTCCTTAGCTTCCTCTAAAGAAAAAAAAGAAAGTTCTTTTTTTGAAAGCTCTTCCAATTTTTTTAAATCTTCGTTAATTACCGCAATTTTTAATTCGCTCAAATAACTCATCAACTAATCCCCGTCTCTTCTTTCCAAGCTTCGATAAGTCCTTTTAAAACTCTAATCACATCATCCAAATATTTAGTTTCGTTTTCTAAGTTAGCTTTTGCTAAAAGTTCAAGTTGATACGCATAAAGTCCGTTTAAATAATAAGCCACATCCCCACCCTTTTCAAAATCCAGAGAATTTAAAAGTTCTATAAAAATGTTTGAAGTCTTAATTATATACTTAACTTTTTCTTCTATATTTCCATCTTTAATAGCTTTCTTAGCAAAATTCGTAAATCTTAAAGCTCCCTCATAAAGCATTAAAATAAGCTTTTCAGGTCTTTCTATATTCATATTCATTTGATTATAACTGTTAAGTGCTTTATTGTATGTCATTTCTTACCTTTATTTTGTCTTTATAGCTTGTTCGATTGCCATAGTTATACTTTGACTTTGAGCGTTAAAAGAGTTTATCATTTCATCATATGCCGCAAACTGTTTTGCCATAATTTCATATTTCGTATCAAGATATTTTTTCATAGCATCAATTCTATCCTCATATCTATCCTCTTCATCTTTAATTTCTTGGTCTAAAAGATTTAAATTGGATTTATCTCCGGTAATATTCGTATCAAAATCCGTTTTTAAATTAGTAAACATCTTCTCAAATAGTCTCCCCGTCAAATCGGAATCTTTATTATAAGCTTCCCTAAATTTTTCTTCATCAAAACTAAGCATTCCGTTTTTATCCATACTAAATCCTACATCGGCAGCCGTAAAAACGGTATTAACGGTATATTCGTTTCCGTTTAAGTCTTTTTGAGTAGACTTATTAGAAAGTACAACACCAAATAAATCGTTACTAAATTTGCTACTAAGCATCGTAAAATCGCTATCACCCTGAAAAAGACCTACATTCCCTGTATCCTTATCATAAGCCGTTAAGCTTTGAAGATTTGAAATCATAGCATTATAATCGGTTACGAATTTTTTAATGGCATCAACCATATCGTCAACATTTGACGTAATTGATACGGTTGACTTTCCTTCACTCTCAAGATTAACGGTAACCCCGCTAATTAAATCTTCCACTTTATTAGAACTTCTTTGAATATCGACTCCGTTATATTCAAATAAAGCGTCTTGAGCAGTTTGTAATCTATTCGTATTCGTAAAATCGGTATTATCGTTAAAATCTGTAGTTAAATTGGTATCATTTATGCTAATATTTCCAATTGCCTGAATATCAAAATTAATAGCACCGGTATCACTGTTATAACTTGCGTTTACACTTAAAGAGTTTCCGTCACTGTCTTTTAAATCTCCGTTATTTAAAGCGTCTACAAAATCGCTAACAGTAGCACCATCAGCCACCGTCATTGAATAATCGGTCCCGTTTACGGTAATTTTAAACGTCTGGTCTGCTCCCGAATCGTTAACCGAATCGGTATCAGAAGTATAAGTAGCGGACGTATAAGTCGTAGCGTTTAAACCTAAATTATCTATACCGGAATAATTAAATTTTATATAATTATCCTCTCCCGTATCATTTGCTTTTAACACAAGTTTATAAGGATTGTTACCTATTCCCGTATCAATAATAGAAGCGGTAATTCCTATATCCGCATTGTTAATAGCATCTTTTAAATCACTTAAAGTAGACCCGCTTTTAACGGTTATTTCGGTTGTTACTCCACCAACCCCTATATTTAACGTTTGGTCTTTACCGCTACTATTGACACCTGCATCTTCAGATACGAACCCTTTCGATTCGAAAACATCGTTTTGAGCTAATTGAGCTACGTTAATTTTAAACGTTTGAGGTTTTACGCCATCATTCACACTTACATTCACGCTACTACCGCTTACGCTACTAGAAACTTTAGCGAATAAAGTTCCGTCGGCTAAATCCAAAATATCAGTTTTAACGGTAGAACCTATAGTAACGAATTGAGACAAAGCGGTTTCTTTTTTTTTCAATAAATCCAATTTATCTTCCAAAGGTTTTATCATTGCATCTTCATCGGCATTTTTAAGTTTATCGATTACATCGTAACTTAAAACACCGTTACTCCCGGCTCCAAGTGAGCTTAAAACACCTAAATCCGCCATACCCTATCCTTTTTTATCAAGTAATAAACCTACCAATTCTCTCATTTTTTCCATAAGTTCCAAAGCTTCTTTCGGGGGATATTCTCTAATTGTTTTATTACTTGTCGTATCGACAACTTTTACCGTTAATTCATCCACTTTGTCGTTAAATTGAAATTTTAACGTAGTATTTAAAGGATTCAAAGTTTTATTAAGCTCTTCCGTAACCCTTTGTAACTCTTTTTTCAATTTTTCCTTATCCTGATTTTCAATAACGTCTTTTTGAGCTTCTTCCACTTTTTGCACCCTGTGAACTTCGGATTGATTCATATTCTCTACCGGCTGTACTTTTTGAGTATAATTTTTAATATTGCTAAAAATATCCATAACAGCCCCCTCTTATATATATAAAATATATCGTCGATATTATATAAAAGTTTAATTTTTTGATAAAATTTTCAAAAAGGTTTTTCTTGAGGAAATATAAAATTGAATGCTTATCGCCTTTATTGCAATATACTTTAGAATATTTTCTAAAAGACCACTTAGACCCAAACGGTATATTAATAACGGACGACCCTCAAAAAGAGGGAATAATAATAGGAAAAGATATAAAAAAACCTTTTAGCAAATCATCTTTAATAATTCAGCTGGAAAAATTAAATATCAATACTCCAAGGGACCTAGACGAATTAATAGAAGAATTGGTAGAAGAATTCAAAGAAAAACTAATAAAAACGATAAAGGATTACAATGGAAAAGAGTAATATTAAAATCATAGGAGGTAAATATAGAGGCAAAAAACTCTATATGGGAGACAAAGAGACTACAAGAAGTACCAAAAACATTTTAAAAGAAAGCGTTTTTAACACCCTTCAATGGGAAATACCGGATTCTACCTGGGTGGAAGTATTTAGCGGAGTCGGTTCTATCGGGCTTGAAGCAATAAGCAGAGGAGCAAAAAAAGCCTATTTCTTGGAAAAAGACCCGTATGCCGCAAAAGTTCTTAAAAAAAACATAGATTCGATGGAACCTGAAAAATGCGAAATTATCTTAGGAAATAGTTTCGAAACAATATGGGACGTAATAGAAAAACTAAAAAGAGAAAAAGATAGAGCGTTTTTCTATTTCGACCCTCCGTTCGCCATAAGAGAAGGTTATGAAGATATCTACGAAAAAGTAAAACACCTAATAAAACAACTCCCGAAAAACAATGTAGAAAAAATATTAATCGAACATCAAAGCGATTATGAATTTCCTCAAGAATTAGGACTTTACAAAAAAATAAAAACAAGAAAATTCGGTAAAAGTTCGGTAACTTACTATGAATAAGGTAAAAACTATGAAAAAACTTTTTTTAGTTCCTCTTTTCTTTTTAGGATGTAACAACTACCAAATCACTAGACTTGACACAACAAAAAACGTTCAACTTTTAAATAAATACGGCGTAAATGAAGACTCTTTAATAAAAGTAAAAGACGGATATATCTTCCTAACTTCGGCTGTAAACGGAATTTATATATATAAAATCTCCAAAAATTACAATTTAATCTACAAAAAAGAGCTTCCTATTTTAATCGATATCATAAAAAGCTCAATAAAAAACAACACTCTTTATATATTAGGTTACGATCAGAAAAAACAAAAACCTATTTTAATAAAATACGACTTAATCTCTCAAAAGTTTTCAAAAGAATTTTACGGAGAAAAATACGACGTAGCAAAAGATTTTACTTTTAAAAATAATCAAATTTTTATAACCGCCACTCATTACTCCCAAGACAATCCGAAAATAGTCATATATTCAAAAAAAAATAAACTAACCTTAAATTCCCCTTATAAAGAAGACGCTCAATACATATTACCTTTTAAAAAAGGCCTACTTATAATAGGAACGGTATATAAAGACTCTTATGATTTATTAATAGCATACAAAACTCTAGACAATAAAACCGTATGGGCTAAAACTATAGATTTAGGAATGGACGAAAAAGCTAAAAAAGTAAAAATTAAAAATGACAAAATAATCATAACCGTTATTTCTAGCGATGAAATGGGAGCTAGTAAAGAAGTTACCTTTACATTAAATCCGAATGGTAATATAATAAAAGTTAAAAAAGATTCGGAAATAAAACCACTACCTTTAAAAATGAGGACATAATGAGAAATTTAAGAAAAGATTTTTACAACAACGATTTTTTAAACTTCATTACCGATAATAAGACTTTTTTTGAAAAATATAAAAAAAGATTTGTTTTAACATTTATTGAATATCTCAAAAAAATATCCAAAAAAAACATTAAAAACGCCAATTCTATGATAGAAAAATTTTACGAAAGACTTTTTATCTCTCCTTTTTTAGAAGACAAAATAGTAACCCTTAAAAAAGAACTTCAATTAGCTTTCATTCTCAAAAAATACAATATAGATATAAGCGTAATTTTAAACAGACTTTTTCTATTAATGTCAAACGCTTATATAAAAGAAGTTTTAAAAGAAAAAAAATCGATATACAAACTAAAAACAATTACTTTCTTATGTAGCTTTTATATAGAATATATCAGCTATCATTTAAACTCTTTCGTAGAAGAAGACGCTTACGCTCTACCACAAAAAATAATAGAACTCTATTTATTAAAAAAAGATATAAATTTATTCAGTATTTATAAAGGAATTCCAATTGCACATAAAACGAAAATCCTAGGAGTGGACGAAAAAAATGGAACCATTCGTGTAAGTGCCAATAAATATCAAATAGTAGCGGCTAAATTTCATAAAGAAGTCTTTTTACTAGAAAATGATAAAGAATACTCATATAGAGCAAATATAATTCACTGCATACCTCATGCAAAAGAAATAATATTAAGTCACATAGAAAAAAAACAGAGAAACGCCCCAAAAAGAAATTATATAAGAGTACAACCCAAAGAAGAAGTCGACGTTACAATAAAAAAAGAGAATGAAACAATTAATGCGAAACTATACGATTTATCTTTAAAAGGAATGTGCGTAATCGCAAATCAAAAATTAAACCTTGAAATTTCAGACTCAATAAACTTGGAATTTTCAATTCATCACAACAACAAATATCAAAACATCAAAGCCGAAGGTGAAATCAAATCCATTACTAAAATAAATGAAGACACTTACAAATACCATATTCAATTCGAAACAGAACCTAATTACGAACTTATTTTAGAAAGATATATAACTCAAAGAGAAAAAGAAATTATAAAAGAACTTAATAACTATATCCAAAAAGAGTTTATTTCTTTAAAAGACTAAACTCTTTTCAAATAAAACTCTTTTTTAAACTCTTTAAATTTTCCTTTTAAAATTGCTTCTCTGGCTTCTTTTACCAAAGTCAAATAATAGTGCAAATTATGAATACTGGCAAGTCTTGCATAAGTCATTTCTTTAGCTTTATAAAGGTGATTTAAATAAGCCCTTGAAAAATTACGGCAAGTATAACAACTACACTTCGCATCAATAGGTCTGTCATCCAGTTTATATTTTGCGTTTTTAATTTTTAAAACCCCAAAACTCGTAAAAAGATGTCCGTTTCTGGCATTACGAGTTGGCATAACACAATCGAACATATCAACCCCTCTGTCAATTGCCTCGATTATATCTTCAGGAGTTCCGACTCCCATTAAATATCTGGGTTTATTTTGAGGCATATAAGGAGTTGTAGCTTCAATGGTATCATACATCGCTTGATTTTCTTCCCCTACACTCAGACCCCCTATCGCAAAACCGTCAAAATCGTATCCTTTATATTCAAGTTCGACTAAACTTTGTGCACTGATTTTTCTCATTTCAAAATCGATACCGCCTTGAATAATTGCAAAAAGATTGTTTTTTTTACCTTTTTTAACGTGATGTACCAAACTCCTATACGCCCATTCTGTAGTTCTTTGAATAGATTTTTTAATCCTCTCACGCGTATTCGGAAGAGGTATTAAATCATCCAAAACCATCATAATATCACTGTTTAAATTATATTCGATATCAATAACCTTTTCTGGGGTAAAAAAGTGCTTAGACCCGTCAATATGACTCTTAAACTCAATCCCCTCATCACTAAATTTTACGTTATCCCCCAATGAAAAAGCCTGAAACCCTCCGCTATCGGTTAAAAAGCTTCTATTATAACCCGCAAACTTATGAAGTCCTCCCAGTTTTGCTATTACCTCATCTCCAGGACGTAAATAAAGATGATACGTATTTCCTAAAATTATAGGAGCGTCTAAGATTTCCGTCATATCTATAGCATCCAGACTCTTAACAGCCCCAACCGTTCCGACCGGCATAAAAATAGGCGTTTTTATTTCACTATGGTCGGTTTTTATAGTGCAAGCCCTTGCTTTGTTATCTACAGCATCTATTGTAAATTTCATATTTCTCTCCGTTTTGTATGATATAATTTTGTGAAATTTTAACAAAAGGAACTACTTGAATAAAATTTTAATCTTTGCAGGGGCTACCGAAGCAAATTTATTAATAGAAAAAATTTCTAAAAATTATCTGAACTTAGGCGAATTTCATATTATTTACGAAGAAGAGGAAATAAAAAACAACTTTTTGGAAAAAGAAAATCTTTTCTTTTATAAAATTAACTTTTACGCTTACGAACTTTATAAAAACTTACTATATAAAGACTTAAACAAAATAGTAATTCTAGTAAAAAACAAAAAAGAAGCTGAGTTTATATTAAAAAACTCTCTTGATAAAAAAGTCCCCATTCTTTTCGTAAAATTTTGGCTGGATTTTGAAATACCGAACCAAAATAACATAGAAGTAATAGACCTACCGGAACTTCTGACCAATAAAATTATAGATTTTTTACCGGGAGTACCTCTTTTTGCAAGAGATATAGGTCTTGGAAAAGGAGAAATTTTAGAAGTTGAGGTACCGCCTAACTCTCCTTTTGCTTATTCACACCCATCAAAACTTGAAAACAAAGAAGCAAAAGTTGCAGCCATTTATAGAAACAAAGAACTCAGATTTATAAACAAAAACACTATGATTTTACCGAATGACAGATTACTTCTTATAGGAAAACCGGATACATTAAAAGATTTATTTAAAAAAATCAAAAAAAACATAGGAGCCTTTCCTCAACCTTACGGTCAAAATATATATTTGCTTTTAGATATGAAAGAGCTTTCAAAAAAAGAGATATCTCAACTTTTAAGAAGTGCTATCTTTTTACATAGAAAATTAAAAAACAAAAAACTAATAATAAAAATAATAAACCCTTCTTTAAACAACCAAATCTACAGACTTTATAAATTCAAAAATATAGAAGTCCATACCGATTATCATCAAACTTCTTTTAAATCCCAATTAAAAAAAGACATATCAAAATACAATATAGGATTAATTCTAGTAAATGAAAATACTTTTTATAAAAACGGTAATTTACTTTTTAAAATTAAAATACCAATTTTTAAAAAAGGTAGGGAATCCATAAAAAAATGCAAAGAAATAAAAGTATTACTTCAAGAAGAAGAGATAAAAAAAATAGCATCGGTAATTTTCGATTTATCTTTCCAACTTCAAAAACCACTAACCTTCATAGAAGGAGACCCGGAAAAAGAACACAAAGAATTAACGGAATATTTAATTAATTTTGCTAAACTTTTTAACTTCAAAGATGTTAAAATTCAAAAAATAAAAGACAATCCTATTTTCGAATTAAACAAAGAGTCAAATCAATGTATCATTACACCTTTTACGAAAAAGCCTATAAACAAAATATGGCAGATATTAAACCCTAAAATGGAATACAACTATTTATTGTTAAATAAGTTCAACCAGTTTTTAATACCAATTAAATAAGGATAAAAATGAAAGTAACAATTACTACCCCAAATAAAACTTATGATATTTTAATAAACAAACTACCTCAAATTACACTTGATAAAAAAGTAGCGATTATCACAAACCCTACAGTCGCCGGATACCATTTAGGGTATCTTTTAAACAACCTAAAAGCAAAAGAGTTAAAAATCATAACTCTCCCAGACGGCGAAGAGTATAAAACAATAGAATATATTCAATACGCACTTGATAGAATGTTTGACGCCAAATATGACAGAAATAGTGTAATTATAGCTTTTGGCGGTGGGGTTATAGGAGATATGAGCGGATTTGCAGCTTCTATTTTTTTAAGGGGAATTGAATTTATCCAAATCCCAACCACTCTGCTTTCTATGGTGGATAGTTCAGTTGGTGGAAAAACCGGTATAAACAACAAATATGGAAAAAACCTAATAGGTGCATTTTATCAACCGGAATCCGTTTATATAGATACTCACTTCTTATCAACCCTTCCCAAAAGAGAATTTTCAGCCGGAATGGCGGAAGTAATAAAAATAGCGGTAATGTTTGATAGAGAGTTTTTTGAAAATTTAGAAAAAGATTCTTTAAGAATAGAAGAAATTATAAAACGCTCGGTAGAACTTAAAGCCTGGGTTGTAAATCAAGACGAAAAAGAAAAAGGCATAAGAAGCATTCTAAACTACGGTCATACATTCGGACACGTAATAGAAAACCTTACAAACTACAAAACCTACCTTCACGGAGAAGCGGTTGCAATAGGTATGGTAATGGCAAACGAACTCTCAAAAGAATTAGGTTACTTAAGCGAAGAAGAAGCGAAAAGAATTAAAAATCTCTTAAAAAAACATAATCTACCGACATCTTACAAAATAAAAGATATAGAAGAGTTTTACGAACATTTCTTTGCAGATAAAAAAACTCTTAACAACAAAATAAAATTCATAATCCCGGAAAAAATAGGAAAATACAAAATTTTAGAAAACATAGACAAAGAAATTATCTTAAAAGTACTTAAAAAGTTCGCTCAATGATAAGAATAGTTTTTTTATTTTTATCTCTTTTTTTATTATTACCGGCAAAAGATATAAACACAACGTCTCTATCCGACGAATTGAAAAAAGATGAGTTTTTTATTAATTATCAAGCTTATTTAAATTATAAAAAAGTACAAAACCAAGTATTTAAGTTACAAAAACTAGCCTTAAAAAATCCTAGAAAATATCAAGAAAAGCTTCAAAGACTTCAAACCGAACTGGAACTTTTAAGCAAAAATAAGAATATTTTTACCACTCTTTTAAAACTAAAAGAACTTCCCAAACCTCCTCTTGTAAACAACCCTTTTCAAATATTTAACGCTTTAAATTACGAAAAAGAGGTAAAACAAGCCGTAAACGAAAACTTAAAAACATACGAACAGTTTCAAAACACACTTAAAAAATTACAACTCTTAAAAACTCTTTTAAAAGAAAAAAATTTAACTAATCCCGATATAAATCAAGCGTTAGAAGATTTTATAATGATAAATAATATTTATAAAACAAAAATAAAAACTCTTCAAGCGAAGTCAAAAATATATATACAACAAGTAAAAAAAGAGATTCAAAAAGAAATCGATAAATTAATATCTCTTATCATATCCATAGCGATAAGTATTTTAATATTTTTATTAATTAAAATAGGTGTCAGAAAATATATAAAAGAAGAATCAGTATATTTAATTAATAAAATACTTAACTTTATAAATATTACCGTCATTTTAATCATTATTTCGTTTTTTTACATAAATAATGCCACTTATTTAATTACCATCTTAGGATTTGCATCTGCCGGTATAGCTATCGCTATGAAAGATTGGTTTATGAATATTTTCGGATGGTTTGTTATAATGACCAGCGGAAATTTTAAAGTAGGCGATAGAATAAAAATTTATCTTCAAAACGGACAAGTAAAAATAGTAGGAGATATTATAGATATAACAATTACAAGAATAGTATTATATGAAGACGTAACACTCACAACATATCAACACAACAGACGTGCCGGAAGAATCGTATTTATTCCAAACAACGTAATTTTTACAAATCCGGTATTCAACTACACCCATCACGGACTTTCAACCGTTTGGGACGGAATAGATATTACTATTACGTTCGATTCAAATCACAAAAAAGCCGTCTATCTAGTTAAAGAAATAGTAAGCAAATATTCAAAAGGTTACACCGAAATAACCAAAAGAAGACTTCAAAAATTAAAATCCGTTTATCACATAAAAAACGCAAACGTAGAACCAAGAATCTATACTTTTATAGAAGAAAACGGAATTAGAATAAGCTGCTGGTATTTAAACAATTACGCAACTTTAAATTTAAGAAGCAACATCTCTTCGGAAATTATAGAGGCTTTTAATAAAGAAGAGGAGATTAAAATAGCATATCCGACCTATACCATTATAAAGAAAGAAAATGAACGATTTGATGAAACTAAAGTACCTTTATAATTTAAAACTCTCCGGGCATAAATATTTTGAGGGTTTTAAATCAAAAGAAACCAGCATAAAAATGCCTTCTCAACTTAGAGAATTAGAAGAAATTTGCAAAAACTGCACTCTTTGCGACTTAAGTAAAACAAGAACAAACGTAGTTTTCGGAGAAGGAAACCCGAATGCAAATTTGATATTTGTAGGTGAGGGTCCCGGAGCTGAAGAAGATAAAACCGGTCGTCCTTTTGTAGGGAAAGCCGGCAAACTTCTAACAAAAATCATTCTAAACGTATTAGAACTTACAAGAGAAGATATCTATATAGCAAATATAGTAAAATGCAGACCACCGAACAACAGAGTCCCGACAATTGAAGAAGCCAACACTTGTAAACCATATCTTTTAAAACAAATTGATATAATAAACCCGAAAATTATAGTATGTCTTGGGAAAACGGCTTTTATGTATCTAATGAACAGCGATATGCCTATTAGCAAAGTAAGAGGACAAATTTTCGAATTTAAGGAGAAAAAAGTGATACCAACATTTCATCCGAGCTTCCTACTTAGAAATCCGTCAGCCAAAAAAGAGGCTTATAAAGACTTTTTACTTATAAAGAGTATGTTATGAGAGTTTTAATACTGTTTATAGCAACACTTCTAAGTGCCCAAACACTCAATTTTATTATCCCACAAATAGAAATAAATACCTCTTCAACAACCACACAGCCCGTAATTCAAACCGAAGAATTAAACGATACTTTTGTAAGTATAAATTCAAAAGCCCAAATAGCAGTCGTAATAAACAAAAAAAGATTTTACAAATATATTCCATCTCTTATGAACTCTTTAATAGCTTACTACTCTCAAAAAAGCATAGATTACAATATAACCCTTTATGACAGCAACGTAAACCTATCATCTCTCCCTCAAAAATATATCCTTTACTACACAACCGATAAAACTAAAATCGCTTCTTTAAAAGATTATAACAAAACATTCTTTTTGCCTCTAATACACAAAGAAAGCAACTCTTCAGATAACGTCTTTTTCGGAGGTATAAACTTTAAAGCCCAGATAAAAGCCCTAAGCGATATTACGGATAAAAACACATCCGTAATTACAAGCGACACCCAAATATCAAAAACTTTGCTTACCTACGAACAAAACCTAACAAACGTTCAAAATATATTCCGATACCCAAACATAAATTATAAAGACCTAAACGACTCTTTTGTTTTCTTAAACACCGTATCAAGCAAAACAGCCCAGGTCCTTTCTAAAATAACCCAAAAAAACATCCAAACAAAATTAAATCTCACACCTCAAATAGGATATTCTCCTTTAATTATCCTTTTAACCCAGCCTCAAGATACCAAAAAATTAATAATCTCAAATTCAATTATAAATCCTCCTTTGATTATAAACGAATACACAAATCTCCTAAATTCCGATATAAAATACAACTGGTTTAACTATTCAACCCTAATTCTTGCCAACAAAGCCTACAATATGCAAAATCAAGAAGACGAATTTTATATGAGCGATTTTAATATCTACATTTTCGATAATCAAATCAACTACAAAACCAAACTTTACAGAATATCTCAAGGGGCATTTAAAGAAGTGAAATAAAACTTCTTTCATTTTTTGTTATAATTCGCTTTAAAAAAGGATGTAAATGGCAACTTACGTTATCGGGTTCCCAAGAATAGGTGAACAAAGAGAACTAAAAAAAGCACTTGAAGCTTACTGGGCTGGTAAATCAACTCAAGAAGAACTTCAAAAAACTGCAAGCGAACTAAGAAAAAGACACTGGACTTATCAAAAAAACGCCGGAATCGATTTAATAAGCGTAAACGATTTCAGTTTTTATGATAATATGATAGACGCTATGACTATGCTAAACGCAGTTCCGGAAAAATACAAAGACATAAACAACTGTATGGATAGATACTTTGCAATTGCAAGGGGTGATGCAAACCACAAAGCTATGGAAATGACTAAATGGTTCAATACAAACTATCATTATATCGTTCCAGAACTTGATGTAAATATGGATTTCAAAGCAAGTATCGATAAAATCAAAATCGAATACAACGAAGCTAAAGAACTTGGAATTAATCCTAAAGTAAACTTCATAGGCCCTATTACTTTCGTAAAACTATCTAAAATAGTAAACGGCAGTGAAGATGAAATTATCGAAAAATTAATCCCTGTTTATGAAGACTTAATAGCTCAATTAAAAGAACTTGACGAAAATATCACAATCCAATTCGACGAACCTTACTTCGTAACAAACCCTACTGAAAAAGACCTTCAAACACTTAAAAAAGTTTACGACAAACTTGGAAGTCTTGCAAATATTTTCGTAGCGACATATTTTGAGCATTCAAACGAAGCAAACGAAGTACTTGCCACTACCCCTATTAAAGGTATGTTTTTAGACTTTGTACACGGAAGCGAAAACAGCATAAAAACACTTGCTAATGCCGGTAAAATCGTAGGTATCGGTATTGTAAATGGTAGAAACGTATGGGTTAACGACATTGAAAAATCAGTAGAATTCCTAAAAGGTATCGCCGAAACATACGACGTTGATAAAATAATGGTAGGAAGCAGCTGCAGTTTACTTCACGTTCCATACACTCTTAAATACGAAACAAAAATGGATGAAGATATTAAATCTTGGATTTCATACGCTCTTGAAAAACTTGACGAAATAAGGGTAATTGATAAACTATTCAGAGGCGAAGAGCTTAGCGAATACGAAAAAGAAGTTCTTGAAGGCAACAAAACCGCAATAGCTACAAGAAAAACAAGCGATAAAATCCACGACCCTATTGTTAAAGATAGAGTTTCTAATCTGACAGACAAAGACAAACACAGAAGCGTTCCTTTTGAAGAGAGAATCAAACTTCAACACGAAAACCTAAAATACCCTATTTTACCAACTACTACAATCGGCTCTTTCCCACAAACTCCTGAACTTAGAAAATTAAGAAGAGATTACAAAAACGGTGTAATCAGCGAGGAAGAATATAAAACTCAAATCAAAGCTATGATTAAAGAACTTGTGGAATACCAAGAAGCTATAGATATCGACGTATTAGTTCACGGTGAATTTGAAAGAAACGATATGGTTGAATACTTCGGTGAACAGCTAAAAGGTGTGGCATTTTCTCAAAACGGATGGGTACAAAGTTACGGTAGTAGATGTGTAAAACCTCCTCTTATTTTCGGAGATGTAAGCAGACCAAAAGATATGACTGTAGAATGGATAACATACGCTCAAAGTTTAACAAATAGACCTATGAAAGGAATGCTAACCGGTCCTGTTACAATGCTTAACTGGTCATTTGTAAGAGACGATCAAGATAAAAGAACGACCGCATACCAAATGGCAATTGCCATAAGAGACGAAGTAGAAGCTCTTGAAGCTGCTGGAATTAAAGTTATCCAAGTTGACGAAGCGGCACTTAGAGAAGGATATCCTTTAAGAAACGAAAAAAGAGCGGAATATGAAGATTGGGCGATTACAAGCTTTAGAATCACTACTTCAAGCGTAAAACCGGAAACTCAAATTCACACTCATATGTGTTACTCTGAATTCAGCGACATTATGGACGCTATTGAAAATATGGACGCCGACGTTATTTCAATCGAAAACGCAAGAAGCGACAACAGCCTACTTAAAATCTTTAAAGAAAGAGGATATAAAGGTGAAATCGGTCCGGGTGTTTATGATATCCATAGTCCTAGAATCCCTTCAACAGAAGAAATGGTAGAGCAAATCGAAGCAATTTTAGAAGTATTACCGGCTGAAAAAGTGTGGGTTAACCCAGACTGTGGTCTTAAAACAAGAAAATGGGAAGAAGTGAAACCAAGCCTTGAAAATATGGTAAAAGCCGCAAAGAAAGTAAGAATAAACCTTCAAAAATAATCTCTCTTCTTTTTCTTCATTTTTCAACTGCCTCAAAAATCATATAAAAGTGCCAATAATGTGCCATAATTAAAATATCTTATTAAATTTTTTACACTTTTTTCAAAAAAAGTTGTATCATTATTATGTAAAAAGCGAAAAGGAGTGCTTATGTCAATGAATAGAAGAGATTTTCTAAAAACAACTGCAGCAGTAGCAGCAGCAAGTGCGGCTGGTATTGCAATCCCTCAAGAAGCTAAAGCTAAAGCAAACGAATCTGAAAAAGATTGGCAATGGGATAAAGCGGTATGTAGATTCTGTGGTACCGGATGCGGTATTATGGTAGCTACGAAAGACGATAAAATCGTAGCAGTAAAAGGAGATCCGGATTGTCCCGTAAATAGAGGTATTAACTGTATTAAAGGTTACTTTAACGCTAAAATTATGTACGGAGCAGATAGACTTACTCAACCTCTTTTAAGAATGAACGAAAAAGGAGAATTTGATAAAAAAGGTAAATTCAGACCTATTAGCTGGAAGAGAGCCTTTGATGAAATGGAAAAACAATTCAAAAAATATTACAACGAACTCGGACCAACTGGTGTAGCAGTATTCGGTTCCGGACAATATACAATTCAAGAAGGTTATGCAGCAGTAAAACTTGTAAAAGGTGGATGGAGAAGTAATAACATCGATCCAAATGCTAGACACTGTATGGCAAGTGCCGTTGTAGGATTTTATCAAACGTTCGGTATTGACGAACCTGCCGGATGTTATGACGATATCGAAATAACAGACACTGTAGTAACTTGGGGTGCAAATATGGCTGAAATGCATCCTATCCTATGGTCAAGAGTATCTGATGCTAAACTAAACAACCCTGATAAATATTTCGTAGTAAACTTATCAACTTATAGAAACAGATGTTCAAACCTTGCAGATATGGAAATAATCTTCAGACCAAATACGGACCTTGCAATTATGAACTATATCGCAAGAGAAATCGTAAAAAGAAACGCTATTAACTGGGATTTCGTAAATAAATATACAATCTTCGCAACCGGTCACGCTGATACGGGATATGGATTAAGAAATCCTAAAATAGCAAAAAAACTTGGTTACTCTGAAAAAGAGATGCAGACAATTAAAAAACAAACTGCTAAAAAAGTAACTGAAGAAGAAGCTATCGCTCTAGCTCCGATTGGCAAATGGAAAGCCGGAGAAATGATGGAAATGAAACACGCAAAAGGTAAAGCACCTTTTTGGCATTGGGAAATCAGCTTTGAAGACTTTAAAAAAGCAGTTGAACCTTACACACTTGATTATGTAGCAAAAGTAGCAAAAGGCGATAAAAACGAATCACTTGAAAGCTTTAAGAAAAAACTTAAAAAACTAGCAGACCTTTACTGCGACCCGAATAGAAAAGTGGTATCTTTCTGGACAATGGGATTCAACCAACACGTAAGAGGAAGCTGGGTTAACGAACAAATTTATATGATTCACTTACTACTTGGAAAACAATCACTTCCGGGAAGCGGAGCATTCTCTTTAACCGGACAACCAAGTGCTTGTGGTACTGCAAGAGAAGTTGGTACATTTGCTCACAGACTTCCGGCGGATATGCTTGTGGCAAATCCAAAACACAGAAAAATTACTGAAAAATTATGGAAACTTCCAGAAGGTACTCTAAATCCGAAAGTCGGTAGCCACTTCCTAAAAATTATGAGAGATATGGAAGAAGGAAAAATTAAGTGGGCGTGGGTACACGTAAACAACCCTTGGCAAAATACTGCAAACGCAAACCACTGGCTAAAAACAGCTAGAACTATGGATAACTTTATTGTAGTAAACGAAGCATATCCGGGAGTATCCGCAAGAGTTGCCGACTTAATCTTACCAGTTGCTATGATTTACGAAAAATGGGGAGCTTACGGAAATGCTGAAAGACGTACTCAACATTGGAGACAACAAGTAACACCTCCTGGTGAAGCAATGCCTGATTTATGGACTATGATGGAATTTTCAAAAAGATTTAAATTAAAAGAAGTATGGAAAGAACATAAATTACCAGACGGAACAGTACTTCCAAACGTACTTGACAAAGCAAAAGCTATGGGATATGACCCGGAAATGACTCTATTTGACGTATTATTCAACAGAAAAGAGTATCGTAAAAACTTCCCATGGCCTGATCCGATTGCTAAAAATCCTCAAACAGGAAAACTACACAAAAATACCGAAGCTGCCGGAGACGGTAGAGAAATTATAGGAGAAGACGGTAAACCGTTTAAAGGTTACGGATTCTTCATACATAAAGCACTTTGGGAAGAGTATAGAAAATTCGGTATCGGTCACGGTCACGACTTAGCAGACTTTGATACATACCACAAAGTTAGAGGTCTAAGATGGCCAGTAATTAACGGAAAAGAAACTAAATGGAGATTTAATGCTGAGTATGACCCATACGTAAGAAGATATGCACCTGGTGAAAAATTCGCATTCTATGGTCCTCTTCTAAAAGCATTAAAAAGAGGTGATTTAAAAGGACCTAAAACTAAACAAAAATACAGCTTAAAAAATAAAGCAAAAATATTCTTCAGACCGTTTATGGTTCATCCGGAAGACCCTAAATATGATGAAAACGGATATAACTTCTGGCTATGTACAGGTAGGGTTCTAGAACACTGGCACAGTGGTACAATGACAATGAGAGTACCAGAACTTTATAGAGCAATGCCGGAAGCACTTTGTTATATGAACCCTGAAGATGCAAAAGAACTTGGAGTTCAAAGATTCGATTTAGTCGTAATAGAATCAAGAAGAGGAAAAGTAAAAGCAAGAGTTGAAACAAGAGGTAGAAATAAACCTCCAAGAGGGCTTGTATTTGTTCCTTGGTTTGACGAAAAAGTACTTATCAATAAAGTATGTTTGGATGCCACTTGTCCGATGAGTAAAGAAACCGACTATAAAAAAGCAGCGGTTAAAATTTACAAAGCATAAGGATTTTAATGGATAATAAAAGGCGTTCTTTTTTAGTTAATATCGCTCAAGCTGCTGCGGCTTCGGCCGTAGCTGGGAGTGTAGTAGGAGCGTTTGTCGAAGAAAATAAAGACAAGCCTCTTACATTAAGACCTCCCGGAGCTTTAAACGAAGAAGACTTTCTCAAAAGTTGCATTAGATGCGGTTTATGCGTAGAAGCATGTAAAAACAGAAAAAACAAAGTAATAATAGACGGAAAAGAAATTATTACCTTAAAATTAGGAGCACCGGGAGATAACGTAGCAATAGGTACGCCTTATTTCATAGCCAGAACTGGACCTTGTTTTATGTGTGACGATATACCTTGCATGTATGCTTGCCCAACCGGAGCATTAACTCCAAAAGAATGCCAAAATGAAAAAGGAGAAGTTGCAATAGATTACGCAAAAATGGGAGTGGCAGTAATCGACCCTAGTAGCTGTATAGCTTATTGGGGATTACAATGTACGGCTTGTTATAGAGCATGTCCTGAAATGGATAAAGCTATTACAATCGAATGGAGAAAAAACGAAAGAACCGGTAAACACGCTTATAGAATTCCTATAGTAAACGAAAAATATTGTACCGGATGTGGAATGTGCGAAGAAGCCTGTGTAACCGAAAAAGCGGCAATTAAAGTTTTCCCAAGAGAAGTATTCTTAGGAAAAGCTGGAAACAGATACGTTAAAGGCTGGGATAAACAAGATGAAAAAAGAGTGCAAAACGCTTCTTTAAATACAAAAACGCTTACCGGAAGAAGCCAAAAAAGTGCTATTGATAACTTAAATGAAGGTGTTTTATGGGATCAATAATTAAAAATAAATACCTAATTCTAAGACGTATAACCCAGCTAAGTATCTTATTTTTCTATTTTGCCGCTAATGCATACGGCTTAAAAGTATTAAGTGGGAATTTAAGTTTTTCAAAATTATTTGATAAAATACCTTTAACCGATCCTTTTGCAGTATTGCAAATGGTGTTTGCTGGAGCTGTTATAAGTACCGATTTATTAATAGGGGTAGCTATTATCGTACTATTTTACGGTCTTATAGGCGGTAGGGCCTATTGCAGTTGGGTATGCCCTGTAAATATGATAACAGACCTTGCAGCGTGGGTCAGAAGAAAAACCCATCACGAAAAAGATAATCTAATAAGTACAACGAAAACGAAAAATTTTAGATACCTATTTTTAATAATTTTACTAATTACGTCGGCTATAGTTGGAGCGGCGGCGTTTGAATTTATAAGCCCTATAGGTATCTTTACAAGAAGTGTCGCTTTTAGCATAGGATTCGGATGGGTATGGTTAATTGCTATATTTTTATTTGATACTTTTATACTAAAAAATGGATGGTGCGGACATATATGTCCTGTAGGAGCGATGTATAGTATTATAGGTTCAAAAAGCCTAATTCGCGTAAAACATAATGCGGAAAACTGTACAAATTGTGGAGAATGCTTAAATATATGTCCCGAAAATCAAGTATTAACGCCTATAATAGGTAAAAAATCAGATTTTATTAACAAAATAGAATGTACAAATTGCGGAAGATGTATAGAAGTGTGTAACCATAACGCACTCAAATACTCTATAAGATACTTTACCTCAAAAGGAGAAAAAAATGAAAAAACTGTTAATTAGTTCACTAATCGCAAGTATTGCTCTTATAGGATGTGGTCAACAAACAAACTCTACCAAACAAGAAGTAAAAACTTCTAAAGAAATAGTAATCAATGGTATCAGAAAAAGTCCTTTAAACGCCGGAAGTGAGAACCTTCCAAAACTTGACTTTAACGCACCAGCACCTGGTGGTGCTAAACTTATTAAAAAATCTTTTCCTGATGCTCCTCCGATGATTCCTCATAGCGTAAAAGGTATGGCACCTATCAAAGTAGGACATAATCAATGTTTAATGTGTCATATGCCACAAAACGCTAAAATGTTCCATGCTGTACCTATGCCAAAAGATCATTTTGTAGATAATTTCAAAGGCGATAAGAAAAAAAGAAAAGTTGCTGGAAGTAGATATTTTTGTATGACTTGTCATACTCCTCAAGCAAATGTAGACCCAGTAATTGAAAACAACTTTGAAAAAATGAAAACAAAAGCTGGACTTCAATGATAAATAAACAAAGAAGAAATTTTCTTAGGAGAGTTTCCTCTCCTTTTAAATCTTACCTATATCCTCCTTATTTTAAAGAAAAAGAAGATTTTTTAAAATGTATGGAATGTGAAACAAAAGATTGTTTGAATGCATGCAATGAAAAAATTATAAAAATTGAAAATGAAATACCGATTTTAAATTTTAAAACTGCAGGATGTACATTTTGTGATGAATGTGCTATAGCTTGTAAATATGGAGTTTTAAACCTTGAAAATAAGAAAAAAATTAATGCCGAAATGATTATAAATCCAAATAAATGCATTGCATGGAATCAAACAATCTGTTTTTCGTGTCAAGATATATGCGAAGAGAATGCCATTATTTATAATGGTCTATTTAATCCTATAATTGATTTAGATAAATGCACTGCTTGCGGCTTTTGTATGACGGTATGCCCAGCTTGTTCAATTGAAATAAAAGCAATTTAAAGGAGCTTTATGAAAAAATTTCTTCTCTTACTCAGTTCAACTTTACTATTCGGACTATCGCACACAACAATAAAATATAAAGGCTATATCTCTAAAATAGCATATAATAAAACTTATCTAATTGCCGCTTTGGAAGAGGGAAAAATAGTTATCAAAAACTTTAAAACCCTAAAAACGAACCAAACTATCTCAATGCCTAAAATACACGATTTTATGGGCAATTTAATCCCTATGCCGATTTTTTCCGTAGACATATCTCCAGACAAAACACACATTTTAATACTTACCGAAGGAGAAAACGGTAAAAGAGAACTTTTTATATACGATATCATATCGAAAAAACTATCTCATATTTTTACTTCAAAAAAAACTCTTATGAAAGCTAGATTTATCACAAAAAACACTATTTTATTCGGACTTTTAAGTGATGAAGTAGCTTTATATGACTTAAATAAAAGAAATTGGATATATCAAAAACAAATAGGAAATTATGTGTTTTCCACATTTGCGATAAACGATAAAAAAGACAAAGCAGTAATAGGAGATGAAAGCGGAAACGTAAAAATAGTAAATATAAAAAACGGAAAAAAAATAACTACAATAAAAGGTTTTAACAAAGATAAAACTTTAAGTTTAGATTATAAAAAAAATTTTATTATTAACGCAAGTAGCGATATGAGAGTGGCTATTTATAATGAAAAAGGAACTGAAAAATTAAATTTAAAAACCAATTTCTTACCTTACGGAGCCGCTTTATCTCCTAATATAAAAAGTTTTGCTATTCAATACAACGAAAAAAACGATATAAAAGTATTTGATTTTAATAAAAAACTTCTTTATACTCTACACGGTCATACCATGGCACTAAATGGTATAAAATATTCAAACGAAAACACTATAATCAGCTATTCACCGGCTGAAATAATAATTTGGAAATTAAAGGATGAAAAATGAACATTTCAAGTATTATAGTAAAAACAAAACCTCAAAATTATGATGCGGTTTTTTTAAACTTTCAGGAGTGTGATTTTTGCGATGTACACTTCGGAGACAAAGAAAAAGGTATTATCATAATCACAATAGAAGGAGAAACTGTAGAAGAAGAAATTGAAAAACTTACTAAAATAGAGCAAATGCCTTTTATAATCAGTGCCGATATGCATATGAGTTATTGTGAAGAGGAATTGGATAAATTAAAAGAAAACATAGATTTGAACTCAACGGTTGAAGAATTAAATACTGAGAAGAAAGCAGAGGAAATTCAATATTTCGGAAGTTTAAAAAACAAATACTAAACTTCCTTTTTTATACTTTCCTAATATAAAGTGTTTGACACTATTTTAATTAAAATCAAAAACTCCCAAAAGGGAGAAAAAGAAGTTATTACTCGTGAGTAACAACCGGCATTGGAGGTTCGCTATCAAGAACTTTTTTAGCGTTTCCGTATTTTTTAAGCATTTTCATTCTGTAATCATAAATATCTTTCATTTCTCTAATATCTTGCATTACTTGGAATACACCATGCCAGTGAGCATAATCCGGACTTCCCATTGCCGCACCATGTCTCATTCTTCTACCTTCATGATGCCATAGATAATAATAAAGTTTGAAGAACGGATCACTCCATACATCAGATTTAATTAAACCTTTTGCTTTCAAATCAGCCATCATTTTGTTAGCATAGTTAAAATATTGATTATACAGTTTTACGTGAGCATCAACTCTTTGGAAATAATTATCAGTAAATGTAGCCTCGTGACAAACCATACATACATTTTTCATTTCCGCTCTAGCAGCTTCTGGTCCTTTAAGGTTTCCAGCTTTAGGATTTCCTCTCGTAATTTTACCTTTACTCCAATATAACCAACCTGCAGTTTCATTGCCTCCGGTTCTTAAAGCACTGCTTGGTGCCCACAAATTCCATTTTAATCTTTCAGAAACGTTGTGAGTAGCTTTATTTCCTCCTATTGAAGCCATGTGACAAGTAAAACAAGTACCCGCTCTTAATGTTTTTCCAGGAATTTGATCACCTGTGTCGAATTTGTAATCTTCTTCGTTAGTATCGAAAATATGTCCGTGAACAGAAGATTCGAACACTTCTTTATCTGGATGGTCTGGTCCTAAGTGACAATTTGTACATGCACCAGGTTGTCTAGCTTCCGCCGCAGAGAATTTATGTCTACTATGACAAGCCGTACAGTTACTTATACCTCCGTCCGGATATAAAGTACCTATACCGTCATTTGGCCAAGTAGCTGCATCAGGTTTTCCATTTTTATCCAATTTAACAACAGCACCGTGACATTGAATACAAATATTTGCAACCGCTAAATCTGACATTCTAGGATTTTTTTGATTAGCTTTTACGATAGGAATATCTTTTCTAATCCCTTTCATTAAGCTAGAACCTTTTTCATTCCAGCTCTTATTATTACCTTTTAAAGTTTCATAATGGTAAGCAAGTTTAGTCATTAAATAGCCGTGTTTATTTTTATGATCACTAGAAATTAGCCATTGAGCAGCACCTCTTGCGTGTCCTGAATTTAAATATTCTTTAACTTCTTTTGCGTGACATTTCGCACAAGTTACAGAAGATACAGCAACTTGAACAGCCCAGTTAGCTTTTGAAGGCGTTCCAGGGTGAGTTTTATATGCAGTTGGGTAATCTTTAGGTACAACGTGACATTCTACACATCCCACACCAACGCTTGCGTGTTTAGAATGTTGCCAATCAGCTACAATACCAGGATCTTCTCCTTTATGACATCCTAAACACATTTGATTATTTACGTCTTTCGGATGAAAATTCATCAATTTTTTATAATTAGGATTGGAATCTAAGCTATTTGCGGCAAATGCAAAACTAGCTACCGCAGCCGCACCAATCCCAGCTGTAAGTGCTTTTTTCATTTTAGCTCCTTTACTAAATTAAGCTTTTTTTCTCTTTAGCATTTTAGTTAAAAAAAGTGTCTTAAAAGTGCCAAATTTAATAAAAAATTAAAAAACAAAGGAAAAAAATTATTTTTTCCCATATTTTTTAGCTGTTTCCTTAATTTCCTCATCGCTCATAGCTTTAGCTATATTAACCATCATCGAATTACCTTTTCCGGCTTTATATTCTTTCATTTTTTCAATTATTTGAGCCGGTGTTAAAATATCCAATTTTTGAGCTCCCATCATTCCGCTATTGTGACAACTCGCACAATCCGGATAAGCAAACGCAAAACCTGCAAAAGCTATAATCGCCAATAATTTTTTCATATACGCTCCTTAATTTAAATTTAAGTTTATATTATAACAAATTTAAATTAATTAATAAAATTTAAATTAATTAATAAAAAATAAAGATTTATATACAATAAAACAGCCTACCACTATCAATAATCCTCCTGAAACCTTTTCTATAATCCCCATATAACGCTTTAGTTTATTTATAAAATTCAAACTCCAAACACTAAACAAAGCCATCAGTAAAAACGGGGTAGCAAGACCTAAAGTATATAAAATCATCATAAAAACAGATTTTGTAGGCTCCGTAGCAGCCATTCCGACAATAGTACCGAATATAGGACCTATACAAGGAGTCCATCCGAACGCAAAAGAGACTCCAAGTAAAAAACTCCCTGCATTTTGAAAGTTAAGCCTCTTTTCATACTGCAAAAATCTAAATTTCACAAAACCGGCAACGTTAATTCCAAAAATAATTATCACAATCCCGGCTATTATATTAAAAAGCTTATTTCCAAAAAAGTTTCCTATCAAATGAGCCGCAGCAGCTCCCAGCAAAATAAATACAAGAGCAAATCCGGCAACAAAAAGAGAGGAGTTTAAAAATATTTTAAGTTTTTCTTTTTTGCTAAGCTCTTTTTCTTTCAACTCTTTAGCACTAATACCACTTATATAAAAAAAATAGACCGGCACAAGAGGTAATACACAAGGAGAAAGAAAAGACAAAATCCCGGCTACATAACTCACAATAAAAGGCATTTTGTCAAAATAATCAAAAAGTTGATAACTAAACTCCATTTTCTTCCTTTATCCTAAGTGCTAGGTTGTAAGAATTTTTAATACAATCATTAAAACTGACTCCATAATATGCGTTACCCGTTAAATAAACTCCGGCTTTTTTAGCCTCTTGCATAATTTCTTCAACCAGTTTTTGATGTCCCAAAGAATAATTCGGAATAGCTTTTTTATGAATTTTTATCCATTCAAACTTAGAATTTTTAGAATCAGTTATTTTTTTTATATCTTCTTTGGCTATTGAGATAATATCTTTTTCATCCAAATCAACAATCTCCGGATATCTGGCCCCACCTAGCATAACCCTAATTCCGTTTCTATTCGGGAAAATATACTTATCCATCAAAATCCCCAAAGAACGCTCTTTAACACTCAAAATTCCAAAACAAACCGGATTAATCTCTTCATAATCAAATCCTACAATAGCCACCGGATTATATTCGATTTTATTTAAAAGTTCACTTAAAAGAGAATATTTTTGTAAGATAGAAGCAGCCTCATAACTAGGAGCAGCTATCACTACTATATCATATTCTTTTAATTCGTCAATATTTCTAATTTCTTGCTCTATAAAAGAAGCTTCAGTTTTTTCTTTAAGTTTTTGAATAAATTCACTCATTCCCCATTCAAAACTGTGAAGCTCTCCACTAGGTTCTCCTCCCCTTTTTAATTTCATCATACCTTTAAAAAGTCCTCCATATTCACACTCTATTTTTTTCAGTTTCGGAAAAGCGGCATTCATAGAGGTTTTTTGAGGAGTTGAAGCGTAAATTCCGGCAAGCATAGGCGTCATCATACGTCTTGTAAACTCTTTACCGAATCTCCTATTGGCAAACTGCTCAACCGTCTCTTCCCTATCACAAATAGGCTCTACGAAAAACTCCATAGCAACTCTTAACTTACCCCAAAAAGATAAAATATCACTCTTTAGAAAATCTTTAGGTTTAGTTGGAATTTTAATTAGTTTATCATCATAAATATATCTAATTTTTGAGTTTTCGTTTGCTTTAATAGGAGATATTCCTATCTCTTCACAAAGCTCTAAAGTTTTTGGAGAGTTACTCAAAAACCCATTTACACCCTCTTCCAACAAATAATTATCAACTTTTTGAGTATAAGCCTTACCACCCCAGTTTTCTTTTTCAAACACCGTTACGTCAAATTTGTCTTGCAAATAATAAGCTAAACTAAGACCGCTTACTCCTCCTCCTACAATAGCTACTTTCATATTAACTCCTAAATCTTCTTTTTATAAAAAGAATTACTCCAAATAATATCATAAAAAAGCTTAAAATTTCCCCCATAGTAAAATGCATAAATATAAATCCTAATTGAGGGTCGGGCTGACGCCACATCTCACAAAAACTTCTGAAAATCCCATATAGAATTACATATAAAGCTATCAATTCTCCGGAATTTTTCCTAAATTTTTTATAATAAAAATAAAGAAGTAAAAATAAAACAATCCCTTCGAAAAAAGCCTCATAAAGTTGACTTGGATGACGTAAAACACCGTTTACATAAATTCCCCAAGCAACATCCGTTACCCTTCCTAGCAGTTCTTGATTTAAAAAATTCCCGATTCTTCCGAATATATATCCAAGAGGAATAGCCAAAGCAACCACATCCAAAATCTTCCACATATCAACTTTTTTTATTTTCCAAAAAAGAAAAGTAGCTATACTAAATCCTATAACGGCACCGTGATAACTCATACCTCTTATTCCTACAAATTTCCCGTCCACAAAAGGATTAAACATCTCCCAAGGATGTAAAAGATAATAAGAATTATCAGTTACATAAAAAATAAAATACCCTATTCTAGCCCCTAAAATTATTCCTATTTCAGCCCAAACGAAATAATCATCTATAATTTTTCTATCAATACCCTCTTTTTTAGCAAAAAAAATAGTCATATAGTAGCCTACAATCAAAGCAAATACATACATAATACCGTACCAATGGACTTTGAAAATTCCTAAATCAAAAGCCACCGGATTAAAATGAGAATATATATGTTGCCAAAATTCCGACATTTAATTTTCCCCAATAGCTTTTGCTATCAGTTCTAAAGGATGTTTAAAAATTTTATTATCTCCTACTTTATCTAGCTGTTCGGTAATTTGCATTCTACAGGCACTACATTCAGCACTCACTATATCGGCTTTTGTCTCTTTTATAACTTCCGCTTTTTTTCTACCGGCTTTTACCGCCAAATCAAATTTTTCCGTTTGAATAGTCAACCCTCCGAATCCACAACACATATCGGCATCTTTCATTTCGTTAATTTGATACACTTGTTTTAAAAGTGAACGCGGTTCTTTTTTAATATTAAAAACTCTTCCGAAATGACAGGAGTTGTGATATGTAATAACTTCTTTTTGTCTGTTTTTTAAAGAAAGTCTTTTTTCCAAATCCGTATATTTATAAAGCCATTCAGTAGTTCCGAATATCTTAGCTTTTACTTTCTTATGTCTCTCTTTCCAGCTTTTATCCATATGGACGTGAATATATTCTTCATAATCTTTTTTTAGCATTGCCGTACAAGTAGCTTCCGGAACCAAAATAGCATCCACTTCATCTATAAAACTCTCAAAATATTCGATATTGTATTTTATAAGTTCTTCCGTAGTTTTAAAATCTCCGGTAAAATAAGCCGGTGCCCCACAACAAAGCTGTTTTTTAGGAATAAAAATATCGATATCCAAAAACTTAAGAATTTTAACCAAAGCATCCCCGACTTCAGTATAATGATAATTAGCAAGACAGCCTATAAAAATAGCAATTTTTTTTTGAGGATTTTTAGCCGGAATTCTTTCGGGATATTTTTTTAAAAACGAAGTTTTTTTCATAGAAGGTACAAGTCTTCCCTTTTTTAAAAGAGGCAGAGAAAATCTAGACCTCATAGCGTTTTTTTCTTCCTCTATCTTAAACCCGCACGTTTGAAACATAAACCCTAACTTGCTAACCAAATCATATGCCCATCTGTTTTTAAGTAAAAAGAAAAAGATTCTCTTAAACCACGCAATTCCATATTTATCTGCAATTTTCGCTCTTACATTTTCAATCATAAAATCGGTCGGAAGAGAATTAGGACAAACCTCCACACATTGATTACACAAAAAGCAACTTTCAAAAATATCTTTTGTGGTTTTATCCAGTTCTATTTCTCCCTCTTCAACTCCTTTTAGCAAATCCAAAAATCCCCTAGGAGAAGTCGCCTCATCCGGATTTATCCTATGAATAGTACATCCCGGAATACATTTACCACATTTTATACACATATCTGATACATCGGAGAACTTAAACAATGTATTTCCTTTTTGAATTGCAATTTATCATACTAAAAAAGTTATGTCAAGATTTTTGATAAAATCAAAAAAAAGTTTTTTCATATTAAATTTCATATATTTTTGTATTATATCAAATAAAAAAGGAGAAAAATGCAACTCCCTCAAGACCAAAAAGAACTGTTAAAAAATTTAGAAACTTTAATAGAAAAAACCTATGAAGTTGAAAAAGAATTTATAGAACTCAAAAATATCTTAAACGGAGTTATAGAATTTTTACCTCAAGCTTTATGGGTTATAGACAATAATAAAGAAATAATCGTTCAAAACTCAAAAACAAAAGAATTCGCTTCAATTCCGAATGAAGGTGAAATAGAGATAAATAATAAAGTGTTTCTTATTCAAAAATCATCAATAAAAGATAAAACAATAATAAGTGCAACCGACATAACCGAACAAAAAAGAAACGAAAGATTAATAGCAATGGGACAAATGGCAGCCCACTTAGCCCATGAGATAAGAAATCCGATAGGTTCTATATCTATATTAATTTCACTTTTAAAAAAGCAATGTGGAAATAACGAACTTCTTGACGAAATGAAAAGCTCAATTTTCAGAATAGAAAGAATAATAAAATCAACACTTCTTTTTTCAAAAGGTCTTCAACCTAAAATAAAAACTTTTCTTTTAAGTGAACTGAAAAATGAACTTGAAAACTCTATTAAATATTACTCTTTTTCAAAAGATATAAAATTTTTGTTTTTTTTACCGGATATCGAAATAAAGGCTGATTTTGATTTACTACTATTAGTCCTTCAGAATATGACTTTTAACGCTATAGATGCTATTGAAGAGAGTGAAGATGAAGAGGGAGTAATTGAAATTTTATACGAAACAAATCCAAATTATCATATAATCAATATCTATGACAGTGGAAAAGAGTTTGAAGATGAAAAAATACTATTCGAACCTTTTAAATCGACAAAAACAAAAGGCAACGGCTTAGGACTTGCTTTAAGTTTAGAAATAATAAATGCTCACAACGGAAAAATAGAAATTTCGAAAGAAAAAAAAGGATTTAAAATATTTCTGTCACGTTAGTGAATTGTTTTTTCACACTCTTCTTTTGTAACTCCAACACCGTCAATACATTCTAAAAGACCGTTTGATTGATTATAATCGAGTTTTAATATTTTACCACCTGTATAATAATACTCATATCTATTATCTTCATATTCTTCCCAACAACCTCTGGTTTTACCCTGACAAGAAGGCACGGGTACCTTTAAAACATAAGAAAACAAAGAAGTACTTCCACTACCGTCATCAAGTTTAGCCGGATAACCGGTTGTATTATTAAAATCATCTTTATGATTTTTTCCGTCAGCCCCTATCCATTCATAACTATCGTTAACTATCCATTTACCGTGAATATTTTCGATAGAAGAATCTATAGAAGTCACTAAAGATTTTACACCGGCAGATTTGGCATTTGTAGCAAGATGAGTAAATTTGGGGATGGCAACTGATGCCAACACCCCAATTAAGACTATTACGAAGATAAGTTCTATTAACGTAAAAGCCTTTCTCATTTATTAGTCTTGAGTTGTTAAATCAATAATATAAGTTTTACCTGTTGCAGAACAATCATAACCTTTAGCTTTTAAAGCGTTTTCGAAAGCTTTACCACTTCTTGAGTTTGTATCACAGTAATATTTAACAGTTACGTTAGCTTCACCTGTACTGTGATTTGCATCATAAGTAAATGTAGAATTGAAATCGTATTGACCTTTTCTATAAGTAACTTGTTTGTTATCAGTGCTAGCTGTCCATTCTTTACCTGTAAATTTGTAAAGATCAGTCATATTAATATCTTCTAAATTTACACCATTTAATTCAGCTTGGTTTAAGAATGAAGAAGCACCACCTGAAGAGTTTAAGTCAGTTAAAGGTTGAAGTGCACCTGTTACGATTGCATTTTGTCTTAAGTTTTGGAATTTAGGAATTGCAACTGCTGCTAATAGACCGATAATTACGATCACGAAAATTAATTCGATTAATGTAAACGCTTTTTTCATTTATTCTCCTTTTACAAATTTTTTTTGCGTCGATGTAATTATAGCAAATAATTACACCGATGTAGTGAAAATTTTACAAAAAAATTATAAAAATTTCATTTTTATATATTTGAAATTTTATGCACAACCCATAAAATAAAACCTAAAATAAACATACTTACTATCGCTGTCGCTATACTACCTGTTTCTATTCCCACATTATCTCCTATTGTGCCGCTTGGGTCAAACTCCACATTGGTAAGAATATACCAAGGGCTAAAGTAATTACAAATCCTGCAATCGCAGCAATTAAAATCGGTTCTATCAATACCGAGATATTTTCAACTAAAAATCTGTATTTTTCCATATAATATTTACTTACCTTTTGAAGCATTAAAACCAACGCTCCTGAATCTTCACCGGCTCCTACCATTTGAACCGCCATATTTTCAAACATTTTAGTATCTTCAAATCCTTGCTTAATAGTCCCTCCCGTAACAATCGAATTTTTAATATGCATAAATTGTTGTTTTATATATGAGTTTTCTATAATATTCAAAGCGATATCAACCGCATCCAAAATAGGAATACCCGATTCTATAAGTCTTTGTAAAACGTAAACAAACCTTCCTATCATAGCAAGTTTAATAACCGGCCCTACAATATATACTTTTAAAAGTAATTTATCCATAAAAAGTTTCATTTTTTCCGATTTATTATAAAGTAAATTGATAATACCGAAAATAATTACCGCTCCTACCAACGTATAAACTCCATAAGTTTCAAGAGCCGATTCAACCCATATTAAAAATTTAGTAGGCAGAGGAAGTTCGCTTTTTAATTCGGCAAATAAAGATTTAAAAGGAGGAATAACAAATAAAATAACAATTACAAATGCTATACTCATAGCAAAAACTATAAAAATAGGATATCTTGTAGCTTTTTTAAGTCTTTTTCTATTATCTAAAATTTCGTATAAAATAATGGATAAATCTTTTATAGCCATTGCTATATCCCCGGTTTCTTCTCCCAACTTTATAAGTGAAACCGTTAATTTACCCAACTCTTTTTCAAATTTTTCAAAAGCCGCCGTTAAAGAAAGTCCAGCTTTAATATCGTTAGCAATAGAATTAAAAATTTTTTTCAGTTTTTTATTTTTAATATTATCTTTTATATCGGTAATTACTGCATCAATAGCAAGTCCAGCATCAAGCATTACATACATTTGGTCAAGAATGCTTATATACTCTTCCAAGTCTATTTTGGAAAAATTAAGCTTATCTCCAAGCTCTTCTAAAAAAGATTTTCTTTCTATAACCTCCATATTTCTAAATATACCTAGTTTCCTAGCTCTAAATTTTCTAACGGCTTCAGCCGGATTTTTCGCCGGAATAATAATTTCTTGTATTTTTCCTTTTGAAATATATTCAATCTTAAAATACATCAACTTTTACCACCCTTAATACTTCTTTTAATGTAGTAACACCCATTTTAATTTTATTAACAGCATCTTCTATCATAGTCGTAAATCCAAATCTTTTAGCTGTTTCCAAAATTTCTAATTTATCTTTATTGATAGCAATCATATGAGAAATAACATCATTTACCACCAATACCTCGCTAACCATTTCTCTCCCTAAATAACCTGTAAATCCGCACTCCTTACATCCTTCTCCTTTATAAAAGGTAATTTCTTCTTTTAAATAAGGTTTAATAATTTCCAATTCCTCTTTAGAAGGATAATATGTAGTTTTACAATGAGGACAAATTCTTCTTACAAGCCTTTGGGCTATAACCCCTACTAAAGAATCGGCAACCATATAATTTTCGGCACCCATTTGAATCATTCTTGTAATCGCACTAGGAGCGTCATTGGTATGTAAAGTGGCTAAAACCAAATGCCCCGTTAAGGAAGCTTGAATAGCAGCTTCTAAAGTTTCTTTATCCCTAACCTCACCTATCATAATGATATCCGGGTCTTGTCTTAAAATACTTCTTAAAGCCACCGAATACTCAAATCCTATTTTATGATTTACCGGTATTTGCTGAATTAAAGGAATTTCATATTCTATAGGGTCTTCAACCGTAATAATTTTTTTATCAACTCCTTTAATTTCATTCAAAGCCGCATATAAAGTTGTTGTTTTACCACTTCCGGTAGGTCCGGTTACAAATACTATTCCGTAAGGCGTGTGAATTAACTTTTCGAATCTTTTTAAGTTATATTCGCTCATTCCCAATTCCACCATTCTAAGTAGAATTTTTTCTTGGTCCAAAATCCTTAAAACAACACTCTCTCCATGTAAAGTAGGAGTGGTGGAAACCCTAAAATCATAAGTATGCAAATGGAATTTTTTAGTAAAACGACCGTCTTGAGGTTTTCTTTTTTCACTAATATCCATATTCGCAAGAAGTTTTACTTTAGATACCAAAGGATAATAAATCTCTTTTTCAAAAGAAAAACTCTCATGTAAAACACCATCCACCCTCACTCTTACCGAAAAATCATATTTTAAAGGCTCTATATGCAAATCCGTCGCTCTTTCTTTAATAGCGTTTTCCAAAATCAAATCCAAAAGTTCGTCAATAGCACTAATATTCTCACCACCACCGCTTTTAAGTTCTTTTTTTACTTTATCGATAAGTTCTTTTTGAGAAAGTTTAACTTTTAACCTGTCTATTACTATTTGAATATCTTTACTTAAAGCTATAAAAATCTTAAGAGGTGCCGGTGAAAATTTTTCAAAAAGCTCAATAGCATCATAATCCAAAGGGTCGGCAGTCGCTACATAAATATAATTATCCTCTTGTTTAAAAGGAACAATATGATATCTTTCTATTAAAGAAATAGGAAACGAAGCTATAAAGTCGTAATCTATTTGCTCCCCGTATAAATCTACAAAAGGAAATCCTAACTGACTCGATAAAATTTCCAAAATTTGCTTTTCGGTTGCAAATCCAAGTTCTATTAAAATTTCTCCTAATTTTTTATAATTACCTACCGCTTTATACTCTTGTTGTTTTTTTAAAGCTACTTCAAGTTCTTCCGGTTTAATTATTTTTTCATTTATTAATAAATCCCCTAATTTTATTTTTTGTCTAATCATCTGTACCAATACCTTTTTATTAATTTATCTTTTTCAAATTTATCAATTATCATTTTATCATTTTTTTTATAAATATAGTAAGAGATATTTTTATCATTTACGATAATAAAATTATCTTTTCTTACGTATTTTTTATTTTTAACAGCATCAAAAACAATAGATAAAATATAATCGGTTTTAGGAAACGAAAAACTACTAATATCAAAATCATCAAATAAATAAGAATATAAAAGTTTTTTTTCCATAAAAATAGTAATGAAATAAATAGCGTTTTTTCTACCGTATGAAGTTTTTTTCAATTTATTCACGATAAAAGGCAACAAAAAAAGCTTATCGCTTCTTACACAAGAAACCCCTATAATACTCAACATTTTTTCATCTTTAAGATATGTTCTAATATTATTAAAATTGCAAATTTTCGCATATTTTTTATTCATAAAATCTTCCACTATTCCCGCATAAGATAAGGTTACGAAAAATAATAAAATTAAACTCAACTTATTCATTAAATTCCTTTAAAATTTTTTTTATTTTTTCACTTTTATTATAATTATAATATATTCTTAAGACTTTTACTGCTTCTTCCTTTTTACCCATTTTATATAAAGACAAAGCCGTAATAATCCAAGAATCTTCTTTTTTATTATTTTGTATATTAGCATTTTTAGCCCACTTTAAAGCATTTTCATAATCTTTTTTATTATAAAATTTTTTAGCTAAACGAATACACTCTTTATAAGAAGGAAGCACACCACTATTTAAAAAAGAACTTTTTTTCTTAGATATTTCATTTTTATTTTTAATTTTCTCTTGTTTAAGTTTTTGCTTTAAAGTTTTTAAAGTTTTAGGAAATTCGAAACTTAAATCCGGAAGCAATATCTGTTGATTTTTCGTAACTTTTGTAGAAGAATGTTCAAACTTTTGTTTTTTAATTTCTATTTTATTAAGCTTAGGCTTATATGCGGAATTCGAAGTTTTATTAACCGACTTAACATTATTTAAAGATTTGTTATTCACGTTTTTAAATCCGAAAAAATAAATAATTCCCGCTCCGCTTATTAAAAATATTAAAATACAAAAAATAACAATTTTTCGCTTCAACCTTCTTTCTTTACATTTTTTTTCCAATTCTAAAAAAGTCATTTTAAAAGTCCCAATTCAATAGCACTCATTTCTATAATACAATCATCTATTTTGGTATATTTTAAAGAGTTATTAAAAGAATAATTTAACAAATTCAAACACGTAAATACAAATTTTTTAGATAACCTGAAATTGCCCTTTGAAAATTTATAAATTTTTTTTATCCCTTTTTTATCTATTAAATCAAACCTTCTTTTTTCTATAAATTTTGACATTACATATTTTTCGAATTCTTCTTTAGTTAAAGGTTTCATATATATTTTTTGAGTATATCTGGAATTAAATTGAGGTAAAGAAGCTATCTCTTCACCTTCTTTTTCATGCATACTCAAAATTATTTTATTACCTTCATCACTTAAAATTCTTAAAAACTCTATCATCTCCAATGATAAAAGCTGAGCCTCATCTATCAAAACAGTTTTATTTCCTAAATCCTTATGAGTTTCTAAAAATTCTTTTTTGCTTAAAAACGGTGCTTTCTGTAAAACATAATTTTGAGGATATTTGGCTTTTAATAAAGTAAGCATATAACTTTTCCCTATTCCGGGGGCACCTAAAAGAAAAATAATATTACTTTTAGAAGAAATAAGTTCTTCTTTTACCATTTCGAAATTAAGATAACTAAAAAAATCGTTTATATCGATTTTATCTCTAAAAGCTTCTATTAAATCATTTAACATCTAATTCCTCTAAAGTAGGCAGTTTTTTAAATCCGTAATCTTTTAAATGTACTTTTTTATCTAAATTAATAATATGTGGGGTAATTACGAATACTAATTCTTTTTTATTAGTAACCTTTTCTTTAGAAGAAAAAAGATATTTAATTAAAGGAATCTCTTTTAAAACCGGCACTCCATTTACTTTTAAAGCTCTATCGTCAGTAATTAAACCTCCTAAAACCAGAGTATCATTATCTTTTAATTTAACAACACTTATCATAGTGTTTTCTTGAGTATCAGGAGGCATATCTCTATTTATATTAGATAATTGAGAAGTATCTTTAAAAGAACTTATCCTAGGGTTAATACTCAAAATTATCTCTCCGTTATCACTAATTTGAGGCGTTATATCAAGTAAAACTCCTACAAATTTACTATCTATAGTATAAGTAGTAGTAGGATTTCCGTTATCATTATTTTCCACTTGAGAAGCATACTTATAATAAATAGTATCTCCTACACTAATTAAAGCTTTTTGATTATTAAGCGTTACAATTTTAGGATTTGATATGGAATTTACATTTCCGTTTTGAGATAAAAAGTTTAAAAAACCACTTATATTAAAAGTAGCGTTTTTAAACACCGTATTTTTACCTAAAATATTAGTTCCTCTAAGAGGCACGGAAGCATTAGGTAAAGTAACAGAAAGTTTAGACCAATCGATACCGGTTTGATGAGACCTAGAAAGCGTAACAGTATATATCTTCACATCTATCAAGACTTGTTTATGTAATCTTTCGTTTAATTCTTTAATATACTTTGCAACTTCATTTATTTGAGCTCTATTACCGGTTACACTTATAAGACCGGAATTTTTATCTATTACGGGCTTTTTAAAATTTTCATCCACATTTCTTAAAATTTGCACTATATTAGTTTGCAAATCACTCCAAAAATCGAATTTATAGTCATTAATTACACTATTATCGGTAGAATCTATATTTGAAGTTCCAGTTACAGTATTAGGAATAAAATCCACTTTAAAAGTTTTAGTCTTAGTGTAAGACACGTAAATAGTATTATTTTTCATTTCGTAAAACAGATTAGCATGTTGAAATATAATATTCAAAAGCTCTTTTAAAGTTACGTCTTTTACATTAATAAGTTCTATATTTTTATTAATCAATCCATTAGAAATATCATCTTTCAAAACTACGTTTAATTGACATTCATTAACTAAATCCGAAAGAATAGATTTTAGTTGCACTCCTTGTGTAATATGAAGATTAAAAAGCCTCTTATCACATACTCCCGCAAACAAAAACGTTCCTAATATTAATAATAATATTTTCTTCATTTCGCAACCTTTATTACTGATATTTTGACTCTCAAATATAATCTTTTTCTAAATTTTTGTAACAAAACTCCGTTCGCATCCACTCTAATCACTCTATAACCATCTATTTCATCCCCCACCTTTACCCATTTACCGTTTATATTAGCTTTTTTATTAAATATAGCTTTTAAATAAAGCTTAGGTTCTACAACTATAGCTTTTATCGTAGGTTGTTTTTTATTTATTTTTATTACTTTTGCCGCATCAAACACATCATATCTTACAAGAGGTTTGAAACGCGGCTTAAAAGACTCTATTTCTTTAATTTCAGTTGTAATATTATTAATATCAGCAAACAGTAAACTCCCTAACAAAACAACCGCTTTTTTCATTTAAGACTCCAAAATTTACAATTTATCTCAAAACCTACATTTTCAACTTTATAAAAAGTTAAAGAATCTATACTTTTAATAGCTTTAATTGCTTCCAAATCTCTTATAAAAGCATAAAAATTTTTAAAATTCTTTCTTTCGAAAGCCCCTTTTATATTTATGACATAACTTACATAATCTCCTTTTTCTTCCTCAATTATATAAGAAGCAGTAATTCCGTTTTCAGAAGCGTGCAATAGAATTTTTCTTAAAATTTCTAAAAAACTATTTTCATTAATATGCAATACCGACGAAGTTGCAATTAACATCTTCACATATTTAACGTTTTCGCTCAAAAAAGTATTTTCTTTTTTTACTTTATTAAGTGTCTTTTTTTTCTTTTTTAATTTAACTCTTAAAACTCCTGGACTTTTCATCTCTTTTTTCAATTTTTCTATAACATTTACGTTATAATCGATTTCATCCTGTAAAAAAGATAGATTTATATTATAATAAAGAATTATACCTGCAAATATAACCGACGCATATAAAACCAATCTATTTTTTTGGTCTAACGATTCCAGATAATTCTCTAATTTCTTTAAAACGGCTAACTTATTCATCATAGCTCACTTCCGAAATATAAATTCCGTTAAAGTTTTCAATTTTAGCCAAATTGACATTTTTATACCCCCTTTTATACATCCCTTGCATAAATTTAGCAACATCAGCCGAATTATCAAAATCACTTATAATAGAAACTTTAATATGAGATTTCTCTTTTTTAAAAGATAAAAGTTTTAAATGATATTTTTTCAATTCAAAAGCTAAATCCGCCAATTCGTTAGCACTAAGTTTTTTCATTTGAATAGAATGCAAATAATCTATTTTTTTAGAAATATCCTCTATTTCGGATTTTAGTTTTCTATTCTTACTTTCTAAAAGAGCTATTTGTTTATCATATTTATTAATCAAAGCTTTTAAAGTTTGAATCTGTTTTTTTCTATGAGAAAGTTGATTTCTTAATTTTGCTATATATTCTTCCTGTTCCAACATAGTATAATATTTAAAAAAAGCATCCACGGCTCCCCCTAATCCCACCGCTAAAATCAGTATAATCAAAATTCCACTATGTGTCTTATAAAAAGGTATAGGTCTAGGGAAAATAGAAAAATTCTCTTTTTCGTTTTTATAATGTTTGGAGTTGTAAACCACAGCGGTATAATCAAAACTATCATAATCCGTTTTTACTTTATATTCTCTAAATTCAACTCCGCTTAAATTCCAAAACTCCTTATATTTTTCAAAAAGTCCCTTAATATTAAAAGGTGAATAAAAAAACATTCTTTCTATATTATCCACTTTATAATAACTACTTGCATAACTTAAAAGATGATTAACCTTCATAAAAAACTGAGAAAAAAAAGATTCCACTATTTCAAATTGAACCTTTTCTTCATAATTTTGAACGTCCAAACCTTTTTCTTGGAGCAAAGAAACAGTATCTTTTAGACTTAAATTAAGTTCTTTGGCTAAAGTCTCTAATTTATTCAAACTTTTTACAAATATAAACTCCCCATCTACAAAACAACTTAAAAAAGCATCTTCTTCATTAAAAAAAATAAAAACATCTCTTTTTTTAGGCAATTTAGATATATCGTAATACGCTTCGAATACAAAAGGTTTAAGAGTTATGAAATCTATAAATTTATAAGTTTTTAAATACTCTTCATACTCTCTTTTTAAAACCTCCATATCTACAATAAAAGCTTCGACATTATAAAAATCTTCATACTCTTTAAAAAAGAAATTAATTTTATAATCTTTAGTGTAATCCAGAGAACCTTCGGTAAAAATATACTTTTCAGCTTCTATTTCCAACATATCTTTATCTAAGTTTTTCGGAAGTTTAAAAGTTATATTAAAAATATACTTATATTTTAAAGCAGAAGTTACAACACCTTTTTCAAATCCGAAATCCTTCCTAACAACTCTACCGTTTTCATTTACATAAATTTTATCCTTAGCAAGATAAACTATTTTCACTTTTTCACCTTATTTCTCCAGTTAAAGGATAGAGAGTTATATTTTCCTCGTGTTTTTTATATTTTAGATTGAGAATTATAATCGTATCTACCAAATTTGTCAACTGTTCATCGACATATCCGTCATATATTCTACCCAAATAATCAAAACAAATCTTATTTCCATTTTTTAATCCCGAAACAATCGATATATCGGATTTAAAAGTATAATGTATTTTATCACTTATATTATCTTCCTTATTAAGCCAAGTTTTATTAATTTCCAAACAAGTATAATTATTTTCACCCGTATAATAATACCCCAAAGCATTCGATTTTTTTTGCATTATTTTCATTTTTAACATCTGTTTATCGGAAGTAAAAGTTTCATCCGGTAAAAATTCAAGGCCACTTATCATTAAAATAATTCCTATTACTAATACAAAAATAAGTTCGATTAAAGTAAAAGATTTCTTCATTTAAGGCCTTTGTAAACTTACTTGAGAGAGTCTTATCTTTTTGCCACCTAATAAAGTTTCATTTCCCTCGACAACTATTTTCAATAAAACATATCCGTGAGATTTATCGGTTTTTATTTTTTTAGTCAAACTTCCGCAAGGACAATCGCTCATATCATAACAATAATATCTAAGTACTGTTACGTTAGCTTCAAATTTTTTATTTTCATCTACAAAATGCATTTTAGTCAAACAATTATTATTCTCTTTTCTGTTATAACCCTCTATAGCTAAAAGAGCATTTTCGGTAACACTTTGCATAAATAACTCCGCCCTTTGTTGTAAATAAGTATCACTAGCATGTTTAACGCTTATAAAAGCTACTTTAACAACTACCACCATTAACGTAGAAACCAAAAGTAAAATAATAATAGCCGAAATTAAACCGAATCCTTTTCTCAAAATGCCACCTTCTGTTTTGAAACTGAAATATTAATATCCCCTTTAGATTTAAAAAGTTCTATTTTTAATTCTAAATGAGAATTTACTTTTTTAACTTTAAAAGACCTAACGTTATGAGCAAGTACCGTTACATTTCCATCTGGAGTACCTTTATTATCCGCACAAAAAGTTTTTCCTAGCCAAGGTCTGTAATTATAAAATAAAACTAAAGTATTATTATCTTCTTGTGATAAATTTATATCTTTACAATTATTAAACAAAGAAGAATTCAAATCTTTAACCAAAGCCACGGCATAAGCACTTTCAGCTAAATAAAATTTCTCATAAATATTTCCATGAGTAAAATTATTAAGAGTTAAATTCACATCTCCTCCACCAGATGAATTTTTCTCAAACGTAAAAAGATACTCATGTTTATGGCCGTGCCACCCAAAAGAATCATTATAATCGCTTAGAGCCTCTTCATCTCCCCTATCGAAATTTCCAGCAAAAATAATAGCGGTACTTTCGTTTAAATCTCTAGTAAGAGGATGTTTAAATTTATTGTTTATAACCTCCTGAACAAAAGAGTAATTAAAATCCAAACAAGATATAGTTTTACTGTCTCTATCACTACCATACAAATCCACAAAACCGCTTAAATTTCTATCCACCATAGCATCTTTAGCATATCCTATCCATTCCAAAACTGTATAATTATTATCATCTTCTATAAAACCTATATATTTAAAATCGTGTTTTATAGGGTCATATCCTATAACGCTAATAGGTATTCTACTATATAAAATACCGCTTAATTCATCCAATACTTGCTGAGAAGAAAATTCAAATTTTGAAGTCTGTTTTACCAAATAATTTCTTAAATAAAGCTTACCTATAATTTGAAATCCTCCTATTAAAACGAAACTTAAGATAACTATAACAAAAATAATTTCTATTAAAGTAAAAGATTTCCTCATTATTTTTACCATCTCACACTCTCTATTCTTATATGTCCTATATTAGCACTATAATAATTTACCGAAGAAACATTATTCCCGTTTTGAGAAACAACTATATATATTCTTTTAATATTAGTCTTATTATTATCCGATACAGAACTGAAATCGTAATCCAAAGAACCTTTTGCATAATCATAATTACTTTTATTCCATTCTCCGGTATATCCTACTTTTATATAAAGAGAGTAATAAGTTCTTCCGTATAAAGAAGTATTTTCTTCTACTCCATTATACCCTTCTATATAATCATATTCTCCATTTTTATTAGTGGGAATATAACTTTCACCTATATTGTTTAAACAATTCCTACTACCTTTAAAACCTCCTATTCTATATCCATTCGAAGCATTACAATCAAGCACATATTTAGGAGGCTCGTTAACAACTAAAATATCATCTGAATTAGTATTATTTTCATCATACTCTTTTAAAGAAATATCCATAATTTTTCCCATCATATTAAACATAGAATCTTCTCTTTTCGAAAATTCCAAAGCCTTATTACTTACGTAAATTATTCTAGGAATCACAGTAAAAACCGCCCCTATAATAATAATAGTAAAAATAAGTTCTATTAACGTCAATCCTTTTTTAATTTTCCGTCTCCTTTTGAGAAATTAATACATCCTCTATCATTTCATCCAAATCTCCGTCCAATATATCGTCAACTTTCGAATAAGCTTTATTACTTCTATTATCTTTTACCTGCTGATAAGGAAATAAAACATAGCTTCTAATCTGATGTCCCCAGCCCATTTCGTCTTTTGATTTTCCTTCTTCTTGTGCTTTTCTTTTTTCAAGCTCAAGTTCGTAAAGCTTAGATTTTAGCATTTTAAACGCCATTTCTTTATTTTTATGTTGGCTTCTGTCAGTTTGACACCCCACAACAATTCCTGTTGGGATATGAGTAATTCTAACAGCACTTTCAGTTTTATTTACATGCTGTCCTCCAGCCCCGCTCGCACGAAACACATCTATTCTTATATCTTTCGGATCTATTTCTATTTCTATATCGTCATCAATTTCCGGTGAAACTTGTACGGAAGCAAAAGAAGTGTGACGTCTTCCGGCACTATCAAATGGACTTACTCTAACAAGTCTGTGAATTCCGTTTTCCACTTTTAAATATCCATAAGCGTTTTCACCTTTTACAAGAAAACTTACATCTTTAATTCCAGCTTCATCACCGGCTTGATAATCAAGTACTTCAATCTTCCAACCTCTTCTTTCAGCATATCTTAAATACATTCTATAAAGAATAGAAGCCCAATCGTGAGATTCCGTACCTCCAGCTCCAGGATGAATAGTAATAATCGCATTTTTAGAATCATTTTCATCACTAAGCATAACTTCAATTTCTAAATCCCTAATAACCTTTTTTAATTCCTTAACATCCTCAAAAACTTCATTTAAAGTCTCTTCATCTTCTTCCAAACGTGCAAGCTCGAACATATCTTTATTATCTTCTAAAGCACTCTTAGCTTTTTTATATTTTTCAAGTCTTCTCAAGATAGAATTTTTCTCTTTTTGCACTTTTGTACTCGTTTTAGGATCATTCCAAAATTCAGGAGAATTCTCAAGTTCTTCTATCTCTTTGAGTCTAGTTTCTAACTTTTCCGGTTTTAATATGGTTTTAATATTTTCAATCTTATTTTCAAGTTCTTTTATAAGCTCACTATATTCATAAGCGTCCATTACTATCCTTTTACCAGCACTTAAAATTTATTATATAATTTTACCAAAAAAGGTAGCTTATGAAAATTTTAAATTCTCCCAAAGAAGCTATAGAGTTTAGAAAAAAATTAAAAGGCTCTGTAGGTTTTGTACCAACAATGGGAGCACTTCACGAAGGACACCTTAGTTTAATCAACAAAGCAAAAAAAGAAAACGACTATGTAATAGTATCCATTTTCGTCAATCCAACTCAATTTCTTCCCGGCGAAGATTTAGAGAAATATCCAAGACGTCTTGAAGCTGACTTTGAAATATGCAAAAGAGCCGGAGTAGACGCAGTATTTACCCCAAATACAGAAAATATGTATTCAAAAGATGAAATTTTAATAAAAGCACCCAAAATTAAGGGGTATATCTTAGAAGGTTTTAACCGTCCAGGACATTTTGACGGGGTTTTACAAGTTGTAAACAAATTATTTCATATAACTCGTCCAACCCGTGCTTATTTTGGTAAAAAAGACGCTCAGCAGTTATATTTAATAAAACAAATGGTAAAAAATTTCTTTTTCGATATAAAAATAGTAGAATGCGAAACAAAAAGAGAAAAAGACGGACTTGCCCTATCAAGTAGAAACATATATCTAAACGAAGAAGAAAGAAAAAGAGCCTTAACAATAAGTAAAGCTTTAAAAAGAGCAGCAAAACTATCAATAAAAATCAAAGATACCGAAAAATTAAAAGAAGAAATGGTAAATATTTTAGATGTGGACGAACTTCAATACATCGCTTTCGTAGATAGAGATTTCAATTATATAAATGAAATAAAACCGAATAACACCATTATTTTAATAGCTGCGAAAATAGGAGATACAAGACTTATAGATAATATCTTTATCTAAAAATCTATCTAAAAATCTTTACTCCGGTTTTAGAAGTGTTACTTTCGGTTATATTTACCTCTGTACCATTAAATTCTCCACTTCCCACTTCTCCTTTTTCGTTATTCAAATTTTGCCAAGTAATAGTAAAACAAAAATGATTTAAACAAGAAGAGTCGTTTGAAATATTATATTCATCTCCAAATCTGGTATACCATAGCCATTTAAGATTAGGAGATAAAATATGCACAACTGCAAAATTTAAAGACGAATTAGTTCTTTTTATACCAAAAGTTATATTTCCATCTTTCACTTCCGATGCATTCACTTCCACATCGGTTATTACGTTAGAAGCGTTTCCATCCGATGAAACTACAATTTCCGAATCGCTTATATTTCCATCTATTCCATTATGATAAGAATTTTCATACCAATTAAAACCGTGTTCTTTTGTCGGAGGTTTTAAAGAATCACTTGAATTTTCATCGTACATAACAAAAGCAAAAGTTTTAGTTAACTCGTTACTTGAAGTCAAAATATCGTTCAAATCAAAAAAACCGTAATAAAACAAAGATTCTCCACTAATATCTTCAAACGATAAATTATTATCTTTATTCGTAATGTTAATATCATTAACAATCAATTTAAAAGGATTGGAAGGAAAAGAAACGTTTCTATCAAAATTAATATAAAGCTTCAAAGTAGTAGAACCATTATTATCCGTAGTAAAATTACCTTCAGTATAATTAATCTCTACATTACTTAATATAGGCAACTGCATAAGAGACGAATTCTCTTCTTTTACATCTTCCAATACAAATCTAAAATAAGTGACATTGATATCTTTATTATAATAAGAAAGTTCGTAACTAATATTAACTTCAACATCCTTAGCATAACATTCTTCATTATAATTCTCAACGGTTTGATTATCCTCGTTTTTAGCACTGATTTTTACATCCAATACCGCACTTAAATTTAAATCTTTATTTAAATAAGTAAATCCTCCGTTCGTATCATAATTACTCAAACTAGCATTAACATCAAAATGATGTACAACAAATTCGGTACTATTAACATCTTTCATAATTAAACGTTGAGAAATATTAGTATCGTCATTATCTATAAAAGCGAATTCACTTCCGTTCACTTCTTGAATAGTAAAATTAACATCCCCGACTTCTGGATATTTAAGAGTCAAATTCGCTTCTCCATCTATAAAATCTCCCCCGTCAGTCTTATTAATTTCTGCGGTTATACATTTAGAATTAGTATCGTTATATTCCAAATCTACACTATTTCCTCTAATATAAATCGTTTCGTTATAGTCTTTTACTTTATTTCCTTTTTTATCTAAAGCTTCTACGGTTACGTTAAATTCGCTTCCGGCTTTCACTTTAGAAGGAATAGTAACTATTTTAAATCTATAAGGTCTAATAGCAAAATCATCCGTAGAATTACTTTCATTCACATCGGGACTGCTATTTTGAGCGGCATGACCTTCAATATAAACCTCTACACATTTAACCGCCCTATTCACGGATAAATTATCATCATCTAGAGTCATACATCCCTTACTATTCGTATTACCGCAATTTTCACAAATAACTTTAGAACCTATCAAATCTCCGCTACATTCACTTTGATTACCTTCGGAATAATATAAAAATTCAACTTTAGTTACATTAGCTTCAACCGGATTTCCGTTCTCGTCCTTAGCCAAAATAGTAAGATTATAATCACTTCCGGCTATTTTCGTAGTAATATTATCGTCCCAATTATAACTAGCATTACATTCCCCTATATTAACATAATCAACGGCATTATAAACAGTAGCTATATCGCATATATAACAAATTCTCTCCCCTCCGTCCCAACTTTTAGAAGAATCTTCATTCTTCTCTATATAAGAAATCACATCTTTGCTTAAAGCTTTATTAAATACCTTAAACTCATCTATATTTCCGTTAAAATAATAATTACCATATTCTCCTCCTATTATATTCTCAGAATTACCGGTATTAACTATTCCAGATACGCTTTTACTAGCATCCAAATTTCCATCTATATAAATCTTCATTGTATTTCCGTCATATGTTACGGCTATATGATGCCACTTCGTATCAGTAATGGAAGTGTTCGAATATAAATATTCTTCAGTTCCGTTAATACTTAATTGAAACAAAATCTTATTCTCTTTCAGACCGTTATTATAATACCCTTTTTCCGTATATCTCAAAGCGTTAGCCCACGTCTGATTGGTAAATATATTTTCCAATCTATAACTATTTCCTACATAATTAGGATTTGTTATTTTTATCCATCCCATATAAGTTAACGTTTTTTTAAGAGTTAAAGAATTACTTGCCGGTACTTTTACATATTCTTTATTAAGTGCTTCGAAAAGTCCGCTTCTACACAACACTCCCGTTTTTACCGTATTAGCTCCGTTTACAGCAGTTCCGTTATTTTCCTCTTGAGTATCTCCCACTTCATAATCTTTTCCTATCCATCTACACTCGTCCATTCTCCATTCTGCAACCAAACCGATACAATTATGAGGACATTTTTTCAAAAACTCACTATCCCATATAGCACAAGTTATTTTATCAGTATCATCACAAGTTAAATTACCGTCTCCGTTAATATCGTTAACTCCCAACCAAAAGTTACCATTCCAACTATGGGTATTATATTTACTGCCATTATCATAAGCATAATTACCGTTATTAAAAGAATAAAAGCAGTTATTGGTTATATTTATATCATAATTGTTACCATCTACATAAATACCGTAATTAGTTTGTAAAGAAGAGTTATTATCTATACAATTGGAATAAATTAACGTATCTTTAATATCGCTACCGATATATATCACGTCTTTGGAATCAGTTTTTAAATGAGAAGAATTTATCTCCATATTCGTAGCGGTTACCAGATAAACGGCATAATCGTCACTACTAGTTATATTAGAATCTTTTATATAAAGATTTTTTGCTGATGCTTTTTTATAAAAAATAATTCCACCCCTGCTTTCGGAATCCAAAGAAGAATTATCGACAAAAACGTTATCATAAGCGTCATCTCCAAAATAGATATTAGAATTATCAGCACTTAATTTAGAATTTTTAATATAAGTTTTATTTGAAGTTTCATTAAAATAAATATTATATCTACTATCGCTAGATAATTCGGAATCGCTAATAATAACATCCCCATTTACAACACCATTACAATAAATATTGGTTCTATCGGAAGATAATAAAGATTTATCTATATAAATCCCTTTTGATTCGTTTTCAAAATCCACGGTATAACCATTAGGAGCTTTTAATACAGAATTCGAAACATTTAAATTTTCTTGCATATCTCCACCAAAATATATAGCATCTAAAAAAGAAGCCGAAATATTACTATCTTTAATGCTCAATTTATTAGCATCATCTCCTTTAAACTTCAATCCTCCACTACCAATTAAAGAACTATTAGAAATATTCATATCCGCATAAACGGAATCGTTAAAAGAAAACACATTATCGGATTGAGCATAAATATTACTATTTTCAACAATTATAGGACCGTTTACGTTTCCATATATGTATAAAGAATTTTTAGAACTAGCATTTATTTCAGAATCAGATATCAAATTCGCCGCGGAATTGGAATTTAAATTTCCTCTTATATAAAATCCATAATCATCAACGGTTACATTCGAATCTCTAAGTTCAAAATATCCGATATCTCCTTTGCCCACATATACTCCCGACCTTTGAGAAAAGAGCAAAGAAGAAGTTATATTAATATCTTTATAAACGTCTCCTCCGTAAATATATAAAGCATTTCTATAAGAAGTAATTTTACTATTTACGATATTAATCGTATCTGCGTTTTTATCTACTTCTATTCCATCATTGGAAGTTGAATTCAATTCACTATTTATAATATTTAAAGTCTGATAAATACTCCCTAAAAGCTTTACACTTTCCTTCTTGGACGTTACTTTACTATCTGTTATATTAAAATCTTTATTAATATTACCAGAAAAATAAAATCCGCTTTTAGAATCGCTGGAAATAATGGTTTTTTTTATATTTAAATATCCGTTTACATTATCATCCACATAAAAAGCGTTATCATCTACGGAAATATTAGCATCATACATTTTTACATTTCCGTTTAACGCTCCCATTATATCAATACCATCATCTGAAGAAGAAGTTAAATTAGAATCTTTTATAATTACATTGCTTCCGGAACCGTTTATATAAATAACTTCTCTACCCGCTTGAAGAGTCGAATTTTCTATATCCAAAAGAGTATAAAGATTTTTAACAAAAACTATTTGCTTTTTAGCTTTCAAAATAGCGTTTTTTATAATTATTTTCGTCATACTTATATTTGCTTTTATACAATTTCCCAAAGTACTTTCAATATAAATTCCGTCTATATAAATATCATTACCACCGTTTAAAACAATAGGTTTACTGGCTGTCCAATTAACATCCGTAGGTTTTTGAACGTTAGCCGCCGCTACGAAACTCAAACTTTTATTTAAAGTAATATCATCACTATAACTTCCTTTACATATTTTAATAGTATCCCCGTAATAAGAGTTATTAACCGCATCGGTAATATTAGAATAAGTCTTATCTCCGCTTTCACATCCTCCGTAACATCCCGAAGGCGTACAAACCGCGTTACTATCCACTATAATAGTTTGAGCGGCAAAAACATAAAACGCACTAAAAAATAAAAATAAAATTTTTTTCAATTTAAACTCCTTTAACCCCTAATAAACAAATAATTAAACCGTATAACAAGGGCATTACAATTCTTAACGTTCCTTTAAAATACCTAAAAAATTGATAACAAACCCAAAAAACGAATATGTTTATCATAACAAAAAAAACATACTTTCCAAAATAATCCAAAGTAGGAATCAAAAAAAAATCCAATTTAAAAATTCCGGCACCCACTAATAAAAAACTTAAAATCAAACTTATTTTTTCCATTTTTACCTTTCATTTGATACTTATAAAATATCATTTGATACTTATAAGATATCGGTCGGATTTTATTATAATATTTTTTTTGATAAAATTCAATCAAAAAGGACTTATTTGAAAAAGCTATACTTAGCATCTCTTGGATGTGTGAAAAACTTAATAGACAGCGAAGTAATACTTGGAAAATTAAAAGACTATTCCCTTACCCAAAATCCTCAAGAAGCGGACGTAATAATCGTAAATACCTGTGGTTTTATAAACCCAGCAAAAGAAGAATCGATAGAAACAATCCTCGAACTTGCAAATGAAAAAAAAGAAAACGCCCTTTTAGTGGTAACCGGATGTTTTAGCGAAAGATATAAAGAAATTCTCCCAAAAGAACTACCCGAAGTAGATATATGGAGTGGAGTTGGGGATTTTGACAAAATAGACACTCTTATAAAAGAAAAAAAATCTCAATTTTCTCCCAAAGTTTTTCTTATTCATAACGAAGAGAGAATAATTACCGGCAGAAGCTACCACGCTTATATAAAACTTAGTGAAGGATGTAATCAAAAGTGTGCATTTTGTGCCATTCCGAATTTCAAAGGAAAATTAAATTCAAGAGAAATACCGGAAATTATAGACGAAATTAAAAAATTAAAAGAAAAAGGTTTCAAAGACTTCTCCCTCGCAAGCCAAGATTCAAGCTCGTACCTTAGAGACAAAGGCGTTAAAGACGGACTTGAGAGGTTAATTGACGAAATAGACAAAATAGAAGGAATAACGGCAAGGATTTTATACCTATACCCGGCCACCACCACAAAAAGATTAATAAGAAAAATATTCGCTTCAACAAACGTTCAAAACTACTTTGATATTCCAATCCAACACATAACCCCTAAAATGCTAAAGATTATGAAAAGACCAGGAAGCGTTGACAAACTAAAATCACTTCTAAAAGAGATGAAAAAAGAGTTTAGCTTTATAAGAACTTCTGTTATAGTTGGTCATCCGGGAGAGAATGAAGAGGATTTTGAAGAGCTTAAAAAATTTATTAAAGAGTTTGAATTTGATAGAGTAAACGTATTTGCTTATTCTGACGAAGAAGATACGGCAGCATTTAAAAGAAAAGACAAACTACCTCAACAAATAATAGACAAAAGAACAAAAGAGATCGGAAAAATAGTAAAACAAACAACCAAAAAATCTCTCAAAAAATATCTAAACAAAACTATAAAATGCTACTTAGAGGGCTTAACCGAAGATGAACTCTTCTACAGCGTAAGACCGAAACTATGGGCACCGGAAATTGACGGAGATATTTTAATAAACGAAAGTGAAAAAGAAAATCTTAAAATCGGAAACTTATACGACGTAAAAGTAGAAAATTTAGCAGGAGACCAGCTCATTGGAAAAATCATCTAACCTACTAGCATTTTCAGCCGGAGTGGATTCAACGGCTCTGTTTTTTTGGCTGCTTGAACAAAACATACCTTTTGATATAGCAATAGTAAACTACCATACAAGAGAAACAAGCGATGAAGAAGTAGAATACGCCAAAACCCTAGCAAAAAAATACAAAAAAAATATATATATAAAAGACTGTTTTTTAAAAAAATTTTCCGAAAAAGAAGCCAGAGAATGCAGATACAGATTTTTTGAAGAGATAATAAAAAAACACAACTACAAAACCCTTATAACAGCTCATCAGTTAAACGACAGATTCGAATGGTTTTTAATGCAACTCTCAAAAGGTGCCGGTTTAAAAGAATTAATTGCTATGAAAAAATGGGAGGAGAGAGAAGGGTATAGAATATATAGACCCTTTTATGATTTATCTCGTGATGAAATTTTAACGTTTTTAAATAAAAAAAAAGTGAAATATTTCATAGATTCTTCAAATTTTGATAAAAAATACAAAAGAAATTTCATAAGACACGAATTTTCGGATAAGTTTATAAAACTTTTTAAAGAAGGAGTAAAAAAAAGTTTTGAGTATTTAGAAGAAGACTTAAACCTACTCTTTCAAAAAGACTGGCAAAAAAACAAAAAGCTCTATAAATTCAAAAAAACTTCTCCGAAAATAGATATAAAAAAAGTGGATTTAATTACCAAAGAGTTGGGAATCATTATGACAAAAGCTCAAAGAAACGAAGTTATAAAAACCGATTTTTCATGTGTTATTCAAGGAAAAATCGCTATAGACTCAAACAAAAACGAAATTTTTATCTCCCCTTATGTAAAAATGACAATGCCAAAAGAGTTTAAAGAAAAAATGAGAAAATTAAAAATACCTTCGAAAATCAGAGGATATGTCTATAAAGAGAATATTACTCTCTGAGAGTCGCTATTAATCTTTTCGGTTTTAAAACAAGACCTAAAGCCTCTTCAATACTCCTACAAACCACATCGGCGTTTAATAAACTCTTTACACTTGTCCCCTCATCTTCAATTACACATACTCCAACTTCAGCCACTTTTAACATCAATGAGTCGTTACTTCCGTTTCCAACAGCAAAAACATTTTTTAAAGATTTTACAAACTCCTCTTTTTCTTTCGTATGATTTGAGGTTTTTAAAATTTGAAGCTTTACTTCACACTCTTTTAAATTCTCCTTAGCACTTCCGTGAGTATCGGCAGTTATTACAAAAATTTCAAAATCTTTTAACTCTTTTAAAATCTCTTTTACGCTATCTTTTACTTTTCCGTCCTTTGCTATAGTCCCGTTATAATCCAAAACTATATATTTTATCTCTTTTATCCCGACATTCGGTATTTCTATTTTCATTTTCTTCCTTTTTCGTGCCAGACACTTACAAGCAAATGGTGGTCGCAGCTGGACTCGAACCAGCGACCCCTACCGTGTCGGGGTAGTGCTCTACCAACTGAGCTATGCGACCTTCTTTGAAATTTTATCAAAAAAATAATAATATCCAAACATTAAAATGCTAAAATTTATACAAACATCGGCAAAATTAAAAATAGCAAAATTAAAAAAACAGTGCCAATACACATAATCAACCACTCCTCCTCTTATAAACCTGTCCAAAACGTTAGAAAAAGCCGCAGCAAATAAAATTGCACTAATTATCGGATGCCTAACAAAAATTTTCTCTTTATAAAAAACATACCCTAAAAAAGCTATAAGCCCTAGCTGGATATATTTTAAATATTCTCCCAAAAATACAAACATGGAAAAAGCCACACCCTTATTAATTGCAAGTATCAAAGAAATACATTTACTATTCCACTCAAAACCGTTTAAAAAGAGATGCTTCAATCCCTGGTCTATAAACAAAACAATCAAAAAAACAATTAAAAATTTAACCGTTTTCATTAAGAAAGCTTTGCTTTAAAAAATTCTCTTAATCTATTTAAAAGCTCTTTTGCTTTTTTTTCTTCTCTACCTTCAACTAAAAGTCTCAGTTTATTTTCGGTTCCCGAATATCTTACTAAATGTCTATAACCCTCTTTTTCAACCGAATCTAAAAGTTCTTTTGCTCCTTTTATCTCTTTTAAAGGGGTTTTTGAAGAGACTATTACATTATCCTGTACTTGTGGATAAAGCTCAAACAAATCAAAAGCTTCACTCGCCTTTTTCCCACTTTCTATTAAATATGCAACCGCTTGAAGTGCACTTACAAGACCATCCCCGGTTTTTGCATAATCACTGAATATTATATGTCCAGACTGTTCACCACCGAAATTTAAATCTTTTTCTTTCATAACTTCAAGGACGTATTTATCCCCCACCTGACTTCTGTAAACTTTAATTCCATATTTAGTCAAAAAATCCTCCAACGCCCCGTTACTCATAACGGTAACTGCAATTCCAGAATTTTTAAGTTTGTTTTGTTTATGAAGATGATAAGCCAAAGAGCCTAAAAGCTTATCCCCGTTAACAATATTTCCCTTCTCATCCACAACGACCAATCTATCGGCATCCCCGTCAAGTGCAAACCCTATATCAGCTCTATATTCTATAACTTTTGAGGCTAAAAACTCCGGATGCATAGCTCCTGCGTTTTGGTTTATATTAAATCCGTCCGGCTTATTGTTAATAGTAATAACTTCGGCTCCAAGTTCACTAAAAATAGTAGGAGCCACTTTATAAGCAGCCCCGTTTGCGGCGTCTATTACGATTCTAATTCCGTTTAAATTTAAATGTTTAGGAAAAGAAGATTTAATATGAACTATATATCTTCCGATAACGTCGTCTATTCTTTTGCTTTTTCCTATCTCTTTTTCGATTTTAAACTCAAAATTGTCTTTAAAAAATGTATCTTCTATCTTTTTTTCCACTTTATTTGAAAGTTTATTTCCCTCGCTATCAAAAAATTTAATTCCATTATCATAATAAGGATTATGCGAAGCACTTATCATTATTCCACCGTCACACCTCATATCTTCCGTCAAAAACGCAACTGCCGGAGTTGGCATAGGTCCTATTTGAATAACATCAAACCCTATTGCAGTAAGCCCACTTACAAGGGCGTTTTCTATCATATATCCGCTTCTTCTTGTATCTTTTCCAACTAAAATTTTACCTGTTTTTTTATCTATACTTTTACCAAAAGCCATAGCAAGTTTTAACGCCAAAATAGGAGTCAAAAACTCTCCAGCTTTTCCTCTAACCCCGTCCGTTCCGAATAGTTTCATATGTTTCCTTTAAAAAAAGAAATATTTATTTGCAAATTTTACCAAATTTTTATAAAATACGCTTCAAAAAAGGACATAAATGGCAAATACAAAGTCAGCTCAAAAAAGAATCAGACAAACTAAAAAAAGAACTGAAAGAAACAGATACTACAGAACAAGAATCAAAACTATCACTAAAAACGTAGAAAAAGCAGTAGCTGAAGGTAACTACGAAGCGGCTCTTGAAGCGTGGAAAGTTGCAAATAAAAAATTCCAAGGTTACATCAATAAAGGTATTCTTAAGAAAAACACAGCAAGAAGAAAAATTTCAAGACTTCACCATCTAATAAAATCAATCGAACCGTCAGCTTAATTCTTCTTTTTCTCTTTTTTCCTCTTTGTTATAATTCTAAAAATCTTCCATTAAAGGAATAAAATGTTACTTGAAAAATTAAAACCTTTCGTTGATAAATACAACGAAATCAATCAAATGTTAAGCTCACCGGAAATTACACAAGACATAAAAAAAATGACAAAACTATCTCGCGAAGCAAGAAGTCTTGAGCCTATAGTTGAAAAAGCAAAAGAGTATGAAAACCTAATCCAAACGATAGAAGAAGCAAAAGCTATGCTTGACGACCCGGAAATGGCGGAACTTGCGAAAGAAGAACTTAAAGTTGCCGAAGAAAAGCTTCCTACGCTTGAAGAAGAGATTAAAATACTACTTCTTCCAAAAGACCCGAATGACGATAAAAACATATTCCTTGAAATAAGAGCCGGAACCGGAGGGGACGAAGCGGCACTGTTTGTGGGGGATTTATTAAAAGCTTATTTAAGATACGCCGATAATAAAGGCTGGAAAGTCGAAATAGTAAGCGAAAGCAAAAACGACGTAGGCGGATATAAAGAGATTATTCTTTTAATAAAAGGTGAAAACGTCTATTCACGCTTAAAATATGAAGGTGGAACTCATAGAGTACAAAGAATCCCTGCAACGGAATCCCAAGGAAGAATTCACACTTCTGCAGTAACGGTAGCCGTAATGCCAGAAGTTGACGATGTAGATATAGAACTTGACCCAAAAGACATTAAAATAGAAGTAATGAGAGCCGGAGGAGCTGGAGGTCAGCACGTAAACAAAACCGAAAGTGCCGTTAGAATGACTCACATTCCAACCGGAATTACAGTTTCAATGCAAGATGAAAGAAGTCAACAAAGAAACAAAGAAAAAGCTCTTCAAATTCTTAAAGCAAGAGTATACGAAAAACTTGAAAACGAAAGATTAGCGGCAATCGGAGAAGCCAGAAAAAACCAAGTAGGAAGTGGTGATAGAAGTGAAAGAATCAGAACCTATAACTACCCTCAAAACAGAATCACAGACCATAGGATAGGACTAACTCTTTACAGACTCGAACAAATTATGAGTGAAGGGCTTTTTGACGAAATAATAGACCCTCTAATTGCCCATTACCAGGCGAAAGCCTTAAAAGAAGCCGGATTATAATCCTTAGCTTCTTAAATAATCTCTTAAAATCTTAGAATGGTCAAAGACCAACTCATCCCACGGAATGTCTTCAAGTTTTACAACAGAAGCCTCTTTGGCGTCATCTCCGGCTTTTGGCAAACTGTCAGCCCTGCATACAAAAACACAACTTACACTGTGAAGTCTGGTGTCTCTTTTAGGATCTGAATAAACTCCTAATAGTTTTTCAATTGTTACATCAACACCTATTTCCTCTTTCATTTCTCTTTTTAAAGCATCTTCAACCGTCTCTCCCCTATCCACAAAACCTCCCGGAAGTGCAAAGCCTAAAGGAGGATTTTTTCTTTTAATAAGTACTATTCCACTAAATTCGGGATTAAAAATTTTTACAATTCCGTCAACAGTTAAATAAGGCGTAAGTGGTGGCCACATCGAATATCCTTTTTGTTTATTGTACTAAATTTTTAGGCTTTTTGATATAATGTGAAAAAAGGAAATTAAATGAAAGCACCTGAATTTTGTCTTCCCAATCAAGATAATGTCGAAATTTGTTTAAGGGATTTAAAAGGAAAATGGATTGTCTTATATTTTTATCCAAAAGACAATACCCCTGGATGTACCACGGAAGCAAAAGAGTTTAGCGAACTTTTGGATGAATTTGAAAATTTAGACGCTATTGTAATAGGCATAAGCCCGGATTCTCCTAAAAAACACTGCAATTTTATAGAAAAACACGATTTAAGCCTAACGCTTCTTAGCGATGAAAATAAAGAAGTGTTAAAAGCATACGGAGCGTGGGGCAAAAAAAAGATGTACGGAAAAGAGTATGAGGGAATTATTCGCTCAACTTTCATAATAGACCCTAACCAAAACATAGTAAAAGAGTATAAAAACGTAAGAGCAAAAGGACACGCCAAAAAAGTTTTCGAAGATTTAAAAAACTTAAAGGAGAAAAAATGAAAAAACTACTGTTAATTTTAAGCTTAATTACTTTTTCACTAGCAAATAACATCTCAATTATTCCTATAGAAAAATCAAACAAACCAAAAATAAAATACAAAGGATATGCTACAACTTCTGATAAAACCCTATTTTTTTTAACAAGATACAACGGAGAAAGTATTACCGACCCAGCTAAAATCACAAAAATGAAAGATGAATTAAAAAGAAATTTATGCTCCTTAGCAACTTTAAAAACAAAAGTAGCAAACGGCTATAAAGTAGAAATTATTTATATTTATGATAATCTTATTTTCAGGGTTTTAATTAACAGCTGCAATTAAAAACCGTATCTCTTCATAGCGGCCGCTGCTTCTTTTTTTAACTCTTTTTCTTTCATAACTCTACGTTTATCGTGAAGTTTTCGACCTTTTGCCACGGCAATTTCAAGCTTTGCACGGTTACGGTTGTTAAAATAGATTCTAAGAGGCACAAGAGTATATCCCTTTTCACTCGTATATCCTGCAAGTTTTGCAATTTCTTGCTTATGCAAAAGAAGTTTTCTAGGTCTTTTTTCATCGTGTCTAAAAGCAGAATAAGTCGTATCAAGATTACTTATATGCCCCTGAAGCCACCAAACCTCTCCGTCTTTTATTCTTACGTAAGAATCTTTAAGATTAACTCTACCTTCTCTTAAAGCTTTAACCTCACTTCCTTTTAATTCAATTCCGGCTTCATATTTATCAAAAATATCATAATCGTGATACGCTTTTCTATTTGTTGCTACAACTTTCACTCTCTTCTCCTTTAGCGATAAATAGTGTCCCACCTTTATGAACGCCTTTTAAAAACGCCCTTACATCCGATAAATCAAACCCGCTTGTTAAAAACATAGATTTGCCTCTTTCCATTAAAAATTTAGCGGCTTTTAGTTTTGTAACTATACCTCCCGTTGCAAACTCGTCATTTGGGTTACACTCCTGCTTTAGCCATTCATCTTTTATTTCGTTTACCACTTTTAAAGGTTTTGCGTTTTTGTTTGTTTTGGGATTATCCGTATAAAAAGCGTCAATATCACTAAGTATTATAAGCATATCAGCATCAAAATAGTAAGTCACATAAGCACTAAGCTGGTCGTTATCTCCAAACAAAATCTCTTCGACACTCACGGAATCGTTTTCGTTTATAATCGGAATAACTTTATTTTCAAGCAAAACATTTATCATTTTTTTTGCGTTTTCAGTTCTTTTTCTACTATCAAAATCAGCTGCCGTTACCAACACTTGAGCCACAATCACATTATACTTATGAAATCTCTCTTTATACTCTTTCATTAAAAGGGGCTGTCCTATAGCCGCTAGGGCTTGTTTATTTTCTAAGCGACTTTTATCAAGCTTACATCTTGTATACCCGGCACCCACAGCCCCACTACTTACAAGTAAAACTTCATAATCTCCGTTTAATTCGCTAAGCAGTTTTACAATTTCATCAATTCTACCGCTTAACTTTCCGTTTTCATATAAAGTAGCGGTACCTACTTTAAAAACTATTCTCTTCATCAGTTTTTCTTTTACTTTTTTCCACTAAATCGAAAAGTGCAAATTTAAGTGGGTCTATGTTAATATTTGCAACCGAACTTATAGGAAGTACAAACGTTTTTTCACTAAAATGACAAGGCAAATTAGGGTCAGCTTTAAATTTAGACTCAGTTTTTTTAATATCCAACTTTTCAAAAAACTCTTCTATTTTTTCAACTTCAACACTATCACATTTACTCAAAGCTATAGCATAAGGTCTTGTAAAAAGCTCTTCGCTATACTCTTTTAACTCTTTTTGAAGAGTTTTAAACTGATATACCGGGTCTCTATAAGAGCTTAAATCAATCATATAAAGAATAGTAGAGGTTCTTTCTATATGCTTTAAAAATTCAATCCCAAGCCCTTTTCCTTCGTGGGCTCCTTCAATAATTCCGGGAATATCTGCCATTACAAAGCTTCTATATTCATCAATTCTCACAACACCCAACTTTGGAGTAAGAGTTGTAAATTCATAGTTTGCAATTTCCGGTTTTGCGTTACTAAGAGTGCTTATAAGAGTCGATTTTCCGGCATTCGGAAACCCTACAAGCCCTACATCTGCTATTAATTTAAGCTCCATTATAATCTCAAGCTCTTTTTCATCTTCTCCCGGTTGAGCATATCTAGGAGTCTGATTTCTAGGGCCTCTAAAGTGCCAGTTACCAAGTCCTCCCCTTCCACCTTCAAGTAAAACTTTTCTCTCACCGTCTTCTTTCATATCAAGTAAAACTTCTCCTGTATTTGCATCTTTTATAATAGTCCCCGGCGGTACTTTAAGAATTAAATCTTCTCCGTTTGCACCGTGTTTTTTTCTACCTTCTCCCGGTCTTCCGTTTTTAGCTTTTAAAAGCTTTCTTCCTTTATAATGAGATAAGGTATTGGTATTTTTATCGCATACGACAATTACATCCCCACCTTTTCCTCCGTCTCCTCCGTCAGGCCCACCTTTTACTACAAATTTTTCACGCCTAAAACTAACACACCCTTGGCCACCTTTTCCGGATTTTACACGCAATTTTACATTATCTACAAACATTCATACTCCTAAATTTAGTCTTTAATATTAATTAAACTAACTGAACATTAAGCACTAAATATAAAAGTATTTTATCAAATTATGAGTGAAAAATGAGGAAAAAGAGGGGAAATTAATTGTTTTCTACCGGATAAACAGAAACTTTTTTTCTTTGTTTATCTTTAATTTCGAATTTTACGTATCCGTCAATTAAAGCGTAGATTGTATGGTCTTTACCCATACCGACATTATTACCAGGATGAACTTTAGTTCCTCTTTGTCTGATAATAATATTTCCAGCTCTTACGAACTCTCCTCCGAATTTTTTAACGCCAAGTCTTCTACCGGCAGAATCTCTGTTATTTTGAGTTGACCCTTGTCCTTTTTTATGTGCCATTTCTTCTCCTTAAATTATGCTATGATTTCTTTAATCACAACTCTAGTAAAATCTCTTCTAAAGCCTCTTTTTTTCTTAGAGTCTTTTCTTCTTCTTTTTTTGAAAACGATAACTTTTTTACCTCTTCCGTGATTAATAACTTCCGCTACTACTTTAGCACCGTCTACAAGAGGTGTTCCTATTTTAGTATCATCACCTTTTACAAGTAAAACTTCGTTAAATTCAATACTTGATTTAGGCTCAACACCTTCGATTCTATCAAGTTCTAATACGTCTCCGACGTTTACTTTATATTGTTTTCCACCGTGTTTAATAACTGCATACATTGTGTTAACCCTTTATTGGTTTTTTAGGATGAAATATTACCCATAGTTTCTTAAAATAAACTTAAATTAAGATTTCTTTAAGCTTTATTCAACAAATGCAACGCATTCTATTTCAACTTTAGCTCCCTTTGGAAGCTCTTTAACAGCAACCGTACTTCTAGCCGGTTTATGAGAAAAATACTCTCCATAAACTTCATTTACCGCCACAAAATTATTAATATCATCTAAAAAAATTGTGGTTTTTACAACATTTTCTATTTTTGCCCCGGCTGCTTCAAGTACTGCTTTTAAATTCTCACACACCTGTTTTGTCTGGGTTTTTATATCAGCGTCTAAAAACTCCCCATTAGGCGTTAAAGCTATCTGACCGGAAGTATAAATAAAACTCCCGACCTTTATAGCTTGAGAATAAGGCCCTATAGCTTGAGGGGCGTTATTTGTATGAATTTTTTCCATTTTCTCTCCTTTGTAAAGTTTCTTTGGCAAAATATCTACCGATTTCAATAAGTTCTAAAGCCCTGTGAAACTCATACCATTTGGCACTGCTTTTAGGTATCTTTATTTCGATATCGGGCTTATATTCGGCTTGTCGATATCTGAAAATCGCCTCCATCATTAAATTAATAGATAAATTCGCATTATCTTCTTTCTCATCAAACATTTTATCAAAAATAGTATTTAGAATAGTAACTTTTTTTCTTTTTTCATATTCTAATTTCAAATCCATCTCCCTATTTTCCCCATACAAATTAACAGCTATAATCATATCACTAAAATCACTCATAACAGGAGCTACGGGCATTAAATTTAAAACCCCTCCGTCTACAAGCCTCATATTTTTAAATTCAACCGAATCAAACACCCCGGGAATTGCAGAAGAAGCTTTTACCGCTTCCCATAAAGGACCTTTTTGAAACCAAACCTCTTTTCCTTTATTTAAATCCGTAGCGACAGCCGTAAATTTTATAGGCAAATCTTCTATGTAATAATTTCCGACTAATGATTTTATTTTGTTAAATATCTTTTCACTATCAAGCATAAAAGGGGATTTTAAAAATTTTAAAATATCGATAATATCAAGAGACTCCACCCACTCTTTATAAATATCAAGTTTTCCGCAAGCCTCCAAAGCTCCTATCAAAGCTCCCATAGAAGTACCGCTGATTGAGATTATTTCGTATCTTTTTTTTATCTCTTCAATAACCCCTATATGAGCATACCCTCTAGCACCTCCTCCACTTAAAACCAAAGAAACTTTCATTTAACCTCCAACGCTTTTACTCTAATACTTATTTCACTGTTTTGAATATTAAATTCATCTCCTTTTTTTATCTCTTTTAAAGAAATTCTTTTATTTCCTTTTACAACTTCTGCAAACCCTTCTTTTTCCCTATTTTTAGGATTTAAAGTCTCAAAAGCTTTTTTTAAATTCTTTATCTCTTTTTCTTTGTAACTCAATATCTCTTGCATTTTTAAGTCAAAAACTTTTTTTAAATTCTCAACTTCGCTTTCGTAGGTTTTTATTTTTATAACTGGAGAAAAACGGAAAAATTCATTTTTTAATCTCTCAAGCAAAGAAGTTTTATTTTTTAAAATATTTGTATAAAAGTTTTTAAACTCTTTTTTTAAAAGTTCACACTCTTGGAGTTTAATATCAAATTTTTTTAAAGGAGAAGCACTACTGATAAGCTCTTTTAAATGATAAAGTTCTTTTTCTTTTTTATTTAAAATATTAAAAAATTTTTCTCTAAACATACCCTCCATATCATCAAGGGTCATTAATATTTCGTTTTTATCCGGAAGGGCTATTTCCATAGCATTACTAGGAGTTGCCGCCCTTACATCGGCTACAAAATCACTGATTAAATAATCAATCTCGTGACCTACGGCAGAAATTATAGGGGTTTTAGCATTAAAAATAGCATCAGCCACCACTCTTTCATTAAAAGGCCACAAATCCTCCTTAGATCCTCCTCCTCTTCCTACTATAATTAAATCAAATCCTCTATTATCTTCAAAAATATAGCTATCTGCTTTTTTTATATTTTCTGCTATATCTTCAGCAGCATTTTCTCCCTGGACTAAAGTGTTAAAAAGATAAAACTTCGTCAAAAGCCATCTTTTTTTTGCAATTCTAAGCATATCCTGTAATGCAGCAGCCGTAGAAGATGTAACAATAGCCACTCTTTTTGGAAATTTCGGAAGAGGTTTTTTCCTGGATTCATCAAAGTACCCTAAAGCTTTTAACTCCTCTTTTAATTGTTCATAAGCCTTTTGTAAAGCACCTATTCCACTAGGTTCTATACTTTGAGCTATAATTTTATATTCACCCCTTGGAACATATAAACTCACAGCCCCGTAAACTACAACCTCCTCTCCCTCTTTTAACTTAAATTTCATTTTAGATAAATTACTTCTCCACATAGCACAATTAATAGAAGAGCTTTCATCTTTTAACGTAAAATATAAATGCCCAGAAGAATGATATACAACTTTACTAACCTCACCTTTTACCAAAACTATTTCAAAATGGGACTCCATTACGCTTTTTATCTGGTTATTAAGCTCACTAACACTTATAGCCCTCAATTTAATCCTTAACCACTCTTTTTATTCTAGGAGACATTTTTACCAAAATATCATAAGTAATCGTCTCAAAATTTTTAACAAACTCTTTTATATCATCAAAAACGACAACCTCTTTTTTAAATTCTCCTTCAACAATCATAGAATCCATAGAAATTTTTCCCAAAGCTTTTGCATCTTTTAATTTACATCCGTTTTTAAAATAAGGTATCCCATCTCCATATCCCACGTCTATTGTAGATATTGTAATATCTTTTTCGCTCATAAACATTTTATTATACCCGCATCCCTCTTTAGAGGGCAGTTTTCTAGAAGAGATGACATTTGCCCTAAGTTCCATAACCCCCTCATACCCTTCAATCCCTCCGTAAATCGCAATACCGGGACGTACATAATCAAACGTATGAGGCAACTTATTTAAAGCTGCAGAATTTGCCAAATGAAAATAAGGTTTATTTAAAGAGTACTTATTTACAAACTCCAAAACCTTCTCTTTTACTTCCAAAAACCTTCTATACTGGATAAAAGTATCGTTACAATCCTCATCACTGCAGCAAAAATGGCTAAAAACACCTTTTAAATCAAACTCTTTTTTTAAAATAATCTCCAAAGCCTCATCAACCTCATCCAAAGCAATTCCGTTTCTATGCATTCCGGTGTCTATTTTTAAATGAATATTCGGATGACGATTTTTTTTAAGTTGAGACAAAGAGTTTATCGCAAAAGAAAAATTCTTAAAACTACGTCCTGTGTGAGGAAAAAAAATAAGCACTTCTTTAAATAAATCTTTTACAACTTCAGCTTCATTTATATTTCTAACACAAACCTTTTTAATTCCGTACTCTTTTAAAAGTTTAGAAATAGAAATAATTCCATGCCCGTAAGCGTTATCTTTAATAACCGCTAAAATATTGGGGTTTATTGAAGAGATTTTATTTAGATTATTAAAAAGTCTATTTTTATGAAGATAAATAGTAGCCATTATAAGCCTTTTTAATTTATAGGGGAAGACCCCTAAAAGGAATTATTTAGATTTTAAAGGTTTAATTGCGTCAAACGGATTTTCAATTACTCTATGTCTGTCAACTACATAAGGGATAAGTGCAACTTGTCTAGCTCTTTTAATAGCTTTAGTTACCATATCTTGATGTTTTTTACAAGTACCTGTAAGTCTTCTTGGCATAATTTTATATCTTTCGGATAATGAATATTTAATTAATTCAAGGTCTTTATACCCGATGTAATCTACTTTCATTTCGCAATATTTACATCTTTTTTTCCCGTATTTTTTCTTTGGATCTGCTGCCATTGTTTATCCTTTAAAATGGTATTTCTTCGTCATCTATATCAATTGACGGAATGTTGTTTTGTTGTTGTGATTGTTGCATCTGTGGCTGTGGTGCCGGTTGTGGTTGCTGATAATTAGTTTGTTGATAACCACTATTATCTTCGACACTCGCTTTTGTTTCCATAAACTGCACTTTTTCAGCTACGATAGAATGTTTTGAGCGTTTTTGACCTTGAGCGTCTACCCATTGGTCTAAAACCAATCTACCCTCAATTAAAACTCTTCTACCTTTTCTAAGATATTGATTAGCTACTTCCGCACTTCTACCGAATACCGTAATATCTATAAACATTACTTCCTGTTTATTCTCACCTGTTACGCTATCCTTATAGGTTCTGTTGGTCGCCAAACCAAATTTAGCAATAGCAGTACCCGTAGGAGTATATTTAAGTTCTACATCTCTTGTAAGGTTACCTACGAGAATAACTTTGTTATACATTCTTTACCATCTCTTCCCAGCGTTTAATTTCTTTCTTATTTTCATATTTTACAGTCATAAATCTTAAAATATCTTCGTTATATCTCATTTGTCTTTCAAGTTCAAGTACTGCACTTGCCGGTGCTTTGTAATAAATTATATTATAATCACCTCTTTCAAACTTATTAATAGGATAAGCAAGTTCTCTTACGCCTATTTTATCAAGTGCCGCAACTTCTCCACCGTTTTGAGTAATAACATTTTTAATGTTTTCTATATTTTTTTCTTTTTCTTCGTCTGTTAAAGTAGGTTTTAAAACAAACATCGTTTCATAATGTCTTAAGCTCATTAAATCTCCTTTTGGCTTTTTAGCCCCTGCTTTTTGGAGCAAGGAGGCATTTTTTAAATTGAGGCGTAATTATACAATATTTTTTATTTTTTCCAAAGAGTAAAAACTCTTTTTCATTTTTTTTACTTCTTTATGATAAAATTTCAACAAATTAAAAAAAGGAGAAAAAATGGTAAAAGTTGCGATAAACGGACTAGGAAGAATCGGAAAAATGGTTCTTTGGCATTATGTTGTAAATAAACCCGAAAATATAGAAATAGTAGCCGCAAACGGGGGAAGCGGTACTCCTGAAGACTTGGCATATATGCTAAAATTCGATTCAGTTCACGGAAGATTCCCGGCAAACGTTGAATATACGGATAACAGCCTAATTATAGACGGAAAAGAGATTAAAATAGTAAGCGAAAGAGACCCTGAAAAACTTCCTTGGAAGGAAATGGGAATTGATATCGTAATTGAAGCGACCGGTAAATTCACAAAAAGAGAAGACGCAGCAAAACATATAACCGCCGGTGCTAAAAAAGTAATCATCTCCGCTCCCGGTAAAAACGTAGATAAAACTATCGTCCTTGGAGTAAACGACAATGAATACGACCCTACAAACCATCACGTAATTTCAAACGCCTCTTGTACTACAAATTCACTTGCACCAGTAATGAAAATTTTAGAAGACGAATTCGGAGTTGAGAGTGCACTTGTTACTACTGTTCACGCATACACTTCAAGTCAAGTAACAATCGATAGAAAAAAACCGGGAAAACACAGAAGAGGCAGGGCGGCTGCAATTAACATCATCCCTACAACAACCGGAGCGGCAAAAGCGACAATCGAAGTAATCCCGGCACTTAAAGGAAAAATGCACGCAATGGCTTTAAGAGTACCAGTAGCTGATATTGCTGTAACAGACATTTCGGTAACACTCAAAAAAGAGACAACTGCAGAAGAGCTGAATAAAAAATTCGAAGAATACGCAAATGGTAAAATGAAAGGAATTCTTGGAATTACTTATGATGAAGTCGTTTCAAGCGATATGATAAACAATCCGAATTCAAGTACAATCGATGCCCTATCTACAAGCGTAGTGGACGGAAACAAAGCAAAAATTCTTACTTGGTATGACAATGAATTCGGATATGCCGGAAGAGTACTTGAACTTACAAACTTAGTAGCAAAAAGCCTTTAAGGCTTTTTAGCTTTTTAAAAGCTTAGTTATATAAGAGTTACTAACCCCTAAATATCTCGCAATTTCACTGTATTTATATCCGTTCTCCTTAGCGGCTTTTATTGCTTCTTTTTTATCTTCAAACTCCTCAAAAAAGTCTGAAATTTTTTTTCTTATAACTTTTATCTCACCGTCAACTTTTATAATTTTAGGTTCTTTATAAATCTCTTCTATCTCAAATTTTTCAAGAGGTTTATTTAGCCATTCTATATACTCTTCAATAGGTTTAGTTAAAATCATACTATCTTCAATAATCTCACTGAATTTTGTTTTTTTAAGTCTTAAAGCCAAAGACTGATACTCATATTTCGTAATATCATCAACAAGCCCTAAAACATACGCGTTTCTTTCTATATATTTTACAACCTTCCAAGCGTGGTCATTATCAAACATCATATAACTCTCAAATCTCCCTTTCCATAAATGCCCTATTCTGCCGGTTTTATAGTTATACCACGCAGCATATGCCGAATTTAAAAATCTCATAGCTTCACTTAAATTCGAAAGAGTAGTTTCAAGCAAAATATGATAATGATTCGGTAAAATAGTAAAAGCGTGAAAAATTACCTTATAATCATATTTTGTTTTTAACATCAATTCCAAAAACTTAAAATAATCCTCTTTTTCATTAAAGATTTCAGCTCCGTTTACTCCTCTGTTTACAATATGATAAAATCCAGGGTCGTTTACTCTAGGTTTTCTAGCCATTTTAACTCCTTTCACAGTGCCAGACACTTTAGCAGTTGAAATTATATCATAATTTTATGTTATAATTACTTAAAGAAAAAACGGAGCATTATATGAAAATAGCCGTATTAGACGATAATAAAATTTTTTTAAGTTATATAAAAATGCAACTTAATAAAATAGGTTTTAAAGATATCCATCTTTTCGAAGACGAAGATAATTTTTTTAAATGGATATACGAAAATAAAGACGTAGACTTAATTTTTATAGATTATCATCTGAAAAAACTAAACGGATTCGAAATACTCCAAAAAATAAAAAAAGATTTCCCTTATACTTATAAAATAATGATAACCTCGGATGAAGACAATCTTCTTAGAGAAAAAGCCCTTATATTAGGCTATGACTATTTTATCAATAAACAGATAGATTTAATCAATTTACAAGCTCTTTTAAATACCGTAAAAAAACTGATAAGCTTTATAAAAAAAGAATTAAAAGAAAAAGAAGAACTAAAGCAAATGCTTCAATTTAAACAAAAACAAGAAAAAATCATAAAACAAAAACAAAATAAAATTATGCAAAACGAACTTGAAATGTATTTTGATAAAAACTTTCTATTCGAAACTTACTTTGCACCCAAAGACCTTCTAACTGGAGATACGATATTTACAAAAAAACTAAACGAACATTCCTATTTTATATCGGTTATTGACGCTATGGGAAAAGGTCTTGAAGCTTCTCTTACAAGTTTCAACGCATTAGCCTTCTTAAAACACTCTTTAAAAAAAGCGATAGAATACAAGGACTTTAATTTTAATAAATTGGTAAAAGATTTTGTAGAATATACAAAAACAACCCTTTTAAACAACGAAATTTTATGTGCTTCTTTAATTTATATAGAAAAAGAGACCGTTCTATACGCTTGTTTTGGAAATCCTCCGTTACTTACATCATCAAAAATAGTCAAAACCAACAACCATCCCATACAAACTTCAACACAAAAAATACAAATAGATTCGTTTAAAATCGAAGATAAACTTTTAATAGCAAGCGACGGTCTTTTCGAAGCTTTTTATCAAAACACTTTATATTTTAAACGTTTAAAAGAACTTTTTCCTAAAATACTATTTTTAAAAGAATTAACGGAAGATTTGAAAAAATCAAAAATTCACGATGATGTAAGCATAGTATACATCACTAAAGAAAAACATGATTATCAATTAATAAAAGAATTTGAATTTAAGTTGGATATCAAAGGTATAGACACTTTTTTAGAACAACTATTAAATACCGATATTCCCAGGGTGGAGAAAATTCATTTTATTTTACACGAACTTTTAACCAACACCTACGAACATAATATATTAAAAATTAAAAACAAAGAAAAACTAAAAAAAGAAAAATTAAGTATAAATTTTAAAGTAAATACCTCTCTTAAAGCTAAAGTAAAAATTTTTAAGAACGATAAATGTATAAAAATTATATATGAAGATACAACGAAAGGTTTTGAGATTCAAAAAATAAAAGACGCTTATTATAATAAATATCACGGCAGAGGTATAAAAATAATAAAACATCTCGCCGACGGACTGTTTTTTAACGAAAACGGAACTTTAATAAAAATCTTCATAAAGGTATAACAATGAATATACAAGTAAACGGAAACATAATTAACATCAATTCCCCTATTGCAACTATAGCTGACGCTCATCAATTAATAGAAATATTAAACTCTAAAGAAAACGCTTCTCATATCATATTAAATATAAAATCGTTTTCCCTGCCTTCAAGTATAATAGGAGAGCTATTAAGACTTGCCGATTCTAATGTAAAAATTACTATAAATATTTACGACAACACTTTATACGAACTCTTTGAAGCTCTCAATTTAACTTCCAAATTCGACATAAGGAAGAAATAATGCACTCAATTATTAAAGATTTTAATCTAAAATTATTTATAGTAAATGTAATAACTAGCTTCGTATTACTAATTTATACTTATTTTACTACCGCAACAAAAGCAGAATTCATATCAATCGCGATAGAACACATAATAATAGCATTCGTAATACAAATTACCGCTTATTTACTATTAAAACACTACATAGTAAAACCGATCGAAGAATACATTTCCATCGCTAAAGAATTAAGCGAAGGAGACGGAGACTTAACCAAACAGATAAACATAAAACAAACCAACGAAATAAAACTGGCAGCGGATTTAATAAATAAATTCATATCAAACGTAAGAAATGTTATTATAGATATAAAAAACACTCACACTCAAGTAATAAAAAATACAAAAGAATTGGAAGAAATCGTAAATAAACTAAAAAAAACGATTCGTCAAACGGATATAGAAGCAAGTGAAATTACCAAAATTTCAGAAACACTGGCTCAACATTTAGATAAAACCGAAGAATCAGTAGCTTCTACAACGAATACATTAATAAAAACCGCAGAATTTCTAGAAGAATTCAGTAACGTTCTTATTAAAACGACCGATGAAATTTTAGATATAAATTCTAAAGAAAAAGAATTAAATAAACTTTTAAACAACCTAAATTCCCAAACGGAAGAGATAAAAAACGTATTAAAAATAATTTCCAATATAACCGAACAAACGGAACTTTTAGCTCTAAACGCAGCAATAGAAGCGGCACGTGCCGGAGAACACGGACGCGGGTTCGCGGTTGTAGCGGATGAAGTGAGAAAACTAGCTGAAGGGAGTGCAAACTCTTTAACATCAATTGAAACAATAATTAAAACAATCACTTCAACAATAACACAAACATCTATAGAAATAAATAAAAATTCAGAAAAAATGAACAAACTCGCTTCCCATACCACAGAAATAACATCTCAACTCGAACACATCCTTGAAATGAACAAAAATAATATAAACTATGCCAAAGACGCCACTAAAAACGTAACTATTATGGCTTTCGAAGCAAAACAACTAATGAAACATACGGAAAAACTGGCGAAAATTTCATCCGCCAACGTATCCATAGCAAAATCAATAGAAAAAATTATGTCCGCTTTAAGAAATGTATTTAAAAAACTTCAAGAAAAAGTCTCCAAATTTAAAACTTAAATCTTTTCAACCCTAACCACTCTTCTTCCTTCAAAAATAATTCTGACTCTATCGCTTTTTTTTATATTGATACCTTTTACTATAGTAACTATATTTTCCCCGTCATCCAATTTAACAAAAAGCTCTTCTCCGTTTGCCTTGTCAAGTTCATACCCGGCATACATTCCACTTAACCCTCCGATTAAAGTAGAAAGTACATTTCCCTTTCCGTTTCCAAAAAGAGACCCTAAAACGGTACCCGTAACAAGTCCACTCATCATTCCGTTTCCGTTGTCTTTAATAATCACTTTTTTCGTATCTACAACAACTCCGGTTTTAAAGCTTAACACCTCGTTTGTTTGAGCCACACTTACTTCATTTGAATTATACATCTTCGTACAACCGCTAAAAATCAAAAAAACTATAAGCAAAAATTTTTTCAATTTATCTCCTTTTTTTTGAAATTATAGTATTTTTTCATCTACTTTTAACTCCGATTATATATGATAATAAAAAAAAAGAGGGGGAAATGAATATCTTAGAAGAGATAAAAAAAGAGGTCTCAAAAGTAATAATAGGTCATTCTTATCTAATAGATTCTATGCTTATATCGCTTATTACCCAAGGGCACTTACTTATAGAAGGAGTACCGGGAATTGCAAAAACCACAACCGTTTTAACCCTTGCAAAAACAATAGGTCTTGAGTTTAAAAGAGTCCAATTCACTCCGGATTTAATCCCAAGCGATATAACCGGAATAGAAATTTACAACCCCAAAACTCAAACGTTCGAAATAAAAAAAGGTCCTATATTTACAAACTTACTCTTAGCCGACGAAATCAACAGAGCCCCGGCAAAAGTACAATCGGCTTTGCTTGAAGTTATGCAAGAGAGACAGGTCACAATAGCAGATAAAACATTCAAACTCACACCTCCTTTTTTAGTAATAGCAACCCAAAACCCTATAGAACAAGAAGGTACCTACCCTCTTCCGGAAGCCCAGCTTGACAGATTTTTAATGAAAGTAAACGTTACTTACAATTCATTGGAAGATGAGTTTTTAATAATAAAAAATATAGAGTTAAAAAAAGAGGTAAATCAAGTAGCAACAAAAGAAGATATCTTAAAACTGCAAGAAAAATTAAATACAATTCACATAGACGACGAGCTTATAAAATATATAACCAAAATCGTAGACGCTTCAAGAAACCCTTCAAAATACAACCTAAAAACAGCCGAATATATAGACTTAGGAGCATCTCCTAGAGCCAGTATAGGGCTTTATAAATGTTCAAAAGCCTACGCAATGCTTCAAAACAAAGAGTACGTAACTCCCCTTGATATCATTCATATAGCCAAAGACGTCCTAAAACATAGAATTATTCTAAACTACAAAGCCGATATCGACAACATAAAAATAGAAGACGTAATTCAGGATATATTATCTACGATACCTTTGCCATGAATGCAAAAACATTAGTAATAACAACAAAAAGAAAACTTTTTGGAAATCTAAACGGAAGATATCTCTCTAAATTAAAAGGAGAAGGACTGGATTTTAGAGAATTTAGAGAGTACAACTACCAAGAAGATGCCAAAAAAATAGACTTTAAAATGCTGGCAAAAACAAACAAACCGTATGTCCGGGAGTATAATGAAGAAAAAGAGCTAAAAATATTAATAGCGGTTTTAAAAAGCGGGACTTTACACTTTGGAATTCAAAAATTAAAAACCGAACTTATCGCAGAAATTATCTCTATTCTAGGACTAAGTGCCGTTATGTACGACAACAAAGTAAGTTTAGTGTTTTTAGGTAAAGAAAAAAAAGTATTTAAACCTACAAAATCCGAAAAATCGGTTTACGCTTTTGTAGATTATGCGTTAAATACCGAATATTTAAAAGAAACCTACTCACAAAAAGAGATAGAATTTTTAAACACTTTCCCTAAATCCATTCTATTTATTATAAGCGATTTTTACGAAAAAATAGACTTATCCGTTTTAAAACACGAAACATACGCTATTATCGTAAGAGATTTAGAAGAGGAAAACCCTACATTTGAAGGAAACTTACAAACCGTAGACCCTGTAACATTCAATACCTATTCTGTAAATTTCAACCATTTTTCAAAAAAGAAAATCCAAAAATTTATTCAAAAAAACGACTCTTACTTAAAAAAAGAGTTTATAAAAAACTGTATTCCTTTTACCAAAATTTACACCTGCGAAGAGACTTTTTATAAACTAAAAGAGCTTATAAGGTAAAAAATGGAAGGCTTAAAAGATATAAAACCAAACGTTACCATTGTAGATTACCAGTTTTTTATATTTTTAGCTTTGGTTTTAATAGTTTTTACCTTAATTTTATATTTACTTTTTAAACATCTAAGAAAAAAAGAGCCGATTGAACTTCAAAAATTAAAAACCCTAAACTTCGCAGATTCAAAAGAGGTTGCTTATAAATTCTGCGAATACGCAAGAAAATTTGTAAACGAAAACAATCAAACGGCTTTTAACCACATATGTGAAGAGCTTAAAGAGTATAAATATAAACGAAAAGTCCCTCCACTTAAAGAAGAGCTAAAAGAAAAAATATTATCCTTTATCAAGGAAATAGAATGAATTTCGAATATCCTCTAGCTTTAACTATTCCTATGATTTACATAGCTTTTAAATATCTCTTTTTATCAAACGAAGATAAAATAATTTTTCCAAACACATACCTGCTAAATAAAAGCAAAATAGATTTGTTAGAGTTTTTTATCATTCTGTTTTTATCACTTGCCTTAACAAGCCCGGTTACAGTTAAAATTATAAAAAACCACTTCTCAAAAGGATACCATATAGTAATAGATTTAGATACAAGTGGTTCAATGGCTGAATTTAATAAACTCTCAATTGCTAAAGAATTAACAAAAGAGTTCGTAAACAAAAGAAAAAACGACTCCATAGGACTTGTGGTGTTTGGAAATATCGCCTATATCGCTTCTCCTCTTACATATAACAAAAAAATATTTAACACTATAGTAGATAAAATCTACCCTACCATAGCCGGAGAAAAAACGGCAATTTACGACTCTTTGTTTTTATCTGCAAATCTGTTTAAAAACCTAAAAGGAGAAAAAATAATTATCCTACTAACCGACGGAGAAGACAATATCAGCCAGATACCACTGGAAGTTGTATTAAAAAAACTCCAAAAAGAGCATATAAAAGTATTCACAATAGCAATAGGAAGCAATGCTAACTTCAACGTCCTTCAAAAGATAGCCCAAAAAACTAACGGCAAGTTTTTTATAGCAGATTCCGTTCAAACGCTTAACAATATATTTACCACTATAAACAAACTTACCAAATCAAAAATAAAAAACGAAACTTATATTCAAAAACATTACTTTTACGAATATCCTTTAATTATCGCTTTAGTGCTTTTATGGTTATACATTCTAAGATACAGGAAAAGTTTATGGAGTTATTAAAACCTTATTATCTATTCGGAATAATTTTTTTAGTTTTTTTATTTTTCATAAAACCTAGCCTTATTTACTCTAAAAAAATCGTAATAAAAGGAGAAATTTCCAAAAAAATAAAATTTTATCTTTTCAGTTTAGTATATCTTTTAATTCTTCTAGCTTTATCAAGACCCATTATTAAAAACAAAGAAATAGTTATAAAAATCCCTCAAAACATCGTAATCGCCCTTGATATCTCAAAAGATATGCAAAAAAAAGAGTTTTATCCGAATAACGAAAGTTTCGCCGTAAAAAAAATAGAAAAACTCTTAAAATTCCTAAAACACCAACAAGTAGCCCTTATGGCTTTTGCTAATAAAGCTTATTTGATATCCCCTCCCACAACCGATTATGACTCTTTAATTTATCTTTTAAACCATCTAAAGACATCTATAAATTCAGACTCAAACATTCAAAACGTCATACAAAAAGCAAAAAAAATAGCCCAAAACCCTAAAATAGTAATTTTCAGCACAAAACCGACAGATAAAGCTTACGTCTATTTACTAAACAAAGTTCCCCAAAGTCAAAACATATTTGTGGCAAGCTATGATGATGATAGTCTAAAAGATTTGGCAAAAGCCTTAAACGATACAAAAAATCAAACGGTAAAGATAAAATCCTATAAAGAGCTTTTTTATTATCCTTCAATCTTAGCTGTTATTATTCTATTTTTAACTCTTTTTTATCCTTTTAAAAGGAGAAAAGTTTGAAAAAATTGATACTTTTTATAATTTTCAGCTCTTTTTTATTCAGTTTCAACTATTTTACCATTAAAAAAGCAGACAATTATTTTAAAAATCAAGAATACTTAAAAGCCGCAAAAGAGTACCTGAAAATAAACTCACAAAAAGCTTTGTTAAATGCGGCAAACTCCTACTACAAAGCCGGTAAATACAAAGAAGCTATCAAACTTTACGATAAAATTAACGATAAAAAGTTACAATTCGATAAACTATACAATATGGGAAACGCCTATGCTAATTTACATCAATTTCAAAAAGCGATAACCTTTTACAAAAAAGCCCTTAAAATAAAAAAAGATAAAGACGCTTTATATAACTTAAAACTTCTAGAAAAATTTTTAAAGAAAAAAAAGCAAAAAAACAATCGAAACCATAAAAAAAATAAAAGCGGTAAAAATAAAAAAGAGATAAAAAACAATTCAAAAAATCAAAAATCTCAAAGCAAACAAAAAAAATCCGAATCAAACAAAATAAAAAAAGAGATTAACCCTCAAAAAACACAAGATATAAGAGAAAAATTTTACGAAAGAGAGTTAAACTCCCTTGAATTTAAAACCTTACTAATACCACTAAAAGGCGAACAATGAAAAAACTGATTTTGCTTATTCCTTTTTTACTTATAGCTTATGTAAATGTATCCGTCAATAAACAAAAGGTTTATCCCGGAGAAGAAGTCGTATTCACTATACAAGCAAGTGGAAACGATATAAAATTCCCAAATATCAAAAAAATAGCTCATTTCCCCGTCCAAGGAACCGCCATAATGCAAAATATTACGATTCTAAATGGTAATATGCAAAAAAACATCTCAAAAAGCTATATATTCTTCCCGACAAAAGACGTTACCATTCCTTCATTTGAAGTTTTTATAGACAATAAAGCCTATAAAACAAAACCCATACATATAAAAGTATTAAAACCCGTTCAATCAAAAGACGCCAATTTTAAACTCTTACTATCCGTAAACAAACAACAAGCCTATATAGAAGAACCTCTTATCTTTTCTATAGAATTTTTCCAAAAAGACAATATAAATCCTCAAAGCATAGAGATAAGAAGACCAAATTTTGATAACTTTTTCACCAAAAAACTCTCTACAAAAACATTTAAAAAAGACGGATACACAATAACAAAATATAACTTTTTATTAATCCCTCAAAAAACCGGCAATTTCCAAATAGGTCCTATTTTAGCCAAAATAGGCTATTTAAAACAGGAAAAAACAAACGACCCGTTTTTTAATTTAATAGCCACTTCCATAAAGTATAAAAATATCTTCTCAAATGAAATAAACGTAAGCATAGAACCTATTCCGAAAAATACCATTTTTGGAGAATTCAACGCTTCTTTAATCAGTGACAAAACAAAAGTAAAAGCAAACGAACCGGTAAACGTAACACTGAATATCAAAGGATGCGGGGATTTTTATAATCTGCCTCAATTTAAACTAAACATTCCAAACGTAACTATATACCCTCACAAACCGATAATAAACACTTTTATAAAAGACAATACCCTTTGTGGAGAATATACTAAAAATTTTACCGTTATTTCCGACCATAACATCTCTATAAAACCGATTGAATTTAACAGTTTTAAAACAAAAATCATCCATATAAAAACAAACCCTCTTTTAATAGAAGTAAAAAGCTACACTCCAAAATACCATTCTCCAAAAATCATCACAAAAGAAAAAGTAATATACAAAGTAAAAAAAGATTATACTCTAAGTATTATTATGCTTGTTGTAGGAATTTTAATAGGTTTTGGTATTAGCAAAATAGAAATAAAAAAAGAACCTTCCGTCATAAAAAAAATAAAAAAAGCAAACGATAAAGAGCTTTTTAATATTTTGCTTGAATACTCAAATAATCCTCAAATAGAGGAAATTCTTAAAAAACTAGAAGAAAATATCTATCAAAACAAAAAAAACAGAATAAACAAAAGAGAAATTATAAAAATTTTAAAAAATTTATAATTTCCTCTTGACATTAAAAAATTTTTTTCTTATAATTTCAGTCCACAACAACAAATTGTGAAAGAAAAGATGACCCGTTAGCTCAGTCGGTAGAGCATCTGCCTTTTAAGCAGAGGGCCGTTGGTTCGAATCCAACACGGGTCACCATTTGTCCCCATCGTCTAGTGGTCGAGGATTCCGCCCTTTCACGGCGGCGACACGGGTTCAAATCCCGTTGGGGATGCCATTTTTCGCGGTCGCTTAGCTCAGTTGGGAGAGCACCAGCCTTACAAGCTGGGGGTCGCAGGTTCGAGCCCTGCAGCGACCACCATTTACCACACCAAGTATGGAGCCGTAGTTTAGCTGGTTAGAATGCCGGCCTGTCACGCCGGAGGTCGCGGGTTCGAGTCCCGTCGGCTCCGCCATCACTTCAAAAACTTCTTAATTTCAGTATCTTTTAAAAATTAAAGAGGTAAATGTCAGTCGTTTTTGACTCATTTTCTGACAATTTAACTGACAGTTGATATATATTTATTGTATAATAGCTCATTTAAAAACGATGATTTCTTAATTCCAAGTATTTTATTTCTGATATTTTTAACTTCTTTTAAATCAGCACTTTTACCATGAACACTCTCATTTCTGATGTCTTGAAAATTTTTTATGAAATTCGGAAGTGTTTGCAGTATGAAAAAAGTAAAATTTCTGTCACTAAATTTATCAAAAACAGCGGATTTTATTTTTCTGTTTTGTGCGAAAAGACACATAGATTTAAGAGTTAAAGACGGTATTGTAAAATAGCTTTCATATTTAAAATTAAATCCATTAAGATTTTACAGGAGAAAGGAAGATTAACGTTATTGATTTTTATTCTTCTTTCAAATTCTTTATAAACAGCATATGCAATAAACAAAATAAGAATATGAGCTTTGATTCTATTTTCAAGTCTATGATAAACAAGTCTGATTTTTAAATCGGTTTTAGATATTCTAAAAGCTTTTTCGATATTATAAAGATTCGTGTAATAAGAAATAATTTCGTTATGCGATAAAGTAAAATCATTTATAATATAACCTTTAATACCATCAAGTTTTTCGTCAAATTTTATCTTTCTTTCGTTTAGGGCCCCATCAATAAATCAATAAAACTATGTAAATCCAGAAATAAGTTGCTAAAATAAAAAATAATATTATAATACCCCAAATGTCAAGACAATAATTTAAGAAATTTAAATTACATCTATTAAGCTACTTTATGTAACTTTTTTTTATAAACATTCATAGGTTTATCAAAACCAAGTGATGAATGAAATCTTTTGTTATTGTAAAAATCGATAAAGTTTTTTATACCTTTTTTCAACTCCTTGACATTTTCATACTCCTTAATATAAATCTCCTCATATTTTAACATTCTGAAAAATATCTCAATTACAATATTGTCAATGGCTCTGCCTTTTGAATTCATTGAAATTTTGATACCGTTATTTTTGAGAAAGTCGGTATGCTTTTTTGAAGTATACTGACTTCCCTGGTCTGAGTTGAATATCTCAGGTCTTCCAAACTTTTCCATTGCTTCTTGTGTTGTGCTTAACACTAATTTGTATCCATCGTATCCATACCAGATTTGGTCTGTTTATATCCATATCGTTTAATAAATAAGGATAAACGTTAATATTATTTTTTTTGAGACTAATTTTTCTCTTTTTTGGTCTTAAACCCGCAATATTCATTAATCTCATAAGTTTGCGGACTTTATTGTGTCCTACTTTAAATCCGTCGGCTTTAAGCTATTTATGTATCCTTTTATATCCATAAACTGATATTTCAGAATATATCTCATCTATTCTTCTTATAAGCTTTATATCATGTTCTTTCCTCGGTACAGGTTTATAATACAAACTTGAACGATTTAATCCTATTAATTCACATTGCCTCATTACTGATAAATTTTTAAGCTTGAACTGTCAGTTAAATTGTCAGTAAAAATCCACCAAAAACGACTGACACTTACATCGTAGATTTTTGAAAGATACCGAAATTACTGAGTTTTTGAAGTAATGGCGGAGAGGGCGGGATTCGAACCCGCGGTACCCGAAGTGGGTACAACGCCTTAGCAGGGCGCCGGTTTCAGCCACTCACCCACCTCTCCATTTGCTATGGATTGAAATTATATCAAAATTATTCTAAAATTCAAGACAAAAAAGGAAAAATTTTGAAAAAAATTTTAATTTTATGCACGGGAAATAACTGTCGGTCTATTATGGCGGAAGGATTAATTAACTAATAAATATTTAAAAATATAAAAGCCTATAATGCCGGAAGCAATCCAAGTGTCAGAGTCAATCCAAATGCAAAAAAAATCTTAATTGAAGAAAAGGCATGGAAAGAAAAGTATCACTCAAAAACAGTTGAAGAAGTTTTAAAAAAGCTCCTTTTGATTTAGCGATAACCGTATGTGACAACGCAGCTAAAAACTGCCCTGTAATTCCCGCTACCAAAATTATTCATATTCCCTTTGAAGATCCTGACGGTAAGGAGTATGAAGAGTTTATAAAAACAAAAGAGGAAATAAAAAAAAGACTTTTCAGTGCACTCCGCACGTATTTTCGGGTTTAATCTCTTCAATTTCCCCTTTAATAAATTTTTCAACCGATTCCCCGACAGTAGGAGAAACGTTATCAAAATAAACTTTTATTCCCGCTTCTTTAAATCCTACAAGCGGTCTAGCACCAATTCCTACTACTATCAAAGCATCGGCACCAAGATTTCTTATATTCATAACGGCATTACCACACGCCCCACCAGCATGACCTGGATTTTGAACGAAATCAACATCTTTAATTTCATTATTTTCAATATCAACAATTACATAAAAAGGAGCTTTTCCAAAGTGAGCTCCTCTTTTCGCCAATAATCCGTCTGGCGTATCGGTCGGAATTACAAGTCTCATTTTAACTGCTCCTTGATTTTTTTAAGAACTTCGTCTGCTTTCTCTCCGTCTTTTTTACTGATTTTTATAATTTTAATACCCTCTCTTTTAAGAGCATCCTCCATATTCGGTCCGAGTGCTCTAACCACTATATAATCAACCCCGCTAAGCTTGCTTGCTTTTACGTGTTTATGGTGGTGTTCCACTTCATCTGCCGTATGCTCTTCTTGATGTCCATGCCCATGTTCGTGTTCATGGGCGTGAGTGTTTTCATTTAGCAAAACCAATTTACATCCACTCTCATCACATTCAAATATAGCAAAAAAAGGAGCACGCCCTGTTCTTGTTACAATTTCCAAACTCTCATCTTTTACCGGCACTGCTACTTTAATCATTTTCTTCCTTTATCTCTCCCCATCCGAGGAATTCATTTGTGCGTGGTAAATATAGCACATCTTTTGGACGAATGTCAATATGAAAATATTTTAGTAAATAATCTCTAACCTCTTTTACTCTCCAGAAAAACAATAAATCTCCCTTATAAGGAGTATTTGTCCAGTGCCCCACACGAACAGGTATCTCCCACTCGTTTGCGATATTATTTTGAATTTCTACAATTAAATCTTCAAATTCCGTATCTTTTAGGGCTTTGTGTTCATATTCAGCCAACGCTCTTGCATAAGCCTTGCAAGCGTTTTTAATTTTTTCTATATTGTTTGATTTTACTTTAACATCTTCCAATACACCCTTAAAAACATCTATTCTAAAACTACCGGTAAACTCTTTTTTTTCTAAATCAAACACTTTTACAAGTTCGTTTGAAATTTTATCTTTATCAAGATAGATTTTCTCAGGTATTTCAATCCCTTCAAGCACAGGATATTTTTCAAATACTCTTTGTTTAACTTCTTTAGAGATTTCTTTTAGTTTTGGTTTTGTCATTAGGTATTTTTTTACTAAATTCTCCAACGCTTTATCTTTTTTTATGTAATAAAAAACAACGGCACTCTCAAGAGCTTCCAAAAGAGCGTTTCTTGGGATAAACACCCCGTTATCGTCTTCTAAAAACCCTTCTTTTTCAAAAGAGGTTCCACTCCAAAATATAAGCATCTTTTCTCCTTACTTAAATTCAGCCAAGGCTTTATCTATTTTCTCACTAATTTTCTCATCAAATAGAGCAATAGTAGGTACCATCCACTCCATCCAATATCTTGCTTCACCACTTTTATTTTCCCCAAAGTAAGCTAACGCGATTCTACTAAAGCCCATCTCTTTTTCGATTTTTTTAGCATCTCTTAAAAATCTTCTTGGAACCGGTGGCAATTCTTCATAAGGCAGAGGCTTTCCTTCATCTCCGTGTTTTTTAACAAGACTTACAGCACTTCCAAGATTTCTTATAGCTTCTATGATTTTTATAAATTTGTGTTTTTTCAAAAACGCAAGCAATACTTCTCCAGCCGGAACATGTAAAATTGGAGTATCAATATCATCTTCTCTTAAATACACATATAAATACGCTCTTCCTTCTATCATTTCGATTTTAGCAAACATTTTTTTATTTTTTGGAAGTTTTTCAAGAATTTCAGTAACTTCATAATCTACTTCATCTTCTACATACGCATCACCTACTTTTTTACTTCCTTCTTCCACTCCCCAAAAAGTCTCAACTCCGTCTTTTTTACCAAATACCAAATCAAATCCCCATTTTTTTAGAGATTTTATCTTAAATTCTCTTTCTCTATCAAGCTCTCCGAGAATCTCAAATACAAGTGTGTTTAAAAGTTGTGCTTCTCTTAATTCAGTTATCATAATTTTATCTCCTTTAGTTTTTTATAATTATAAACTTTTAGTGAGGTATTGTCAAGATTAATATCAGAGAAACACTCATATTTCATTAGGAGGAATAATATTTTCTCTTTTTATAAGCTTTTCAAAAAATCTCTTATCACTCCATTCTTCTTTTATTCTATCACTAAAAACAATATCCTCAAATCTTATCTCACCCATATTTTTATTATAAGCATCTTCCCTAAAACACTCGGCATACCCGGTATCCGTTTCGTGCACTACAATTGAATAAAGCTTAACTTCCCTTTCTCCATTCCTAAACTCCATACACTCAAGCACCCTGTCAATCATTACAAAAAACACCCTGCTAAACTGCTCGGCACTTGGATTTACGGGAAGCTCTATCCATCTTTCACTAAACTTTTTGACAAATTCTTTATATTCCGGGTTATCTTTACTCCATAAAGTAACAGCATGGTCAAAACTATCGATAAGTTTTTTAATACTAAGCTTCATAAGCCCAAAATCATACACCATCTGGGCGTTATCCAAAAAATTGCTGCTAAGCTTTACTTCAACTTTATAACTGTGCCCGTGAATTGAACGACTGCAACGCCTACTTGTACAAGCTCTTACAACATGAGCGTTTTCAAATTTATAAAGTTTTCTTATTATCATCAAACTCCTTTTTTCTTTCCAAAAAGCCTGATATGAATCCTATCACTATAACAATACCCGTTTTTTAAACAAAATTCAAACACAAACGGAGCATTAACTTCAAGCTCTTCTTTATCGCTACCCAGCGGCATACAATAAATTTCGTTTTTTAAATTACCCACAATATCCTCAATCTCTTCTTTTAAATCCCTGTCAACTACAAACTTAAAAAAACTTTTCTTTGCATTGAGGGCGTATGATTTTATTACCTCTTTTTTTACCCTTTTTTTATAATCTTCACCCGAATTACTAAGCTTTACACTCATTGCAAAAGTTACATCTTTATATTTCGGATATTTGTCAAAGTCAACTTCAATTGTCGTATTCGTTTCAATCGTAATCTCTCCACTAAACCACTCAATCAAAGGATAAAGCTCTTTATAATAAAGCATAGGTTCTCCCCCGGTTAAAACCAAGTGCACTTTTTTAGGATAATCCTCTATTACTTTTTTTATTTCACTTATTGTCATTAATTTCCACTCATTTTTATAGGCTTTGTCTACTGCATAGTAACTATCACATCCGTTTTTACCAAATCCGGGGCACCTTAAATTACACCCACCAACCCTTACAAAAATACTAGGACGCCCGGCAAACTTGCCTTCTCCTTGAATTGAATAAAAAATTTCACTAATCGGTATCACTTTACTATCCATTCTTTACTAACAAGTATTTTTTCACCTTCCAAAATCCTTCCTTCAAAGTCGTCTCCACTTTCTACAACACCAACACCTTTAGGAGTTCCAGTCATTACAATATCACCAAAATTCAAGCCAAAGATTTTATTAATATCCTCAAAAAGCCACTCAAGCTTATACATCATCAAACTAACATTTCCTTTTTGAACAAGCTTACCATTTTTATAAACTTCAAGCCCAAGGGCATTAATATCATCAAACTCTACAAAATCACTAAATACAGCAGAATTTTTAAAAGCTTTCGCCCTCTCCCAAGGAAGCCCTCTTTTTTTTAATTCACTTTGAATTTCTCTTAAAGTAAAATCAAACCCAAACCCAACTTTAAGCCTATCACTTATTAAAAAACAAATCTCTCCTTCATAATGCATAGGAGAATACCTTGGCAAAACAATATCTTTACCAATACTTGAAAAAGGCTTCATAAAATAAACAGGTTCATTTGGAATTTCGTTATTAAGCTCTTTTATATGTTCTACGTAATTTCTTCCGACACACACAATTTTATTCACATTCATTTTTCTATCTCGCATACCTTCGCATACCCTTTTCCAACTCTTGCAACCGGCTCAAACTTACCATCCATTATCATTTTTTCAATTTCAAGAAAAAAAGGAATAGTAGCCATCTCGTCATTTTCAAACGTCCCATAAAGCGTTGTTAAAAAGGCTCTTTTACATCCTTTGATAATCGGAGGAAAATTCTCATCAACCCTCTCAAGCTCAATACCAAATTTTTCGGCTTCACTTACATTTGAGGGCAAAACTTCTCCTGTTTTATCCATTTTTTCATACATATCAAGAGGAACTAAACAAACACTTGCTTTTTTCGTTTCACGCAAGTTTTTATATGTGTCTTTTGGCTCATCAAGAGTCGGTTTTTTTCTTCCTATACTTACCATCAGAAGTGGCGGTTTACTTGATACTCCCGTAAAATAACTAAAAGGTGCTACATTTATAACGCCGTTATTTTCAGTTACAATCCAAGCAACCGGTCTAGGAATAATATTTCCGGCCATTAAAAAATAACGCTCTTTACTCTCAATTTTATTAAAATCAATTATTTCCATACTAAACTCCCCATACTGTAATTATAATTTTTCTACTGCTCGAATAATCTCTGTGTTCGTTTAAATAAATCCCTTGCCACGTTCCAAGATTCAAACGCCCGTTTGTTATTGGGATATTAAGACTAACCCCAAACATAGAAGATTTAAAGTGTGCCGGCATATCATCGCTACCTTCAAGGGAATGGCTATAATGATACCCGTCAGGAACTAAATTATTAGATATGCTTTCCATATCGATTCTAACATCTGGAGAAACGTTTTCGTTAATTGTCAAAGACGCCGATGTGTGTTTTAAAAAAAGATTCATCATCCCGATATTTATATCCGAAATGTCAACGGCTGACAGAATTTTATCGGTAATTACGAAAAAGCCCCTTTTGGGTGCTTTAATTCTTAGTGTCTCTTGCCTCATTATCATTACTTTTTTCCTCTTTACTGAAATCATCATCTTTTATTTCAGGTTCAAAATTTTCAATCCATTCATCCCTAAGGGCGTTTAATAAATCAAAAAATTGTAAAATTTTTTCACTTTTTACCTCAACTTTTACTATCATCCTTTCTCCTTTTTTAAAAATCGTCAAGATTCAGACTTCCTTTTGAGTAGTTTACCACATTTCCTTCGAAAAAGTTTGTTTTTTGCTCGTTAAAAGAACTGAAACTATCAAACCACGTAATAGGATTTTTAAGCCCGACTTCCGGAAATAAAAGCTCAAGCCCCATAGCATTTGTACGCTTATTTGCAAGGTATTTTGTAAATTTGTCGATAAGTTCTTTACTCATTCCAAGGATTTCATCGTTTGTTATATAATACCCCCAGTCTCTCTCAAGCTCATATGCTGCATAAAGCATTTCTTTTATGTTTTTAATAACATTTGGAGTAAACAAATCCGGATACTCTTTTTTTATCTCTTTAAAGATATTAGCAAAAAGTAAAGTATGAGTAACTTCGTCCCTTTGAATAAATCTAATCATTTGAGCCGATCCAATCATTTTTCCAGCTCTTGCCAGCACATAAAACGCTGCAAATCCGTTATAAAAATAAATCCCCTCTAACGCCTGGTTTGCGACAATCATATAAATTTTAGCCTCATCATCCCCATTTAAAGCCTTAATCCCCCACTCTTCATAAACGTTTCCGATAAATTCGTTTTTCTTTCTTAAATTCTCATCAGCCCTCCACATCTCATAAATCTCTTCGGTATTTAGAGAAATACTATCAACCATTACGGCATAACTTTGAGAATGAAGTGCTTCTTCAAAAGCTTGACGAACCAAACACATATTAACTTCCGGTGCCGTAATCCAAGGATTAACGTGGTCTGGAGTATTATTCGTTTGAATACTATCCATAAAAATAAGCTGACTTAAAGCCTTATCATACATTCTTTTTTCTGCCGGAAGCAGTTGTCTATATTGTCTTGCGTCTTCCGTTAAATCCACTTCTCTTGGGAACCAAGTGTTTGCGAGCATCATATCCCACAAATTATAAGCCCACGGATAAGAAAGGTTATTTAAGTTAATTATACCCTCCGTACATCCGTTAATAATTGAAGTCGTACTACCTTTATGCATAGGGCAGTTATAGTTAAACAGTTTTTTTATTTGCATTTTCTCTCCTTAACAAAATATCTGATTTTTTGTTTTATCCTCAAAAAGGAGTTATGATGTGTAAAATTTTTCAAGATTGGCCTCCTTTTTAACCTCTTTCTCTTTTTATATCTTCATAAAGTTTTTGAAATTGAGTATACAACGTTTTTAATTGATGATATTCATCTTAAATGAGAAATATACAAACTAAAAGTTTCATAAGCTCTTATAACGGGACTTCCCATTAAATCGTCTACAATTTTTATTTCAAAAATATTATTATTAACACCGGTAGCTAAATACTCATATTCACTTAAAAAACTATGTAAAGACTTGTTTAAAAACTTCCCGTCATACTTTTTCCATCTCTTGATGATAATATAAGTCATTTAATTTTTCTTCTTCCAATCTTTTATTGCTTAATTTAACTTTATCAATAATTTCTTCAACATTTTGCGGAATATTCTCTTTGTAAAAAACAAATCTAAAATTTTCTCTTACACTTCCGGCATTGGGAATATCATCTTCTTTTTGTATATCACTTCCGAAAAAATTTTTCAACTTTTCCTTTTCCGAATCACTCAATCTACTCCAATCAATAATACCGAATAAAGAGTAAATTTCTCTTACACTATAAGTGTTCTTTTCTTTTCGTATTTAAAATAATTATTCAAATCATCAGTTATTTTATTTAAAGATACTTTCAAAGTATGCAATTGTTTAATAATAATTTGAGATTTATTCCAATCTAATATTTTTTTATTCTGCTTTAAATTTTCTTTAAATTGTAATATGGCAATCATAACGGAAAAAGAAATCAAATAAAATTTTTACCTTTTCTATAAATTTCTATAAATTTATCGGATATATTATCAAGGGAAAAAAAAACAAAAAATAAAACGATAAAACCTACTATCAAACATACGAAAAAATTTATCATTTTATTCATTTTTTCTCCTACTGACATCCAAAACACTCAACACTTCTATCCATTACCTCTTCTTTAATTTCCGGAGACTGACTTCTTAAATAATAAAACGATTTAAGTCCTAGTTTCCATCCGAGCATATAAATTTCATTTAAATATTTTCCACTTGCTTTATCAGTCGTAATAAAGATATTAAGACTTTGTCCCTGGTCTATCCATTTTTGACGAATTGCCGCCGCTTTTACAAGTATTCTTTGGTCAAGTTCATATGCCGGAGTATAAAACATCCACGTCTCGGCACTAAGATTAGGCACTACCACCGGAATTAATCCACTTAAATTCTCTTCAAACCATTTTCTTTTATAAACCGGTTCTATCGTTTGAGTAGTTCCTGTTAAAATAGAGATTGAACTAGTAGGTGCTATAGCCATTAAATATCCGTTTCTCATTCCTTTTTTTACCTCTTCTCTTAACCCTTCCCAATCATAAGCAGTAGCACTGAATAAATCCCTGTTTACCAGCTTTTTAGCTTCTTCATTCGCACTGTCTATAGGAAGAATTCCCCTAGACCATCTGCTACCGTCAAATTCCGGATAAATTCCCTTTTCTTGAGCCAAAGAGGCACTTGTTTTTATAGCCCAGTAACTAATCCCTTCAAAAATTTCGTCAATCACTCTTAAATGCTCATCACTTCCCCAGTGAATCTGCTTTTCGGCAAGCATTTGAGCCTCACCCATAGCACCAAGACCTATAGCTCTATTTTTAAGGTTCGTATCTTTTGTTTTTCTAACCGGATAGTAATTCAAATCAATTACGTTATCAAGCATTCTAATGGCAATCGGAACAACTTCTTCAATTTTTTCCGGCGTATTTACTTTAGATAAATTCACACTAGCAAGGTTACAAACGGCAGTTTTCCCCTCAACCGGCACTTTTTCCACGATATAAACTCTTTTACCGTTAATTTCGTCAATAGAAGTTATTTTTTTCGCTTTTTTAACTATTTTTACTTCACCTTGAGTTACCTCAACATCCTCTTCTTCTTCAAACAAATCAAAGCTCTCATCTTCATAAACAACTTTTACTTTATAATGATTCGGTTCTGTATTTTGAAAAATTTCGGTACAAAGATTTGAGCTTCTAATAATCCCAGCGTGGTCGTTTTGATTTCTTCTGTTTGCATTATCTTTAAAACAAAGAAAAGGATTTCCCGTTTCATAATACTCTCTTAAGATTTTTTTCCATAAATCTTTCGCTTTAATTTTTTCTTGTGTGATATTTGGGTCATTTTCGTATTCTATATATCTTTTTTCAAACTCTTCACCGTAAAGGTCTGTTAAATCCGATACTTCATAAGGGTCAAAAAGCGTCCAAAGCTCATCGTTTTGAACTCTTTTCATAAATAAATCGCTAATCCATAAAGCCGGAAACAAATCGTGAGCCCTGCGTCTCTCTTCTCCGGAGTTTTTCTTCAAATCCAAAAAGTCCAAAATATCCATATGCCACGGCTCAAGATAAACGGCAATCGCACCTTTTCTGGTTCCCAGCTGGTCTACTGCAATTGCGATATCGTTTGTAATTTTAAGCCAAGGTACAACCCCACCGGCTGCGTTTTTATGGTTATCTATAAAGCTCCCAAGAGCTCTTATTTTACTAAAATCCCAGCCAATTCCTCCACCGAATTTACTAAGTAAAGCCATCTCTTTATAATCATCAAAAATTCCCTCAATATTATCATTCATACTTCCGACATAACAACTGCTTAATTGGTGACGCGTCGTTCTTGCGTTGCTAAGAGTAGGAGTCGCCACCATTACCTCAAACTTAGAAATAACATCATAAAATTTCTTAGCCCAATATCCTCTAATAGATTTCGGGTCATTTAAATTAACTTTATCTTTATCAGCGTTAGGAATGCTATTAGGATTTGTCTCATTTTGAGCCAAAAACATAGCCACCCCCATAAAAAGCTGCTGTGGAAGCTCAATAGGGTTTCCTTGTCTGTCTTTTATAATATATCTATCATAAAGCGTTTTTATCCCAAGATAAGTAAACTGCAAATCCCTATCGGTTTTTATATAATCGTTTAAATCATCCAAATCATATTTTTCTTTAAGCCCAAGTAAAATTCTCCCCTCTTTCTCCCCTCTTTCAAAATATCCTCTTAAATGATTATATCCCGTAAATCCGGTTACCCTATGATATAAATCATATAAAAAAAGTCTTGCCGCCACAAAGTTCCAATTAGGTCTATCAACATCTATTTTATCAACTGCGGTTTTAATTAATGTCTCTTGAATTTCAGCCGTAGTAATTCCATTACGAAACTGTAGTTTCGCATCAAGTTCAAGTTCTGTATAGTCAACCCCTTCAAGCCCCTCACAAGCAGCCTTCGTATATTTTCTGATTTTAGAAATATCAAGCGGCTCTCGTCTTCCGTTTCTTTTAATTACCGTAATACCTGGATACATTATTCTCCTTTGAAGTTAAAAGTAGTATTTGTAGTTTGCGAATAATAGCATTTATTCCTTAAAACTACCATAATAAACCTTTTTTATTAAAAGTAAAGTTTAAGGAAAAAAGAAAAAAGTCCTAAATTAAGGACTAAAAATTTTCATAATAATCACTGCCGCCAAAGCTGCCACATAAGCAAAAACATTAGGATAAACCGTATAAAAAATCCTCCACTGCCATTGTGGCACTTCAGCCCAAAACGTCCCCATTGCCGCAAGACAAGGAGAATAAAACATAATAACTATAATCATCACAATAGCCACTTTAACATTCATATGAGACTTTATAATGGCTACAACCTCTTTTGAGCTTTTATTATCGCTTCCGTATAAGACGCTAAGAGTCGATACTATAACCTCTTTTGCAGCCAGTCCGGCGATAAGGGAGACATCCTCTCTCCAGCCAAGCCCCAGAGATTTAAAAACGGGTTCGATAGCCTTACCTATTTTTGCAAGATACGAATTTTCAAGTATCTCCTTATTCATTTTTAAAACAAACTCACTTTTTTTTGAGGGTTCTTTTTCAATTAAAGCCTCATATTTTTTTACGATACTTTCCCTTGGAAAAGAACTTAAAAACCAAACAACCAAACTAGCGGCAGCAATAAAAGTCCCGGCTTTTTTCAAATAAAGTTTACTCTTAAGCCATAAATCAAAAATTATCGCTTTTAATTTAGGAAACCTATACTTAGGAAGTTCCATAACAAATGGTTCCGGTTCTCCTTTAAAAAGTACGTTTCTTAAAATCTTAGCCACAATAAGTCCCGTTATAGCCCCACCTATATAAATGGCAAACAAAACATTTCCTTGAATATCCTTTGGAAAAAAGGCACTCACTAAAAGCACGTAAATAGGTAGTCTGGCTCCACAACTCATAAATCCGATTACAAGCATAGTTATGAGTCTGTCTTTCGGGTTTTTAAGAGTTCTAGCAGCCATATACGCCGGCACACTGCATCCAAACCCGCTCACAAGAGGTATGAAAGCTCTTCCCTGAAGTCCGAAACGCTTTAAAACCCCATCCATAATATAAGCAGCCCTTGCCATATAACCGGTCTGTTCAAGTAGATTTATCCCTAAAAACAGAATCAAAATATTTGGCAAAAACATAACAACAGCACCTACTGCCGGAATAACCCCTTTTACGATAGCATCATTTATAAACCCTTTTGGCAAAGCGTTAGAGAGCATCTCTCCAAAAGCACTAAAAGCCTTATCGATATATTCCATAGGAATGGCACCCACACTAAAAGTTGCCTGAAATATAGCCCATATAATAAATAAAAACAGAGGAAGCCCTAAAATCGGATGTATTAAAATTTTGTCAACTTTTTCCGTAACAGTCTCTTTTTTCGCTTTTTTAGCGACTTGAGTTACTATTCCTTTAGCCAAAGCCAAACGCTCTTCAAATAAAATAGTCTTCGTATCTTCTTCGTCGTATTCTATTCTTAGTCTCTCTTTTGAAGAGTTAAGAAAAGACATAATATCCACAAACCAAGGTTTTTCGTGAACAAACCTATACATATACTCATCATCTTCTAAGAGTCTTATAACCACAAATCTTTTTGAAAATTTGCAGTTTTTGATTTTTCTTTGAAGAGAATCAATTTCTTCTTCCACTATCTCGCTATAATAAACGTTTGGGGTGTTTTTATCCTCAAAAGTTTTTATAACCTTTTTAAAAAGCTCTTCAAGTCCGAATTTTTCTTTTGCCGATACGTTTTGAGCTGATATATTTGTAAGTTTTGCGAACTTATCGGTATCAATTTCTCCACCATCTCTTGCAAATTCGTCATACATATTAAAAGCCACAACCATAGGCTTTTGCAAATCGCTAAGCTGCCAGGTTAGAGTTAAGTTTTTCTCAAGCTGATTCGAATCAAGAACGTTTAATATTAAATCATACTCCTCTTCAAATAAAAATTTTTTAGTAACCTCCTCTTCCGGAGTATAAGTATGTAAAGAGTAAGTACCCGGTAAATCTATAAACTTAATCTTATAACCGTCTCTTTTGAATACGACTTCCTTTTTCTCAACAGTCACACCGCTAAAATTACCAACGTGAAGTTGAGCCCCGGAGATAGAATTAATCAAATGACTCTTTCCGACGTTTGGTTGTCCTACAAGTGCTACTACAATTTCTCTCATCTAATTTCCTTATTTTTTAACTTCAATTTCTGCCGCTTCTTCTTCTCTTAAAGCCACTTTGGTATTTCCTATTTCTATTTCATATGTATTTTTTGCCAAAGTGTGTTTTAAAACCTTTACTCTCTGTCCCTTTGCTATACCGAACGCAAAAAGACGACTCTTTAAAGGTTCTTTGGCATAAACCTTTTTTACAACCCCACTCTCGCCTATTTTTAATTCGTTAAGTCTCATAACCCACCTTTATTAACCGTTTTTGTTTGGTATAATACCAATATAAGTATAAAAATTTATTGACATATATCAAAAAAGGTGGAAAATGTGCTTAATCGAATACTACACCTATGATGATTACAAACACTGGAAGGGAGACTGGGAACTAATATACGGGCAACCGATAGCTATGGCTCCGTTTCCTATAATTAATTACCAATACATTACAAGTATGTTCGTTTATGAACTAAATAAAAATTTAAAAGATTATGAAGAGTGCCTAGTCGTAGCAGAAAAAGACTATATCGTATATGAAGATACTAGCCTTAAACCCGACGTAAGTGTAGTTTGTAATGAAGATGGAAACTTTATTACAAAAGCACCGGAGATTGTAGTAGAAGTTGTAAGCAAAAGCAGTGCTAAGAGAGACGAAAAGATAAAATTCGAAATTTACGAAAAAGAAAATGTAAAATATTATATATTAGCCTACCCTAATAGACTTATCGCAAAAGTATACAAAAACGAAAATTCCGAATTCAAAAAAATAGGAGACTTTTCCAAAGGGACTTTAAAATTAAATGATAATTTAAATTGCGAAGTAAAAATAAATTTTGATAATGTATTTAAAAAATTAAGGAGAAGAAAATGATTCTAACAACACCATTAAAATCAAATTCAGTTAAAATAATGCTGCTTGGAAGCGGAGAATTAGGTAAAGAAGTTGCAATTGAAGCAAATCGCCTAGGATGTGAAGTTATCGCAGTAGACAGATACCCAAACGCACCTGCAATGCTTGTGGCACAAAAGAGTTACGTAATCGATATGAAAAACAAAGACGAAGTACTTGAAGTTATAAGACGCGAAAAGCCTTCTTTTATTTTACCGGAAATTGAAGCGATAAACATAGACGCTCTTTTTGAAGCCGAAAAAGCAGGGTTTTATGTAATTCCAAACGCAGAAGCCGTAAACAAAACAATGAATAGAAAAAATATTCGCGTTTTTGCAGCTGAAACACTTGGACTTAAAACATCAAAATATAAATTCGTCTCAACTTACGAAGAATTAAAAGAAGCCTGCGACGAATTGGGATACCCGGTAGTAGTCAAACCTATTATGTCTTCATCAGGACACGGACAAAGTATCGTAAAAAGCCCCGAAGAAGCAATTAATGCCTGGGAATTCGCAAAAAAGGACGCAAGAGGAAGTGCCGATGAGTTGATAGTTGAAGAGTTTATCGATTTTGATTATGAAATAACGCTCCTTACCGCAAAAAACGACAGAGAAATAGTGTTTTGTCCTCCAATCGGACATATTCAAAGCGGAGGAGATTATATCTTCTCATGGCAAGAGATAGAAATGAGCGAAATTGCTTTACAAAAATCAAAAGAAATCGCCAAAAAAATAGTAGAAGGGCTTGGTGGTAGAGGAATTTTCGGAGTTGAGCTGTTTGTAAAAGGTGATGATGTATATTTCAGTGAAGTTTCCCCTCGCCCTCACGATACGGGGCTTGTAACGCTTATAACACAATCTCAAAGCGAATTCGCTCTTCACATAAGAGCGGTACTTAACCTGCCTCTTAAATTTCAGTTTATAACTCCGGGTGCCAGTGCCGCATTTAAAGCCGACAAAGACTCAATCGCCCCTACTTTCGAAGTAGACCCTTTAGTATTCGGGGAAAATTCAAGATTTGTGATATTTGGAAAACCAGTAGCACATCCTGGGCGTAGAATGGGAGTTTTATTAGTAAGTGATTCGTCTTCTAAAAACGCATTAACAAAAGCAAAAGAATTAATCCAAAAAATCTCTTTAAAATAACTGCTTAAAATTTAAGCACTTTTTTTCTTCCTCTTTTTTTATTGTTTAATATAATTACATAAATTACTTCCAAAGGAAAATAAATGAAAAAAATAGAAGCGATAATTAAGCCTTTTAAACTTGACGACGTAAAAGAAGCTTTGCTTGATATAGGAATTACCGGAATGACCATCAGCGAAGTAAAAGGTCACGGACGTCAGCAGGGACATACCGAATTATACAGAGGTGCGGAATATATTGTAGATTTCCTGCCTAAAATCAAACTTGAACTAATCGTACATGAAGCGGACGTTGAAAAAGTAATTGAAACAATCAGCGAATCGGCAAGAACAGGTAAAATCGGAGACGGAAAAATATTCGTAAGTCCTATCGAGAAAGTCATAAGAATCAGAACGGGTGAAGAGGACGAGGAAGCAATATAAGAAGCCAAAAGCATAAAGCTAAAAGCTAAATATGATTAGGTAAATAATAAAAAGCTTTCAGCTTTTAGCATTCAGCTTTTAGCGTTTCCAAGTAGAAACTAAAAAAAGGAATTATAATGGATATGCCTTGGATAATCGATACCTTTTTTACTCTGTTTGCATTTACACTTATTATACTTATGGTCCCCGGGTTTGCAATGCTTGAAGCGGGGCTAGTAAGGACAAAAAACGTAACCGCCGTCCTTACCATAAATACAATGATTTATATGGTAGCGGGGCTTGTTTTTTTCCTTTGGGGATACAACCTTGCGTTTGGAGGATGGAATGATAGCAGTATGAGCAAATACGCCGCTTTTCTTTTTCAAATGGCATTTGTGGGAAAAACCGTAAACATTGTAAGCGGCGGTATAAGCGAAAGAAGCAGAATTATTCCTCTGGCGGTTTTTGCGCTTTTTATGGCGGGACTGATTTATCCCCTGGCTGTAAATCTTACTTGGGGAAGCAATATTTTAGCAAATACTCCTTTTGACATTTCAAATATGCATGATTTAGCCGGAAGCAGTGTTATCCATTCGACAGGAGGCTGGGCTTTGCTTGCGGCCGCTTTAATTATAGGTCCAAGAAAAGGTAAATATACTAAATCCGGAAGAATCAGGGTAATTCCGGCAAACAACATCCCGCTGGTGGTTTTAGGTGCTTTTCTTTTATGGATAGGATGGTTCGGATTTAACGGGGGAAGTGTAAGCAGTATTTCAAGCAAGGATGCGGCTGATATGGTAGCACTTGTCATTCTCAACACCAACAATGCAGGACTTATCGGAGGATTTACGGTATTTGTTTTAAGCTATTTAAAATATAAAAAATTCGATATTACGATGATATTAAACGGAGCCCTAGGAGGACTTGTGGCCATTACGGCGGGTGCGGACGTTGTTAATCCTTATGAAGCGTTGATTATAGGTGCAATTGGCGGAATAATCGTGTTTTTTGCCGTTCCTTTTTTTGACAGAATAAAAATAGACGACCCAGTAGGTGCACTTTCCGTTCACCTTCTAAACGGCATATGGGGAACATTAGCTGCCGGAATATGGGGGAAAGGTGTAAGTTTAGCGGCACAAACAAAAGGTATTTTAATTATAGGCGTTTTTGCTTTTAGCATATCTTACATAATTATATTCATTATTAATAAAATTATCGCTTTCAGGGCCGACGAAGAGCACGAAATAGAAGGGCTCGATGTTAATGAATGCGGAATTGAAGCCTATCCCGAATTTAAAAGAACTTTTTAATTCCGCTTAAAAGCATCTGCCCCTGCAACAACATCCATCAAGTAAAATCAATATCATAACAATCCATGGCAATGTTTTATATATTTTTTTCACATCTTTCCTTTCTTTTCCCCAAAATAAATAATTGATTTATTTTGGGGATTGATATTACCAACATCTACAACAACACCTACCAAACCCTAAACCGCCCCATCCGAAATATCCAATACCGAACAACTTAAAAATTAAAAACCTAAATACCGGCATTAAAAGAAAAAAAAGAAAAATCAAAAGAATAATTTTGTAAATATCTTTATTTTCCATTTTTTACCTTATCTCCATCTCCATCCCGGACCTCTGCCCCAGCCTCTGGCGGTTCCGGTTATAGGATAATCTTTATTTTGAGTTAAATCGTTTATATCCCAGGCCCTTATTGAATCACTTGGCCATCTAGGAGGGGTTACTCCTCTAACCTCAACTTCATCACCTTCTTTAATAGGAAGATTTGAAATTATAAATGTCGGTGCAATCCCTACTTTATAAATTTTACCGTTACCTGTATCTACATCCATAAAAAGCCAATCATACGCCCTTACACCATATCCCGGTTGGACATAAGCTTTTACAACTTTACCTTTTATAACAGGCGTATTGTAATAAGATGAAGAATTTGTTTGATTATTATTAACATTTGCACCGTTTATTGCATTAAATCCGAATAAACTTACCGCAAGCATTGCTGCTACTGCCAATCTTTTCATTGTTGCTCCTTTTTATTTTTTTACGTTCAAATTGTACAACTTCAAGTTAAACCGAATATAAACTTATATTTCATTTCCAAAATAACCTTAATTAACTCTAATAACCCTAACTAACCTAAACAATTTCAATAACTAATATACCAATAACAAATTACTTCAAAAAAAAGTTAAAAGCATTATTTATATCAAGATATCTTGATATGTTTATAATTTAATGATATAATTCGAAAAAAAAGAGGAGGTTATTTATGAATTATATTAAAAATTTCGCACCTTCGTGGTTTGCGAGTATAATGGGGACGGGAATACTTGCCGTAAGCTGTAAGCTTTTTAGCGGTTATTTACCTTTTTTATTACCTTTATCAAAAGGGCTTTTTTATTTTAATGTAGGTATGTTTTTTGTTTTTCTACTTTTATGGACGTTAAGATGGTTTTTGTTTTTCGAAGACGCAAAAAAAGACCTTTTCCATCCCGTAATTTCTGCGTTTTATCCTACAATAGCCATAGCAATGCTTGTAATTGCGGGTGGATTTGTCATAATATTCCATAATATAAAATTAGGCGAAATTTTCTGGTTGGCGGGGGCTTTGCTTACTATATTTTTTGCGTTTTTAATCTCTTTTATAATGTTTTGCCATGAAAATATTGAAATTCATCATATCAATCCCGGATGGTATATTCCTCCGGTGGGACTTATCGTAATACCTATTGCCGGAGCGTTTTTTGAGCCTTTAAATACAGGAATCTATCAGGAAATTATTACTTTAATAAATATTCTCGGATGGGGAGGAGGTTTTTTCCTCTACCTTGCACTTTTGGCAATTATCGTTTACAGACTAATCCTTCACTCTCCGCTTCCGGGAACAATAGCACCTACGGTATGGATTAATTTAGGTCCGATTGGAGCCGGAAACATCGCTTTAATAAACATTATTTCAAAAACATCTTTTATAACAGTAAAAGAGCCTTTTTACGTTTTTGCACTGCTTTTTTGGGGATTCGGACTCTGGTGGCTTGTAATGTCAATAATTATGACGTTAAGATACATTAAAAGAAAAGAGCTTAACTATTCAATGGCTTGGTGGGCGTTTATATTCCCTCTGGGTGCATATACGGCATCAACTCATCTGATAGCAAAAACTCTTAATATTGAAATAATAGATATTTTGGGATTTGGTATTTTTTGGTTATTATTTTTTATGTGGAGTTTGACTTTTATAAACACCCTTAAAAACATAAAAAAGATATTTAAAGGCTGAAAATGGATGAGTTTTTAAAAACCGTCTCCGCCCTTAAAGACGAAACGAGAATTAAAATATTAAAATTTCTGCTTATACACAACGAACGCTGCGTATGCGAACTTGAAGCAAGTTTTAATATGCTTCAGTCCCGCCTTTCAAGGCATCTTAAAATCCTGAAAGAAGCGGGCTTTTTAAACGCCAAAAGAGAAGGTAAAAAAGTGCTTTATTCTATTAAAA
>Ga0256836_1000005_pt1 | contig 207819 bp, 172 predicted proteins | sample 4561380metaG_FD_185974 | JGI IMG/M metagenome (GOLD analysis project Ga0256836, IMG submission 185974) | Hydrothermal vent microbial communities from Guaymas Basin, Mexico - 4561-380 | ecosystem: Environmental > Aquatic > Marine > Hydrothermal vents | place: Mexico: Guaymas Basin | collected...
GGTATCCCAGATACTCGGACACAGAAACACTCATTTATAAACTACACGTATGGTAGATAAGGTATAAAAAAGCGGCGGCGTGGCTATGTGCGGTTTATAAACTACACGTATGGTAGATAAGTAGATACAAAACCCCTGTAAATAGGGATATTCGTAAAAAGACCTAACATTAGGGGTTTTTAATGACCATTTTTAATCTTCTTTATTATTAAATATAATCATATCAAATATCCCTTTCTTTTTCAAGTTTCTTAAATTGTGTTTAATCTTATTAAAAATGCACAACAATTCCTTAAAATTTAATTTTGCTTATATTTAATTATAAAGGTCTTGACAGATAAAATGGAATCGATTATAATTAGAAAAAAGGAAAATTATGATAACCATTTTATTTACCGGAATGAATACGCATAAGGCTATTGAAAAAGTAAATGAAATTCTTGATTCCTTTGCAAACAGAATATCTTCACAAACTTGGATATGCAGAACAAATTATAAAAGTTTGGATAAGGTTATTAAACATTTGAAGAGTATACAAGATGAAAATGTTTCGGTTGGAGTATATATCATGAAACGTTACGGATTAAAAAAATATGCCGTTATAGGAAAAAATTTATATGAGAAACACGGAGGAGTCCCCATTGCTTACAGCGAAAAAATACACGAACATTTAAAAAGAAAAGAAAAATTAATAAAGGAATCCGCCTATATTGCCGCGGTCTTTCACGATTTGGGCAAAAACGAAAAAAAATTTCAGGAAAGACTCTGGGAAAAGAAGAAACAATTTGCCGATATAAGACACGAAATTGTTACTCTTCAATATTTATTAAAATGGAATGAATTTACAGATTCAAAGAATCCGGAATTGTTTTTTAAAAAAGAGATGCTTATAAACGGAGAGAATATAATAAAAAACGTTGCCGGAAACTTTCTTATAAGATTTTTTGAAAAAATTTTTAACAGGGAATCCGTTGCTTTGCGCGACATTATAATGTATGTGATACTGACACATCACAGACAGACTTCTTTCAAAGTTCTTTTTACGGGAAACGAAAAATCTTCGCCGTTTTTTCTTAATCTCCTTGAAAAAATGAAAAAGGTTCCTGAAAGAAGGAAAACCTATATTTTAAATGAAACGATAAAGAAACTGGCCGGAGAATGCAAAATAAATCATCAGGGCGGCAGAACAAAAGATTCTCACGGACTTAAAATATATGTTTGTGATAAAGAACGGATTATAGAACCATTTTGTTACGAAGGAGAATTTATAAATTTTGTAAATCAAAATATAAAAGAAAACGAAGAAACTTTAAACAAAAAAGTAGAATATAAGGAAATTTTGAAATATTACTTTTATATCAGAGAAATACTGATGCTTAGCGACCATTATGTAAGTTCAAAAAAAGAAGAAAATTTAGTAAAAGAAAATGAAAATCTAAAAAAAAGCTATTTAATGGCAAACAATAATCAATTTTTAATTCATCACTTAAAAAGCGTTGCAAAAAATACTCAGAACGTTTTTTATGAATTTTTCCAAGAGAAAAAAAATGAAGTTCTTATGGTCTCAAAAGAATTGTTCAATATTAAAAACGAAAGGTTTAAATGGCAAAACAACATTTTTGAATTAATTAAACAATATAGAAGCGGCGACAAATCTCCCCTGCTTATTTTTAACGGCGTTGAAACCGGGGGAGGGAAAACAATCGGAAACGCCAAGATAGCGCAGGCGCTCGGGTCGTCGGCTTATAATGTTGTTTACCCGTTAAGGACTCTTGGAATTCAGACCGCGGAAGTTTTCAATTCTATGACCGGGATTCCGAAGGAAAAAATAGCTCTTGTTGTAGGAGATTCCCCGTCAGAATCCGAAACAATGTCTGAAAGAAATGAATATATGGCCGAAAAAACGGACGATGCTGAATTCATATATGTTTATGACAGGGAAAAAGGAATATTTAAAAAAATAAAAGATTATGAAGAAAACGATGAATCGTCGGGAACTTTCAATGACAAAATAGAAAACGACGCACTGGATTATCAAACGAGAAATAAAGAAAAAATGAGAAAATTTTATAATACGCCCGTTGTCATAGGAACCATAGATTACTTAATGAAAGCTACATATAATCAGAAAAGTAGATTTCTTTTAAGTATGGCAAGAATAATAAAAAGCGATTTGATTGTAATAGATGAACTTGATAATCTCGGATATGAGGACGTTGTAGCCGTAATGAAACTTGTTTATCTATGCGGGGCTCTTGAAAAGGACCTCGTAATAAGCACGGCTACGTTAAACGAAGTTTACAAGGAATACGTTAAAAAATTTTATTTGGCCGGATATAAAAACGATTTGAAGATTCTTGATTTTAATCAAAAAAAGATAGAAGCATATGAGCGTTCTTATGATAAAAACATTGAGAAAAAAACGTATTCCGGAAAAGTCGTTAAAAATGATAAAAAATCTGGTTTATATCATATAAAAGTTTCTTTTCACGAATGTTTAAAAAAGAACGATACCTCTTTGAATATAGAATTATTGCACCGAACCATAGAAAATCTGAGCGATAAGCACAATGTTACTATAAAATTAAATAAAGAAGAGATGCGTTGTTCGATAGGGCTTGTTAAAATTTTTTATAAAAACGTCTGTGTAAAAAATTATCTTGAATATGCAAAATTTCTTGATAACGTAAAAGATGAAAATACAATATTGGTTCTTTTACACAGTGATTTGCCTGAGAAATTAAAAAACGAAACTGATATTCTTTTGAACAAACTTCTTAATAGAAACAATTTAACGGAAAACGAAAAAATATTAAAAGAATTTTTCGAATATAATTTCAAAGATAAAAAATACGATAAAAGCAGGCCTTTGAAAGTCGTAGTGTTTGCCACCCCTTTAATCGATACGGGAAAAGATTTTGATTTTGACTGGGGAATAGGCGAGTACAGAAACGCTTCAAACGCAAATCAGACGGCGGGAAGGGTTAACCGGCACAGAAGAACCCCTGTCAAAGATATTAATTTTATATTATTTCCGCCCCTGTTTGGAAAAGCAAAAAGAAAAGATTCCTTTTATTTGGTTAAAAGTGCCGATTATTCCAAAGGAGATTTTGACGTTTTTGAAGGAATCAGGGAATATTTTGCCCAAAAAGGCGTTGTTTATAACAAAATAACCGACAAAGAGGTTTTTGATTTTATTAAAACCGAAATAAATAATATCGGCAAATTTAATTTTCACAATTTAAAAAACAGCAAATTGTTTAAATTTGAAGAAAAATACATCGCCAACCGATTGAAAAAAAGACTTGATAAATATTTAAACGATTTTATATTTTTAACCGCGGATTTTGAAAAAGAGAATCCTTTTAGAAAGAACGTATCAACACAGGAAATACTGGAAATAAAAAATAAATCGTTATTAAACCAGGTGGGAAGGGTTTCTCCCATTGAACAAAACGAGATTTTATATTTATATCGTTTTTTAAGTAAAAACCTTCTATGTAATTTTTCGCCGAAGGAAGATTTTGTAATTTATAAGATTTATTCCGACGAAGAACAAAATTTTGTCTTTGATTATTATCTTGGCGTATTTAAAGATTCCGTAATTAAGAGTCTGCGTGAAGAATAAAACATCTTTCCAAATCAAAGACTATAAACGAGAGGCTCTCTCTTCGTGACTGAACAATCCGCAAACCGGCTTTAAAATATTTTCGTTGCCGGACCACCCGTTTTTGCAAATTTAATTCCTTGTTATCCTGAATCAAAGATATTCTGTGTATAATAATTATAAAATAACGGATTCTGCGGAGAATAAGACAAAAAAAGAAAAGAAAACAAGAGGAAAACTACAAATATAGTAGAAAAGTTTTTATATTTAATAATAAATTAATAAACTACATTAAAAAACTCTGTAGTAACAAAATAATTATAACTAAAAAAAATTAAAAAAACAAGTTGTGTTTTTATTAGAATTATTAAAAAAAAGGAAAAAATAATGAAAGAAAAAGCAGACTTAATAAGTTTAACCGACAGAGGGACTATGCTTTTACTTGAGCATTGCAGGGTTGAACAGCGGAAAAACACGGTTGTATTCGTTAAAGCGGAAAACGGATACAGCAAATATTTTAACATTCCTTACATAAATACAAGTATAATATTTTTGGGGGCGGGAACGTCTATTACCTCGGCAGCTGTTGGAAAACTGACTAAACAGGGAGTTTTGGTTGCATTTACCGACGGAGAAGGATTTCCTTTAAACGGAGCGCTTTCAGTGATAGAGCCGCAAAACGAATACAGGCCCGTAAAATATAATCACGCTTTTGCGAAAATTTTTTTGAACAATGAAAAGAGACTTGAGAAGGCAAAGACATTTTTAAAGAAAAGAACCGAATTAACTCATAATTTTTATTTAAAATTATATGATGAAAATTTAATAGGTTTTTTGCCGATAGAGTACACGGAAATAAAAGAAAAATTTTTGGAATCCATTCAAAATATTGATGATATTCAATCTCTTCTTACAGCAGAGGGTAGATATACACAGGATATTTACAATATCTTTGCTTCTAATTACGGAATTCTCGGTTTCAAGAGAGATAAAGACGAGAAAACCGGAATCAACGGACATTTAACCCATTTGAACTATATTGCTTACGGAATCTCTGCTACAATACTTTACGCTTTCGGAATATCGCATTCTTTTTCCGTGCTTCACGGAAAAACCAGAAGAGGTGCGTTAGTTTTTGATATTGCGGATTTATTTAAAGACGGACTTTCAATTCCTTTAGCGTTCTATGCGGGGACTAACGGAATGTCGGATTCCGAAATTAAACATTTATATATTAAAAAAGTTTTTGATTTTAATGTGTTAAAAATCGTAGCAAATTTTATAAAAGAGATAGTAGAAGAAAATGAAAAAGATGATTAATAGACTACACGTATGGTAGATAAGATAAGAATTTAGATTTTTTGACATATCAATTGTTTTATAAACTACACGTATGGTAGATAAAAAGTGTCAGCACTATTTATAGTACAATAATAATTAATAAACTACACGTATAGTAGATAAGACTTAAGTATAGAGTATCTGAGGCTATTTTTCTTTAATAAACTACATATATGGTAGATAGGAAAATAATTAAAGAATTAAATTTAATTACGGATTAATAAACTACACGTATGGTAGATAAGCCTGCTGCCCTTACACATTTTTTCCCGGGACGTTTAATAAACTACACATATGGTAGATAAGTTGAAGTGCTGAATGACAAAAGTAAAGGGAGCTTAATAAACTACACATATGGTAGATAAGGCAGAAATACTTGGAATGGAAAGGGGCGTGAGTTAATAAACTACACATATGGTAGATAAGTACCACTTGCTAACAACTGAACATAAACATTATTAATAAACTACACGTATGGTAGATAAGTTAAGGAATGGGACTTTGCGACGCTTGACTTGTTAATAAACTACACGTATGGTAGATAAGGACGAACAAGCATTGAAACGTGTTGTAGAAATTTAATAAACTACACGTATGGTAGATAAGGTAGTGGTAAAAGACGTGCCACCTTATTCCACTTAATAAACTACACGTATGGTAGATAAGTTTTGCTTTTGTTTTGTCAAATTTTAGCTGGATTAATAAACTACACGTATGGTAGATAAGAAATGGGCTGTGTTGCATTGAAAACTCCCGGTTTAATAAACTACACGTATGGTAGATAAGTTCAACGTCCCATTTTTCGCCGTTTTCTTTCGTTAATAAACTACACGTATGGTAGATAAGTTTTATTTTTTAATGCCCGAAAGGAATCGCACTTAATAAACTACACGTATGGTAGATAAGGGGGACTCTTTTTGTGGGGAGATTCCTCTGCATTAATAAACTACACGTATGGTAGATAAGTTTACCAAAACATTAGTCGAGGTGTTAAAAATTTAATAAACTACACGTATGGTAGATAAGTTTTAAACGAATGGAGTAGGGCTAGCGGAGTGTTAATAAACTACACGTATGGTAGATAAGATATAATAGGTATATATATTATATATATTATTATTAATAAACTACACGTATGGTAGATAAGCCGACCGACTGCCGACTGCCGCTTTTGTTTCATTAATAAACTACACGTATGGTAGATAAGACTTTTTTTATTATTACGGCTTGCTTTATTTTTTAATAAACTACACGTATGGTAGATAAGTTAACACTTATAAGAGAAAAATTTGAGAATCCTTAATAAACTACACGTATGGTAGATAAGCCATAATGAATTCATATGCTAATTGACGTGTTTTAATAAACTACACGTATGGTAGATAAGGAACATATATTTATTAATAGTCAAGTTGCTTTTTAATAAACTACACGTATGGTAGATAAGGTAAAATATGCTCACGGGTAGGTTTTCGGGTATTAATAAACTACACGTATGGTAGATAAGGGATAAGGTTTGAAATAGACGATTTCGGAACATTAATAAACTACACGTATGGTAGATAAGTTACTTTTGGGGTTACTTTTTAATAAAAAAGGTTAATAAACTACACGTATGGTAGATAAGATTTCAAAAATATAGAAACAATTGTTAAAAAATTAATAAACTACACGTATGGTAGATAAGACTAAAAAAATAGGGGAACTTATTGCAGCGGGTTAATAAACTACACGTATGGTAGATAAGAATCAAGGTTACTGCGACTTATTGCTTTATTACTTAATAAACTACACGTATGGTAGATAAGTGGATAACGATTTGAGCACAATAAGCATTAACTTAATAAACTACACGTATGGTAGATAAGGCCACACAGCCCCCCCCAGCCAACCTTTCGGTTTTAATAAACTACACGTATGGTAGATAAGGGGTTATGGATAAATGTACAATGTGTGCGGGATTAATAAACTACACGTATGGTAGATAAGAAAGAAGCGGAATCGGCAACGGCGGAAACACATTAATAAACTACACGTATGGTAGATAAGACGTAAATCATCACGGCCATATTTTGTTTAGTTTAATAAACTACACGTATGGTAGATAAGTTAAAAATTGACACTTTAATAAATAAAGTTCAATTAATAAACTACACGTATGGTAGATAAGGTATTGGCTGTGTTACATAAATCCACCCGGGATTAATAAACTACACGTATGGTAGATAAGAATTTTTAATAACTTCAAAGTCGCGCGTAATTTTAATAAACTACACGTATGGTAGATAAGTTATAAAACTTCGCTTTATTAAAGTCCTTTTTTTAATAAACTACACGTATGGTAGATAAGTTCATTCCTTTTTTTTCATTTCTTTTAAATCTTTAATAAACTACACGTATGGTAGATAAGTTTTTCGGCCAAGTCTGGTCGGCTTTGTTGTATTAATAAACTACACGTATGGTAGATAAGCAAAAAAAGTAAAGGAAGTAAAAGTAAAAAAATTAATAAACTACACGTATGGTAGATAAGAATGAACAAATAACAAACAGAATACATCTTATTTAATAAACTACACGTATGGTAGATAAGATACGGATGTAAAAATGGGGAGGAGAGGTGCTTTAATAAACTACACGTATGGTAGATAAGCAGCGGCTTTAATGGATAGAGCGTTTAAAGAATTAATAAACTACACGTATGGTAGATAAGGAAAAACAATTGGTATTGAAAAAATAGAAATTTTAATAAACTACACGTATGGTAGATAAGAAAACTGCAAAAATGGAAATGTATTATTTTACTTAATAAACTACACGTATGGTAGATAAGGTTTCTTGAAAAAAGATTAATTTTAAGCAATTTTAATAAACTACACGTATGGTAGATAAGCAAAAAAAAGCCGTAACGTTATTAAGCGCCGTTTAATAAACTACACGTATGGTAGATAAGGGTAATTCATGTTTCAATACTTCAAATGTTTCTTAATAAACTACACGTATGGTAGATAAGCTTCCGTTTGCCGAGAATCCGTTGCCGTTTTATTAATAAACTACACGTATGGTAGATAAGTTAAAAGCGCAATAGGGCAGTACAAAAGTGAATTAATAAACTACACGTATGGTAGATAAGTAGACAAAAAACCCCTATAAATGGGGATATTCGTGAAAAGACCTAACATTAGGGGTTTTCAATGACCATTTTTAATCTTCTTTATGATTAAATATAATCATATCAAACTTTTCTTCCTTTTTCAAGTTTTTTTAATTGTGTTTAATCTTATTAAAAATGCACAACAATTCCTTAAAATTTAATTTTGCTTATATTTAATTATAAAGGTCTTGACAAGTTCTTCTTTTTTGATTATAATTTTTAAAAAAGAAAAAAGGATTAGAAATGAACAAAGAAAATAAAGAGCTTTTAGAAGAAGTACAAAAAGATTTTAAGGAAATAAAAGAGGCTTTAACAAAATTAAAAAATGCTCCTTTGGAAAAATTTTTAAACGCAGTTACTTTTTACTCAACAAAATTAATAAATCCCGCTTCGGAATCCGCAATAGGTATAACGGCTGTAAAAAATGACAGCGACTTGCTTTCCACTTTTGACATTTATAAGGAAAGCGGAGTTCCTTTGTTCAGTTTCAACCTTCCAGCCCAATACAGCACAATAGCCAAAGTCGCCTTATTTATGGAAAAATACGGAGTAAAAAAAACGTACATTGTTTCTGCAGGAACGGAAACCTTGACTTTAAATCTTACTGACGAGGAATATAATATTTTAAAAACCATTGAAGACAAATTTAATGAAATCGTAAAAAAAATTGAATTAAAAAACGGGGAATCCGTCACTAAAAGCAATATTACATTAAGCGGATTGAAAACGGTGCTTCTTCCTAAAGAAAACGAAGCGGTTGCCGTTTATCCGGTTCCTTCAGTTGTAATGATTTATAAAATTCATAAAGAAATAGCGGAAAGAGGCAGAACTTTTACCAAAAAAACATATATTTTAAAAGGGGTTGTTTCTAATAAAAAAGTAAATATGAATTATTTGCTTACGAAAATTACATTCGGTTTAAATGCGGAATTTAAGCATGGAACAGATAAAGGATATTTGTTTATTTACCATCCGGAAGTTTTTGTAAATAAAATTAAAAATATATTTTTGAAACAAGAGCCTTTATTTAAAGATTTTTATAAAATGAAAAAATCCCTGGAAAAAAATAAAAAAGGAAGATACAGAAAATTGTTTGAAATTGAAAAAAATAGAATCCATTATTTAATGGAAAAGTTTGAGAAATTTATGGAAAAAGAACTTAAAGAAGAACTTTACGGATATTCTCCAAAACAAATTGAAGAAGCTGCCGAAAAAGCGCTGAAAAAAGGTTTTGAAATTTTTAAAGTTTTAAACTTTTTCGGGAATAATGCAGTAATAGAAGGAGAACTTGATAAAAAATATAAAGTTGCAGTTGAAATGAAATTCTGGAAATTTATAGAAAAACAAACAAAGCAAATTAAAATTAAAGGAGTTTAAAATGTTTGAGATAAGACTAAAGGGAACCGCCAATGCAATGGAGACGCAGAATTTATTTGGATTAAGTCCTTTATCGGTTGGTCTTTTTTTGGTATCGGCGATAAACGGCGACGCAAAATTAGAAAACAGGAAATTTACGTTTGAGGATTATGATATTCCGTTTTATATGATTATCAGAAAAATAGAGGGAATCGGCAATACGGATGGGAAAAGTCTTTACTCGCCAAAGGTTTATTCATTAAAGCGGTCGGTTCAAATAACAGGGGAGGGAAAAGCTAAAACCAAAGGCGGAATAAAAACTTATGAAACGATACTTGACAGGCCCATGGTAAATTACGACATAAGTGTGGTCGTTCCGGACGATTCTTATTTGGAATCCGTTAAGAGCTCACTTAATAGGGAAAGTTTTGATTTTGTTAGATTTATGGGGCATATGCCTTCACAGGTTAAAATAAGAGAAGGCGTGGAGTCTCTTACTGATAAAATTGGAGGATATCTTGTTTATGAGCGTCCTTTAAAAGAAAAAAACGTTAAGGCATACATCGATGAAATTCAATATCCCAATGAAGAAAAAACAAGGGTACTGCCCGCTGTGCTGGGATATTTGTTTCTTGAAGAAGCACCGGAAAAAACCATAAGGAAAGGAGTGGAATATGATTCATGGTTTGCGGAACCGCTTTTCGGTCTGGTAAATGTAAAAAGCATTTATCAGCTTGTAAAAGAAAAAGGCGAAGAAGAGGTTATGAAGCATAGCTGGTATTTTAAACAAAACAAAAATTCAATTGAAATTAAAACAACAAAAAAAAATTAAAAAAAGGAGTCTGCAATGGCAAAAAAAACAAACGTAAAAAAAATCTTACCTGATGTGATTTCTATTATGAAAAGCATTGACGTAACAGATGGTACATTTGAAAACTGTGAACTTATATTTAAAGGCATAAGAACTATGCAGGCACAAGAGGGCGGTAAAAAAGAAGGGAATAAAAACGCAAAAGAGGATTCTGTTATTGCCCTTACCATGGCGGAATATTATAAAGCTTTGGGAGACGAGGTTAAAGTGAATTTCGGAATGAGAATCACTCCGTTAAATATGGATGATAAACTTGTGCAAACGAACAGCGTAGATTTTTATCACAAATTTAACGAAGTCTGCGACGAAGCCGTTCAGAGTGAAAATTTAAGAAAAAATGCGGAATTTATTGCATATAATATTCTTAATGGAAGATGGCTGTGGAGAAACAGGGATGTCGCTGAAGATATTAAAATTGAAATTTTTAAAGGTGAAACAAAAGACAAACCTTTTATAAGCTATGAAAGCGTACTTGATTCAACAAGAGACATTGTCATAGATAAAGAAAGCAACGTTATTGATTATGAAAAAACGGGGATGGATAAAAATGCCGTTGAAAAACTTGCCGAAGTTATTTTAAAAGGCTTAACGGAAGAACCGGTAAATTTAAGAATAAGAGCAACCCTTAAAGTAATTGAAAATCAAAACCTTTACCCTTCTCAGACGTTTAATCCCGTTAAAGAGGAAATCGGAGAATCGCCGGTTTCAAGAAGGTTTTATAAAATAATAAATAAAAACGGAGAAAAGATTCCTGCAATCAGCGCTGATAAATTATGGAACGCCATAAGAACTTACGACGTATGGTTTAAAAAATATGAAGAGCTGAAAGAGCCTATCAGTATTGAGCTTTTAGGCGGGAGCGTTAAATTCCAAAATTTCTTTAGAGAGCCCGATGAATTTTTCTCAACGATTTTGGCAAAAAAAATAACGAAAGAAGAAATTTCCGAAAATGAAGAAATTTATTTAATTGGCTGTTTGATAAGAGGCGGTGCAATTACAAAAACAAACAATAACAAAAATGATAAAAAGGATTCGTAATGAAAGCGATAAAAATTGTTTTTGAAGGCAGTAACGTTAACAACGACATTAATGACATAGTTACAAAACTTCATAGAAAAAAGGACGATTGTCCTTTTGCTGTCGCTTTACCCGCTTTAAAATGCGGCAATAAAAAATGTTCGCTTGGAAATATTTTAATTGTTTATTTAAAAAAGGACGAATGTTTTGAAAATTTAAAAGGATTCCTGAGAGGTAAAAGATACGTTATGGAGATAAGGAGGTTGGAAGAACTTATGAAAGAGAATCCAAAATATATGGTTTTTAAGAAATCAAATTATATTTCAAAGTTTACTCCCGCCAATGCCAGATACGTAATTAAATCAGTTGAAAACGGCAAATTAAAAAAAGAAAATTTAAAAGAAATAGATAAGACTATTTTTGAAGAATATCAGAAAATAAAAAACGATATAAAAGAAGAAAGGATTTTTGTTGCACTTGAAAAAACTAAAAAGAAACTCAAGGATAAATATAAATTTCCTTTTCTAAGAATTGAAAGTATAAGCAGTATTAAAAAAGGAAACGAGTATCCTTATAAAATGTTTAACGTTGAGGGATACGATTTTCAAGGAAATATTAAATCGATTGATTTTGAAAGATTTAATAATTACGGACTCTCAAAAAAAGATATTCAGCCGGTTCCTGTTTTTTAATCTATCGTAACTTTTCTCCTTTTACTTTTTTCCTTTTTTTCAAATTACAATATTTTTAATTTATGGTAGATAAGATTATGGAAGAAAAAAAAGAGATTTTTGATGCACTTAGTAAACTACACGTATGGTAGATAAGTATATGCCAGTAGTAAATGTAAGGTTTGTTAATTAATAAACTACATGTATTGTAGATAAACAAGAGGGGAGGGAACTAACTTAAACCTTTTTCCGTTTATAAACTACACATATGGTAGATAGGAAACAGGTATCTATTTTTATACTTCACTCACTTTTATAAACTACACATATGGTAGATAAGAGTATTATTTATTATTGCTACATTTTCGTTTATTAATAAACTACACATATGGTAGATAAGACTCCTTTTTGTGTTTTTTTAAAGGAATCCCGTTAATAAACTACACATATGGTAGATAAGCTCTCGGTCGGACGGAAGCGGGACGGAACGCACTTAATAAACTACACATATGGTAGATAAGAAACGTACATTAACGCAAAAGCCCGAGATTTCTTAATAAACTACACATATGGTAGATAAGGTTTTTTTACATTTCCATATATTACACATTCCTTAATAAACTACACATATGGTAGATAAGAATTAAACATATTTTTCAGGATATCTTCTATTTTAATAAACTACACATATGGTAGATAAGTTGACAAGGCATTAGAAAAGGTTCTGACTTTTTTAATAAACTACACATATGGTAGATAAGGTTATGAAACAAAAGGAAAGCGAATCCCTTCGTTTATAAACTACACATATGGTAGATAAGACATACATATATATTATATATAAGGCAAGAGGTTTATAAACTACACATATGGTAGATAAGTTTTTTGTAAAAAAAGGTTTATATGGGCGTCATTTATAAACTACACATATGGTAGATAAGACACAAAATAACTTTTACATTTACCTTTTCTTTTTATAAACTACACATATGGTAGATAAGATAACGCTTACGCAACGTTGGAAGAAAAATTTTTAATAAACTACACATATGGTAGATAAGAAAAATGGAACGAGGAAAAAATAGAGCCATAGTTAATAAACTACACATATGGTAGATAAGAGATTTTTTTATTACGACCCGGGAGAAATGGATTAATAAACTACACATATGGTAGATAAGAATTATAACACAGAATCAAAAAAAGTTCAAGATTAATAAACTACACATATGGTAGATAAGTCTCAAGCGAAAATATTGTCTGAAATTTTGGCTTAATAAACTACACATATGGTAGATAAGCCAAGCAAAACAACTTACCAGCGCAATAAAATTTAATAAACTACACATATGGTAGATAAGGCCAGCTTTAATTGCGGCGGCGTAGCTATGCGTTAATAAACTACACATATGGTAGATAAGCTCTTTGTATGTTGTATTTGCTCTTCGATAACTTAATAAACTACACATATGGTAGATAAGACTTTTTTTATTATTACGGCTTGCTTTATTTTTTAATAAACTACACATATGGTAGATAAGACCCTAACTTAAAAAGAAATGTACGTTTAAAATTAATAAACTACACATATGGTAGATAAGATTTAGTATGCGTAAAACATCTTCTTTTGTTATTAATAAACTACACATATGGTAGATAAGTACGTCCCGGGAAGAAGAAAAGGGGCAAAAGGTTAATAAACTACACATATGGTAGATAAGAAAAACAACACTTAAAGGGTGACCGCCCCAGTTTAATAAACTACACATATGGTAGATAAGATAAACTGGAAAGGCAAGAACGAGTTTATTAATTAATAAACTACACATATGGTAGATAAGTTAGCTGTTTCAATTTTGTTTTTTGTTCTCGTTTAATAAACTACACATATGGTAGATAAGAATCCCCCGCCAACCACCGACTGCCGCCCGAAATTAATAAACTACACATATGGTAGATAAGAATAATCAATTTTTGAAGGGGTTTTTGGGATATTAATAAACTACACATATGGTAGATAAGTGGCAAATGTAGCAGTAATGAATACAAAGGGATTAATAAACTACACATATGGTAGATAAGAAAAACTTGCGAAAAAATTTGAAGAAGAGTTTTTAATAAACTACACATATGGTAGATAAGTAGACAAAAAACCCCTATAAATAGGGATATTCGTGAAAAGACCTAACATTAGGGGTTTTCAATGACCATTTTTAATCTTCTTTATTATTAAATATAATAATATCAAACTTTTCTTCCTTTTTCAAGTTTTTTAAATTGTGTTTAATCTTATTAAAAATGCACAACAATTCCTTAAAATTTAATTTTGCTTATATTTAATTATAAAGGTCTTGACAAGTTCTTCTTTTTTGATTATAATTTTTAAAAAGGAGCGCCTTATGACTATAAAGCTTGATAAAACCAATAAAAAACGACTGCCAGCCCTTTGGGAAAAAGGAGGAGGATACAGTAATACGGGGTTTGCGGTTATAATTGCCGGAAAAAACGGTGAAGCTCTTAAACCCGTCTATATTAAAAGAAGAGGGCATTTGGCAAACGAAGAGCATGCATTATTCATTGTCAAAGAGGGAGATATTGTGGTAACTGCCGACGAAGATAGGGGTGACGTATATGTAAAAGTGGAAAGAATAAAAAAAATCGTAAAAGATGAAAACGGGGACTATATAGCTGAAACGGAATTGATATTTGACAACAATTATGACGTATACACAAAAGAATGGGCGGAAGGTGTAGAACCTGATGAATGGTTAAAACCCGCTGTTTTGGCGGCAATTAAAAAAAGCTGCTATTATCATTGCAGATGTCCGCTTTATATTAAAAAGGAGGATAAATAATAATGAAAATTAAAAGAGATTGGACATGCATGTTAAATATTTTTATTTAAAAAAGGAAATTATGTTATAATTTAACAAAAAAGGTTTCAAAAATGAGTATCGGAATAGACATTGTAAAAAAAGACGAATTGTTTGCCTGTCTGAACGGACCCGTTTTACTTGAGTTTTTCAGAAATTTTGATAAAAAGACAAAGCTTGATAATAATTTTCTTAAGAAACTTGCAGAATTTATTGAAGAAAAAGAATCCGAAGGGGGAATATTTAAACTTCTTAAACTGAATAATTCAGAGATTGCGGGAGGTGACGAAATTTCAAAAGTCGACCTTGCGGGAATATGTTTTGCCGAAGGAGGAGAATCCGAGAGAAAAGAAATAAAAGGAATTATAGAAGAATATTTTTACGATGAAAAAATCTTTGACAAGGATTTTTCTTTTGTCCGATACCTCCCTTTTAAAAACAGGGAAAAACATGCGGAACTAAATAAAACATATAAGACTTTTGACGAAGATTTTGCGGGAGAACCTGTTAAAAGAAAGATATTTCTTTTTGAATTTGAAAGAAAATATCAAAAAGAAAACAAGAGCATAGCAGTCGATTTAGGGGAGGACGTAACGAAAACGGTTAATTCTTTTCTGCTTTTCAGAGGAATAAAACACGAATACGCAAAAGCTCTTTTGGAATATCTGATTAAGAAGGGGATGGAATCCGACCTTTCTTTACTTGACGAGGTGGACAAAATCAAAAAATCCGTAACGAGAACTCCTCCCGGGTCGTCAAGATTTTTTTCAAAAACCGCGTTTCTTCAAAGCTTTTACAACAACCTGCCTTATTTTATAGACAGCAATCTTGATATAGATAAAGACGGGGATTTTGACAAAACGACTATTAGCATAGGAATAAAAAACAGACAAAACGGAATGGTTTTAAATTACTATGAAGCGCTTCGTAAAGAGTTTGGGAATCTGCTTAATCTTCCGCTTGTGAGGAAATTTTTTGAACATAATGAGCTTGACGTTTCAGAACTTAAAATAGATTCGTTTAGTTATCTTGCCTTAAAAACCATTATATGGGGAATAATTATAAAAAGTTTTCTTGACGGACTCCCTGAAGAGTTTGAAGAAGAGGCTAAAAGGCTTAAAAATAAAAACCTTGAAAAATTTTTTGCTTATCTTGCAGTTATTTCACTTATATGGACCCCTATGAACAAAAAAACCATAACTAAAGAAAAAATAGACAAAAAAGAAGTGTTTAAAAGGAATCTTAAACATTTTGAAAAATATGTTTCTTTAATTAACGAGGCGGGATTGACAAGAGACGCATACAAAGTGCTTTCGGCTTTAAAAGAGGATGAAAATTCGGTTGACGAACAAAAGAAAAGAGAGTTAAGGTCGCTTTTTAATGAAGTTCTTAATAATATGAAAATTATAACAAAAGGCATAGTAGGTCTGAAAATACAATCCGACAATGCCTATACGTTTGCTTTTGAGCTTCGTGACGAAGAGATAGAAGAACTTTCCGATTATGCTTTTGAAAGAATAAGAAAGGAAGATAAGGCGTATTTTGATTATGTCGACAAAGAGAAAGGCAGAGGATTCGTTCTGTTTAAAGATGTAGATGATGACGGCGTTAAATATATGAACGCAAAAGTAAAAATATCTTATTCGAAATCGGAAGAAATTTTCTGGGTTAAAGAAAAAGGCGATATTGAAGAAAAACTGATAATAACGCCCAATCCGGATTTTGAATATACGATATGCAATATCGGCCCTGTGCCTTTTGAAAAGAATCTTAAAGAGAAAATTAACGAAGGAAAATACCTTTTTAATTTTACGGATTTTTACGGAGCGTTTAAAGATTCCACGCATCAAAAGATAGCTTTACTGATAATTGCTTTAACAGTTTTTTATATTTTAAAAAAGAGAACGGAAGAAAAAGATTCTATAATCGGAATTCTTACTTTGTTTGATAACGACAACGAAACGGATTCCGCCATGGCGTTTATAAAAACAATGCTTAACGACGCTTCTTTTATCATTCCGATAAAGACAAAAGGACTTGTGAAAGATTACAATTCTATTGATTTTAGACTCTCCCAGTCGTTTTTCAGTATGCTTACGGATTCTTCATACAAAAGAATAGTTTTTAAAATAAAAGATTATCCTTATTTAAAAGAAGTGCTTAAAAAGAAAGAAGAGAAACTAAGATTTTATTTAGACGAATCCCGTAAAAAAACGCTTGTTTTTTATAATTACGTTGTTACTTTTTACAATAAAACAAGAGCAAACATTAGAGTTTTAAACGGAATAAGAGAATTCGAAAACGTAAGGGAAAGCGGAGACGCCGTTTGCTTTGTGGAATCTTTCGTTTCAATGGTTATTCCTGAAAAAAGCGAAGAAAAATATTCTTTTATAAGACTACCCATAAAGAAAAGATTCGGCATTATCTCAAAAAACGATGTGGATTCTATATTAAAAGGAAATTCAGATGCGGTAAAAAACTTTGTTTCTTCTTATAAAAAAGATTTGGAATCGGATGTTTGTGCTTACGTGGAATCTTTTGGAAATACGGAGTGGGAAAGAACTTTTGATATAGATAAAGAATCGTTTTTACAGGACGTGAAAGAAGCGTTTGATTACATAAAAGTTAAAAGTACTCCGTTTGTAAGGAACTCAAAGATAAACAAAGCGTTCGGCAAAGAGGAATACGAAGGCAGAACGGACGAAAACAACGAAGGAGACTGGGATTTTTACGTTTCGGCGCTTCAGATTCTTGACAATACGGAACTATCTAAAGCTTTGAAAGAGATATCAAAAAAAAGTTCCCTTCTTTTTAAACTAAACGAAAAAAACGTCTTCGTTCCGATAAATCCCGAACAGCTTTCGGGAAAGGGTATATACAGAAAAGTAATCGTAGTGGTTTATCCAAGGTCGGGCAAAAGAGGATTCTTCTTACAGGACGTTGACAGATTGTCCATTCTTGCGGACGGTAGCAGAAAAAAAGACAATAAGAGCGGAAGGTTTTTTGCTTTTACCCTTTCTTATATAGGAGACTTGCACGACAACTCTTTTTCGAGGACGAAAACCTTTGATTATAAATTTTCGGGAAAAAACGAATTAAGCGAAGTAGCGCCGCTCTTTGCCTTAATAGTCAATTCATAAACCGGTCTGACTATAATTTTATTTTAACCGGGGCGGTTCACGGCCCCAATCTTTGTTTTACATAAGGAGGAGAATTTGAAAAAAGCATTGTTTCCAACTGCGTCCGAAAACGGATTCCTTTATGAATTTGCGGCAAAGAAAGCGTTTTTCGATATTCTTTTTTCTAAAATAAGTTCTTATTACGCCGAAAGAGGAGTAAACACAAAATCAATAGAAATAACGGAAAAACATTTTCCTTTTTTAAATTTCAAAGAAATAGTAGGGAAATGTTTTTTTAAAAACGTTGATAAGGTGCTTTCTTCCGCGAAGGAAAACGGGTGTCCGAAAGCCGTGATGGATTACAATATAAAAACTTTTTTTTCGGCAGTTCCTTTTTTTATTTATGAGTTTTTGTTTGAAATCTATTATAAAGAATCTGTAATTTTTTTCAATAGGCTTTTTAATCATCATAATATTGGAATCGGGGGGAAAAACGCAGTCGAGATATATTTTGATTCGGGAAGTTTTATAAACGTGGATTCTCTCGGTATAACCAACGATATAAACTTTTTTTCTTACGTAAAACTTTTACAGGAATCTGAAAAGATATTTAGGAATAAAATAATAAGAGAGGAATATGGAAGATTCCTTTTTAAAAAGAGGGAGGCTCTTGTAGGGGGAGAATGGTTTAAAAGCGATTTTTTACTCAAAATTACGGATATAAATACTTCTGGGGTTAAATATATAAACATAGATTTCGGACAGTTTTATTCAGACGTAAAGTTCCTAAAGAATCTTATTTTTTCAGTTTTTGAAGAGTCCGAAAAATTTTATAATTTTATAGATAAACTGGACAAAAAGGGGAAAAGGAATTTTAAAAGAAAACTCTCTTTCTTTTACGACCTTCATAAAACCTCTTTTATCGTTTCGGAAATGCAGAAAACGGGGGATTTTGCTTTTTTAGAAACGGATAACGTAAACAGAAGCTACGAGGAAAAAGACGTATTTAAAAGAGCGGTAAAAAATAAAAGCAATGAAAGGTTCCTTTCCTCGATAATAACACTTGGTAAACCCATGCTTAAAATTATTCAGTCAGGCGCTTACGTTGACAGCGTTTTAAGGGAGTCCGAAAAGAAAAAAGAAACTTATATATTTTTAAAAGATAACGAGAAATTTTCCGGGGCGTTTCTTTATTCCATGGGTTCAATTTATCAAAAACATTATTTTATCAGAGAAAACGGAGATGAGAAAATAAAAGAGAGAGAGATTCTTTCTTTAATGTCAAAAATGTACGTTCAATACGTAAAAATGAGAAAAGAGAATTATTTTTGGAATCTTTTTTCCCTTTTTAAATTTAATCCTTATTTTAAGGCGATAAAGATTGAAGGTGAGGAAAGCGAAGAAAAAAAAAGAGACGTTTTTTATTATAAACACAGATTGTTTGTTAAAAACATGACGGAAACGGAAGAGCCTTCAAAAATATCTTTAAAAGGAAGTATGTTTATTAATAAGGACGAATTTTACGGGCTTAACTCCGAAATAAGAATGAAACACTACAGGGTTTTTAAAAATTTTCTTAAAAAAAACAATCCGCTTATAATAAACTGCGCTTCTCCCGGCACCGGAAAAACGACGAGCGTTTTTAAATATTGTTTTGAAGAACAAAAGGACTTTTATTATTTTTCGTCAAGAATCCAGATAATGCAAAGTATTTATAAAGACATTAAAAAAGGATATGAGTCTTTTTTAAGCAAATATACTAAAGAAGAATTAAACGAGGGAATCCAAGATACGATTAAAAATGTTTTCAAAAATATAGTTTTTCTTACTCTTAACGGAAACGACATAGGTTTAAAAGTCGAAAAAGACGGGAAAGAAAGGGAGGCCGTAAGAGTAAGATATTATGCCGGGGAAGACGTAGATGAAGAAAATCTTAGAAAAATTATTGAAAACACTCCGATAGACGAAGATTTTGTTTTTATAGCGGAAAAAATGGACGAGAAAAAAGACGTTAAATTTTTTAAAAGGGAATATTCGGAAGGAATTACCGAAAAAAGAAAAAAAGGTACGCGAAGGGATAAGCTGAGGGAAAGCGGGGTTGCCAAAGCTTTAAGGAACCTGTATAAAAAAACAATTCCCGAAATAAGAAAAACAAAGTCTTTGGTCGTTACGGCTTTTACCCTTCAGGCGCTTGAAAAAAGCGGCATAAACGGAAAAGATATTTTGAAAAACATTATAAGCAACGGAAAAAGCGTTACTATGTTTGACGAAGTTTTCGGTTCCTCCGAACCGAAGAAGCTCTTAAAAAAGATTATTTTAGACCCTGACGTAGTATCGGAATTGAACGGACAAAAAAGAAATGGCTCGGTTTTTGTTCTCGCTGACGCAAACATTAAACACGAGGAAATGGTAAATTTCGTTTTAAAAGAGTATAATTCTTCTTCTCTAAATAACAAATTGGTGTTTTTTAAAAATGAAGGCGCAAAAGACATAGAAGTTAAATACACGAAAATCAATTCCTTAAAGGTGCCCGTAATTTTAACAAACTCTTTTCCTGCGAGAAACGTTTATATAAATTTTGTTTCCGAATTTCTTCCGAGGGGAAACGGCAATGTCGGTTCCATAAACGTTTTTTTAAAACATATCGGGGAAGAATACAAAAAAGTTAAAGGCTCTGACGAAATGGTTTTCGTTTACATACAAAATAAAGACCTTATAAACAACATTAAAAAGAGCCTTATCGAAAAATGTAAAATACCTTCTGAAGAGATAATCGAATATCATTCCGATATTGAATATAAAAAAGAACCCGATAAAAAGACGAAAATTATTCTTGCCACCTCGACGGCTTCAAGGGGTCTTACTTTTACAAAAGTAAGAAGATTTGTTATTCTTTTTCAAAATTTTAATATCGTTTCGGGACTCGGAGAGCTTTCCCAGGTTATTTACAGGGGGAGAGGAAGAGGAAATGACGATGACACGGACAAACATTTCACCTTTATATATCAGGACTATTATACACAGACGGATTCTTTTCAAAACGCGGAATACGTTTCGGCTTTCAAATTTTATTCGATGCTTACGAAATTTTTTATAACCGTTTCGGTTTTTTCTCTTTTTAGCGGGTATAAAATGCGTCCTGAAGATATGAAAAAAAACGATTTTATAAGGAACGGAATTCTTCCCGTACCGGCCGACGGAAAAGAACGGAAAATTTCAGGACTTGAGATAATTCATCTTAAAGAAGAGTATCTGAAAATAAGAGACAATATGGAAAGAAATGGATGGGTTAAGAGAAAGAGAAAAGAAAACGGAACTTTTTCGGAATCTTTAGACGGTTTTTGTATGTCTTTTGAAATGCTTTTATCCGTTTATTTAAACGAAAATACAACTTTGAGAGTATTTGAAAACACGGAAGAAGAGAAAACTTATGAAATTAACGATATTTTTAACAATTTAATTTTAAAATTTAAAATAGCAGATTTAAGCAAAACATTTGAACTTGAAAACGTAACGGAAACGGAATCCGGTAAGATAAATTTCTGTATAGAGCAAATGGAAAAATGTCTTAACAAAATAAAAGAACTTGCCGGAAACGATGAAGATACGGATGACTCTTTTATCAGAAAACTTGAGAATCTTTTAAAAGACGTTTCTTCTTATAAGGACAATAAAGTAAGCATAATAAGTGAAGATATGAAAAATGGACTTGCTTCGGCTGTAATAAACCCTGTCTATCTTAAACAGAATTATTACAGGGAAGAGGATATTTTCAAAAATGATACGGAGTCAATGAAAAAGTTTCTCGGCAGAAAAGAATTTAAAAAGTATTTTTTCGAATTGTCGGAAGACGATTTTCTGACGGATTCCGTATTCAGACAAATGAGAAATTATTATATAGAAAATTTAATGGAGAAAACATGTCCTCTGAATTCGGACGATATAACTATTTTCGGTTATGCTTCGCGTCTGCGTAAAAAAGCGTATCAGATTCCTTACGGAGTAACCAGGGAATCCGTTATAACCCTTCACGATATTAATCCGGAAAAAACCGGTGCTTTAACTTTGGCATTTAATATCAAACCCGTTAATTATTCAAAAAGTTTTCATCTTTATTCGGCGTATTATATTTTTTATCATTAAAAAATATAAAATTTGTCACATATCAATAATATAAATATATAATAAATATACAAGGAAAAAGGATAAAAATGGAACATAAAAAATATTATAAAGAGCTGTATTTTGACGTGCCGGTTATAATTTATCCGGAATCCGCCGAAACCGAATTGACGGAAGAAAAAATCTCGGGAATCCTTGATGAACTCGGACTCCCTTTTGAGGCGGATATGGAAACAATCGAAAATATAGAAATGTATGGGGATGAGGACGGATTTTACTCTTCGGCAATCGAAAAATGCGGAAATAAAAATCTTATATTCGCGGGGAATCTCAATTTTGTTTTTGACGGACTTGTAGATAGTAACAGAATCTATGAAGATTACTATTTCGATATACCGGACGTTCTTTACGAGGTGGTAACCGAAAGAATCAAAAAAATAAGCAAGGATTTAAAAGAGCACGGACTTGCCATTGAATATGACGAAAACAAAGATTATTATCTTTCATTGCCTGACAACCCTAAAAAGATAGAACTGAACGACCTTTTTTACCTGGCGTTTGAGGGCGCCGTTTTAAGCGATACGGAAGAAATAAGAATCCTTAAAAGGAATCTCGAAACGAACCTGATAGACGCTTATTTGATTACGGGGAACAAGGAATTTATAAAAGGAAAGGGAAACGTAGAGATACAGATTCCGAAAGAAAAAATAAAAGAAAGAATAAACGAACTGAGCAAGATTCCTTTAACGAAAAAAGATATGGCGAAAGCTGCCGGTTTTATAAAAAATCCGATAGAAGCGTTTTTCCTTGATAAGGAAGAACGCAACAAAGCCGTTGGATTCCTCATGGTAAACAATATTACAAAAGAGAAGAAAATCGAAAAAAATAAATTTTTGGAAATTTCAACTTAACAGATATACAATTTTCTTTCTTTTCTTGTTGGTTTTTTAAAATCTTATCGGACGTAACATTATACACTTCTTTTTGCACAGATTCCAAATTGGAAGATAAAATTTTTTCGTAGGCATGAAAGTAGGCTAAAATAAAATAGAATATTTTTCGTCTGCACTAATTTTAAATTTTCCATTTTTGTCTTTTGTAATATGAAAGCCACTATCAATAGAAGAAACATAACCTTGTTCATAATAATATTTTGCTCTTCTTTTTTGAATATAAAAATTTATTATAGATAAAATAATTGCTCCTGTTATTAAAATTATAAATCCTATTAATAAGCTTTCTAAAATTGCCGTTACCATAATGCCTCCTCGTTTTGGGGTCGGAATATTACCGCAAAAAAACTTTTTTGTCAAATTATTTTTTGATTGTTGAGTATTATATTGTTTAAAATTAATCTTGTCAAGATTTTCAATGTAAGGAAATATAAAATATATATTTTATATTTTCTTGTTGCAAGTCTAAATTAATTTAATGAAGCAATCATTTACATTCTTCTGGTTTATTCAATTTGTCAATTATTCTATTTATTTTATTAGGTATATTTGGCTATATATGTGTTTGCAATGTATTGGTGAGCGTTTGCGGATAACAGTCTGTAAGCGGTGTTGGAAAAAGCGTGCTGTTCGTGAAACGTTAATCCCCTAAAAGGAATATATTCTATTCTTTTAAAGTTTATATCAAGTACTAAAGGAAAGAGTTTTTTGTTTTCGATGATAGCGTCTTTATAGAGTATACCGCCTATTTTAAAATGGCTCATAAAGGCAGGGCCTATATTGTGAGCCAACAATATTTTTTGTTTACATAGTCGCAGAATAGTCGTAGAAATGTCGCAGAAATTTTGAACTCTTACACGAATATTATCGAATAGTAAAAATATTTGACAATTTTATTTATTTTTCATACAATTTCTTTAAAAAAGGAGCAAACATGAATGCGATTATTTCAAGCACTGTAAAAAACGATTCAATAAATTTAGAAACTATTCTACAGGGAATAGAATCTAAAAAATATGTTATTCCAGAATTCCAAAGAAATTTTGTCTGGACGCAGAACAGTATTATCAATTTGGCTGATTCTATAATAAGAGAATATCCGATTTCGTCAATTTTATTAATGGAAACTGGAGGAAATTTACAAATTCCGGGGAAAATGCTGGCATTTAATGAAAAAATCAAGGGAAATGAAGAAATAGAAGGGTTTTATGTTTTAGACGGACAACAGCGATTGACGGCTTTGTCTGAAATTTTTCTTGGAATGAGTGAAAAAAGTGAATATTATTTTGATTTGCTTACTATTTTATATGAATTATTTCCAGAAGATAACATCTTAGAATATCATTTTAATTATAGTAAAAGAGAAAAACCTAAAAAGTTTATTGAATTGATAGAAACCCCTAATAACAATTTTCAAGGGATAAATGAATATTTTTGCAGAATTTTTTCAAAGAAAAAAGAAAATGAAAACGAAATCATAGCAAGGGGGAATTTTAGATTCTTATCGGCAAAAGCCGTTTATCAGAATAATTTTGTATATACTTTAAGCAGTTTTCTTAATAACATAATAGATTTAGACATTCAGAAAAAAAATCATTATATAAATGTTTTAAACAATATTTTTTCAAAAGTTAACCGATATCAAATTGCCGCTACCAGAATATCAAAAAACGCTGACCTTAATCTTGTTATAAGAATATTTGAAAAAATAAATTCTACCGGAGTAAAGTTGAGCCTCTTTGATTTAATCAATGCGAAAACCTTTGCTGTAAGCAATGAAGGTTTAGGAAAGTTTTTAACTAACGAAATACATAAATATTTAAACGAAAACAATCTTCCAATTAATTTATTCGATAAAATATTTGAATATTCTTATAAAGAGGATATATATTTAAATTTGGGAAGAATCGTAAGAATCCTTGAGATGATTAGTCTTTTAGACAGAAAAGAGATAATAAACTCTTTTACAAAATCAAAAATGTTGAATAAAAATCCAAGTATATGGTTTTCTCAGTGGAATAAATACAAAAAAGGAATTTTGGAATTTGTTACATATTTTTCTTCTAATAAAATAATAGATTTTATTAGTCTTACGGGAATTGAATATTTTTGTGCAATTTATTCTTATTTTCTTCCGAAAGAAAAAGAGTTCTTTTTTGAAAATGTAAAAAAAACGTTGTTATCCGCTAATTTTAAAGAAGGAGGTTTTAGCAAGTCCAATATATCTCTTTTTAAAGATTTTATAGAACTTGCCGACTTTCTTTCAAATATTGAAAGTTTTGGTTTCAACAAATATAAAAATAATGCTTATCTAAAAATTAAAAAACATATTCAAAATGATATAGACAGAGAAGATGTCTTGAATTTGCAAGTTAAAAGCACAAAGGGGTATAAATTTAATACCATTATGTATCTTATATATTCCGAGAACATTCAGGGATGTGGAATTCTTGACTTGGAAGGGAAAAAAATAAGAAATATTGAAAAAACAGATTATCATCATATTTTTCCTTTATCCGAATCAAAAAGTTATTCAAACGAAACTAAAAAAATAATTAACAGTATAGCCAATATCGCAGTTTTAGACTCAAATTCCAACAGATTTACAATAAAAGATAAAAAATTTGAAATTTATATGAAAGAAATTTTAGATGTTTTCGGTTATGAAAAATTCAAAGAAATTTTAGATTCAAATCTCTTAAATGCAGAATCTGTTTTAGAATATATAAAAAATCCAACGGAAGAAAAAATTAGAACAATTTTAACAGAAAGAGCTGACAAAATTGTAGACATTATAAATGGATATTTTAAATAAAATCAACAAAAAAGGAATTTCTATGAACACTTTTAAATTTAAATGCGTACCATCAGAATGCGGGGAAAAATGTTGCAACAGCGCAACCCACGCAACCGCAGAAGAGCTGAAAAGATTTTACGATAAAGCACCTATAACTTTTATGCTGCATTTTTTTACGGAAGAAAACGTAAAAAAAAACGAAAAGAAATTTCATTAAAAAAGCAGGGGTTCCATTTAAGGCGTTTATTGATGGGAATGAAATTAAATTGTATGCCATAGGGGAGTTTCTTATCGGGTCTGTACAGGACAAGAAATGTTTTTTTCTAACGGAAGAGGGATTGTGCGGAATCCAGGAATCCAGGAAGAAAAACCTTTAAATTGTAAAGCGGTTCCGTTCAATATATTCGTCTCTTACGAGGAAATGGATTCCGTTTTTAACGACTGGCTTAAAAAAAGAATATCCCTGCGCCAATCGTTCCGACGGAAAAATCATATGGAATAAAAAAAAGACCGTATAAAACAACCGAGGATAAAAGTTTTGCCGAAGCTTATTTTGCGTATCAGAAAGCTTTAAAAGACAATGCGGCTTTTATTTTTGGGATTCTTACTTCTCTTAAACAGATGAACGCGTTTCCGACGGAAATTTTTAATTCGGAAATGTTTATTAAATACGGCGATGTAAAAATTACCGTTATGATAGTTCCTTCGGAATCCTTCTTTAAAAGATTTTGAAAAATAATATGTTATAATAAGTGTATAAAAGTAAAAAATTAAACTGCTAAAGAAAAGAACAAACGGACAATGAGAAGCTAAGTATGGAGAGTGACTTAGCTTCTCATTTATTTATCAAAAAAAAGACCCTTTCTTAAGGGCAAAAAAATATGAAAGGAGTTTAAATGAACACAAAAAGAGAACGTCTGGGTTGGCCCGATATGAAAACTATGAAAGGAGAATGGCCTCCGGTTAAAGCTTTAAAAAAGTGAAGAGCCTCTTTTTTTAGAGAGGAGGAAAAACCCTGAATACGGGGATTAATCATTTTTTTGCGTAAAAATTTTTAAATTTTTTTTCTTTTTTCTATTTTTTTGCGAAAAAAGATATAAATACATTAAAACCAATCAAAGGAGACTGAAATGGCACAGGAAAACAAACAAAACAAACTTTACTTTACAAACGTTCCTAAAAACAAAGTGAGTTTTGAGCTGAACGTTTATAACAAAGCTACGGGACAAAACGAAAAAGCTTTTATTACGGGAAGCACAAGAGGTGTTGCGGCGCTTGTTAAAAATATAGTTGAAAGTCAATACAAAAGCACGGCAATTAAAGATATTAAGTTAAAAGAACTGGAAAACGGGGCAAAAGTTGTAGAAAGTTTTGATTTCGGAGCAAAAGGCGATGCGAAAAACTTTAATATTGAAATCAACAAAGTAAGGTTTAAATGGCATACGGTTAACAGGGAAACGGGTGAAAAATCCAAAGATTATACGGTTGAAACGTTTTTATTTTCTCAAAGAGACGAAAACAGACATGTTCACTGGGGTAAAACGCCGGAAGCGGAAAAAGCTATTATGAAACAGATGGAAGAGCTGGTAAAAGCGCTTGAGAATAAAGACTTAAAAGAGGTTACCGTCGGTATTAAGTTCGTGGAAGGCGAAGACGGAAAGAAAAGAAGTTACGTGGGTTACGTGGGGACTCCGAAAACGCCTGAGAAAGAAGGGCAGAACGTTGAAAAAAAGCAGAACAGAGAGCCCCAGGCTGAGGTTGGGAAGAAAAAGCCTAAACCCGCCGACCAGGAAATCCCTTTTTAACGGGATTTTTCTTTCTTTGTCAACATAAACATAGATAAGATTCCTTTTAAATATTCTTCATAACTCTCACATTCTTCGGGTATAAAATAAAAATCATATGACTCAGCAAACGTTATAAATTTTGCAAGTTCTTTAACCGAAACTCTGTTTTGCCTGATTTTCTTTATATCGTTAAAAAAAGGCAGCGAAACAATAATATTTTTTATGAACTTCTTTTTGTTTTGTTTTTCTTTATTGAGGTTTTTAATGTTTTGAATTATCTCGGAATCATCGTAAGCTTTTGAGAATCCAAGCGTTTTCGGGTTTGGGAATCCGAGAGAATTGTTGCCAAAATAGTCTATCAGATAATAATCCGTAAATTCTTTAAGATATTTTTCGTTCTCTTTTCTTCTTGTTGAAAAGTGTCTGATAAGCGGAGTTTTAAAAATCAGATGAAGCCACTTTTCATATAAGTTGGCTAATTTGAAGTTTTCTTTTGCCAGATTTACGGTAAGAAATATTCTCTCTTCGAGATATTTTACGTAAAGAGATTCTCTTTCTCTGGATTCCAGCCTAAAATATCCGAGCAGGAATCTGTCATAGAAAATTTTTTTAAAAAAAGGAGGCAGTTTTTCCGCTTCTTTTAACGATTCAAGGGACTCTTTATGAGAAAAAAAGAACATATCGCTTTTTTCGTTTTTTTCTTTCGTTAAAGGGAGAGAATACGTAAAAATAAAATTCTTCCATCTCTTTTCGCATTGTGCATCTAAAACGTTTTTTTCTTCTTTTACCGCATATTCAAACAGAACATTCCATTTTGTAGGGATGGAATCTTTTATCAAATGTCCGTAAAAAAAAGCGAGATAATAAAAAAAACATTTGTCTTCTATATACTGATAAGAATCCGTTAAAATTTCTATTAAAACCGAAAATTCGTTTATGTTGTCGTGAAAGATGCTGAAATCCTTTTTTATCAGAAAAAGCAGCCGGTTGACTTCTTTGGTTATGTTTTTTTGAAAAATAAAAAAAAGCGGTTTGTATATGTTGAATTTTTCCTGAAACGGAATAAGGGCATGCAGGCTGTTTGAATTTTCTATCGTCTTAAGAAATTCCGCAAATTTTTCAAAAGGATTGGTTTGCAAAAAAGTGTTTCTTTTTACAAAATATATGTCTTTTTTATTTTTAAAATAAGAAGGATGAAAGAAAAACGAATGTTGGAATACGTAGAAATATTCGCTTATTATCCTAATAAGCAATCCAAAGGCGTTTTCCGTGGAAAATTTCTTAAAGCTGTATTTTCCAAACTCATTTACGGATATTGCGTTATGAAAAAAATAAAAAGAGTAAATCCATTTCCCGTTTATTTCGTTTTCCGGGAGGACGGATTTAATTTTATTTATTTTCCATCCGTAATTTTTGGTAATGAGAGCGTCGTATACCATAAAAAAATCCATATTGTTTTGCTTAGAATAAAGATAAGGAATTATTTTAAAAAAACATTCCCCTTTTACGGATTCCTCTATTGCCTTGCCGGTTATCCCGGTTATAAAAGAAGCGAGCACGGAAGGGTTAAAAACGTTATACCCGATAAGTTCCGTTCTTTCCGTAATAGTCGTTCCGCAAAAGGACTCCATAAAAAACATAAGCGATTTTAAAAAGGTATTTTTTTCTTTTTCGCCCGCGGTGTAAACGTAAAAAAGGAAATCGTTTTTAAAAAAAAATATTTCGTTTAGCAGTTTTCTCGATTCTTCGCCGTACGTCTTTCTTAAATGTTTAATAAAATGTAAAAACCCTATTTTGTTTAAAACAAGGTAGGAATATAAATCATTGATAAAACGGACTCTTTCTTTATAGTCTTTTTGTTCTTCCCCTTCACTTTTTACAATCGTTTCCGCTCTTGAAAAAAAATCACAACAGCCTTTTTTTAACATATGCCTTTTAATCATTATTCAGCCTCTTTATTTATATAACAGGAATCTGTTTATGAATCCTTTTTTTAGAATTTTAATATATTCTGTCTTGTCCGTTGTATAATAATAATCTTCTATTCCGTTTAGAATAATCCTTTCAAGAACATTTTTATACTCATCAAGGGAAATTTCGCCTTTATTGAACGTTTTCTTATCTTTGAAAGAATCCCTTACCGCTTTTTTTATCGTCTCGAATCCTCCCTTTATTTTGTCGGAAAAAAGAATTCCCTCCGCTATCTCCTTTTCGTTTATTTTCATGTCTTTAATTTCATCGTCAACAAACGAACCTATGACCGTTTTTTTCAGTTTTTCCGCCGCTTTGTCTTTCAGAATCTCAAGAAAAAAGTGAAAATCCCCGCTTTTAAAAACGTTTTTCCCCGTTTTTGAAGATTCTTCGAAAAAAGCTTCGGCAAGCACAAGGGTAAACCAGAATCCGTTTGATTCGGGTTCTCTTACGGGTCCGTTAGGCGCATATTCTTCTTTTCTGTAATTCTTGATAACTTCTTCTACAAGATAAAGACAGAACTCCCGGGACATACTTACGTATGTTGAAAGCGGAACATAGGAATGGTAAAAAAACTTTATGTCCTTCAGTCTTGAAAGATGTTTTTCCGCTATATAAGAATTGTAATTAATTTCGTCTTTTACAATTTTCTCCATTGTCTGCTTTTCAAGAACGGCAGTCATAAAATATATAAAATATAAAGGAAATCCCATTTTTGAAAATTCTTTAACAAAAAAATTTACGTGCTTTTCAACTCCTTTAAAAAAAGTGCAACTGTTTTTCTGGACGGAAAAAATAAATACCGCCGCATACATAAAATAATTATAAAATTCCTTAAGCGTTAAAGGAACACCCCTGTAATGAAACAATTCAAAAACAAAAATTAAATATTTTAGCGTATATTCAAATTCATTTTTACCCGTACTCTCGGCAATTCTTTCTATATAATATCCTATCTCCGTTATATTTTTTTCTTTAAAGAAATAGTCTCTAAAAAGACTGAATACGTATCCGTATCTGAAAGAAGTGAATTTATCGTTTTTATACAATTCTTTAACAAATTCGTAATAATCCTCAAGGATTCCTTTCCATTCGTTCAGTATGGTTTTAAAGAACATTCCGTTCTTGCTTAATCCTTGTTCTTTTCCTGCTTTATGATGTCTTGTCGGTTTTGAAAGAACGGAAATAAAACAATTGAAATAAAACATTTCCTTAATAAAAGAGTCTTTCTCGCCGTTTATTGTTTTTCTGATTAACTTAAGATTGGTTTTGACTCTTTTAATATTTTCATTATTGTCTTTGTTAAAAAATAAAGAAATTTTATAAAAAGAAATATTGAAAAAAAGCGTTACGATATTTTTATGTTTTTCCATAAAGCCGACGTATTCTTCTTCGTTTATGTTTTTCAGAACGTTTTTAACGGATTCCATTGTTTCTTCTTTGATTTTCCCGAAATAAATGTTTTTAAAAAGGAACGAGAAGGAAAGAAGATAGGCAAGCAGCGATTTGTTTTCTATCGGTGTTTCGTTTAAAATCTCCAGTCCTTTTTTAAACGTTTCGACTCCGCCGAAACTTTTCTCTCCATACGGACTCCATGGGTAAAATTCGTCAAGAACGTCCCAAAATATATTAAGTATGTTTTCCGCTTTAAGAAAATTATATTCATTGTTAAAGTCTATGGTTCTTTGAAATGAAAGAATATACGGAAAATCGTTTTTTGAATATTTTGGAATCTCGTTTTTTCTGTTTTCTTCAATGATATATTTTCCCGTTTTTCCGGAACAGACGCCGTCGGCGATTATAAGAACCGCTTTTAGAAAAAAGCTTTTCAGATTTTCGTTTCTGTGGTTTTCGTTAAACAGGTAATAATTTATAAAATTTTTTAATTTTGAATATTCCTCCTCGGTAAAAGAACCTTTTTTAAAAAATTCCGGGTTGGTTATTTCTTCTATCTGATTTTTAAGTTCAGTGTTTTTTTCTATTATTTTACATAATCTGTAAACCGGAGTTCCCGTTTGGGCGTTTTTTCCTTTTTCAGGGACGAAATCCAAAAAAGAATCCTTGATACGGGTCCTGATATCGGTTAAGATATTTTCATATCTGTATTTTGCCTGTTTAAGCGTTTCATTTATTAAAAGTTCATTGGAGAAAAAAGGGTTTTGTAAAGAATGGTATTCAAGGAAATTGTATACATAGATAAAATCATCGTTCATTATCTCAAAAATCGTATTTACCATTTTTTTATACTCTTCTTTTGAGAATAATCCGTAAACGTATCCGAATACCGCCAAAGCAAATGTTCTCAAAGACGCGTATTCCCCCGCTTTTTTAAGTATAGCCGTCTGATACGGGTCTTCCGTTTTAAACGTTTTTACCAGATTTATAAATTCTTCGTATTTGCCGATAACGGACATAACTTCTTTCGGAGAGATTTCTACGTCGTTTAAAAACAACTCTTCATACCAGACAAGGGTGTAGAAAAATTCTCTGTATGAATCCGAATAATCCGAAAATCTTCCTACTCCGCTGAAAGGGTTTTTCGAAAAAAGAAATAAAACCGGATGAAAATTTCCGAAAAACAGGTGCCATGAGTTTTGGATTTCGCTCCTTTTCAGGCCCATTCTTCCCACGTATGTAAACTTTTTTCCGGATAATAATTTCTCGGATTCCTCTTCGGGTGAAAAAAAAGAAAGATATTTGATTAGGCCGTAATTCCTTTTAAGAAAAGCTTTTTCTTCTTCCGTTAAATAATCCTTATGATTTAAAACGGATTCGTCCGGCCTGAGCAGCTTCTGCTTTTGAAGAATCTGTTCCGCAGTTACGATTTCCTTACGCGTTTTTTCATCGGCAAGTTTTAAAAACAGCTTGATTTTCGCGGATTCCTCCGCTTTTTTAATACTCTTTAAAAGAGTAAGAGGCACCATAGCAAATCCTTTTTTATTTTTTTTAAATTATATATTAAAATATTGAAATTGTCAAATAATTTGACAACGGCACTTTTTTTGATTAACGGAAATGCTTGGTTTGGTACGGGGCTTTTTTATTATAATTAGAAAAAAACAGAAAGGAGTTTTACAATGGCAAAAAAATATAAATATCAGCCTAAAACAAGGGAGGAGCTGATAGAGGCGATAAAAAAAGAGATATACGAAGTGCAGGGGACCCCCGACAATCCCAACTGGGAAGCCGACCTTAACTGCATTGACACTTCGCAAGTAACGGATATGAGTTGTTTATTTAAAAGTTACACAGTAGAAGTAGAAACAGGTAATAATTTTGGATTTGAATTAGAAAGATTCCGAGGAGACATTTCTGAATGGGACGTTTCTAACGTGGAGAATATGGACTATATGTTTGCCGGCTCTTTGTTTGATAATGATATAAGCGGATGGAATGTCTACAGGGTCAGGAGCATGAAGGGGATGTTTGCAGAATCCTTCTTTAATAGAGACATAGGGGAATGGAACGTTAGTAATGTTGAAGATATGTATCGCATGTTTGAAAAAAGTAGATTTAACAAGAATATATCTGATTGGAACGTTTCAAGAGTCAAAGATATGCGTTTTATGTTTTATGGTTCTAAATTCAACCAGCCAATTGGAAATTGGAACGTTTCCAGCGTTAAAAATATGAGTTTTATGTTTGCTCACAGTCGGTTTAATCAGGATATAAGCCGATGGAACATTTCAAACGTTGAAGATATGGCTTATATGTTTGCAAAAAGCGAATTCTCCCAATCATTATTCAAGTGGGGCTATAGATTCAATGATAAAGTATCATTGTATGAGATGTTTTCTGATAGTAAGTTTAACGGGGATATTACAAGCTGGTATTATTATTTAGACGATAAAGAAGTAGAAGATACGGAACTTAAAAATTTATCCGTATATTGTCCTGGTAAAAATTACGGAGGAAGATATGAGGATACCGATTATTTAAGATTGCCAGACAAGATAGAACATCCGTTTACATTATTTAAAGCTCTGGCATATAATTATCCGTGGAAAGAGATTCAAAAAAGACTTTCCATAGAAGACGGGGAATTATGTTTGTTTGAATATAAAAAAGATGAAAAAGTATTTCCTTATTTTATGTTTTTTTACGAAGAAGAAGTTCCGGACTATATTAAAATAAATTTATTAAGACATAAAGGCATTGACCCCAAAAATATTATGAGAAAGGGATGCGATAAATTGTTAAAGAAAAAAGGATTGGAAAAAGAATATACAGAATATCTTGAAAGAATTCAAGATAAGATATAAAACACGGAAATGACATGCTTCCCACGCATAAAGACGGGAAACTCTCCTTGGCGGCAAGTGCGCCGGCAATCAGGATTGGTATAAAATAAAAGCAAAAAACGGGAAAAGCGGTATGAACCGGTTTACAAAATAAAAGAGAAAAAATTACTTTGGAGATTCCGTTTCTTTAACCGGTTCGGGTTTTTTTATTTTTAACGATTCAAACTCTTTTTTTATGTTTTTCAGATTCTCAAAAGCGCCGAAGATTTCGTCATAATAAATAACGTCGTTATCAGAAACGGGATTCAGGATTCCGTTGTAGCGTTCGTTCATATGGAGCCCGAGCGCTATGTATACGTCTTTTTTGTTAAATTTCCGGTTATTGTTTTTTATCGTAACTTTTAGGTGTTTTAAATATTTTTCAGGCTCTTGAATAAAAACTTTCATTTTTTTTAGATTTTTATCCGTCTGGAATCCTATACCAACCGAGGTTAAGATTCTCTCTAAATATTCAGACTTTTCTTCAAAAACATCGTTTTGGAAAGAATACGTTTTGCTTCCGTGTCCGTATTCATTAAGGGCGGATGGATATTTTTCGAACATCCGTTTTATAAAAACAGATAATCCTTTTTCCGTGATTTCTTTAAATTTTTTGTCTATTTTTGAGAGATTTTTTGAAAATACTTTTTTTCTATCTTCAGGGGCCACTTTTATCAGTTCGCCTTTTTTGTTGTGCTGGAGGATTCCGTACAGATATAAAATATTTTTATCTTTAGAATTTCCTATTTTTTCGGCAATGATTCTTATATCGAGAAAATTGTTTAAAAGTTTTATTAATTCTACGTCTTCAATATTCAGATAATCGGCATTTCTTAAAATTGTTTTCATTGTATTGATATAAAAATTAAGCAATATAAAAACGTCGTGTTTTATAAGTGTATCTATTTCTATTTCGTCTATTCCTTTTTTCTCCCATAAATTTTTTATCATATGTTCCGTAGGAATGGCTGTAAGGGAATCCAAATGTTTTCTTTTTAAAGATTCCGACAAAATAAGAGCGGATAAAATCGTTCTTTCTTTTTTTCTGTTATGCTCCTTTGCGTCATTCGAAGCGTTAAATCTCATATTAAATACATAGCCTCTTATCAGATAGGACATTGATATATCGCTTAAATATTTTTTAAATTTCTTAAAACTCATTTTTTCATTAAAATATTTTTCAGCCGTATTAATCAGCACCGAACAGGCAAATGTTTCATCTTCCTCTTTTCTTATTAAAACTGATATTTCATTTATTATTGAAGCCAGATTCTCTTCGTCCGGTGGTATCAGAGAATATTCAAACGCTTTTTCGAGTTCGTGAATTAACAGAGGCGTTTTTAAGATTCCCGTTCTTATATATGCTTTTATTCCGTTTTCGACATTTTTGAAAGAAACATGCTTTATTGCTTTTTTGACGGAATCATAATTTTGAAAAACTTTTTCCTTTTCAACAAGATGTTCAATAAATTGTCTTATATCTATTTTTTCTTTTTCTATTACAATCGTATTGTTTTTTTGTTCGATTTCGTCTATTTTTTTACCGATTACATCAATAATTTTGTCTTCATAAAAGACATAATCGGCGGATTCTCTGCCAGTGCCTCTCATTAATGCTTTTTTTATCATAAGAGGATTCTTCATTAAAAAATCAGTATAATCTTCATCTTCATCAAAAACAATGTTTTTTCTTTTTAATTCATACACTGCCGTATCATATAAATCTTCGTCAAAAAAAACGTCTTTATACAATTTTTCCGCTATATATTTGCTTTTATCTTCTTCCTTTATGATATCGGCAAAAATATATTCTTCAAATTCTTCTCTGGATTCCGCAATATAAGGCGAATCATTTTCGATTATATACAAATTCTTTAAAATAGTAAATCCGTATTTTGTCCTTTCAAATCTGAAACCTCTGCGGAATCTTATTTTTATATTTTTTTCAGGCAGAAGTTTTACGTTGATTTCATATTGTTCGTTTAATATTATATCCGTTCTGTCAAAAGCTTTATAAACAAAATGTCCGCTTTCTTCTATTTTTTTAAGTATTTTGTTTTTATCCATCTGAAAATTCTTTTATTCGTGGGGAAACATTTTGCTTGAAATTGAGAATTTTTTTAATTTCTTTTTTACGCTCTTTTATTTTTAAATGTTTTTGAATAATATTGTATTCTCCGAACATTTTTAATTCTTTGAACGTTTCGGGAAACTTATAAAACAATATACTTTTATCCGTTTCTTTTTCAATATCCGCAAAATAAGCAAGCGCTTTTACGGCCGAGGCGCTTATTTTGTTTTCAAAAATCTTTTTAAGTTCCGTAAAAAAACTTTTGTTATCAAAAATTTCTTTTTCGGCAAGTCCGTTTTTCAGGGCTTCGGGTATTGTTTCAGGATTCCTGTATAAAAACGCTTTATAACTTACGTAAAGCGATTCGTATTCATTGGGTTTTTCTTCTTTCATATACGGAGCGACTGCCCGGACCTCACCGAGAAGCTGTATTTTTCTTTCTTCGGTTAAAAAATTCATTTCCGGGAATAAATTAAAAAACTGAAAGATTCTTGTGATTTTTTCGCTTCTTGATTCAAGTTCGTTTTTTACAAAGACGGAAGAAGGCGCGTTTTTACTTCTTTGAAGAATTCTAACGAGCGTATCCGTTTCATTATATATTCCCCATCTCTCTTTATCGTAAAAAAAATCAATTCCGTATTTGTTAATAAAATGCGAAAGCGCCGCCGTAACGATTTTTTCAGTGGCTCCTTCCGTATTTATCATAAAAGCCTTTCCGTAATCTATCATATTTTTAATAAACTCCCGGTTAAAAAAGGGACGTATTTCAGTCCCGTCGTGTACCGAAAAAAAAGAGTCCCCGAGCGCTTCAAAAAAATATTTTTGAAATATCGAAGTTTTAAATTGTTTTTCGTGATAATTAAAAAAATGAATGGAATCTTTCTTAAAATAATCATTCAATAAATTGATAAAATTTTCATGTTTTTTAAGCCTGTTGACAATATCCTGTAAATATTCTTTTGAATAAAATTCCGAAAGACTTTTTATATCCCCAACGTAAAGACTTAATGAAGAATAAAACAAAAGCCCTTCAAAAAGGTCTTTGGAAAATATAAAGTTTCCCCCTTTTTCTTTTATAAAATTATCAGTCTTTTCAAATATCCGTTCAATTGTATCTTTGCCGAGTGCCGTTAGAAACGATATTTCATTTGAAGATACGACGGCGTCTATTCTGTCATCATAATATCCGTCTTCAAACATGTACCGGACCGTTTCAAATATTTCTTCATCACTGATTTTTTCCATAAGCTCACTGATAAGAGAATCGAGATTCCCGTCATATTCTTCCTTTAGGAAGAATTCATAATCTTCATATCCTTTTTCTGCCATATACGTATCTATTTTCTCTTCATAGCAATATTTTCTTAACCGCATTTCCATCTCTGGAGACATATAATTTTTTTCTTCTTCAAAAAAGAAACTTATTACATCTTTCTCTTTAAAATTATTTATAACAGATGGTATTTCTTTTACAGAGACATTTTCCCCGTCCGGGGTTTTTGCTTCTATGTCATAATAATAGGCATTGATTTCTGCATTATACTTAAATTTCATTGTCAGAAGAGATTCAAATTTTTCTTTTTCGTTTTTAAAATTATCATAATAAAACTGAAACGGAATCTTTATTGTAAGGAATCCGCCGTTAAATCCGTTTTCTCTAAGATGAAGCGTTCCTTTTTTCTCTTTAATATAAGGTTTAAGCAATTCTTCTAATGATTTTAAATCATTAATCATACAACAGCCCTTTTTATTTTATTTATATCTAAAGAAAGAAAAAGGGAGTTAATTTCTTTTAAAAATAAGATGTTTTAACATATTGTAATAATATTCTGCATCTTCTTTTTTTGAAATCATATTATAAATAACTATTTCAAGTGTTTTTCCCTCAATTTCCAACTCTTCTAATCTAAAGACATCCGCACATAATATATTGTCGCAATAGAACCCTCCGCATATTTTGATTTCTTCATCTTTTTCATCGGACAGGACTCCTAAAAAAACAATTTCTACTTTTCCGATTAAAGAATTTAGATAATCCCTGACAAAGTTTTTCATTTCATCGGTAAAGCATTGAGGGAACCTTAAAATGTTTACTTTTATATCTTCTTCTTTTACGAACTCGGCATACATTGTTTTCTCCTTTAAACAATTATCTGGAAATGGATATTATTGTCTGCAAGCGTACTTTTGTCCCTGGCTTTAAATGTTACGTGATATTCGATTTCTTCGAAGATTTTGTTGTAAAGTCCTGAAATATCTGCATTTATTCCATTGTCTTCAATATATTCTTCGATAATTTTTAAAAGATTTTCCGCTGCTTTTTTTCCTTCTTTGCCGTTTTCCATTACCATTTTTCCTTCGGAATTTACCTTAAACGTTTTTATTACGATTTCAAGGATTCCGTAATCTTCCTGAATATAGCTTTTGGGAATTTTATAACTTTGTTTTATTAATTTTATATTGCTTTTTTTGTTTTTTTGCTTATGGTAACCATTTTTATTTTTTTCAATTTTAATACAATCTTTAAAATCCTCTTCTTCAAAAAATTTATCTAAATCGAATCCGACCATTTCTGCCACAGTTATTTCTCTTCTTTTTTGTTTCTTTTTATTTTTCATAACAACTCCTTTTATTAATTTAATTTAATTTAAAAATTCCCTACAAATCCCTTGTTGGGGATTTAGGTTTTATCCTTTTATTTTTAATATGACGGGATTTAAGTTCTTCATCAATATATTTTTCTAATTCTTTTAACGCTTTTTTATTAACATTTCTATTGTTTTTGATTAATTCTCTTATAATCAGTTTGCCTTTTTTTATTTCAGATAGAGGACATCCGTCGAATATACAATCTAAACGTATATTTCTGTTTAATTCCCATTTGCCTATATCGCTACTGAATTTAGAATTGAAGAACATAAAAGCCATATCTACTACGTTACTTATGTTCCATTCGGAAATATTTCCACTGAATTTGGAATAAGCAAACATATAATACATATCCGTAACATTATTGACGTTCCATTGTGAAATATCTTGATTAAACTCGGCATTATAAAACATCCAGCCCATATTCTTAACATTACCAACGTTCCATTTGCTTATGTCATTATTAAACTTGGAATCTTCGAACATTCCTGACATATACTCGATTTTACCAACATCCCATTTTGAAATATCACCATTGAAATTTGAACCGCTAAACATATAAGCTGTGCTTTTAACGTTACCAACGTCCCATCCGCTTATGTTACCATTAAATTCGTGTAATCCGTATCCCTCTTGAAAACTACTACAAAAAAGATAACTCATATCGTTGATTCGGGACGTATCTATGCAATTTAAATCGGCTTTCCAGTTAGGATTGTTTTTTATTCCTTGAATTTCAAAAATTTCTTTTTTCATAGCCCATATAAGTTCATATTTTGTATTAGGATAATATTTGTAGCTCACTCTAAATCCTTTTTTTTATTAAACCATTGCCTTCAATGAAATTATCAATAATTTCGGAAATCTTCAATGATGTTGAAAATTTATCATAAGCCATAACGTTTTTTTTGTTCTAATTTTTATTATTATATACTTTTTTTAAAAAAATGTCAATATATTTGACAGGATTAAGTTTTGTTTTTTTGATATAATTTCTATTTACATTATAATAGAGAAAGGATGTTAACGTTGTTGTCAAAAAAAATTTTGAATTTTTTTAAAAAAAACAGATATATCATAGTTTTATTTAACGAAGACGGAAAGGCGATACAAATAAAAACCGTTAGGACAAGAAACATAAAACAGGCACAGAGAAAAGCGATAAACTTTTTAAGAAAACATCCCGAAAGTGTTTTTTTTGATATTAAAATATTATAATTGATTGAGAAAAAAATAAAAGGATTTGTAATGAAGCTGGTTTTACAGGCATTTATTATTGCTTTTTTACAGGCATTTATTATTGTTTTGTTAATGGTTTTATCGGCAATGGTTTTTAACGTCAGTCCTACAAACGTTTTTGTAGTTATCGGAAGTCTTCTAGTCGGAACGATTATTACGGAAGCGATTTACTTTAAAAAGCTTCAAAAAGAAATCGATAAAAAGGAAAATAAAAAAGAAAAAAGATTAGAAAATGAAAATAAGACTGGATAATTATTTCTATTATAATTCCGCAGTAGCAACAGTTTCGATTTTATTGATTACGGCGGTTTTGTTTTTTATACACGAAGGATTCCTTTATTACTGGGAAATTTTTTACAGCCTGGGCTTTTGGATAGCTACCGAAATTATTTTGTTTTTAAAAAATATTGAAAGAATCAAAGAAAATGATTCACAATAGTTACAAGGGTTTTGACCGAAGCGGCAAATTCATTAATGTAGAATTTAACTTCCGACGGGCTCCCGAAAGGAATTGTCTTATAAACGGATTCTTCTTCTTTCTTAATTTCAGGGTCAATCGTTTTTAAAACTTCTTTAATCTTGTTTCTATTTATAAATATTTCGTTATAAAGCGATTCAAAAGATATGATTATTTTTTTTGGATTATCTCTTTTTATCGTTAAAATCGTCTCTATATAATCATTGTTTGGTAACAATATATCTGTAACAAGATAAATTTTATGTTCTTTTTCCTGTGTTATTACTCCGCTTATTTCAAAACATTTTTCAAGTTCTTTTAATAAATTTTCAGTAGTCATTTTTTATCCTTTTTTTCAAAAATTGATAAATGTCTCAAGAACTTCATTCCTGTAAGTTATTATAATTCAAGAATTTCCTGCCAGATTTGAATATCCATTTTCATTCCGGCTTTGTTTTGTTCTATTGCCGACTTTATGTCGTTTTTTATCTGTTTTCTGTCAAAATCGTTCAATTTGTTCCAGTTTCTTTTTAAGTTTTCGGCAACAATCGGTACGGCGGTGCTTTTTCTGCCGAGTGCGTATCTAAAGGCAAAAATTAAGACTTCTTTATCTACCTGCATTTTTCATCCTTTAATCATTTTTAAATATTTCATTCTTTGAACTATTGCGGTTTCCGATACTTCAAATATCGGTGCGAGTTTTTTAACGGAAGTTATATCCCCGTTGTAAACCAGACACTTTAAAATTTTTTCCGGAATGAGAATCTCAAGTGCTTTTTTGTTTGCTTCCCCTTCTTCGCCGTCCGCTTCCGCATACATATTTTCGGGAATTTCCGTTCTTGGAATCTTGTGCCCGAGTAAAACGTGCGCGAGCATATGGGCAAGCACGAACCTTTTCCTTATATTATTCATATTTTTATTAACGAGAAAAATAATTTCCTTTTCTTTAAGCGTTATTTTCCCAAGCATCTCATTACCCATTTTTACGGATAAAATTGTTTTTATATTATTTTTTTTTATCAGCTCCTTAATATCGACTATCATATTAAGTTCCTTTTCAGTAGTTTCTATAATTATATAAAAAATATAAATGCTTTGTCAAATAATTTGACATAAAAACCAATTTCTTCTTTTTAATACAAATTATGTAAATTGATATAAATACATTTAAAACAAAAAAAAGGAAAAGTATGAAAAAAAAGATATCTGTTTTATATGAATTAAACAAAGATATAAAGTTAATAAGCTATAATGAAGAAACAAAAAAAATAATATATAGAGGAATAAGAACCGGAATATTAAGAAGAGGAATCCTGGGTTACACCTTAAAGCTTCCCAACGGAAAACTGGCTTTGGGAATAGAACCCCTGGAAATCATAGAGGAAAAAAACAATATTAAAAAGAAAAAAAAGAAAGAACCCGGGCAAAAAACCCCGGGTATTTAATTATTAAGCAGCTCTTTGATTTTTTGAATATAAAAATCTTTTGGATATACGCCTATCGCAATATCTTGAACCTGCCCGTTTTTAATAAAAATAACCGTTGGAATACTTCTTATTTCAAATGCCGCGGCAAGTGCAGATTCCTCGTCAACGTTAATTTTCCCCACGGCAATCTCACCCTCTTTTGCCGTTTCCGAAGCAACTTCTTCCATAATCGGCGTAAGCATTTTACACGGACCGCACCACGGAGCCCAAAAGTCCGCAACTACTATTTTATTTTTACTTACTGCTTCTTTAAAAGTTTCTTTATTAAATTCCGTCATATCAGTTTCCTTTTTCCCCGTTTTGACCGTTTAATTCCGCAGCAGCCATTTCTCTGATTTTATTTTCAATTTCAGCTCTTCCCATAGTAAGCAGCTGATTTACGTATCCCTGTGCAAAAGAATCCCTTGCATTCATCGCATTCGCAAGAATCTGCTGTTTTTTTGATTCTGATTCCCTGAAAAGTTCTTCTTTTTTTGCCTGGTCATGAATTTCCGCAAGCTTTGCGTTTGTTTCTGATTCAATTTGTCCCATGGGAATATCCAGCATCTGAGCTCTGTAAGTGACGTCCCAAATCATACCCCCTATTTCATAAGCTATAGACATCGAAGCATCCGCCGCAAGAGCAATTTTTCTTGCCACCATTTCGATTTCGTCTATTTTTGTTTTGTCTAAATCGCTTAAATGATTTAACTGGACTTTTGTAATTATGTCCCTTTCATATGTTGTGCCTGCCAACAGTTTTTTCAAATTTTCCTCTGCTTTGATTCTTTCTTCCGGATTCCCCGAAGTAAAACTCTGTGCAAATAAATCTTTGTCAACCTGTCTGAACCTTTTTTCGATTTTTTTTAAATCCTCGGTAAATTCGTCTTTAATGTTTTCCCATTTCCCCGATTCGGGATTTGTAAGTTTAAAAAATACCATTATTGCTCCTTTTTAGTCAAAATATTTTGCGTTTAATTATAACATTTTTTCAGAAAAAAGTATATTTTTTTCTGAAAAAACAGCATCGGTTTAAATACTTTTTTCAAAATTAAACACTTTTTTCTGTCCTTTCGGAGAAGTTATAAAAACTTTCATTTTTGCGGTTCCGTCTCTGTATACATTTATCTTCAGATAAAAGGATTCCGCTTTATTTTTAAATCTTACCGAAACCTTTTCACATTCACCGGAAATACATATATTTTGAAAATAAACGATTTTGCCCAAATGCGAAGGCTTTATGGTAAAATCAAATCCGTTTACGGAAATTACAAAACCCTCTTTTGCCTCAAGACGGGCGAACACCTGAACTTTTCCTGATACAAACATGCTTCCTTTATGATAGAGTCTGTCGCTTACCTGAACGTTTTCTTTTAATATTACGGAATCTATTTTTCTTTTTGAAGCTATAGTTTCTTTGGAGAAATAGTTTTCTCCGGTAAAAAACGGCGTAAAATAATGAATAAAATCCTCAAGATTTAAAACTTTGGTCATAAAATCCTCCTTATTCGCTAAATAAAATGTCTTGTAATTATAAAACAAAAGAAAAGATTTGTCAAATATATTGACAGAATTGAATAAATATTTCAGATATCTTTTGTCTAATAAACTTTTACCTGATAAATTTATATTTTAATACTTTTGGAATTATAAGAATTTAAAAAGGCGTCATCGTTAATGAATAATTTGACAAATTAAATTATTGAGAAAAATTATTTTTTTTATTTCGTTTTCTTTACGGAATCTTTGAAATGTTTCGGATATTATCTTATTAATTTTTTCGTTTCTTTAAGTTTTTCCAGTCTATAAAGAAGGTTGGCATGCAGATATTGTCCGCCTTTTGAAAGAGACGTATTCACTTTGTTCCCCTTATTTCAATATTTTTTATCTTTTTACCCGGCAGCATTTCTTTGTATATTCCTGAAGATGAAAGAATTCCGCACAATTCAATTGTTTTAAAATCCCTGTAATCAACAAGGGAAAGGGGAACCTCGCTTCCGGGTCCGAATATATAGTCTTTTGACGGATTAGTAAAATCCGCGTATTTACTCATTTCTTTAAGGGTTATTTTCTCGGCAAACGAATTTAAAACCGGCTTAAACAGATTTTTATAAATGTATTTTATATTATGTTTGTCGGCTTCTTTTTTTATTTCCCGATACAATTCGTCCTTTTTCCCTGTAAGCAGGGCGTATCTTTCTTCAAGGATAAAAAAACCTCCCTGAATATAAAAACCGTTAATAATATTTTCCTTGACGAGCGGATTGTCTTTATGTAAAAGTTTTATAAATAACTCTCTTAACCTTTCATACTTTTCTTTGTTGATATGCATAAGAAACTTATTTTCCTTTATCAATGACAAATGTTTTAAAAGAGTCTTTTCAAAAAAGTTCCCCACTCTTATTTCATCGGTATATAAATCTTTTTCAAAAAAGTTTTTTATGTAAAGATAATTCCAAAACTTTAGATTTGTCTTTTTAACGAAATAAAAAGAGATAAATGTATCAAGGTTTTCAACAAAAAAATTTTCGTAAAAGTTTTTTGTGTGTATAAAATAGGGAAATTCTTTTGCTATAACGTAGGGATAATGCCCCCTAACCGAAAAGGGGGATTCCGCCATAAAAAAATGTTCGGGAATCTTTTCATATTTAAACAATTCCCCCACCAGCTCGTTATATTCCCTTTTAACGTCCTCGTCCGTTTTGTTTCCGTATCTGAAAAAATCGACAAACTCGAGCAGGTTATAGAAAGTAAAATATCTTCCGTCGAAGAGGGAATCCTTTTCTTTAATCTGAATATAAGGCGTCCATAAAACGATTTTTTGTTTGTCCGTTGAGAATTTTTCTATTGTAAAAAAATGAATCAGAGCTTCTTTTAATTCATATTTATTGTTTTTTTTCAGTTTATTTATATATTCTTCTATAAGAAGCCCGGCTTTAACGGTTACTGCGTTTTTTTTATCGAAAAGCATTACCGGGCTCCGTCAGACTTTGTCCGTATTAAAATAAACGCGTTCTTTATGTTCGGCGAATTTCCCCTTATTAAAGGATTCTACCGGCCTGTGATACCCCATTACCCTTGTATATACCATACAGCGGGTTCTTTTATGTTCTGCTTTTTTGAGAATATCCGTTTTGTCGCTTTTCATTTTGCGGCTCCTTTGTATAATGATTTTACTTTATTTATATTTCTTCAAAAAGAAGTTTGTCAATATCCATTTCCGAATCGATTCTTTCTATATCCTTTTTTGAAAATTTTTTTAAAATAAACACCCCGTTTTTATAATCTTTCGAAATATTGAGATAATGGGAGCATATTCCGTTCATTGCTATATATATTCCGCCCGGGGCGTTTTGGGAGTTAACAAGGGCACAGGCAAAATTCGCGGAAGCCTCTGTCTGATTTATCGACAGCGGAACCATTGCGCCCGTAAAAGTTATCGTCAGTTTTTTATTATAATCTTTTTTTTCTTTCGCGGATAATGTAAGCAGGAACTTTTCCAGGAATCTTGCGGTTTTATGCATGGTATCCGTGCCGTGTATTATAACGAATCTGTTTATGTCTTTTTCTTTATGGATTTTAACGATTTCTTTGGCGAGAAGCATTCTTTCTTTACACGTTATAAATAAAGAATCCTTGCAAATCATTTTCTTATATTCCGTTTTCACAGAGGGAGAAAGAATAAGTTTTTCCTTTAAAAATGGATAAATTTTGTCACATTTGACTTCAAGCTCTCCTTTAACTTTATTATATTCTTTAGAAAAAGTGCCTCCCGTGTTTATTATAACTATTTCTTTATTCTCTTTCATTTTTCCTCCCTTTACCAAAATTTTCCAATACAATGTTTATTACGTTTATTATCTCTTTTTTTATTTTTTTTGCAAATTTTCTATTTTCCCTTTCGGAATTTTTAAACATAGACTCTTTAAAAAAAATCGGCAAATTCTTTTTGATTTATCTTTGCGATTGGATTATAATTTTTCATTTTTTTATTTCTCCTTTATTTACTTTTTTTGTTCGAATATTTTTCTTTAATTCTTCCGCTCCTTCTTTTAAATGATTTATTCTGTTAATAATTCTTGTTTTTTTATACTCGACAAAATCCTCGTAAGTTACAGGTTTTGTCTCAGGCTTATCAAGGATTCCGTAGACGGCGATTGCTTTTGCAGGACTTTGGATTATCTCGCTTCCCATTTTTTTTATACTTTTTACAAAAATTTCTTTTCTTAAATCGTTATCAAAATGTCCGTAAATTTCTGAAAGAAGAGACGAATAATGCTCTTTTAAAAACAGGTCGGCATATATTTCACATACAGATTCAAGTTTTTTGCAAAATGCACTTCTATATACGTAGAACCTACCATAAATATCAAATCTATTCAGGAATCTTAATACCTGTGCTGCTGTAACAAAGAGATTTACCATGTTCTGTCTTGAAAGATTATGTGTATAGGGATATTTTTCAATCTGATTAAAAATAAAATAATAGAAAGAGAGCCCTTTTCTAATTTGTTCACTTTTTCCTTCAATGAAAATATTGTCAATTTCTTCATTACTCAAAGTGTTTTTATATTTCTCGGATTCTCTTCTTATAACGTTTAAAATAGTTGCGTTTCTATGAATATTTTTCTGAATCGTCTGCTGTTCCGTTGCCATATAAAAAAGAAGTTCCTCAAAAGAAGATTTTGTCGTTTCGTCTATATCAGGTCCAAGTGAGATATAATTACTAAGAAGAATCCTGTTATCAATTATGCCCAACGGAAAATCCTTGTGTAAAAACATATCCGCAGTCTCATAAAGAAATGCTCTAAAAAAAACTTCTTTTCCATCTTGGATTCTTGGGGTTCCAAGAAACTCGTAATAAACAGACTCCTCAAACATTTCAATTATATATCTGAATATTTTGTCAGTCCTCTTATTACGAATTCCTATTGTATTTCTTGAATCCCACCAGCGTTCAGGTTCATATTCTAACCTACCCCCGTTATATACGACAAAAGAATCTATAACTTCTTTGGCACTGAAAGTAAACAATTTTTCATGTATAAGATGTACAAAAAATTTTCCCATTTCTCCATTAGTAAAAAGATATTGTACGAATATATTTTCCATTTCAGAGAAAAATAGATTCTTTTCAATTATCTTATCTTCAAGCGTTTTTTTTGTAAAATCAATTATAAGTTTAATATTGCTTTTAAAAAGCATTTTATATGTTAAAAAGAAATCCATTATATATTTGTCGAAAAATTTATACATTTTATTTTCGTCTTGTTTGAAAACACTGATAACATAATTTATCTGGTCATCAAGAGGTGTTCTCTCAAGGAACCCTTCAAGCCCTTCATAATCGTATGCTTCTCCGTTTTTCTTTTTTTCTTCATACATTTCAGTAAGTATGACACGGATTCCTTCGTAATCTCTGAAAGATTTAAAGTTATTCACGTCCCTTATGACGTTTTCCCAATTTTTTAAAATATTTTTTGTTATTTCAAAAAAAGCTTTTGAGAGGGGAAAAGATTCTTGGTCTTTAATTATTTTATAATCGTAAAACAATAAGCGTTTATCGGACTTGTATCTAAGCGTCATTTCAAATCCTATTTCCCATTTTTCGCTGACGTCTTTTTCGCGGAATCCTGGGAGCTTGATTGTAGTTTCCTTTTTTGAAACGAATTTTATAATCTCCCCAGGTGCGAGGGAAGAATTATAAATTTCTATTTCATTGGAATCTTTAAGATAATTATAAAGACTTTTTGAAATTTCCTGAAAAAAATCCATCTATTACCTTTCTGCTTTTTTATGTATTTATATTTATGTGAACGAGCCTGACTAAATCAAAAATTGTGATTGCAGTCAGGGTTTCCTGTTTTCGCAGTTTCCTTTTATATCTTTGTTGTAAGGGGTATTACATTAAAACTTAAACGCACAGGAAATCTGTTCCTACATAGGGTATTCCGATTTAACTCTCGTTATCATAATATACACGGAAATGTTCAGTTTTTCTTCTTTGAGAAATTTTAACACGAAATCAACCATTATAGTCGAATCTTTTCCTCCGGAGTACACGACCAGCCAAAAGGAATCTTTTTTGTAAGGTTCTACATGTTTTTTAAACATTTCTTTTAATCTTACAATTTCTTTCATCGAATACCTTTTTCTTTAAATTATACTTAAAATAAAAAGTTATGTCAATATATTTGACAAAAATTGAGAAAAATAAACAAAAAAAATGATATTTTTATATCATAAAATGACCGGGTGGAGGGATTTACAGCTTTTTGAACTTTTTAAATAGTTTTTTCAGGGTTTTTTGTTTTTTTAACATCGGTTTTACAAAAATTTTCCAGTGCGTTTTTTGAATAAACCGCTTTGGAATACTCTATAACCATATCGTTAAAAAGGTGTTCTTTGTTTAAACCGACTTTTGTTAAAAAGAAATTTTCTTTAAAATTGTTTTCTGTATCCGACAACATAACATTTTCATTTTCAAGAATCCCGTAGGCTTTAACAAATTGTTTTACGTTTATTTCGGCATAAGGTTCAAGAAAATTCTTTTTTACATATTTCGTATAATTTTCTTTAAATTTCTTAGATTTAAAAAGTCCTTCGGCATTTGTAACGCCAAACATTAAATATATTTCCGTTTTTAAAGTTTCCGTGTCAACTCCCTTTTCGTACAAATATGAGCAAAATTTTGATTTATTGTTAAAAAATCCGTGTTTAACCATAGGATAAATGTATCCGTATTCGAAAAGGGCTTTTTTTAAGTCTTCGCCCGAAAGTCTTGAAAGGTTATAAAAAATTTCCGTCGAAGAAACGGGCATGAACTCTTTTACATTGGCAAAGGCTTTTAATTTAAGTAAATAGTCGCTCTCATTAGCCGTCTTTTGTATCAGGTTATTATAAAGTATTAATCCTGTAAGAGCTTTCTGACGTGGAATATTGGAATTGTTTATAATTTCTTTTACTAAAGAAGCGAAAAGTCCGTATTTGATGTAATGTTCCGGAAAATAAGAAAGGAAGTATCTTCTTATGGAATCCATGCCGGAATCTATAATATTGGTTAATTTGAAAGTTTCGGAAATATTTTTATATCCTTTTTCTTTGAATTTTTTCTCAAGAAGCTCCGTAACGGAAAGAAATGTTTCGGCACAATTTTCTTTATAATCAAAGAACCCGGCAAAAAACACAATGTATTGGGCAAGAACATATCTTTCTGTCTCATATTGTTCAATTTTGCTGCGTCCGGGTATAACATCGGAAGAAGACCCTCTTAATATGGATTCAAATAGAAAATCAATGGCTTTTCCCCCGTTTCCCCGCAGGTCTTTTTTAAAAACCGGAAGTTCGTAAGCGGTAAAAATTTTAAATTCCTCTCTTAAAAACGTAAGAAATTTTTCGACGGATGTCTTTTCGTTAATCGTTTTTATAAAATTTTTCTCAAAATTCTCCGAATCTTTTTTATATTGTTTTTTCAATGCTGTTTGAAGGATTCCATCCTGAGAGAAAATTTTAGCTACGAGAATTTTATCCGTTTCATAATCAGAAAGTTTATCGTATCCCCATTTTGTTAAAAATTTTTCTATATATTCTTTATATTCTTTTTTAAAACGTTTTTCGTTTTGAACGGAATCATTTAAATGGTTTTCAAACAGCCAGTTTGAATATAATTTATTATAAAAGTCTTTTTCCTCTTCAGCTGTTTCTTTTATTATTTTAAAAAAAAACTCTTTTCTGTTTTTTTCGTAATATTCCCGAAGATTAACAAAGTAAAAAGAATCGTTTACTATTGATTCGTACACCTTTGATTCGTAAGATTCATAATTTCTGTGAAAATAGAAATCTTTCATAAAACTGATATAATTTTCACTTCCTTCTATTGTAAAATTTCCGTCTGCCGCGAAAGATATTTTATCAACTACCGCTGCAGGCCCGTTTTTTAACGAAATCTCTATTTTTATATCCGGAATTTCTATTGTTGTTAACCCGTTTTGCCGCCATCCCGTTATCTTTTTAAGAAAATCAGGAATGTCCGCTCCGATGAAAATATTTTCTTTTTCATCGTTTGAATACGAATAGTGCAAAAAGATTTTCCCGGATTCCTTTATCGAAGAATAAATTTTTATGCAGGAGGGAACAGAGAAATCGCTTTGTATTTTTTTGTCCATATGTTCAAAAAACAATTCCGGATTTAACATAAACTTATTCCTTTTTTATATTTTATTTTTTTCATTTATAACGTTTTCCGCAAAAAGAATTTTTTTGACATACTTCCCACGCCTAAACCACACCAACCCTGACTGCTGACGCAGTCGCCAAGGAGATTCCGGCTTTAAAACGATGGTTGCCGGCATATAGCCAGTCTTACACCATCTATGCCAAGGGTTGATGCCCCAACCCTTTATCAAAGATTATTGTATAACACAAATTAATAAAAGATTTCCAAAGGAGATAAACTCCCAAAATCTTTTATCGCCTTATATCCCCTTGGCTGGTTGGGTAGGGTCTAAAGGCAAGGGCTTTACAGCGTAATTTGGTAAAAGAAAGGGGGAAAAAATTAGAGAGAAACATCTTTTGAATCGCCTTCCTTTTTTACGTTAAGCATTTTTTTAAGGCTTTTTAGAAAATCATTATCTCTTTTTTCATACCTTACCCTTACAAGTTTAAGAGCCTTTTCAAATTTTTCAAGCAATGATTCGTCTTTAATGATGTATTCAGGCGTTCCGTTTTCATTTTCACGTTTTTCAATGTTTTTTTCAAAAAAGTTTTTCATAAAAGAAAAAACCTTTTTATCTTCAAAGATTTCAGATAATATATCAACGGCCGTTTTGAAAGACTCTTCGCCTAAATGCTCCCCCAATGAGATTTGTATCTTAATTTTTTGTTCCGGCTCTTCCGAATCTTTGTCCGCTGTTTTTATTAATGCGTTGTCCGTTTTGACTATATGAATAAAAAAATAATCCTGAAACATCTTTAAAATTACCGACGCGGTTACCTCTTTGTCGATTTCTCGGAATAAGACACCCTCTTTATATTTTTTTTCAATATAATCAAAAATATCCTTAATTGTTACCTGCGGGCTGAATCTTGTCTTTGAGAGCTCCTTCAATACTTCTTTTATAAGGTCTTTTTCGTTTGTAATCATTTTAATTTCCTTTTTAATCTATTTATATTTACAAAAAAAGCCTTCTTAAAAACTCTTCTGCCTCTCTCTCTGATTTGAAAGCTTTTCCGAGTTTTATGTGGTTCCCACCAAAAAAAATTTTTATCCTGTAAGAATCTTCCTTTGATTGCGAATAATGTTCTTTGAAAACAACAATATCATCGATTCTATCAAGGGGAATGAAATGCGTATTAGACGAATCGTCCTTAGTTTTAATAACGCTTAGTTTACTTATAGTCTCAAGCATTTAGAGTCCTTTTTTTTCAAGAATTGTAGCATAAAAAGAAATACGAAGTCAATTATTTTGACAAAAAAGGAAAGATTTATTCTCCAAGAAGTTCTTTGTATTGTCTTAAACTTTTTGCCCCCGTTATCATTTTGAGAGTTTCCCCGTTTTTAAAAAATACTACATACGGCACCGCTTTAACTTCGAACCTTTCAACAATTTCTTTATCCGTGTCTTCGTTTACGTTTACGACCATCAAAGGAATCCCCCGAATCTCTTTTAAGGATTTTAAAGAAAAGTCGCTTATTTTACAGGGACCGCATTTCGGGTCTTTGAAATAAATGATTCCTTCTTTATTTTTCTGTATAAAATCTTTAATGTCCATTTTTACTCCTTATCAATTTTTTTTTAATTTAAAAGTTATGGATTTACTATAAGATACATATCGGATTTCGGTTGAAAATAAATAACAGGAGAAAGAAAAATTATATCAAAAATTAAGATTTTTTACAATTTCCAGTATTTTTTGTTCCAGCTCCCGTATTCCTCCGTCATTGTTTATCTCAAAATCAGGCGTAATGTCGTTTATGCTTGTTTCGCTGCTGTGGTTTGAAGAGAGTCCGATACCAGGTCTTTTTATTTTTACAATAAAAACTTTTTCAAATCTTTTTTTGAAATATTCGGCTTCAAAAGGATATCTTAAATCGGATATTATGCAAAGAGACGCCTTTGAATTTCTTATTTTCTTTTCTGCCGCTTCGCAGAAAATTTCGTTTCCGTAATACTTTTTAAGTCCTTCCGAGAACACAATCATTAAATCCCTTATACTCATCTTTTTTCCCGCATACGAAAGAAATTCCCCTGATTCTCCGGGATATCCGCAAAAAATCGAGTCTAACGATTCGCTTTCTAAAGAGAATCTGTATGGTTTCTCGTCTTTTTTCTCTTCAAGCTCTTTATCGTCAATTACAAGTAAATCTTTTACAAATCTCCTTAAAGGGTCGGCGAATTTAAAAATCTCTCCTCCGACTTTTTCTAAAACTATTTTTGCCGCAGTATCCTTGCCGCTTCTTTTATATCCTGTAAACATAATTATTGTTTTATCTTTGTTCATTTTTCCGCTCCTTTTGTTTTGATAAAAAAATTATAACCTAATCGCTAAAAGATGTCAAATAATTTGACAAAAGAAGAAAAAAAGTTTATAATTCGCAAAAACGGACAAGGACAGCAGAATGGTGCCCAAAATAAAAAGCATATCGGAAATAGAATCAATACTGAAAACGAGGGTGAAAGAAGTCCCTTTAAGCAAAATTCCCCATTATGAAAAGCTCAAAGGGGTTAAAGAAGCCGCCGAAATGATAAAAAAAGCCATTGATAAAAATGAGTTTATTTCAGTAATAGGGGATTATGATGTTGACGGAATAACAAGTTCCGCGATAATGACAAAATTTTTTAAAGATATAGGATATAAAAAATTTGAAATTTTAATCCCCGACAGGTTCAGGGAAGGATACGGAATATCCCCCAAAATTTTAGAAAGAATGAATCCTGAAACGTCTCTTGTCGTAACGGTGGATAACGGGATAACCGGATACGAGGCGTTTGATATTCTGAAAGAGAAAGGAATCCGCACCATTCTCACGGACCACCATACCCCTAAAAAAGACGAAAAGGGTAATGATTTAATTCCCGAAGCGGACATTGTAATCAATCCCAAAGTGGCGTTTGATTATGAAATGAAAGAAATATGCGGGGCACAGGTTGCGTGGTATCTTATAGCGGGGTTAAAAAATGAAGCCGGATTTGAAATAAATCTTGCGGATTATCTCGATTATCTTTCCCTTGCGATTATTGCGGACATAATGCCTCTTATAGATATGAACAGGACACTTGTGATTGCGGGACTGGAACGCGTAAGAAAAGGCGAAAAACCTTTTTCAAAGGTATTAACGGAGTCCTTCCCGAAAATAGACTCTACAATCGTCGCTTTTCAAATAGCGCCGAGACTTAATGCCACGGGAAGACTTGAGAAAGCGGACAAGGCGTTAAGATTCCTTCTTTCCGAGTCTTATGAAGAAGCCCGTGTATTGTTTCAGGAACTAAGCGCCATCAATGAGAACCGTAAGGAAATACAGGAGGAAATTAAAGAAACGATAGAGCCGATAATTTATGACAGATTCGTATTTGCCGTAGGAGATTTTCACCCCGGAATAGTCGGAATAATAGCCAGCAGACTTGTTGAACAGTATAAAAAACCCTGTATAGTTTTTAATAAAAAAAACGGAATCCTTAAAGGAAGCGGAAGGAGTCTTGGAAACGTCGACCTTTTCAGACTGATAAATCCTCTGAAAGAACTTTACGTAAAATTCGGAGGGCATCCGGGTGCTTGTGGAATCTCCATTCGGGAAGAAGATTTCGAGATATTTGCAAAAACGCTTGATGAAAGGTCAAAACGGCTGTTCAGGGAAGAAGACTATTTTATAGACGAACATATTATAGGAGAAATAGATTTTTCCCTTATAAACGAAGAACTGCTTAAGGTTCTTGAGAGATATGAACCTTACGGCTTCGGGAATCCGCTTCCGGTGTTTATAACAAGAAATGTTAAAGTTGAAGAAAAAGAGATAATTAAAGGGAAATTTCTGAAGATATTTTTAAATAAAGACGGAACAGTTACCGAAGGAATAATATTTGAAAAACCTGAAATTGGAGAAAGGATTTCTCTTTTAAAATATAACGTAAGAAGAGGATTCTACGGGAATCCGAATCTGATAATAAAGGAGATTTTACAAAAAACGGAAAAATGACGTTTTGACAATATTAACGCGATATAATTTAAAAAAAATTAAAAGGAAAAAATGTGATTTAAAATCAAAAACAAATATAGGGTGCATAGCTTATATAGACAATCTGCGCAGGGAAAAAGATTTTAATTATTTGATTTTGAATTTTCCCCTTCTAAAAGAATTTGTTATAATAAAAAACGTTCCGTATATTTTGTCACAAAAGTTGAAAAAAAGTCAGTGAGAATGGAGTGTCTTTATTATATATAGCTCAAAAAGGAAAAAGGGGAAAGTAGTGAACCTCCCCGCCCAATTACTTTGTAATTTGGACGGAGTATTCTTGCTTGGAATTTGATAAAGAGGAATTTTGGAATCTTGCGAGAAAAAGGACAGAAAATGTTTAATTTTTTTTTCGGAAATGCGAGAGAGAAAAGAATCCGTAAAAAAACGCAAAAAATTCTTAAAAAAATCCATAAAGAATATACTTCCGTGATGTCTGTAGATTCCGAAGAAATCGAAAAATACAAGAAGCTTGAAAAGATTCTTTTGGTAAAAAAAGATTATAAGAACAACATAGTCGACAAAAATTATTTAGATAAAATATTCGGATTTAATTCATTAAAAGAAGAAATGAACATTTATAAAAGCCGTTTTGACGAATTAAATCCGGCGTTTATCGTTTACGAAAAAAACAAAAGACTGTTTGGCAGTGAACAAAAATTTATTTCAGAGCTTCAAAAATTCCTTGCAAAATATTCCGATTTAACAATACCTTTTTTTTTAAATTTGGAACAATTTAAAAATTATTATCCGGATATAAGGGATTATTCCGCTTTTTTTAATTTTTTCCGAGAATTTATTCCCGAAAACAACAAAGAGGAAAAAGTAGCGGGATTTCTCTTGGATATTGCGGAATCCGTTTTTGAAAAAGAAAAAATTTTCAACGAAGGCAAAATGTTTGTTTTAGACGGAAAAGTTTTTTGTCCTAAAAATTTTTATAAAGTTTATCGTACGGTTGAATCCGTCTTACCAAAGAATTTTGACGGGTCGGTTGACATGATTTCACTTATAGAAGAATTCTCTGAAAATTTTCACAGAAAACGCAAAACGCTTTCCCCTATTGAAGACGTCAAAAATGTAATAATGGAAAAATTTCTTCTCAAAAATAAAAATAAAAAACATGATTTTTATAATGAAATTTTATTTTATATTTTTACCGAATATGTATACAATACCATTCATATTTCTCCTTCAATATACTTTAGAAAAGACGACTTGGGAATAAACGACCCGCCTGCAATAAAAACATTTGAAAACGACGGATATTTTACCGAGTCCAAAGCAAAAGAACTTTTTATTGGGAAGATGGGTTTTTTTTATTTCCAGATGAAAAGATTCCGTAAAATGATTGATTTTGTAAAAGAAAAGGATATCGGAGACATTGAGGCGGTTAAGTCGCTTTCTTACGAACTTGAACCGGTTTCATTGTTTTTTGACAGAGATTCCGAAATTTATCAAACATTCAATAAAATGGATTTTTTTGGGGAAGAAGTTTTTGGTAAAACCGTGTTGTCCGCAGAAACGGAAAACGGGGGACGCGAATACGTTTACTACAATAAATTTTACAGAAATCCGGCGTCGCTTGCGCTTGTCTTAAAAGAAACGGACAGGATGCCTTTGTTTTTTATTAAAAGAGATGTAATTAGCAATATTATTGCGAAAAAAAACTTGCCTAAAAAAAGTGAGACAGAATACTTCAGTTACGATTTTTTAGTCGAAGCATTTAAGTTAAATCCCGAAAACGTTATTAAAACCCTGGATGAAAACAACTTTCTTATAAATCCGTGTTATTTCCTTAAGGAACGGAATGCTTATTATAGAAAATTTATAAAACTGCTTGAAGATATAAGCGTTCAAAAATCAAAGAAAATGATTTTTCATTTTTTTCAAAATCTGAAAAGAAAAGATTATGCGGGTACGTTTCTCGAGGAGGCGGTGTTGTCCTCCCTTTTTTTACGGGAGTCTAAATTTTTCTCAAATACTCTTTTTATTTCGCATGAACAGGAAAAACTTGGTTTTGTCATGGATAAAATTTTAAAAGAATCCGTTTTTAAAAATAAAACAGAAAAACAGATTTCAAAAAAAACACTTGCAAAAGGAATAGATTTTTATAAGAATCTTGAGGTTTTGTTTAGGGAGGGAAAAAAAATTTCTTTTTCAGGATTTCTAACAGGTCTTACGGAAGACGAAAATAAATATAAATACAAAATAATAAGGGATTCTTTTTATGAAGCGCCGTTGGAATCTTTAATTACGGCCTATATGCTGCAGGAAACAAGATTCCAAAAGGAAATATCAAAAAAGAATCTAGATAAAAAGGATATAGAATGAAAAAATATTACAATAAAATAGAAGTCTCCGTTCCGGTTAAAATATATCAGAAAAAAGGAATTGATTATGGTAAATTAGACGATTTAATTTATGTAAAACACGGAGCATATTTTAATGAAGAGGACTTTGAAATTGAACTTCAAGAAGATACGGAAACAAACGGTTATCTGGTGTTAACGTTTAGAGGATTAACCCCCTGCTTAAAAGAAAATGGTGAAACGGAAACTCGTTTTATGCTAACAATTCCTGAATTTCTTTATGAAGCATACGGAAATTACTGGTCGGCAATAGAAAATGAACTTTTTAAGAACGATATATATATTGAGGATTTAGATTATTCAGAATTATTTATAAACTATGATGAGGCAAGTACGCTTTCACTTGATGATTTATTTCTTTTTAAAGGGGACGGAGGATATGATTACGGGGTTCCTATAGACACTTCCGACCCTCTGCTGAAAAAAATAAAAGAAAATATAGACGACTTTCTTACAGAAGCCTATCTACTTACGGGAAATAAAAAATTTATTAAAAACGTACCAGATGCAAAAGAAAGGGCGCAAAGAACAATTGAAGAACTGAGTGAAATCAAACTTAAGAAAGTGGACATAGCAAAAGCAATTGAATATATAAATACTTCTGTTGAAGAAATATTATTTTTAGAGAATGAAAACTTAAAAAAAATTACTTTAAGTCTTAAATTAGCTTCTCTTAAAAATAGAAGAAAGAACAAAAATATCCAAAGAGAAAATATTTTGTCAATTTAATTGACTCAAAATCTCTTTTCCCCGTTTTTTTTTAGAAAAAAAGAGCAAAAAGATATTGACTTACTTCCTATGTTTCGTTATAATTTTTTTGCAAGTTTACATGGATGTTGCATAATTCCGTTAAAGCGGGAGTTTTCCCGTTTTATCTCCTTGGTAGAGTGGGTGAGTGGCTGAAACCGGCGGGTTGCTAACCCGTAGGGGCAATTTTATTGCCCCCGCAGGTTCGAATCCTGCCTCTACCGCCATTAAAAGAATTTGGGTTTGTTTTAATGAGAGTCATAATTTAAAAGGCCGTATGGCCTTTTATTGGGAAGTAGCTCAGTCGGCAGAGCATCGGGTTTTGGCCCCGAGTGTCGCAGGTTCGAGTCCTGCCTTCCCAGCCAAAAAAAATATTCCGGCGTAGCTCAGTCGGTAGAGCAGACGGCTGTTAACCGTCGGGTCGCAGGTTCGAGTCCTGCCGCCGGAGCCATTAAGAAAAGGGGCGGGTAGCTCAGTTGGTCAGAGCAACCGGCTCATAACCGGTTGGCCACAGGTTCAAATCCTGTCCTGCCCACCATTGACGCGGGATGGAGCAGAGGTTGCTCACCGGGTTCATATCCCGGTTTACGCGGGTTCGAATCCCGCTCCCGCAACCATAAATCGGGAAAGGTGCCTGAGCGGTTGAAAGGGGCGGCCTCGAAAGCCGTTGAACGCTTTATGGCGTTCCGTGGGTTCGAATCCCACCCTTTCCGCCAGACGGTTCTTAGTTTAACTGGATAAAACAGGGGATTCCGATTCCCCAGCTGCGGGTTCGAGTCCCGCAGAGCCGTCCAAAAAAACAAAAAAAGGGGCGGTGGCGGAACCGGCAGACGCGCAAGGTTCAGGCCCTTGTGGGAATCTCCCGTGAGGGTTCGACTCCCTCCCGCCCTACCAAAAAAAAACAACGACTCTTTACGGGCTATCGAAGGTTTCGGTCGTACCCGCGTAGCAAAACGGCCGGATAAAAGAGACCCGTTAGCTCAGCAGGTAGAGCATCTGCCTTTTAAGCAGAGGGCCGCAGGTTCAAATCCTGCACGGGTCACCAAAAGAAAACTTTTCTATGCCGACGTAGCTCAGCGGGTAGAGCGTGGGACTGAAAATCCCTGCGTCGGTGGTTCGATTCCACCCGTCGGCGCCATTGACGTTCCGTCAGTTAAAAAGTCGGACTTTTTTCTGTGGGGAGACGGGCTCGGTTCCCGTCCGGAACGACAGAGGATAGCTCGGTATTGAATTCAGACATTTACGCTCCTTGAGAAGTAAAAGCGGATTCCGTTAGCAGGGAGGGATACGGAATCCGTCTGGAGAGATGGCCGAGTGGCTGAAGGCGCACGCTTGGAACGCGTGTGTGGGCTAATGCCCACCGAGGGTTCGAATCCCTCTCTCTCCGCCATGATGACAAGGCAGTCATGTAAAAGAGATTCTATACGATAAACGCCGACGTAGCTCAGAGGCCAGAGCAGTCGATTCGTAATCGACAGGTCACGGGTTCAAATCCCGTCGTCGGCTCCATGGGTTCAACAATCATTTTTAGCTCCTTTTTTTTCTTTTATTTTCTTTCAGGGCGTGGCGCAGTTTGGTCAGCGCACTACCTTGGGGTGGTAGAGGTCGCCGGTTCGAGTCCGGTCGCCCTGACCATTAAAATTTTTGAAAAGTCTGCGGAAACAAATTCTGGTTTATCCATTATATTATTCTTGTTTTTCTATTTTACAGACGGGTGGCCGAGAGGTTAGGCGGCGGATTGCAAATCCGTTATACACGGGTTCGAATCCCGTCCCGTCTTCCAATAAATAAAAGTATGTTTAAAGAGTGTTGCTTATTTAGAATTTAATTTCCACGTATGCCGCCGAACCAAGAAAAGCTTTATAATATCCTCCTTTCAGTCTCCTGTGCTAAACGTATCGTTAGAAGAATGTTTGTCTGCGGTCTCCTTCAATAAACCAACAGCCATTGTTTCGGAAAAATTCAGCAAAAAAACACTAAAGAAGATAGAAGAGGTTAGTATGTTTATTAGAAGAGATTAGTGTAATAAAAAGAAGTGAAAAAAATATAGTAAGAAAAAGGAAAAGGGGTTAGAAGCTGTAAGAAATGTCTCCTCCAAAATTAGTTTCAGTATAGAATTTTCCTCCTTCAAACCAGTCTTTTGCCACTCCCGCGTGGATTCCGGCACCTAATCTGCCCGCTTGATATTTAACTCCCGCATAAGGTCCAAAACCGATTCCTTTATTGTTTAATCCGTCTACAAGATTAATCTGCGCTTTAAGCCCCGCGTATGCGTTTACGTTTCCGTTTCCTAATTTTGTAACATTTTTCCCGAGTTGTTTATAAGTGGCAAACCTTAAATAAGAAACATCATCGTTTCCTCTTTCATAGTCCATTTTTCCGTAAGAAACCTGTACTCCCGTAGTAGAGATTATCCCGTTTCCAAACAATGCGCTTTGTCCGTCTTTTTCGCATCCGATTGACACAATCGTTCCGCTTTTTAATCCGCTGTTTCTGATTTTTGTTTTTTCTACACTTAATACAATAGTTTTTCCGTTTACCATCCCATAAGCTTTTGCTGTTCCCATAGCCATAAGAGAACTTCCCATCGCCATTAAGGCAATTCCGCCAATTAATATTTTTTTTCTCATAAATACTCCTTTTGTTATTTTTTTGTTTCAGGTAATTTTATTATTTTTTTCTAAAAAAGTCAAATATTTTTACTATAAATATGCTTTATTCCCGAAAATTTGACTTTTTTTATAAAAAAGTTTATAATTCTCCAAAAAAGGAGCATTTATATGAAAAAGATGATTTCAGCGGGATTGATTTTGGGTGTTGCGGCGGTAACGGGTTTTGCCGATGTTAATAAGGCGCCTTCTTTTCAGAAAATTGAAAAAGAAATAATGACAACGGAAAGCTACGGGTTAAAACCTGTAAACAACGCCGAAAAAAATCAGATACAAAGAATAATTGGGCTTCCTAAAAATATGATTAGATTTTATGGAAAAAAAAGAGGCCCCAAAGAAGGACTTGTTGAATACGTACTTACAATGAAGGGACGTCCTCTCGTATTATATAAAAACACGAAACAGGGATATTATATTGCTGGTTATATTTTTGATAAGAACGGGAAAAATCTTACGGTGAACGAAGTTAAAAATACCTTTGATAAAATAGCAAAAGAACAATACAAAAATTTCTTTACTCAGATTAAGAAAAAAGCGCCTGATTTTGTAATCGAGTTAAAAGGACAGGGTCCAAAAGACAAAATGGTAGTGATATATACTGACCCTCAATGCCCTTTCTGCGAAAGATTTGAAAAGCAGTTTAAAGGTTTGGAATATTTACAAAAACATTACGGGAAAATATACGTAGTAGAATTTCCTCTTTATTTCCATAAAGAGGCGGAGCAAAGGGTTTACTGGATAATTTCAAACGTAAAAAAAGCAAAAGATTCCGGTGAGAAAATTAGAATCATAAAAGAGGGAAGTACGAAAAGCTACGATGAAATCGTAAAAGAAAACAAACAAAACAAGGCAGATTATTCAAAACAGTTAAAAGCTATGCGTTCGATTCAGAGTCCTATGAATTTCGGGACGCCAAGTATTACGGACGAAAAAGGAAACAACATAAGGGAACGTGTAATTAAAGAAATAATGAAAAACAATTTTCATCTAAAAGACTCTCAAATCTCGATAAAATAAGGAATCCGCTATGAGCATACGAAATCCCGCGCTTCCCTTTTTTCTTTCAACGGACGAAGTGAATACAAGGGCAAGGGGCAACGGCAATAAAAAAATTTTTGAAAAATTGAGAAAACTGGAAGTATTTTATATAAGCACCATTTTAAACATCGAAAAAATAAGAAATAGAATCCTTTGCAAAGAACCAGAAAAAATTTCTACATATCTCTTGTCGTTTACAGATGATGAAAACATATTCATTATTAATAAAAAACAAAAAAAAATAAAGAAAGAAACTATTGTAAATTATTTACGGGAAGGAAAACTGGAAAAAGTTTTAGATATTGTTCACTTTCCTTCGCGCCTTACTTTAAAAGCGGGAGAAATGTTTTTGGACAGGGAAGACGCGGATTGTCTCAAAGAAATAACCGAAGATGAGAAAAACGCTGTGGAGATAATTACCGCAATGCATTATCCTATGATACTTGACGCCGTTTCCATGAAAATAAAACAAAACGCTTTTTTTGTAAAGTACGAATATGACCTGATTAACGAAGGTTTTCTCGGAATCCTTGAAGCCGTATATAAATTCGACGTTTCAAAAGGAAATAAATTTATTACTTACGCAACGCCGTGGGTAAATTACAGGATTAATCAGTTTGTTAAAAAAGCGCTTAAAGATATCGATTCAAGAAACGGAAATCATAAACGACATATTTTTAAAGATAAAATTTTCCAATGCGATTCCCATATCGAAGATTTTAAAAACAAAATTTACGATTACGACTTTCCTCTCCCCCTTGCTTATCTCTTTCCAAAACTTAAATTTGAAAAAATCAATACTTTAAAAAGTAATCTCAATATGATTCTAAGCAACCATTCATACACAAAACGTATTATAAATTATTGTAAAAATAACGGGGAATTTGCCGAAATAATCATGGATTACCCGCATAAGCCCGAAATTGCGGCAAGACTTATCATGGAGGAATTGTTTCCCTATATGGTAAGAATGAAAAAAACGGCAGTTAAAAATACTGAAGAAGAATTCGGAAACAACCAGTTTTATTCCGTTAAAGAAGATGACCCACATACTTCCTACGAAAAAGAAAATATGCTTGATATTATAATGAAAGAAGCTACTGAAGAGGAAAGAGAAAAAATTGAAATGTTTTTAAACGAAGACATAAGTTTAAAAAAAATTGAACCTGTTTTAAACAGGATAAAAGAAAGACTGATGGAAAAAGGGTTTATTGATTAGATTGAAGAGATTGTTTTTTCCGGTTTTCTTATTTTTTCAAGGATTTTTTCCGAGGGCGTTACGGATTCCAGCAAAACATTTGTGATTTTTTTTACGGATTCCTGAAACTCTAAAGGATTTTTTAAACTAAGCAAATAACTTTCATTTATTCCGTAAAGTTTTTTTTCTGTTTCTTCATCAGGGTCAAAACTTCCATCAGCGTTTTCCAGAGCCGTAAATATCCGGTCGTAATAAATATCGGCCGTTAAATTTCCATTTCGGTCAAGAGAAAAAACAATTCCTTCCTCGTATAATACGTTGTTCCAAAAATTTTTCCACGTATAATCATTTTCAAGAAACTCTTTAAATGATTTAACGGATTCCATTAAGTTTTTGTTCTTTTCATTTCTGATATATTTTTGTAGTTTTTTAATAAAGGAATCCCTTACCTGTAACGCGGGACTGGAAAAAGCAACTGCGGTAATAAACGCTTTATCAAAAGAAAATGCCGTCTTCTTAATTAATTCTATTCTTGCAAGCTTTTCAAATTCGATTAAAGTGTCATAATCATCGTTGCTTATATTAAAATCATTTAACATTACATCCGAAGCATAATATATATTCCCCGCTTCTTCAGCATTGAGTTTAAAAAGTGATTGGTTATTATAAATGAAATCAAACATCTTGTTAGACATTACATAGTAATCCCTCCATTGTTTCCCGTCTTCGGAATTAAAAAATTCGTTTTCTATTTCTCTCAAATATCCAATGGCAGAACAAAAAGCTCCGTTACCCTTAAATAAGGATTCCTGGACCCTTAAAAGGTTTCCTATGGGGCTTTTGTTAAAGTATTCGTAAGTTTGTTTAGTATTATTAATTTCTTCCTCATAAAATGAAAAGCTTTCTTTGAACAGCTCTTTTGCATTACTATCTTTAAGACGCACAAGAAGTTTTGAAAGAAAAAGTCCCCCTTTTAAATAATTGTCCATAATCAGAGCTTTTTCTTTTACAGAACACGTTTTAAAATAAGAATTAAAAGGTTTAGTTAGATATTCTTTTAAAAACAAGTGCTCTTTTCCTTTATAAAATACATAAGAAAACTCCTTAAACATTTTTCCGGCATATTTAAACATCTCTTTATAATTGTTAAATTTTTTAAAATAAAAAGTTTTTTCCGATAAATCGAATATTCCGGGAACATTTCTAAGAATTCCCTCTTCTTTCAGCCACGCAAGGTCGGAAAAAAGCAATGCCCCAAACGCAAGTTCTTCATCGTCCGTATCAATAACAAGTGCATTTCTGTATTCGTCATCTTCAAAAAAAGAATCAGCAAAATATTCTATTTCACCATATAAATTTCTTAAATCCTCGATTTTATCTTCATTTTCCATAAAATTATATAGGTTTTCAAAACTTTCGGAAAAAAATTCGATTAAAGAATCTGCCTGCTCCGTTTTACTAAATTCTTTTACGCAGTCAGCAAGTTTTTCATGCACGATAATCTTTTTTTCTCCGGCAGATATGAAACGGATTCCCGTTTCAAAAAAAGATTCTTCCCCGAAGATTCCCTCATGTATCAAATATGAAAGCCCGTCTGCGATATTATCTGTTAAAAGATAAAAAAAATTCTCAATTTTTTCGTCCTGGGACTCGATATCGGTGTCAAAAGAAAAAGATTCGTTGAATTTGTTAAAAATTTTATCATAATCGATGTATTCGTCTCCCTTTGTTCTATAATTTTTCTTAAATTCAAGAGGAAAAAGATTTACAAAAAAATGATAATATGCGTCACGTATAAGCAGTTCTTTTATTTTTATTTCGTTTTCAATATAAGAATTAAACGTTACTATATTTTTAACATCATTAAAATTGTCTTTTCTTGCGTAAAAGTAATCTTCAAGCATAGTTCTTTTTATAAAAAAATGCCCTTCATTAATAAGTGAAAGAGGACCTTTTAAATTTATTTTTTCAAGAATTTTCGAAAGATTTTCGTTTTTATAGATTCCCGCCATAGGAATAAACAGATTATTAAAATAATATTTATTTATTTCCTCCTGTCCGATATTTTTTTTATAAAAACTTTTTATTCTTTTTGGATTAACCGCTTCAAAAAAACTTAAATCTTTAAAAAAATCCTTTTGATAAAAGTATACCGGCCACATATGAAAAAAAGTGAGTACTGAGAAAAAATTTTTATTTTTTATTTTTGTCATGACAATTCCTTTTTTTTAATATTTATTTATATTTTTTTACAAAAATATCTCAACAATCTTGACAAAAGATATAGTTTTTTATACAATTGTATTGTCAGTGCGCTGGCAGGGCCCTAAAACCGAAAGCCGCGGTCAATTGTAGTAAATTGGTTTAACGTGCGGGAAAAAAGTAACGGGCGAAATCCTTTACGAAAAGAGCAAAAGGACGCAGTAACCCGAGAAAAAAAAACAAAAGTGAAGAAGCGCTTGAAGTGCCGAAGGTTGTCAAAGATGCGCAAAATTGTAAAAAACAACAAGAACTTCAAATCGTGAAAAAATCGCGAAAAGCAAAAACACTGCTAAATTCCACCCTCCCTTTTGAATAAAATATCGAAAGGGAGGGCTTCAACTAAAATCTTTCATTTTTTTTCTATTTATGTAGTAAAAAAATCAAAAATTTTTCTTTGTATTTTTTAATTGATAATTGAAAATTTTTTATTTTTTTTCGAACATTTCTAAGTAATGGAAGTCTTTGTAGAATTAAATAATAAAAATAAATTATTCTTATTTGTTCTATTTTAAGCAATTTCTTTTTATTATGTTTAAATAAATCTACAAGAGGAATGAATGTCACGATTTTTACGAAATAAAGCAAAGAGCCCAGCCATATTCCTTTTAAAATAAGAATCCCGGCAAATACCGCAGCCAATTCCGCAATTACTGTAAGAATAATTATAAAAATCAGAGAATAAAAAAAATTTTGTGAAATTCTAAATATCCATTTTTCGTAATTAATATACTTTGAAACAAGTTTTAAAAGTTTTTTTGCTGGATAAAGAAAAATTTCTTCATAAAGGATAAAAAGAAAAATCAACATTTTTTTTAGCAACTCTTTCATCTTACGATTCCGTTCACTTTACGTTTGCCGTGCTCACAGGACATATTTCTGTTTACATCTCTCTCAATAAATCTGCTGAAAGTTGATTTTTCTTTATAATGGTTTATTTTTCTTTCAACGATATTCTGGTCGGGAAGTGTAATTTCACCTCTTATAACTTTTTTAGCAAGACCGAAGTTTTCTTTTGACGTGATTAAAATATTTTTGCCGCCGAAAACGTCATGATTTGCCTGTATTTTTTTCTGTACGTTAAAGACCGCGTCAAAAGTTTTATCGTCTTGATATTTTTTTCTTATATATGATAAAGTGGAGGGGTTTATGGACTCCGTAAACGTAAATTTTTCAAACTGCTCGTTTTTAAATTCTTTTATACCTATAAATACGTTGTTTTTTCCGTTTATAACTTCAAGGTCCGCTCCGATAATAAGGTCGGCAAGCGCTCTGTTTACCATCAGCTGTCCGTTGACGTCCTTTGTTAAACCCGCAGTTTTTTCTTTTACCATAGAAATAATCAGTTCGAAATAATTGTCTATATTTCTGTAGGCTTCAATAAGGGCTCTTTTGTCGAGAAATGTTTCCGGCCTTGATTCTTCAGGGAAAAGATAAAAATTGTTATATGCGTAGTCATAATAGCTTTTGTATATCTTTTTTGCTTTTTCTTTATCTGCCGTTATATTTGTCAAAACCATGTACTCGAAAAAAAGAACGGGAAGTGAAATTTTGGTTCCGTCCGTTTTTAGAAAATCTATAAATCCCCCTATTTTGTTGCCGTCTTTAATAAATTTTTTTTTAATTTCGTTTAAAAACGAATGATATTTAAAATTGTTCTCCCTTTGTATGTGAATCAGGTCGTAAATATTTTTAACGGCGTTTACGGATTCCCCTTCAAAGAAACCTTTAAAAGAAGAATCTTTTATCGTCATTCCGAAAAGGTTATAAATCGGTTTAAAATTTCCCGCCGTTTTCCACTCCGTTCCCGTAAGCTCGCTTATCAGGGAAAGAGCCGTGCTTACATAAACGTATTTGTCTCCTTTGTTTTCAATGAGTCCGTATCTGTCAAGATATCCGTTTGGTACGTATTTTAAAATTTTTTTAAAATCCTCAATCGTCATCATTCTTTCCCTTTCTTATATTGATATTCCAGCCTCTCTTCTTGGTGGCATTCTTTTTATTTCTTTAATTTTTGCGTTGTGTCTCATTCCGTCCGTATTTTCAATTTCTTCGAACTTATTCTCCATATTGTCAATAAGTCCGGCAGTCTCCCTCACAATATCGCTGCCGTCTTCCGCAAGCAGTTTTGTTGTATTGGAAAGCTTTGCCCCTCCGAATTTTCTTTTATTTTTAGTTTCGTCATATTCATAAAGGTCTACATTGTCTATTATAATATTTTTTACGTCTTCTTTTACCGTCCTTTTAATTTTATCAAGGTCCGAAACTTTTATTTTATATTTTTTTTCAAATTCTTCTTCCGTCATCAATGGATTCTTACGGGTAACTTTTTCCGCGTCTTTAAGGATTTTCCCAAAATTCGGAGAAGCGTATTTGTTATTATCTTCTTTTTCAAAGAATCTTTTTGTCGTATTAAAATAAACCTTGTGAAGACTTTGTTGAACAAGGTTGAGAATCTCTCTTTTATTAAGGAATCTTTCAATTTCATTTTGATTTATACCCGCTTTATTAAGAAGCTCCGTTTCTTCTTCCGTAAGAATGTTCGGATTTATTATCAATTTAAGGACTGCTTCTTTAATCTTATCTCCTGTTTTAAATTTTTCCCCCGTTCTTAGAACGTCTTTCTCAAACAATTCGGACTCTATTCTTTTCGAGAGCTCCGAATTGTTTTTTAATGACTTAATTATGCTGTTTAAATCCGAAAAATTTTCATAATCTATGGTGTAAAGACTTGAAATTTTTAGAAATTCTTCCAAAGCCTCATCAACCGTCAGATTATCCTTTTTAGCCAGTTGCTTTCTCAATTCGGACAATGCTTTTTCGTCTATGTTAAACATCATAAGCGTTCCGTTGTCACTTCTTAAAATAGTGTTTGCCTTAAATTTTTCAAGATGAAAAAGCACTTTGTTTATATCCGTATACTTTCTAAGAGTTTTAACGTTTTCTTTGAGCACGTTTCCGACAAGAATCTCTTTGGCGTTTTCTTTTACTTCAAATTTTGCTTTTGTAAGTTTTCTTATCCTGAAATCGGCTATATCGTCATAATATATCATTTCTTTTGAACCAAAGAACAGAGTAAACAGGTTAGGCTGGGATTCCGCAAACATTGCTTTGATTCTGCTTCTTGCCCTTGCGAGACTCTCGACGTTTCTGTATCCGCCTTTACCCGTTCTGTATACTCCGTAAAGGAGATTTTTCGTTTTTCTCAATTCTTTGTTCAAATTTTCAACGTTTATTGAAATAACTTTTCCGTTTTCGTCCCTTTCGGCTATTGCCGGATTATTTAAAATGTGTTGTGCAAATTTATTGCCGTTTTTATCCATTTTCTCTATAACCGCTATCATTTCTTCCATCGTATTATAGTTTTGGGAATAGAATCCCATGTAAAACTCCTGAATTTCTGTCGCAATCTGTTCTTCGGTCTTTTGAGCTTCGTTCATGAAAATTATCAGGTCTTTTTTTCTTTTGTCTATTTCTTCTTTTAAAGGAATAATTTTTCTTCTGTATTCCATATATTCTCCGACAACCTTTTTAGCCGTTTCGACTCCTATTTGGAACGCTTCGAACATTAAAAGCGGGAATCTTGCAAAGTTAAATGCGTTTTCAAACATGGAACCATTAAGCGCCCTGTTGTTTCTCAGGTTTTCGTTAAATCTTCTTTCGTATTTATCCTGCAGGGACATCATTTCCGATTTTATCGTTTTCATTCTTCCGTCAAGCGCGTCTATTTCGGTTGAAATCGTTAAAAGTTTGGCCTCAAGGTCGTCGGTCAGGTAGGCAAAACTTTCCCTGTCTTTATTATAATCGGGGATTTCTTTTTCCGGGTCGTTTCTTTCTTTGAATTTCTGATATTCATCGACGCTCATATCGGCCGCACTGAAAGAAACGGTTCTCAGGCTTTTGTCAAGAGCTGAAAGGAATCCAAACGTTTCCCCCAGGTCTTTATGCGCTCTTATTCTCTTGTTTTCGACCTGTAAATCCTCTTTCTCAAGCAAAGGACCTCCGTTAAGAGTAAGCATAAGCGAAGTTATCGCATTTAATTTTTCCTTCTTGCGCGGGTCTTTGTTATGAGGAAAATCGAGTTTGTTTAAAAGATAAAGCTGTTTTATAAAATCTTCTTCCCGTTCGGAAAGGGTTTTTAATTTTTCTTTGTCAAGCTCACCTTCTTCATTTAAATAGTCTTTCTTAATTTTATCAAATATTTTAGTGTACTGACGGAAAAGGTCTTCAGCTTCTTTTTCCGTAATCGTAATAACGAAACTCTCCCTTTCGTCTTCCCTGACCATTATAGGAAGGAGTCCCTTTTTGCTTAAATCGAGAAGTTCTTCTATTTCGTTTTTCGTTTTTATCGAATCGTATGATTTTCTTACGGCGGTATAAACCATATCCCCGTAAAGAGAATTCAGATTCGAAATTATATTGTGCTCTTCTATCATTCTGTTTTTATAGTTTTCAATCGTAGTTTCGTCCAGTTTGTTAAAATAGGTTTCCCTTAAAACATTTTCCGTTTCATAAGAAAATTCATTATTTTTAAACATATTTCTTAATTGTTCAAACATTCCCGCGTATTCGTTATATTTGGCCGTTTCTATTTCTCTGAACGATTTTTCGATAGCTTTCGAAAGTTCTTCCTCGTATTTCATTATTCCATCATTGTTTTCAACCACGTGTTCTTTAAAAAGCCCGAAAACTTTATCAATGTTTTCCCTCGGAACAAGCGCTTTTTTAATATCTCCTATTTCAACGGAAACTCCAGGCATGTCAAGCATTAAAAGCAGATTGTTTATACCTGCAAGAATCTTATCGTTTTTATAATTCTTTAAATTCAGATTTTTGTCTTTTAGTCCGTCCATATATTTTTTCTGAAGAAGTTTTAAATTATGTATTGCTTCTTCTTTCGTTCTCGGGGGAAAGATTCCGTTTATAACATCGTTTTTTTCAAAAACAAGGCGGTAAATTTCCCTTCTGACGCTAAATTCTTTTTCCATTTCTTTTAAAAATGCGTATTTTTTAACCGTATCTTTTAATTCTTCTTTGTTTAATCCGTGTTTTTCGGCCGTCTTAAACGCATTTTCAAGCCCCTCTTTTGAGATGTTTCTGTATATAACATCAAGGGATTCCCCAAGCACGTTTTGTTTTTTAAAATTGACAAAAGCACTCCATTTTGAAGCAAATTTTTCTTTGTTGACTTCTTTTACCGCATTAAACACCTTCATTAAATCGCTGTAAGAAAGGTCGTCTATACCGACAAAAGAAGGGTCTATACCTGTTCTTGCGCTTATCTCAGCGGCAATTTCAAGAGGCATATAAAGCATTTTATTACGTTTTAGAAACTCTTTAACAGCCTGTTCGTCTTTTTCAAGTCTCAATCCGTAATCTGCCGCCCACGGACTCTTGTCGATAAGCGATGAAATTGTGCCTTCGTCTCTTAACCGTCCTTCTTTTAAATCGTTAATGATATGTTCAATTTCTCCGACGTTTTCGGCTTTTTCAAGAAGGATTTCAAAAAAATCCTCGGCTTCGTTAAAATTAACGAGATTCGTTTCAAACGCATTGTATTCAAGAGGATGTATATACTTGAATTCATTGTAATTGAGTAACGGATGCATTTTCCCTTCGGTAAGACTTTCTTTTAATTTTTCGAAAATTTTTTCCGCTTTTTTGTCTTCCGGTTCATCTTTAAACTCGTCAAGAAGTTTTTCGTATTCTCCCGGTTGAAAGTTAAATTCCGAAATTAAATACAAATTATTATTTAAAGCATCTGTCTGAGCGGGTCCCGCAAACTCTTTAAAAAGATTCGTTTCCTTGAAGACTTTTCCGAAAAAATGTTCTTTTATACTTTTTTCAAAAATTTTTTCTGTTTTTTCTTTATAATCCGACGTAAGTTTCAGGTCGGTACTCTGTTCAAGATTTGTTTTTGCAAATGAGACGATGTTTTCGGCTCTTTTTATTTTTTTTCCTATATCTTTGTCTCTTTTTATTAATTGTTTTAACAGTGCCGTAATATCTTTATACGTTCTGTCGTTTTCAAATTCGTCCCTTTGTTCAAGAAGTTTGTTTAAAAGGTCCTCTTTGTTTTTAAAAGAGCTGTCCCCTTTTAAATATTTTTTTACGGCAAAATCGGCAACTCCGTTAAAAAGCGCTTCGGCGGATTCGTCCATTATCTGTCTGTAAGTATTGATTTTTCTTTTTACGTTTGAGAGTCTTTCAAGCAGACGTTCGGATTCCTCTTCAAAATATTCTCTTTCGCTTCGCGTAAACACTTCTCTGAAGAACGCGTTTTTTGCTTTGGTAAATTCGTTTTTTACACTCCCGTCTTCATTTAGAAACGTATTGGTCTTAACAAGGGATAAGGCTTTAAGCCCCTCATTCTTATATTTTTCCAATTCTTCTTTCGACTTTTCTATAACAAGGACGCCCATCCCGTCTTCTCTTATCTTGTCAATTGCCTCCTTGGAAGACGAGAGCCCGTACTTCTGTTTTGTAATGGTAATAAGCTCGTACCACGCGTCTCTTTTAGAAAAAGTGCCGTAAACGTGGTCAAAGAATTCGGTGTCGAAATTTGTTCTTTGATATTCGACTTCCCCTATTTTAAAAGATTCTCCGTTCTTTCTGGAAAGAGCCTCCGTAAGCCTTCTTCCTCCAAGCACTTCGATTACATTCCCCTCCTCGTCCGCTTTATAAAGATTCCCAGTAACGAATTTATTTGCTCCTCCAAACATTTCGTTTTCGGTTTTTACAAGCTCTCTCATAATTTCGAGGTCTTCTTTCATTCTCTCGTCAACGGGTTCCGTACCGAGTTCGACGTTTATTTTTTCTCCCGTCTCGTTAAAATAATAAGCCTCTCCGTTTTTATAAATCAGATTGTAATTTTTCTCTTCAATCGTTTTAAGCGTCTCTTCAGGTATTGCCAGCACCCATCCGTTTACGCTTGTAGTTAAAACATATCTTTTTACGCTTTCTTTAATCTTTTCCTGAATTTTTATAATATGCTCCAAAGCCTCTTTTGCTTTTTCATCTTTTATTCTGTCTTTTATCTCCTCTAAAATTTCTCTTTTTAAAAAAATCCCCTGCATGGCGTAAGGCTGGTCTTCGCCGGGAAGGAATCCTATTGAATGCTTTTTCTTAAACTCTTCATTGATTTTTATTATCTCTTCAATATCTTTTTCGGAAATAAGGGGAGACGCTTTTCTTAAAGCGTCCACGACGTTGTTTTTTGCAAAAGTTTGAAAAGTTATATCGTTTTTTAAAGACGGAATTTTCTGGTACGCATCATCGGGGTCGAAGAAATAAAGCCTGTCCGATACTTCTTTAAGCGTTTTGTAAGGAGCATTTTCAACCCTCTGGATTCCAAAAACATATCCTCCGGCATTTGAAGGCAATATTTCCATATTGGAATAAACTTTTTTTATTTCCTCTTCTTTTTTATAATCAAAAGGTTTTATTTCGTTTTTTTCCATTGCGATTTCTTCTTCACTTATACCCGTGACTTTTATAACGGATTCCATAAATCTGTCGTTTTGATAATAAACCGGTTTTAAAACCAGCCATCTGTAAATATCATCAGCGCTTATATCTATTCCTTTTTCCCTCGCAGCAGATTCCATTGCCTCGACATAGCTTCTGTTTAAAAAATTTTTTGCGTTCAGTTTTTCGTCGTTTTCAATTATCCCCGCCTTTCTAAGCTCCTTTATTTTCTTTTCGGAATATTCATATATTGCGCTTATTTCGGGGGAAACGAACGGAGGAGCGATTCCTGCTTTTTCAAATAATACACCGAGTTTTTCGATTTCTTTCTCAAAAAGGGAAGAGCGGTAAAATTCTTTTACATATTCTTCCAGTCCGTCCTCGTCAAATTTAGATTCCGTAACGAATTTTTTAAAATCTTTCATTGTTTCCTTAAAAATTTCCGCGATTGAACGCCCGGTATTTTCCGTTTCTTTTTCTTCTGAACCGGTCTTTTCCGTATTCATATTTTTAATATCATTTTCTTTTTCGACGTTTTTCATCGCCGCCATTATTTCTTCTTTAGGGTCAAATGCGGTAGTCGCCATATAACATCCTTTACCTTCTGTCTTTTTATTCTGTATTTATATCTTTTATTATAATTTTAACAAAAAAAAGGCTCGTAAAATGGCAACGACATACAAAACTTCAAAAATAGACACCATAGTCCCAAATATAAAAGAAGAGGCAAAAGACCTTGAATTAATAAAACTTGAACCAGGCAAAAAACCGGAAAAAAAATCTTACTCGCTTTTATTTTTTAACGGGGACAGGATAAAAGTTTTAAAAAAAAGGGGTAAGAAAAAAGATTATTATATTTTTCCGAATAAGATTCAGTTTCAGAGATTTTGTGAAAAAATCGGAAAAGAAGATTATTTCTTTACAAAAAAAATTAATGACATCCCGGTATATTTTCTTACCGAATTTCTTGGAGTCGACGAATATGAAACGAGAGGAATCTTTTCAAACTACAAAAACATTCTTTACATTCTCGGATACTTAAAGAAAAAACTGGGATATGACCTTGATTACCATAAAACAATTTTCTCCAAGGCGATATACGACGCCCAAAAAAGAAATCTTAAAAAATACAAATTTAAAAATGAGATAGATTCGTTTTTCGGATTTTTTAACAACAATGCCTATAAAGACGTGTTCGTATTCAAGGAAACAAGAAAAAACAGAAAAATTTACGTGCTCGACATAAACTCCATGTACCCGTTTTTATTAACGCTTAAACGCTATCCGGTCCCTTATAAAATGAAAAAAATTAGGGTAAGTTCTATCAAAGAATTGGAAAAATATCCGTTCTTTGCAATAAAAGCTTCGGTAAAAGTTAAAAAAGAAATATCCGAAGAAGACAAAATTTTTATAAAAAATTTTCATGCCATTGAATGCCGTATAAACAATTACACCGTACCTGTAGAACTTTCTGAGGAAAATTCTTTATGCACTTATTTTTTTAAAGAAGAATACGAATTTTACAAAGATTTTCTCGATTTTACCCTTGAAGACGAATTTGCCATAGTATGTGACGAAATAGGGGAATCTTCTCTTGTGCCGATAGTAAAAGAAACATATCCGAAGAGACTGGAAACGAAAAGATTGAAAAAAGAAGACAAAAGACACGAAATAACGGATTCCGTACTGAAGAACTATCTCGTTGCCCTGCCGAGCGCATACAGCCAGAATTCATCCGTCGTTTTTGAAAAATATTTCAGAAACGAAGAAGATTTTAAAAAATTTATAGAAAAGAAACTTGCTTTTAAAATAAGGGAAGACGAAATCAACACAAAACCTTTTTCGATTATTTTTAAGAGATACGAAAAAATAAACGGAGATTACGTTTTTCACGTAAAATACAGGGCGTTCAGCTACCGGTTTAAAGACAACCTTATAAGCCATCATTCCGTAATGTTTGCCAACGCAAGGGTTTTAATGATGAAATATTTTCTTGAAATGTTCAAAAACAGAGAAAAATTCGGGCTTGAGATTTTTTATTCCAATATAGATTCCATGCATGTTTCAATAGACGCGCAAAAAGAATCCGAATTTGAGGAATTTTTGCGGGAAAAGGAATTTATCGGAGAAGAACTTGGAAAATTGAAAATCGAAACAAAGGGGGATTACGGACTATGGTTTGACGTCGGCAGTTATTATATTTTCGATAAAAATTATCAGATTTTAAAATACGCGAATCCTCTTCCAAAGTCCAGAAAAAGACCTTTTCAAATAGTGTGCGCCATAAAAGATTACGACGAATTCGGATATGAGTTTTTTAGAAAATACAATCTTTTTAAATCGTTTAGATACGTTAAAACGTTTGAGAATCCTCCTTATGAAGATTTTGTAAAATTTAAAAGAATGCCTCTTCAGACGGGGTGTGTTTACGAAAACGTAAATGCCGAAATAAGAAAAAACCTTCTTCTGAATTATGAAGTTTACAAACAGACGTTCTATACTTTTAAAGAGTTTAATTTCGGCCCAAAATGTTCCTCTTGACTTTTTCTTTCCTATATAATATAATTTTTTTATATTCTTGTAAAAATATTTGACAAAGGAACGTGATGTTTAAAAAAGCGGCAATACTTTTTATGCTTGTTTTAAGCGTTTTTCTTTATGGAAAGCAAAAAGTTTATTCGGTTAAACAAAACCTGTGGTGGCTGGAGCACAAGATGACTTTAAAACAATTCGAAATGATGAAGAAAATATGGAAATACGCTAAACCATACAATCTTCAGTGGACGGCGACCGCAATCGCGTGGCAGGAGTCGAATTTCGGAGAGCACATTCATAATCTTGCCGACCCGTCGTGCGGGGTTTTTCACCAGCTCTTACCCGACCTTGCAGACAGATATAGAATCCCTGCGAATATGTGGAACCAGTCAAGACTTTGCGATAATCTTATGAATTTCGATTTTGCGTTTAAAACCTTTGTTGACACTTTTCATATAAAAGAAAACATTTGCTACAATAAAGGTTACAAATCGGCTTCTTCAAACTGGGTATGTGCGGTTAAGGCATATAACACCTACGGGAACTGGTATTATTATAAAAATATAGTTAACAAAATCAAAGCATTAAAAATATGGCTTAAAAAACATAAAATCAATTTAGACGAAAAAGGATAAAAATGAAAAAGACAAACAAAAAATTCCCAGCACTTTTGATTTTTTTTGTAATAGTGCAAATTTCAGGATTTTTCTTTATTATAAATTCCGCAAAAGAAGAAATGCTAAAAAACGAAGCGGCAAAAAAAGAATCTTTAAAAAACCCGGGCGTTAAAACCAGTGATAAATACGTAATATATCTGGGTGAAAGCAGGGTTTCTTTCAAGGAACTTAACAATACAACTATTCTGTACAACGACGTAACTATGAAACTTATAAACGGTAAACTTAAAACGATAGCCGTTTTTGGAGATTCGGAGTTAAGCCCGGAAGAAAAAAAATCTTTAATAAGAAACTTAAAAAACATAGAAAAGGCACAGCCGGCGACAAATAAGAATTTTAATGAAAAAGAGGAAAAACCGATTATTGTCAGCGGTTCAAATTTTTATATTAAAATTTTCAAAAACAGGGGGTGCTATATTTACAAGATTATGAACAATTCAAAGACGGTTTCAAGATATTTTAAATATTGTCCAAATCATACGGAAGGAGAAAAAAATGGAAAATAAATTCATTCAGGCAAGCGTAAAAATTCACCACACAGGGAAAGAAAAAAAACAAAAAACAGAAAGGGAAAAACTTAATACGAAAGAATCGTTTTCAGAGGACGGACTTGAAAGTTACGAACTTAAGAGATATCTTGAGCTAAAAAAAGAAATCATTGATGTTAAAAAAGACATTTCTTATAAAATTATATTTTTCGGATTGTTTACGTTTGTTTTTTTGGCCATAACCATGTTTAACGTAATTAAAAAAACGAACATGGAAGATTCCGCCCAAAACGGGAAAATTCAAACAATGACTTTACATAATCAGATTAAAAACAATTTTGAGCTTCTTAACAAACAGCTCAAGATTATTGCCGAAAACCAAAAAATACTGAATAACAAAGTTATAGCGGTTTACAATATGGAGACGCAGACAATGAAAAAAATAAACGCCGACATAAAAGATATCGATACGAATATCAGGGGAATATATGATTACCTTAAAACCGAAGGAAAAATTATGGAAGTGCTTTCACAGATTATTATGAACGACAGTGTTAAACTTGATAAAATAGTGGATAAAATATATCAGCCTGAAATAAAGACGGAATCCAGAAGCGCAAACAATGTTAAAAAAACGGGCTCTTTAATTAAAACATCGGAAAAAGTTAAAAAGGAAATTAAGGAAGAAACGGACAATCTGATAAATAAATACAAAAATCTGTTAAAAGAACTCCAGTAAAGGAATCCGTATGCAAAGAAAAAAAATATCTCTTTTTAAAAAAGTTCTCCTTTATTCCGCCCTTACCATACTGGGATTCATTGCCGGGACGCAGACAAGCGCATACGTGAACCATAAAAAACAACAAAACACCACTAATATGGCATATTGTTTAACCCTTCAGGACTATATGACGAAAGTCGCAAATAAAAACATAGAAACGTTTGACGGAAGAAGCGCATTATATATAATGGGAGGACTGCTGAACAGCAAAAAAGAAATTTTGAAAAAAACCTGTCCGGATATTTATTACAACGCTTTAAATCTTTATCAAAAAGAATCAGAAAAAGATTTTAAGTAAGAGTTCTTTCAATTTTTTGTTCTTTTCTTCTTCTTGTAAGCTCCTTTACGTTTTCCAAATAATTCTTATAATTTACAAGAAAGACTGCGGCGGATTCCTCTTCAGCTCTGTCGGAATCTATAAAGAGAGGTCCGCAGATTAAGGGATATAGCGCTTCGCTTTTTTTGTTTTTCTCTTCTTTCATGCGCGGGTAAACGTTTTCCTGTTTAATTAACACCTTTTTCAAAACGTTTGGGCTTATTTTTTGGTCTTTAACGTTTTTATAGGATTCTTTTAAGGTGCTTAATAAAAGTTTTTCAACTTCCTTAAATTTATCAGGTTTTACAAAAATTTTAAATAATTCTTTGGTGTTTTTTATTATAAAATCGTTTTTTCTGACTTTATCCGATAACAATTCGTATATTCTTGTTTTGTTTTTGATATCCATTATCTCGTAAGTTGCTGTTTTAATAAGAAAATTGTTAATATAATAATTAAAAAACATGCTAAAATCCGTATTTAACGAATATCCCTTATATAACGGAATTATTTCATAATAATAATCTTCAAACTTAAAAGCTATATCTAAACGGGCTTTATCTTTAGGATTCCCAGACACGTTTATACCTATAATTTCATCTTTATTCCTTAAAATAGATTCCGTTCCCGCGGGAACAATTTTATAAGAAAAAGGAAAAGCGTAAAGCATAAAAATAAATATTTTTTGAACGGAAGATATATTGTCTACGGCTTTTCCCTGAAAGAGAAAATTCTCAGCCTCATACATGGTAAACGGCACCGATTGGTTCTCGAACAAATATTTGAGAATTTTAAAACCCTCTTCCCCCATTTTTTCAAGCACGTCCGTTTTTGTAAAAATCGTATTTCTTATCGTATGCTCTTCATAGCTTCTTTGAAAATTTCTGCCGAAGAATAATATTTTCGAATTTCCGAACAGGGAATCCTTATACGGAACCGGCGGCGAGGAATTATAAAATTTATAAGAAGATAAGAAATCATTAATTTTCGAAAGAATATTATAATGCTTTTTCGTTGAATTAAACGGATTAAGAGGAGGGGAAAGAAACAAAAAAGCGGTATTCGCCGTAAAAAATAAAAGCTTTTCGGCTTCTTTGTTTTTTATAATCCATTTTAGATTCCTGGCAAACAGCGAAGCTCTTTTTATAACGGAATCCCTTCTGTTCTTTACAAAATTTTTAATTCTGTCTTCAGAATGGTGAATACTCACAGAATAACTTTTTCCTATATATGTTAACAAAGATTCTTTTAAATAAAAAAACGTCCCCGGTTTTTTCATTAAACCCGTCTCAAGAAAAGGAACGGACTCTGTAACTTTCTTTATTATCTCTTCTATTTTATTTTTATCCGTAGTCGAAGTAACTGCGTCGCAAAAAAGTCTATATCCAAAAAAAGCTTTTATGGTATCGTCTTTAATAACGGAAAAATAATCCAAAGGGTCGATGCCAGATTCTTTAACTTTCTCATACAGCGCTATTCCCAGTATTTCTTTTGGAGTCCCTTTAAAAGGGTAAAAATTTTTGTCCTCTTTTTTTCCGAGTCCTCCCTGTTCAAAGAAATGTTCGTTAAATCTGTTTTTTTTCAGAGCATAATGAAGTTCATTGGTTGTAAAATGTAAAAATTCCGTAAGATAAAATTTCTCCGTATTTCCGTATTTAAGAGCTTCGTCTTCCAATTGTTCATTTAAAACGTTTTCAAAGAAGGTATACCAGTAATCCGAATGGGTTTCGTAACGTCTTAAAAAGCCTCCCTGTTGATAATGAATATTGTTTCTCATATATATGTCCGTAAGTATGAAGTTGTCGGATTCCGATAAAATAATATAATCAATAGCTTTGGTTACGTGTGGCTCGTCAAAGGCAACGTCATTTATTCCGGATTCTTCAAGAATCTTTAAATAACTCATTTTTCTGCCGTATTTTTTTTTGGTTTTTCTTATGTCTTCTTTATTTTTAAAAATTTTCATTATTTCTTCTTTTTTTTCTTTTGGAATCCCTTCATACTGCATAAAATCCGATGCTTCTCTCTCATACGTAATCTGTTTGTTTTTTTTGGATTCTTTATAATCCGCATATCTTTGCAGAAAATCAAAAAAACTTTTTTTATCCGAAACAATTTCAAGATTTTCCACCAGGAAATTATAAATTAGAGAATCGGCTTTCTTTTCCGTTTCTGGCGACAAGAATCCTTTTTTTTTAAGCTCTTCATTAAAAGATTTAAAATTAAGCGTTTTTATCTTGCTAATGCGTTTCATCGTCTCTTCCGTTGCTTCAATTCCTTTTAGGAACCTTTTAAAAAGTTCCGATTCTTTCATTCCATATTTATCGCTGTCGGGCTCGTTTAGAATTTCTTTCAAATCAAAAAAAAGAGTAGACTTTTTAATAGCTCTTGAAAGAAATTCAACAAATTCTTTCTCAAAAATGTCCTTATCAAGAAGGATTCCTTCTTTTGAAAGTTTTAATGATTCCTTAAATCTGCTTTTTTCAGATTCGTTTTTAAAATAAAAAAGATTTTCAAAATTGTTTTTGTTGTTAAAAACGACATGTTCCGCATAGTCCAAAAAAACGTTAAAGACATTAAGATTCCTTTCCCCCTCCGTGTTTTCAACGAACAATCCCATAGGCGAAAACGCCTCATAATAAATTACACCGGTGTGGATTCCATAATCTCCGTTTTTTCCGACATAACTCATTGTCCGTACGAAAGAATCGGACAGATATTTTTTCATTTCATTAAGAGATTTTTTTTTACCCAAAAGATAATCGAAATATGAAAAAACAAATAAAACGCTCCCATAGATGGAATATTTTAAAAAAGCATCGGGATTTTGCGGGTTATCATTGAGTTTTGAGTCATAAAAATTATATAAGGAAAGAAACAATTCTTTTAACGTGTTCCGTTGTGCGTCTTTTATAGTTTTATAAAAATAATAAATTTTAAACAGATAAAGAGCGTGCACGGAAGAGGGTGATTCTTTTACGGTGTTTTGTTTTATACTGATACGAAAATCGGTTTTAAATATTTCTCTAAATATTTCCGGAAACAGAAAACCCTGTAAAAAATCGTCGGCGGTGCCCGTGTTCTTTACGGGGATAAAGAAACTTTTAGAAAAATTTAAAACATTTTTATAAAATTCTTTAAAGGGATTCTTTGAATCAGACAAATATTCTTTTACCATTTCGGAATTTTTTATTTCAAAAAGCCTGTATTCATAAAATTTTTCAAGATTTAAAAAGATTTCTCTTTCTTTTTCGTCTAATTTTTTAAATCTGCTCTCCAAAAAACGTTTTTTTTCATTTAAAATATCGATTTTTTCCCTGTTTTTCGTGAACGTCATAGCATATCTTCGAACGGCATAATCAATCAATTCCAGGCTCATTCGTCTCCTTTTTAACGTTTTTCATTCTTATTTCTTTAATATATTCCTTAACTTTTTCAATCTCGCTTTTAAAATTCACAAGGAAAACACCCGCTGATTCCTCCAGGGCTTCTTCAGGAGTTTGTTTGTACTCAAGCGGTCCCGTTGCCACAGGGATGTCTTTTTTATTTATTTTTAAGTTTTTTCTGTCACCGGAATAATAAGAACAATAGGTTAAAAGAATATGCTTGTCATTGTTTAAAAAGGTTTCCTTGTTAAGATACGTTTTTATTATTATGTCTTTTGAGATTTTCTTATCTTTAACAAGAGAAAGAGGCTCTTTAAAGAAACTGACCGCTTCTTTTTTGTATTTTTCCGGGGAACTTGCGGATTCCGCAAAAAATTCCATCATATTTTTAAAATCAAACTCCCCTTTTTCAGCTTTGTTCAAAACTATTTTCAATATGTTTTCCGGATTGTCTATAGACCATTCGTTAAATGAAAGTTTGTTTAAAACCATCTCCTCCCATTTATTGTGTTCTTCATCATACGAACTTGGAATATATTTTCCAAAAGGGTCTTTGAGCGCAATTCCGTAAAAATTTCCTTTCCCGTCCGTAAAGGCAAGGTCGTCTATCAGGAAATAATCGGGTATCCTTTGTCTTGTCGGAATAATCGGATTTTTATCCGTTTTATACCTCTCTTTAATTCTCGTAAGAGTTTTTCCCTCGGGCAGACGTATAACGGAAGGACGGACCCCGTTTAAATATGTCTGGACTATAACCGCTTTTTTAAAATCCGAAAAATTTTGATTTTTATTCAGTTCCTTTTCTTTGTAAAAAATCTGAAGTTCCGGAAAAGTAACCGGGACATAAGGATTCTTTATAAGGAAATTCATATATTTTAAATTTTCTTCGTTCCATACGTGACAATAATCCGTGTTATTGCTAAGAGAAGCACTTGTGCTATAATAACCTTTCCGGTTAAGGATTGAAGCTCTTATGTTTCTGCTTAATGAAATGAAATATTTATAATGTTTCGTAAGGAATCCGTTATCGGCATTGTATATTTTATACGGAGACATTTTTTCCGAAACCGAATAAAGATTTTCGTAATGTTTTTTAACGGTATACTTTGCGTTCAGTAAAGGCACCGCGGAAAACAGCGCCGTATCGGCAAAAAACCGCCAAAACAATGAATTTTCATACTTTTCTGCCAGTTTCTCAATATTTCTTTTAAATACTCCGGAACGTCTGATTTTTTCTTTCCTTACATCGTTAAGACCGAGAGATTCTTTTACGGAATCGTCGTAATAAAAATACCCTGTCTTATCCAAAAAGGCGTTTCTGAACGCCCAAAACATTTCGGGAGATTCGGCTATCATATTCATATAGCGTTCCGTAAATTTTTCTATTTCCTTAAAAGATTCTTCCGCTTCTTTAAGTTTTCCATTTGATAAAACGTCTGCAAATTCAAGATACTTCCACACCGGGTCTTCTTTTATAGACAGGGCCGTTTTGTCTCTTACGTTTTTTTCGCCGGAATATTCGTAAAGCATTTTTATTTTTAAAAAATTGTAAAATTCGTTCGTATTAATAAAAAAATCCCTAAAGATTCTTTTATCTTTATCAAAAATGACATTCAGCATGTATTTTTCCACATCGTTTTCTAAATCAAATGCATCCGTCATTTTTGTTAAAAAATAACTAAGTGAAAAATCGTCAAACGTTCCTCTTTTTTCGGAGCTCCTTATTCTTATTTCTTTTGAAAATGTTTTTTGAATGATTTCCCCTGTCGGTCCCTTTGTGTGCTTTGCCAATCTCTCGGAAAAAACGAGAGATTCCTCAATATTAGATTCCTCTCCTTCAAAATAAAGTTTCAAAATAAGAGGGTTACGGGTATCTTTCAGGTACAATACGTAATTCAGCGCTTTTAAAATCACTTTGGATATTTTATCATCAGGCTCAAAAGGAAGCTCAATTCCCACGATTTTAAGCATCTCTGAAGCTTTTTTGTCTCTTTCGAAAGAGTAATAATATTCGTCTTCAAGTTTCGAAAGAGTCTCCCGTTTCTTTTCTATTTCCGTTTCTTTTTCGAAAATCTGGTCCGTAATTTTTTTTACCCTGTCGTCTTTAATTTCAGTATGCTTGTAAAATATTTCCTTTGTGTTTTTCCCGTCGAACATAAATTTGTCTGCGTATTTAAAAAATTTATCCAAAAGCAGCGGGAATCTTTCATCATAAGTTAAGGAGTTTTCTTTTTTTAAAAGAATGTATTCCCTGAAAAAAGAGTCGATTGTCCGGATGTCTTCGTAACTAAGCTCTTCAAAAGGTTTTTCAAGGATTCCCGAAAGATTCTCAAAATTCAGGGAGTTTTTCGTCTTTACCCGTTCTAACATGTTAAAAGATTTTTCAACTCCTCTGTTTATTCTGTTTATAAAATCATTAATGATTTTTTGTGTATCGGAATCTAAAAAAGAGAATTTTTTTTGTAAAGAATCAAATGCGGAGGGGTCGAGGTAAAAAGGATTTGAAGCAACTTTAAAGACAAAGTTGTAGAATCCTTCCGTATATTCGTCTTCGGATAAGAAAACGCTTTTTATTTCTTCGTTTTTTAATACGTTTAAAATGTTTGTAAAGGAAAGATTGTTTTTATATAAAAAAGAAGTTATTCTTTTTCTGCCGTCTTTTTCTGTTCCGTATTCCGAAAAAGAAAACAACTCGTTATATACGTTTGCGGTTTTTTCTTTGTCTGACTGAAGAATAAAAAAATTAAGAGGAGATATTATTTCATCGTAAACCATCCATTTGGAAAGAGAACAGTTTTCAAAAAGATAAACCATGGTTTCGGCGGATTCTTTCAGAATTCCGTTCAATTCATCCGTCCTGTCCTTCCCGTTAATATGACAAAAATAATGCGAAAGAAACAGAAAAACAGAATAATACGCATATCTTGTATATACGTCTTTATTTTTTGTTTCAATAAATTTATTCTTTGTTTTTGAAGAAACCGAAGAAAGAAAAGTTATAATTTTTTCCTGTTCGGATTCCGAAAGATTTGAAAATTCCCTGTAATACTTAAAGAAGACCGAGGGAACGTTTGTTCCCGGCACCTCGTTTCTGTAAGACGTAAGATAAGTGTCGGGTTTGATTAACCCAAAAAGGTCGAGAGGGCTGACCATTGTTGTCGCTAAAAATTCTTCGGCGTTCAGGGAAGTTTCTTTCGGCGGCATCACGTTCTCTCTCTTTGACAGGAATCCGCCTTTAAGAAAAGCTCTTAAAGAGTCCGACAAAGAGGGCTCAGAGAATATAAACCTGGCTGCGTTTTCATATTCAAACAAAGAATTGCTTGAATAAAAGTAAACGTAAAAGCGGTTTAAATCGGCAAGGACTCTTTCGGATTCCGGGTCGAGATTATTCTTGTTTCTCTGTTCAAACAAAAGTCTTTTTGCCATATTGTTGCCGTTAATAAAGAAAAAAGACATAAAGTTTACAATCTGTTCATTTAACGTCATTCCCACGCCCTTTTTTATTTTATATTTATATCTTTTTATGTTTCCTTTTTTTTATGTTCCCTTCCATTTAATTAATGTACGTTAAGTATTACATTTTGAAAGGGGGAATATTGTTTGCCTCCTTCTTTTACCTGAACAAGAGCGGAATGCCTCGGCACGATGTATTTTAAACGTTTTTTATCTACTTGCAGTTTTTTAGCGGTAATATCCATTTTGCCCTCATCCACCCCGAGAATAATCTTAGTTGCTGAAGATTCGATAATATCGTCCGGGATATGTTCGAGAGACTGAGTCGCAAGAATAAGTCCAAATCCAAACTTTCTGGCTTCTTTCGCAATAATATTCAAAATGTATTCAGGGTCGGCGTTTTGCAGAAAAATGGACGCCTCATCGACTATAAGAAACATTTGAGGCAACGGATGTTCTCCTTTTTCTTTTGCCTCAAAAAACAAGTCTTCCGCAAGCACGGAAAGAAACATTTTTTGTTCATCCCTGCTGAGAGCCTTTACGTCGTATCTCCATACCTGGGATTTCGGGTCAAACGGAGGGGTTTTGTCTTTGAATATCCCCGAAGATTCCAAAAGAGTAATTCTGTCAAGCACGCTTTTAACCACATCCGGCGAATCGTATTTTATCAACTCGTCAAGTTCGTATCCCGTGCCAAGGTTGTCCACCCCCTCCGCAAAAGCCTCTTTCATTTTTTCCTTTACCTGCTGAATCTGTTCTTTTATAGCATCTATATCCCCGCTTTTCTGTTTAAGACTCTGTTTGATTTTTCTTTGCAACTGAGCGTTTAATCTTTTTAATTCGTCAAAAGCCTTAAGCGCTTTTGAGGGGGCACCGAAAAGCATGTGTTTATATTTGTATTCCGTCCATCTTTTTAAGTCAAGCAAAGTGGGATATCTTCTTCCGTTCTCTTCCGTCCATGTTCTCGGGTCTTTAGGGTTGAATTTTCTTGCCTGGTAAAGTTCTTCAAGAAGATTGTACAAAACGGATTCCTGTTTAGGACCGAGTTTTCTTGAAGTATGATTTAACATTTTTATAAACGAACGGATTCTTTTTCTTACGCCTCCGAAATCCGGGTCGGGAGAGAGTTTCAGAGGCTGGAGTCCGTATTCGGTTATTTCGGAAAATTTAACGGTTGAAGCGCCGTTCACCGCTATATCCCCGTGTACGTCGAGGATATAAAAACGCACTAAAGAGGAGTGGTTTTTAATCGCACCGATTATTTTTCTTAAATTATACGTTTTTCCGGTACCGGAAGGTCCAACGAGAACCATATGTGGATTTACAACTTTTGAATAATCTATTACGACTTTTTTAGGATTCCCTTCTTTAACTGAAAAAAATTCATCTCCTACAATTACTTTCATTTCAATCCTTTCTTTTTATTAAATGGTTAACATTTGTTATAATTGTAATAAAAAAAGAGAAATTAAGAAATGGAAAAAATATTGTTTTATCTGTCCGTGTTTACAATTACAATTATTTATCTGTCAGGAGTTTTTTGTTTTTTTCTTCTTTTATTGTTGTTGTATTTATGGTACTTTTTTAAATATAACAATTCGTCTTTTTTGAATAAAATTTTTATTATAATTGGAAAGAAAAAGGCGTGTAATGAATAAACCTTTAAGTCAAAATGTTAAGAACGTTCTTTTCAGATACATATCAATAGTTTTCAATATATCGGAATCCTCAAAGATAATGTTCGGAATACAATTGTTAAATGCCGAAGACTACTATTACGAAATAGTTTCCGGACTTGAAAAAATAGCAAGAGAAAAGAAAATGAAATTTTATACGATAGACCTGGACTTTGAGGATTTTGGAATGAGCGAAATAGACGAGAACGGAAAATACATACTTCCTCCGTGGTTAAAAAACAACGACCATGCGGTTATTCTCGTTTACAATCTTGACGGACTGAATAAAAAGAATTATAAACTAAAACAACTCAGGGAAATCTTTGTTAACGATACGATAGAAGGCGTAAAAGTTCCTCCCGAAAAACATTTTGTTATTATTTCAAACAAAAATCTTAAAATGAAGCACAAAATCATGGAGCTTGATATAAAAAGAGCTATTGAAACAGAAAAAAGAAGGGACAGGAAAGAGCGATGAACAGGAAAACGGCGGAAAGCGGAATTATGTTTGTAGAAAATATATACAACCCTTCAATATTGTCGGTTTTTAAGAAGGAAGAAAGCTCTCTTAAACCTTTTATAGTTATAAATATTGAGGGAAAAGATTATTTTATAACGGACAAAAACAGGTTCCTTAAAACGATTTTAAAGTACGGGGAAAAGATAAAGAAGGTAGGAATCGAAAAAGGATGGATTGTTTTGTATACTGAAGGGAAAGTGATAAAATATGAGATAATTCCGACAAACCTGAGAATAAAAAAACTTTAATTTAAAAGGAAGGGCAGATGAAAAAAATTGTTTCTAAAATAACGCTTGCGGGTATTTTATTCGCAGGGATTCCGTCTTATGCCGTAATGGAAGTACACGACAGCTCCGTGGATATGCTTATCAGACAACAAATAGCGGCCGACCAGTCAAGAACGGCGTCGCTTGCTTCCATGAACTGGACCATGGGAGCCAACAATGCCATACTTGCCCAATGGGGAACCACGCAGAGCATGTATGAAGATTTTTTAAACGCACACGGGTTCGGAGGCACAAAACTCGGAAGATATTCTTCGAGCGTATTGTCAAAATGTATCGAAGACAAACTCGGTTCGTGGGCGGGAAAACTGAAGATTCCTTCCGTTATGGTGTGCGGTACCGATATTGCCGCCGATTTGGCAAATTACCTCGGCAACGTTTTAAACAATAAATTAAACAAGCTCTTAAAAGAGATGTTCGGTCCAAAGCCCAAAAAGAAAAAATCTTCCACAAAACCGGAATCCCCCGGTTTGCCGGGCGTTCTTAAAATTAACGATGCCCAGCTTGCTGCAAATATTCACGGCGGCGACGAAATTGAGATAACGGACGAAAACGGGAAAAAAAGAAAAATGCCGACTACAAAAGGAGCGGCCAATTCCGACGGGAGAATTACGTACAAAGACAGCTCTTATTATATAACAAACGGAGAGCTGATAAACACTACGCCCGGAAATACGATAAGCGCTTATATGGCAAAAACAACGACAGGGGATAAAGAAAACCTCGGGGACCTCGATTCACCGGAAATCCGTTCTTTTTACGGGCAACTGGCAAAACAATACGCACAGGTTAACAAGTTTCACAACGAACAATTTTTAAGACATTCATATTCATTAAAAAGGGCGGGCGATTTATTTAATACGACTTTTGTTAAAAATTCGGATAAAAACGCTCCGGAACAATATACGATAGACGTTCCTTTACCGGTAGCAAAAGTTGAAAAAAGTCCCAAAGTGGGAAGCGGAAACGAAGGGGGATGTCTTCTTACCCCCGACAGCATAGAACAAAAACTCGGGGGATGTTACGGAATAAATTTCGGAATATCTTTCGTTCCGGCAAGAAGCATAGTCGAGAATCCAAAAGACACGCTTGACGTTTACACAAAAGGGCTGAAAGACACCGGTAATAAAATAATCAAAAAACTGGTTCCGAAAAACGGAAACAAAGCGGCAAAATACTTTGTAGATAAATTTGATATTGAACAGAAAATAAAAGAATTGAAAAAAAGCAAAGACTATCGTGAGTCCGGCATTAATTTTGCGACTTTAAGCGAACTTTTGACTTCTTACGCCGACCTTTCGGCAAAACTTATAAACCTGAAATCACCCGACGGAAGAGATATGGTAAAAATAAACTATTTAAAAACCATAACGTATCAATTAACGATATTAAATGAACAGATTTATCTGTATAATAAAATAAACACGGGAATCCGCACGGACAGATATAACGAACTTTATTTTCACGTGCTGAACATCGAAAAAGAATTACAAAAAATCAGAAGATACGAAACTTTTTATCTTAGAAAAATATTGTTAAAATAAAGGATTAAAAATGAAGTTTCTCGCAAAAGCAAAAATCAGACTTAAAGACTATCCCGGGATTCCGGTTGAGGTGAAACCTTCCACTCCAAAATCCCTGAAAACTTTAAAGAACATTAAACGTTACGACGTTCATCCCGTTTTTAAACAGATTCTGGAACACCCGACGGCCGACATCTACGATATAGACCCGTCATTATTAATAATCAAAACGAACAGATTCCTCGAAAACGAAATAACGGTCGGACTTGACAAAAAGGAAATTATAGATAATTTCGATAAATTTGAAGTAACGGATAAAGGCAAAATGCAAAAAATACACATTAGTAAAGAATTTATCAAAAAACAGATGAAGAAACTCGAAAAAAAAGAAAAAGAACTCGAACCGGAATTCGGCAAAAAAGCACCGAACGGCCCTCAAATTAAAAGATAAAGGACGGATAAATGGGAATTTTTACTATTTTAATAACAATAATTCTGCTTGCTGTCGGTTTCACTTATCAAAGCATATGGGATACGAAAAACAAAAAACAGACAATAGAGGAAAGAAAAAATTCAAGTAAAGAGATAGAAAACTTTTTTTCTAATCTTAAAAACGTATATAACCAATATTACCCTACAATACATATGAGTAATTATTTTCATTACAACTGTAATAAAAACAACACTCAAAATCCCGTTACCGGAAATGTTTCAAATTATCAGTCGTATTTTCTTGGAAGATTTGATTGTTCAGATGTAGCTTCAGATGCTTCAAAACAATTCAGATATTCAAACATACTTCTTCTAAGCAACGGAAGAATGTGCAAAGTATCGATAAACAACGGCAATAACACAATCAGTATTCAGTATAATACCTGCAAAAAACTTAAAGACTGGTATACGGGCGGAATTATAAGCAATATCGATTACGGAATCCTTCAAAAATTTATCCCACCGGAAACGGGTTACGCAAGCAAATTGACGGGACTGCTTTTTAAAGGGGTTTCAGGTTACAAAGCAAACGAATTTACCACTATTCCGTTTTTAAAAATGGAAGGAATCTTATTTAAAAAAATAACGAGAACGGATTACCGGGTTATAAAATATTATCCGGTAGATACGTTTTCCGTAATAAGAAACAAAGTAAAAGCAGCCGACACTATTATTGATAATTATTCTTATTATATAAGAGGATACGCAAAAAAGATTTACAGCGATACGAATTATAATCCGTATGTATTCAGATACTCCCTTGCATCGTTGTTTTTTTCCACTTCGCAAAATCCCGACGATAAAAAAGCCGTTTATTTGCCGGGGATAACTTATTACAATCTTGACACCTCTTTACTCGTTTCTTTGCCTAACACATACGTTTATAAAGAGATAAACGGGCATCAGATAAACGACGTAGACGGGAATCCGCTTGCGGGGGGAACTCCTTCCAATTATTACGAAGGCTTGTATAAATCTTCAGTAAACTCTCCTTACAAAGACGATAATATAGTCAACATTGATTCCGTTGACAAAATATACGCTATGGACAATCAGGCACCCAATCAGTTAAAATCCTACGACGTTTCGGAATGGAGCGCAAACAACACGGACGTTTTATTTGCATTATTAAGACTTGGGAAAAACTGTAAAGCAGAAAACTATGATACAGGAACGTGTAAAAACTTCATATGGTTTAATACCGAAGAAAAAAATTCGCCTATGGGACTTACTCCTTCCATTTTTAACAAGTTATACTATAACGTATACAAAAACATATATAACAATACGACTTTTAGAGGAGTCAATCAGTACGGAGCCGTTAATATGACGATTAAAGTGAATGAAAATACGGGGGAAAAAGAAGCCTCTGTCAAAATGAAAAAAATATCCGATTTCTACCGGGATATGTTTCATATAGACATTAAAAAGGAAATGGCGCAAAAAGACAATCCGTTTTTCGGGAAATACGTTTTATATCCGGGAGCAAACATCAAAGCGGACAGGATAAACCTTGCCTTTTTAACAGACAATACTTCAAATGTCAACTACGGAGTTCCTATGATAGACGATAATACAATAGCAATTTATAACGGATATTCAATATCATTTGCAATACCCTACATAGTAGACCACTATGATGACGGAAGTAATCCAAGCGCAATTCCGGGATTATATATCAAAGTATATTCAATTACAACGATAGAATAATCCGGTTTTTGTCATTTTTTTCTTTTCCGCTCAACTTTTCTTTTTCTTTTATGACGGTTTTCTCCTGTATTTTTTTAATAAGTTTTTTTGCATAATTAAACTTTTTAAGCTCTTTATACATATTAAATTCCGGCAAATTTTTAATTATGGGTTCGGAATGTATATTTCCAAAATAAGCAATCGCTTTTTTAAGGAGTTTTAAATCCGTTGACGTTTTGAAAACATCATTTACGTTTTTCAAAATTTCATACCTGTTTTTTTTCAGTGATTCTTCTAATGTATTAAAAATTTTTTCGTTTTTTAAAGATTCCAAAAGGAAAAGGGGATTCTTTTTTGCCGCTTTTAAAACGGCGGATTTAATTTCCGATTTTTCTTTTTTTCTTAATAAATCATATTCAAAATATTTAAAGCATAATATTCCTGTTTGTATTATTTTTGTAAAATCTTCCTTCTTGAACATATAAGGATAATCCGTTGCGTATTTAAGGATTTTTTTTAATTTTAAAAATGATTTATTAAAACCATCAGGAGGGAAAAGCCTTGATTCCACTGCTGGATTGTTTTTTATTAATTCCGCAACGGAAACGGCATTTTTAATTTCATTATAGATTCTTTCTGTTTCTTCTCTTATTATTCCGTTTTGATATAATATTCCAAAAAAATAAAATTCATCAAAACGTTTTAAATCAGATGCCGTTTCAATATCGGACGTTGAGAGAAAAAAATCAACAAAATCCGTATTAAGGTTATGCATAAAATTTTTTGCTTCAACTTTTTCGTTTAATTCGTAAATTTTTTTCATAAGATAAAAAAAACCGTTAAAATATTCTTTTTTTATCTCATTAAAAACAGAATCGTATATTTCATCCCCTTTATATGCCCCGATATAATCGGACAAAAACTCGTACAGATAATTTTCTTTAAGATTGGGGCGGAAATTTTCAAATACAAAATCCAGATATTCATAATAAGAAATTCCGGCTTTTTTTAGAAAATGGATTCCAAACGGGTCTCCTTCAAACACAGAAGTGTTAAAAAAAATTATTTTATCATTTATTTTTTCTCTTTTTAAAAACAAAGCGGTTTCTTTTAAATCGGTATAAATTACATCGGCCGTTTTTTTTATGAGACTTAAAACAATTTTATTATCCGGGATTTCTCTTTCCAGTTCTTTTTCCAAGTAGTAAAGATTGGAGACAGTATATCCCCCAAAAGAATCTACACTTTTTGAAAAATCGCAATTAATACTTAAAAAATTGTTTTTCCATGGAAGAAACTCAAATTTTAAACGAACAAAATATTTTTGATTTTTTATGTTTAGTTCTAATTCTTTATTGACAACGTGCAAAGTTGTTTTATAAGGAACCGAGTATCCCCTGGATATTAAAAATTTTCTTATTTTTTCAACTTCGGATTTTTCAAAACGATTTTTCATTAAAATCCCTTTTTTAACTTATTTATATCGTGAGCTACCCCGCTCTAAAGAGCGGAGCTTCCTGCTTCACAGGTAGATGACTAGTCTGAATAGTATCTTGAGTTTTCAGTATCAAAAATCGAAAGCTTCTTTTAAAGCTTTACATTTCAGGCACTTTCCGCATTGTTTTCCATTGACGGGAGTTGCACAGGTAAATATAAGATTCCTGTTTATCTTTTCATTAAAAAGCATTGCTATTTCTTTTTTCGTCAATCCGAAAAAAGGAAGCTCAATTTCAATATCCGCTCCTCCTTCTTTTAAAAGAAGTTCAACCTTTTTTATATATTCTTTTGAGTTATCGGGATATTCTCCTCCCGTAAGCTCCATAGCAATACGTTTTATTCCTTTTTGAACGAAATATTTTGTCCCTATAGTCAATAAAAATCCCTATAGTCAATAAAAAAAGGTTCCTTACGGGAATGACGTTATCTTTAACGCTTTTTATCTTGTCTTTGTTTAAAAGAGATAATCCTTTAATTTCTACGGATTCCAAAGGGACCCCGTAAAATTTTGCCGCTTTTAAGGCATTTTTGTATTCAATAGACTCCCTTTTAAAACCTTCCTTAATATAAAGCAGTAAAACGTTTTTATTGTAGTAATGTATCAAAGCCGTGCTTTCAAGTCCCCCGCTAAAAAGAATTTCCGTCACGTCACTATGTTTTTTTTATCATCTTGATTTATTTCCTTTCCTAAATTTTCTACTTCTTCTTTAGCAATTTTTTTAGTCTTTTTAGTTGTAAACAATTTTATTTTTGAAAAAATTGCATGGATTCCCTCTCTTAAAATTTTTTCAATTTCATCTTCTTCGCACGCTTTTTCTTTAGTTTTTTCATTCAACAGACGTTTTGTCTGCTCTTCACACATATTCTCATATGCTTCAACGGAAATTTCTTTCAGGGAATCTATATCTATTTCACTTTCTTCGTCAAATTTTACAACCTCGACTCCTTTTCTTTTCAGCAGCTCTATTCCCCTTTTGTCCTTATATTCGTTTTTATAAACAACTTTTGTTATACCCGCGTGAAAAATCATACTTGCGCAGTTAATACAGGGTGAAGTCGTAACGTACATAGTGGCCCCTTTGGTGCTTTTTCCGTCCCTTGCGCTAAAAAGTATCGCATTTTGTTCCGCATGCATTATTCCGTCTTTGGTCATCATTAAAAAATCTCTTTTTTCAATCACCCTTTCGTGTTTGCAGGCGGGGCAGGTAACTTTATAATATTCGTTATTTCCTTCGACGGATACTCTTACGGCGTCTTTGTCTCTCACAAGTCTTCTTCCGCACTTAGGACATATTGTAATAGACTCCTCGCAGTTATTATCGTCACCGATAAGTGTCCCATTATAACCATGGGCAAAAACCTCTCCGTTTTTGACCAGCACGGCACCTACCTTGTTTCTTTCGCAATGACTTTCTTTTGCCCACAATTCGGCAATGGTCATAAACACTTTTGCGTGTTTTTCCATTAAAACTCCTTTTTAGAGAAATTATAGCAAACCGGATAATAAATTTCAAAAATTTCAAAATAATTTTACAAAAAAAAAGAAAAAACTGCTTTAATTCAAAAGACCATTTGACCTGAGGCAAAATGTTGCCCATGAAAAAAGTTTCTTTCTGTGTTTTTCTATGAGATTTTTGCTCATATCTCTTTTTTTGGTATAATAAGTTTATAAAAGTAAAAACAAACCAGGATAAATGAACGTACCAAACAGATGGGGTAGAATACCCACAAAGAAACAAAATAAAACTCCTTATAAAAACAACATCCTTATAAAAATCCCCTTATTAAAGGGGTTCTAACCAATAAAAAAAAATAGTCAAATTTCAAAGAAAGCGGTTTTCTGTCCCGTACATTTATACCCAAGAGGAAAAGAATGAATTTTTATTCTGTTTTTTTCGGTTTTATATTCTTCATGCACATGTCCGAAAATATAATGTTTTACATTTAATTCTTTCATTTTCTCTTCGGCATATTCGCTTAAGGAATCCGTCCACCAGTAGAATTCGTCCGACCTTAAATGTTTTTTTCTTACGTCTATAAAAGGAACGTGTGAAAACAGAATATCTATTTTACCTTTTAAACTGTCAAAAATTTTAAATTGTTCGTCAAAGTATTCCAAAGGCGAAAAAGAATGCATAGATTCTTTTCTCCCGTAAAGAGTCGGAATTGTTATCTTAGGAGTTCCCTTCAAAATATAATTGGCATCGTTCATAACAGACTCCCAGTAAGCAATATTTTTTACCTTATACCATCCCGGAAGTCCGCAAATTCTTATCCCGTTAATTTCAAAAACATTCCCTTCCATATAATGGATTCCGTTTTTTACGCACATTTCCTTAAATTCCTTAAGTCTTTTAAAAGAATCGAATCCGTATTTTTTCATTATGTTTTTTGAAACGAGATATAAATCGTGATTTCCCGCAGTTACAAAAACTTCTTTAAAATATTTTTTTATTTCCGTTAAAAATGCTATACTTAAATGATTATAATGGGAAATGTCTCCCGGAATAATAAGAATACCATCCTTGGTTTTTTCGGGGGGAATAAGTTTTTTTACAAAAGCGGAAATTTTTGAGATGTTTCCTGCGTTTTTAATGTGAAAATCAAGATGCGGGTCGGAAATATGAAAAATTTTCATTAAACGTCCTTTTTTTTAAGAAAATTTTACCTTTTTTACCTGCGATTTGTCAAAATATTTAACGCTCGTTTTTTGGATTATCCACGGTTTTTCTTTTTTTCTTTCTTCTTCTGACCTGTTTCGGGGTTTTCCCAAATACGTTAATTCTTACCTTTCTTATTGTTTTATCGGCTTTATTAATGTCTCCCGAAACGTAATTAAATCTAATAAAATTTGAAATTTTCCTGTCCTTAAGTATATTTGAAAGGGGGGTTAGCACTTTTTCCTGGAAATGCTTTATGGAATCCATATTATCATTGTAAATAACCGCTTTTAAGTTTTTGTCAAGAGTATAGGCAAATCCGTAAAGCAGAGCAACAGATTCAAGCAGATTGATGTTTTTTTTCTCAAAATTTTTAATTTTGACTACCTCTTTTACCACGGAATCTCTTTCTTCGGCATATATGCTTATAAAAGCGCCGTCGGAATTAATGGCCGCGTCCGTATAAATTTTTGCCTGTCTTTTTTTTTCTTTTGAGAAAGCATACCTGTCTATCGCCGCCATAATGTAAAGAATATTTTCCTGATAAATATCGCCGAAGAGAACTTCTTTGTATAAAATTTCCTCTTCTTTTATAAAAATTTTATCTCTCAATCCCATTTTCTTTTCCTTTAATTATATTATTTTTTTCCAACGATTTATGATGTTCTTTTACAACTTTTAAAGCTTCTTTAAAATTGGTAAAAATCGATATTGCGTTATCCTTAAGAGATTTTTGAACGTATTCTTCAATTCCCATTCCTTCTTTAAAATAATTTTTGGCGGGACCGATAAATGGAATCTCTTCAGTTTTACCCAGCGCGGCGGTTTTTAAAACTTCTTTTTGGGAGAGTCCGGCTTTTGTAAGGGAATCTTTATGTTTTTTTACAAAATCAACACTTTCTTTTAACAGTTCATTTTTTAAAGAGTCATTTCCGTATTTTATAAAAAGCTCAAAAAGGTTTCCGTAAAAAAAGTTTTTTTCTTTCTTTGCAAATTCTTCTTTTACGTCGTTCCATACTTTACAAGGGAATCCTTTAAAAAGAAACTGCCCTCCATGAATATAATATTTATCTCTGAATTCTTCCTTTGGAGCAATAAATTTTACGGATAAAATTGAGAATCTCTCATCCTTTCTATTTTTTTCGAATGTGCCGATTTTAATATATTCATTGTTTATTTCCGGATAGGAGGAAATTATAATATTGAAATCTTCATTTTTTAATTTATCAAATTTATCCGCACTTTTAACTTCAAAGTCGTATCCCCCGCTTATAATAAACAATTCAAAAGGCGAAAATTTTTCATAAACGCTTTTTTTGGGAGAAAGACATAGAAATCTTGAAAGTTTTTTATAATCGTAATGAAGGAAACCCTCCGAATAAAATTTCAAAAAATCCTTATAATAAACTTTTGAAAGAATCTCGGAAAGCGAAGTATCTTCCGTCCCTTCCTTTGATGTAAATTTTATATCTCTGTCAAACATATCTGGAAGAGATATTGAAAAATGAAGTCTTTTTAAGGAACAATAATAAAAAGCTTCTCCAAGCGGATAATATCCGGCAAGGGATTCTTTTAGGTTTTTGTCTACGGGAATAAAGGAAATAAGCCCAAAATTCTTGTAAAGTCTAAAAAGATTTTTCGCGGGGATTTTCTCGTGCGTAGACGAAAGCGAAGTTGCAAAATTATAAATCAGATTCTTAAGTATAGAATAATTTAAAAAATTTCCTTTTAATTCCTTATTTATTTTGCCAAAATTAGCAGCTATCCTCGAAAGGGACGAAAACGAGTTTGTTCTCCTGTCGAAAGATTCCGTAAAAACCCCCGAAACCGAATAAAGTAAAAAAAAGAACCCTTCGGGATTCCTTAAGATTTTTTCTTTGTCTTCTTCTTTGATTTTATAATTCAAAATCCTTTCCGTGTATTCCAGAATTTCCTTTTTTGGAAGAACGGATTCCGAGAGTCGGCGTATATATTCGGTTAAATCAACAAGGTATTTCTCAATGCTTCCGTTTTCAAGTTTATTATATCCGTTTTCAAAAAAATCTTCCCTTTTCATTACATATTCGTTAACGGCAACAAAAGATTTAACCAGTTTTTCATCATTTAACATAGCTTCTATATATTGTCTGTGTTTCTCTCCAAATATAGAAACGCCGTCGTTGTTTCTGTAGGAATTTATTATCTCGAATTTAAAATTTCTTCTTAAAAGCGCATAATAAACGGACGAGGCAAATGGACTTTCGTGAAAGAACCCGGAATAATCCTCTTTCCCAAGTTCTTCGTCAAAAACAATTTCCGTTAATATTTTTTCCTTTGAAGCACGTTCAAATATCTTAAAAAGCAGTTCTATATCTTTTACAAATTCATTGTCATAAAGGGTCTTTTTTAAAAGGCCCTTTAATACGGAATATTCCTTTTCCGCAAGGCTTTCTCCCCCGGCATATTTTTTAAGAATCTCAAAACTTCCCCCGAAAAAAGATTTACAATAAAAAAGTGATTCAGGAGTATAGTCGCTTTCGGGGAAATCCTTAAGCGCCTGAATAATTTTTTTATATTCATCGTCTAATTTCTCTTTATTTCTCACAAGATAAAAAAATATCCCCTCCTCAGAAAAAAGAAGTTTAAAAGAATCGCTTAATTCAAGAGGTACCTTGATTTTTTTCAAGAACCTTAAGAATCCGACAAATAAGGAATCTATGGTTTTCTGATATTCCTCTTTTGAAAAAATCCCGTTTGCCCTCTGTGCCATGGCTGAAGTTACGGCATGGGCAAAAAAAACGTCGTAAACTTGAAAAAGCGTATTTTTCTGAAAATAATATTCGTCATCATAATATTCTTCTTTTGCGGACGAAAAATATTCCCTGATGAATTCTTCGTCATCCGCGATTTTTTCAAAAAAATCAAGCAATAAAGAAACGTTTTTAAAAAAATCTCTCCGGTATTCTTTCTTTAAAACGTTTTCCATTATAAAAACCGAATAATCTTTCCTTTCACGGTTGACTGGTCTTGAATGATAATTAAAAAATCCGGCAAGATTTGCGGCATCCTTTTCCGTCAGAAATTTTCCGTACGAATTTTCGTCCTCTGTTTTTAGATATTCTGATAAAAAAACGTTTTTTAAAAGATAATTCTCAAAAATATCTTTTTCGTCTTTATCCATGTCGGTAAAATATTTTTGAAGGTATCTGAGAAAGGCTTTTACTGATTCTTTGTCTTTAAAAACGTTTTCGGCCGTTAAAAAAGCCGTGCTTATCCCTTTGAATGCGTTATCTTGATATTTCATTTGTTTTCTCCTTGTTTTTCTTAAAAATTATGCCTTCTCTTTCCATTTTATTTTTAATGGATATTATTCCATAGTACTCCGCAACTTTGATTTTGTTTAAAAGTTCTTCACCCGTTGAACTGTCTTCTTTTTCAATTCCGAACAGTCTTTCGTCTGAAGCAATCTTGGCTATCAGTTTTTTGTTTTTTTCAAACGAGGAAGAAGGAATCTTTGAAGGCGGGACCGCAAGAGTCCTCGGCAGATTCCTCAAAGACTCTTTTAACCCGGTATTCATTATTAAATCAATGGTTCCGGAAGGCGCGTCCGAAAAAGAGTTAAAAAGTTTTTTTAAACCTTCTTTTCCTTCCGTTTTAAAAAGTACGGAAAGGAGCCCCCCTTTTACAAATAATTCTTCATACATACCGCTTTTTATAAACCATTTATTTATAATTTTCCCGTTTGTGAATAAAGATTCCGTCAGGAATTGATTTTCTTTTTCTCCGTAAACCGTTATTCCGTTAATAAACACGTTTTTTATAAGAGAGTAAAGGGGAACGAGAATCTTAGACTGATAAAGTTTGTACTTTTCAGGTTCCCCGTAAACCGGAACCGAAAATCTGTATCCTTCGTTATCGTATTTTTTTGTCCAGAATATATCTTTTACGTCTTCAAGAATCCGTTTAACGTGATAAAGAGATTCCGGATTCTTTGAGGCTTTTCTCAGACTTTTTGCAAAAGAATCCGATGCTTCTCTTATAAAGGATTCGAAAATTTCATAAGAATCCTTCCCTTCAAGATTCTTTAAAGAACATGAATAACCCCCTTCATTTATATCACAAAGAGTATAAAACACATAATTTCTTGCCATTATGGCGTCAACAAAAAAATTTCCGCTGTTTAAAATTTCATATTTAGGTTTTAAAACGGGCCCCCCCCGCGCTGTTTCCGTAAACAATATCGAAAGATTAAACAAAGATTCCTCGAATTTTCCCAAAGGGGTTTCCTCTGTCAGCTTTTTGAGTTTTTCTCTGTCGATAAAAGCTGAAACGTCAAAATCTTTTTCTTCATGTTTCCCGTCATATCCGGTGTTTTGTTTTCTAAAAAACAAATCGCTTCCTGCACTTAACAGCGTCAGAAAAATTTTTCCGTCTTCCAATGAAAACAGCCATTTTAATTCTTCAGCGTTCAGCGCAAGTCTTTTTAAAAAATAAAAGATTCCTTTTTTTAAAAAAAAATCTTTTTCATCTGTTATGTCCTTAAGATATGAAACGGCATTGTTCCCATACATATCATATTTGTCTTTTAAAATGAAAGCTTTAGTATCTACGGGTGTGTATTTGTCGCTCTCAAGATAATTTATTATAGCGTCCATTCCGTTTTTGAGAATTTTCTTTTTAAATTCAAAAACCCTTTCCTCTTTTGCCTCAATAAATTTTCCGTTAATAAGGGAATTAAACAAAGAAACGTTTGTTTCGGCAAGATGAATAAACCCTTTTCTGTTTAAAACATATCTCAAATCCCTGCCTTCTGAAAAAATATCCGTTTTAGGAGCTTCTTGAACAACGTCCCAGGACCGTGCGAGAACCCCGAGGTTATCAAGAACGTTTTTCCCCTCGGCCGTTTCAAATAAACTTTTTATGTAATTAAGCGATTCACTGATTGTTTCTTTTGCTTTGGGAGCGTGTTCCTCTCTCTCAAGCGCGGAAGATTCTTTTAAACGTTTAAACCTTGAATGGAATCCCGTTATAAGTTTCAGTCCTTCGTTGTTTATAAGCGATTCCAGCATTTCGGCAATTTCCGCGGATTCCTTTATTGAAATATAGTGGGCCTTCAATGATTGTTCAAAAGTACATTCTTTAACGTAATAAGCCGCATTTGCCCCGTAAAGATTATACATTCCGGTAAAAGCATAGAATTCCTCCGGTTTAATGGTTCTGTTTTCAAATTCTTTCGGATTCTTAGAATTAAGAATGTTTATAGTGCGTAATACTATTTCTTTTCTTTCTCCCGGGCCTATCTTATCCGCAAAGAGCCCTATGGAAAGGATTGAATTTAAAATAAAAAGTTTTTCTCCGTAAGTAAAATCATCTGTTTGAGAATGATATAACATTTTTAAAGATTCCACAGGAGAATTTTCAAAATAATAGTTGTTTTTATTTAATTTCGATACAGAAAAAAGCGTTTTTGCTTTTTCGTATTTTTCCGGAAACGATAAAGTTCCTCTTTCTATATCCCTGATTATCAATTCAACCATATCCGCAAATTCCCTGTCCGAAAGATTCTTTATTACGTGATAGGCAAACTGGGGCATAAAAACACTGCTTATCCGTTCAACCAGCCCCGAATAATCGTTTCTGTCACTCGCAAGCCCTTCGTCTTCATATATTATTTTTTTATTTCTTCTCAGATTCCCAAGGAACCTTACAAAAGTCTGTAAATCCGTTTTTTCTGCCAGATTTTTATAATCTACGTCAAAAAAGTCTACATGTGAAGAAAGATGATAAAGAAACTCAAAATTTTCTTTTTTAAAATTATTAAAAAGTATATCGAAAAATATATCGTGAAAAACAATCTTTATCTTTTTTCTTAAAGAATCTATTCCCATATCGGATTCCATTTCTTTGTCCTTGAAAGAAAAAAGATTATCAAGATTTTTTAAAACATATATGATTCTTTTTGAATCTTCTTTGTAATATTCAATTATTTCCCTGATTTTATCCACGTTTACGGAAGAAACTATATCTTTGATAAAATCGGCTATCTCTCTTTTTTCGTTTTCAAAATCCACTCCGGTTCTTTTCCCGTATTTTTCCTCAATACGTTTAATTGCCACGTTATAATTATAGGTTTCTTCCGCATATGCTTTTTTGATAGTTTTAAAAAAGATAGATTCTTCTCCCGCAATAACTTCGCCTGCCAGTCTCAAAAATTCATAATATTCTTCGGGAGACGTTTTTGAATCCCTGAGAATCTCGGTTATAGCGTCAAAATATTCCTTGTTGTCTCTGAATACGGCGCTTAAATTTTTATAAACCGATTCAGCGGGGAGTCTTTCTCCTTCTTTTTTATAAACAAATTCGGGTACAACGACATCCCCGTCTGTTTCCATTACCACGTTGAACATTTCATCATCGGGCTGCCAGATTAAATCGCCTTTTTTAAAACCTTTCATTTATCTTCTCCTTATTTTTCTTCTATTTATATGAAATTATATGAAAACGTATTTTTTTACTTCGCCTTTTTTTGATAATTATAATATTAAATTACGCTATCTTAACAAGTAACATTTCAAGTAACATTTTGTCAAATATATTGACAAATAATATTATATAGTGTATAATTGATTTGTAATTACAGAAACAAGGAGTAAAAATGAGAATATGTTGCAAATGCGAGTGCATCTTTCCTGATTATCACGGAAACTGTCCAAGTTGCGGTAACAGTGAAAGCAGAGAATGGAAACAGGCCCCCGTTAAAAAAGGGGAAAACGAATTTGTTAAAAAAGAGGAGATTTTAGAGATAATAAGCTACGAATATGACGATTTGAAAGATTTAATGGGAGAAGCGGAATCGGGAGACTGATTTCTGTCAGTCTATTGTAATACGATGAACCGCTGGAGGTTTTTGTCCGTAGAGCTCTCCGTTCCCCTTAAGTTTATCCACGGAGACCACTATAACGGTAAGAACCCTTACGTATTGTTGATTATTGTTTCCGCCTACAATAAATCCTTTAAGCGGAATAATGCCGTTGTACTTGCTGGCGTCCTGATAACTTTCGTAATACCCGACGATTCTTTTTTCGCCCATTCTTAAAATAAAGGTTTTCGGAATGGAATTGTTGCTTACGTCGGGAAGAGTTATCGTATTGTTTCCTATCTGTTTTTCGGTAATATTGTTCAGCGTACTCATCTCAAACTCGGTTTTAAGGAAAACTTTGTTTCCGTATATTCTCGCAAGCAACGTCAGAATCTGCCCCTGCGTAATGGTTCCTATATCGGTTGTCGTAGTCTGAGTCGTCGCGGCCGTACCCGTAGTCACTTCCGTCTGTATCGATTTTATGTAATCTTTATTATCTATAAACGAAATTTCCTGGGGGATATTGTTTACGACAATAGTATTGAAAGTATATTTTTTCGCAAGTTCTATAAAATTATTATCCATATTCACGTTGACTTTCTTTTTTCCGTTTGAATTAAAAGAATGTGAAAATATCGTATTTGTTATATATCCCGTTACAAAATTGTTTTTAGCGTCCTGTATGCTAAAATCCACTCCATAGTTGTAATTTTTATTTAAAAGAAAATTATAAACTTCAAAATTTAATTTAACCTGTTTTGAAAAATTGTTGTTGTATTTTTCAAACATATTCTGAATTGTTTCCATATTGTTTTTCGTGGTTTTGACTATAACGTTACCGCTTTCATCAATTACTATTTTGGACCCGGAATCTCCGTTTACAAGTTCTTTTATCGCCGAAATAAATTTTTGCGTCATTTGCATACGCATGGAACTCTGAACCGTTTTTGTCTGCTGCTGGTTTTGGTTTTGATTTGCCCCGGAATCAATCGTAGCCCCGCTTTGAAGATTGACGTTATAATCCGGAATTAAAAGATGAAACATTTTCGTTTTGTATTTGCTTATCGTAATAAGTTTTTTGTCGTAATCCACATCCACATACACGTCAAACATGTCCGAAATGTATTTAAGAAAATTAAATACGTTGTTCCCTTTAAAATAAATTCTTCTGTTATCAAGCACCTGGCTTATATTTAATTTTTCATTTCCGTTAAAATCGTTTTTATATACTATATTAAATCCGGTAAGTTCACACACTTCTCTTAAAGCGTCCGCTACGCCTATCGGACTTTTGATTTCAAAAGGCACTTTCTTTAAATCATACATCATTTCTTTTCTGTTAAAAACTTTAACTATTTTAACAGCATTATATTTGAATCTGTTTTTAACTATTTCTATTACATAAGGAGTCGTATCTTTTATGTAAGAAGCCAGTTTTCTGAAAGAATCTATATGAAGCCTCAAAGATGCATCAGGACTGATTGTCGGCAGATAAAAATTCTGGCCGTTTGGAACATAATAAATATTTCCGTCAATCGTTCCGAGTTTGTCCAAAGCCGTTTTTAAAGATATGTTTGAAGAAACGTCTATGTAATTTTTATCGGCAAGATTTTCTTTCTGTTTCATTATTTCAAGGGTATTGTCCGAACTTCTGTCGGCCGAATTGACCCCGTTTGCCACCTGGATTCTGAAATCCTCGTTTGCAAGATGGGAAGAACACCCGGTAAACGAAAGCGCCGCGGCGCACATAAGAATACCGCCTCCGATTAAAGGTTTTCCATTTTTCATCTAAACAATCCTTTTTTTGAGAATAATTATAATAAAAAAAGCAATTTATATTATAATTTACCGAAAAAAAGGATTAAACATGAACGTAGTAAAACACCTCTTTAGCCCTTTCAGGGAATTTCTCTTTACCTTAAAGCAACACGCTTTTTATTTTCTCATAGCCTCTTTTGCTTTTTTTATCTCAACAATAGTTACGAATCCGATTTTGTTTAAGCTGCTTTTCCCTTCGCTTCACGTAGTTGATTTTCTCAAAGAACATTCTTTCGCCTTAAATTTCGTATCCCTCACCGGACAGCTTGTATTTGCGGCCTGCGTATTCTATTATTACTATAAAGTTTTTATAAACGGCAATCCCGTAAAAAGCGTAAAAGTTTTTGTTGCGTCATCCATAGCGGCAAACCTGTTCTTTATGATTGTGACTTTTATCCCGACAATAATTGTCTACATTTTAAATGTTCTTTTCGGCGTTAAAAGCATAGAATTCTTAATTATTTCCGTCGTAACGACTTTTGCGGTTTCAGCTTCATACGCAATATATGTGATTCCTTATTTTTACGGAAAAACCTTGACGGAATCCGAAGGAATCAAAGATGCTTTGAAAACTTTTCTTTCGGCGTTAAAGTTTAAAAATTATTTCCGTTTTATAAAAGACGGATTGTATTTTAAAACGTTTTTCGAAACATCCTTTATTATCGGTATCGTTATAATACTGCTTTTTACTCCCGTAATTATAAGTTACAATGGTATGGTTTCAACATCCGACCCGGCGGTATTTAAAAAGATGTTCATACTTAATAACGTTCTTATTGCCGTTGCTTATGCCTTCGTATCGTACGCCATGATTTTCGTTTCGGTAAAAACGTATAAAGAATATACAGAGAAAAAATCTTTAGCAGAAGAAAAGCAAATTAATACCCAAGAATCAGCTGTTGAAAACAAAAACGATAAAAAGGAAACAAAATGAACGGATTCTATCCCCACACGACGTTTACATACTGCTCTTCCTCAAACAGGCTCGGTTTTAACGTAAAAGACGCTTTTAATAAACTGACAGAAGAATTTATGAAAGGATACGTAACTTATCCGAGAAGCGACGGAGAAGGACACGGGGAAATAAAAATTCTCAATCCGGGGGCTATTTCAAACGAAATAAAAGATATTTTTAAAACGCCTCCGATATTAAAAAAGGAAAAAGGATACGTTACCGGAGATGTATATACCCTTGCCGGAGAGTTGTATTTGAGTACCCCGGCTTCGCTCGTCAACGACGTGGAAGTTGCCAAAAAAACGAACCCCCCGCAAAAAGCGGATATTTATATCGGAATACGCAGAAAAGAATTTTTGGAATCCGAAGCGCTGTACGTAGATACGAAGAATGCTTCCATGGACGTTCTAAAAAACGTTTTTGAAAAAGACCTCACTAAAACTAAAACAAAAATCCCCGCTTACAACAAGAAAAAAGAATCCATGTTCCTAAAAATAGCGTAATAAATCCTCTCCTCCCCCCACTTATATTAAAATATATATAGAGTCCGCAAAAAATCTGCAAAATTTCCCAACGATTTCCTGTAAAAAATCATTTTTTAAAAAAAATATTCTAAATTTTTTCCCTAAAAACGGCAATTAAATAAAAATTAACATTTTTTAATTCAGATATATTTTGTTGAATTCTTTTTAATTTAAGTATTTTTTATCTAATTTAATTCAAATTTATTTAATTTTTATTTAATTTTATTAAAAACAATTAAACACAATAAAATAAAATACAATGGAATTAATTAAACTTTACTTTTATTAAACAATATATTTTTACCGCAAAAAAAACAAAAAAAATAAATTTTTATTATAATTCAGTTAAAAAAAGGCGTACGAATGAAAAGAAGTATAATTGTTTTATCTGTATTGTTTGCAGGGGGGAATCTGTTCGCCGCGAGACTTATTCTTCCGCCCGAAGTTGCGGGGAATACGCATGCGGCTGCTTCACAAAAGAAAAATCCCGTTCAAAACAACTACCAAAACATAAAAATAAAGAATATTAAAACCTTGAAACAGCTTAACGAATCTTTAAACGAAATAGAGAAAATATTAAAACAGAAAAAGCTCATTGAACAGCAAAAACAGATAAGTGAGGAGGAAAAAGAACGTATACGAAAAAAAAGAATGCAAAAAGAGCTTGAAAAAAGACAGGAACAGATTGACTATCAGAAAAAAATATTTCAAATTCAACAAAAAGAAAAAACTTTAGAAAGACTTAAATTTAAGAAATCTCCGAAGTACATAGAATCGCTTATTTCCGTTTTAAAGGAAAAAATCAGACTGACTGAAAAACGCTTAAAATCAATTAAACTCCCGGAAGAATATCCGGTAAGGGTTTATAACGTTGCGGAAGTCGGACACTCCTATTTCGGATACGCGGACCAGCAGACAATAATCAACGCCGCTTCCCTTATCGAAGCTGCAAAGAATATAAGAAAAAGAATTGAATTAAAAATAGAGGAGCTTGAGGATTCTTTGAAACTGATTAACAAAAAAATAATCAACGCAAATCCGGACATTTTTGAACAAAAGCTCCTTTCGCTTACCGATATTTTTCAAAACGTGAGAAAGAATCTGAATGAAATCCAGTCCATTCAAAACAAATATTTAAGCGGACAGACGCAGGCGGCGCCGGACATGCTTGTTTTATCTCTTTATAAAGAACCGAAAGACGTAAAAGATATGGTAAAAATAAAAGAAGGCGATATGGTTACGAGCGATATTCAGGTTAAAAAAATCAGGAACGGATATGCCATCCTCGGCCTTATAAACGAAAGATAAAAGGAATCCGACCATGAAGCTAAATAAAAACGAATCCCTTACTATTTTGTTTGGACTCCGTGCCGCTTTAAAACTCGGACTGACTATACAGGAGGCGATTGCGCTTCAATCCGAAACAAGTAAAGGTAAAATTGCGAAAGTCCTCGCGAAAGCAGATTATCTTATTAATAAGAAAAGAAAAAAAATAGCCGACGTTTTTTATAAACTCGGAATCCTTACGATTGACGAAAAGTATATTCTTGAAAACGCCGGAATGGCGGCAAAACAGGCAATTAATGAAATCATTAAACTGAGGGAAATAAAAGGCAGGTTTGATAAAACACTTTTTTCGCTCCTATGGTTTCCTTTTCTTTCGGGAATAATAGGAATGTCCCTTGTGATTTTCCTTTATCCGAAATTTAACAAACCTTTTCAGGCTATTATAGAAATGGCGGAGCTAAGAGGCGTTACTGACCTTGAAACTTCTACGGGCTTTTGGTATATTGACAATTTTTATATGGTTAAATACGTGCTTGCCCTGTGGATTATCACGGGATTTGTACTTCTGGCCGCTTACATATTTCTAAGAAAATATTATCCCGATTTTATCTATCGGATATTTAAACTTGCGGCATACGACGATATTCCTTACATTTTAACTTATATGAAAATACTTCACAATCTCGGGGTCCCTCCGATTCAGATTGTAAATATGCTGTATAATTCGAATACAAACCCCGGATGGAAAAAACTGTTTTTCAAACTGAAACAGGCTATCGCAAATTCAAAACCCGTATGGAGAGAATTTAAAAGATACGGATTCCCCGACGAGATAACTTTGTTTATGAAATATGCAGAAGAATCAAAAGACTTTTGGGGAAACATAGAAAATATGATTTCGTTCACGTTTCAAAAAAGCATCGACGGAAACGAAATGTTAAAAAGAATATGGGGTCCTATGAGTTCCTATATCGCTTACACGATAATAGTATACTTTTTAACAGGCGTGCTTATGTTTATATTTCAGATGCAGGCGATTGCAACTGCAATGCAGCAATAAGAAAGGAGAATGAAATATGCTGACAAATAAAATACTTATTCCGCTTATCGAAGACAAGGACAATATACTTGACGATGATATGACATTGATAAAGGACGAGTATGTTATCGTTAAAAACAAAAAAAATCCAAATCTTTTATATTTGTTTCCCAAAGAGTTTTTTCTTGAGGACTCTTATTTTTACAATATATTTGATTTAAGTTCATATATAGCAAAGGAATACGGAGTTAACACGGTTTATGTGATTTTGGAAGAAAACGAGGAGGGAAACATTAATTACGTTATAGGAAACGGCAAGTATATGGATAAAAAATATCATACGAAAGGTGTGGTTCTTAAAAACAAATGGAAAACGGAATCCGAGATTCTTTTAAAGATGCTTTCATTCGTTCTTAACGTTATAAATCCCAAAAAAATAGTTGTATTTGAATTATCAAACAACAAAATCATACACGAAATTTCTAAAAAAATATCGGAAAATTTTGAAAAAGAATTCTTTATAGAAAGATACGACAGAAAAAGGTTTATTAAAACTTTATCGAAAATAAAAGCGCACGAAAAAACGGAACAGATTATTATTCCCTACGCGATGGGAATAATTCTGTCGGCGTTAATTTTCGGAGGAAGCGTTTTCTTTCTTAATTATAAAAACAAGATAGAGAGCGAAAAGGCGCAAAACAAAATAAAAGCTTATAAAATCAGTATTTTAAGTTCAAAGAAAAAATATTATGATTTAAATAAAACGTATGCTCAAAAACTTGAAATCTTAAAACAGCTTGAATCAAAAAAAATATACAAAGGAAACTGAAAATGAACGACATTAATATTCCTTTAAGGCAAAGAATCACAAGAATAGCTTTTGTGATAATCGGGGTAACGGTTTTTTCCGTCTTTTATTTTTTTATCAATCTTAAAAGCATGGACGGCAACATACGGGTTTTTGAAGAAAGGGCGGACGGATGGAAACAAAAGATTCTGTTGATAAGAAAGAAAATAGCAAAGACCGAAAAAGAAATACGTTATAAGCAAAATCAGATAAGCGTTGCTTTTTCCGATGAAGAAATCAACGAGCTTGCCGACGTTTACAGCTCGATATGCAAATATATTTTTGAAAAATACAAAATTAAATGCGTTTTACAGGAAATAAACAAAGACCCTGAATATATAAACGTAGTCGGGGTTGCCATTGAAATCCCGACGGAAAATTTTAAAGACACCATAATAGCGGCAAATATTCTTTCGTATTTTACGAATAAATTCATTGCCTTAAAAACGAATATTAAAATTAAAGAAATTAAAACAATTGGAAATGACAGAATCATAATAAAACTATACAAAGGAGATTCCAAATGAATATGCCGTTTAATAAAAACAGACTTCTCGGATTGTTAAAAATAAAAAAGAAAGAAAAATCTCCTGAAGAAATTGAAGTTAAAAACAGAAGACGTATAGGTGAAATATTAAAAGAAGACTTCGGAATCCCCGACGAAGATATACAGAAAATTCTGGAAAACATGAAAAACAACGAAAACAAAAAATTCGGGGAAATAGCGATTGAACTCGGACTTGTTCCGGAAGAAACTATTTACAGGGCGCTTTTAATACAAAACGATTTTCATTTTAACAATATGGAAAAACTTAAAGATATGTTTTTGAAATATCCTTCCTTACATAAAGAATTTATTCAGAAAAAATTCCCTGACAAAATGTATCTTGAAGACATAGATGAACTTGATACGTATTATCGTGTTCTTGAAATAAAAAATTCAAAAGAATACGAACCTTACATAGTTCTTCAGGATAAAGGCACGGGCCGGAAATATATAGGACTTTTTATCCCTTCTTTTTTCCAGATAGACGAAGGGGTCGATTATTTCGAAGATATTGTTTTTATCAGCAGTCAGCTTTACAACTACTATTTTAAAATACATAAAAAAAGTATAGGGGAAAAAAACAATCTGGAAGACTATGATGTGGTGGAATTACTGCAGTATCTTGAAAGTCTCGGAGTTTCGGATTTTCACATTGAGGCGCAGGATTTGACGAGATATTATTACAGCGCAAGAATGCACGGAGGTAAATCTTCAAAAGTCGTTACCCTTGAAAAAAACGTAAGGGACGTTATTGTTGAAGAACTGGTACACAATCTGAAACTGATGATGAATAAAGACACGCTTGAAGACCCTCCCATTCTCTCGGGACTTGTAAAAACAAATCTTACCGATATAAGAGGAAAAGCAATAGAAAGAACTTTCAGGGTTAATATAATGAGGGCTTCAAAACCTCCTAAAAGAGTCTATTCCATAGTTATCAGACGTCTTAAGAATCTTGATGAAATTAAAGTGCTTGGACTTAAAGGTCTTGGATACACCGATAAAGGAATCGAGCTCATTAAAAAAATCATCGCCAAGAACTACGGAATCAACGTTGTTGCCGGTGCGACAAACTCGGGTAAAACCACACTGCTGACTACGATTCTTGAAGAATTAAGAGAACAAAACAACAGAATCTTATCTATTGAAAACCCGATTGAAATTATTACAAACTATCCTCAGTTTGACCTTTCGCAATACGAGAACGCGGACGAAAAACATAAACTTACACAGAAAAAAGCCATGAAAGGATTCCTAAGACACGACCCCGACCAGGTGCTTTTCCAGGAAATCAGGGACGACGAAATTCAGGATTTCGTAGAACTTGGACTCAGGGGACACACGGCTTTTGCAACGATACACGCCGGTAAAGTAACCGACGTTATTTTAAGACTTTTACAGGGGTCAAACGATGCCATGTCCGTTATAACGGCTCTTACGGGAATTATCGTTCAGGAACTTTATCCGAAAAAATGTCCTTACTGCGGAGGAAAAGGGTGTAAAGAATGTAACGATACGGGACAAAAGGGAGTCGTTCCGGTTTACGAAATAGCATTTTTTAAAAACATAGACGTTTCAAGAATCGTTAACGAAAAAGGAGATATTAATTTCTCAAGATATTTTAATTTTAAAGAACTGATTGAAAGAGGCGAACTTGAATATCTTTCAAAAGCCCAAGTCGCTAAGGAATTAGTGGAAAAAGAGATTTTATTTGAAAAAGATTATGAAAAAATTATACAATTTGGAACGTAATACGACAAAAGGAGAACAGATGAAAAAAGCTTTTACGATGATAGAAATAATAATAAGCGTAGTGATTGCGGGATTTATTGCGTTTCTCGCCTTAAGACATTATATGACGTCGCAATTCTATTCGGCGGTAAACAAAATGAACAACGATATTATAAACATACTTGACAATGCGGTAATGAATCCCGTTCAGGGATACGTAAACGGGTCAGGGGGAGACTGCTCGATAAACAATACATATTTGGGGCTCAGCGCCGCGAGGGCAATAGACTGCATAGGATGGAAAAACGCCTATCCTTACGGAGGAACAAAATCCGTCGACGGAACAAAAAATTACGTTTATACCCTCTTACGAAATTACGCAGGCAATGGCCAGGGCTGTAAACTTTATGTTGGGGAGAATCCGTCGGACAGCACCTCCTTTTACGTATTTCTCGATTGTTCAAACCTTAATTCTCCGTATTCTAAATATAAAGGGTATATAGAAAAAAAACTAAACGCAGATTTAAGAACAAAATTTAACACTATCGTCCAAAACACCTTTTTTGACGCAACTTCTTTATATAAAACTACAGGCGGAAATTCAAAAGACGGAAAAATAGGATTTTTGTTTAAAAAATAATTTTTATTTTTAATTTTTTCGTTTTTTTTTTATAATTCATTAAAGAAATATAGAACAGGAGTATGTTATGAACGGACTTGCGGGCCTATCAATAGCTGCGATTTTTGTACTTGGAGTGGCTTCCGTCAGCGCTATAAACGGAATCCGTAACAACGAAGCAAAAATTGAACAGGTTAAAAAAGCAAAAGAAATAATCAAAACCATTAAACAAAGCGACATAGCTTCAAAAGCTGTGGGAAATCATATCAGTCACGCCGGTTATATTCCGAACGTGAATCCAAATTCGCTGAATTTAAACTCAATAACTTTATCAGATAAATCCCTTATTACGAAATTTACAAACGCAATGGAATATGCTGTTATAAGAAACAATATAAGAAAACCTGCTTGCAGCGATTTGGCGGCTACGGGATTAATTTCTCTGGACGAATGCAAATACATAGCCGATAAAAAAGGACTTTACGTAAATATTAAAAACGGAACCCTTGAAATAGCCTCTTCTGCTTCACGGACGAAAAAAGATGATTTAAACAGAAAAATCAATACTTTTATACATATAACAAAAACAATAAACGGAATACAGGACGCGCCCGTTGCTAAAACCGACAATCCACAAATATCCGCAGGCAATTATTTTAACAGGACAGAAACGTCTTCGGTTAAGGTCCCTTTAACAACGTCAGTTATTAAACAGACAATCAATACAAACGATATTATTGCCAAAAAAACCATAATAGAAGAATCCATAAAGAAAAACCTTAAAGACTTAAACAACAGAAAAAAAACGGAGCTGATTATCTTAACTTTGGCAAATACGAAAAGCAATAACAAAGTTTCAAAACCGGAAAAAAACGAACCGACAGTTAAAACAAAAGAAAAAGAAAACTCAAACGGACTTACCCAGGTATCTTTAAAAGATGAAGAGACATTAAACGGCTCTGACAGTTTTAAAACGAGTTTCGCGCCTGTTGACAACGGTGTAACAGACGATAAAAACGGCAGAACGGAAAGGAGACAATAATGAAAATTAGTAAAATAACGACTTACCTGCTCATAAGTATGGGAGCGCTTAACGCTTCCGCTTTTTCTTTTAACAATAATCCAAATTACAACGTGTTACTGGAATCCCAGAGAGTACAAAGGGCCGACCAGGTTGCAGGCGAGATAAAAACACTTTACGAATACGCCAATCTTTATATACTTAAAACGGGAGATACGAAAGTAACCCTTGACAAGATAGTGTCTTATTTTAAATTAAATAAAAACAATTTTAAAAACTATTTTAAAAACGGATATCTGAAAGTTTCGTATTCTCTTGATTCCGGGATAAACATTTCCGGGATTCTTTCTAAAAATCCCGTTAATACAGACAACGTTAACAACGTATATATATCCGAATCAGTTAAAAACGCACTTATCAGAAAACTGCAGGGAACAGGAAACCTGAATTTAAGCGAAAACAAAGGCAGATTCTCCATAACCATTCCGGAATCAAGAGATTTAAAAGTATATAACGTTTTAAAAAGAATATATTCCACATATCCGGATTGTCGAAAAGCCAAATTTACGACGGAAGCGAATCCCTCTTTACATACTGCCGTTTGTAAGCTAAACAGAGACGGAACCGCGGATGTTTATCATTATTACAAAGGAAAAATGAAATTCGTTAAAAGACTTTATATGTATCAAAATCCAACCGTTTCAAAATTTCTCGTAAGTTCGTTTGCAAACATAGCAAAAAACGAAACAGCCGACGGAAAACAGATAACAAATCTTAAACCCGGGACGATAGCGCTTGTATATGATGAAACAAAACCAAAAAACGAAAGAGTGCTTATTCCAGTTGTATTTACCGGAAAAAACTGGACAATCGTTGACTTTAAAACGGCACTTACAAGCAAAACCAACTTACTCATTAATATTACCGACAAATCAAACAGTCTGCCTGAAACAGTCGTAAACGATTCTCAAAACGATAAAAACAACAAAGACACAGATAACGAATCAATAACGGATAAAAACAATTTCGAAGACGCAGAAAGCCATTCGGCAACCGAAGACGGCAACACGGCAGATATAAACGAAAACGATACTCATGCCCAGGACGATACTCAGAAAGAGACAGCGGATACAATCGATACGACTCCTGAGAGAATCGGAAATTACACATATTATTATACGACAGAACTTAATCTGGAAAAAAATCTAACGGAAGCAAAAAAAGTTATTCAGGGAAAAGTAAGATTCGGTTCAAATTATGCCGTAAACTCTTATACATCGGGAGGAGACCAGGAGAACAGAAATCCGGGTATGGAGATTCCTCTAAAAGGATTAAAATCGAATCAGTATATAAGATTAAAACTGAAACTTCATTGCTACGGAGATTATTACAAAGATTATTTTGCAATTTACGACAAAGACGGAAAACTTTTGAAATCGTTTTACACAAAAGGAAGCGGAGCAAAAGACGGAGTGGAAACTCCGAGAGAAAAAGTCTTTTATATGTACCTGCCGGTTCTTGATTCAATTCAAAGAATCCACATCAGTGAAGCATGGAGTAATCAGGTTTTCTTATACGATATTAAAATCGTCAATAATCTTCCGGAGGACAAAAACACCGACGGATTACAAAACGTGTTTGCACCCGGTGTAACGCCGGCGGCAAAAAACTCCGCTCCTGTAAGTAACGATTCATCTACGGACGTAAATAAAAACGATAACACAAACATTAATGATACGAGTGCTGACAATCAAACCGCAGATTCTTCCTCCGGCAACGGCGGCAATAATGAAATTGTGCAAGCCGTTGGAACAAAACCCGACGTTTTAGTGGACTTTGATAAGAATATTCCGGACGGAATAACTTATGCAAAAGCGACTCTTACAACTGCCGGTGCTTTTGACGGAAAATCCTTGAACATAGCAAGCGGCGGACAATACGCCAAATTTCCGGTATCATCATCTTTACTTTCTTCAAATCAATATACGGTAAGTATGTGGATAAACAGCAAAGATGTTAAAAAATTGAGATTTTTCCTTATAAAAAGTTCAAACATTTCAACGAGCGGAACAAGAAAGGCGGATATCGAATATTATTTCGGCAATGCCGGTTCAAACCCGGGGATTACGGCGGTTCACAACAGAAACGAATCCGGGTTTTCTTATGCTTACGTAAGGGGAACCAATGTTACAAACAACTTAAAAACCAATACATGGCAAATGATTACTTTTACGTATTCAAAACCAACGTTAAAAGTATATATCAATAACGTTCTTGTTTACACGGGAAGTATTTCAAACAGACCAAATTCGCAACAGACGTATATTTATCTCGGTTTTCCTCAATCTTCAATGGGATTCTATGGAAAAATCGACAATCTGATGATTTGGAGCGGGAAAACGTTAAACGCTCAACAGATAGACAAACTTTACAACACGTTAAAAAAATAAAAGGAGAGAATTATGAAAAAACTGACGATATTAGGAGTTGCCGCTTCAATGGCGATTTCCGGGCTTTATGCCGCAAATGGCTCAACAAACGGCGCGCATCCGACATCGGGCGAAATAACAAATTATCAAGCGGCGTTGAATATAGCCCTTGCCCATAAAAATGAAATATTTCTTTCCAAAATAAACACTCTGTTCAATTATATAACAAGATACATATTAAAAACGGGAGATGTTAACGCGGATTCCGAAAAAATAAAAAACTATTTCGGACTTGAAGATAAACTTTTTAAAAACTTTGACGGAGAAAACGAAATAAAAATTGTCGTAGATGAAACGGGGGTTTATTTTAAAAACCTCTACGACGATACCCCTTCAGACAATGAACTTTATTTGCTTCAAAATGCCCCAAACTACCCGGAATTAATGAAGCTTTATAAAGATTCAAAAGGAGAATATCTTCTGTATATGCCTTTTGATTCTAAAACAGCAAACTTTATAAATGTTTCGAACACGCTTAGTAAAAACAGTCTCATAGTCCCTGATAAATACAGAGACATTATAAAAGATTCGGTTATTTCCGAAACACCTCCTCCCGTAAAAGGAACAACGGAAACCTTTTCTTCATCCGCTCACGGGTGGATAAAACCGAACGGGGACGGGACTTTTAATTTTTACACGTATAACAATAAGGATAAAGAATGGAAACAGGTGGCCGTAATAGAAAATGACGGGACGATAAGACCCACTTCTTCCTCCTCAATAGGATATACAGTCGATAAAGAAGTATCTATGGAAAACCAATACGCCCTAAATCCGGAAGAAGTGGAAAATAAGATAATAGTAAAAAATCTCTCGGACGTGGATATAGACAAAATAGCAAACGGAACCATTGTGGTGGTTACGCCTAATTCTAAAAACAAAAAAATAACGGCAACCACCAGTTACATTAAAGTTGGCGATACCCTTCAGCCTTTGAGCAGAAACAATTTCACAAAAGAAAGTCGAAAACTCCAGACAAAAATGACGGAAAACTTTCTTAATAAATATTCTTCAATATACGTAACTTTTGATAAAGACAATTATGACAAGGCTTCCAAAAGCTTTATCCCAAAAGGAAATTTTTGGGCAGGAAAATTCAAAACAAAAGGGGTAACGTTCAGAAAAGACCCCATAACGGGAAAAGAATTTGCCTTTTTAAGCGGAGGACCGGAATCCTACATAAGGGGAGTAGAGGCGGTAAAAGTATTCGGATATATTCAACAGGCGCAAAAAGACCCTTCCGGAGCAACTTTTACCATTATAGTTCCGTTCAGAAACGCAACTCCCGATATTAAGGTAATATCAAATGGTAAAGAGAAACCTTTATACGACCAAAAAGTTAGACAGGTGCCTTTTGGGGTAAGCGGATACGGAATCGGATATTATTACGCAAATGGAAACATGTGTTTCCCTTGTTACTACGGAGAATATAAAGATTTAGGAAGAGCTCTTTTAAGTTACGGAAGAAGTAATTTTTCGAACACAACTTCTCTTGGTATTTCAAAAGATATGCATTGGAATATAGCGGTATGGGAATATAAATCATCATCAGAGGCTGATTTCGAGACAAATCTTGAAGTAGGTCACGGCTTTATTGCTTTTGCTTTATATAGAGTGGAAGATGACGGAAGTTTCAAAAAAGTTTATCACAATAAAACAAGCAATTCTCATTATTTCGTAAATATAAAAGGAAAAAGTTCGTATGACCCCGGAAAAGATTATATTGCTTTTGGGGGAGGAATGGAAATATTAGGACCCAATGACGGAATAGGGGGCAGTTTTGACACCAGTTCCCCAGGGTATATAAAAAGAGGAGAAAAAGCTGGATTCCGTGGATGGGTAGGCGGAATTACTATAATGCCGGGGATTCTTGACGACGTCCAGATAAAAAATATAGTAAAATATCAAATACCGAATCTGATTAAGGAGTAAAAAATGAGAAAAACAAAAGTCCTCAGTATAATGGCGGCTATAACCATAATAACGCCAAATGTCGCATTGGCCTCTTCGTCGAACGACGTTTACAGCGCGGCGGTAAATCTCGTAAGAGCAAAGGCTTATGACAACGTGGCACAAAGGATTAACGATTTAATGGAGAGAACGAAAAATTATATTTTAAATACGGGCGATTTTTCTCCCACAACGGAAAAAGTTGCGAAATTTTTCAAAGCCGACATTAACAGTTGGAGAAATTTTGACAAAAACGAAATTCTTCAGGTAAGCGTTGACAATAAAAACGACCGGCTTAGGGTTACAAACATAGGAAGCACCATTAATAATGAAAAACAGGCGGAAATTTTTACAAACAATAATATTCTTGACCCTGCCGTTTATGCGGAAACAGACTCTAAAACCAAGCTGATTGCGATTCCTTTAGTTCTTTATAAACCATACGATTCCGTTTTAAGCAGTTTTAAAAAGCTATATAGTTCAGTGGTAACATCAGACCCAAAAGCAGTGATTTCTCCGGTTGCTCCTTCGGATTCCTCAAGAACGTGGTACAAACCGGACGGAAAGGGGAATCTTGAAAAATATGTTAACGACGGAGGAATCTGGAAGCATGAAACAACTTTAAAAAACAAAAGTAATTATTTCAGCGATAAACTTAAAACTCCGCAACAAACTCCTGATTCAATAATTGCAGGTTCTTATCAGGACCTGACTAAAGAAACGGCTGATAACGGAACAATAGGATACGTAATTGACAGGAAAACTAAAACGTCCGTCCCTTACGTGTACGTTAACGGGACATGGATTCCAGTAAAAGAAATTCAAGCTAATGTTAAAGCGGACGTAAATCCTTATAATCAGCTCGTATGTCCTCTCGTCTGGGGAAGCAAAACATTTACAGACTTCCTGAAAAATTTCACAACCGACTATTCGGATGAATACAATGCCAAAACAGGACAATTTTCCAGCTATCTTGCTACGAATTTCGGTTTAGCCTTTCTCGCAAGCGACCCGGGACAATATGCAGCACCATCTCCTGGAAGCGCTATGATTGTAAACGGAAAACAAATAATCGTATGGAAAGGAGGAAAAGCAAATCACGATTACGGAGGGGCCGTATTTAATATTCCTGAAGGAAAAATCGTTAAAAAAATTATTCCGCTGTCTTCTTATATTCCATACAATGGTTACGGGACATATGAAAACGGATATTCTCTATACGGAGTCATCTATAATGATAAGCAAATGGATTTAATTTATGTTCCGGTCGATGGTAACAGTAATACCCACATTTTTAACACGAAATATTTCAATGAAAACATTCCGCTTGATATCGTGTCTTTTCTTCACTCAAATAAAATAGTTTCCGCGGCCGGAATTGGAAATGGCGCCACTGATTATTTCCGGTTTCTGGTTCTAACGGAAAAAGGAAAAGTTTATTTTATAGACATCAAAAACGACAAAATAACGGAAGTTCCGGTAAATAAAGCATTCCCCGGTGAAAAAGCAGTTAAGTTATACGGAAATACTTCAAGATTAATACAAACCGATTCCGGGAAACTTGTTTTATTAGACGTTAAGAATCCGGATAAACCTGTTAAGTTTTTAAACGAGCAGACGGATTACGTAACAGTGAACGGTTCGGGTTATATAAAGGACACATTAATTGTCACTAAAAGCGGAAATTTATATTACAGATATTCAAATAACAACACTCCTTATAAAATTGACCTTTCTCCTATGAAAGACGAAAAAATCGTAAGAACGATTGCGCTTCCTTTTAATCATCTGTTATTAACAAATAAAAATCATTTTTATGCTTTGAAAGGAAATTCAAAAGGAGCAACAATTACTCCTTTAACGGAACTGAATACGCAAATAAACAAAGAATCCGAAAAAATCCTCAACATTGCAAGAGTCGGCTGGGATTATTTTTCGATTCAAACGGATAAAGGCAACGTTTACCTTGCAAAATCGGACGGCCAGTCATTTAAAAGAATAATAGACGATGCCAAAAAAAATAAAATCTGGTATGATACAAAAATTAATCCCGATACAACGTATATCAACGTTACCGAAAGGTTAAGCAAGCTGTACGGAAAAGAAATAAAAACTGTTTATCCTCCCGAATTCTTAAAAGATACGGGCAGTATTTATTCTCCTACGATGCTTGTAATCTTGGATGAAAAAGGCAATCCTTATTTTTATTCGCCCACAGGCAGTATGTATACGACAAATAAAAACGTTAATTTAGTACAAACCATTAATTCTCAGTTTAAAAATATCTTTTGGAATACTGACGAAAAGGTAATTAAAATAAATAAAGGTTCCACTTTATACACAAATAAAGGCAATGTGTATACTATTAATATCAGCGCAACGGGACCTATAAGTGTTGCTAAAAAACTATCTTCTACAAAAGGCGAAATTTTTATGGATAATTTAGGAGGCGCTTTCATAGTCGACAATCAGGGGAAATTACATCCTTTAGAAGCAAAAAAATATTATTCGGGAAAATATTATAATGTTAATTTAATTGCCGACGATTTAAAAAGCAACGGATTCAATTTACAAAAATTACAATTAACGGGGTTACCTCCGTATTATCTGTTCTTAAATTATTTAAAAAACAATTGTTTAAAATAAAAATCAGTAAAAAAAGGAGAAAAACAATGAAAAAGCAATCTTTTGCAGCAACACTTTTGGCAGTGGCGGCGTTTTTCACGCCAAATACTGTTTTTGCCCTCTCGGGTTCCAATAACGATTTGAGTATTGAAATAGCAAGAATGAATATGACAAACAATTTGATAGACAGAATCAACCTTCTGTACCAAACAGCCGAAAAATATATACTTCAAACGGGCGATACAAATCCGACAATAGACAAAATAGAATCGCTGTATAAAATAGACAAAAACACGTGGTTAAATTATGATAAAAGCGGATACATGAATCTTTCCGTAGTACAATCAAATTCCAAAAACGCAATAATCATTAAGAATCCGGTGTCTCCAAGCGAAGTAAATATAGCAAATTATATTAGCAATTCCAGAAAACTCGACGCTCTCGGAATAGTTAAAATCATAAAACAGAAGCAAGCTGACGGTACCGAAAAAATAGTTGAAATAGATATAGAGTTTCCGTTTTCTCCAACACTTGTTACATTTATTAAGGCGATAAAAAACGATATTCCGAATCAATATCCAAACGGAAAAATTTCTTATATGCCCCCTTCTTCGGATTCCAATACGAAAACGTGGTTAAAGCCTGATGGAAACGGAAGTTTTGTCGTATATCAACAAGACAGGGCCGGAAAATGGAATATGAAAGGCGTATATTCCCCGAACACAGGTTTTACGGCGATAGACGAATCTGTAAAAATAATTCCTCAGACAACAAACAAAGTAAAACCTCTCATCAGAGTTGAAGACATTTCCCAGTTGCAAAATAAAATTTTACCTGAAGGCTCTCTTGCAACGGATATTCAGGGAGATATGTACGTAACTGACGGACAGGGCAACTGGTACCTGTTGGGGAAAAACAAAAGCGGAAATTAAACTTTCCGTTTTAATGTATTTAATTTCAACGACATAAAAAAAATTAACAGTATTATCTACACGGCAATAATTTTTAAATTCTCCTATTTTTCTTTATTTTTTCCTTGTTTTTCCTTCTGTTTGTCTTTTTCTTTAAAATATATTAAAATTTAAAAAAAATTGGTAGTTTGTATAAGGAGCCGATATGAGAAAATCACTGATACTTGCCGGAATTTTGTTTACCGTAAATACAGCGTTTGCCTCTTCCGTCAATATCGACGTTGACCTCGGAGGTGTGGGAAACATACTGGAAAAAAAGAATAACGTTTATTATCAGGCGTTTATGGACGATAACGGAATCCTTCATAAGTCGGACATAAGATTAAGAGGAGCAAGAAACGCTACAATCAGCGGGAATGAAGTAACAAGAGACGGGATAGACGCTATTTTTAACCTCGTAAGAGGAACTATCGTTCCGTCTAACCCGGAAAATTCAAATTCAGTTAATTTAATTTCGACCGCCAACCCGGGAACCGTGAAAAAAGCATTTAAACCGGGAATTCAAATTTATTCAAGCAACAATATACAGATAAAAAGAGGTTATCTTTTTTCACAAGAATTTCTGAAATTTTTTAATTTAAACATTTTATTTGAAGGAATAAAAAACTATAACTATACCATAGGAACAAATTTGACGCGGGAAGATAAAATCAAAAACGCAACACTGCTTTTACTGCTTGACAAGTTTAACATAAGAAGCTTCAGTATGTATTTTGATGATAACGTTGACTCAAAATATACAAATATTATAAACGGATTATCCGCACTTAAAGCGATGATTGACGACAATGTTAAAGGCGACTCTTATAAGACGTTATTAAAAAATAAAATCAATTCCATAAAAGTACTGCTCCAAACTTCCAAGGCTATATACGACGCGGCAAAAGATGCTAAAATAAACATTAAAAGATACAGAGTAAACGGAAATAACAGCATTGCAGAAATAAGCGCAAGACAGGCAAACTTATGGGTTCCTTATATTGAAATATTTCCGACAAACGCTACCGACAACAAGGGGAATCCTTTATACGCAATAGACAGAACGCACATTAAATATATAAAAACCAGCAATCATTTTTGTTCGCAATACACAAATGCGTATTGCGACTGGTGGGGAAACTGCTACCGGATATATACCGACAGTCGGGGAAGAACATGCTACAACCCAGGATATAGTTACGGAGACGGCTATAACGCTCGTCAACCGGTTTGTTTTTATGGAAAAGGTTATTATAAATGGGGAGGTTCCGTACAGCAGGTATGTAATAAGATAAAAACCTGTACGTTTGCGAACAAACCGCCCGCAAATGCTTCAAGCGCCGTTAAAAGAAGCTATGCTCAAAACTGCTTTTACAGTATTGACGTAAAAACGACGAAAGAAGCGGTTAAAAATATTCTATCTTCACTTAACCAGTCATACGATACAATGGTTAATAACATAATGTCCAAAGCGGCAAATAATTTAAACGTTGGAACGGGAGTGAAGAACGCACTGCAATATTTAACAAACAATATACCTAATTTGACTGACGTAATGGTATCGGTGAGTCAAAGCTACGCAATAAGAAACGTAAATGCCCTTTACAGAAAAGACACCGACGTAAATATGTTGGATTTTATGGACAATATTCAGGAAATCATAGGTCTAAAACAATACAGATACAATAAAGATTTAGACGTTGCGAGAATTTATCAAACGGCTATTTCTTTAAGTGATTTTTCCAATGATTCATTGCCAAAAATAACTCAGGAACAGCTTTCTCATCAGGTACAGGACGCCATTCAGATGTCCAATGAAATTGCGGACTCCGGAAATGGTTCTACGGGGAGTTTAACAACAGGTACAAATACAGAGGATTATACGCCTGTAACTCCCGCAAACTTCGTTTCTTCTTCTAATGGCAATACGGCGGATTCCCCGTCAACGCTTGCGGCGGTACCCGCGGCTACGACAAACAACAATGCGGTTTCCCCTAAAAAAACGTTAATCATATATCTAAATCCGTTTAATACAGGGGCAGAGCAGATTATATTTGGAAACAATCAGGCAACAGACACTATTAATAACTATTTAACGACAAATTTTGACACGGGTACTTTAAATAACTATGATGTTTTTGCCTATGGTATAAATAAAGACGACGGAAGAAAATATTTCCTCGGAGAACAATATCTTAACAATTCAGAACGCCTTGATTATCTTAAAAATTCATTTGCTCTGTTTGGTATGGCGTGTACCCAGGTTGGAAACGATTCGGTATGTACGCTGCAAGACAGACACGTGGATTCTCCTGAAAACTGGATAGACATCGGTGAAGACAATATACTGCATCTTTACAATATGCTTATTTCTAAAATAAGCGGTGCGGAAAACGTAAATCTTAATCCTAATGACCTGACGGCTACGTTAAACGAAATAACAGGTTTTATCGTCGATACCCGTTCAGGAGATACTGCACAAAAACTTGCTTCAATTCTAAACGGAGACCAAAACGCGCAAAACGAAGCCATGAAGGTCGATACGTTTATGCCGTTTAAAGGGAAAGGGCTTCTTGTGCAAAGTCATTATGAAATCAAACACTATACGATTGCGCCGATAACACAGGAAGTGTGCGACAACGATAAAAACTGCACCACCGTAATAACCGGATATCAGTGGAAATACCTGAATTCGACTTATCCTAATTACAGTTGTAATGCAGGGTTCCGTCCGACATCACACATAGCGACAATGTTCCTTTCCAAAATTTACGGAAATTACGTAAACGGACAAATAGCTACTACAAATGTTACGTATAACGCAATAGGAACGACTCAGGGAGGAGATTTTGCTATGATGCTCGGAGCTAACCCAAATCCTGATGCAACAAATCAAAATACAGTTATAGGAGGCGCTTTACCTATTTCTTACGCGTATGAACAAATAGCAAATCCAAACGTAAGTTATACGCCAAACGACGCCGATTGTATGGCACACGGATTAAAACCCGGCTGCAGTGCTCAGGATATAAACGTAGCGGTTAACTGTTCCGATATAGGCGAAGATGATTTCTGGAATTCCCATGCAGTTATAGCAACAATGAATGATGTCATAATATCGGGAGTAGGAAACTCAAAACTTGTATATAAAAACGATTATACGGCAATTGGCGACCAGATAAAATCCGCGTTTATCGACCCCGATACGGCAACCATATACAGTTTCGGAGAACTGATGCCCGGCATTGGAAGCAATGGATTTAACGACATTACAAACGTTTATAAGATGATTTTTATAGATGGAGACTGGAAAAATACCGTTATTACAGATACGGTTTCTGTCGATATGGGCAACAACAATACGGCAGGGGTGACTTTATACGATTGTGGCGGAATTATTCAGACAAAAATGTGTTCGGATTCCGACCTTCCATCCTTAAATAACGATACAAACAATAACGCAGAAGAAAACAATGAAGAAAACAGTGACAATAACAATACCGAAGGAGAATAAAATGAAAAAATTAAGCCTTATACTTGCAGGAATAATAAGCACGAGCCCGCTGTTTGCCTCAATAAACACTTCAAACGTGGTAAATTATCAGGGAGAGTGTTACACATTCAACCCCGACACGGGGAAATATAAGTTAAACGGAGGAATTATAAACTACCCCGTTTCTTCCCTGTCCGTAGATGATATAATTTCAAAACTCAGAACGGGAATAGATAAAACTTCAAACGGGATGGGTTGCGACAGATTTGTCGTGTATTACACGACTCCTCAGGACGATAAGTCCGAAGGAATTACGATTCAAAAAATGGCCAAGCCTATTAACCCCTTTTCAAAGTCCGATTTTATTACGATAAAACAGGCAAAATCGTCTTATTTTATCGGGATTTCGAACAAACTTCAGGGCGCCGGTACGGCATACTGGATTTACAGGGACGACGAGGTTGGAAAAAACAGAACGGTCAAACACGTCTTTGCCATAGAAAGAATCAACTGGCTTAATTTTTTTGCCAATTACATACATGATTATTGTAAACAGACAAACGGAATTCCTCCTTACATCATCTACAATCAAATGGCGTTTCTTAACGCAACGGGTGCAATAGGGCAATATATCAAAGACCATCCGAACGTGTCACCTTCAACCATTACGAAAAACAACGTACCGGCACTTAAAAATCCAGGATTTTTTAAACTTCCTCAAAATATCTGCGAAAAGACCATTCCGGAAATAGAACAGGACCTTGCGGAAATTCAAACTTATCCCCAACACGGAAGCAAAGGATACAATTACAATCTTTACGGAGACGCAAGTGATAGATTGTTTACCGACAACGGATTCGTAATAAATTATCCTTATCTGGATTTTAATCACATAGACCAGATTATGGGCGAGTTTTTCACGACTTTTATGTTTGTAAACAATATTCCAAGGGGAATAATGTTCAGTAACAATGAAATTAAAACAACAACAAGACACTGGACAAGCGGCAAATGGCCCTGGAGTAAAAAAATACATTCCGAGAGAAAATGGGATACAAGCAGTACAAGTTACGACATCATATATGCTCAGTACATTCAGCCTTTCGGTTCGTATTCGTTTACGAAAGACTGGAGTAACATTGACCTGAGTTACGTTGCTTCCGTAAACAGTTTACCGGCGGTATCAAGACAGCTTATTATGCTTACTCCGGATAATCACCAGATAACCCACGTATTCAAAAAAGGCGGAGAGATTTCAGATATAGGAAACTGGCATTATGAAAAAAGAGTTTCGAGAAAACTCCACCTTAACTGGGTAAAATTTGTCATAACCGTTGCTGCCGTAACAACAATAGCATACGTTGGAACAATCTATTTTTCAAGCGGTCTTGCCGCGGGAGGTTTCGGATTTGGAAACTACCTGTCACTGATAGCCAGCAATCCTGGATGGCTGGCAGGGAATCTTGTAGGAGGCACTGGACTTATAGGGGGAGGATGGGCCCTGCTTGCTGCAGGGGGCACTCTTGCCGCTACGAATTCCACCTTCAATAACAGTTGGTTTTATGAAAGCAAAAAGACAAACGGCGGGAATAATACGGTATTTAATCAAATTATGAAAAATCTAAACAACGATGTTATCACTTCGAGTTCTTTAAAAATACAACAAGTACAGATTATTCCTCAGCTGATTGAAAAAGTACAGCCTCAGAATATGGTTTCGCCTGCAATCTATAAAGTCATTCTTAAAAATACACCTATGCTTGGGGAATCCAACAGAGTTATTCCTGAAAGCGAATTTTTAACAGATTACGGAACATATTTCAATATGTATATGTACGCAAATCATACGGATATAGGAAAAAATTTTTATTCGGGAAGTCAGGTTGCAAGCTGGGCAAGAAGTTTTATAAACAATATGGAGCTTAAAGACACGGGTACGTTTATGAATCCAGGTAACGCAATCACAACCATCATGCAAAGAGAATGGAAGTAAGAATTATTCTCTTTGTTTTTTTTCAAGTTTTGTAAACAATTCTTTTTTTACTTTATAAATTACAGCTCTTTCTAAGTTTTCTTCCATTTCAAATATTTCTTTTCTGTGACTTACAAATATAATGTCTTTTTTTAAACCTTCTATTTTTTTAATTATTTTAAATAAATTTTTTTCGTCAAGCGTTCCGTCTATTTCATCAAGGATTAAAAGATTAAAGTTTATATTTGAAATGGTTCTCAAAGTTTCATTCAAAGCAAAAATTATTAACAGATTTAAGATGGTTTCTTCTCCTTTTGAAAGGATAGAGTAATCTACAGGTTTTCCTCTTTCTTTTAAAAGAAAAGAAAAATCGTTTTTTATTTTAATGTAAAATCTAACGTTAAGCTCTTCGGTATATTTCTGAATATAGTAGTTAAAAATTTTAAGAAAATCTTCAGTTGCTTTTTCTATCGCAAGTTTAGCGTCCCTCTTAATTATTTCATCACATTTTTTTACTTTAACATCCAATTCTTTAAAAACTTTTTCATTTTCTTCTATTTTCTTTTGATATTTTTTTTCTTCTTTAAGAACACTTTCATATTCTTCATGTTTTCTTAATTCTGTTTTGATATTTAAAAGTTCTTCGTTGATTTCCGCAAGCAAAGCCGATTTTTTGCTATATTGCATAAAAGCCCCCTCGTAGGAGAAAAGTTTTTCAATTTCAGTTTTAAGAAGTTCGATTCTTTTTTCCTGTTTACAAACTCTATCGGCAATTTTTATTTTTCTTTCAATTTCCGCTTTTTGACTGAACAACTTTTCAAGTTTCTTTTGATAATAATCCTTTTTCTTTATCATTTTTTTTGATTCTCTCAGTGTTTTTATAAGAGGTTTTATAAAATTTTTATATTTCAAAATCAGTTCCCTTTTTTCCTCTTCAATTTTTTTTAATACGGAATTATTTGAAAAAAACAAAGCGTTAAACAGGGAATCTTTAAATTCTTTGTATTCATTTATTATTCTTTGAGAATTGCTTAATTCTATTTTTGCGTTTGTAAATACTTTTTCTTTTTCAAAATAAAACTTTTTATCGGCAATAAAAAGAAATTTTAAGATTCCTTCTCCATACTTATCGATAAAAGATTCCAATTCTCCGTTAGTAATTCTGTTTAGATAAGTGCCCTTGGTTCTTATTGCTTCGGCTGCAGCCGTAACTTTGTTGAAATTGTTAATCGCATTTTTCTTTTTTGCATTCAGAGATAAAATATGCTGATAAAATTTTTGTTTTGCTGTTCTGAGAAGGTTTTTTTTATCTTCAGATTCCCTAATAGACTCTAATGTTTCTTTAACGTTTTCAATTTCTTTAATAATATCATTTAAATTAGATTTGCCAATATTTTCGTGTTCTTTAAGTTCGGATTTTTCCTTTTTTACGGACTCCGTTAAAGTTTTTAATTCCGCTTTCAGGGATTTTAACTTTTCTTCTCCTTTAAGTTTTTCCGAAAGAATATCGATTTCTTTCTGAAATTTTATTTTTTTTTCTTCAAATTGTTTCTGTTTAAGCTTAACGTGTTTTTTTGACTGATAAATAAAAGATTTTTTTAAAACATTCAAGCGTTCTTTTTTTTCGGCAAGTATTTCTTTGAAAACCGCAGTCTCTTTTTCCACAGATTCTTTTTCATATTCATATTTTTTTCTCAGTTCTTTAAAACGGTCTATAAGATTATAAAAATCTTCTATTCCTATTGCTTTTTTTAAAAAAGTGTCTCTCTCCGCTTTTTTCATTTTAAAAAAGTTTTTAGTAAAAATTTGCGAATTTATTGAAAAATAATCAAGCATTTTATAATTAAAACCTATAATCTCCTCTATCCGTTTATCGTATTCTTTTACGGAAGGAAGGTCGGATTCCTTTCCGTCTATCCATAACTTTACGTAACTTTGTTTTTTTGAACGCCCTCTCTTTATAATAATTTCTTTCCCTTCTTTTTCACAAAAAAGCGTTACGGACATATTGTCTTTGTTTATATTGTTTACAAGGTCTTCAGCTTTTATGTCTATTCCCTGCGTTCCAAACAAAGCATATCTCAAAGCCAAAATAACGGACGTTTTTCCGCTGCCGTTCTCTCCTACGAAAATATTAAATTTCCCATCTAATTCTACTTCGGTTTCTTTATTCGAAAAACTCCTAAAATTTTTCATTTTTATTTTTTTAATTTTCATAGAACGCCTTTTTTAAAAAATTATATCATTTTTAGTATATTTTGTCAAATAATTTGACAAAATATACTAAAACCGAAAACATTTTCTTCAAAGGATATTATATTAAAAGATATAAATAAAATAAAAGAATTTAAAAAAAGGAGAATATATGAAACCAAAAACTTTTTTACCGGAAATAGCGGTTAAAATAAGCGACATAGATAAAGAAAACGCGGTTTTAAAAGGCATTACGGACAGAAGTGAAGAAATAAGCGTAATTATTTTAAACGGAGGCGAGAAACCTTCAAAAGAGGATTTTGAAAAATTCATAAAGGAAAAGGCAAAAAAAGCGGTCAGCAAAACGATTGTCGACGCCATTGCCGAGAAGTTAAGTGAAAGTTCCGTTGCGGACAGAATTGAACAGAAGATTCTTTCTGACAACCCCGGTATAATTAAGAAACCGAGAGAATTTACAAAAGAGCTTACTTCAAGATTAAAAAAAGAAGCGGAAAAAATTGCGGAAGAGATGTATGTGCTTGACAAAGGAATGATTGTAAAAATCGGAGGAATAACAAATGAAAACGGGAAAGTGGTGACGGCAAGAATGAACTTTGACCTTTCTTCAAGCAAAAAAAACCCGGGATTCTACATTTTAAACGTTCCAAACGACAAGAATCCTTTATTTAAAAAGATTCCCGTAAAACTTATCCCTACAAAAGAAAAAAACAAATATAAAGCGGTAACAAATTCAGCATTTACCGATTTTGAAGACGTAAAAGAAGTACTAAGAGGATATTTGAGAACGCTGAAAGCCTTTGAAGAAGGCAAAGTAAGCGCAAAACCCGGAACGACGTTTAATTTCAGGGAATCTAAAAATCCGTCGGATGAAGAAAAATCCCTTAAAGAAAAAATAAATCATTTTAACAATCGCTCAATAGAGGGGCATCTGACTTACAAAGAAGCGGGCCATATGATAAAAGACATTTTAGAATCTGCGGAAAAAGCGGAAATCCAAAACAGAATAGAAGTATTTTTGCCTCTTGCACCGGTAACTCTTGATACGGAGTCCCTTCTTAAGGAAGTTAAAGAAAAAATGATGAGAACTTCCTTTAAAAACAATTTATCAAAAGGATTCCTGACTGATGAAGACATTAATACTATTTTTGAAAAAACGTTTGAAGAAACAAGGCCTATATTTGAATCATTTTACAAACTTAAAACGGAAAAGGACAGATACGGATTTTTCCAAGAATCTTTAACGCTCAACAATATTGTGCTTTACGGAGGACATTATGAAAAAATAATAGATAAAGAGAAAGAATTTTTTGCCGAAAAAAAGAAAGAAAAAGACATTGAACGAAAAACTGACGGAATAGAACGTTAAGGAACCACTCTTTTTATTTTCACTTCTCCGTTTTTCGCATTGCTTAAATCGTATTTAACAGTCGACTTATCCGATACTATTTTTACAAACATATCACCTATTTGTTTTGCATATCTCTGTCTCTTACCAGAATCTTTTATAACGTCTCCATACAAAACGTCTACTTCAAAGGAATTCGGGGAATCGCCTTTTAACGCGTATCTTAAATACCTGCCGTATCCGGAAGAAGCTATATAGTAAGACGAACCGATTTTTATTACCGGCATGCTGGAAGGAAGGTAGTCTTCGATATAAGAAGCGTCTTTGAGATTTCTGAAATCCCCTTTATACTGCGGTGAATTGCTCTTCCATTCTGCCGCTTTCGAGATAATCGTTTTAGCATCGGAATGAAGAACCCCAAAGAATTGACTTTTTGTAGAGGAATCCAAAATTTTCCCCATTACAAGCGAAATTATTCCCCCTATAATTACGACCACAAAAATAATTTCCATTAAGGTAAATCCTTTTTTCATTTTCAATCTCCTGTTTTTAACAATAATTATAACAAATTTACTTCTTGAAAAAAGAAAATAAGAATACAGCTTTCGGCGAAGGGATTTAATTTTATGCTTAAAAAAATTATTGATATATAAGGGAATTGATATATTTTAGTTTTATGCTTAAAAAAATTTTTGTAAAAAAGAAGTTATAGAAGAAAAGAAGAAACCGTCCCTTTATTAAGGAACGATTTTATCGACTTCAACTTTACCGCCTGTTCCGTTAACTTTGGAATTGATTGTGGTATTTGTTTTATCCTGGGATAGATTAACGAATACGTTTCCGATTTGTTTTCCGTATTTTTTCTGGTCATTAGCGTTTGTAATAACTTTCGAATAATCAACCGTTACCTGAATTGAATTTGCGCTGTCACCTTTAACTGCATATGTCAGGCTGTTTCCATAACCGCTTGAATCAATTATTGCCGCATCCGTCGTCTTAGTGCTCGTAGAATTCTCAACCGGCATATTTGAAGGCATATAATCCGCAATTAACGCAGGCGCCATATTCATATACGAACCTTTTGCCGCAGGGTCGTTTGTTTTCCATTCCGCAACTTTCGAGATAATCGTTTTAGCATCGGATTGGACCGTACTCATTAATTGAGATTTTTGTGAATTCGTTAAAATCTTAGGAATAACAATTCCCGCCATCACACCAATAATTACAACCACGAAAATGATTTCCATTAAAGTGAAACCTTTTTTCGCTTTTTTCATTAGAGCAGATTTTTTCATTTGTTCTCCTTTCGTTTTTTGTTTTACGTAGCAAATTATAATAAAAAAAAGAAGAAAAAATCAAAAAAGAATTTAAAATTAAAAAAAATCTCTAAATTAAGGCATTTTCAAAAATTTAAGAAAAAAATCAATTTTTATGTTTTCATATTTTTTTTTAAGGAATCCGCAAAAAGCGTTTAAATCCGATAAATCTTTTTTAAAAGTTTGAGACGTACGAATTAAGACGCGGGATTCCCTTATGAGAAAACAGGGAATATAAGAGATTTCTTTAAAGCAGTAATTTTTTCTTTTTAAGGAATCAAAAAGGGTATTGTTTAGATACTTAAAAAGAGTGTTATCCCGCGTATAAACGTTTTTAAAAGTATTATCCATATAGTATGCGTTACAGTAGGTGTTAACGTAATTCGTTTCTTTTCCGATAACGGAATCTATGTGGTTTGAAAGCATAGAAAGATTTGAACGGAAAGAATAATTACGTCTGTTGGCTATTTTTTCGCCTATACACAAAGAATCCATAACTTCAGTGTAATTTTTATCCTTTAAAATCAAATTGATGTTTTTTCTTAAAGAATAAAGTTCTTTTATGTATTCTTTTTTAAATTGACATTCTTTTTCATTGGGCGGAATCCCCTGTCCGAAAAGAAAAACGTTAAAAAGGAAGAACGTCGATATCGTTTTCAGAATTTTTTTTCTCAACGTTTAGCTCCTGTTTGACTTCTTTTTCGGATTCCTGTTGTATTAAATGTTTTAAATTGGTGTTTCGTCTCATATCCTCCAGTTTTTTACACGCTACGGCAAACGCTCCGTCCTCTCCTACAAGAATAACCCTGTCTTTTGCCCTTGTTACTGCGGTGTAGACAAGTTTTGCATTAAGCATATTAAAATGTGAAAAAGTCATAGGCACTATTACGCTTTTATATTCTTGTCCCTGTGATTTATGAATGGTAATCGAATAAGCAAGGTCGATTGTTTCGGTCAGAAAATCTTCTTTCGTATAATAAGCAAAATAGCCTTCGTTGGGATAATAGACCTCTATGAACGTATCTTCGACCTTCTTTTTTCTTTCATCAAATTTTGGAATAACTTTTGTAATAATTCCGACCTGTCCGTTATATACCCTTTCTCCGAGTGAAGAGTATATTCCGTTCTCAACCGCAACCGGGTCCGAAATACTTACATAAGAACAAAACATATCCTGATTCCTGAGATGAATAACCTTGTCGTATTTTGAAAAAGTTTTTAAAACGCCGTTTTTCAAATTCCGTATGCCGATATAGTCTATGTTCTCCGTAGCGCTGTCCGGCAGAGGATTTAGAATGTTTTTTATCTCAAGGTTCATTTCCCCTGTTCCGAGGAGTCCGTTTTTAGTAGCCGAAATAAGCTGAATTCTTGATATATACTCTTTAAGTAACCCAAAGTTTTTTGCTTCTTCAAATTCTTTTAATGATTTAAGGATGTCTTCTCTGTATCCCGCAAATCCGTTTAGGATATAGCTTCTTATTTTCATGTTGTTTTCATCCCTGTAAGCCTTTTTAACATCGGGCGGAAGGTCGGAAAGTTTTACCGGAATATTAAAAGAAACAAATCTGAAATCGCTGTAACCGGATTCTTTATATCCGTAAGGAACTTTCCCCTGTCTGATTTCGCCGGCAAAAACTGATATTACCTTGTCTTCGCTCTGCCTGTAAATTTTCGTGAGTTTGGTTTTAGGGACTCCGTCCCACTCTAAAAGGTCGGAAAAAACCTCTCCCCATCCAATCGGGGGCAATTGCGCGTCGTCTCCGAGCATTAAAATTTTAGTTTTTTCAGTGTCCACGGCTTTCATAAGATGATAAATGAGCGGAGCACTTACCATACTTGCCTCGTCAAGTATAATCAAATCATAATCAAGGGGATTCTCAGAATTGTGTTTAAACATAGATTCTTCCTTTCCGTCTTCGCTTCCCTTACCCTTTCTGTATCCGAGAAGCGAGTGTATGGTATACGATTCGATTCCCGTAACGCTTTTAAGTCTGTTTGCGGCGGCCCCGCTTAACGCGCATCCTACTATTTTTTTTTCCTCTTTCTTTCAGGAATCCGACAAGGGCTTTTGAAGTCGTGGTTTTACCGGTACCCGCATACCCCGCGATAATATATACGGGAGATTGGGAAGTGAGAGCCTCAATTACGGCTTTTTTTTGATTATCGTCCAGTTTTATCTCGTTTTCCTCCTCATATTTTTTAATATACCATTCGGCAGTCAGTTCCTGCCCTTTTGCAAGGAACCCAAAAGACCTTTTTTTTAAAAATTCAAAAATACTTGTTTCTATATAAGAAGCCATCGTAAAAGAATAAGCGTCGGTCTTTTCATCAACGGAAAGTATCTGTCCGTCTTCGATTAAAGCGTCAAACGCCGTGTAAAAATCTTTTTCGTTAAAATCTTCTTTGCTTAAAAGTTCGTAAAATTTTTCTTTTATTTTTTTTCTCTCAAAAACCGTATCCCCCCTGTCATCCATAACCGATTTGAAAATATGAAGGATTCCCGCTTTTGCCCTGTATAACGATTTCGGGTCGGTGAGTTTCGCTTTCAGCGCTATTTCGTCGGCTTTTTTAAAGCCTATTCCCCTGACCGAAGTCAATACGGAATAAGGGTCTTCCCGTAAACGTTTTATTACGGAATTATTATGATATTTTGCGTAAATTTTTCTTATTGTCCCGGGCGTTACCCCGTAAGGCAGAAGAATCTCCGCAAGTTTGTAAAGGTCCTTGTCCTCTTTTAATCCTTTTTTAAGTTTTTCAAGACTTTTTTTACCTATTCCCTTTATTTTAAGAATTTCCTTTTCGTCTTTTTCAAATGCCTTTTCAAGCTCCCCGATTGTTTTATACTTGTTTGCAAGTTCTATCGCGGCATTTTTCTGGACTCCTTTTACGACTCCCGTGAGAAAATGAAAAAGAGGGGGAATGTTGTGTTCAATTTCTGAAAATTTATATTGGATTCCGTATTTCCCTTTGCTTTTTTCGCAGTGTATTACGACCGGAATCCCGAGAAGGTTTTTAGGGTTGAACATCATATATCCGACAAACGCTTTTCCGTTTTCGTCTTTTAAAACGCAATAACCGTTCTCCTCATTATAGTAGGTTAAAATAGTAAGAGTGGTTTCTATTTTCATTTAAAATCCTTTTTATTTTATATTTATATAGACCCAGACGATTAACAATCCGATACTTAAAAACGGAATAAACGGCATTTCAGGCTCTTTTTTCTTTAAATTGTAGTATAAAATGAACGGAAGGGCAATAACGGACGCGGTAAAAAACGCCCAAAAAGCATATTTTATTCCAAGTAGTCCTCCCATTACCCCTCCTATAATTATATCGGCCTCACCCATTGCCTCCTCGTCTTTAAAATAAGAAACGTAAAATCTCAGGGCGGAAAGGAATCCCATTGCCGTTAAAACGTTTTTTGTGTTTTCCAAAATATCCGGAGAGGCAAAAAACGACAGGGTAAGCGCCGCAAGACTTAAAGAATCCGGTACGGCTTTATATTTTAAATCTATCAAAGAAAGCCCCAGCAACAACCAGAATATTCCGAATATAACAAAAGAATGAATGTTGCATCCGTTAATTTTAAAAATAAAAAGAGCAAGCAGTCCGGAAAACAATTCGACAAGGGGATACTGAACCGGAATATCCGTTCCGCAGTAGGCACATTTCCCCCTTAGAAAAATCCAACCGAAAACCGGTATATTATGCCACGGCTTTATTTTTGTTTTACAAACGGGACAGCTACTTGGGGGCTTAATTAGACTCATTCCTTCAGGGATTCTATATACGAGCACATTGAGAAAACTCCCCATACTTATTCCGAATATGAAAATCAAAAAAAGAACAAGTTTATTCTCGCACAAAACGTCCATTTTTTGCTTCCTTTTTTAAACAATTATAATATTTTATTATAATTTTTGAAAAAAAGGAATGTTATGCCTGCGGGATATCTGATTGTCAGGGGAGTAGAAATTAACAACAGAAATATTTTTTTATGTTACAGCAAAAATTTCTTTTTACATAAAGAAATTAAAAAAGGTAAAAAATTTTTCTTTGTAGGAGATTATTTTTTTACAAAAGATTTAAAGGAATCCGTGGACAGATTTAACGAGTATAAGGAATGGTTTGATTACAGCACTAAAACCGATAATAAAACCATCGCATTTTACGAGGCTTTAAAAAAATACGGAAAATTCAGAAAGAAAGACGTTTTTTTAAAATATCTTACGTCTGAAATAATTAAACTTGAAGAAACAGTCGACAGCCTCAGAAAAGAAAACGAAATGCTCAAAATTCGTCTTATGGAACTTGAAAACGACAAAAACGTCAAATAATTTGATATAATTTTAAAAAAAAGGTTTTAATATGAGACTTTATGTATGTGAGAAAAAAGACCAGGTTAAAAAAATTGCGGAATTTTTCAATTTAAAATTTGATTATAACGAAAACGTCGCCAAAGGAAAAATAAACGGGAAAGATGTCGTCGTCGTTCCTCTCGCGGGGCATATTATGCGTCTCTTAAAACCCGAGGAATACGTGCCGGAGCTTAAAAACATGAGCTGGGAAAAAGCGGTAAACGAGGGGTATTATCCTTTTATCCCAAAAGTTTTCAAGAAAAAGGTAAAAACGAAACAGGAAGGCAAACAGGTTATAAAACAGGGAAACAAATTTAAAACAATTTACACCGATTATCCTAAATATTTTAAAATTTTAAAGAAATACGCCCAGCAGGCTGACGAAATAGTCGCTGCCCCGGACCCTGACACCGAGGGAATGGCCCTTTTTAAAGAGGTAATATATTATATCGGCGCAATGGAGAAGGTTATAGGTTATATAAGACTCAATAAACTTGAAAAAAAAGCGGTTATAAAAGCGGTCAACAATCTTTTTACCGACGATTATTACAAAATAATGGCGGATTCCGGAGAAGCAAGAGGAGAGTACGACTGGCTTTTCGGTATGAACCTTTCGGTTGCCGCGACAGTCTTTCTGACTAAAAACGCTATGACCCTTCACGTAGGGGCGGTAAAGACTCCGACTTTGAGGATGGTCGTTGAAAGAGACCTTGAAAACAAAAACTTCAAACCCGAAACGTTTTACGGCATAAGGTTCCTTGTCGAAAAAGACGGAAAAGAGTTTTTCGTAAACACCGACGTAAAAAACAAAGTTAAAAACAAAGTTGAGGAAATCAAGAAATATCTTGACAAAAACGTTAAAGAACTTACAGTAAGCGAATTTAAGAAAGAGAAAAAAACAAAAAATCCGCCTCTTCCTTTTACGCTTACGGAGCTTGCCTCAACCGTTCAGAAAAAATATAAGATTCCCATTGAAAAAACGATGCAGGCCGCTCAAAAGCTTTATGAAGGTGGATTCCAAACATATCCGCGTTCGGACTGTAACTATTATTCCACAGAAATGTTCGAGGAGGCGCCTGAAATTATCAATACCCTTTTTACAAACAATAAAGAATATGCGGCTTTTAAAAATTTGATTAATCCGAAACAAAAGGGAAAAGCTTTTAACGACAAAGAAGTTGATAAAAAATCACATACCGCTCTTGCGCCGACAATCAAGTACCCTTCAAACATTGACGACTTTTCTTTTAAAGTTTACGACACCGTCGTAAGAAGGTTTTTAATTCAGTTTGCACCTCCGGTTACATACTATGCCATAAAAGGGAAAGCGAAATACACTGATTTCGACGGAAAAGAAAAAGAAGGAACGTTCAGCGCAACTTCAATCATAGATGAAGGTTACATGAGAATAGAAAAACCTCTTTCTTCACCTACCGGAGGAGAACCGAACATTCCCGTACTTTCACCCGGAGATAAACTTAAAGTTAAAAAGGTGGAGCTTACTTCGTCGACAACGAAACCGAAGCCTTTGTTCACCGAATCGAGTCTCCTTGACGCAATGGAAAAAATACACAGATTCTATGACGACCCTTTGATTAAGAAAATGCTGAAAGATTCCGGAATAGGAACACAGGCAACAAGAATAGGAATTATTCTTTCGCTTTTGAAAGAAGGATATCTTAAAAAAGAAAAGGGAAAAATCGTTTCTACCGAAAAAGGAAAAGCGGTAATTAAATATTTGCCCGAAGAAGTATCGTCCCCTATACTCAGAGCCAAGCTTGAAGAAGATTTAAAATCCATACTGGATAAAAAACTTGACAGAAAAGGTTTTCTTGATAAAAACAAAGAAATTATTTTCAAATTATTCGATAAAATAAAAAAAACAGGAAAAGGAGTGACAATGGACAAAAAACCTACACCAAAACAAATTGATTTTGCAAAAAGCATAGCAAAGAAACTTGGAGTTAAATATACAAAAGAAATGGAAAATTCATATTCGCTTACAAAAGAATTCATTGATAAATATGCCGAAGAAGCAAAAAAAGCAAAAAGCCTTTCGCCGAAACAGGAAAAACTTGTCAGACAATATGCCCCGGATGAAATCAAGGCGCTGTTGGAAAACCAAAATAAAAATTATGACAAACTCAAAGAGTGGCTCGATTCCTTTTTCAACAAAGGATACAAAGTAAGCGATAAACAAAAAAATATTATTATGAATGAGAAAAACGGATTCTCCGAAGAGATAAAATCCCTGGCCCAAAAAGACAAACTTACAAAAGAAGAATATCAGAAAGTAAAAAAAGCGCTTGATAAATTTTTTGCGGGATTTAAGAAAAAGTGAAGGAAAACACTATAATGGAATCTGTGAATTTTCTAAAAGAAACCTTCGTTGAAAACGGAACCGTTAAAGCGGTTACGCGAACGGGAATCCTTCCCGTTCCGACGGATGTCGAAAATTTTAAAACCGTTTTTCCTTCGGAAGAAGAATTTTACGTTCCTTTCTTTTTTAAGGGGAATAAAGATTTTCTGATTATTACGAAAAATATACTTTCCTGCGCAAATATTCTTGAATTTATAACAAAAAAATACAGATATGATTATAAACGGGCTCTTTCCCGTCACATGATAATATCTTTTGAGGAAAGAAAAAACAATCTCGATTTTATTATAAAAAGACTGGAAAAAAGCGTTTACAAAGATACTCCGGTATTTATCGCCCTAACCGACGAAAATCACGAAAAATTTGAAACCGATTTACTAAAAAACGATTTAAACCTTTATAAAATAACATTTCCTTCCTACGTTAAAAAAGAAGAAAATGTAATATCGGAATATACAAAAAGGGGAATCCTTTGAAAAAAGCATTCGCAGCAGATTATGAAAAAATTATTACAAGGGCGCAAAAGAATCCAAACTGTAAATTAAAAGCTCTCAGAAATTATGCTTTTATAAAATGCTCTTCTTCTGATTCCGCGGAGAAAGCTTTTTTTATTCAAAAAAAAGGCAAAAAAGGGGAAGGCTTTTTATTGGAATCTGAAAATGAAAAGCGTCTATTAAAAAAAATCTATTCATTGTTTCATCCTGAAAAAATAGAAGTCATAAAAGAATAGTTCCGTTAGATTCTTGTCAAATAATTTGACAAAACAGAGCAATTATTGTATAATTTGTTAAAAACAAAGGAATAAAGAATGCCAGGCATAGTAATAGGAGACGTCCACGCTTCCGTAAAATATATGGAAATTATACAAAACAGTTTTGATTTTCTTTTCTCAACGGAATATTATAAAAAATCCGATTTTATAATATTTCAGGGCGACCTTTTCGACCACAGAAAAAATATAGACGTTATGGTTCTGGATTCCGTAGCAAAAATATTTCAAAAAATGTCGAACAAGCAGATAAGGATAATTATGGGAAATCACGATATGTATAATAAGGAATCCAAAGACCTTTCTTCATTAAACGTTCTCGAAAAAATGTTTAAAAATATTGAGATAATAAAAAAACCGACTCTTGAAATTTTAAACGGAATAAACGTTTATATGCTGCCATTCGGGTCACGTCCCGATGAAAAAAAAATAGAACGTTCCGATTACATATTTGGACATCTTGAAATTTATCCTTATTTTCCTGATTCCGATATAAAAGAAAATATGTTTAGAGGGAAAAAGATTTTCATGGGGCACCAGCATAAATTTGACCCTGAAAACACTCCTTACAGCGGTTCTCTTTTTACGACGGGATACGCGGAAACCGATAATCAAAAACATTTTTTATATATAGAGAACAAAGATAATTATTCGTTTTTTAAAAATGAAAAAGACATTCTTCACCTCACAATGAAATATGACGACAAAGAAAACAAAATAATCATTCCGTTTCTCAATTCCGAAATTTCTCTCGAGGAACTGAACAAAAAGAATTTTAACGAAAAATATAAATATCTTTTAAAAGGCGGAGAAAAAGAAATAGAAAAAGTTTTCACGATTTTTGCGGAAAAAGAAATTAACGCAAAAATAAAAACCGTCGTAACGGACGAAGAAACGGAATCTAAAGAAGTGGAAACGATAAACGAATCGGAAATTAAAACGATTCTTGAAAAGAAAAACAGCGTTTTTGAAATTTTTAAGGATACGATAAGAAAAGACGAAATTAAAGAAAACATTTTTAAAGAAGCCCTCCGTCTCGAAAATTAAAAGGAGAATCTATGTTCGGCGAAAGAAACGGAAACAAAATATGCGTTTCCATTAAAGAGGCATACGAAATTAACAAGAAATGGAAAATCATAAATTACGCTTTGGAGGAACTTGAAAAAGAAAATTTTAAATTAAAAGAAGAGATTAAATCCCTTAAAGAAGAAATTAAAAGACAGAACGAAATAATAAAAGATTATGAAAAAGACGAACCTTTTTTCAATACGATTGACAGATTAAAACACGAAACAGAAAATCTCAAAAAAGAAAATCGTCTTCTTAAAAAAAGGAATTCTTTTCTCCTGAAAGTAAATTCATCTCTTTTTTCAATCTTATCCGACCTTGAAAATCAAAACAAAAAATTAATAAAAGAATCCGTAATTGCAAAAAAACAATACGAACTTGAAACAAAAAAGATTCTTCTTAAAATTGATTTGCTAAAAGAAGAGATAAAAAACGGACATAACGAAACGGACGGCTTAAACAACAAGACTTTCCGTTCAAAACAGAAAATCAGTTTTTCTTCAGGCACAATACACGGAAAAATAACCGATTCTGGAAAAAAAAGCAAAACCGACAGTTTCGACTCAATCGACGTTAAAGTATAAAAAAACTTTAACGCCTGGTTAGAAATCATTTTTTTTTATTATAATTGTAAACAAAAAAGGAAAGAAAATGAGAAAAGGTTTTACGTTAATCGAACTGATAGCCGTTATTGCGATAATCGGAATCCTTGGCACAATAGGATACCAACTTATGGCAAAGGCAATGGCAAAAGCTAAAGCGGCGCAGCTGGAATCTCAATTAAAACAGATTCAGGCGGGATTGGCAAAGTATTATAAAGATATGGGGACTTTCCCATATTATATGGATTATCTGATTAAAAAACCGGACGCTTCAAGTTACAGCGGCAACGTGGGCGAAGGAGGATGGGATTCTTTTTCGGCTGCCACCGGTGCGGGTGACGACCCTGACCTTGTCGAATACTGGGGCGGGCCTTACGTTGATGGAATGAAGCTTTCCCCTGACGTACAGCATTGTCTTTTAAGTACGCTTGGCGGACCTATATGTTTTGGAGCCATGATGAAAAACGATACGAATACTTCCGCGAATTTCTCAAATCCGGGACAGATGATAAATTATCCTTTTGCAGGCGACGGGAATCCTACCATTGCGCAGGGCAAACTGTCGCACGGATACGACAATGACTCGGATGCGTATTTTAACGTATTACAGATAGCGGAAGTTCCTAAAGACATAGCGATTTATATTTATAAAGACATGAACGGAAACAATCCCCCTCCTTCAGGGAATCTTGTAAAAGCGGCACTCGGCGAATCCGGGGGAGACCCGACTATGTTTATAGGGGTGCCCGATTTAAAAAAATATTCAATTTCAAACAGAATAATTTACAGATACTTTAGATTATATTAAAGGAGCAAAAATGAAAATGAGAAAAGGTTTTACGTTAATCGAACTGATAGCCGTTATTGCGATAATCGGACTTATCGGAACTATAGGCTATCAGTTTATGGCAAAAGCCATGATGAAAGCAAAAGCACAGAAAGTTGCCGCTTCAATAAGGAGTATTCAAAAAGCCGTTGCCGACACGGTAGGACACGCCGGAGGTTATTATCAGTCTACGGGGACGGCAAACTCAAATCTCGGCGTTGCCTCTCCTCAGCCTCTGCCTACGCCTATTCCCGGACAGACGTGCGGTTACAACGCAAGTTCCGCTCCAGTTGATAAAATTACCATAGAGTATCTCGATGGCGGGAATCCGGCACAGGATATAACGTGTTACGGACAAAAAATAGAAAAAGCGTTACATGATAATTTAATCGCTGTGGGGATGAAATGGGTTGACAATACTCATGATTTCAGACTGCCTTCAGCGCCTCTTGCTCATATCAGTTTTCCGTTTGAGGTTAACGGGGTAAGGACGATAAGAATCTGGGGAATCCAGGGCGACCTTGCTTTCAACGTATTCCAGGCCATGAACGGGACCAAGAACTTTTCGGCGCAAGACGGATGGACAACCCAAAAACCTGTTGCACTTGCAAAATTCACAAATCCCGCAGCAGGAGGCGGGGGAGCGGCCGCAGCCAAATACGGAGCGGGAACGGAACTTCAATGTCTTTCTCAGCTTGATTCTCTTGACACACCCGAAAAATCTTTCAATTGTATAGTAACGGGAAATACGGCCGGAACAAGAGACGGCACACATTTCTATATGCCGGGAGAAGAGGAAAAAGCCAAAAACGCTCCTAAAGTAGTATTGTATTACACGTATGCGTTCGGATATGACGACGGAAGCGGTGCGGCAACCGCCGGAGGAACCGGAGGGGAAAGTTATTAATGAAAAAATTAAATCTCTATTGGTATAAAGATTTTCTTCCGCAGGGTCTTTTGACCCTTCTTTATAAGAAAAGAAACATAAGTCTTCAAGAATTTATAGAATTGACGGAAGATTACATGTCTGAGGAAGAAAAAACGTTTCTTTTTAAAAAAATACACAAAGAAGAGGGAATGGATTTAAGCAAATTTAGAACCGAAAAAAAAGATGTCCCTTTGTTTAAATCCGTTTCTTCCGAAAACGAATCGTCGGGAAGCAAAAACGTTACGGTAGTTTTTTCTGCCGTTGAGGAAAAAGAAAAAAAAGAAGGGGTCCCGGACGATAATGAAGTCAGAGAATCCAAACCAAACGTAGAAAATGCGCCTGAAAAGACAAAAGAAAACAAAAGAAACGATATTTCATTAAAGGTAACGGAATTTGGAAGCAAAAACTTTTAAACAGACAGATTCTTTTGACTGGAAAACAAAAGCGTTAAACGAAAAAGAGATTATAAACGCTTTAAAAGAATCAATTTTAAACCTTAACGAAGAAAATTATGCTTTTTTCAACGGAGTAAATAAAAAAAACGAAATGGAATACGTATATTTTACGAAAGATAATTATATAGCCTATTATTCCGTTCCTTTTAAAGAAAAAAACAACAATATCCCAATTGACAGATTTACCGAAAGAGTTAAAGTGGAAAATGGAAAACTTTACAGGTGGAACAAGGAATCCAAAAGATTTGAAAAAGCAAATATAATTAAAATTGAACAATGTTTTTTGTGCAGGATAGGATATTTTAAGCGAAAAATAATAGATAAGTTAAAAAAAAGGATTATTTTTAACGTTTCAATAGCAAATATAAACAATAAAGACAAACTTGATTTTATTAAAAGGATGGTTTATGGCAAATGAAAAACAGGAGCTGAGGGAAATTGAAAAAATAGACATGAATTTTGTTAACCAGCAGTTAAAAGTTGTTAACAACATTCCGTCGTACGCTCTTGTTTTTCTTATTCTTCCGATTGTCGGAATCCTGAGTTTTAACATATATATTTTCACCGGGGCGCTTGTTCTTTTTTTTCTTTTATTGAAAATCTCAATTTTTTTTACTAAAGAAAACATTACATTTATGAACTTCTTTTCCATGATTGGATACATCTTTAAACCAAAATATATAATAATTAGAAAGAAAGATTACTACAAAGGAAGGATAAATGAGAAAAAAGGTCATTAGCAAACTGCTTTTAATCGGAGCCGGAACGGCGTTTCTTGTCGGATGCGCCTCCAAGCCTCCGGTACAGCCCGTATCTCCAAACGTTCAATCTGCAAAAAAAGAAAAAATTAAAATCGATATAAAAAAAGATATGGACGATTTCGAAAAACAGCTTATCGAGACCGCAAAAAAGGCGGAACACAAATACAACCAGTATATAGAATTGTTAAAAACCATGCAAAAGAAAAAACAGCTTGAGGATAACAGAATCCCGAGAAACCTCGGCAGAAGAATGACTTTCTGTTTTGACGGATACGCTCTTTTATTAATAAAAAAAGTAGTTACGGAAGCGGGATACAGCTTTAACCTCGGAAATGTTATTATGCAGGATTCACCTGTTATACACAGATGCTATAAAAACACTATGGCAATCGATATTTTAAGGGACGTGGCTACGGGGTACGGATACGACCTTGTAATAAACGAGAACAAAATGGAAGTAACCGTAAGATATTCGGAATAAGGGTATGGTTATGAATATAAAAAAAACTCTTTGTTTCCTTATGCTCATTTGTTCCGTTATGTCCGCACGGACGGATTTTAACATAAACCTGACGATTCCGGCCGCAACAGGGAAAACTTTACCCCAGTATAAAACTTACGGAGGGAATCCGGCCGCGGCGGCTCCCATGATACCTCATGACGCGACGGCCCCGCAAATAGACCTCAACGGCGTCCCTTACGGCGGAGTAACTGAAAACGGCAAACGGAATAAAGACATAAAAAGAAACAAAAACGTAAAGGAAAATAAAACAAAAAAAGGACCCGTAATACAAAAAGACCTAATACAGGCGGGGAACGTAAAAGTGGTTTCAGGCAATGTAATAGACAATTTAAACCCTCGGGACCCTTCACAGAACATATGTGAAGCTTTTATTGCCGACAATTCAAACAACGCGTTTGATTACGGATACAAAGAGGGTGTTAAGTATACGAAAATCTATATAGGAAAGTTTCTTTTAAAACACAAAAAGGAGCTTGACATACTTTTTCCCCTAAAACAGCTTTATCTTAACGACGGAATCCTTCAGCCGCCTTTGGTTGGGAAAGAAGACAAAGGCTCTTATATTTACGAAAACGGAAACACATACCGCCAATACGGAGTAAAATATTATATTAAAAATCCGGCAAGGTTCGTTACGAAAAATTCATACAGAAAATGGGAAGATTTTTTATTGGATTATCCCATGGAATATTATAAAAACGCGTCTCTTGACAATGTTTTAAAGTTTTCCATAAACGTAAAATACTCAAACAGCTATCAGTGTAACCTTAAAATAAGAAACGCGGTATATAAAAAATTCAGAGAAGGTTTTACGGCGGGGGAAAGGGAGGTTTTTCTTTTAATGTCTGCAAGACTTAAAAAACTTCAAAGTTTCGTAGACGGACTCTATCTTTACAATGAACTTTATTACAGGGGAATTATCAACCCCCCTCTAATAAGTGAATTTATAGAACCCGTTTATAAGAATAAAAATGGTAAAATACTGGTTATAAACGAAAAAGTGTTAAAAATAGTAAAACCCGCTTCTTTTAACACCGAAACTAAAAAATGGAAAACATTTTTGATTACAAACGATAAAGTAACGGTCGTTCATTTAAAAGTCAAATAAAGGAGCAATTATGCGGAAAATGAGAAAAGGTATAGCAATAGTCGACGTTTTGATAGCGTTAATGATTGTAACCATTATAGGCGTTTTCATAGGAAAATACATTATGGGAATCCTTGACATTAACAGACAGATGGACCTGGATGCAAAATTCAACCAGATTGCCTCTTACGTTGAAGACGCACTTCAGAAAACCGAAAACGTCGAAGCTTATACGATTACTCCGAGGGGCGTATTAAACCCGGCCCCTTCAACCACGAACATAAGCGGAAGCACTCTTAATGAGTTTTATAATTCAAACGAAGAAAATGTGCTTTATGCTAACTTTGAAAAAGCGCTTTACGGATGCACCACCGAAGGAGGCTGCGCCGCAGTCGACGAAAACGACCCTTACGGCGCGGGAATTACAAACACTAATACAAATATGTTTAACGACATAAATAAATTCACTGTTTACGATTTCAGTTCCGAAGAGAGACTGAACGGACAGAAAAACCTTTTTGGAATTCCGGAAACCGTGATAAAAAAATACGGAGACGTGCCTTTCTTGTTCAACATACAGAGATACGGGTCTTATCAGGGATATCTATACCCGTACAAAATATTTTCCCTTATAGACGTGGGACCGTATCTGTATAAAAGATTCCGTGCGTTTTTCGCAAACAATTCGCCAAGCGACATTCAAAGAATTATGGCTTTTATGTTCCCGGTAACGGACAACGGGGTTATAATCAGAAAAATCATACATTTCAACGATATTAAAAACAATGACCGGACGCTTTACAACCTTCTTGTCAAATTGTTTGGAACAAATCCTGAAAAGACGTTTGCGGAAAACAAAAAATATATCAAAATTAAAGTTTTCAACACTATGCCGTATGTAAAAGCATTAGTACAAAACAGCGTTCAACAAATGACGACAATTAAAAAGAACGTCGAAGACTGGGCCGTTATTCAGGCAAGAATTGCCGCGTACGATTCTTTGAACGGAAACAGTATGGATAAAGATTATTTTATAACCTGTACGGGAGACGGATGTAATTCTGACACGGATTCCATAGACCAGACAAGAACGTTAAAACCCAACCTTCCGAGCAATGCTCATATATGTAACAGCAAAGAAGATTCAAATTGCGGGGAATCAAGCACAAACGTAAACGAACTGGATTTAAACAACGGATTCTTTATATGTACGAATTTTGTGCAAAACGCTTCACATTTTAAAGGATATTATTGTACAAACAATCAGGAACCGCCTTCAGTTATCAACAAGTCAAACTGCGTTGACGATATTTCTTTTTACAACAATGGAGAGACCACGGTAACGATAGAAGGGGCCGCAAGACTTGACATTCCGACAAACAATTCTCAGTGTCTGCTTGGAGAGGCGGCAAGAAAGCTCTTGAGTTCAACGAACTTCACAAACAATCCCTTCAGGATTCCGGTTTACTTTTCAAACGGGGAAAGTATAACGGTCAACAACGATTCCGACGACCTGCTGAATAACTCCGGAGGAGGAGGGACAAGCGGAACTTATACCATTACTTTGAACGTGCCTCTTACGAACGGGACAAACAATCCCCCTTATACGGGAGAAATATTTACGATATTCCCGTGGTTTATAGGAGGATATGAAATGTACGGATACCCTTACTGCGACACTTATTCAAACTCTATGGACGGGTCTGCCGCAAACGTTTCCGAAACTGCAGGATTCGGTATAGTAGCAATGCCCGTATTCGCACACGTTTTTTAAAAAAAATTCATTTTTTCCCGTTTTTATTTTTTTTATTATAATTCCTTAAAAAAAAGGATTTGATATGGGGCTTTTTAATTTTAAAAAAAGCAAAAAAGAAGAAGATTTTATTGATGAGATTGATGAAAAAGAAATAAACGGCATAGAAGAGTCTTCACAGAAAAAATCAAAAAAGAGAAATTTTGGAAAACTTTTGATTTCGGTTTCTGCAGTTTCCGTTATAGCCGGCGCGGGATATTTTGCTTACGTCAGTAATTTTAATCAGGATGAGATGCAGGCGAGGATAGAAAAAGCCATACAGGACTCTCAAAACGGAAATTACGGATTAATAGTTCCTGACTTGTTCGAAAGGAGTTCCACTTTTTCAGACTCTTCGCCAAATTTGAAAAACGTTAAAACCGAACCTGCCGTTAAGGAAAAAACGCATCATGCAACGACAAATAAGAACCTGACAGCAAAACAGCATAAAACGGCTTCCTCCCATACAAAAAAAGAAGACGACATTAACGATATGAAAAAAATATTCAGCAGCGTTAAGGAAGACTCATCCAAAAGCCATGTAAAGCAAATAACGATTAATCCTCAAAAACTTGCGGTTCCAGAAAAAGCGGAAGTCAAAAAAGACGGGGACAAGGTAAAAATCGTTTTTGAAACAAAAGAACAGAAAGACATTAAGAAACTTAAAAGAGAAATAGATTTAATTAAAAAATCGTTAAAAACAATATCCCGGCATAAGGAAATTAAAAAAGAAATTCTTTCCGAAGTCGATACAAAACTTATGATTTTAAAAGGTACGATAAGAAATTCCGTACTGAAAGAAATAGCTGAAATTAAAGATTTCGTTAAAAACTTAAGAGAAACGGAATCCAAAAATCAAAAAGAAATAGCTGCGCTTTCCTTAAGGCTTTCAAAACTTGAATCGGAATCAAAAAAAACGGCGCAGCAGATTGCCTCAATTAATTTACAAATTAAAAAACTGAACGACTCGCTTAAAAACGTCAATAAAGACACGATAAAAAGACTTGAAAGCCTTGTGGCGGAACTCAACAAAAAAACGCAGGATTTACAAAAACTCAATCAGCAGATTACAAAAATCAAACAGGTATTTCAAGACAACATAAAAGCCAATATAAAACTTGCAAGGGAATTTGATTCGTTTAAACAAAAACTTGCCCTGCTTGAGAACAAGGTAAACGGAGTTATAAATACGAAAAACACGGCAATAAAAAACGCTCAAAACGGGAACATCGCGGAAACGCAAAACCTTACAAAAAATGATTACATCAATACGTTCGGATTCTATTATGCCGGTTACAGCGAAAGCGACGGAAAAAGTCCGACCGGTTACATTTCTGATTCCAGCGGAAAAATATACGAAGTTCAGATAGGCGACGTAATTAACAACAGGTATAAAACGGTGGACATAAAACCTCTTTATATAAAATTAAAAGACCTTGAAAACGGAAAATTTTACGTTATTTCATATAAACAATGACAGAGGAAAAAACAATGATACAATACGCGGGAGACGCTTCTTTTTTTGGGAGTTTTCTTACTCCCCCCGTTATGAAAAACCTTTTTTTGTTCTATAAAGACGTTAATGAGTTCAAACTCAGAATTAACAAAGAATCCTTTTCAAATATAACCCTTTTTTACGTCGGGGATATAGCGGACGTTGAAAACGTAACTTTTCATGCCGGATTCCAAGGGAAAATCGATTACCTGTTCGTTCACTTTATGGATAAAAAAAGAAGAGAGGAAATTTTTAAAATGCTTTCACCCGCATCGGAATACTATGAAAGACATAATTTTTTAAAAAATCTTTATAAAGAGATAATGGACGGAGGAAACGACTTTTTCGTTTACTCCCCCACATCAATTACGATAAACAATGATTCTGAAATAATACTTAAAGACTTAAGTTATTTTTCGCTTTTTACAAGAAAAAGCGTACTTAAAGATGAAGACGCCCTGCTGGAAAAAACGACGATATTTGCCAAAAAACCTGACAAAATCTATATTTCCGACAATAAAGAAAACTTTATCATATCTCCGCTTTAAAATCTCCTTATTAAAAGTTTCCCCGTTGAAACTTTTTTATTATAATTCTTTTTAAAAAGGATTATGAATGGCTTCCGACAAAGATGTTAAAATTGCCGATAGAGGAGTTAAAAGAAGTCTTAAAGATTGTGAAAACGACAAAAGAAAACTTATGTTTTTAAACTTTATCCAAGCCGGAGGCATTATTGCGCTTGCCGTATTTGTTATATTTTTTCAGTCATCGGTAAGATATTTTATTGTAGATAAAAACAAAAACGTAGAAAAATTAAGAGAAATAGGAAAAGATTTTTCACTTTCGGTCGCAAATTTATACGATTTCGCGGAAAAGGCGGTTATAATGACGTTTTCCCTTTCTTACGACACTTATATACAACAGCTTAGAAACGCCGAAAGTTATTACGACAAAGCCGTTTTTGAAAAGCTTATAAAAGAAATGAAAAGAAGCAATTTTATTCAGCTGATGATTAAATACCACAGAAGTTATTACGTAATTCCGACTCCGACCGTTTACAACGTTGTTCAAAACGGGAAAAATACGTATACGGTATTTAGAAGCTTTTTTATAAAATCGGTGGGAGACGACGGAATAAATAAACAGGAAGTGGTTTATGCGGTGACTATCCGCATAGTAAACAGAAGTAAAGAACACTATGAAGGAATGGAGATAGTAAACGTACACCAGTATTCACTTGACGATTACTATTCACAATACGGGAATAAAGGATTGTCAGGCGCAGGGAATCCGTCACAATGACGGGAAAGATATAAATATATAAATAGAGACGATAATATGATAACAATATTCAAAGGATTATAAAATGGACGGCGGAACGGCTATTTCTTTTTCACTCAGAAACGTGCTTGACGCAATGGTGTTCGGAATGTCACACATTCCGGGATTTAGCGCATTAAGCATACCCGTTTTTATATCAAACTATCTGTTTGACCTTTTTTCTCAGTTTTTTCTAATACTCACTCTTTTTGCGCTTGCCGTTATGGCTTATGACGGATTGAGAAGGGGAAAACAATCTTTAAAAGAAGACGCCATAAATCTGTCTCTTGTAATTATCACGGTTTTTCTGATACTGCAGTTTAAGGATAAGAGCGTTAAATACGGGTCTTCAAGCGCATACGGAATCGTAACGGTTTACTCCGGACTCCTCCAAAAGGGTGAAGATATTGCCGACGCGTTAACCTATGCCATGCTGTTCAATAATCCAAGCAGCGGAAGATATGCCCCGGGGAAAGCTGTTCCTACTGCCAACACCCCCCTTGAAGGAATTGTTGAAAATAGTTTTTTCAGTTTTATTGTTAAAAACGGAGAACTTGATAAAGAAGCGCTTAAAGAATATATTAGAAAAAGAGAGGAACATTTAAAAGGCCAGGCTAAAAAGTTCGAAATTTTATTAAAACAAAAGAAGGAAGAAGAAGTTTTTAAAAATACATTTAATATAGCGCACGGATTTTATATTGTTGCAAATTCCAATAAGAATCCGCAGGGGGTTATGTTTACGCCTTTTGGCGGCGCAAATATAAACGACACGACAATGATGGAAAAATCTCAGTTATACGAATACACAAAAGGAGAAGGGCTTCCTTTAGACGCACTTGTTAAAGTGTCTTACTGGATTAACGATGGACAAACCCCTTCACAATGTATATTGTTTACAACTAAATTTAAACAAGAAGTAAAAGATAAAAACAATCATATAAGTCACAAACCTGTTTTTGATTTTTCCAATGCAAAAAAAATTGAATCTTTAATTAATGACATTGTAAATCTTAATTATTTCGATAAAAAAAGTATTTCGTGCGACATACCTTCAAGTATAGGAACTTACAAAGACCTTGCATATCCTTACATATTACAAAAGATGTATCAAGGAGAATCGTTTTTCTGGGACACCATATATCAAAATTTGACAGATTTCATGAAAGACGATACGGGAAAAGCAATTATCGGGGCCGATATGCCAGACTGGGAAAAACTTACAAAAGAAGTGGAAACCATACGTGATTTCTATAAACAGGCGGCAGAATACATTAAAAACAACGCTCCTATTGACAAAAGCATATCCAATTACAATCTAATTTTCCCTGTTTCTAATGACAAAAACAACGTGCTGAGATATAACATTATTTCTAAATTTTCTGATTTAAGGGAAGTGAGAAAATCACTTAATATTATATTTCAGGATAAATTAAAATTAATACAATCTTATACGGGTAAAAATTCATCATCGGAAGAAGATTTTATAAATATGATTAACAATACCGTGCTAAAGGATTATTTAAACGCCATTGACAGAGCTTACAACTCTTTAAGATTAATAAGCCCGAACGTTTTCTTAAAAAGAAAAATACCTGGCGAGATTCCAGATGTATTTAAAAACTCTTATCAAATCGTTTCTACGATTATTACGCCCTATATAGCAGTAGCGGGAAGCAACGCAATTACCCTGTCTAATTCAAACCTTGTTAACTTATATAACAACCTTCAAGAAAACGTATATAGAATATATACCTATATTAACAGCAACGGTATTAAATCTTTTGGGGGAACAGCAGCTCAAGGGTCAGATAACAAATATTTTAAAACCCAACTTAGTAATGTAACAAAGAACAATAAGTTAAAAGGAAAATCTCTTAACGATTTTGTGGCAGAGGAATATGGATACGACCCTAAAATAGATTTGTTGTTTCCGGGGTCAAAAATCCCTTTATCTGCAAATACGGAAAAATATAAAGAGTATTTAAAAAAGAACAGCTATTCAAGCAAACAGATAACGTGGGTCGACCTCGGATATTATTTTTCCGCCATAAAAGCTTACACCAGCAATTTTGTGATTTTTTCAACTTACGCTTTGGCAAATAACGCATTTTCCACTTCCGCGAAAATAAGCGGCAAAGAAGTAGAAAAAGCCATTGAAATTGCCAACAGATACAAACAAACCTATCAAAAAAATTTTTCGGATTCCGCCAAAATGAATACATTAACTACCGATATAGCCAATACTTTAACTATTATCAAAACGGTAAAGGAACTTAAAAATTTTTCGCTGGTCAAAGGCAAGAAAAAAGCCGTAATGTTAAAAAAATTATGGGGAATGGGATTTATAAAAGGATTTTTTGTAACTCTTGTAAAAGTGGTATGGGATTTTATAAAATTCGGTGCAACTATCGGCATTACTTTCGTATTCGTCTTAATTTTATCAACTTTAATTTTCAAATTAATTATTATCGTATTGCCGGCAATGTTTTGGATGATAGCCGTACTTAATTGGTTTTTTAAATCAGCTATGATGTTAATTATGTTACCAGTAAATGTTTTCTTAATGTTTTTTAAATCGAGAAGACAGGTCTTTTTTCAGGCTTTATGGAAATTATTAGCTCAAATGCTTACACCGGTGGCGCTTGTGGCCACGTTTTTTGTCGTAATTGTGTTCAGTATTGAAATAGATTTTCTTTTAAATTATTTCGTTCCATTTTTAAATGACAACATTATTGCGTATATTTTTTCAGATGAGGGAATGAGAAGAGTCGTCGAAAAGATAGTGGACCAACAATATGAAAACACCAAGCAAACTATCAGTGAAGGAGGATTTTGGGGCTATATATCAGGAGCGGCAAGTTACGTAAAAGCATGGCTGACAAAAGTAACTCTTGGGAGTCTTACGGCACATATTCCATTTACGGACAAAACGATTTTATCTCTTGTTTCAGCACCAATAGTAAAAATCTTAAGTTTTATTCTGCTATTATTTAAAACAATCATAATTTTCGTAATAGACCTTCATTTGTATATGCTGTTTTTCAGAGCAGACGATTACATCAGAGAGGTGTTGGGTGAAGTGTTTGGTGCAGCTACCGGATTTGATTCTTCTATGGAAAGAATTATGGGTAAATTCGGAGCAAACAGAATTACCTAAAATTTTTTATTATAATTAACCAAAAAATTTAGAAGGAGAGAAAAATGCTAAAAAAAGGTTATCAAAAAGCGGTTGTAAGTTTGGGTATGCTAATGGGAGGAGTTGTTCCGGCATTTGCGGGAGATTTAACGGTGGACTCTTTTAAAAGCGCAAACCTTGAAAAAGGCGTTCAAAATCTTGAAAAAGGAACTAAGTCCGGAGCTAACGTATTTCTAACGATTATTATTTACGGAGCGATAGTTTTGGGAGCAGTGTTCTTTTTATGGGGTGCATACATGGCCGCATCCAAAGATACGAGAGAGGAAGGAAAACTTAAAGACGGGCTTAAACTTGCGTTTCTCGGAATCATATTCATGACGGTCGGTTTCGTTCTGAAAAAAATCGCAGGGGTGGCGTAAAGGAAGAAAATGAAAAGATTCCTTTCTCTTTTCTTTTTATTTACGGGATTGTTGTTTGGAAAATGGAATAACAATTATTCTTTTTTCGACGGAGACGGAAACGACAGCGCAAACGCGGCTTTAAATATACTAAGTTATATTTTAATAGTGTTTGGAGCGTATCTGTTTTTACATTCAATGTGGAAAATATTCGGAAGCAATGACCCTCAGGATAAAACAAGAGGCGCATTGTTTACGAATGTCTTCCTTGCTATTTTGGCAATTTTGTTTATAGCAAACCAATGGGTAATCAAAAAACTGCTTGGTATAGAATAAAGAACGGGAGTTTAAGTTGGCTTCTCAAAATAAAAAAATACTTCACGCAAAAGAATACGTATTTCTTTATGAAACAAAATTTGATAAATTTTTAAAATATACGAAATTGTTTTCTCCGTACGTTATTCTTTTAGTTGCATTTATAACGGCAGTCGCGAGCGGTTTTAATTTCCTGACGACCGCGTTTGTTACTTTTTTCATATTCATAATCAGCGTGTTATTCGGACTACTTTACGAAGATAAAACAAAAAACTTTGAAGTTATAGGAGTCCACGGGACAAAAGATAAATATTTTTTTCAAATAGGCACGGCGGTAACCTCGATAAGAGACGTATGGGAACCTGCGAAAGTCGCAAAAAAATGGGACTGGTATGCCAAAAAAGGAATCCTTTTATATCCCATACTTATAGAGGAAAAGCAGTCTCTTACGCATATGTTCGTAGTAGGTACGACGGGGGCGGGTAAAACGACGTTTCTCGTCAACATTCTTCAACAGATAATTATGCTCGGTGGCGGCGCAATGGCGGTAGACGGAAAAGGGGATAAAGACGTTTACGAAGCTTTTTACAACACTGCCGTCGACTGTGGAAGGGAAGACGACTTCCTTGTTATCAATTTTAACGTGCCGGAAGAATCCAACCGGTTCAATCCCCTTTTAAAGGGTAACGAAGACGAAATAACGGATATTATCGGTAACATGCTTGATACTTCGGGAGATAACGCTTTCTGGTCGGGAAGAGCAATTACGGCCATGAAAGCGTTGTTATCGATTCTCGTTCCTTTAAGGGATATGGGTCTGCTCTGGACTCCCGATAACAAAAAAGCGCCCATTTTGACTTTTTCCGTGCTTAACGAATGGCTGGGAGATTTACAAAGCTTAAAAACGCTTTATTTTACAATAAAAAGAAGTAACGAAGTCGGATTCCTTGACAAACTTGATGTATTCAGTGAAGAAGAAGCGCAAAAATATAAACCCATAGATTATAAAAGGCTTCAGAATTATCTTGCTTCCGTTTATCTAAATATACATGATGAGAATGCCGAAATTGAAGAATCGTCTTCAAAACAGCACGGGAACTCTTATCTTATGTGGAACGAACCGCTTGACCTGCTCGGCGGACGTTTCGGGGCTATTTTCGATACGGACGCGCCCGATATAGATATGGGGGACATAGTCACAAACGGAAGAATCTTATACGTTTTGCTGCCTGCGCTAAAAGTTGACCCAAGGTCTTTAAGCTCTCTTGGTAAAATTATTCTTTCTCTTTTCAAAAACGCCGTATCGGTACTCCTCGGAGAGAAAATCTCCGGTACGATAGAAATCAGATACCAGGCTTCGGCCAGAAGACCGAGAGTACCTTTCTGGGGGGTTATGGACGAATACGGGGCATATGCGGTGGAAGGATTCGACAACGTACTTGCGCAGGCCCGTTCGTTGAGAGTATCCGTTGCAATTCTCGTACAGGAGATTGCTTCGCTGAAAAAAACTTCGGAAATTGAGGCGCAAAGACTCCTCGGTAACACCGGTATTAAAATAGCGTTAAAGGTTGAAGAACAGAAAACGGCGGAAGAAATCGTGGAAATGCTCGGGAAAAGCGAGGAAGCGGTATTGAAGCTTGATTCCGAACAGTCCGCTTCGGACGAAAGAAGATTTGAGGTTCAGGAGAAAGAAAAAGTAAGGATTGAAGAGCTTAAAATGCTTAAAGCCGGTCACGGATACATAATGTGGGCGGGACAGATTCAGCCTATGCTCGTAAGATACTACAATCCCCCGGTTGCTCCCGAGATTCCGGAATTCAGTCTTGTTCAGCAAAATATTTATCCATATTATAAAATAGAGGAAGATAAAAAAGAAATTATTAAAAATTATCAGGGAACTGAAGAGATTAAAGCCATGCTTTCAACAGAAGAAAAAGTGGACTTTATCAACAAAGAATTCCAAAAAAGACTTTACGCACTGGACTCCGAAAGCATAAACGAAGTAAAAGAGATGAACGTTAAAAAAGTTGAAGAAAGACTTGAAACCACGGAAGAAATTATTCAGAACCTTGCAAAACTTGTAGAAAAAGACGAACAGGCAAAAAAAGATTATTTTGAAGAATTTCAGGAAGATTTGAACGAACTTAACGAAATGCTTGAAGAACAGCTTGAAACATTTGAAAACGAAAACGGAGAATATAACGTTTCCATAGACCTTGGAGACGAGAATCTGTTTGATTTTAACGAGAGCGGAGAGGAATCCTCTTAACGGCATAATCCAAGAGATTTTAATTTCTTTGTTTTTTTCTTTTATTTCGGGAATACGCCGTTCCAAAAGATATAAATACAATAAAACAGATTGAAAAGGAACAGAAATGTTGAACGTAAACAGGACGATGGATGAATTTATAAAAAATTACGGAGACAAACAGACAATAAGAAAAGGAATCCTCTCGTTGCTAAACAATCCGGATTTTTTAAAAATACACCCGGAAGCAAAAGAGCACAAAAACTCCATACTCAGAAAAATAGACGAAAACATTCAAAAACAAAACGAAAGAACCAACAGTTTAAAAATGTTTGCTTTTTTAGAAAGGGTTGCCAATGAAATCATTACGGATAAAGCGGAAAAACTAGTAAAACTTCAAAATTTTCTTGAAAGAAGCGACGTACCGGCAGATTTAAAAAACAAAATCGCTGAAGCAAAAGACAGAATGTCCGAAAATATCGTTAACGCTTTCGGACTTTTGAGACAAGCCGCGGAAACGACAAACGACAAAGAATTTAAAACGGCAATAATATCGGTGCTTACGCTTGCTTCAGACGATTTAAGAAATAAAGACGTAACGGTCTTTATTTTTAAAGACATAAACGAGGAATCCGACGTGGATTTTGACAAAGTCGAAAAGTTTTTTGAGAAAAATAAAGAACTTGTAAAGCTTGATAAATATATTGAAGAATTTGAAAAACTTGTGTCACTGTCCGAAAAAGAACAAACAAAAAAAAGAAAAATTTCGGATATTTCTTTATAAAAAAGGAGTTTTAAATGGCTAAATATGTCTTGCAATACTATTCTAAATCTTCCACAATCAGTAAAGACAAGGAACTTGTCTCCTTTCTTGAACATTTAGAGTCCGTTGAGGATTCCGATAAAGATTCTTTAAGAGAGATTCTCGGCAAAACTATAGAAAACGTTATACAGAAAAAAAGCGGATTATATAAACATTCAAAAAACAGACTCCTTAAAAGAATAGTCAAAAAAGAAAAAGATAAAAACTTTTTAAATTTTATAAAAACACTTGAAAAAGATTTCCTTGAAAATAAAATTACCCGAAACGAGTTTGTTGACAGGGTTTTTAAAAGGGCAAAAAACCTTAAAACATATATATCCAGAACGCATTTTCTTCTGTACGTTAAAAAACTGCAGGAAGAAAAAATTATTTCGAAGATAAAACAAAATCCCGAAGGATTCCTTCAATCCGTTAAAGAAAACGAATTTGGAAAAGAAATAAATTCTGTTATGGACGAATGGCTAAATGCACCGGCTTACTACAATAAAAAAGATGATTATTGTTTTGCAAAAACCAGACGCTCTATTTACAGCATTGCTTCCCTTAACACAAAAAATCCCTATGAATTTCTGTTTTCAGAAATTACAAATTCCAATTTAACAAGAAATATAAATGCAGAAAAATTTATCGAAGTTCATATTTTAAGAAACGTTTTCTTCAGAAAAAACAACAACGGGGAATATCTTAAATTAAAACAATTTCTTTTTAAAATCATAAATTCAGAGCCGATAACGGATAAAGACATAGAAGAATGGACAAATTTGAATTCAGCAATAAAAAGTTTTAATTCAGCAGTGGAGAAATTTAGAACAGACTACGGGGTAACAATAAATAAAGACCAGATGGAAAACTTTAAAAATAAATTTTTTATTCTTTTCAGAAAAAACGTTCTTGCTCCGTTAAGAGAATCCTTTTTGAACTATATAAACAAAAATCCGGAAAAGAAGCATATTATAGAAAACTCAAGCGCCGTTATGCCTTATTACAAGGAATTGAGGGAAATATCCAGAGAAATAAACGGAACATCTTTAACAAAAGAAAAAATTAAAAACATTATTTTTTCTTCTTTTAACGAAAAACACGAAATCCAATTTTTTAATCCCGATTTTTCAAATACGGAAGAAATATACAAATACATCAAAAAAGCAAAAGAGTTTTTAAATAACGAAAATGAATTTGACAAAGAAATTTTAAAAGAACTTAATAATTTTGAACTAACGATTAAAAATGCCGAAAAACAAAAAGATAAAGAATCAATGTTACGGGTTAAAGAATCATACGAGACACTAAAAGAAAAAATCTTTTTATATAGAAAAGAAAAAGACAAAACAAAAGATTCCTCTCAAAATATTACCGACCCTTTATTTGAATCATTTTCAAATATAAGAAACGCTTATAAAAAAACGTTTTTCAAAAGTACCGATGCAATGTTTGACATTTATAAAAAAAGCGGAATAGCCGATATAAAAATAAACATAGCTACACCATTGTTTCCAGACGACCATAACCCATATTTAAAGTTCAATCCCAATTCAAGAGTTTTTGAATATTATAATGGTAAAAATGAGGAACCCACATTTTCTCTTCCGGTAAGTGCCGTAATGAACAGAGAAAGAACGGCAATTAAAAAACATATTTATATAGACGCCGTATTGTCAAGAGAAAACAGAAATAAAGAAAAAAAGACGAAAGGATATGTAATAGTTGATAACTATGAAGAGATTAACAAACAAATTCAAAAAAATTTATATTCTTTTAAAGAATCTGTTTACGTGAAAAAAAACGAGATAACAAAAAATAAAAACGAAAATCCGGGAATATAAAAGGAGACGACAATGAATATTATTCAATTTAACGAAAAAATGAGAGGAAAAAAAGTTGAGTTTAATCAGCTTGATTTCAGATTTATTTCGGATTTTATACCGACTAAGGCGGTTTTTACGGGAATAAGTCTGAAGGAAGGATTCCCCGGTACTATAAACGGGGATTTCTTAATTGAGGGTTATATAAAGGGATTTGAGGATTTCCCCGTAAAAACCTTCAGAAGAAAAAAATTATTCGACAATTTCAAAAACGTTTTCAACGTTCTTGAATTAAAAGAACCCCTTGAAAAAATTTTTGAAGAAGGGGAAGATATAGACCTTGAAGAAGAAGGCGTTATAGACCTTGAAAAAAACGTCATTTTTTTAGACAAAATAAATATTCTACCCAAAGAAATTGAAAAAGAAATAAAAAAATCGGATTCCAGACAAAAAATAGAAAAATTCATTTCCCTTACCGAACAGCTTATAGAAAAAAAAGTGGAACTAAAAATTTTAAAATTTCTGGAAGATACAAAACCGAAACCGCAAATAGAGATTCCGGACGAACTGAGAGACTTTGTTTCCCCTGCGGGTATGCTGATAGAACCAAAGCCGTCGGTAAAATATTACTCTAAAGAAAAACCCCTTATTGACATTAAAGTAAAAGGAATAAACAAAATACCCTCGGTTAAATCCGTGATAAAAAAAACGGAAGAGGGTAAAAAACTTAATTTTATAGAAACCCTTATAAACGACAAGCTGACCGATTACCTTGCCAGAGATGTCAACATCTGGGCTGGAACAAAACTTTTAAACAGGGAATTGCTCAGAATATCGTTTCAAAGGGAAGCACTCAGAGAATCTTTAAAAAACGAGGAAATTACCACACTTTCGTTTAAAAAGAAGCTTAATATCGACGGAAGGGAATTTGAAACAACCCTTACAATTGCCAAAAACGAAAAAGAACTTAAAAGAGACAAAAAAAACGAACCCGAATTACCTTTTTGAAAGGCGCCTGAATGAACAATATTTTCGATACGCTTAATTCCTCCCTTACAAAAGAATCCGTGGCGGACATACTCCGAAATTTCGGATTTGAGGCCCATCCAAGGAGGAATTTCAGACTAAGGGACGATGATTCAAACCCTTCCGCTTCCATTTTTATTCACAAAAGCGGAATTCCTATGATAAAAGATTTCGGAGGCGACGGATTTGTGGGAGACATTTTCAAAACCCTGAAAGTTTATGCGGGAGTTCCTTATAAGGATTCCGTCGAATACGTTAAAAACTATCTCGGAATAAGCCATGAAGATTCTTCCCTTGAAAAAAAACTTCTTCAAAAATACGTAAAACGTTTTAACGTTATGGAAAGAAATACGGAATCCCTGACGCAGGAAGAAATAGAAAGAAGATGGGAAAAACTATATCCGCTCAAGACCCTTAATAATAAAAAATTTAAAGAATCCATATCAAAACTCGTACCTTTTGATTATTTTAACCAAGCAAAGTCAAGAGATAAAAAAGAGTTCCTTGAAAGGGTAAGGTATTCTTCATATACGGATGACGTGGCGGTTAAGGCGCTTACGCCTGACGGCGGAATCCTCGCATACAAATACAGAAGGTGGAAAAACAGAAACGGAGACGTTATAAAATGGATGGCGTTAAAAGGCTCCCCGGCAAACAAATATTCCCAAATCAGGATTATAAATCCTTCCGAACCGGTTTTTATAATAGAGGGATACCACGATTATATAAACGCAGTTCTGACAGACATTAATTTTATAGCCATACCTTACAAACATTATAAAGATTTTAAAGAAGAAGAACTTAAAATCTTTGAAAACGGAAAATTCGATTTTATTTTAATTCAGGATTATGATTTTGACGAAAAATCCCCTGACAAACTTGCGCAAAAGATTAAAGATTCCGAAAAACAGGCAGAAGCTTTAAATAAAGCGCTTGCGCCTTTTTCAAAAGAGGGAAAGATATTTGTTTGGAAAAACATAAGGGAAAAATTTAAAGATTTAAAAAATAAAGATAAAATTAAAGATTTTTCCGACGCAATCTGTGAATTTCCTTTTAAATCCCCGGTTTTTTTTAAAAAAAGGCTGATATATATGGCAAAAGAAACTTTAAACAAAAAAAATTTTAAGAAAAACAAAAAAACAGGAATAAAAAAAAACAATAATGCCCCTCTTATTTAAACCCTTTTTTCTTTTTTTATTATAATTGTCTTAAAAAAGGACGCCTCAGATGACTAAAAAAGATATTGTCAACAAAGGATTCTCACTTTTACAAACTTACAAAATGAACCTTGAAGAAATTGGCCTTATTCTTGAAGAAATAGAAAAAAATTCCCAGGTCATAACCAAAGACGTTTTACTCGATTCAAAAAACAAAGACGAGGTTTTTTTTGACGAAGGCGAGACGCTTGTAATAAAAAGCGACTACCTGAACAAACTCGAAAAAGAAAACAAAGAGCTTGAAGAATTTGACGTTCTGTTTGCCGTTCTTTCGGTAGAAAGCAATGACGGGAATCATTACCAGCTTGTAAGCGTTGATAAGTACAACAACGTGTACGTAAACTTTAAACTTCTCAAAAAAATAACGTTTAACGAATATTATTACACTTATCTTTACAACCTTAAACACGAACAATATAACCTCTCAAACGTTTTAAACGTGCTTTTCAGGGGATTCCTGCCATATGCGCAGGATTATTTTAAACAGCAGTACGGAGGGGTTTTTGAGCAGTATCCCATATTCAGAAAGCTTGAAACACTTATTATGCTTTTTGAAATGACAAACGGACATATCGGCGATTTAAAAGACAGGGTTTATATATATTATCTCAACAAATACAAAGCATATGAAAAACTGAAGGAAGACGTAAACCTTTTAAAAAAAGGAATCTTTTCAAGGGAAGACGGAAATCTTGTATTGCTTAAAGAAAACCTTCCGGTTAAGAACAAAACAACTTTTAAACTGAAAACCGAAGTGCCTTCTTCAGATGAAATTAATCCGAAGACGGGATTCAGTTATTATCAAAGCATAGTTTTTAATAATTTTGAATACAGCAACGAATACGTTCTCGGGCTTGCCGGAAGCGGAAAAACCCATATGGCTTCGATAATCGCAAGAATTTTTCTGCTGTTTAAGGCTGTATGGTTTGCCAACGTAAGAAAAGGGCTTCCGATTCAATATATTTCATATTCCAAAGAATCCGTTCAGAAATCTTTTCTTCCCAAAATAAAGGATTTTGGAATATACTTTGAGAAAAACAGTGATTTAACCATTTCTTCCTTTGGGAATCTTTTATCTTCAATGGAAAATTCTTATTTTTCCGAAGAGGAAATGGAGAAACTGAAAAAACTTGACGCTATTTTCAGAAATAAAAAAGAAATTTTTGAAGCAATAAAAAAGATGTATGAAGAAGATGAAAAATATACGGCGTCTTTTAGAAAACTTCTTGAAAAAGATGAGATAAAAGCCCTTTTAAAAGTCATTAAAACACTTGAAAAAACAAAAGAGGGATTTTCTCTTGGAACAAAAATAAAAATTGCCCTGTTTGGGCTGCTGAAAAAACAGGAAGTCGGAAATGCCGTTACCTTTTCAAAAAAAATACTCAAACTTCTTGAAAGAATCTCCGACGTAAAAGAACTGAAAAAAATCGACTATATGGAAATAGACAGAATACTTGCAAAATACAAACAGATTTATTCGCGGAAAACGAAAGAACATTATACGAATTCTTTAAATCTCATCGAAGAAGAAGAGCTTCAAAGAATCTGTGAGATAAACATTGACGAAATAGATGCGGAAAACATATTCTTTTACGTAAAAAATATGTGGAGACTCCTGCCTGACGGAGACCTCAATAAAATCAAGGCAAGCGTTCAAAAACTTATTCATAAAAACGAGGAGAAACTTACGGGAGAAGACTATGACAATATAAACAAAATCGTTCCCGTAATTGCCATGCCGATAGATGAAATATTTAACGTACCTGTTGAAGAGAAGGCATTTTTAACGCTTATAGACGAATCTCTTTTAATCAATCAGTTTTTATATTATTCGATTTTTGCCAGAACCCTTATTTCATATAGTTTCGGGGACATTAATCAGCTCAGTCTTAATTTCCTTTACAACAAGTCCGTTCTGTTTGAAAAAATTAAAAAACTTTATATAGACAATAAAATCACGGAACCTGATTTAATTTTGAAAAAAAATCTGTTTTTAAACGATAAATATAATGTGGCTTCTATATGGGATGCAATTTTCAAAATGTCTCCGAATATCAATCTGTTAATAGACAATTTCAGAAACATAAGATATCTCGTTTACACACTGATAAGAACAAATCCTACCTATATAAGTTATATAAAACAATTTGTCTCAAGAAACAAACACGTTCTTGACCCAAGTATAGTAAGCAAAATTGAAAAGTCCGAAACTATTAATGAAATGATAGAAGTTGTAAACGTTTATAACAATGAACTCATTAAATTCAAAGATTTTAACGGACAGGAAACGGATATTCCTTTAATTGTCTTTGACAGCGGAGAATTTAACGACAGAAAAGAGTTGTTTAAAAGATTTTTCGAATTTCTTAAACTTCAGGAATTTAAAATAGACAACGTACTGATAGTTTCTATATTCAAACAGGATTCCGTAATGGTGAAAAGAGACGTAAACGCCGTGAAAGAAGGAATGGAAGATTTTAACATTGCGGTAGATGTTCTTCCGGCAAACAAAATTCAGGCGCTTGAATACGATATCGTGGTTTTACTGCTTGAAGACAGTAATTCAAGAAACTATCTGATTGAAAACGACAAACTTTTAAACGTGATTATTTCAAGGGCCAAAAAAGGCTTTATAACGATATGTGACGTAAATACCTGTCAAAACAGCATAATAGCCAATTTCTTTATAGAAAACAATTTTCAAACCATAAAACCCTGAAAAAAAATATTATAATTAAAAACAAAACAAAAAGGAAGGAACTATGAAATTCGATTTAAACAAAATTTTATCGGCATTCGGCGGTAAGAAAAAGAGAAAATCTTCCACCGAGGATTTTGAAGATAAAAACGAATTTCTCGATAAAGAAGAACCCCTCGAAGAAGACGATTTTGAAGAAGACATTTTTGACGACGAAGAGAATATTGAGACGGAGGAATCCGGAAAAGATAACGATAATAAAAAAGAAAAAACGGACAACAATAGAAAGCTGCCTATCGACCTGAAAAATAAAAAAGTACAACTTTCAATCGCAGCCGTAACGATACTTGTCGTAGGAGCGGTTTCAGCCCCTTATATTATGAGCTATATCGGAGAACAACAGGCGAACAACATAGGGAGCGTTTCAAACATAACACAACCGGTTCAAATGCCCGCCCCAAAACCAAGACCTAAACCGCCCATCCACAGACAGACCGCAAATAAAAACGTTCTTCCCGCTCACGGAAAAAACAACACGGGAAGTTTAAACGGACAAACTGCAAAGGTTCATAAACCAAACGGACAAATAAGAATACGTCACGAACAAAACAACGCAAACAGAAATCCTTCGGCAAACAGATTGAACATTCATAATACGAACAATATTCCGGGCAGCCTCAAACCTTCAAAAATCGGTACACAACACAATGTAAGCCCCGAAAATAAAATAGCCCAGATAGAAAAAAACATCATAGGAACGAATAAAAAAATAAAAGAAATTCAAAACCATCTTGTAAATGCAAAACTTACCGGAGTTAACGACCCCATCGGAATGGTTGACAAAACGATTATGGAAAACAGAAATTACGATTTATATCTTCAAAGCCAGATTCAGCTCATGAGAAAGCTTATCTCGTATTACAAACAAAAAGCCGAACTGCAAAAAACGCTGCAACTATATAAAATGGCTTTTAACGGCGCCGATGCGGAAAGCGGTGCGCAACGACAAAACAATTCACAACAGGAAGCCGAAAAACTTCAAAAAACGCTTAAACAGGTGGTTGCCCCGTTACAGCAGCAAATCGTTATGTTGAAACAGGAACTGATTAAAACAAAACGGCAGAAACAGGAACAAAAAGAAACAACTTCGCAAAAACAGGTGAATGCGGACTTCAACCAAATGACAAAAATAAAACTTAACGATTTAAACATTTTCGTTAAAAACGGAAAATATATAGCGGTCGTCCATACGGAATTTGGAGATAAAATATTCGAAGAAGGGGATTATTTCAACGGATATAAAATAGACAAGATTCTTCCAAACATGATTGTTTTTGAAAAAAACGGACAAAAATTCTACTATACTTACAATCAGACGCTTAACCAGAAGTACGAAGTGGCAAAAATTGAACTGCCAGGAAAACTGTCAAAAAGCGAAGTAAAAGACAAAAAGAAAAAAGAAGGACAGGTTAAACAATACAAATCCGTTTCTAAACAGCAGCTTTTACAACAGCTTTTACAAAAAAGATTACAACAAATGAAATAAAAGGCTGAAAAGTGGAATCAAAAAAAAAGAGAAAAAAAAGAGTCGTCCAACATTCTTTTAAAATATTTACCCCCTCGGGGGATTTTAACTATCCAATAATTTTATTTGAAGAAGTAAAAGACATTGATATAGATGAAATGTTCGGCGTCGTGTTATACAGAGATGAAGAAACGAAAGAATGGCTTCTTATTTTTATTAAAAAAGACGAAGATTTTATAGTTATCCCAATCCCGGACACCGTTGCATGGCTTTTGCACGCAAAAACAAAATCGTCCATTATTTTAATGAACGCAAAATTTGAAGACATAGAAAACAAAGAAGGAAAAATACTGCCTTTTGGCAGGGAATTCCCCGAAAAATAGAAAAGGAGCAGAAATATGTTAAAGAAAAGTATGATTGCTTTATCCGGAATCTTTGCTCTTACGGGCACGTTATCGGCATCCGTTCATATTGCCGACCAGGAATACAGATTCGGAGTATTAAATCAAAGTATAGAGGTGCCTAAAGACGTTATGACATATAAAGAGGTTTTAAAATTAATACAAAAAGCCACGGGATACAACGTGGTTAATAAAGTCGACGAGATTCCGACGGATAAAAAATTTGCGGGACTTAAACAATATCATATAGTAGGCGACCTTCTTTACGCCGTCTTAAAAGGATACGACGCCGTAGTCGACGTTGACAAAGACGATTACATAATAAAAATCATTTATCCGGAAACAATTTACATAGACCTTCCTTACGGATGGCCTATGATGAAGGTAAAAGAACAGTTCAAAAGATTGTTTCCTTACGTCAATTTTTACATAGAGGGCAACAGAATCACGGCATACGGAATCCCGAGAGACATAGCAAAACTTGCGCCTTATTTCAGAACGTATCAACAAAACGCGTACAAAAAGGATTCATTTAGAATCGCCCTTTATCCTTATTGCACAAACGTTAAAAAATACGTTTTTCTGGCAAGAAGAAAATATTACGGCAGCGAACAGTATAAACCGCTTAAATTCGTAAACGTTTCGCTTGGACAGGGCGAAAAAGTGGCCATCAGCTACAGGGATATAAACATTAACATTACTTATAATAAAGCCGAAGGAGTCATGGATATAGGTAAATTTAAAGTGCCGTCAAGCAATCTTTCAACAATAGGACTTGCGTTTAGAATAAACGGGATGGAATCCCCGGACACGCCGGGAGGCTTTATAAACTATCTTTTAAACAGCAAAAAACCGGTGGAATGTAACGACGTGATTATTGTTATAGATAAAACCGTTATGCCTTATTAGGAAAATAAAAATGAATAAAATAAGTATTTTCGAGTTTTTAAAAAAAAATGACGCTCCCGGACTTTTTATAAAATCTCCCGCTTTTCTTCCGTATGTTAAAAAACTTGCCGAAAAATACAACGGATTCCTTGAAAACGACGAGGAAAAAGAATATTCCATGTTTATGATAAACGAAAACTCAACACCGGAATTCGTTATAATAAGATTTTTGATACTTGTAAAAAAACATCTTGGAGAATCCGCTTTACTTGAAATATATAAAAACTTAACGGAAGAAATTCTGCTTGTAAGAAATTTTTTGATAAAAAACAAAATAGACGAACGCAGACAGACGGCAAAATTCGTCGACGAACTGAAAAAACAAAAAAATTTCACGCTTTTGGACTCCGGCAATTTTAAAGCGGAAGACGTCTTATATTCAAAAATAGAAGAAGAAAATGAAACAAAAGAAAAAAATAAAAATATTTTCAACAACAATAAAACATTACATCCCGATGATTCCGAAAAAAAAGAAAAAAGGCCCCCCGGAAAAGGCTATTTGATTAAGAATGATGAACTTTTCATATACGCAGAAGACGGAAGGATAATAAAAAGAATACCTGCTTTTTTAACGGAATCCGACAGAAAAAAACCTTTCATTACCCCTTTTGCCAAACATGAAAATAAATACTATTATCTCGGAAAATACACTTTCGGAAGAAATATAAAATTAACGGAATCAACGGAATCCGATGAAAAAATAAAAAAAATTTTATTAAAATTAATAGACAAAATAAATTAAAGGAGAAAACAGATGACGCCTGTAAATACAATAAGTGACAGAACAAGGAGATTGTTAAAAGATTTCGTTCTAAACGAAAACGCTTCAGACCTTCATATAACGCCTAACGACAAACCTAAAATGAGAATCAGAGATAAACTTGAACGCATAGAAGAAGAAAAAACAATGACTCCCCTTGACACGTATAGCTTTATGGAAGATTTATTTAAAATCAGGTACGGAAACGAATATGAAAAATTTATGAAAGAATACGTAAACGGGAAAGTGAATGAACACGGAGATATTGTCAGAAAAGGGGAATATGACATGGCTATCGTTATTCCCGACACCGATTACAGATGCAGGGTTAACATTTTAAGAACCATGGGCAATTTCGGCGTTGTTATGAGAAAGATTCCAAACAAAATTCCAATTATGGAAAATCTCGGATTTTTTAAACAGCACGAAGAAAAAATAAAGGAAATGGCAAGAAGAAAAGAAGGTCTTATTCTTGTAACCGGACAGACGGGGTCGGGAAAATCAACGACGCTTGCCGCAATTATTAACAATTTAAATGAAAAAGACAAAAAGAAAATCATAACAATTGAAGACCCGGTAGAATTTGTACACAAAAACAAATTGTCCGACATTATTCAAAGAGAAGTAGGACCGGCAGCCGATACCCAGACTTTTTACACGGGACTTAAAGCCGCCCTAAGGGAAGACCCGGATATTATCCTGGTAGGTGAAATTAGGGACGAAGAAACCGCACTTGCGGCAATGCAGGCGGCTCAAACAGGACATATAGTTTTTGCCACGCTCCATACAAACAGCGCACCCGAAACGATAACAAGAATTATAGACATGTTCCCCCCTGAAAAAGAAAGAAGCATTAAAACAACTCTTGCAAGTTCCCTAAGAATGATTATTTCTCAGAAACTTGCTCCTTCACTTGACGGGAAAAGAAAACTGATTTACGAGATTCTTGTAAACAACACAGAAATACAAAACCAGATTATTAAAGAAAAATTCGACGATTCTCACGTAAGAAGAAGCATGAACAGCGGAAGAAGCACGGAAGACAGGATGATTCCTATGGAATATTGTCTTCTTGAAAGACTTAAAAGGAAAGAAATTTCCGAAAAAGTGGCTATTGAATACGCAAACTACAAAGACGAAATGAAAAAACTTATCGAAAAAAACATGGGTAACACGGGAGCCGCTTCTTTAGGTACGGAACAATCCCTGCCCAAAGGCTGGATGAGTTAAAAAGGAGTGTGTATGAACAATACTAAAAGAAAAATTTATATTTTATCGTTTACTTTAACGGGGTTTGCGTTAAGCGGCTGTTCGCTTGCGTTCGCTCCGTATCCTTCGGGAATATTCAAATCCCAGGCAAGTATAAAAGGGGACGTTAACGAAAATAACGCATATAAAAATTATAAAATTTTTACGGGAATTGATATTGCGGGAAGAACCATAGAAGGAATCCTTGATACGTTGTCTCTGTATCAAAACGAAAACTACGTATACGAATCCCCTTATCATATTGTCTTCCCTGAAGGCATCGAAGTCAAGATTACGGATTTAAAAGAATTAAAAACAGCCGTTGAAACCTATACTCCCTTTACGCTTAGATTTGAGAAAAAACCATACAATACCTACGTTGTAATAGCAAAAGTAAAAAATTCGAGAGCACTGAAAGTAAAGAGGACAAAGGGTCACCTTGGAGAGATACTAAAAGAAATCGCCGATATTTACAATGCTAATCTAATAATAGATAAAAACGCGTTTAAAAACGGAGAACTGGGGGAGTATGACACATATGTCCTTAACCGCAATACCGTTTTTGACCTGAAAGAGGCGGTAAGCGCTTATCATGACGTTTTTATAGATTATAATCCTTACAACAGAAACATAAAAGTTTATAAATACAGGTTTATAAAAAAAATGCTTCCAGGATTTAAAAAAAAGACCATCGAACATTATTTGAACGGAATCCTTTCATATGACTCTTCTTTACAAAAACCGAACAGCTATTACATAAACAAAGACGGACTGGTAATAATCAAAGCGGATTACGCGAATTATTTTGAAGCTTTGAGAATATTAAACGAACTTAAATTTTTAAATGACAAAAACGTAAATCTCGAATTTGATTATTTTAAAACAAAAAGCATAGCCAAGATTCCTTATTCCGTACTTTCCGGGAAAATTAAATCATGCGGCAATTACGAATGCGTAAAAGAAGCGATAGAAAATTACGGCTCCGTAACCGATTGGCAGAAAAACTATTCAACTTCAAAACTTAACGAAGAAGGAAGGGTGATTTCAAAAGAAAAGGATTCCGAAACGGAATTTGATTACAAAGTATCGGCACAGGATTTAAAAGGTAAAAAATTCGTTATCGACTATTCCCTCTTTAAAAACAAAAACAAAACAGAACTTATTAAAGGCTCTCAAAGTCTGCCTTTAAACACCTATGTTCCCGTGTATATGAAAACGGAATCCGTTAAAAACGGATATACGGGAGTTTACTATATAATTAAACTTTCTTCCCCTCTCTTTTAATCCTTTTTTTTATTATAATTATTTCTAAAAAAAAGGAACAGAAGAAATGAAAAATTCTTTATTTATCCTGTTAATATTTGTTTCTCTTCTGTTTTCTTACAATTTTACGCCGTCCCAAATAAAGACTTTAAAAACCTGCGTCAGAATATCAAAAACGTTTAATAACGACCCTTCTCTTGTATGCGGGATTCTTTTAAACGAAACCGCCGCGGGAAAAAGTTTAAAACAGGGAGTGGGAGACAGATTCCTTAAACCTTTTGACAGGAGCTACGGAGTAATGCAGGTAAGATTCAGTACCTGTAAATCCATGATAAACAGACTCAACATTAAATTGCTGAAAAAAATGCCCGATGAAAAAATCCTCGTTCATTTAATAGAAGACGAAGGTTTTAACATAGCAATGGCAAACATTTACATATCTTATCTCAGAAAAAAGTATAAAAATTCCCTAAAAAAAACAGTTATTGCTTATAACAGCGGATATTATAATCCAAAGAATACGGCTTATTGGAAAAGATTTCTTAAAAACAGACGGATTTATTACGAATTCGTCAGAAAATATGGAGAAGAATAAATGGAATATTTAAAAGAATCGGAATTAAAAGAGGAAATATCAAAAAGCAAAATTACCGGAGTCCCTACGGAGAAACTAAAAATGTCTTTCGTTATTCTTATAGACAATCTTCTTGAAAGCGGAAACTTCAGAAACTATGACGAAGAGACAAAAGATATTATGAGAGTAAAAGCGTATGAATTCCTCACGCTTTACTGGAAAAATTACGCTGAAAAAAAATATATCTTTTATATAGAAGAAGACAGGGAATTTTTAAAAAAATATCTCAGGGTAAACCCTAAAAAATTCAGAGTGATAACGGAATCCGGAAAAAAAATAACAAAACTCGGAGTTGTTGAAGAAGCCGAAGAGGTTGAGCGGAAACTGAAAAAGAAAAACATTTCTTACAAAAAAGAAGTCATCTTTCCAAAAGCTTTTGCCTACTTAAGTCAGATAGCAAAAAACGCCTTTTTACAAACTATTAAAAAAAGTAAATTTAAACATATAGTTAAAACGGACAACAACAATGAGCTGAACATTATAGATGTAAACAGAGACAATTCAAAAAAAGAATATTTTAAACACGGGGAATCCCCTTCAAGCGAACTGATAAAAGCAAATGCTTCCAACTATGACAACGTGGAAATTTCCAAAAGCGACGAAGTTGTCGAAAGAATAATGAAAACATATAAACGTATAAAGAAAAACTGTGAAAAAAGTTTTAAAGACGGCTGCATTAAAGTTGAAACAATATGCGACCTGCATCCCGCAATCAAAGCGGCTTTAATGGAATCTGAAAATTTTGAAGAATTTATAGCCGTCGTCAATTTTTTTTACGAGGAAAAAGAATTGACGTTAAAAGACGTCATATCTAACCCGACAATTTATTTTATTTTAAAAAAAATGTCCGAAGAATAAATAAAGGAGTATAAATGGATATTAACAAAACCATAAACAATATAAAAAACTCAAAAGCGTTTCAGTATAGTCTTGCAGCCGCTGTTTTCGGAATAATAGTTTACAGCGGAATATCCCTTTTCAGCGGCGGCGGCGGTCAAAACCTGCCGGCCGATACCGCACAGAACGCAATAGCCCCAATCGGCTCAAAAAAACCGACAAGAACATTAGAAAAATCCGCGAATCAAAAAAGAATCCTTCAGGAGATGAAAATCGATTATCAAAAAGCAAAGAACCCAAACGATATCTATTTGAGCGCTCAAACAGTACAAAATCCGAATTCGGAGACAATAGAAGATTACGACATACAGGTTGAAAACAAAATTTACCAAACAACTCTTAACAACGTAAAAAAAGAAAACAAAAAAACAATCAATAATAACAATAATAATAATGATAAAAAAACGGAAAAAAAAGAAACAAAACCGAAAATGCTTACGCTTCAGAATACAGAACCGCCTTCTCATCAGGAGGACGATACAGAAAAAACACCTTTACAATTAAACGTCCTTAATAAAATAACCACAAAAGAAAACATCCAGGACAAAATAGAACTTTACTCGGAAATCTACAATTACGCACACCCTTTAAAAAACAACGGACAACTGGTCGTAAAACAGACTTATTGGAAAGAACTTTCAAAATATCCGCAATATTCCGATTTGGGCTCTCAGGAAAACGCTCAAAACACGACGCCGAACACGGCACAGGTTTCGGCACAGCAAAACAGCAAACAGAGTATAGTTAAAATTGTACCGGGCAGCACGTTCTTTGCAAGACTCATGATACCGGTTGAGAACGTTTATGCGGGAGACGTAAAAGCTATAGCAAATATCGTTAACGGACCTTTAAAAGGATATAAAATTATAGGTGAAGCGGTTCCAGATGCTTCAAACAGCGGACTTATACTCAAATTTACGAGACTTATAGCGCCCGACGGCTCGGAATATTCGGTACAGGCGGTAGGGGTCCAGACAAAAAATCTTTCCCCGAAATTTATAGATTCTATCGACAGACATCTGTTTCCAAGAATCACCCTTGCCACTCTTGCGACCCTTGCGGACACCTTGTTTAACGGAAGCAGCAATAATTACGCGGCACCGGCACAAAGCATATTAAGTCAGGAATTACAGAACATGATTCAGGAATATCCTACCGAAATAAAGGTAAACCCAAAATATTTTGTGGTTATTTTCTACTGATTCCTTTTTTTTTTCGATATAAATAAAATAAAAAGGATAAAAAAGGATACATAGGAGAATTTGCAAAGAAAATAGGAGTTTCAATTCAAACATTAAGAGATTGAGACAAAAAGGGCATATTAAAACCAATTAGAAGTAAAGGCGGACACAGATATTATACAGAGGGGCATTATAATGAGTATATTCAAAGAAACAAACCAAAAAAGAGAATTAATATTGGATATGCAAGAGTTAGTTCAAACCATCAAAAAGATGATTTAAAAAGACAAAAGGAGCTATTAGAGTTATATTTGGCAAAATAAAGAAACCACAGAAAGAATGAATTACAATGAGCTGGTTCTGTTTGGAAAAGAATCTCTCGGTAAAATTTTTATTCCCGAGGCAAAAAACGCTTTAAAATATCTTTCAATACCGAAAAACATCGGAATAGAATCCTTAAAGAAAAAAGAAATGGAAAAAATAATAGCAAAATATGGAACAGATTTATTAAATCCGGAATACGAAAAAAAGAATTCTAAACGATATGGAACAATATAACAGATTCCTTGAAATCTACAAATTTAAAACGATTAATTTTTTTAATTGTTATAGCAAATTCTTGGAAAACAGCCTTTTAAAAGACAAAGAAAAAGAAAACTCTACGACTCAAACTTTCCTGCAAAAGTCATGAACACTTCTTTAAAATCCATATTTTTCCCCAATACTTCTTTTATTCTCTTATTCGCAATTTTTGCATGACTCATTGCCTTTCCGTTTTCATCCACCGTATAATAACCCACATAGCTTTTTACATGAGGATATAGATTCTTTAAATTCTTTAAATCTTTAGAAGCAAAATTTAAACATTTGAAGAAAGACTTTGGACTCTCGGAATAAAAAAATTCCGTCTCAAAATACGGAGCGAGAAATTTTTCGGAATCATTTACTCTGATATAATAAAAACCTCTTATTTCCCCGTTTTCAAAAAAAATTTTAAAAAAAGCTTTTTTATCTTTAATTTCATTTTCAACTTTCTCCAAATCTTTAAGAATGCCTTCAACGTCTTTAAAAGCAATTTTGTTTTTAAGCATTATCGAAATGCCGCGTCTAATCTTTTCCGCAAGCTTTCTTTTTTGAGAATCCGTTATTTCTAAAAGAGAAACCATAAATCACATTCCCCCTTTCATTTTCATAAAAAACAATAAAATTAAAATCCCTCCGCTTATTGCAAGGTTTAGAATTAAAAGAAAATTATTTCCGTTTTTAGTTTTTTTAACCTCACCTTCGTCGGCAAAAAACAATTCGTTCTTCATAGCATTGACGTCCTGTTCGAGTTTTTTCTGTTTTTCGGTAATTTTATATATTACGTCTATTAAATCTTTAATATTCGAGTTGTTTACGGAAATAGCTTTTACCAAAACGTTAATTTCCTTTACTATCTGATTGACCTTGGAAAACTCTTCACTTACGTCTCTTAACTGAGTAACAACGTCAAGCAGTTTTAATATTGATTCGTGAATTTTTTCAATATTTTCCTTGGTTGACTTTGCCTCGTCCAACATTGAAGAAAGCAACGCAAAAGATTCCACAAGATTATCCGTTATTATATCATCGGTCGGAGACAGCTTCTCCTTTTTTACAGGAGGCTTTTTTTCTTCCCTTCCGTTTACAGTTTTTGAAGATTCCATGTCGCGGTCATCCTGAAAAACCTCTTCAGGAATCTCTTCAAGTTCATCCATGTTTATAAGATTCTCTTCGTTTGTCATTTTTCAGCCTTTAAAATTTTTTCTATATTGTTAATTACTGTTTCGGCATTTTTCATATAATTTTCAACATTCGTCCGCATTTTATTTATATTTGAAGAAATTTTCCTTAGAAGAACGGGGTCTATTTTATCTTTCAAATATTCAAGATTTTGAGTAAGGATTCCAGATTCTTCCAAAAATTCAGAATAAATCTTTTCTCCTTCTTCAAAAAAATCTTTTTTTAAGGCTTCTTTAAGAGTTTTTAAAGATTCTTCGGAAAAATCTCCATTTTTCAAAAAAGTTTCGATTTTCTCCTTTAAAGACCTCGTAATTCCTTTTTTTTCACAAAGAAAACGAAAAGAAGAAGGCATCTCTTTAAACGCTTCTTCCATTATTGCCGTTATTTTTTGCTCCATGTCCGATTCCTTAAAACGTTGCATTTACGAAAAGAAGAAAAAGGTTATTGCTTCCCTTTGTTTCGTCCAGATATTTTATCTTAGAGCGGGTATACGCTCCTGAAACCGATACCGAAGGAGTAAGCGTAACGTTAAGTTTTGCCCCGGCTGAATAAACCGTCTGCTCGGCAAGATTTCGCATAACGTATCCCCCGTTTGTCAACTTATAAGAAGAAGTTCCGAACTCTCCGTTTATTTCCAAAGACCAGTTTCTGTGATAATTTATGATTTTTATTTCGCCTGACAGGTAATTGTTTTCGCCAAACGGGTCGTCGCCGTCATTGAATTTTTGATAATCGATTTTCATTTCCGCATAATACGTACCCAAATATTGCGCCACATATGAATACGGATTCCCGAAATACGCTCCAAAATACGGGGAAATCTGATAAACTTTAAATTTTATATAAGACGTGTCGTAATTAGAATAATACCCGTCGGCTCCCACGTTAAATATTCCATATTTATAATATTTGATTCCCACAAAAGATGCCCACGGATTGTTATCGTTGTTTTTGTCGATAAAAACCTTGTGTCCTCCGAAAGAAAAATCCCAGTTGCGTCCGTAATACAGATTTATTTTTCCCGTAAGGTCTTTTTGTCCGTAATCTGGAATTCCGGAATCTTTTTTGTATTTAATCAGCGTTCTTTCGGCGTCAACGGCGACTTTGAAAGATTCTCCCACAGGAACAAACGACTGGGAAAAATAAACCCCGCCGATGTAAGCTTTGTCTTTTAAAGATTTTTCATACTGGATTCCGCCTCCGTAAACGGATATCACGGCTCCCTCTCCCGCAAATGCCGAAGTTGTTCCTAAACTTAACAATAAAGCCAAAAATAATTTTTTTTTCATTAAAACTCCTTTTCGTTTTTTTTATATTAAATTACTTCAAGTATATCTTTTAACGTTGTTTCGCCTTTCAACATTTTATCCATACCGTTCTGCACCATGGCTTTATAGCCCATTTTAGACACTTCTTTTCTAATTTCGAAAGAAGGCAGTTCCTGGGCTATCATTTCCCTTACTTTCTGGGTAACCGGAATAACCTCGTCGATAAGGGTCCGTCCGATATATCCCGTATAGTTACAGACGCTGCACCCGTTAGGATTTGCATCTACAACTTCTTCCGGAATCTCGTCATTGGAGAAAATTTCAAGTCTTTTAATCATTTCCTTTTCTTCTTCGGTAATAGGTCTTCTTATAAGACAGTTAGGGCAGACTCTTCGCACAAGCCTCTGAGCAAAAACGGCAAGGGCCGAAGTTGCTATTTTTACGGGAAGTACTTTTAATTCCGCAAGACGCTCAAACGCGTCGGCTGCCGAATTTGCGTGTATCGTGGTAAAAACAAGGTGCCCTGTGTTTGCCGCTTCAACCGCGAACTGAGCAGATTCAGGGTCCCTTACTTCCCCCATCAGAATAACGTTCGGGTCTTGTCTTAAAATCGCTTTTTTTGCATCGCTAAAGTCAAACGTCGTATCGTCATTAGACGTTATTTTTCTTTCAGCCTGGGCCCAGTACATATTTCTTCTTTCTATCGGGTCTTCAAACGTAATGATTTTTTTCTTGATTGCGTCGATGAGTGAAAGGGTCGAATAAAGCGTCGTTGATTTTCCCGACCCCGTGGGACCTGTAATCAATACAATACCCTGATTTCTTTTTGTTGCGTATCTGAGTTCCTTTTCGCTCTGTTCCGAGATTCCAAGAGAACTTAACTCGACCGAACTTCCGCTTGCCCCTAAAACCCTGATTACCACCGATTCGTACAACACGTTGTCTTCCGCTCCTCCTATCGGTTTTCCGACCGGATAAGTGGAGACCCTAAAAGAAACCTTTGGAAAAGAAAAAACGGGTTCCATAGCTTCTCTTATAAGGGGCAGTTTATATTTTTTAAGAAAGGAGCTCCCGTCTATCGACCCGTCCTGCGGTTTATGAATTGCCTGGGTGCTGATATTTGCCGTAGATTTTATAATATTAATCAGATAAGTCGCCATCTGGGCGTCGAAAAAGTCAATCGTAACCCTTTCTCCCCTCATTCTCATGGAGATTCTATATTGGGAACCTATGTTTGGCTCTATATGTATATCCGAAACGTCGTTGATAATGGCATACGTTAAAAGCATTTTGAGATACATTTTCGGATTTATTCTAACGTCGCGTTTTTTCATGTTTTGGGATTCTTCTTTTTTTTGACCAAACCCGAAATTTCCGAAACTTCCAAACCCCCTGTTTTCTTCGGAAGAATACGATTCCCTGTTTTCGCCGTTTATTTCCGTCTCCAAAAAAGTAAGCTGTTCAAAAGTCTGTTCGTCGGTTATGTCGATATCGATTTTTTTTGAATAATTTATAAGTTCCTCTTTGGTTATCCCTTTATAAATCTGTTCAAATCTTTCATAAACGGAAGGGGGAGTAAGGCAGAACGCAACCTTGGTTATGGGAATCTTGATTTTTGACTGTTCCTTACTGCTTAACCCGTTAATCTGGTTTAAATATTTTTCTTTTAATCTTTTGGCCTCTTCATCCGTATATTTATTGAAATGATGTTCTATTCTCGCTTTAAACGTCTCAAAAGCATAGTTTGAAACGTTCAGATTTGTCTGGGCAAAATAAAGAACGATATGATTCTCGTCTTCCTTGAAATCAACATATGCGGGGAAACATTTAAAAGTCTTTAATTGTTCCACGAACTTTTTTTCGTTTTCATAGGAAGAATAAATTTCCTCTTTTTGATAAAGCTTAAAATTAAAAAGGGTAGTCGCTTCAATTTTCGATTTAAAGTCCATTTCGTGCTGAATCGCAAGTGCTTTATATACAAGTTCTTCGTTTATAAGCCCCAGCTGAATAGCAAGTTCTCCGAAAGTCTTTCTCTCTTTGCTTTTTTTCAGTTTTAAAAGGATTTCTTCTATATAATGTTTGGGGACTCCAAACACCTCCATCAAAATTTCCCCTATCTTTTTGTTTTTTAAATGTTTATATTTCTCGTAAAATTTATTATTTCCGCGGCTTGTCAAAAGAAACTCCTTTTTTTTATTATAATTCTAATAAAAAACAAAAACAAAAAACCCGTAAAAAGGAAAAAAAATGATTAAAAACCATATAAATCGCTTTAAAAACATAAACCCGATTTATCTTATAGATTTTTCCATAAGCGAAGAATATGTTTTTTCGGAACTTGAAAAGAGACCGGAGTCAGAAATTGAAGCAAACATAAATTATTTACTGAAAACTTCCCTTTATTTTGGATATAAAAAGTTATACTCCTTTTTAAAAAGAAAAACCTTTGAATTATATCAAAAGACCGAAAACGAAAAATATTTAAACATTATAGAAAAAAACAGGGTTTTAGAACAATATGCCGATTTATAATCCGTATCAAAAAATACCGGGATTGAAACTGAAATTTAAAAATTATTTTACAATTTTCTTTTATTACCTTTTTTTTGTTAATTATATAGTTGATTTCTCAAATATAGAAATTTTTGTAATGTTTATATTGTTTGCCGCTTTTTTTTATACGGAAAAATTTTATTATTATGTAACGGGCGCCCTTCTTTACTATACAATCTACAAATTCGAGGTGGAAGGAGGATATGGCGGGTTCTTTTACGTTAACTTTATTTTCTTTTCAATGTTATTTATAATATTGTCATACGCGTTTTTTTCTTTTATTTTTAAAAACCGTTATGCAAAGACCAATCTGGTCACGGCGGTATTTTTTCTAAACGCCGCATATGTTTTATTACCGGAATATTTTTTTAAGCTGTTTTATTTAAAAATTTTTTAAAAGGAGATTTAATGAAAAAATACAGATTCGAAACGGAATACGTATACGTTTTATATGGTACAAAAGAAACGAGAGAAAAGATTCTCCCCGTAGAAGAAGCTTTAAAAGGGAAAAAGAAAACGAAAGAAAAAATTGAAAATGAAATAAAAAAATATTTTAAAAATGCCATTTTAAAAGACCTGTCACCGGTTTCTTTAATGCACGCTTTTAAATTCATTACCGACAGACCCCCTTATGAAGTTAATATGTACTTCATGGTTTCAGAGCACGAATTGATTGTCGTGAAAGCAAAAGTTTATTATAATTAACGCAAAAAAGGCTGTAAATATGAAAAAGAGAATGTTGTTTTTATTTTTATTTTTTTGTTCCTCCGTCTTTTTAAACGCGGAACAGGGGCTTGTGATAAGGAATCCGGCGGCAACCGCCGCCGATACGGAACAAAACAGCATAAGTCCGCAAAACAATCAGCAGCTCGTTATCCAAAAAAAACAGCAAAAGGTAAAAACCGACCAAAGCGTGTTAAACGACGACAACGGAGTCCAGACGAAGGGAGCTTCCCGTCTTATTGCAAAGCTGACTGTTACAAAGACTTCCCCGAAACAGATTATAAAAGTAAAAAAACAGATGGAAGAAATACAGAAGAGTCTCGTTGCCCAGCCTCAACCGGTGGGAATTAACAAAACCATTAAATTCGTCAAGGGACAGGAAGTAACCATTCATATTAAGGCCGGATTTACAACAATAGTCAATATTGTCGACGATGCCGGGAATCCGGTAAGATTCACCTATCTGACAATAGGCAATAATTTCATAAAAGTTACGCAATTTGGAAACAAACTTGAAATTAAACCCCTCAGGACGTATTCCGTTACGAATTTAATAGTAGGGGTGGAAGGATACGACTATCCCGTTACGTTAAACATACAGGAAGTCGGAGACGCCGATACCTTTGACAATTACGTAAATCTCATTCTCAGCGGTTCTTTTCAGAGCAAAGTGGGAAGCGACGACATTAAAATGAAATCCGCCATACTTCAATCTGTATTTAAATACGGAGACATTTCCTCACTGCCTAAAATAGACTATGAAGTATATTCGTTAAAAACGAAAAAACCCGTTCTTTTCTCCAAAAACGTTTTAAAAATATATAAAGTGGAAAAATTCGGAAAAACGTATTACCTTGTTCTTATAAATAAGAATTTCATAATGTATGGAAACAAATCGTTTGGTACCTATAACGCCAAATACAATATTTATTTCTTGAATTTCAATCAAAACGTATTTACTATAAGAACGAATCCCAAACTGAAAATGCCTTATCCGATGGTGGAACGTTACAGAGTGATAATAAAGGATTTTTAAAAGGAGGGCAAAATGGAATCCCGCGAAAAAATCAGAATAATTCAAAGTCCTTCCCTTACGGAAGTGTATCTTAAAAAATCTCCGGAGATATTTAAGGAAAACGATTTTGAACTTGCCGAATACGCTCTCGTAAACGGATATACGGACGTTTTCGCTCTCATATTTGAATATTTCCATCCGGAGATTCTTAAAATCTTCGAATACGGATTTAAAAGAAATTTCACCGAAATGCTTAATTATGACGAACACGCAAGAAAACATGCGGATTATTTAAAATGTTTTTTACCCCGGGAAATCAGAAAAAAGGTATATGATGATAAAGAATAATTATTCGGCGGAAACAATAAAAACCATAAAAAATCTCGTTAAAGAAAAACGCTGGAAAAAAATTTTAATGATTTATTATTCCGAAGCGGACAAACTTCCCCCTTTCCCTGTTTTTTTAAAATCGATAAAAGACGAGGAAGGAAAACGGAAAATTATAAATTATCTGATATTCAAAGAGAAAGACCCTTTTTTTGAAAAGACGGGATTTTTAAAAGGTCACTTTTTCAGAAAAACAGGTATTGAAAAAATGAACAGGGATTTTTTAATAAAAAGAGAAAAGCTTCTTCAAAAAATAAAGCAAAAGGAACAAAATGTACTTAATGAATCTTGAAGAGATTTTAGCGTACTCAATTGAGAAAAATGCGGCTGACATTAATATTATAGAAGATATGCCGCTTTCTTTCAGAATAAATAAGTCAATCGTAAAAATGAGAGAAAACGTAATAGATAAAGAAATTGCCAGAATGGCGGTAAGACAGCTGACGGATTCCGACGCGTCTTATGCCGAATTATACAAACCCGCTCCAATCGACGGAAGCTATAAATTTAGTTACAAAAACAAGAATTATTATTTTAGATACAACATATCTCTTACGGAAAGAAGAATAGCGATTTCAATAAGAAAACTGATAAACGAGGTTCCCGATTTCCGTAAAATACAGATGGATGAGCCGAATATGATGAAATTTCTCGAAAAAATGAACAGAGTCGAAGAGGGGCTGTTTCTCGTAGTCGGCGCCACTGGGTCGGGTAAATCCACGACAATCGTAACGGCTCTCGACTATATTATGAAAAACAACCCCATTAAGGTCATTTCTCTTGAAGCCCCGATTGAATTTTATTTTGACGATTCAAAATACGAAAATTCCATTATCCTCCAAAGAGAAATAGGAAAAGATACGGATTCCTTTTATCAGGGTCTTGTAGACGCTATGAGGCAAAATCCGGACGTTATATTCGTCGGGGAAATACGGGACAAAAGAACCGCCGAAGCGGCATTAAACGCGGCATTGACCGGACACATGGTGGTGGCTACGCTTCACGCTTCCGGAATAGATAAAACGTTTGACAGAATGAAATATCTTCTTGAAGGTGTTACCAACGATTTTTCTTTCATATCGGGCATTGTCTATCAAAAGCTTGTAAAAGACCAGACTCTCGGAGTAAAAGCGGTAAGAGACGTATATATTAACGAAGAAAATTGATTTTTTTCCTAAAATAATATATAATTTCTCATAAAAGCTCTTTTTTTCATAAAAGCTGTCAAACAAAACGGAGGATTAATGGAAAATAAAAACGAAAAGGGTTTTAACGTAAAGATTTACGGAATCGATTATTTCTTGATTTTTAAAGAAGACGGGTTATATTTTAAGAAAAAAAATGATAAAGAAGGAGACTTCTTTATTCCGTTCGAAGAGATAAATTATTGGGACGGAATATGTTTAAACGATAAATTCTTTTTTAAATTCAGGTTTAAAACCCTTTTCAGAATTTACTTAATACTTGGAGCACTCTTTCTTATTATATCTCCGAAACCCGGTTTTGCGATACTGGGTATATATCTGTTCTTTTTTTTAATCGTTGCCGGAATGTTTTACATAAAAACAAACTACGTAACCCTGTTTGCCGATTTTGAAAAGATTCCGGTAAGACTCGGGAGCAATAAAAAAGTATGCTATCTTTTAAAAGTTATTAGACAAAATTGCAAAAAACTTTCTTTTAAAGAAAAAATAACTTTTGGAACAAAATTAAAAATTAAACAGATGAAAAATTTAAAACAGGATTTTCAAAAAGAATTAAAACAAACGGAACAGGAAACAAAAAAGGAACAAAATGAACAATAAAATATTTTCTCTTAAAGAAAGCGGTATCAAAATATGGACTCCTGAAGGTTTTAAATATATTAAAAATCTCTACCATATAAAAAAAGAATATTGTCCATACAAACTTGAAATAGACGGGGGAATATCGGTTACCGTTCCCGATTTTTTAAAAATAAAAACTCCGAGAGGGTATATAAAACCTTCTGAACTCGTTCCCGAAAACGATGCGGTCGTTTGTCACAGCGACAAAAACCTCAATACGTTAAAAACGCTTCTTAAAGTAACAAAAGGGGATAAATCGGAGATAAAAGAATGGATTTTTATAGAGACGGAAAATTCTCCCGTAGTAAGAAGCTTTCCCGCTGAAGAGCTGGAGCAGACTTATTCCTGTTTAACAGAGTCCGGCATAAAAACGCAAAAACCCCTTAAGGAAATAAAAGAAGGGGATTCCGTTCAGACCGGAGACGAGTTTAAGGAAGTTATATGTAAAAAAATGATTGACGAAGACGAGGGAATCATAATCATAAATATGAACAATAACGCCGTTTTTATCAACGACGTATGTGTCATACCGGATATTAAATTTATAAAAAAGGAGTTAAAATGAGAAAAAAATTTTTTTATGTCTTGAGCGGAATGTTTTTTTTACTGCCTGTTACAACGTTTGCTTCAGAATGCGAAAATTATACGGGATACGATTACAAATTGGCTGAAACATTCAAAGAAAAAGAACCTGATAACAGTTTTTTTGACGCAATAAAAACAATTATCCCCGTCCCTTTTCCCGTAAAAACGATAGAAGGTAAAATTGAAAACGCAAAAGACGTCGATTACTATCTCATATATCTTACGAGACCTTCGGATTTCAGACTGGTTTATTCCGGTTACAGCGGATTTGCTCCCGGAATAGTGTTATACAATCAATATAAACAATATATGGAAATAAAAACTTATGCCTCATCCGTCAGAGGGGAGTTTGGGTCAAAAATAATCGATTACAAAATATTTAAACCGGGATTTTATTTTATAAAAATAGCAAATCTTGCAAATACCGGAGGACCTTACGTATACAGGCTGAAAATCACCCCGCTTGACCCGAATCTGTATCCGTGGCTGAAAAAAGAATGTTACGGGAACATGATTAACAATTTAAAACAAAATAAACTTCACGAAATTTTTTATAAAGAAATAATCAAAAAATTTAAAAACATGGAAAATTATAAAAGATTTAGATAATTTTATTATAATTAACAACAAAAAAAGGATTAATGTATGAAAGGGAAAAAAAGCATCTTTACCAAAACTCTTTTAATAGGAACGCCTCTTTTAATAATGACAGGGTGCTTCACTAAACCCAATCCCCGGAATCCGCTTGAGATTCCAAAAACGGGAGGGGCGACAAGCGACGAAATAAACGGAAAAGAGCTTCAAAAGCAACTTTCCCAAAACAATTTGAATAAATTTATAGGGCAAAACGGAATGGGCAACCTGAGTAACGACTCATATCTGTCCGCAAACGATATAATAAAAGTAATCACGGTAGGAGACAGCCCTCCACTTGAGCTTACAAGTAAAAGAATCGATAAAATGGAAATGTATTCGGCAAGGCTCGGAGACGTTATACGGCTTATTCTCTCAGGAATAAACGTATCTTTAACGGTTGAGCCAAACGTTAACCTTAACACTCCGGTAAATATAAAAATAAACAATAAATCGGTTTGGGAGGCGTTAAGACAGGTATGCGAATCGGCGGGATACCATATTTATTACGACGCCTCAAAAAAATCACTCGTCCTGTCTCCTTACGTATCAAGAAAATACTACGTTCCTGCAGAAGTTTTCGTAAAAAGACAGGTAAGTATAGGATTCAGCAGCGGCAGCGATGCTGGAGGCAGCGTAAATCCTTCGTTCGACATTAATCCGCCGGACCCGATGAGCGTTCTTGAAAACACTTTAAACATGGTCGGGTCAAAAGACAAGATTGTAAGTATAGATGCGCAATCGGGAGTTATTTATTTAAAAGACAGACCCAATTATATAAAGGAAGACGACGATGCAATTAAAACGTTTGTACAGGAAAGAAGCATTCAGTTTGAAGTGCAGCTTGTAGTAGCGGAGATGAATCTTAATCAGATGAAAAAATTCGGTCTTGACATTGCGGACATAGCGAAAGATAAAGTAAGAATATCTTCTCTCGGCGGTACTCAGGTTAATGAAGCAACGGTCGGAGACCTCATCGGACAGGGAGGCGTCGTCTTAACAGGCTGGAACAATTATTCCGGAGTAGCAGGGGTTAATCCTTTAAAAGCCTCCGATTTAGCATTTAAAGTTATGCTTGCAAGCTTAAAGAAAATGAATAACGTTCAAATTGTTGAAAGACCCAACATTATCGTACAAAACCACTCCATCGGATATATTGCCGTGGGAGATGAAAACAGCTATGTAAAATCCGTGAGCGTAACTCCGGGCAGACAGAATCCGGACGGTTCTTACACGGCTCCGACTTATCAATACAATATAGGAAATTATACCGACGGATTACAATTTGTTGTAAGAGTGGACAAATACCTTCATAAAGACAGAATCGGCGTATCGCTTGCCCCTATACTGGCATATACCAAAGTGGTACCGGGTCCTCAGCAGGTACAACTCTTACAAAGAAAAATAAGACAGGCAATGTCGGTAGTTTCAATTAAAAACGGAGACATTATCGTTCTTGGCGGTATGAAATCTCTTAAAGGAGACGGAAACGGCAATGAAAGCGGAGTCCTTCCGTCCATATTCGGTATGAGTTCGTCTTCAAAACAGAAAATCGAAACGATATTCATATTAAGGGTGGCTCAAATTAATCACGCAAGCGACACGAATAAATACATCACTCCCGCAACGGGAGACCTGATTAATGCCGTAAAGGTTAAATAAAGGAGCCTTTATGGTTTTTCTTATACTTGAAAGTACTTTTATGTTAAATATTTTAAAAAGAAACGTAATGTTTGATGAAATCAAACTTATCTCAACAAAAGGGCACCTTTACACTTACTCGTTTTTTAAAAATAAAATAGATTACTCTCTAAAAGAGGATAAAAAAGAGATTTCTTTTTTCTTTTCAACGATTGACAATGAAAAAAATACGATTATTATAGCTTCAGACCAGGACCCGGCGGGAGAGCTTATAGCTTTTGAGATAAGCGGTTTTTTTAAAAAAGCTAAAGTTTTCAGATTTTTGAAACCGGTTGAAACCCTTTTAGAAGTAAAACGGGTGAACGAGGAATACCTTTTAAAATACTGCGTTTCAAAAATAAACGTTTTAAAAGGAGTCCGTTACCTTGAAGAAAGATTCCTTTCAGATTACAAAGATGAAAAAATAAAAGCTTTAAGCGCATTATACAATAAAGGGATAACAAAAGTCCCTCTTAAGGATTAATAAAAATGCTGGAATATAAAAACGACATAATTAAAAATTATGTTTTTAATTGTCTTAAATATATAGAAATTAACCAAATAGAGTGTTCTTCGTGTAAAAAAATACTGGAATCCATAAAAGACCTTCCCCAGTATCAGCTTCTTTTAAAATGTATAATACATAAAGAGGTTAAAATATATACGGATGCTCTGACAAACCTCTTCAATAAAAATTTTTACTCAAACTTTATACTTCCTTTTTCCCTTCAGAGAAAAAGCGACTGGAAAAATATAGAAAATTTTTGGAACGTACCGATTTTCAAAGACGAAGACAGGGCTTTCTTTATTCTCGTAGACATAGGAAACTTTAAAAAAATAAACGATAATTTTTCTTATAAAACGGGAGACCATTTTTTAAAAACTTTCGGATATTTTCTGATAAAAGAAGACGTAAAATTCGCTATAAGAAACGGAGGGGACGAATTCATTCTTATAATTCCTTCCAGACGGAAAACAATATCCCTTTTAAGAAAGTTCGAAGACGTTTCTTTTATTAAAAACCTTAATTACAATATTTGTAAAATGCATATACTTCTTGAGCGGCAGACGCAGTCAATACCGCTTTCAAATGAACACAATATAGTTTACGTGGGAGCGGGATTCCAGGAAATAAATCTTAATAAAATCAGGAAGTACATTAAAACAAAAAATGCAAGAGCATATGAGCAGTATATGAACCATATCGAATCCAAAGCCGCCAGATATATGAAAAAAAACAAACAAAAAATAAAAAGAAACATTAACATAATATCTTACAGAGACTAACCTTCTCTTTTTTTATTATAATTACCCCAAAAAAGGATTAAAATGTCTTTTCAAAATACAAGAATGTTTATTACAAAAGAAGAGATAGGGACAAAAGAAAAACAAAACGTAAAAAGTCCTTTAACGAAAGAAAAACTGATTAAAAGACTTGCGGTAAAATACGACTTACAACAGGAAACAATAGACAATATAATAAAAGACTTTTTTTTAATAATTTCAAAACACGCAAAAGAGTATTCTCATGTCTCTTTCTATGGGTTCGGGACGTTCAGGGAAAAAAAGACAAAACCGAAATGCGTCAAGATTCCGGGAAAAGAGAAAAAAGTTAAAACAAGAGAAAAAAACAATCTCGTGTTTAAATCCAGTTTTGAAATATAGAGGAGAATAAAATGACCCTGTCTTATAAACTAAAGATAAGATACCCCAACGGAGAGGTGAAGAGCGAAACGAAATTATTTCAAAGCGGAGATGAACTTGAAAATTTTATTCACGAAAACAATTATATTTTAATGGAAAAGAAAATTGACTGGGTCGGCAGTATAAAATATTACGTTCTCAAAATACTTATGCCGTCCAAAGTAAAAATACAGTTAAACAATAAAGAACTTATAGTTCTTCTAAAACTTTTAAGAAACCTTGCAAGATACAGACAAAATGAAGCAAAAATACAGCAACTGTTTGAAAATTTTGCGCAAAACGACAAAAGATACAAATCTCTTTCAACTATTCTTTTAAGACTGTCTTCGGCGATGAGTATGGGAATACAGCTTGACAGAGCGCTTGAACAGGTCGGAGTCCCCAAATATATCACGAAAGCCATTAAAGTAGGGACCGAGTCGGGGTCTCAGGAGGAGGTTTACGAGAGTCTTATAGACCTTGTAGAAACAAGAATCCAGGCGGAGAGAAAAATTAAAAGCATGCTTCTAATGCCTAAAATTATATTCTTTTTTATTTACGGGTACTTTCTAATGATTATATTCGTAATTATTCCCAAAACAAAACAGATTATAGGGATGCTTGACCCAAGCAAATTTCCCGATATTTCCAAAAAGCTTTACGCAATGTCAGACTATGCGTTGAATCATAAAATATGGTTCATATTCCTAACCCTTGTAATTGCCTTTGTCACCTATAAAGCCCTGTATTACGTCTTTAGTAAGATAACCAGATATATTCCAAAAATCAAAGACGTTTTTCTTGCGGAAGACTTTACTATGCTTACGGCACTGCTCGCGGTTTCGCTTGCCGCAAGAATCCAGCTTCACGAAGCAATAGGTTTCGGCGCGGAAGTGGTTAACGATAAAAAACTGAAAGTAAAACTTTACGAAATTTCCGAAGCCATTCTTAACAAGGGTCAGCAGTTCTCACAGGCATTAAGAGATTTAGGCTTTCATAAAGGAAATTATTTTGAAAGGGATTTTTACAACGTGGTATATATGATGGAAGACACCGCCGAAATCGAAAGCGGACTGAAAGAATTATATAAAGAAATGAAAGAAAAACTTGAAGATATTATAGACGGAGCAACGAAACTCATCAACCCCGTTATGCTCATTATCATAGCGATTGTTATTATTACGCTTTACTACGGGGTACAGGCGCCGTTGCTGACAATGGGTAAATAAAAAAAAAGGAGATTCAATATGGTTATAGCCGTTATTAAGGTAGACGGATATTTTTGGGAAATAAAAAAAGATAAAAAGAAAGTCGAAATAGTAAAAGTCGACGAAGGCGTACTTGAAAAGATATATACGGACATTCCGTGTCTCGTAGCCGATACCAAAGGTTTCTTTATGAAACATATGATTTTCGACAAAACCGAAGACGACGCTTCCATAGAAAGCACCGGGGCGGCGGTTCTCGAAACAAAAAACTATTACACTTTCATAGAAGAATACGGCGATAAGAAAATTGCGTTTTATTTAAAAAAATCCGATGTGGTTAAATTATTTAAAGAGTTTGCTTTCAGTAAAATAATTCCGCTTGATATTGTCCTTTTTAGAATGGCACTTAAATATAACGCTGAAATCGTAGGTATTATAGGCGAAAAGTATTTTTCATATTCAAGAAAAGTTTCGTTTGACAATATTGAAACCTTCTTTGCAAATGAAGGGGAATACACTTCCCTCCTGTTTGAACCTAACGCAAATATAAGTTTTTTCCTTGAAGCCATTTCAAAAATGCTTCACATCAAAAAAGCAATTTTCAGCGATAAAGAGATTCCGGAGGAAGAACTTGTTGAGAAAAACATAATTCAGGTAAGCACCGATGATTTTATGAAAATCATAGATAGCGAGAAAACGTTTGTTATCTATGATAAATTTTCGGACAATTACCAGTCCAAAATATACAGAAAACTTTTGATAGGGGCAAGTGCCGCCATGCTTATTCTCGCTCCTTATTTTTTTTATAAATACATAGAAGTTAAAACGAAAAACGCATATTACGAATCGGTGTATTCAAACCTTAAAAGCAAACTTAACGAAATAAAACAGATTGAAAAAAAATATCAGACCGATTATCTTTATAAAATTTACAAACCTTTCGATTTCATAAAATTTTATAAAACGGTAAAATCTATAGCGGATTCCCCGGGAGTTATAGGTTATTCGTATTTGAAAGATTCCTTTCCGAAAGAACTGCCGGCGCAAATCAAAGTAAAAATACAGGGAATAGACAATTTCCTTGAATTCCAAAAAAAATTCGGACGACATATAACTTCTTACAAAGTTAATCCGAAAGACAAAACCATAGACGTTACGCTTATGATTGGAGAAGGTAAAAAACACACGAGAGGGAGAAGAATATGAACGGAATACTGCATTTTATTAAAAAAGAACTTATAATTACGGTTATTTCCGCCATTATTTTCGGTTTTTCCTTTTATCTTTACCAGTCCCAGAAGGGATTCAACAAAGAGGGGGAAATCGAAAGGCTTAAACAGACTATTATAGCACAGAAAAATAAACTGAAAAAAGATATTGCTGAATATAAAAAAGAAAAACTTTTTGAGGAAAAAATTAAAAACCTTAAAATCATCGACAAACCTATAACGCTTGATATATATAAAACGGCGGAAGAATTCCAAAAAAACTTTTTTACTTTCTTTGGAACGAAAGACATTAAAATAGGATATAAACCCGTTATGCTTAAAATCAAAGGAATAAAGAATTACGTATTTTACAAAGTAGACATGATTATCCCTTATACAAACAAATATCAAATAGTTCAATTTTTCGATTATTTAAAAAACAGATACTTTTATATTATTAACTCGGTAAGCTACGATACAAAAAATCAAAAGTTTAAAGTATCTATCTATTTGCTTGGGAAAAAAGGCAAAAACGCGGGTAGAAAAAAACACATAAGAAGACATTAAGCGGAGACGGGGTAATGGAATCCGAAAAAAGGCACGAGGAAACCAAACAGTTTTTTATTTTTATGGTTGTTTCCCTGTTTTTCTTAACGGGGGTCATTTTCTACTTTACAAAAGACGAAATAGGGCTCTGGCTGTTTAAAATAGCCTATTATGATTTGTTAATAGGAGAAAAACTGCACCAGTGGTTTCACGTATTTGACCAGGTGCCGTTGTTAAAAAAACTATTTTTTCAGGCTTCGGCAATAGACTTTGACTGGAGTTCTCTCAATTTTGTAGTAACAACCGATGACGGAGACTCCTATAACCTTATATCTTACACCATTAAATATTTATGGCCGATTAACGCCGTGTTTTTTTCGGTTATTCTCGGGCTTGAATATTACATTCTTTCAAAACTTTCAAAACTTTCAAGCAAATTCAAGTATGAAGGAATAAAAAATAAACAGATTTCACTTTATTTTAATGATAAAGAACTTCAGAATTTTAAAAGAAAAACAATTAATATATGGGATACCGTAAATCAGCAGGAAGTAAAGCAGTTTGTGTTTAATGATTATTTTCCCCCTTATTTTCCAAAAGATGACGGATGGTTTAAGAACTACATAGAAAACAGCATTTATTATTCCCTTCATCAGATAAACCTTTCAGAAGAAAGATACAGGGATATAGAAAAAGTATGGCATTCTATTATAAACGAGCATAAAGTCGAAAAAAACGGAAAAAAAATACTTCCCGTTTTAAAAAAATATCAATTTAAAAGATTTGAATATATGAATAAGGAAAATCTGCTTGACGATATGGAATATGCTGAAAAAGAACTTGCGATATTTTTAACGGATAAAAATAAAAACGCAGAAGGGGTCCCGGTCAGGAATCTTTTTAATTCAGATAACGCGAATCAGACGATAAAGAAATACATAAGAAAATATTTTAACGAATATTATCTTTCTGAATCCGAAATAGAATCTTATTCTTTCGACGATGAGGACGAAAGACTTGTAGTTGACTGGACACACATTATCCTTGAAGAATTAAAGGTATTTTTCGAAGTGAAACTTTTCAGAAAAGACAAAGAATTTAACAAAACCATATTTAATTCGACAAAAAAGAACCAGGTTATTAAAACGCCTCTTCTCGTCCCTGAAAGGTTTGATGAAGAAAAAAGAAAAGCGGAGATTGTAAAAGAGCTTAAAAGAAAAGGAATCCAGCCTACGGAGGAAAGAATAAAAAGAGAAATCGATAAACTGAAGAGGGAATTTGAAAAAAGAAACGCCGAAAAAATTCTACAGGCAAAAAAATATTATAAGAATCTTAAATATCTGGCATACGGAATCCACGACCCAAAAGAGGTAAGGTTTAAACAACCGGTTTTAAAAAGAACGTATGTCATGACTCCTTTTAACGGAATGAAAAAACTTCAGAAATTTGAAACGCCCGGAATATCGATACCCGCAAAAATATTAAACAAATACATTATAGAAGACTACGAAGGAAGTCTTAGAAAACAGATAAACGAACTTAAAACGCAGATAAAAGAATATGAGTCCTCAAAAGGATTCTTTAAAAAAATAAAAAACGTTTCGGAAGAGGAAATAAACAATTTAAAAGCGCTTGTTGCGGAACTGGAATCGAGACTGGATAAAGACAATGAAGAATCAAGAAAGGCAAAAATCACGGAACTGCTTGAAACTCACAAATTTGAAGAAACATATCTGATTTCCTTATGGGAATACGGAATGAATCTCGTAAATCTCCCCACGGGGCGTCTTTCCATTATTAAAAAAGACAATATTGTATTGTGGTATGCTTTGACGTCGCTCGGCAGACCTTTCACTTTTAAAGCGGGAGTGCCCATCGAAGTTATGAGACAGATAGAAAAAGAAAAATACTCCACCATTAACAAATTAAAAGAAAAATTTGAAGACCCGGAAACAAATATAAGAGACTTCATAAGCAAAGACACCATAGAGGAAATAAGAAGAAACTCTCTTGATTATGACGATGAGGAAGATGATTACATTATCTGATTTTTTCTCTCTTTTTTTATTATAATTTATTAAAAAAGGTGTTTGTATGGGCAAAAAAACCGTTGCCGAAGAAATAACATTTGTTCAAAAAATGGTATGCGGCATATTTGGAAAAACAATAGGAATAGAAGACGTTTTTCCGATTATAGACATTGGCAGAAAAAAAAGCAAATATTTTAAAAAACCACTTTCGCTTGTTACTTTTGATAAAGAAAGAAAAGATTTTTTTCTTTTTAAAAGAACAGAGTCGTTCGACAGATTCATAGACAGTGACAACGAAATAAGAAGACATGCAATGGAGCTTGCCGTGCTGCTTAACAATATGAAAGACAAAAGCAGACTCCAGCTTACGTATATTATAGACGACAAAGACAAATGTTTCGAAGAAAAGATGAAAACGGAAAACGAACCCGTAAAATTTTTCAACGAATGGAAAAAACACAAATATGAACAATTTAAAAGAAAAAAGAAAATGAAAGTTTATGCGGGAGTAAAGGCGAGTGACTTAAATCTTGGAACAGCGGAAGTTTTAAAACATTTAAGATTTGAACCGATGAACGTGAAAGAAAGTTTTAACTTTCTTTTCGACTGGTTCAACCTTGATAAAAGGAGCGGTTGTCCGCAAAGGGAGATTCCCCGGTCCATTCTGAGCGAACTTGGAGACCCTTCCGTTTCTCTTTTAAGGATTCTTTATAAAAGTTATCTTATAGATAACGGGGAACATTTAAGAATAGGGGATTATTACGCAAAGGTGATGAGGCTTACCATGCCGTCATACGTTTTAAACATCAACAACCTTTTAAAAGACCTTATGAGACTTGATACAAACGTCATTGTAAGCGTTTTTTTAAAAAAAGACGATAATTTAAAAAAACAGCTTCAGAATAAAGCGAATTTTGCGGAATCCGCAATCATGAGTATAAACTCAGTCAACAAAAGAATTGCGGAAAACATAAAGACGATGCTTGACCTTGCCGAAAAACACCATCTTACGTTTTTTAATTCGGAAGTGGTTATAATAACTTACGACAAAAACAAAGAAAAACTTCTTTCACAAGAAATCGATTTTCAAAATTTCAAAGGGGCATACGTAACAACGGAGAATTACAATGCAATAGAATATTATTTTGATGCAATCCCGGGAATGAAAAGTTATGCCCCCGAAGGGATGGTCCTTACTTCTTTTCATGAAGGCGAACTTGTTTTAGGGGGAAGTTACGAAAACGATAACGACAATATGTTTATATTTGAAGATATTTTAAACCAGGAACCCGAGAATCCCGAAAAAGGCGTATTAAACAGATACAATTTCTACGACCCGAGAAAAGAAGTTAACTCAACTTTAATTTCGGCGCCTACGGGTAGAGGTAAGTCCGTTCTTTTAAACTATATTGTCAACGGACTCTACAGATTCCACGGAAACGATTTTAACTTTTTTATAGCGGATTACGGGGGAAGCTACATTAACTTTGTAAACAGAATTAATCAGGACCTGCCTGAAGAAGAAAAAATAGTATATAAAAAACTTTCACTCGAAACGAAAGAGTATATGAATATACTCGACCTTGAATACGGAAAAGAGATTACGGAAGGTATGATTAAGAAAAAAATACCGCTCGTAAAAGCTTTTCTTACGGCAGCTTTTAAGGATGAACTGAGCAATGACGAAGAAATCCTTATAGATATTGCCCTTCAAGAGCTTTATAATCAGTTCTTGTTTGGAAAATCAAAAAGGGCAAACATTGACGGCGGAATAGAAAACAAGTATTATTATATAGATAAATACACGGAAAGTAAATTTAAAGATAAAGAAAGTTTTCTGAAGGCTATGCCTACGATTGCGGATTTGCCTATGATTATAGGAAGTTCAACCCATATTCAAAATTCATTTCCCGAAGAAACCAGAAGAGCCCTTATAAACAAAATATCAAATTTTATAAAACAGAATGAAACGGCCGTTTTTTGTAAAAATTCAACAGACGTAATTACCAATAAACGGGTAATAGTAGATTTTAAAGAAGTATTAAAAACAAACAAATACCTTGCAAATCTTTATCTTCTTTATTATACAAACAACAGATATTTAAGGTTTATAGAAGAAGATTTGAAAGGAAAACCCAAAATAATACTTATAGACGAGTATCCTCAGTTTCTGAGCTCAAATCCCCAAATCGAAAAATACGTGGATACTCTCTTTAAAACGGGTAGAAAAGAAAAAATAGACACTTATCTTGTTTCGCAAAACATCAATACCTACAACAAAGATTTCTTTGAAAACGTAGGTTCGGTAATCATTTTAAGGCCTAAAACAAAAAGCGAAATAGAAAACATTAAAGAAGCTATAGGCGTGGACGACGACTTTATAGAACCCGCTATGAGAATAAAAACCGTTAAAGGCGAATATTCGGAAATATTCGTAATATCGCTCCTCGGGGACAGAATAGAAAAAACGGCGTTAAGATTGAGACTTAACGAGTTTGAAAAAAAATATTTTACCCTCGGATAAAATTTTGATTTTCCCGTTTTTTACGCTATAATTATAAAAATAATTGACAAAAGGAAATAAGCATGAAACTTCAGGATTTTTTAAACAGACTTGATTTGTATTTTAACAGACAAAATACGACACCCGCATTGGCGGAACTTGTTACGATGTACGAATTGCTGCCTGTACTCAGATACAATAAAGGATTCCTTAAAAGCACAATGAAAACGGCAAAAAAAATAGAAAAGAGGTTCCGTACCGCAAAAAAAATAACTGAAAATTTTTCGAAATATGTAGATTTAAAATTCGTAATAATCGAGAACGACCGTTTAAAAGAAGACGGTTCTATTGTTTTTTTTAAAGACGGAGGCACTTTAATTGTAGAAATAAGCGAGAATCTGATGCAAAAAATAGGAAACATTTTAATTGAAAAGGGTTATACCGATAAAAACGGATTTTTTAAAACGCTTGAAAAAGACCCGCTTTCCCTAATTATTCTTTTTATCGGGGAGGTAAAAGAGGAAACGTCAAAAAAATGGAATATTTTGAACAAAATCCTTTCCAAAAAAGAAATTAAAGCCATAGAAAAAATTTTTAAACAAAAACAAAAAAACGGAAATAAATCGGATATATTTGACACGGAGGTTGAAGAGGCGAAAGAATATATTGAAAAATTTGCGGAAGAACTGATAAGAAAAGTTTCAGTGAAATATAAAAAAGGAGGAAGATAAAATGTATAATAAAATAATTATTGCGGGGAATCTAACAAGAGACCCCGATTTAAGGTATTCAGCCAAAGGTACGGCGGTATGTAAAATAGGTATAGCCTCAAATCAGAAAATTGCGGGTAAAGACGAAACTCTGTTTGTAGATGCAACGGCATTTGGGAAAACGGCGGAGAACATTAATAATTTTTTAAAAAAAGGAAGAAAAATCCTCATAGAAGGAAGACTTGTTTTTGAAACGTGGACCGATAAAAACGGACAAAAAAGAAGCAAACATTCCGTTATTATAGAAACGTTCAGATTCCTTGACGGGAAAGGTCAGAATCAGACGACGGGAAAAAGTCCGTCAGCCAAACAAACTACGGATTACGATAAAACGCAAACGCAAAAAAACACTTACGGCGGCGTTACAGCGCAAAATGGTGTAGTAACAAACGGCGACAACAAAAATGAAGAAGACGAGATTCCTTTTTAAAATTCTTCTTTTTTTTCTTTCCTGTTCGACAATATACGCAAAGCCGACCCCTGTATTGAAAACGGGCGATGTAGTGTTTGCAAAGTATAACGATTACTTTGATTACGGAATAACCGCTTTTCTTCACTCAAAATACTCACATACGTTAATAAAAAATTCCGGAGGACTTTTCAGTTTCACTGTAATGTTTATAGGAGACAAAGGAAGGATATACGTTGACCGGGATTTATACAAAGACAAGAAAAGACTGCTTGTTTTAAGACCGGTTATGAATAAAGAGCAATATTCCGTATATCAAAAATGCGTTGAGGACTATACGCGAATCCTTGACAACAAAGCGTCAAAAGGCAAAATACTTTTCGACTGGGATTTTAAAAACAGAAAAAACACTTTTGTATGCAATACGTTTATTTTTCACATACTTATGAAATGTCTGCCTAATTACAGAAAATATTTTAAAATCAAAAACCCCGATAAAATACATTACGATAAAAACGGAAATCCCGTCGTTTATTTCGACAATGCTTTAAATTTAAAAAAATTCAAAACGATAATAAAATATTAAAGGATAAAAGATGAAAGATGCAATTTATAATTTTTACGCTAAAAAAACAATTAAAAAAGCCCGTAAGATAGTAAAAAAGACTGATTTTTTTTATCAAAAATACCTTCAAATGAAAGATGAAGATATAAAAAAAGAATATCAGAGAATCTCTGGAGAAATACAAAAAATTTCAACCAACCGCACAGAGCACAGAAAATTTTTGCCAGAACTTCTGGCCATGATAAAAGTCGGGGCAGCCAGAACTCTTGAAATGACGCCGTACGACGTTCAGCTGATAGGGGCAATAATTTTAGATATGGGAAAAATAGCCGAAATGAAAACGGGAGAAGGGAAAACCCTGACGGCTTCCATCGCCGCGATACTGAACGCCGTATACGGAAAACCGATACATATAATAACGGTTAATGATTATCTTGCTAAAAGAGACGCGGAGACGATGCGTCCTTTGTATAATTTTTTCGGGCTTGATACCGGCGTTATTTATTCAAATCAACCGGTTTTCGAAAAACCGGAAATGTATTCAAAACCAATAGTTTACGCTACGAATACTGAGCTTGGGTTTGATTATTTAAGAGATAATACCGTCGGCGAATGGGATGAAAAAGTTTTTAGAGGGGAGAGATTTTTTGCAATAATAGACGAAGTGGATTCCATCCTCATTGACGAAGCAAGGACTCCTTTAATAATATCGAATAAAGAAATAAATCCCGAAGATATTGAAATGTATCTGAAAGCCAAAGAACTTGCAGACAAACTTGTTCCTGATGAAGATTACGAAACGGATAAAAAAAACAAATCGGTAACGTTAACCGAAAAAGGACTTGAAAAAGCCGAAAAGTTTTTTGGAATCTCCAATTTGTATAAAGATAAAAAAGGGATTCTTTTTGCCCACAGACTGAACAACGCAATATATGCAAAAGAATTATTGGAAAAAGAAAAAGATTACACTATAAGAAAAAATCCCGAGAACAATAAAGATGAAATAGTGTTGATAGATGAATTTACGGGCAGACTCTCAATAGGAAAAAGCCTTTCTGACGGACTCCACCAGGCAATAGAGGCTAAAGAAGGGGTGGAAATCACTCCTGAAAACAAAACAATGGCAAAAATCACCTATCCGAATTTCTTTGCCCTTTATAAAAAGATTGCGGGAATGACCGGCACGGCACTGACTCAAAGGGAAGAATTTATGGAAGTATACGGACTTGAGGTTATTCCGGTACCGACAAACAAACCCGTTATAAGAAAAGACAGAAGTGATTTTGTTTACGGAAGGGCGGACATAAGGGACAAGGCGGTAATCAAAACCATAAAAGAACTTCATAAAAAAGGACAGCCCGTGCTTGTAGGAACCACAAATGTGGAAACAAGCGAAAGAATCAGCAAATTATTAAAAAAAGAAGGGATACCCCATGAAGTTCTTAATGCCAAAAACCACGAAAGAGAAGCCGAGATAATAGCGAAAGCCGGTCAGAAGGGAGCCGTAACAATTTCAACGAATATGGCGGGAAGAGGGACCGATATAAAACTCGGAAAAGGCGTAAAAGAACTTGGCGGATTATTCGTAATCGGAGTTGAGAGGAACGAAAACAGACGTATTGACGACCAGCTTATAGGAAGGTCAGGTAGACAGGGAGAACCCGGAGAAAGCAGATTCTTTCTTTCTCTTGAGGACAACCTTTTAAAAATTTTTGGAGGAGAATCCGTAAAAAGAGTTTATAAAAGCATGAAGAATGAAGAGAATCCGATTGAAAGCGGACTCCTTACAAGAGCTATAAAAAAAGCTCAAAAAAATATTGAGGGAATGTATTCGGAAATGAGAAAAAATCTTTTGAAATACGATAATGTTCTTGATAAACAAAGAAAAATGTATTACGAAATGAGGGATTCTGTTTTACTGGCAAAAGCAAAAGACTTTATAGAAAAAATAAACAGATATATTGAAGAAATAAACCCCGAAGAAGATAAAATTAAAAGAATTAAAGAAGTAATTAATTTCGTAACTAAAAACGAATACGTTAATGAAGAAAAATTTTTTAGAAATATTTTTATAAGAATAATGGATGAGGAATTCCTTGAGTTTTTAAATGCAGTCGAAACGTTAAGGGAGGGAATCCATCTGCGTGGAATGTCCCAAAAAGACCCCTTAATTGAATATAAAAGAGAAAGCCATATTTTGTTCGAAAATTTTATTTACAACGTAAAAGAAAGAATTCTCAACGAACTTGCCGAGACGGATATCGAAAAGGTAAAAGAAGAAATCGAATCGGCTAAATACGCTCTTGATGTTCAAAACGACTCATTTCAAAATGTCATAGGCAAAAACGTAAGCGAATTATTAAAAGGAATCCGGGAAACAATCCAGTCTCAAAACGAAGAAGATATTTTAAATAAAATTGATAAAAAAATCGTTTTCGATTTTTAAAAAAAAGAAAAAAAAGGAGTTTTAACAAAAAAAAAGATATAAATACATTAAAACCAATCAAAGGAAAACAACATGACTAACGAAAAGAAAAAACTTTGTGAAGCGGTTTTTCAAGAGATTAAGGAAGAACCTTATATGTTAATAAACAAAAAGAAGATTTTATTATCGCTTTTAATAACTGATACTTCAGACGCCAGAAGAATTTCAATAGATGAATATTATTTCCCTACAATTCTAAAACGCTATGCAGAATTGGCTGGAAAAAAAATTGTTTCTTTGGAAGAGTTAATGGAAAAAACAATAGGCAAAAGAGAAGTTTCAATAGTTGATGATGGTATAAGCAATGTTATTGAGAAGATGGTAAATGAATTAACGAAATTAGTAACAAAAGATGAAAACATAATTGTACTCACCAAACAGACAAACCTTGCAAATGAAATTTTCTATCAAATTCCAAAAGATAAACAAAAAAATTTTTTATTCGTTTCAGATGGACTTTCTAGAGATTTTGTAGCCACGGAACCTGACAATAATTACTTAATGTTAACACTCCAGACAGAAATGATGCCAAGAGACTGGCCTAAGATTTCAGATATAATAAAAAGCGCTGAAGAGATAATAACTGAATTTCCAAAAGAAAAAGGATTAATATTATTTGTGGTAAAAGAACTAATAGAAAACAATACAACAGTAGAAATTGGGAAGAAATTCTTCGAACATCTCAAATCACACTTCGGAATTGGAAAGGAAATTGAAAATGAAATTAAACACTACGATGAATTAAAAGGATTAAAAGATTTTCTTGCCTATATTGCTAATCAGGGAGGTATGAATCCAATGATGAAGAAATTCTTATTAGGTGAAGAAGAACAAAACAGTTCTTCTTCAAGTCTTAAAGAAATAAGAAACGGAAGCTATATTCTCCAAGACACGATAAAAAAAGATTTAATAAAGAGAGCCGGTTCCATAGATGAAAAAATAATCGTAGCGGAAAAAAATCCGACGGCAATATTGACAAAAGAAGACCTCAGGCGTCTTGACAGAACGCAGTTAATGCAAATATTCCTGAAACTCGGAACAATTGACGGAACAAAATATCCGGAATTGGATAAAATAATTAAAGATATAATGAACGTAACAATAGACGACGAAACCCTGAAAAAAGAAATAGACGGCATAAAAGGCGGAATAGCGGTTCAAACCAACAACGGGAAATTAGATTTATATTATATTTCAAAATTAGAAAAAACTTACGACCTTAACAAAGGAACAATGTCAAAAGATGTTCCGGAAGAATTGAAAAAATTAGGTATTGACAATATTGCACTTTATAAACCTCAAAACGCAAGAAGACTATTGCTCCCGCTTAAAGAGATTTACAATATAGACGGGGAAATTAAAGTCGAATCTCCGTGGGGCGATAAGCAAAAAGCAACTAATGAAAGCTACCTGGTTCTGAATATAGATTCTGACGGCGGGCTGCAGGAATTTTACGTATTAAACTCTGAAGGAACGTTGGATAAAGCGGGATACAAGCCCGTTGAAATTACAGAAGAAGACAAATCCAAAATCAAAATGTTTAAAGAGAACCTTGAGAAAGAATATGAAAAAGAATTTGGCGGATTTGGGGATGTCGGAGATAAATAATATAAATATAAATTGAACTTAAATTAAAAAAGGAGAGATAAAAATGATTACTTTAATGGCAATGCTGGCAAAAGAGGCAGTGGAAAATATAAGGGATAAAGAAAAAAAACACCTTGAAAAGGTGTTTCAAAAGGTCGAAAAGGAAATCCAGGAGGATGATGCGTTAAAATCGATTCTTTCTTTAAATAAAGTTGACAATATGGAGAAATTGTTTCTTTTTATAAACAATCAGAAACTTAAAAAAGAAATAGAAAGAGAACTTGAGGGGCTCGGAATAGGGCTTGAGGAGGTTAAGATTTCAATTCTTAATTCCGCAAAAGAGTTTAACGAAAAGCTTAAAGAAATAGGGCTCCGGGAATCCGTAATCTATTACTCTATGGCGGCTTTTAGAAACGGAGAAAAAATTTCCGGGAAAATAATAAAAGCGATGCTGGAAGATACTCAAATGAAAATTGATAAAGAAAGAGTAAAAACAAAAGAAAAAGACGTCGAAGTTTATGAAGTTGACGGGAAAAGCAAAGAAGTTAAAAAAAGTTCTTTTAAAGAGATGTCCAAAAAAGAAATTGAAAGAACGGAAGAAGAAATCAGAAGAAAAAAACTTATGGACGAAGAAACGAAAGAACAAAAAAATCCCGGAATGGGAATGCCGACAAGAGGGAATCCGGGAGTAAACGGGCCCGGATTGTAAACAAAAGGTTAATACAACAGAAAAATAAAAGAAGGGAATTTACATGAAAAGCTTAAAAGACGTAGTGGATAAAACGAAGGAAATCAACAGAAAAGTAGAAAAGATAAAGGAAAAAACATCTCCCGGAAAAGAAGCGGATTCCGAAGCCTTTTATCTTAAAAACATGGATATCGTAGAAGATACAAAAAGAATCCTTTTAAACGCAAGAGACAAAATAACGCAACTAGTTAAGGGACAAAAAGAGGTTGTGAATACGGAATCTCCCGGGAAACAAGAATTTGAAAAGGCGGGCAGGAACATCCGGGAGAAAACGGAAATAGAAGAAAACGTTAAAAAAATAGGCAGAAGCATAAACCAGGCGTTTGAAACGGTAACTCCGCAGGGTTTTATGCGGTATTTGGCGAAAGAAATGCTGGAATTATTTAAAGATATTAATGAAAAATTTAAAGAATTTGAGAAAAAAACGGAAGAATTTGGTGAAAAATTCATGAAGAAAAACGTTGACAAGAAAATGGAAAATATTAAAAGTTTTAACACTGAGAAAATAAAAGAGCACGGACTCCTTGCCCTTGACGATAAAACGATAAACGATATTTATGAAATGAACAAGCTTCAAGAAACACTTGTAAAAACCGGAATTATCGACAAAGAAACGGCGCAAATGCTGGAAAACGGCCAATTTGATGAACTTGGGAAAAAGGTTGCTGAAAAAACAATACCTATGACAGGAATCGTCGGCACTTTAATTGAATTCAATAAAAAAACTATGGAAATAGTTGAGAATGTTGCCGAATACACCAAAAACAAAGCACAAGAAATGGGAATTTCCGGTTCTCAGGTAGTGCAAAACCAGCTGCAAGATATTAACTCCGAAAAAGCAGCAAAAATAAGCGGAATAGTATTGGAAGTTGCTGAAAAAGTTCCTCATCCTTACGCACAGGCAGTCGCAAAAGGCGCAAAAGCGATTCAATACGGAGCAAAAGGCATTTCCACGATACAAAAACAACAGGCGGAAGTCAATAAAGAAAAAAAAGAAAGGGAAAGAGGCGTTTAATCTCTTTTTGCTTTTTCATAGTCGGCTTTATACCATCTTTTTTTTGCTTCTTCCGATACGTCCTTGATAAATTTGCCGTTTTCTATTTTACCGGTTCTTGATTCTATCTCTTTGAGCGTTTCATCCATTACAATATCTATATCATAATTCTTTTTAACAATTTCACCCTTTGCAATTACCACTATATCGGCAAGAGCGTCAATTTCGTAATGTTCGTCTTTATCCTCTGCGGGAAGTATGATTTGACGCTCTTTTAGTCTTTCGAGGAAGTTTAAGAATTCTTTTTTTAATGATTCCCTGTTTTCTTTCGGTAATTTATATCCAAATAACTCAAGCTCTTCTTCAAGTAAAAGCGTTATTGCATTTAACTTATCAAATCCGAGCTTGTCAAGTTTCCTCTCTTTGTTCCATTTTTCAAGCCTTTTATTTTCATTTATATTCATTATGACTCCTTTAAAAATTTTTTGCCTGGGCAATAAAGTCTATATCTCTTACCACTTCGGGCGGCAGCATGTCTTCACAATTTTTATCTATAATCAGTTGAGCAATGTTGGCAAGTTCCCGTCTTAGTTCATTTAATTCGATTTCCATTTCGAGAAATTCCCCCTGATAATAATTTTCTTCATCTATTCCACGTCTCTCTTCGTCAAGTTTTTCGGATGTTTTGTTGATTCTTCTCACAATTTCATTGAAACCATTTATGATTTCTTCACAGTCTGACTCGAAGTTAAGTTCGGTAATCGGCGTAAAATATTCTTTTTCCATTTTATCCCTCCGTTTTTTTTGCAAGATTATTATATAAAATTTTATAAAATTTGTCAAATTATTTGACAACGGATAAAATATTTTTATGTGTTTAAAAAAAAAGAGAATTGTATTAACAAAATTTATTTTTTTTGCTATTATTACAAAAAAGAAAAAAAACATACAAAAGGAGATAAAAGATGAATAAACCGGCAAGAAAAGGGGTTGAGGTAAAATGTTTACCGGTATCCGTTAAAGGACATAAAAATTATATCAAAAAAAATCTCCTAAATCAAGACAATAATAAAAATTTTGACAAAAAAACCGCATTTTTACTAAAAAAACTCCCTTCATATTTACGTGCTTTCAAAACAAAGGGAAAATTTAACAGAAAAAAAAGATTCCCTGCAGAAAAAGCGTTGAAAGAATTCAAGTTTATAGAGTTTAACGCACAGACCGCAAATTTCCTGATAGTTGACATAGACCATAAAAACTTAACTCCGCAGGAAATATTCGAAATACTTAAAGAAAGAAACATTCTTCCGACTTACATAGTATATACGGACAGGGGATATCAAATCGGATGGGCGCTTGAACATCCTTTCGTTTTAAACCCGGAATATCAAAGTCCGCTCGACGTAAAACTCGAAAAATACGCAAGGTATATATTGAAAAAGCTTACGTATATTTTAAAAGGCGACTTTGCGGCTGTTAGACTGAAGGGAATATGGAGGAATCCGTTAACCAACAGGTCAAAAATTTATCATTCAAAAGCGTATCTGCTTAACGAATTGGATATTTACGTAAAAGCGATAGACGACGGAATAAAAAGTTCCGAAAACGCTGCCGGATTCCATACCGAAGGCGACGGGATAAAAAACAAGGTGGCAAAGATTCTTATAGACAGAACGCGTATCGATGAAGTTGAAATCGGAGAAAGAAATTCCGTATTATGGTATCTCGGAATGTTCATGGCAAAAGAAATCAGCAAAAACGAGTCTCTTAACCAAAACGAAAAGCGTAACGCGGTTCTTAAAATCGTAAAAAAAGAACTTCTTGTCTTAAACTCCCTTTTGAGGAATCCACTTTCGAAAAAAGAGGTGCTTGGAATCCATAAGTCCGTTAAGCGTTATTTTGATGAAGACCGCCTTTTTGTCAGTTTTGGCAAATACGAAAATTGGAGTTCCGAAGTAAAAAGAAAATATATGAAACTCTACAGACGCAAAAAGGGCGTTACAAAATTTTCCAGAACGGAAATAAAAAAGAGCAATTTAAAAAAAGTCCTGTACGCAGTCAGCGAGAGCAAAAATATAAAAGAAGCCATCGAGAAAGCAAAAATGGCAAAGTCGACTTTTTATAAATATTTAAACGCATTAAAAGAAAAAAGGAAACTGCTCTTTTTATTTAAACTACTGGTATGTTTACAAAAAACGAACCCGAATGTCATAAAGGGATTTGTTCCTTTGTTTTTTGATATTGTTAACAGCGGATTTGAGCGTATTTCGGCAATTTTTGGAGGAGCTGTTCCGTTTACGGGCATAAAAAAATTCGACGAACGGGAACTGATTTTTGAAAATTCGTTATTAAATTTTGCGAAAGGATAAAAAATGAAAAGAAAGAATTTCAGATATATATGGATTTTGGATGACTCCGGGAATTTTGCGTTTGACATAACCGGATTTTATGATATAAAATTAAAAAAAATAAAAACAAAAGGACATGAAATTGAAACTTTTATTGATAGATAAAAATTTTTACCCGGTAATAAAACCCGTATTGAACGCCCTTTACATTGCGCCGAATTTTTTCGGGAACAAGGATTATCATATTTTTTTTATAAAAAGTTCTACGTTTTCCATAACACCTTTAAAGGACCTGGGATTTGAAATAAGCAAAGACCATCTTACGTGGAAAAAATATAACTTTAATTTTGCGAAAAACCAGACGGACCAGATAAACAGGATTACGGAAAACATTAAAAAATATGAAGAGATTCTTTTTATAGTGCCCAACATTTTTTCTTACAGATTTGCCATACAGGCTTTTTTAAGGTACTTCAAACTTGATAAAGTAAACGTTTTATTTGAGAATGATTTAAAAGGCAGGAATCTTATTCCCAAGATATCCGGGAAGAAATATTCCGAAAAAAAATATGAAGAATCCGTCGTGCGTAAAGAGTTTATCCTTAAAACGCTTGACAGAATTACGTATAATTTTTTTATGCAAAAGACTCCGATGAAAATGGGGGTAAAGCTTTCAACCCTTGTTCTGGACGCATATTTTAAAAAGGGAAAAAGTGCAAACGTTCTTAAAGGGGAAAGTGACAGGGGAGAAACTTTTGCCTACAGACTTTTTAATCCGGATAATTTTTTTGATATTGCTAATAAATATATTTTTCTTGATATTCTCTTTAACGATGTTTACGCTGACCCGAACGTTATGCACCATGTCCGTGAAATTTACGGGGAGTGTCGGGATTGTTCCGTTGCGGAATTTAACGGATTCCGTTATCTTATAAAAAACGGAGCGGTTTCTTTTGAATTCAGGGAATATGCCAAACCGAAACTTGAAGAGGGTTTTATATTTGTAAAAGATTATTTTTCGTACGATGAGCTCAATTATGAAATTACCGATAAAATTTATGAGAATTCATTGGTAAACGAAGACCTTGAAATCGTATCTTACGATTCGATTCCTATAAACTTTGAAGCGGAGGAGTATATAAAAAAGGTGCTGTCAATAGAAGATACGGACAATTTAATTAAAGAGATAAATTTATATAAAAACAGGCTTGAGAATCTGTTTGAATACAACAAATTTAAACATATAACAAAATGTCCCAACTGTATTGAAGGAAAAATCTACGAAAACGATTATGTATATTTTTGCAATAACTGCGATTTTAAGTTTTTTAAACAGAACAGGGCGTATAACGTAAAAATAAACAAAAGACTCTTTACGCTCCTTATGAAATATAAAACGATAGAAATTTTTTATAAAGGCGAAATAAAAAAGGTAAAGCTTGTTAAGGGGAAAGGCGGGTGGTATAATTTAAAAATGATATAAATAGATTAAAAAAAAGGAATAATTATGAACATAACGGATAGAACTAAGGAAAATTTTTATAAATATCTGCTGTTTTTCAAAAAATATTCCAAAAGTACAATCAATACCGAATCCAATGACGGGCTCAGTGTAAATCCCGCAATAGAAACAATATTGTTTGCCGAAAAAAGAATCAGGGATTTCGGAAAAGAGGACTCCAGGGTTCCGCTCAGGACCACGGGTGTCAGAGAAAGGGATTACTATGAAAAGTTTTCTCTGGAGAAAACATTAAAAGAGGCAAAAGCGGAATATGATTCCTTGTCTGAGATTTTTAAAAAAAGAATAGAAAAATTTGACCCCCGTACAATAAAACCCGTAGATAACAAAGGAAAAATAAATGAAAATATTTTGTTTTTTAGACTTTTAACAAATGACGATAATTTAGATGACGAAGAAATAGAAGGAATCTTTAACAGATATAAAAATTATAAGACAAAGATGTCCTATTCTTTTTTAAAATCACTTTTCTGTATAAAAAACGAATCGCTTGAGAAAATTCTTTTTAACAAGGATAAAACTTTTTTTTCATTTCTGTTTGAGTTTACTTATCATCAGAATCATACGAAAAAAGAGACGGAAAAAATCAAAGGCGGCAATTTTCACATTAACTATTTTTCCAAGTTGTTTTTTCACCTGAAAAACCAGTTTTTAAATCTTCATTTTTCAAATCCTTCGGTTGTGGAAAAACTTCACGACACTTTTACTATGGGATTTACAAAAAAACTTTCGGATAATTATAAGCTTGCGGTAAAACTTACTCAGCCGAATGTGTTTTTCCCCGACCTTTCAATCATGAATGACAAATTTTTAGAAAGTGAAGAATCCGTTTCAAAACTTCCGATTTTTAAATTTATGCTTCAGAGATACCACTACGGCGGAGCGGATAACTTAAACAGTTTCATTTATTCAATGTATTTTCCAAAAGATGAAATTATGAGGCTTTTTTCTACGAAGAAAATAAAAAAAGATTTGGGGAGCTATATAAGAATAACATTGAAAAAAAGCAGGCCATCCCTTGAGGAGATTAAAGTTTTTGAAAGGAAAATGAATGCCGAATTTAATAAAATAATTGCTAAAATGTCGGATTCAAGATTAATAAACGCATTTGTAAATTCGATATCGGGAAAAGAATCTGTTCAAGGGGCTGTTTTTGTCCCTTATATAGGAGAAGTTAAATTTAAAAGAAAAAAACTTGAGGAACTAACTAAAGTCCTTAAAACTCTTTATATAGAAGATAATCTTATTTCCAATAAATTTTTGACAAAATATGCGATACACAAATCCGTATACAAAAACGGGGATGCAAGAACGCTTGCCGCAACTGCTCTCACCCATCCGGTAATTGAATTTAAGGAAATATTTAAGAATCCTCAGAAAAAATCTCCGCAAAAAGAACCTGAACGTTAGCTTTTCCCTTTACCAATCTTTCTTTTTTTGTTATAATTTGTAAAAATATTTGACAGAAATTAAAAAAACAAGGAGAGTATATGAAGAGACAAAATATTAAATCTTTTCCGGATTCCGACAAATGGGCATATCCAAGCAACTATTTTGGAAAATCCAAAACAAACGCTAAAAACAATAAAAATAATAAAAAAGGAGTTTAACATGTATCCTGGATTAACCGTAACAAAAAGAAACGGCAGAAAAGAGCCTCTTGATATTTCAAAAATCAGAAAAGTGACACAGGCGGCCTGTGAGGGTCTTGGGGGAGTTGATTTTAACGAACTTGAAGCGGATGCCGGGCTTCAGTTTAGAGACGGAATCAGTACAGAAGAAATTCAAAAAACGCTTATTCAGACGGCGGTTGATAAAATAGATATCGACAGACCGAACTGGAATTTTGTGGCGGCAAGACTTTTTCTTTACGACATGAGACACAAAGTTGCGGAGTTTAACGGATATCCCCATATAAAAGATTATTTCGAAAAAGGAGAAAAAGAGGGGAGAATAATTCCCGGGTTGAAAGAAAAATACAATCTTGAGGAAATTAATTCTTATATAGTGCCCGAAAGGGACCTTCAGTTTACTTATCTCGGAATCAAAACCCTTTATGACAGATACGTTTTAAAAGATAAAGAAGGGAACCCGATAGAACTTCCTCAGCACCTTTTTATGGGTGTGGCGATGTTTCTTGCCCAGAATGAAACGAATCCTGAAAGTATTCCTGAAAAAGACAGAAACAAAGTCGATTTAAACGACCCTAAATCAATCAGAGGATACTGGGCTAAACAATTTTACGACAGAATGTCTCTTTTTGAGGTTATGATGGCGACCCCTACGCTTTCAAACGCGCGTACACCGAGACACCAGCTCAGCAGTTGCTTTGTAGGGTCAATGGGGGACAGCATAGAAGGAATATTTGATTCTTTTAAAGAAATGGCCCTTTTAAGCAAGTTCGGGGGAGGAATAGGCTGGGACGTAAGCAAAGTAAGGGCTCTGGGCAGCTTTATAGACAACCATAAAAATGCTTCGGGAGGAGTTATTCCATGGCTTAAAATTACGAATGACGTTGCCATTGCCGTTGACCAGCTCGGATGTGTAAGAAGGGATTCCGAAGTAATAAGGGCCAAAAAACTCGTTTTAAGGAATAAAGAATACGATTTGACGCACCCTGAAATGTTTTACGATATTGAAACTATTGTTGACATGGTTGCTTCTTTTGCAAGTAATTACGGATTCGAAATTACCGTTAAAGGAAAAACCTATTCAAAAAATTTTGTATCGACTTTTATTTACGATTATGTTAAGTTAAGTAAAAGCTATATAAACAATGTTAAAAAAATTGCGGAGGAAAAAGATAAAAGCGAGGACTATAAAACTTTAAAAATCACTTATTTGAAAGAAAAGTTCTATGATACGTTAAGTTCGTATTACGGGGTTGATAAAGAAGTTATTGAAGAAATCATTTATCGTTTTTCCAAGAGACCAAAAGGGATTCCGGAAGGATTTAAGCATAAAGTTTACAAAAACACTTTTGAGGAAGGGTTTTGGAGCACTTCTCTTTTAATATTTGAAGGGAACGGATTTTATATCACTATTGATAAAAACACTTTTGCTATTGAAAAAATAAAAACGTTTGAAAAAAAAGGGGAGAATACGTTAGATTTAGAATTACTCATAGAGAGCTACAATGACAATGTCGATATTACAGGTCTTCCATTAATTGAAACAAAAGAAGAATTAATATCAGAGTTCAAAAGAACCCTTGATAAAACTGAATATAGTGAACGTTGTAAAAGGAATACTTTGGAAGTCGTTGAGGGACTCCTTGACATTTTGGTTCCTTTAAGAGACGCCAGACTGCTTTGGTCTCCGTCGGGATTTGAAGCGAGTTATCTGTCATGGGAGCTTGTAAGCAAATGGCTTTGCGATGTTGAAGCTTTAAAGAAACTCAATGCCGTAATAAAAAAAAGCAATGAATCGGGATTTCTCGATAATTTATATCTTTTTGACAAAGAAGAAGCGGTAAAATATTCTTTTATAGATAATTCCAGACTGAACAAAATATTAAATTCTTATAAAATAGAAAATTATGCAAACGTGATTGTTCCTTTTATTGATGCGATGGAAAAAATGAAAAAAAACCCTTCTTACGTAAAAATAGAAACCGAAGTTGTTCCGATTGGTTTTGTTAAACCCGGAAACTATGTTCTTTCTTATGAAGACACCGAAGAAAAAGCGGTCTTTAAAAAAGTCCTGGGTGTTTACGACATAGATGTTAAAACGAGGGACCAGATAAAAATAACAAAGGATACGGGGGAATATATAATAACGTCAAAATGGCATCCTTTTCCTGTTATCAGAAACGGACAGTTTATGTATGTGAGAAGTGATGAAGTTAAAGAAGGCGACGTTAGCGTAAGCGTTAAGTATAACAAAGGGGAAATTCAGTATAAAGAAGAATGCAGTATAATTTCAATTAAAGAGTTACTTCCTGATGAGACTTTCGAAGAATTTAAAGATTTAACGGTTGAAGATACAAACAATTATTTTTGTCGGATTAAGGCCCGAGCACCGGAAGAATCTTTTATGTTGATTCATAATACCAGAAAAGGCGCCATTGCGGTATATCTTGAACCTTGGCATATGGATATCACGGATTTTCTTGATTTGAAGAAAAACAGCGGGGAAGAAAGAAGAAGGGCCCACGACCTTTTTCCGGCTTTATGGATTCCCGATTTATTTATGAAAAGAGTGAAAGAAGACGGATGGTGGACTCTTTTTGACCCTTATGACGTAGCGGATTTAACAGACCTTTACGGAGAGGATTTTGAAAAAAGGTACATTGAATATGAAAACGACCCGGATATTCCGAAAAGAAGAATTAAAGCAAAAGAATTATGGAAAAAAATTCTTCTTGAATATTATGAGACGGGGAATCCTTTTCTTTGCTTTAAAGACAACGCTAATAAAAGAAATCAAAACGACCATGCAGGAATTATCAGAAGCTCAAATTTGTGTGTAACGGGTGATACTAGGCTTGCGACTCAGTTTGGATTAGTTAGGGCTGATGAACTTGAAAAAATGAAACAAGAGATAATAGCGACATATGATTATAGAA